>Ga0114930_10000003_pt1 | contig 541131 bp, 591 predicted proteins | sample AnhtaG_FD_87300 | JGI IMG/M metagenome (GOLD analysis project Ga0114930, IMG submission 87300) | Deep subsurface microbial communities from Anholt, Denmark to uncover new lineages of life (NeLLi) - Anholt_01485 metaG | ecosystem: Environmental > Aquatic > Marine > Oceanic > Sediment | place...
GTAAGGATTATTAACGTGGGGATCATCACTGTGAACAGTCTCACTGTAAGGATTATTAACGTGGGGATCATCACTGTGAACAGTCTCACTGTAAGGATTATTAACGTGGGGATCATCACTGTGGGCTGTATTTTCATGCCAACGGGCTTCTATTCCTGTTTCACGGATATACTGAACCCAATCTCCTTCTACCCAAAGATAACCAGCAGTAGCTGACTGTTCTAAGGCCTCAAAGGGTAACCATCTTACATTATTTGAAGAATCAGAATAATATATCTTATCTCCTTGAATCCAAACATAACCACCAGCAGTGGCATTAACGCCAGTATCGGTCCCTACCTGCCCTCTTTTTGCTCCACTACTATCTGTATAACAAAGATAATTTCCTTCTACCCAAAAATAACCTGCCGTAGGCATAAATTATAAATTTCTAATTAGAATAATTAGGTTAATTTTATCTTTTATTCGTATAAATTCGTTCCCACTGGAATTCTAAGTCTTCCACTGGCATCCATATAAAGCTTGCCAACGCTCTTAATTGGCAAACTTCCCATATCAAGTCGAAAACGGGAAATTCTTATTGTCCGAGCACCAACCTTTAAGAGCCCGCATTTCAGACAAATCTTAGCTGAAGAAACAGGAATAATTTTATTCCTTCGCTTAGCTAACAACGACGCCCACTGGTGTTTACAGACTTTTTCTTTTTGTTGTTTCCTCATAATTTAGGTTAATTAGGTTAATTTACCTTTCTCTTTCCCTTGACATATCGCTTCCTTTCGGCCAATACCAGAAGTAGAGATTTATTTTTTTTATAAGTCTTAATTTGGCAAGTTTTTTCGAGTCCACAACTTTCGGAAGCCGGGATTCTTTATTTGCTTTTTCTAAACGTGCTTTTAAGTTGTTCAAAGTATTTTTACATTCCCGTTTATCTTTAAATGGCAATCGAATCTTTTCTTCTTCAATAATTTTGTTTATAGCCGGAATTTTAAGAATTTTTTTATTGAGTTTAAATAGATTTGGAATTACTTTTTTCTTTTCTAAAATAGAAATACCGTTTCCTATGAAAAAGAAATCATAAAGATAATCTTTTCTTTCGACATGACTTTGTTTTATTTGGTATGTTTCATAAACCCGTTTAGAGAGATTAAGATTTATCCATTTTTTAAATTCTAAGAACTCTTTGCTGGCATAAATTATGGGGCCATTGATAAAAATAAAGGAATGAATATCTGAACGCAGGATATCTCCAACAAACCTCTCAAGGCTAATTAAAGTAATATCTTTTGGATAGTTATTAATTTCTGCCCCAGAAACAAATACCCAGTAAGTATTGTCTTCTTTGGACAAATAAATTCCGTGATAATCAAAATTAATATTATCTGGAGCAAATCCCCAGCTCCTTGGTCCAAAACAAGAGAAAAAAACCAGTTTTCCAAAAGAATGCTTTTTGACCTGATTTTGAACATGCCTTAGAACAGATTTATGTATATAAGTATCAGTATTCATAGTTTTATCCTCTTTATAATTTTTAACTTTACAAATTTATTTTCGTTCATTTCTCCTGGCAAAGAGGATTTCCTATTTGCCTTTTCCAGCCGGACTTTTAATTGACAAAGGATTTTTCCACAGATTGATTTAGTTTTAAATGGTAATCCTGCTCTTTCTTCTTCAATAATTTTATTCATAGCCGGAATTTTAAGGATTTTCTTATTGAGTTCAAATAGATTTGGAATTACTTTTTTCTTTTCTAAAATTGCAATACCATTTCCTATGAAAAAGAAATCATAAAGATGGTCTTTTCTGCCCGTAGGGCCCTGGGGTTTTGTCTGACATGTATGATAAGCCTGCTTAGAAAGATTAGAATTTATCCAAGCCCTAAATTCTAAAAATTCTTTACTGGCATAGATTATCGGGCTATTAATAGAGATAAGGGAGTGGATCCTTGAGTCAAAAATATTTCTAACAAAATTCTTCAAACTAACCATAGTGATATCTTTAGCATGGTTGTTAATATAAGCTCCTATTATAGAATCACTTCTTCTTTTTGGTATATAAACTACTCGATAATCATAATCAACATTTTCTTGAGCAATGCCCCAAGGCCGAGTTCCAATAAAGGCCAGAAAGCCCAGCCTCCCTAAAGAGTGCTTTTCAATCTGTTCTCGCACAAGCTTTAAAGCGCTTTTATGCATGTTCTCTAATTCACTTGCCATACACAGATTTCTTAAATTTATAATAAATGTTTAACCAGCCGAATAATAAATCAAAGGTTATTCTATAGATTAAAGGCATGTCCTCTTTCCAGCCAATATCTTCTTTGATTTTAATTTCTTGATTTGTTGCTAGTTTTCTTTTTAGTTTTAGGTTTCCCGCAACCTGATGGTTGTTTTCATTTCTAAAACTCATCATCTGGGGCTCAAAAGAAAGTCCCAGTTTTTTTAAAATAAGTTTCAAAATGCCTTTTGGATTTTTGACAAAATCCTCGTATCTAAGAAAAATATAGTTGGCCCTATTTCTTCTTTTTACTATTTCTATCTGCAAATTGCATGCTAACCAATGATACATCACTCTAATTCTTCTGATAACGTTAGAATGTCTACTCCGGTTATCCCAACAAGCCCGCCAAGACCAGGTAACTCCTTTTCCATTACGAACTAAATGTAAAATAGTAATATCTAATTTGTTGCTATTTAAAAGGAGCTCCGCTCTGTAAGGCCACTTGGAGGAATCAAAAACTATTTTTTTACCTGAATATTTTAAGATATTTTTATATAATTCCTCATTTAATTCTATATATTTTTCTAAATTAACAGGGCAACGGTAATAGCTATCAAGATAGCTTTTTCTATTTAGTAAAAAATCTTTTCTCTTTCTATATACTGTTAAACCGCTCTCCAAATTTAAATTTTTAAAAACTTTTTTCCAGAAAGGACACTCGAGTACTGTCTTTCCGCACATACAAGACCTTATTCTACTATCGGGGCTAACGAAATATTGCTGAAGCTCACCTGCTCCAAAAATCTGAGAATGTGAACCCATAATTAAATCTAAAAGAGTGCTTCCAGAATGGCCAGCGCCCAAAAGGTAAATAACTGAAATTTTTTGACTACTCTTCATTATATATTTCTCTTAATGGTAATCTACATATCTCCGTGAGGTGCATCTCCATGAGGCGCATCCCCATGACCCGAGTCTCCATGCCCAGTGTCGCTGTGGTCTCCATGGGAATCTCCATGAGGAGCATCTCCATGGCCAGCGTCCCCATGACCTTCGTCTGTGTGATCTCCATGAGGAGCATCTCCATGGCCAGCGTCCGGTTCTTGAACAGATTTCTCCTGGCAAACGGACTTTTGTGAAACAACCGGAATATCACAATAACCTAAAATATTTTCATAAAACTCAAACAAAGCTTTCCAAACAGGACAAACATAGGTTCTATTTCGCCAATCATTATCAATAGCACCAGAGGGACAACCACCATAACAAGCAGTCCAATATTTGCACCCCTTACATCCCCCATATTCCTGGGGTATATTCTCAAGGATTTCATTCCTGGTTTTATATTGAGCAGGATGTCGTAGTAAAATTCCCTCTTGATTAGTTCTCATACAATTAGTCACACTTCCATCACCAAGAATAACCGTTGCTGATTGAGTAGAAAATGGGTCACAACCCATAAAAGTACAAACCCTATCTTTGCCTTTTAATCCATTAATAATATCAACAAAGGGGCTCCATTTTAAATTGTACTGCAAGCAAAAGTCAGCTAAATCAAGATAAGCTTCTTTCATTTTTTTCATAGTTAATTCGTATCCAGAAGCAACGTAACAAGGATTTATTCTTCCGCTAATGTTGAGTCGATGTAATTTTAATAGATAATCTTTTAATTTATTCAGCCTTTGTTTGGTCCCGGCATTGGCTTTACTGACCACTATAATAAGTGAGGTTGAAATCCCCTCTTTGACTAAACGCTCAATTATTGAACCAACCTTAGAAGTTCCCGGCCTATATTCACACAGTTCCCCTGGTCCATCCCAGGAAATCCCGACTGATGTTTTATATTTTTTAAACATTTCTATAAACTTATCATCAATACAAGTTGCATTGGTTTGTATGCTGCTTTTGCCTTGTAATTCATGTATTTTAGCTAAAATCGCCTCAATATCTTTTCTGGGCAAGGTTAACGGTTCGCCTCCATGAAATGCCATTTCTAAATCCTTAAATTCCTCCATTCTTTTAAAAATGGCTTCTAAGTTGTATTTCATCTTAGGCTGATGTTTCTTCCTGTATCTACCTTCGTAACAATATTTACAAGCAATATTACAGCCTAGATATGGTTTTATTAATAACATATGTTTAAATTGTTTTATTTCTTAGTTTTTATTTGCGATTTTGCTCTTGGTTTTGCCGGTTTCTTGCCCTCCCATTTTATTATCCTCGCCTTCTCCAGTAACGGAAAAGTTTGGGTTAAACCAATAAAATACGGCGTCTCCACTTGGACAACCCCGTGATAACTATTCCAAGTAAGTTTAGTGGCTAATAAATCATAAAGCTCCTTGGTTAAATCTTTATCAATTTCTTTCATTACTCTAAGCCAATTTTGTCCTACTTTTTTAGTTGCTTCACAAACAGGAGAGCAGCTAAAGTGGCTAGTTATTCTGGCTCCAAAATAACGCAGCATCTGGTTGCACTCTGGATAGCCAGTAACCTTGCCCTCCTTACGCAGCCAAATAGGGTCATAATTAATAGGAAAATTCTTAGTAAAATATTTTGTGCAACATTCAGGATATCCTAACAATGAACCAATTGTTTTATGATCACCTTCATTCTCAGCTTTTTTAAATTTCTGGCCATCCTCATAAGTTCGAGTTAAACTGCCATACCAATAGAATGACTCTCCGGGCACAACTGGCTTATGCTTATGGGCAAATCCTTCGTAACAGCCACTTCTAAGAATAGGAGTAAAAACCAGCTTATCCCTGTTAATTTTTTCTAACATCTCGTCAAGCCTTTCTGGAAAGATATGAATTATTGCTGCTGGCCGATGGCTTTGTTTAACCATCTGATATTCAGCCTGATTAAACATTAGTGACATTCTGCCTAATTTAGCCATCCATTTCTCATGGCCTTGCTTCGGCATTATTCTAACAAAAGATGAAATAAAGTCTTCCATATATTTATTTTATTTTTATTTCTTTTTTAATTTTGTCAATCTCTTTTTCCACTTCTTTCCTTCCTTTTTTAAACTCACCACTAAATTTACCCAAAGACCGGGCTATTTCCCCTACTCCTTTTTTGCCGCCAAAAACAATCACCCCTGCCGCGATTAAAATAATTATTATCTCAGTAGCACCGAGCATATTTTATTTCTCTTCTTCCTTTTCTGCCTCCTCTCCTAGTTCCTTCTTTGCTTCTCTTTTTCCTTTTTCAAACTCCCCTTTTGTCTTTCCTAAGGTTCTGGCAAATTCCAGTAATTTTTTGCCACCGAAAAAGAGTATTATAACAACTAATACTATTATTATTATTTCAGTTGTGCCTAACATAATTTTTTAGATTTTACATTAACTTAGTTAATAACCGACCTTTAAGGTATATGAACAAATTTTACCCAAATTCTAAAATTTGCGCAAGCTAAATTATTTGTCTTTGTCAGTATCAACTGCTCCCCAATCCAAAATCAATATTTCTTCATTTGCTTTTTTATCAATAAAAACCATGCTTTCTTTTTTCTCAATAACTTTAAAATTTTCAAAATCCGCTTCTTTTTCATCCCCTTTGGGCAAAGCTGGCCCGCTTCCTTTGATGAGCGGGCTCACGTCAGACGAGCAAGGTGGTTCAGAGTTTACCTGCGCAGATGATGAGTTAACTTCAAAACTATGACCTGAAAAAAACTTAGTAACAGGCTTAAAAGACCTACCTAATAGGCCCAATGAAAAGGCGCCGCCGCCTAATAATAAAAGCTTTAAAAAATTTCTCCGCTCGGGATTTAGGTTGTTTGGTAATTGATTCATTGAAAATTTATTTTAGTTTTTTACTCACTAAGTATCCTAAAAGGTATAACACTGTTAGTGGCATCGCCAACAACACCATAGTTATCCCTGTTCCATCCGGAGTAATTATTGCTGCCAGTATTAAAAAGATTAAAATTGCATATTGCCAGTTCTTTTTCCATACATCTGGCTTAACTATGCCCAAATGGCTCAAAAGAATCATAAAAATTGGAAGCAGAAATACTATACCAACCACTATAATCATAATCAAAACCAAAGAAATAAATTGATTAACCACAAAAAACGGCTTTGCTCCAACTGCTAAAACATAGGAATAAAGAAATTTAAAGGTTATTGGAATCAAAAAGTAATAAGCAAAAAGGCAGCCAATTATAAATAAAATCGTAGAAGGAACAAGGGCTTTTAAAATGGCTCTTTTTTCTTTTTTGTGAAGGGCTGAAGAAAGATAGCTGGCAATTTTATAAAGCAAAAAAGGTAAAGTAATAATAAAAGCTAAAAACAAAGAAATTCCTATCTGGGCCCATAAAGCATCTAAGGGATTAATTACTATCAATTCCATTTCTTTTATTAATAAATCCGCTTGAATTTTTTTGAAAAATAGAGCTGAAATAGAATTATAACTCGGCCAAGGCACTGGCAATTGAAAATTGAAAATTGAAAATTGAAAATTGATAGATTTTATTCCGAAAGCAAAGAAAAACCCAAAAGCTGCCAGAAATAACCATAGCCAAGTTAAGATTTTTTTGCCAAATATTTGTAGTTCGTTTAAAAAAGCCATAAATTTAATGTTTAGTCATTCGTTCGGGCCGAATCTTATGCTTGAACCTTGGTTATACAGGGTTTTAATTTGTAACGGGTTTAAGGCATAATTATAAATTCTCGCATCATCGATTTGGCCATCGATAATATAACCTCCAGGCGTATAGCCGCTAATTTGCGCTGTTGAAGCATTAACAGGGGTTGCTGAACTCACAGCAGAAGCAACTTGCACGCCGTTCACATACATTCTTTTTGTAGTGCCATCAAAAGTTGAAATAAGATGATACCATATACCAGTAGAAATCACGCCTGTATCTGAAGTAGCGTTGCCGTCTAACCAAAAATCAGCGGCGACCGCTCCGCTAGGATTAACATCTATCCTCCACTTCCCTGCTCCCGCATTTCCTATTCCGATTGGCGTATCCATGTCAGAACCCAGTGTATTAAATTTTACCCAACAAGATAACGCCCCCTGAGTCATCCCGCTAACCGGAGGAGTTGCGGCCACATAATCATCCCCTCCATCAAAATCCAAAGCAGTATTATATTTTCCATCCACCCAATCATCTGAAGTCATTGAGGCTTCAAGAGTACCATTGTTAGCATTTCCAGAAGCATCATGCGCAGTCATGCCTTCTCCTTCATCAAACTTCCACCATCCTACCGGCCCGCCCCGATTATAATCCCAGGCGATTTGGGCCTGCGTTCGGGCATAATCATAGATTTTGACGTGGTCGATGCGGCCATTGGTCCAAGTAGCAGAACTGTAGGGTATTGCTAAAATACTCTGGTTGTAACTGATGCTTCCAGTTACCGTTTCGCTTCCTCTGTTAACTCCGTCTATGTATATATTTCTTGCCTTTGTTGAGTTATCAAGCGTAGCCGCGATGTGGTGCCATTTTCCCCAGGTAATTGCCTGAGAGGAATAGAGATCCGTCGGTGTAATTCCATTTAATCTAAAATATGGGTATCTTGCTGCGCTTATTTCAAAGCTGTAACCCAGCCATTTGGTTATCAATATATGTCTATCGCTAATATCATTTAATTTAATCCATGCTTCAACAGTGATTGAGGCAGGTTCTAAACTAGCTGAATGACTTACTGTCATTCGATCGTCTACATGGTCCAATGTCAGACATGCTCCTACTTTACATTCTCCAGCAGATTTCCAAACAGGACTGCCTGCAAGTGTCCCCGTATTCCCAGTTCCACTCGTGTCATTTGCAGTTGTCCCTGTTTTTTCATCAAATTTCCATTCCGCCACCGGGGCGCAGGAAGCAGTAGTATCTCCTGGAGGACAATAACTGCGTTCAGAGGACCAAGAGGCTGTGCTTCCGTCGCTATCCGTGCCTGTCGCCCCCATCAGTACCGCCGCTCCACGATTATAATCCACTCGAACCTCGTCTTCGGTCAAAGCCGCTGTATAAATTTTTGGTTCATCAATTTCTCCTTGAACACAGTGGCTAGTAACACCTCCCCAGCCGCCACCATAGGGATATAAACAACCAATACAAAGGGATAAATTGCTATCACCAGCCCCTGGAGTCCAGTCAGTGATATTATATGTGTCTGTTTTTGATAGTTTGCCATTGATATAGATGTTAACCCGATCAGTAGCACCATTAATCGAAACGGCAAGGTGTTGCCACTCCCCGTTTGTGATGGTGTCAGTAGTTGAGGTTGACCAACTGGTTGCTCCCAAAAGAGAAAGAGTTAAGGTATCGTTTGAGTTGAAGGCTAGTCCATAGTTATATTGTCCACTGCCATTCCAAGGTTTCGAAATAATTCTTCCTCCGTCAGCATCACTGGCATTTGGTTTGAACCAGATAGAAAGGGTTAGGTCATCGCCGGTGTATTCAAACGGATCAGAGGTGAAACCTTGGATTCGGTCGTTTAAACCGTCGAGAGAAAGTCCTTTATTAAATTTTCCGGAATTAGTCCAGCTAGGGCCGTCAGTGAGGGCGCCGTTGTCGCTGTTGTAGCCAGAATCATTTGCGGTGGTGCTGTATCCTTCATCAAGCTTGAGGTAGAGGAGAGCGCTTCCCACAGGACTGCCCGGCGCCGGATGCCCAGCGTTCATGTCTTGAACAATTTGTTTTGGAGTCCGGGCGTAGTTGTAGATGCGGACTTCGTCGAACTTCCCCCATGTTTGATCACCGCCAGACGAATAATTGCCGACGATTGAAACGTTATAATTAACGATTGTGCTTGATGTACCAACTTGTATTCCGTCAATATAAAATTTTGTTGTAGTTCCTGATGCGATGGCAGCCACATGATGCCAGCCAGACAAGCTGTCTGTATCGTAGCCGGAAGTATACCAAGCGGCATTGTATGACCCTATTTCACCTGAGTCATTATTGACTATAATATGGTGATAAGTGCCACCATCATTTGCAAAAAGAGTTCTCCAGCTTCCAGCATTTGTATCAAGAGGAAAATTTGCCCAAGCCATCATTGACCATTCAGAGCCAGAGGTAAATCCAGAAAAAGTTATGCCGGTGCTTGGATCAGCGGTTTCTCTGCCCTTACCGAATTTTCCAACGATTGTATTTGTACCGTTTAAAACTGTTCCAGTGTATCCGTTTCCACTTGTATCATTGACGGTGCTTCCAGCTGCTTCATCTAAGTTATAATAAAGTTTTGGTCCCGGGGCCCAGTTGTAGAGATCGCGGACTTCTTTGGGAGAAAAAGCTCGGTTGTAGATGCGGACTTCATCAACAGAACCAGTAAATTGGTAGTCGGCACTATATCTACCAATTAACAAATCACTTAAACCTGATATTGTACCTGTTTTTGCGAAAGAATTTATTTCCACACCATCCATGTACATTTTCATATATGCTCCGTCATAAGTATTTACAACATGATGCCATTTGTTGTCGTAGTAATTAACAGTTGCATATAGATCTGTTCTTCCTTCTGAAGTTGTAAGGCAAAAATGTAATCGAGAAGTGTGATGTGACAGCCAATATTGACCACCACCTCTTGCCATCCACATCTTATATCCAGTTCCAGTGGTTTTAATCCAAGAAGAAACAGTAAAGGTGTCAACATCTAAACTGGTAGTATTGCCTGTATTCATATAATCACCGGCTCCATCAAAAACTCCACCATTTCCAAACTTACCAGTACTAGGAACCATCTCTCCATAAACTGTCCCATCATTCCCATTCCCAGAAGAATCTATAGCCGTACCCCAGGAACTCTCGTCCATTTTCCAATAACCCACCAAACCATCAGACAGCCATTTATTGGAAGAGCTGCCAAGAACAGCAGCAGTGCCCTTACTGGTGCCGCGGCTGGCATAATCTGCCTTAATCTCCGCCGCCGACCGGGCATAGGGGTAGATTTTAGGCTCATCGATCCAACCGTTGAAATTGAAATACCCACCAGCATATGTTTCTCTTCCTATCATGGTGTTTGAATAGCCACTTACTAGAGCAGATGAGCTACAGGGGTCTGATCCGATATTTTTGCCGTCAACGTAGTAATAAAGCGTAGAGCCGTTTCTAACAATAGTAACGTGATACCATTTATTTAAAGAGAATGAATATGCTATGTCTTCGGTTGGGCTTCTGATTTTAAATGCATCGTTATTTTGACTGATACTAAAGGCCCAGTGGGTGGTATTCCAGTCACCAGAGCTTAAAATTGCACCATCATAGTTGCTATGTGTGCCTTTGATGTTTATCCAAGCAGACATTGTGAAATCGGTTAGTCCAGCATAGTTTTCATTTGTAACATCTACACCAGCATCGTAATCGTCTGAGAAGTCGAGACACTTACCGCTTACGCAATATTCTTCTGTAAGCCAATCCGGTCCCCCCGAAAGAGTTCCGTTTTTGGAATTTGAAGTTGAATCATAAGCGGTACTTCCATACCCCTCATCAAACTTCCAATACGCCACTGGACCAGGCGATTTTTCTTCGTTGGTGGGGGAGCCGGGGGAGGGTTCAGTGGAGGCGGTTTTAGCCATAAAAATGTATTCATAATTGACCACCGGACTGTTTGCTCCGGAATACATGCCGATTCTGCCTGAGGTTAAAGTAGAATCAGTAGCGCTGGCATATTGCGTTCCATCTACGTCGCAGTAGTGATTAGAGCCAATAACCCTGGCAGTAAGGGTATACCAAGTGTTGGCAGTTGAATCGAAGACTCCAGAGCCTAAGCCAGAATGAGTGTTTTCTCCAATATACACATAGTCGGTTTCAACTCGATAATTGCAAGTGTAAAAATTACTTCCAGTATCTGATTGGTAGACAATACCGGCCCAGTCATTATCAGTATCACGAAGATAGGTTTGAACTTTAAAATTAGTTTCCGAAAAACTGGTATTAGTTACCCAGCGTGTATAAGTGTTACTGGTGTCATCGGTAGCAATTCCTCCAGAAATTGTCCAAGTTTCTTGGTCGCCGGCAACAGTATAATCAGAAGAGGTATCAGCTTGAAAATCATCAAAATAGATGAAAGTTGTATTGCCGTTTGAGCCCTGAGTGGCGCTAGGATTACCGTAGTAAAGATAAATAGTCGCATCATTGGTTGGAATAGAGAGGGTTTTAACCCAGATTTTAGTGGCTGATTGGTTACAAGTGTTGGTTGATGGATGAGACTGGACCCAATAGCTGAGCATTTTCCCATTTATATCCGTTACTCGTATATCATCACAATCACTCTGCATCTTGCCGGCAGTGATTAAAGACGAAGTGTTGAGGGTAATGGTGACCTGAAAATCCGTCTGGGCCGAGCCGGGGTTGGTGATATCCACCCGTTGGCGATACATCCAGGATTCATCCCACCAAGCGGCCTCTGCTTCTTTTCCAAAAAACATAAAATAACTCGCAATTAAAGAAACGATAATTAAGCCTACAATTATAGAGATAGTTATTCTATTATTTTTTATTTTATTCACTATATTCATATTGATTCACTAGTTTTTTAATAAATTTCTTTACATTGAACTACTTGCTGTTTCTTCAGGTGGTGGACATTCTCCGCAATCCATTGGACAGGTATCACAAGTTTCATCACTATTACATTCACCATCTCCACAAACTGGTTCTGGGGCTGGATATTCACAGGAAGCATCGTCTGTAGTTACATCAGGATTGTAATTCGTAGCTTCAGGGTCTGTGCAACCCGTTATTTCTTCTACTAAAGGATACTCACAAGTGCCATCATCTACAGTAGCATCCAGATTATAATTAATAGCTGCGTCATCAGTACAACCCTCAATATCTGTTGGTTGTTCAGATCCCGGCTCTGATTCTGAAGCTACAGTTTCTTCTGGTGCTGGAACAATTGGTTCGCTGCTGCTTGCTGTAGTTTCAGTAGAAGGCTCTACAATCGGTTCTTCATTCGCGCGTTCACCAAGCGAAGCAATAACTAGCCAATCAAATGTTACATTATTCTCTTCGGGCCAGCCGCGAACTAAAAATCCATCCAAAGTTTTTTCTGCCACATATAATCCCATTTTGGTCTCACTGGTTGGGGTGACAATCACTTTGTAGATAGTGGTTTGTAGCAGCGCTACAAACCTTGGGTCAAAATTAATTCTTGCCTCGCCGTCTTGAAGCTGTCCAGTCCCCGAAGCGCTAATCTCTGGCTTCACTGTCTGCCTACTATAACTTACAAATCCAACTTCATCCTCTGCTATTGGCAATCGCCCCACATATCTCTCCAATTCTGTCTCTTCCGCAATATTCGTGTCATTCGCATATTCATTCGTATCATTCGTGTCATTTACAGCGTCAGCTTCATTCTTCTTAATAGTTACTACCTGCTTTAAAAATCCCTTTGTCTCAATATCTCCTTGAACCTCAACATTACCTTCTACAAAAATCTCTTTAGCAGTAATTTTATCAGCTACTATTCTTACTGCTGTAATTACCCCATTCTTGATGGTTACTCCTAATTTTTCCAAGCCATTTATTAAATCTTCTAAAAAGACCAAGGGGTCAGTTGAATGAGTAATGGTTATATTATCTTCTACTGTGCCACTGGAAGAGGCAATCTTTAATCCTAAAAAGCTTTTTAAGTCCTCTTCGTTAATACAGGTTTCCTCAAGACAAAGCTCCTTAGTTTTTAAAGTCCCTTGATTATTTAGTCGCATTATCTCTTCTTTTTCTGGATTTAAAAAAGAAAGGGCTGGTTCATCTTCTGCCTCGGTTATTATAAAATCATTGGCAAAACCCAAATCATCAACCGAGGCATAAAGAATCCCATTAACATATAAATCCCCACTTATTGAGGCCGTTCCGCCAATCGCAATCCAGCCAGTTTCTGGATCTATAAATATATTATTAGAAATAAGCTCGTTATCGCTCGCGAAATTTGGCTGCTCTGCAGCCAAAGCTTGCTCTTCTTCAGAAAGCGAAATTCCGTTCGCCGACTCGTCTGCCAGCGAGGCAGGAGGCGAACTAATCACATCTACCCAGACCTCAAAGAAAACAAGTTGAGGAGTCACGGACACATCTTCAGTTTGAAAATTAAGCTTTACCCTCACTGATTTAGAGTCAAGCAAGGAAGAAATGTCAAAGTCTTGAACGTCACCGGTTAATTCCAAATTTATTGAATCCTTAACAGTAGAGAAATTGTCATCAGAAACCTGAACTTGAGCAGTTATGCTTGTAGAAGAAGGCAGTTCGTTATTGGTTCTAAACTTAATAAAATCCCCTATGCCCCCTAAGTCCGAATAATTATGAATAGAAGAAGTAAAAGTACCGTTAGAGTAATAGTTTCCATTAATATTTTTTGCTAAAAGAAGATGGTCTTCTTCTTCATCTATAGTGGTTTGATAAAAACTCCCTTGTTCAAATTGATAGGTTAAAGTCTGCTCCCAAATATCCGGACTTGACCCTTCTTCAAGAATTAAAACCTGAGCGCCCGTGGAATCGAATACCTGCATAGACGTAGTGTTATTACTGACATCGGCATTAACTTCTAATAGGGCGGTCGGCGTCGTCGTCCCGATGCCGACGTTGGTTCCATCCGCCCAGATATTGCCACTATTAGCCTGAAGGATGATATCCCCACTGTTATATGTCTTTAGAGTTAAGTCATTTGATTCAAAACTTTCTCCGGCCTCTATATATAAAGGAGCATTGCTTTTGATATAGGAAGCAGTCTGGTTGGTAAAGAGAAGGTCATAAGCAATGGAGACATCGCCGGCTGCAGTAAAGCTGGCAGGCAATGCATTAGTAATTTGGGTATCAGTCACTGTAAAAACTGAAGTTCCATCATCCTGCACATCAAAGAAAGTGCCGGAACTGGCGTAAACTGTTAGTTTTGCATTCGGCGTCGTCGTCCCAATCCCGACGTTGCCGCCGGTGAATAATGCAGAGTAAGTGCCATTTGAAAATGTATGCGTCCCTGTCCATGTTGGAATTATTGCCTGCGAAAGCGGGGGTGCTGCATCTGAACGCATTGCTGTTGTTGCCGAGCCATTTATCACAGTTAGGCCTATTGTTGCTGTGGGATTGGCAAAACCGGAGAAAGACCCGGGTAAATCGCCTGCGGCAATTGTTTGCCAGGAGGGATCGGTTCCATCGCTCCTTAAATACTTGCCCGTTGCTCCAATGCCAAGCCGAGCATTATTACTTGCATCCCTGGTCAATAAATCACCTCTTGTAGTTAACGGAGATAATGCATTAAAACCAGCTAAGGCAGTAGATTGTCCTGTTCCTCCATCAGCTATTGCTACGTCTGTTCCACTGACTCTGTACACATAAGCTCCGCCTATGGTTACAGCTGTAGGAAGGTCAGTTGATAGAACGATATTAGTTCCATCAGCTTTTAAGATATTGCCAGTAGTTGCCGCATTAGGATAGGTGGGAGTTGACCAGACAGGGGCAGCGGAAGCACCACTCATTAAAACTTTATTTGCGGTTGCAGTTCCCGAAAGGATAGCTAAAGCAGAAGCACCTGAATAAACTATACCGCCAGTTGAAGCGGTTAAAGAGGCATTTGTCCCGCCATCTGCCAAAGTTACATCTGTTCCACTTGAAACATAAACTGTTCCTGTTACATTTTGTAAGGTAACAGTTCTATCTGCGGTTGGATTTGTAACCTGTATAACTGTTTCATAAGCATCATCTACAGTACCTTCAAAAGAAAGCCATTTATTTGTACCTAATTCTAATGCTTGAGAAGGCGCCGTCGTCCCAATGCCGACGTTGCCTTGCATATGATAAAAGTTTCCGTTCCAAGTGGTATTAAACCCGGCTGAAGCAACAGTTAAATTAGCATCCAGAGTCATTGAATCTGAAATATCGTCCCAATCAATACAATCAACACAATCAAAAGTCCCATTACCAACAATCCCTCCATCAGTATATAAAGTGCCGTTTATTTCCAAATTTCCGGCAACCAACACACTAGTAGCTCCTGATAAACTATGATTTGAAGTATCGGTAGTTAACCCAAATCTTGAATAAGTAGTGGCTGAATTATCCCCTACCTGTAAATAGGAATTAACAGCTAAGGAATCATCAACATCAACTTCATCTGAAGAGTCAGCTATTGTTCCTCCTCCCATTTGAAGATTGCCAGAGGTGTCAAAATAAGTATCGGTTTCGCCTAAAAAGGTGGTTCCCTGTAAATAACTATCAGCAGATACATCAAGACGATAAGTAGAACCAGGAGCCGTGCCAATTCCCACGTATCTAAAATAAGCATCACCGGAGTTGTTAATATAATAAGTTCCCCCTAAGGTTTGCTGTCCTGTTAAAGTAAAGGCAGCTACATTTGCAGGATCCAAAGTTCCGGCTATTGTTGTATCACCACTTGAACCAACAATCTTAAACTTATCTGAACCCATTTCAAAGGTTCCTGAACCTGAAGCATTGGTAAAGTTCAATTGAGTTACAGTAAAAGGATCATCAACATCTAATTCACTACCATCCCAAGTTAAGTTGGTTCCTGCTATTACTGAACCTCTTTGATTATAAGCTTCGTCATAAAATGATTCTGAAGCTACTTTCCAGTCATAAGCTGCATCCCAGTTAATAGAACTATCTGTAAGAATACACTCTATCTTTGTTCCAGTTGAATTGTATTTACAGATATTTCCATTCGTTAAAGTTCCTTCATTAACACTAAAAACAGTGCCAGTTAAATTAAGCAAAGTTCCCCCTGCTGAATAAGTAGTATCAGCATCAGTGCCACAGACTAGATTGCCGCTACCATTAGTATCTAAATTACAATTAGTAAAGTTGCCAAATTGGATTGTTGAATCAGCTGCATAAAACGCCCCACTAACACTGGCTGTGCCAACTACTTCAAATGTCGTTTCCGGGGTGCTGTCGCCAATCCCGACCCGATTAGTGCTGTCATTCCAGTAAAAACTGGCCGTCCCTCCCATAACTCCGTTGTCATTGTACTGAAGCTGGCCATCGTTGCCAGCAGGATCACCGTGCACATTGCTTAATCCTGAACCATCTCCGGAAATAACGCCGCCTACGTCAAAGTTACCAGACACTGAAGCAGTAGAATCAAACCATGCCTGGCCATCCACTTCTAAATCTCCGGAAATCATCAAATCATCTGATGTTGAGATAGCTGAAGTGTAGGTGGCTCCAGTTGTTCCAAATCTGGAATAACTTGCGGAGGTTAAACCTCCAATTTGTAATGCCCCACCAACAATCAATTCATTGACACTGTTTAAAATTAAAGCTCCGGTCATTGTGTCTCCAGCCACATTAACAAATCTGGAATCATAACCAGCTCCGGTTTGATAGTCAGAGGCAAAAGTTAATTGATTGCCAGAGACCTGAAGATAAGTAGTATCAGCTGGAAAAGCCAAGAGATTGCCGTTAAGAGTAAGAGATTGACCAGCAGCAGTAGTTAATCCTCCATTCAAGGTGGTTAAACCAGCTATTGTAGTGTTGCCGGTTATTTCAAAGTTACCTGATACTGAAACCGTTGAGTCAAACCAAGCTCGGCCATCTACTTCTAAATCTCCGGAAATTAAAAGGTCATTGGATGCTGATAATCCATGGCCCGTGTTTCCGATTCCGAATCTGGAATAGCTGACAGTAGAAGTTCCTCCGAACTGGGCTTGGTTAGCAATTATTAGTTCATCCTGGCCATAAATATATCCTTGAACAGTTAATGGAAAGTTCATATCAAATTTGTCATTGGCGGAATCCCATTTCAGAGAAGCATTAGTTAAACTCCCTCTTTCAAAAGCCAGCCAAGCATCTTCATCATCAGCAGCATCAGAATTAATAGTAAAGGTTTCATGAGTAGTTCCAGAAATGGCTACTCCTTCAGCTGACATAGAAGTAACATTTAATTCATCAAAATAGCCATAAGCCCAGCGATTGTTAGCATCGCCAACATATCTGGTGCCATCATTGGGAATTAGATTAGAAGCAATATCAGCGTTTACTACTAACAAATCAGTGTCAGCATCGCCAAGGGTTATGTCTCCTAAAACCTCAAATTTGCCTGATACAGAAGCTGTTGTGCCTGCTAAATGATTAGCAGTTAAAGTCCCAGCGGTCAAAGTAATGTTATTATTTGCAATCGTCCAATCAGAAGTTAAATCAACTGAACCATCTGCCTTTAAAACATTGTCTAATTCAAGCAAAGTTAAAACACTTGAAGAAGCTGTGCTTTCCCAGTCCGTGCCGTCTCCTATCAAAAAGTATTCATTAGTAGCAGTTTTATTGGTTCCAAAATCAATTCCCAAAATGGTTTCCAAGTCGCTTTCTGTTGCTGACCAGTCTAATTCACTGCCATCCCAAGTTAAGTTGGTTCCTGCTATTTGGGAACCTCTTTGTTGATAAGCTTCGTCATAAAATGATTCAGAAGCTACTTTCCAATCATAAGTAAGTTCCCAAAAGCTTGCTGAAGCAATGGTTAAATCATTTCCATCTATTGAAAAGATAGTTGAATCATAGTTAAAAGTGATTGCTGTTGCTACTGCTACTGCATTTGTTCCACCAGTTATGGTTAAAGGAGAGCCTCCAATAGTAAGGTCAGCCCAAGAAACAGTTGGTTCTAATCCTGCTTCAGAAGCAGTTTGATTTATCCAATTGCCTCCAGAATCATAGGCTAATAATTCATTATCAGCAACAGAAGTAATTACTACATCATTAATATCATCTAAATTTGCTAAACCTGATATTGTTCCAGAACTTGCTTTTAAAATTCCTGACAGAGTATTAATGGTTAGAGTGCCAGAAACATCTAAATCGTCCCCTACTGCTAAATCACCGGCAAATGAGTGACTGGCTGCTGTATCAGCTGTAAAGATGCCGGATAAAGTTAAATTGCCGGCTATTGTGGTGTTGCCGGTTGAACCACTAACTTTGAATTTGTCTGAACCGATTTCAAAGTTGCTTGATATTGAAACAAATGAGTCGAACCAAGTGCTACTATCTACTTCCAGATTCCCAGAAATCAAAAGGTTATTAGCTGCAGATAAACCATAATCACTATCAGCAGTTCCAAATCGAGAAAAGGTAGTAGCTGAAGTGCCTCCAACCTGTAAATAATCTCTAACTGCTAAGGAGTCATCAATATCAACTTCGTCTGTAGCATCAGAAATTGTTCCCCCACCCATTTCTAAATTGCCAGAGGTGTCAAAATAAGTAGAGGTTGTTCCTAAAAAAGTTTCTTCCTGGAAATAAACATCACCCGCTACATTAAGAAGATAAGGTGAACCAGGAGCAGTACCAATGCCTACGTAATCAGCCCTGAAAGTGCCAGTAACATCAAGACTTTTAGAAACAATTAAGGGAAAATTCATGTCAAATCTATCATTACCAGAATCCCATTTAAGAGAGGCGTTGGTAAATGTGGGTCCTCTTTCAAAGGTTAACCAAGCATCTTCAGTGTCGTTGGTTTCATTGTCAGAATTAATAGTGAAGGTTTCTGCTCTTGTTCCAGATATATCTGTTCCTTCTGCTGACATTGAAGTAACATTTAATTCATCAAAATAGCCATAAGCCCAGCGACTATTAGTATCACCAACATATCTGGTACTATCATTAGGGATTAAATTAGAAGCAATATCAGCATTGACAACTAACAAATCAGTGTCAGCATCCCCAAGGGTTATATCTCCTAAAACCTCAAACTTGCCAGAAACCGAGGCATTACTGCCAAACCAAGAATCACTAGCTACTTCCAATTTCCCGGAAATCATCACGTCTTGTGTTTCTGATAAGCCGTGGCTACTAGTCCCTATTCCAAATCTTGAATAACTAAGGGATGTAGTTCCTCCTACTTGTAAGGCTCCGCCCACTATCAATTCATTATCAAATATTCCAGAGCCAGCTACGTCAAATTTAGCATCTGGAGAAGTGTCCCCAATCCCCAACCTATTACTAGTATCGTCCCAGAAAAAATTAACATTATCTTCACTAAGCTCCCCTCCAGGACCAGCAAAGATAACTGAGCCCTGGTTAAATCCAGTAACGGTAATAGTACCAACTAAATCTCCATAAATAGCTCCGTCAACTTCTAAGTTTTGAGAAATAGAAACATTAGAACCGAACCAAGAATCGCTGGCAACTTCTAAGCTTCCGGAAATCAATAAATCTTGACTATTAGATAATCCATGAGAAGTTGTTCCTATTCCGAATCTTGAATAACTGACAGTTGAAATTCCACCAAACTGACCAACGCCGGCAACTCCTAAATTACCAATTTCATCAATAAAAAACTTAGAAGTATTATTGATTCGGAAATCTGCAAAGTTTCCAGAAAAAGAGGAACTGGCGTTAATACCAAGAAAAGTAGCAGAACCAGTTGCCCAACTACCTGAAACATTAGTTGGCTGCATTAAAAGTACTGGGTCGCTGGTAATAGTTGGGATTTTATCAAGTGAAAGAGTAGTAGCATCTATAGCATCAAAAGAAGTAGATGCTCCATATAAGGAACCAGCAATAGTTAAATCTCCTTCAGCGTCTAATCTCAATTTTTCTGTTCCGCCAACAGCAATACCAAAGAGAGTATAACTGGAACTGGCCGTTGATGGATTAATATAAACAGAACCTTCAGAAACCGTGGTTCCTGAAGGCGCGCCTGTAAAAGTCGCTTGGCCAGAAATAGCAAGAGTACCGCTGCCAGTGATGTTTCCACTAACAGTAATATCTCCACTAGCCGTGAGTGTGGCAAGAGAAATATCGCCAGCAGTAATATTGCCACTATCATCAACATCCCAATTAGTAGCATTGATAACCACTTCTTCTGAACCACCTCCCAGAGTTACTGGCCCATAAGCTGAAAAAGCGCCGCCAGTTCCTAAAGCAGTAGAGAAGCTTCCAATGTTTGCCCAAAGACTATCGTGATGAAAGGTCATTGACTCAAAATCAGTAATTTCTATAGCACTTATCTTGGCATCTACTTCAGCTAAAATTGAAGTTTTTAATTCATCTAAGGTCTCTTGGTCTATGCCTTCTATTTTTTTAACTACAGTTATATGTTGAATTATATCTCCAGGTTCAGGAATAATTATTTCTCCCCTTTCTATTTCTCCTAATTCTTTTCTTAATTTTGATAATTTCTTATAAAGATCCTTGATAGTAATAAATGACTGTTCAGATATATCCGGAGTAGGGAAGCCAAAAGCAAAGGGCTCAAGGGTAAAAAACTTTTTCAAACTTCGAGGCAGGTCTTGAAATACATTAACAACAAACTTGCCAAAACTTGAAGGTCCTTTAACAATGCCTCGACTAGTATTGCTTATGAAGTTGATTACAAAATTACCACTTTTGGTAAACAGTTTATCAATAAAAGCAAAAACATCCTGTTTTGTTTTGTTATAACCCCTAATAACTGTTCTAACAGTGTTAGAAATATCAACAGCAATTGGTTTAATAACTTTACTGTAAACTGGCTGGTAAATCGGTTTTAAATTATCAAAGACGCTGGCTAAGTATTTTTCGTAAAGAGGACGGACAAAATTAAAAGCTCTAATTGAAGCAAGGTTAGAGCTTTGAAAATCTAAATTATTTAGTTTATTAATAATTTGTTCAAAAGGAGCCAGTGATAAACTGCCTTCTTTGGCAGCAATATAAGCCGTGCTAATAAAAGTGAAGACGAGTAGAGAAATTAAGGACGCGGCAATAGCTTTTCTAAAAACGCTTTTAAGTTGAGGGGTGAATATGACTCTTTTAATAGGTGCTTTTTTAATTTGTCTCTTTTTATTATTTTCTTCTACAGCTTTGTTATATTCCTTTAACCAATCTATAGTAGTAAGCCAATTGCGACCCAGTTTAATAGCTCTAAGTTTTTTCTCACGAGCCATTAAAGCCATATGCTTTTGAGTACAACCATAAATACGCGCTGCTTCCAACAGGGAAATATATTTCTCTTCTTTTCTGTTATTAGGCATATGACTAGGTTGGAATATAGGCAATATTCCTTAGGGAATATAGATTTTAAACAACAAAAAATCCAAGGTGCCTATATTTTTAGTTAGATTAAGAATCCACGTGAAATTCTTAAGTCCTAGTACACCCGTTTATATCTTATATTTAATTATACCCTAATTATAGCACAGTATAGGGCTGTCAAGTCCCCTGGCCTGTGGATAACTAAAAAGCCGAAATTTTAATAAAATTTCGGCTTTTTAGTAATTATTCTAATTATTCTAATTGCTCTAATTGACCTAAAATTTAGAAATTGGTCATTTGGTCATTGCCCGTCCTCCGTAGCAGTAGCCTGCTACTGCGGAGGATGGAGGTATTGATTAGGTTAATTAGAAATTAGGTTAATTGGGTTAATTTATCTCTAAATTAAGCTAAAAGGGGATTGTTTATGCACAAATATTACACTTTTTTGAATAATTATTTATTTATTTTTTATGAAGGTTTATTAAGGTTTTGTTAATTTTTATCAATATTTAATCAAATATACTAATCAGACTTATTATATTAAACTGTAATTAATATCTAATCAAAAATAAGTTCTTTTAAATAACTAATATTCTTTTTGTATTGACTCAACCAATCAACAAAGAAATCTTTATAGCCTTCTCTGCCATCAAAGAATTCTAATAAAAACTCCTTGCTAATTAATGCTTTGCTAATTAATGCTTTGCTAATTAATGCTTTGCTAATTAATGCTTTGTTAATTAATGATGGAAAATTCTTTAATCCTAAATAATCCGGGTGACTTGACCAGCGATATTTTTCTAAAAATTTCAAAGCTCCTTTGGTTTCTGAATCTGTTAATTTATTTTTCTTCCAATTAATTTTCCAGAGATCTAAAGGATTAGAATGTAAATAACAAATTAGAAATCCTAAATGAATATCATTCTCAACATGAATACTCTTGAATGGTCCTTGAAATAAATGACCTTTTCTTTTATATCTTAAATTAAAAGCATTAGTGTAGCCACTGTGAAGCTTCCTCATAAACAAACTAACTCCTCCCTCCTTAATCTGTTCAACTACTAAGTGGTGATGATTGGGCATTAGAACAAAACCATGAACCCTAACCAACTCTACTCGCCCTTGCCTCCGCCCTACCCGCTTTCGCCTTCGCCTCATGTCCTCCTCCAGCTTTATGTGGGACACTCGCTTTATGTGGGACACTCGTATGTGGGATACTCGACTTCCCACATTTTTAGCTTTATCTTCCCTCTTCTCTTCTCTATAACATCGGGAAAATTCTGGAGCTGGATTAATATCATTAAACTCATAAAGGTCGTGAATAAAACGGATGTAATCTCTATTATCAAGGAAAATCTTCCTCTTATCTACTCCTCGATCAAATATATGGTAAAATTCATTTGTAGTAAAACTCCTTCTCATATATTTATCCAACCCAGAAATTATGTGGGATACTCGACTTCCCACATTAGAACGAGGTTGGGAACTAATTATTAACCAATTAAATTATAGCAAAACTAAATAAGTCAAGCAATTATTTATTATATCATTGATATTAAGATTGATATAAATCCTAAGACAAAAATTAATATTACAATATATCTTAGAATGTCTGGCACCTTTAAACTATAGTCTGCTTTTTGAATACCATGTTTCTTTGCCTTCTTATATATCAAAACTATAGCTGTCCCCTCTATTGCGCCCATTAAACCTCCTAAAATAACAATGATTGGGATAAAGGCCCGGAACCCCAAAACAAAAAGCACCAAAGGCACAGAACAAACCAAAAGCCAGGATAGGTTTTTATTAACCTTAAAATCATACCAAAAGGTTTTCTTTAAAGAAAGTCCTACCACAAAGAAAGAGCTAATAGTAGCTAAAAAACCAAACAAGGCACTGGGTAAAATAACTTTCTTGCCCAACAAATCAGTTAATCCCTGAACAGCCTCAACTGATGTTTGAGAACCAGTTAGACTAATAACAGTTACCATGAAAATAAGATATAAAATAGCTGGAATCAATGTTCCTAAAATAATCGCTTTTTTATACCTTTTTCCGTCTTGAGAAAAAATTTCTTTTATTTCAGGAATAGCAACTGCTCCGGCTAAAGCATAAAGAATTGCTCCGTAAGGAAGGAAAAAATTATTAAGATTAACTGTTTTTAAATTATCAATGTCTATCTGGGGAAAACCAAAATAAAAAATTAGTAAAACAATAAAAATCAGAAATAATCCCATTAGAAAATCCAGTTCAGCAATCAATCTAATTCCAAAATAAATAACTATTGCTCCAATAACAAAAAATATCAAATTAAAAACAATAGAAGGAACATTTATTAAAGAAGAAAAAATAGTATGAAGAAAATTTCCTCCAATAATAATATATGCTAAAAGCGAGCCGTAAAAACTTATAATTATAGAGCCAGCAACTATTCTTTTACCCCATCTCCCTAAATAATGCCCAGCATAACCTGCCAAACGGTGCTTTTCTTTGGTTCGAGAAACTATTTCTCCGTATAACAAATGAAGAAATACCATAATTAGAGTTAAAATAAATAAAAAAATAGCTGCAACCAGAAATCCTGATTGAGCTCCACTATAGGGTAAACCGAATATTCCTACGCCAACAATCGTACTCATCAATACGGCTGTAGCAAACAGAAAATTTTTCATAAATAACCCCTACCTTCTAACCAATCTATTAAATAAGCTAAAACTATTGCCCAGACAAAACTAATGATTAAAAGGATTTTCCCTTCTTTTCTCAGCTTTGGCTCGGTTATGAAAACAAAGGACAATATTAATCCTGAAAAAATAGGATTTAATATGGCAATAATAATTGCTGCAATAAATAATTTTTTCTTTGAACTAATAATAATCTTGTCACCTTTGGTAAATAAACGCATAAATATAATCTAATCAACTCGCAATAATGCGAGAAGAATTATGATAAAAACCCATTAGATTTACTCTACAATTTTATAAACCTCGTCGCCTTCTCTAACCTTTTCCTTTGTTTTCAAACCAACAACATCACCTTTTTTGGCTTTATCAACCTGTTCGTGCTCTATCTGTATTGAATCCACTTTCTGCTCAAAATCACTGGTACCCCCTTTAACATGGATGGTATCTCCAACATTTAGCTTTTTACTAAGCTCAACAATTCCTACTTCGATTTTACCAAAGTAGTGGGTAATTTTACCAACTAATTCTTCCTTTTTTTCTTCGGCCATAGATTTTTTATTAATTATTATTAATGACTTTTTTCTTTTTCTATTAATTTAATAACTTTAGAAACCAAGGTTTTGGGATTAAGGTCATAAACTATTTTCCCTGGACCTCGACGGCCTTTCTTAACAATGGACTTTATCATATCAGCTGTTCCTCCACTTTTAGTTAAAACTCCTATTGGTTTTTTATCTTCAAAAGCAATAGTAAACTCATTCAAGGTTCCAATCCGACCACAAACAATAATTACTGCGTCAGAAGAACGGGTTAAAAGAAGATTTCGTCCAGCATATTCAAATCCTGTGTAAACAATAATGTCATGGTAATCAGTAGGCAAACGATAAGTTTTCTTGTGTGAAGATAAAGAAGCAGCTGGTGAAAACCCAATTACTGTTCCTGATTCCTCTTTTGCTCCAATACATGCCCAATAAGGAATACCAGAGGTGGCTCCAGTTATTAAAATGCCATTCTGTCGAATTATCTCCCTGCCAACCTCTTTAGCTTTTTCTAAAGCACCTGCCTGGCAATGATCAGTCTCAGCTGCTCCAGACACAACAATCTTATACTTCATATTCTTATATTATATCACAATTCTACTACTTCATTCAATTTAGGAACAGAGGTAGAAATTCCAAGATGATCTTTGATTAGTTGAGCTAAAGCTAAAGATGGTTCTTCTTCGCCTTGAACTACAAAAACCCGTTTAATTGGTCTTTTAATTTTATCAATCCAGTTTCTTAACATTTCTTGGTCAGCATGAGTAGAATAACCTGAGATAGATTTAACCTTAGCCCTAATCGAAATAATTTTATCTAAAATTTCTACCTGCTTAATGCCATCGAGTATTTCTCTTCCTGTTGTTCCCTCGGCTTGAAAACTAATAAACAAAATTGTATTTTTCTTATCGGGTAAATAACGAACAGCATGATGAATAATTCTTCCGCCAGTACATTGGCCTGAACCAGCAATAATTATTTTTGGTGGTTCAATATTATTGATTCGTTTTGATTCCTCTACTGTTTCAGTAAAAACTAAGTCATGAAATTTAAAGAGGTCATCGCCAGATTTAATTAAATAAGCAGCTTCTTTATTATAATAACGAGAATGTTTTTTATAAACTTCCAAAGCTTTTATGGCTAAAGGGGCATCAATAAAAATTGGAATTCTGGGGATTCGGCGATTTTCAACTAATTCATTCAGCTCATAGAGTAATTCTTGGGTTCTTTCTAAGGCCAAAGATGGAATCATTAAAGTTCCTCCTTTAGTAATAATATCTTCAACAGCATTTTCAAGCAAATCTCTCCGTTTTTCTTTTTCTTCATGGAGTCGATTACCATAAGTGGATTCAACAAGAACATAATCTGCCTCATCAACAAATTCAGTTGGTCTTAACAAAGGAACTGGCGGATTACCTAAATCACCAGAAAAAACAATCTTTTTATTCTCAATCCATAGTTCGATTATCGCCGAACCCAAAACATGGCCAGCATCAAGAAACCGACAAAATGTTCCCTGCTTAAGTTTGATTTTTTTATGGTATTCAATTCCCTTCATTAACCCAAGAACTTTTTCAACATCCTTTTTTTCGTAAGGTGGGCTTAATCTCTGTTCTCTTATTTTTCTTGCTAAAATCTTTTGACTATCATAAAGCATCAACCTTGAAAAATCTATTGTTGGAAAGGTTGCCAAAATTTGACCTCGAAAACCTTCCTTATATAGTTTGGGCAAACGACCAATATGGTCAAGATGAGCATGGGTAATTAAAACAAAATCTATTTCCTTAGGATTGAACGAAAAATCCTCATAATTTTTTTTCTCTAAAAGAGAAGAACCGTGAAAAAGGCCACAATCAATTAGAATTTTCGTTGGTTTGCCTGAACTGATTTTTGTTTCAATTAGATAATTAACGCCGGTAACCATACCAGCGCCACCTAAAAATTTTAATTTCATTTTATCTTATTAAGAATCATTGTTTCTTCCCCAAATACAATATTCACATTCAGAATGATGAGGAGGAATAGAATTATTTAAAAGCTTAATCGCATCTTTTAAGGTCTTTCTTGCTCTATTGGGATCAATGTTGAGTTTAACTACTTTTATATTAAAATCAATCCTTCCATTTTTTTCTACTTTTTCAGGATAATAGTAAACTAAATAACCAATACCTTTAGTGGGATAACCATTCTCCTCTAAAAGAAGAGAGTAACAACCAATTTGATTATCATAGTATTTTTCTGAATCTCCTTCTCGAGGAGGAAACCCCCGAGTCTTATAATCTAAAACAATGTAATGATCATTATCCTGCAAACAATCATCCAAAGCACCAAATAAAGTAACGCCCAAGGCATTGTCTTTGTATTCTAAGCCAGTTCTCCAATTACGCCATTTTTTTAAAAGTTGTAAATCAGCTATTAATTTACCTTCAACCTTTCCTTTGATCTCTGGAGGTAACTCGCCCTTAGCTCTGTATTTATCAAAATAGACTTTTATAACGCTATCCATGCCGCTTGGTAAAGAAGGGAAAGGACCGCGCGGACGATGAATGCTCTCATTTATATGAAGCCAAAAACACCTTGGGCATTCCAAGAATAAGTTTAAAGTTGAAGGTGATAATCTTATCTCTTTCATTTAGAAAAGAATTTTAGAGCATCAATTATCACATCAAAATAGTTTTCCAAATCCTTTTTCTGGTTCCCTCCAAAAACCACATCTTCCCATTCAGCTAAAAGAACACCATTGTCGAATAAACGAATGTTCATTTCCAAAGTATCAAAGCTTTTATCCTGACGGGCTAATTGGGTGGATTCATCTAATAAGACAGCATAAGAATGAAGTTTCTCCAATCGCTTTTCACAGGTAGCAGGGATTGAAGTTTGAGCCCTTAAGCCAAAGTAGATTGCTAAACCCCAACCAACAACAACCAAAACAATAAGAATGATAATCAACACCTTTGTTTTAAAGATAGCTTGTTTAATTTTTTTAAACATAGTTATAGCTAATTAATAATTAATTTCATCCAATTCTTTTAAAATCTCTTCGGGAATAGGAACGGGTCCTCGAATCGGACTTGTTGCTGGATAACGCCAAGCAGTAATGATTTTTATTCTACCTTCTTTTAAATTCTGATACATTAGCCAAATTTCTGTAGAATGTTTTTTGCTCCCAGTGGGCTGCATTATAGCTATTGTACCTGGAGCAATGCCCAGTTCTTTTCTTTTAGGATTGTTTAAAACTCTTTTTAAACGAGATTCGGAAAGCTGATAATATCGCATTTTTTCTATAGCATGTTTTGTCCAAGAAATTTTCTCCGTATTTTTAGGCGGCTTAGACCTCATTTAATCAATTTCATAGATTAAAGTCACATTTACCATAATTTCATTTTCGCCAACTTCAATCTGAGGCACTTCAGCTCCTCCACCTAATCCAAATTCCCTATAAATAGGATAATCAAAGCTAGTTGTTTCATCATAGCCAGCGATTCTTATTAATCGCACCCCTAAATTAGAAGCTAATCTTTTGGCTTTTTCTTTAGCATCATCAATAGCTAATTTTCTTGCCTCGTCTTTTACTTCTTTATCATCATCAACTTCAAAACGTAAAGAACTAACCTGATTTATACCAACATCAACACTCTCTTCTAAAATCTCGCCGATTTTATCTAAATCTCTAATTTTAATTTCTAAGGTTTGAGTAATTTCATAGCCAATAATCTGAGGAATTCTTCTGTTTTCATAATCATAACGAGGATAGATTCGGTAAGCAGTAGTCTTAATATCTTTTTCATCCATGCCAAAATCCTTCAAAAATTCAATCACTTTATTCATTTTTTCAGAATTTCTCTCTTGGACAACTTTTACACTAATTCCCTCAGTGACCACTGACAAATTAATAAGAGCAATATCTGGCTTAGTATAAACTTTTCCCTCTCCTCTAACACTAATTGTTGTTTTATAAGCAAGACCAGCACCAATATAGCGACTCTCTTTTACTTTATTAACAATTCCTACAATCCCAGAAATTATCAAGACTAAAAATAAACAGGAAACAAGAGCAACAAACAATAAAAAGAGTGTTTTATTTTCCTTTGTTTTTATATTAAATAATTTAAACATGGGTTTCTAATTTTTAATTATCTCGACCTTTTTCATTATATCACCTTGTTCGATTTCTTGCACTACCTCCATTCCCTTGATTACCCTGCCAAAAACAGTATGACGACCATTAAGATGAGGCTGGACTTCTGTGGTAATTATAAAAAACTGACTACCGTTTGTGTTGGGACCTGAGTTTGCCATTGAGATTATTCCAACCTCATGAGGAATAGATTTTAAATTATAGTTAAATATATATCCTTCGGCCTCTAAAAATTTTATTGTTTCGCCAGGAAGATCAAGAGACTCGGGATTAATTTCATCCTCAAAAGTATAACCCGGCCCACCAGTTCCATCATTTGAAGGATCGTCATCCTTGCTTAAGGGATCACCTCCTTGAATAATGAAATTTTTAACAACCCGATGAAACTTAATACCATTGTAAAATTCTTCATTAGCAAGCTTAACAAAATTCTCTACTGTCTTGGGAGCTACCTCTCCATAAAGCTCTAACTCGATATTACCTTTGGCGGTTTCAATAACTGCTCTGACAATACTTTTTTCTTTACTTAAATAAGAAAAATAGAAGATCAGACCTGTTATGATAATTAATACTAAAACAATAAAAAAGAAAAGAATGTTTCTTTTTTTTCTCTTTTTTTGGTTGTCTTTTTCCTGAATGGCTTTTTCTAATTTCCTTTGTTCTTTTAATTTTTGTGCTTTTCCCATAAAATACTTATTTAAATCAGCAACGAAATCAAATAACCTAAAATCGAAAAAACTGCTAAAGGAGGCAAGGCTGGAATTGGTCGCCTTTTTAGTTTAATAAAAATCAGATGCATCAACATAAGACCCAAAAGAGCAAAAACTAAAACTATTATTGAACGCCAAATATTTTGATGGGCAACTGAGGTAATTAAAAGTAAAGGAAGGGCTAAGTCACCTCCGCCTAAAATCATAAAACGACCTGCCTTGCCAAGTTTGGGGGCCTTAATAATTGGAATTTTATCTTTTTCAACCTCTGTCATCGAAGCTCTAAGTTCTGAAATTTTTTCTGGAATAATAATACCCAAAATCACTCTTTTTTTAATCATCTCTTTAGCCATTTTGGTCATATGTTTAGTTTTATAAACTGCAATTACATCGTAAATAGATAAAATTACTAAAAGGATTATGACATCACGGGGAGACAAACTCAGGCCTAACATTCCACCAATTCCAGCCAAGCCACCAATAAAAACTAGATTATGAAGTAAAACCGTTGGTTGGAGGAAACGAAGAGCAACCAAACCAGCAGCCAAGATTGCTGCTCCTGGCTCAACTATAAAAGTACTAAAGAGTATATCTAAACCGAAAAAAACTGCCAGAATAAAAAGGGGTTGCAATAGAAAACCAGTTCTTCTTTTGAAAATCTTTAAAAGGGCCAAAATTAATAAAGTGATAATTAAAAAATAAATTAAAAAACTAGAAAGAGAAACTGGCTGGATTTTTATTTCTAAAACTTTTAATAATTTTAAGAGTCGAAGAGTAACAAATATTCCCAAAACTTGGGTTAAAGCGAATAAAAGAACCTCTTTCCAAAGCAAGTTAAGATGTTTAAGTTTCATGAACTAATAAAGCTTTTCTCGTAAAATACTTGACTTTTTAGTTAGATTATGATAGAATTATAACTAAGGAGGTTAAGATGCAATTAAAAAAATTTTCTCTTGAAGAAATAAAAATACTAAATACAGGAAATTCTACATATAATGTCTGTCTTCAACTTTCTGATGGGACCCAGCTCTTTGTTAGCAATATAAAAGCAAACGATTCCGAACAAGCAATCGAACGAGGTGCTTTACGACATCAAGTCGAGCACTATAATAAGAACTTATCCTCTGCTGAAAAAATTGATTAGAAGCTCTTCGCTAATCGGCGAAGGGTTTTGTTTTTTATGGACTCTCTTCGGGACGCATTTCTTCATATTGAGCATCCTCAACATTAAACCGATTAATAAATCTATCAAAATTATCCAAACTTTTGAAAATTGTTACTAAAAAAATAATTACTGCTATTATAATAATGGCTAAACTTACCTTGGTTTCTACTTGTAAACTAAAAATATTTCTCATTTTATTCTCCTTTAATTACTGCTAATGGCTTTAATCGGGCGACTTTCTTAGAAAGACCGGCCTGGTGGACAACTTCAACTACTTCATCAATATCTTTATAGGCCTGAGGTGCTTCTTCGGCAATGCCTCGCATGCTGTAACATTTAACCAAAATTCCTTTTAATTCCAGTTCCTTAATAATTTCTTGAGCAGAAAGGGTTCTGGTAGCTGCTTTACGAGACATCATCCTACCCGCGCCGTGGCAAGTTGAATACCAAGAATCTTTTCCCTGTTCTGTGCCCACTAAAACATAAGAGGCAGTACCCATGGAACCAGGAATCAGAACTGGTTGGTCTGGAAAAGCTCTAGTAGCGCCTTTGCGATGAACTATTAATTCTTTTTCTTTATCATTTATTTTGTGCTTTTCTAATTTAGCAATATTATGGGCAACATCATAAAGAGCTGTTAAATTTGAATTTAAAACGTCCTTCCAAACTTTCCTAATATAATGAGCAATCATTTGCCGATTGGCCCAAGCAAAATTAGCTCCAGCTGACATTGCTTTAAAGTATCTTTGTCCTTCTGCTGATTTAAAAGGAACACAAGCTAATTCTCTATCAGGAAGTTTGATTTTATATTTTGGCATTGCTTTCATCATTAGTCGAATGTAATCAGTGGCAATCTGATGGCCAAGCCCTCGAGAACCAGTATGAATCATTACAGTAATCCGATTCTCAAAAAGACCAAATTTTTTAGCAGTTTCTTCATCAAAAATTTCATCCACTTTTTGAAGTTCAAGAAAATGATTTCCACTTCCCAGAGTGCCAACCTGGTCTCTGCCTCGATTTTTAGCATGAGAAGACACTGCATCTGGGTCGGCTTGCTCAATAAAACCATTTGATTCGCAATTTTCTATGTCTTGTTGTTCTCCATATCCTTGCTCAACTAATGTTTTAGCTCCGCCTTGTAAAATTTTATCTAAACTTGCAATATCTACTTTTGTTTGTCTTCCTCTACCAAGTCCGGAAGGAACTTGTTTTTGAATTTCGGTGGCTAATTTCTCAATATAGGGCTTAATATCTTTTTCTGATAATTCGGATTTTAACAATTTCATTCCGCAATTTATGTCATACCCGACTCCTCCAGGAGATATTACTCCTTCTTTTGAATCCATTCCAGCAACTCCGCCAATTGGAAAACCATAACCCTCATGAATATCGGGCATAGCCATACTATAATTAACAACTCCGGGCAAAGCAGCCACATTTATTAACTGCTCAATTGACCTATCCTTAAAAACCTGGTCCAACATTTTTTCACTCACATAAATCCTTGATGGCACTCTAGTATCATTTCGAAAATCTTTAGGAATTTCCCAAATATAATCATTGATTTTTTTAAAATTCTCCTTAGTAATCATATATCAAATAAAATTGTGGCTTGATATTGGTTATTTTGTTTCTCAATTTTTAATCCATGATAAGTTACAGCTTTTATGTCTTCACCAAATGATTCAATTTCGTATCCGCTCAATTCTCCTTCTAGGCCCTTGTCAGAAAATTTGAAAAATTTAATATCATTATAAATTCTTTTATTAATCTGTGTTAAATATAAAACTTCGCTTAAAAAATCTACTAATAAGTTATCTAAATTAATAGAATTAACCTGGATTCTATTTTTTATTATCTGGTTTTTATCTTTTATTTCTGACTTTAGAATTTCGCTCATCCCTTTAAGGGCACTAATAAACAATTTTTCCTTTGTCTTGCCAAAAACCTGAACCCTAATATCAGCTGGATGATCTAAAATTTTATAATTTTCCATGAATTTTCTTAAATTCTTCTTTTACAACTTTTCTCTCGTCCCATGGGATTTTCTTACCATGCTCCACGCATATCCACGGCTCGTTTCCTTTTCCAGTAATTATAACTATATCATCTTTTTTAGCTAAAGATAAAGCTTTATTAATTGCTTTTCTTCTATTTATAATTTTTTCATGATTTGTATTTTGGGAAAATCCTTTTTCTATGTTTTTTAAAATGGACTTAGGATTTTCGTCATACGGGTCTTCGTTCGTCAATATTATCTTATCACAATATCTCTCTGCAATTTTCCCTATTTCTGGCCTTTTCCACTTATCCCTACCTCCACCACAACTACCAAAAACACATATCAATCCTTTACCTAATGTTTTGTAAACACTTTCTAAAGCATCAGGCGTATGAGCATAATCAACAAAAACTTTAAATGGTTTTTCTATAACTAATTCCATTCTGCCGGGAATCTCTTTAATGGATTTCAGAACCTTTAGGGTTTTCCTTAGGGTCAATCCTAAGGATTGAGCAACACAAACAGCAGCCAAGGAATTATAAATATTAAATTTACCTAATAATGAAATTTCTAATTTGATTTTATCAAGTCTAATTTTTGCTTCTTTATTTTTAATTCCATAAGTATAAACTTTTAAATTTTTGGAAAGGTCCAAAAAATATTTAGAATTTCTGTCATCAATATTTATTGCTGCAAACTTATCTTTCTTTTTACTTTTTTGAAGGGCTTTGAACAATTTTCCTTTGGCTTTTTTGTAATTCTCAAACCCCTTATGAGCCTCTATATGTTCTTTGGTTAAATTAGTAAAAACTACTCCATTAAAATCTATAAATCTATGACGATGTTGCTTTATACCTTCAGAGGTTATTTCTAAAACTGCATATTTGCACCTGGTTCTAACTGCTTTTCTTAAAAATTTCTGAAGCTTAAACCGACCAGGCATAGTCATTTTCAATTTATTGGGCCACTCTTTCTTTCCAATTTTAAACCTAATAGACGAAAGGGAAGCAACCTTACCCCGTGGCTGCAGGGCTAAAATCTCTGTTATTAAATGAACAACTGTTGTTTTTCCATTAGTCCCAGTCACTCCAATTACAATTAGCTTTTTTGATGGAAAACCATACAAAATAGCTCCCATCAACGATAATAGATAATGATAGATACTAAATATAAATTTAGGAATAAATTTTCTCATAAAATTCTTCTCGCGATTTTGTAAATTTCGTACCAGATTGGTTGAAAAACTAAATCATAAGCAATCATATATCTTGTCTCCTTGCCACCAAATCCTCTCTTAAAACGAGTCACGCCAGGCCATTTTTTCTCATCAATGCCCCAAAAATCATATTCAAGACATCCTCTTTTTTTTGCTTCTAAAATTTGATGCCATTGAAGCAAAAATGGTGCCATTAATTTTCGGTAATTATAATCTGAAGCACCGTGAAGATAAATTACTTGCTTGTTGTGGAATAAAACAATATTAGCAGCAATAATCTTATCTCTATAAACTGCTAAAAATAATTCTGTCCCAGGAATTTCTAATATTTTTTCATAATACTCCTTTGAATGAATGCTAAATTTATTCTTTTTTGCTGTATCTGTTAGTAATCTCCAAAATTTTTCAAAATTTTTCTTATTCCCTTTTTTAATCTTAATTCCTTTTTTTTCTGCTAAACGAATATTGTATCGGGTTTTTTGATGCATTTGTTCTAACAAATCTTTTTCTGATTGGCTTATGTCTAAAATTAATGTTTTTTTAGGTTGTATGTTTCGTCCTTTTTTAAAGCTAAATTTATTCAAAGCTTTCTTACTTATTTCTTCTTGAGGTTCAGCCCTGAAAAAGATAGCGCCTTCCTCTTTGCTAAATTTTCTGATTTTTTTTAAAAAAGAATCAGATAAAAAATTTCCTCCACATCGCGGTGCGTAGAGGTAGCTTTTTCCAAAAGGCAGATTATGTTTAATAATAGTTATTCCATCTACTTGCCAAATTTTCCGACCTAAGGATTTTTGAAAATCTACCCATTCTTGAGATTGTAAAAAAGAAATCATTTTTTCCCTAAAACTTTTAAAGCTTGTTTTACTTTCTCACCAATATCTTTAATATCTTCTGGAATCTTTCTTAAAGCATCTCGAGCTTCAGTTAATTTATAGCCCAAAGCAACCAAGGCATCGATTGTCTCATTATCAAAACTTATTTTCTCGCCATCCTCTGCTGAAATATCTCCTATCTTGTTCTTTAATTCTAAAACAACCTTTTCTGCCATTTTTTTACCAACCCCAGAAACCTTTGTTAAAATCTCGCTTTCTCCGCTAATAATTGCTCTTTTAAGAGTCTTAACTGAAGCAACAGTTAAAATAGCTAAAGCGCCTTTTGGTCCAATACCGGAAATAGAAACCAAAAGTTCGAAAAATTCTAATTCCTCCTGATTTAAAAAACCATAAAGCTGCATTTTGTCTTCTCGAACATATAAATAAGTGTATAATTTTACTTTCTCGTGTTTTTTTGGTAAGTTTTTAAATGTATTCAAAGAAATAAAAATCTTATAGCCAACTCCATTGACATTGACAATAATAAATTTATCAGTACTTAATTCAATTTTTCCTTCAAGAAAACCTATCATTGTTTCTATTCTACCCTTTATTTGACCTTGAATCAATGGTGTGATAACATAACTTTAACGTGCCAATTACTAAATCTGCTAAAAAAGCATTACGTCAGAATAAAAAACGAAGGGAAAGAAATCTTCGTCGGCTTAAGGCAATGCGAGAAATTATCAAACAAATTAGGAAATTAGTTGAAACCAATAAAAAAGAAGAAGCATTGAAACTTCTTCCCCAAGCTTATAAAGCAATTGATAAAGCAGCTAAAACTAATATTATTAAGAAAAGTGCTGCTGATAGAAAAAAATCACGGCTTACTAAATTAGTAAATAAAACAGAAATTAAAAAAGAACAACCTACAACCCCACCAAAAACATTTCCAGAGCAGTCTTAGAATCTGTTTTTCCTGTCTTTATCTCAAAATCTATTGTCATTAGTTGATGATAGATTTTTTTTAAATCATCCCAACTAAAATTCTTTGCCTGTTGTTTGCTTTTCAGAATAACAAAAGGATGAATATCTAATTTGCCTTCTGCCTTTACTTTAATTAAATTCCTAATCTGATAAACAAACATTGATAAAAGATAGTTCTCATCTTGTCCCTTTTCTAAATATTGCTTAAATAAATTTAAAACTTTATTTTTATTTTTATGCCCTAAAGCATCAACCATTTCAAAGATATTTAAATCAATCTCTGGCTTTACCAAAAGCTCAATATTCTCAGCTTTTATTGTTTTACTATAATTTATCAATTTATTAATTTCATTAGTCATCCGCCACAAATCTTTGCCAATATATTCTATCAATTTTTCTATTGCTTGAGCTTTTATCTTTCCCCTCTGTTGATTAACATAATCTTTAATCCATTTTTTCAACTGATTGCCTTTTAGAAACTCAAATTCTTCTGATTTGGCTTTACTTTTTAAAAATTTAAACAACTTGCTTCTCTTATCAAGCTCCTCGGCCCAAAAAATAATAGTTATACTTTTGTTTTTTCCCAAATCTCTTTTTTTAAGAAACTCTAAAATCTCTTCCTGAGTTCCTTGATTAATTGAAAAAATATTTTCTATTATAATCAATTTTTCCTCATTAAACATTGAAATTGTATCAGTCATCTGACGGACTTGCTCAAAAATTTCTATTTCTTTGTCTCTGCAATCTATCCTATTAAAATCAAGCCAATCAGGATTGGCCTGCCTCGCCGAGTCAAGGCGGGCTTTTTTATATTCCTCAACAATCCTCCTCAACTCTTCTCGCGACCTATATATATCTTGTCCGTATAAAAAAAGAATCATTGATTTATTTCCCAGCTTATTTCTTGATAAGGTTCAACGATCTCTATCCAAATTTTGCCAGGAGTGAATTTTATTTCTTTACCTTTATCATCTAAAAAATATAATTTTGATTTGCTGTATTTGCCTTCTTTTTTCCAATAACCCCTAATTTCTTCCCCATTTTGAAAAATACTCGCTTCACCCTCTCCCTCTATATCAACATCATTATAATCAGGAATTTGAATCATGCGAGACGCTGCTCGCATCACTGCAATCACGCTTGCCTCTACTTGTTCACCGTTATTCTTATCAATCTCCTTTTCTCCGCCACGCCAACGCAAATAAGTATTTGTTTCAGAATTATATTCATAATAAACCTTGTATTGATTGCCAAAACCTATGGTTAGTTTACCGTTTGATGCTTTAGGCTTTGAATCCTCATGTGGATAACCAACAAATTCATTGTCTAATCTATAGCCTAATTTCTCTGCTGCGTTTAACAACCTACTAAAAGAAGTGAATCCATTATGAGGCATTGGCTTGCTCCAATCCTGCCAATAAGCATTATAAGGATTTTTCATGGCATCAATATTGTCTATAATCCCAGCATCTAATTTATCCAAAGCAAAATGAGAGCCCCCCCAGTGAGCGTAAATGGCATCTAAGCCAAGGGCTAGAGGAATAAAATCATGCCGGGAACTACGAGTTGAACCAATTTCTTCTGGTTCTTCGCAAACATAAATTGCCATTAAACGAGTAATACTATCAGTGATTACTGCCATTTCTATAACCATATCAGCTTGGCTGATTCCAGAAAGGGGACGAGTTTGAGGATCAGTTGCCAACATCACAGCAATCGGCCTCCTATCATAATTCTCACACTCTAATCCACTAATCGAGCTAACTTGACCTTTATTTACTGACTTAGCTCCACTACCAATGTTGATACTCCGACCGCCAAATTTTAAAAACAAAAAAATACCAATAATTAAAATTGCTATTATTAAAATAAAATAAAATTTTTTCTTTTTTTTCATAATTTCTGACAGCTGGGACAAAAATGAGCGCTTCTTCCACCAATTTTTATTCGCTTAATTCTGTTTTTGCAACGATGACATTCTTCTCCTTCTCGCTGATAAACTTTCTGAACTTCTTGGTATCTTCCTTTTTTGCCAGCTGTATCGCGATAGTTGCTCATGCTATCACCCCTCAAAACAATGGCTCTTCTTAAAATCTTTTTCATTGCCTGATAAATTCTTTTTAAATCATCTTCTTTTAGTTTTTGAGTATCCTTTAAGGGATGAATTTTTGCTTCAAATAAAATCTCGTCGGAATAAATATTACCAATACCAGCAATTACGGTTTGATTTATTAAAACCTGCTTTATTTTACCCCGCTTATTTTTAAAAACTTCTTTAAATTTATTAAATGTAAATTTTTTATCTAATGGCTCGGGGCCTAAATTTTTAATATCTTCTAGGTTTTCCAAGCTCTTGCTATCAACCACTAATACTTTGCCAAATTTCCGTAAATCAGAAAGACCGAGCATTTTATTTGCCCCGCCCTTTGCGGGGCCACTTAAATAAAACATTAAATGGATATATTGATTGACTTTTTCTTTTAAATATCCATTATTACTTTTCCATTCTTTATTTTTTAAAGTCCATTTGCCAATTAATAAATGACCGGTTAATTTTTGATGGATAAGTAAAGTTTTACTATTTAATCTAAATAAAATGTTTTTACCTCGTCTTTCTACTTTTCTAATTTTTTCTCCAACAATTTCTTTTTTGAAAGTATTAAAATCTTTTGGACTCTTAACCATCTTGGCCCAATCGGTCCAAATATCTTGGATTCTTAATCCTTTTATTTTTTTGTTTAAATCTTTAACTGTTGTTTCAACTTCAGGTAATTCAGGCATATTACAATAAATTCTGTTGCTCTGCCTCTGGATCAGATTGATAACCAGGCAGACGCTTTATTAATGATTTAAAATGAAATTGTTCAAAAATTTGTTTTGCTTTTCCAATATCAAAGTCTTTTTTCCAGTCTAAATCTTTTAAACTAACTTTGATTGGCACATCTTCTCGAATAGTTGCTAACTTTTTACTAAAAAAAGCCATTTCTTTGTTTTCTTTTAATCTCTCAACTAATTTTTTAGTTAAAAATTTATGTTCCTCTATTTGTTTATCAATTATCTTCTCAATTTTATTATATAGATTTTCAATAGTTCTAAACTCTTTCAATAAATTAATTGCTGTTTTTTCTCCAACACCGACTACACCAGGGATATTATCAGAAGGATCGCCTCTTAACCCCTTATAATCAATCATTTGTTCTGGTTTTAACTCATAACGCTCAAACACTTCTTTTTCCCTATAAATCATAGTATCAGTCATTCCTTTTCTTAAGCTATAGACTTTAATATTTTTATCAACTAATTGCAATGTGTCTAAATCGCCAGTAAGAATTAATATTTCAATTTTCTTATTGGTAAACTGCTTAGCAATAGTTCCAATAACATCATCGGCCTCAAAACCTTTTTTCTCTAAAACAGGAATATTAAAACCTTTTAGAATTTCTTTTGTTTTGGGAATTTGCTCGATTAATTCATCTGGTTTCTTAGCTCTCTTTGCCTTGTATTCTTTGTATTCTATGTGTCTAAAGGTAGGAGCAGCCAAATCATAAGCTGCTGCTATATAATTTGGTTTTAATTCATTAATAATTTTCAATAAAATGGAAGAAAAACCATAGATAGCATTAATTTGTTCTCCTTTACGATTAGTTAATTCAGGTAAAGCATAAAATGCTTTATAAATTATTGCATTAGCATCAATTAAAACTAGTTTTTTCATGAAATTTTTATTTCTCTTTCTTTGTCTGATATTATTTTAAATTTTATCCAAATTGTATCCTTGGGCAGTATTTTTCTAATTTTCTCTGCCCACTCAATTAACACGATATTTTTAGGATTAGAAATCATTTCTTTAAAATCCAAAGCCAAGATATCTTTATAGCTTTTAATTCGATAACAATCAATGTGATAAAAATTTCTATAATTTTTTATTAAAATAAAAGTTGGACTGGTCAAACGCTTTTTAATGCCCAGTCCCTTAGCAAAGGCCTTGATGAAAGTTGTCTTTCCGCTGCCCAATTCGCCCTCTAAGCCAATGATTAAAGCTGTTTTGGTTTTTAATGATTTCTTGACAATTTCCTGGGCCAAAATTTTAGCCAACCTATTTGTCTCTCTTTGGTTTCTAACAAAAAATTTCCGTACCATATCTCCATCTTATCAGGTTTTAAAGAATTGAAAAAGGGGAGGGTCAGAGACCGCTCCCCCACAAATTTCTTTCAACTTATTTCTTTTCTGGGACACAATAAGAAATACGTTCTTGAATAATCATTTCTGCTACTGCATGAGCAGCTGCTATTTTAGCAGCAAAACGTTCTGGGTCTTGATACGTAGAAGAAGAATAAGAATAACCCGAATAGTATTGTCTATATGAATATTCGCCCATACCCCTAAAAGAACGTTCTACTCCTGTATCATCAATTATAGTCAGCGTTATTGCCATGATTGATTTTCTACGACTTGAACTGCCGTATCCGTAATAACTACTATATCCACTGCCATAATCTTCTTTAACAACTTCTATTAAATAATCAACATCTCCTTCTCGGACAATCTTAAATCCAAAGCTACTTAATACCCATTTCAAATCTGTTTCGATCTCCTGGTCAGTGCTCTTAGAAACATTGACTCTAATGGACGGAATTATGCTATAGCTTCTCATCCCGGCTTCTAAATCTTCTTGCTGCCTTATAATTGAATGTCTTACGTTGAATATCGCTCCGCCCGGTTTTGTGTATCTTTCTCCTATTGTTATACAGCCAGAAAAAATCAAAGTGGAAACAATTAAAAGAACAAAATATTTTTTCATTTTTTACCTCCATCATAATTATAGCATGATATAGGTTAATTTGTCAAGGTCTTTACTGATTTAGCTTGTCAAAATAAAATTTTTAAGATAGGATTATAAATATGACCAAACAAAACGAGGAAAAAGAAAAAAAGACTGAAAAAAAATTAGAAGAAATTCAGCGCCAAGAAGAAGAAAATAGAGCTAAAGACCTAGCTTCAGAGCTAGGTTTTAGTTATATTGATTTACGAACCGCGCCAATTGATGAAACAGCCTTATTATTAGCTACAAAGGAGGAATCTCAAAAAGCTAAAGCAGTAATTGTCCAAAAAAAACAAAAAGAGCTTTATATTACAACATTGAATCCCAAATTAAAGGAAACTAAATCTTTTATGGAAAAATTGGAAAAGCAAGGATATCAAACAAAGATTCTTATCGTTTCTCAAAGTAACTTGGAAAAAGCCTGGCAAAGATATGAAGATTTAACAATAAGGAAAACTGAAATCACTAAAACAGCAGAAATTGATATTGAAGAATTAAAGAAAATTCAAAAACAAATAGTCAGTGTTAAAGATTTAAAAGAAAAAATAAGTAAACCTGGTTTAACAGCAACTCAACTTTTAAATATAATAATGGCCTCAGCTCTAAAATTAGAAGCTTCAGACATCCATTTTGAAAATGAGGCAGAGGAAAAAACAAGATTAAGGTTTAGAATGGATGGAATTTTACAAGACATTGCCAATGTTCCTGCTTCTGCTTATCAACTTCTTCTTTCTCGAATTAAAGTTCTTTCTAGTCTTAAGTTGAATATTCATAATAGGCCTCAAGATGGCAGGTTTAGTTTTGAATCTGAAGGTGTAGAAATTGAAAATCGAGTATCAATTATTCCAGCTGAATATGGAGAAAATATTGTTATCAGGATTCTTGACCCAAAAACCATTGGCTTAGATTTAGAAGATTTAGGAATCCAGGATTATGATTTTAAACTTATTCAATCAGAGTTAAAAAAACCCAATGGTATGATTATTACCACTGGACCAACTGGTTCTGGAAAAACAACTTTGCTTTATGCTTTTCTTAAAAAGGTTAATCGACCAGAAATAAAAATTATTACTTTGGAAAACCCTATTGAATATCATTTGAAGGGAGTTGAACAAACCCAGGTTGCTCCTGATAAGGGCTATACTTTTGCTGCTGGTTTACGTTCAATTGTTCGACAGGACCCGGATATGATTTTGGTTGGTGAAATTAGAGACAATGAAACAGCTACAACTGCTATTAATGCTGCTTTGACCGGTCATTTGGTTTTTTCCACTCTTCATACTAATGATGCTGCTGGAGCTATTCCAAGAATGGTTGATATGAAAGTTAATCCTAGTTTAATTCCACCAGCCCTTAATTTGGTTATTGCCCAAAGATTAGTCAGAAAGGTTTGTGAAAAATGTGCTAAACAAATAAAACCTGATGCAAAAATTTTAGAACAAATAAAAAACGGGCTAAAAGATTTACCCGCTAGAGTCAAAAAACCATCATTAGAAAATATTAAAATCAAACAACCATCAGAAGAAGGTTGTGGAAATTGTAGTTTTACTGGTTATAAAGGCAGAATTGGGGTTTTTGAGCTTTTTATAATCGATGACCCAATGGAAAAAACCATTCTCAAAACCCCATCTATTGCTGAAATCCGCGAAACAGCAATTAAAGCCGGAATGGTAACCATGCGACAAGATGGTCTTCTTAAGGTATTAGCCGGCATTACAACAATGGATGAAGTTGAGCGTGTTTTAGGAGTATAAAATAAAATTCCCTTGCAGTAATCTGCAGGCAATGGGCTTTGGCTTAGGATCCAAAGTTTAGAATATTTCTGAGGAATATTCCAGTTGGGTCCTCAGCAAGGAGGGAACCAGAATATCCAGAAACTAAGAAATATTCCAAAGGGTACTTTAAATAAAAGTTTGGTTACCCTTATCGCCTGCAGATTATTGAAAAGGAATACAAAAAAAGAAGAATCCTCCTTAGATTCCCTCCTTATTCTCACATCTCCATTATAACAAATTAATTATACTTTGTCAAGTGTTTTAACCTATATGCATACTGACCCTCGTTTACAAAACGAAGACAAAACTTTAGATAAAACCCTCAGGCCCCATGATTTTGGGGAGTATTTTGGTCAAGAAAAAATTAAAAAGAATTTAAAAATTCTATTACAAGCAGCCAAACAAAGAAAAGAAGCGGTGGAACATATTTTATTATATGGCGGAAGCGGATTAGGCAAAACAACTTTAGCCCATATTATTGCTAAAGAATTAGGCACTAATATTAGAATTACTTCTGGTCCAGCTATTGAAAGGATTGGTGATTTGGCTTCTATTTTAACTAATCTTGAAAAAGGAGATATCTTATTTATTGATGAAGCTCATCGTTTAAATAAGCTTATTGAAGAATATCTTTATCCAGCTATGGAAGAATGTTGCTTAGATATTATTATTGGCAAGGGACCTTCGGCCCGAAGCATTCAATTAGATTTGCCACCATTCACTCTGATAGCTGCTACAACTAGAATTAGTTTACTCTCCTCCCCTCTTCGCAATCGTTTTGGGGCAACTTATCATCTTAGTTTCTATGAAGAGAAAGATATCGAAGGAATTTTAAAGCGTTCAAGCAAGATTTTAAACATAGAAGCTGACGAAACGGGAATAAAAGAAATTGCTAAAAGAGCAAGAAGAACACCAAGAGTGGCTAATCGTTTATTGAAAAGAGTCCGTGATTATGCCCAAGTAAATGCTCAAGGAAAAATCACCAAGGAAATTACAAAACAAGCATTGGAAATGTTAGAAATTGATGATTTGGGCTTAGAGCCAGTTGATAGATTAATTATTAAGACAATTATTGAAAAGTTTAATGGCGGACCAGTTGGTTTAGATACTTTAGCAGCAGCTACTTCAGAAGAAAAGGATACTATTGGCGAAATCTATGAACCCTATTTAATGCAAATCGGGTTTTTAGCTCGAACACCCAAAGGACGGGTAGCAACTAATGTTGCTTATAAGCACTTGAAACTAAAATCGCCCAAAGACCTCCAAAAAAAGCTGATAGAATAATAATTAATTTTTAAAAATTATGAAAAAGTTTCTCTTTATAACGACATTTGTCGTTTTTATTTTTATCCCGATCAGCACGAGTGCTAGTGTAATCATTAACGAAATTGCCTGGATGGGGACGGAAATCGATAGTTCCAACGAATGGATTGAACTATATAATGATTCTGATACAGAAATTAACCTGAATAATTGGGGACTATACGAAGAAGGAGGGAAAACTTTAATTGAACCCTTAACCGGAATAATTGGGTCAAAATCATATTATCTTATTGAAAGAACAGATGACAATACAGTGCCGAACATCGAAGCCAGTCAGTCTCCAACTAGTTGGAACGGATATGGTTTAAATAATAATGGAGAGCATCTACAGCTCCTAGACAGCAATCCAAATATAATTGACAAAGTAAATTGTTCGGGCGGTTGGTTTGAGGGAGACAAAGACACCAAACAAACAATGGAAAGAACAAATGGTGGCTGGCAAACAAGTTCGGATCCTAACGGCACTCCAAAAACTCAAAACAGCAGCGGGGCAATAGAAGAATCCGAACAAGAAGAACCAACAGAACAGGAACAACCCGAAACTCCAACAATCCCAACCGACAACCAACCACCAATCGCCAACGCCGGAGATAATATTATTGGGTTTATTGGCCAGGAAATTGAATTTGATGGTACAAATTCCTCTGACCCTGATGAAGATGAATTGTTTTATTCTTGGAACATGGGTGATGGCAAAGTAATTGACAAGCCAAGTTTTACTTATAAATATTCTTATCCTGGCACTTATTTAGTCACTTTAACAGTTTCTGATGGCCAAGATTATGCTTCAAATACTATTACTATAAAAGTTAAGCCCCAACAAATAACTATTAATGAATTTATTCCTAGTCCCGAGGGCAAGGACGAAGAAAATGAATGGATAGAAATCTATAATGATTCTGATTCTATTGTTGATATTAGTGAATGGCAATTGGATGATATAGCTAGTGGAAGTAAGCCGTTTATTTTCCCAGAAAATACTTTAATTGCCCCAAAAAGTTATATTGTTTTTTCACGTCAAATAACTGGCATTGCTCTTAATAATGATAAAGATAGTGTTAGACTACTTTTGCCAGAAGGGGTTGTTTTTCAGGAAATAAATTATGAAGATCCTAAACAAGGACAATCATCAGCCCGAACAGACGAAGGGTTTGTTTGGAGCGTGCCAACGCCAGGCATGGCTAATATTGTTAGCCCTCCAACGAACATGGGATTAGGCGAGAAAGAAGGATTTGTTTACCAGCAACCAATTGAATCAGAAACAACTAAAGAACCTTCCCAAGATTATTCTTGGTATTTTCAGAGTGATTTTGATAAAGAAATTGAAGGCGGTTATACGTTTTTACCTACTAAAGAACAACCCAAAGCAGATGATCAATTCGCAGCAATATCAAATCTCGCTCCCCAGGCCAAGTTTAACGAAAATCAAAAAGCTAAACAAGATATTTTAAACTTAGTCCTAATGATTATTGCTGTTGTTCTTGCTGGTTTAATTATTGGTCTATTTTTAACTAAATTATCTAAAAAATTTCCATAATTTTAAACGGCTAAGGGGGTTAGCCGTTGACTTCATTAATCCTTTCTGGGAAAATTAAGATATATGAGCGGACATAGTAAATGGTCAAAAATTAAACATCAAAAAAAGACTACCGACGCCCGCAGGGGTAAGGTTTTTAGTAAAATGGCAAAAATGATTACTATTACTGCAAGGAAAGGCGGGGATCCGGAAATGAATCCTAGTTTGCGAGAAGCCATTGAAAAAGCTCGGTCAGTTAATATGCCTAAAGACAATATTGACCGAGCAATTAAACGAGGAACTGGCGAAGATAAATCAACTCAATTAGAAGAAGTCACCTATGAAGCTTACGGACCCAATGGCACGCCCTTGATTATTGAAACAATTACTGACAATAAGAACCGGACTCTTTCAGAAATAAAACATATTTTAAATAATCACAATGGCAAATTAGCTCAAGCTGGCAGTGTTAAATATATGTTTGAAAAAAGGGGCGAAAATTGGGAGCCAAAATATCCAACTGATATTACTGATGAAAATCTTAAAGACCAATTAACTAAATTATTTGAAGCCCTAGACGAACACGACGATGTAAAAGAAATTTATTCTAATGTTAATTTATGATTATTTTAGGAATTGATCCTGGCACTGCTATTATTGGCTGGGGCTTAATCAAAAAAACTAAAACTCTAAAAGTTATAGATTACGGATGTATAAAAACATCCGCTGATTTATCTACGGCAGAAAGACTAGACAAGCTCCACAAGGAGCTCAATTTATTGATTAAAAAATATAAACCTGATATAGTGGCAGTGGAAGATATTTTCTTTTTTAAGAATTTAAAAACAGCGATTAAGGTTAGCCAAGCCCGAGGAGTTATTTTATTGACAGCTATAAAAGCTAAATGTAAAATAGCAGAATATACACCTCTTCAGGTTAAACAAGCTGTTGCCTGTTATGGCCGGGCAGATAAAGCCCAAGTACAAAAAATGGTTAAAACTTTACTTAATTTAAAAGAAATCCCCAAGCCTGATGACGCAGCTGATGCATTAGCCACAGCTATCTGCTGTGCAAATAGTATAAAATAATATGAGCTCAATTATTGAATATATGACAATTCATGGCGTGCCAACCTTGTCGTTGGTCTTCTTTTTGATGCTGCCTATTGCAGCAACAGTTATTACTTTTGCTCGACAAATATTAGGAATAAAAGCCTTTGGTCTTTATGTCCCTCTTATTACTACTCTTGCTTTTCTAGCTACCGGCATAAAGTATGGAGTTTTTCTATTTATAATAATAGTAACCATTGGCACCCTCCTAAGATATATCCTAAGAAAAACCCGACTTCCTTATCTGCCAAGAACGACTCTTACCTTGATAATGATTATTTTATCTATTTACATTCTGTTTGTCTTAGCTATTTATTTAGAAAAAACTGGCTTTATCCAAGTTTCAATCTTTCCTGTTTTAATTCTTATTGTTCTTTCAGAAAAATTTATTGCTACTCAAATTCGATTAGGCAACAAAACAGCAATAATCTTAACTTTAGAAACTCTTGTCCTTTCAATTATTTGTTATTATCTTATCACCTGGTCAACTTTACAACAGTTCGCCCTTCTCTATCCAATAGTAATAATTGGCGGGGCAATAATTCTCAATATCTTGCTGGGCCGTTGGACCAGTCTTCGATTAACTGAATTTTTCCGCTTTAAACAAACTGTAAAACACACTAAACTACCTAAGAAATAATATTATGCTTAAAACCCTAAGAAAGAGTAGACAAGTTTTAGGAATAAATAAAAGAAATATTAAATATATTAAGCCCTCTAACTCTAGGAGGGCTATTCGCATTGCTGATAATAAGCTTTTAGCTAAAAGGGTTCTAGTAAAACACTCTATTCCAGTAGCTGAAACTTTTGCTGTTATTAAAGACAGAAAAGAACTATCTGTTTTTGACTGGTATAATTTACCCAAAAGCTTTGTTCTAAAACCAAACAGAGGCCTAAAGGGACTAGGTGTTTTAATTCTTTATGGAAGGATAAAACGAAAAACAGAAGAACAACCACCTGTTTGGGTAAAAGCTGATAGAACTCAGATGACAATTCCTGTGCTCCAAAATCATGTTTTAAATATTTTAGACGGTCAATTTTCAAAAGGCCAATTACCAGATACAGCTATATTTGAAGAACGATTAAAACTTTTAAGAATATTTAAACCTTATAGTTATAGAGGAGTGCCAGACGTACGAATAATTGTCTACAATTCTATACCTATCATGGCTGAACTCCGTTTGCCAACTAAAGAATCTGATGGACGATCTAATCTCCACTTAGGAGCAATTGGGGTTGGTATTGATATGGCTACTGGGACAACTACTAGTGCTGTTTGGCATGGCAAATTAATTAAATATTTACCAGAGGCAAGGCTTCCTCTTTCCGGAATAAAAATTCCTGAATGGAAAAGCTTATTAGAATTAGCAATTGAGTGTCAGCGAGCCAGCAAGGTTGGTTTTTTGGGTGTTGATATTGGAATAGATAGAGAAAAAGGCCCAGTGGTTTTAGAATTAAATGCTCGACCTGGTCTTTCTATTCAAATTGCCAATCTCGCTCCTTTAGGAATGCGATTAGAAAAAGCAAAAGGCTTAAAGGTTAAGTCAATAAAACAAGCTATTAGGTTGTCGCAAGACTTATTTGGAGGACAAATAGAGGAAGAGCTTGAAGAATTGTCAGGTAAAAGAATTATTGGTATAAAAGAGCCGATTGAAATACTTGACAGCAAAGGAGAAAAATATAAGACAACTACTAAAATAGATACTGGCGCCTATCGAACCAGTATCTGCCAATCATTAGCTAAAAAGCTGGGCTTGATTAAAACAGTAAAGTATAAAAAGGTAAGAAGCGCTCTGGGAAAAGAAGAAAGACAAATTATTGACTTGTCATTTATTTTAGACAAAAGAAGGGTTTCAACTGAAGCCTTTGTAGCTGACCGGGAGGAAATGAAATTTGATATTATTATCGGACGAAAGGATTTGAAAAAATTCCTTGTTGATCCAGCTAAGAATATACTTCTTAAAAAATGATAAAGGATTTAAAAACCTTAAGACAATTCTTAAAAGAAAAAATAAGATTCCCGGTCTTTGGCGCCGGGGTTTATGCTTTTCATAGGTTAGGACCAGACGATTTTTTGCCTGATTATAGGATTTTATCTTTGCGCAGAAGCTTAGATGGAAATTTAATTAAAAAAGATATAAAGTGTTTTTTCATAGAAAAAAGCTTGGGCAAAAAACACATCCGAGAACCAAGAAATGCTACTACTGTTATCCGCCATCCTAAAACAAAAAAGTATTTAGAAAAATTCCCTAGAGCAGATATTTTAGTCTATAAAACATCTTCTAAGATGGAAAAGGTTTGCCAAAAAAACAATTGGAATCTAATTGCTTCGCCAATAAAATTTGGCAAAAATCTCTTTGAAAACAAAATAAAATTTAGAAAAATATTAGAAGAGCTTAATATTCTTGTTCCTCCTGGGAAAATATGTCCTGTAGAAAATTTACACTATGGCCATTTAATGAATGCTTATGGATTACCTTTTGTAATCCAACATCCTACTAAGGGCGGAGGAAAAGGAACGTTTTTTATTAACAACAAAGAAGACTTTGATAGAGCCTATAAAAAAATAAAGCACCCAACTCGAGAAACCTTTTTAGGAGAAAAAGAGGAAAAACCAGCCAATGAAGTGATTGTGGCTAAACATATTCAAGGACCATCACCAAGTATTGCTGGTTGCGTTACTGGCCAGGGGATTCTCTCAACTAATCCTCAATATCAAATTCTTGATATGCCAGAATTATATAATCCTGAGAAAGGCTCTGGGTTATTCTGTGGCCATGATTGGACAAGCTCTAATTTTTCAGAAAACATTAAAAAACAAATCTATCAAATCACTGAAAGGATTGGGAATTATTTTAAAAAACACAGCTATAAAGGAATATTTGGACTGGATTTTGTTATGGATGAAGAATCAGAAAAACTCTATGTAACAGAAACTAATCCCCGTTTACTTGGTTCTTTCCCGGTTATTTCAATGGCTCAAATATATAATAATGAACCAGCTATTCTTGCCTTTCATATTCTTGAACATCTTAATATTAATTATCAAATGAATTTTAAAGCAATTAATAGTTTGATGCGACAAAAAAAACAAGGAAGCCAAATGCTCTTACATAATCTTCTTAACTGCTGGGCAAGAATTCATAAAACATTAAAACCTGGCATCTATCAATTAAATAAAAATAATAAAATTAAATTCCTGCGACCAGGCTACAAGCTTCGAGACCTGAAAAAGAAATCTGAATTTTTAATTACTGAAGGGATATTAATTAAAAAATCCCACCTTAGTCCAAATAGACGACTTTGTAGGATTTTAACCTTAAATAGGGTATTGGAAAATTATAAAGAATTAACTCCCTGGGCCAAAACTGTTGCTCAAGAAGTATATAAAGGATTTAAATTAAAAAGAATCTATTTCATCAAACTCCGCAAACTTTTCTTTCCTAACTTTTTAGCCAAAGGTTAAATCAATTTAACAAATCTTCTTTTGCCCGCCTTAAGAATCGCTCCTTTTTTAGGGGTGATTTTTTGTTGCCAATTTTTAATAATTCTATTATCTAATTTAATTGCTTTTTGCTCTATTAATCTCTTGGCCTCGGATTTTGACGGGGCTAATTTTGTTCTTACTAATAAATCTAAAATGCTTATTTTTCTAGATACTTTATAGCCTTTAATGGTTGATGGAACTTTCTTTTCTTTAAAAATCCTATTAAACTCTCTTTCTGCTTTTAATGCTGTTGATTTATTATGATATATGGCCACAATCTCTCGAGCTAACCGCGCCTTGGCGTCTCGGGGATTCATTTTTTTAGAACTTAATCCTTTTTTAATCTCTTGAATTTCTTTTAAAGGTGCCTGGGTACAACTTTCAAAATAATGAATAATTAAATTGTCAGGAATTGACATTGTTTTACCATATTGTTGTTCTGGTTTTTCAGTAATACCAATGTAATTCCTTAAAGACTGGCTCATTTTTTGTTTACCATCAATGCCGATTAACAGAGGGAGAATTAAAATATTCTGAGGCTTCTGTTTTAAAAATTCTTGAAGCTGACGACCAGCTAATAAATTAAACAGTTGATCTCTTCCTCCAATTTCTACATCAGCCTTTAGGACAACTGAGTCATAGGCTTGCATCACCGGATATAAAGTTTCTTGAAAACCAACTGGTAATTTTTTCTTCAATCTAATTTTATAACCTTCTCGTTGAACCATTTGAGCTAAGGTAAAGGCAGAACAAAGTTTTATAATGCCATCAAATTTTAAACCAGCTAACCATTCACTATTTCGCCTTATTTCTACCTTTTTCATATTTAAAATTTTAGAGGCCTGGGCCAAATAATTCTTAGCATTCTCCTTAATTTGTTTATCAGATAAGATGGGCCTGGTTTTGTCTCTCTCTGAAGGGTCGCCAATTTTAGCAGTGAAATCGCCAATTAAAAAAATTACCTGATGACCCAAGTCTTGAAATTGCTTTATTTTTTGCAAAGGCGCTGCGTGTCCTAAGTGAAGGTCGGCTGTTGTTGGGTCTATTCCAAGTTTTATCCGCAATTTTTTTCCGGATTTTATTTCTTTAATTAAATCATTCTTCTTAAAAACTCTCTCCACTCCCTTTTCTAATGCTTGTTTTATCTTGTCCATATTTCTACTTTACTATATTGCTAATTTATAATCAATGTTTTATCATAAAACCATGCCCAGAATTAGGTCCTATCGGAAAATAAAAAGAAATAGAGGAGTTTTTAGAAAACTCCTTGTTCTTTGTGTTTGGTTAATTGTTTTAGGTTTTATTGGAATGGTTGGCATTTTTGCTTATTTTGCTAAAGATTTACCTAACCCAGAACAAATAACCGAACGGCGAATGGTAGAATCAACTAAAATCTATGACCGAACTGGCAAGATTCTTTTATATGATGTTCATGGTGAGGAAAAAAGAACAGTTATCCCTTTTGAAGAAATCCCTCAACAGGCGAAAGATGCTACTCTGGTTATTGAAGATGATAATTTTTACCATCATTTTGGCTTAGATTGGAAGGGTATTCTCCGAGCAGCTTGGGCTAATTTTAGGGGTCAAAAAATTGCTCAAGGTGGCTCAACTATTACTCAACAATTCATTAAAAACGCTATTCTTACCTCAGAAAGAACTTTTACTAGAAAAATCAAAGAAGCAATCTTAGCTATTGAAATGGAAATAAAATATTCTAAAGATGAAATCTTTGATTTTTATCTAAATCAAGTTCCTTATGGTTCTAATGCTTATGGCATAGAAGCTGCTGCTCAAACTTTTTTTAATAAAAATGCCAAGGATTTAATCTTGGCAGAAAATGCTCTTTTAGCGGCTCTGCCCAAAGCTCCTAGTTATTATTCTCCTTATGGTTCACACTTTAATGAATTAAAGGCTCGTCAAGAATATGTTTTAGAAAGAATGAATAAATTTGGTTATATAACTGAAGAAGAGCTAAATGAGGCTAAAAAAGAAGAATTGGAATTTAACCCAGCTGCTAGTGGTATTAAAGCACCTCATTTCGTAATGTATGTTCAAGAATATCTAGAAGAAAAATATGGTAATATGGAAAAAGCTGGTTTAAAAGTTTATACTACTCTGGATTGGGAGTTACAACAAATTGCCGAGGAAACAATAGCTGAAGGAGTAAAACAAAATATTAAAAATTTTAATGCTCATAATGCTGCTTTGGTTTCAATTGATCCTAAAACAGGACAAATTTTAGCAATGGTTGGCTCAAAAAATTATTGGGATAAACCATCACCTAGTGGGTGTGTTCCGGGCGGGAGTATTCCGGGGAAAACCTGTTTATTTGAACCTAATGTAAATGTTACTACTCGAGCTCGCCAACCAGGTTCTTCTTTTAAGCCTTTTGCTTATGCCACTGCTTTTCAAAAAGGATTTACTCCTGATGCTATGATTTTTGATTTAGAAACTGAGTTTGCTGTTGAGGGAGCAGAAAGTTATAGGCCTCGGAATTATGATGGAAGATTTCGAGGACCAGTGAGTTTTCGTCAGGCTTTGGCCCAGTCATTGAACGTACCCTCAGTAAAAGTCCTGTATTTAGCTGGGGTTAGTGAAACTATTAACCTTGCCCAAGATATGGGTATTGAAACCTTAAAAGATCGCTCTCGCTTTGGTCTTTCTTTGGTTTTAGGTGGTGGAGAAGTAAAATTATTGGAAATAAGTGCTGCTTTTAGTGTTTTTGCCACTGAAGGAATAAAACATCCTTTAACATCCATATTAAGGATAGAAGATAATAACGGGGAGATTTTAGAAGAATATAAACATAAATCAAAAAAAGTTTTAGAGCCTCAAATAACTAGATTAATTTCAGATCTTTTATCAGATGAAGCCACTCGAGCTCCAATGTTTGGTTCGAAATCTAAACTTTATTTAGGGGAAAGACCAGTGGCAGCTAAAACTGGAACAACCCAAGAATATCGAGACGGCTGGACAATTGGTTATACTCCCTCTTTAGTAGCCGGAGTTTGGGCTGGCAACAATGATAATACTTCTATGCGAGAGGGAGCTGGTATTTATGTGGCTGCTCCAATTTGGAATGAGTTTATGAAAAAAGCATATGAGATTAAAAAGGGCGAAAAGGAAAAACAAGAAGAATTAGAAAATTATTTTGATTTACCAGAAGAAATTGAAGAATTCACTAGTCCAGAACCAATTGAAACAAATAAAGATGTTCTTAATGGAAAATACATTAAAGAAGTAAAAGTTTATATAAATAAAGAAACAGGCAAGTTGGCTACTAACTCAACCCCGCCAGAGCTATTAGAAGAGAAAACTTATTATCAAGTTCATTGTATTTTATACTATTTAAACAAGAATAAGCCCCAAGGAAGTGGGAATGGAAAAAATGACTCCCAATTCACTAATTGGGAGTCCTCGGTTCAAAGATGGGCAAATTCAATGGGTTATAATCAGGAGATACCTCAGGAATATGATGATTGAGCTTTGGTTTTATTTCTTTTTTTGTTTTTATAAAAGAGCCTCTTAATATTAGAGGCACTCTTTTTTCTTGGGTTTAAATTCTTTGTCGTTTTAGAAATAATTAATTTAATATGACGCATTTTAGAGCTTAATTGGCATTATCACATAAGTAAAACTGGAATCTCCTTCTGGTCTTATTATCCCCGGACTAACTTCACCGTTAAAACCGAGAATTACTTTTTTACTTTCAATACTGTTTAATCCATCTAAAAGATATTTATGATTAAAAATAACTTCTAAATCTTTGCCCTTTACTTCTGCTTTAAGTTCTGATAAGTTTTCTCCCAATTCAATATCCTGGGAAAAAATTTCAATTAATGACTTTTTAGAATTAATTTTTAATCTTACATCATTTATTTTACTACTAAAGAAACTACTAAGCTTAACAGCCTTGACAATTTCTTCTCTGTCAATAGTAACTGTTGTTTCAAATTGTTGAGAAATAAGCTGTTGATAATTTGGATAATTCCCTTCAATTAATTTTGAAATTATTTGGGTCTTGGCCAAATTAAATAAAACTTGATTATTTTCAATACTAACCTTAATCATATCATCTCCTTCCTGGTTAGATATAATTCTAATTAGTTCTTGGGTTGTTTTATAAGGAATAATAATCGAACTTGGGCCGCCTTTTTGTATTTTATTGTTTTTTATATTTAGTAATTTCTCTCCTAGTCGAAAACTGTCCGTAGCAACAAGTTTTGCTTTTTTATTAGAAGAAAAATCAAAAAAGATGCCAGTGATTTCTGGTCTAATATCTGAAAAGGAAACAAAATTAACTATCTGCTCTAATATGTTTTTTAATTTTAGGGAACTTATTTCTAAAACAGGAGCACTTTTTATTTTGGGAATTATAGGAAAGTCTTTTGCATTTAATCCTTTAATATTTGATTTATAGTTTTCACATTTTAAATAAACTATATTATTTTTTATATTTATTTCTATTTTTTTATTCGGTAAGTTGTTTATAAAATTAACTAATACTTTTGCTGGAATTGTAACGCTTCCCTCTTTCTCAACCTTACAAGGCGTATAATTAGTAATAGCTATTTCTAAATCAGTGGTTGATAATTTTAATTGTTTTTTTTCAGTATTTAAAAGAATATTATTTAAAATTGGGAGAGTTAAATTTTTCCCTATAATATTTTGAACTATATTAAGGCCCCTTTTTAAATTTTCCTGAAGACAAATTATTTTCATAGAATTTATATTAATAATAAATATTATTATTTTAAATTTATTATTTATTATTAATTACTAATTATTTTGTGGAAAAGTTATTTTTAAGAACTAATTTTGATTAAATATATTGTTTATAAATTCTGGAAAAAGGTTTTAAAATATGTTTTTAAAGTGTTATTTAAATTAAATATTTTCACTATAAATTCTTTGTTTGATTAAATTTAATTCTTGTTCTAAATTATTATTATTTTCTAATTCTTTCCCTATTTTTTCGCAGGCATAAATTGCTGTAGTGTGATCCCTACCACCTAATTTACTACCAATAAAAGGATAAGAACCTTTTAATTCCTCCCTTATTAAATACATAGTTATTTGTCTGGGCCTAACTATTTCTTTTTTTCTACTTCTATTTGTTAAATCATCAATACTAATATCATAGAAATTAGCTACTACCTCGGCGATTTTTTTATAATTAGTTCTTTTTTGAGGATTAGAAATTATGGTTTTAAGAATTTTTACTAATTGTTTTTGATTGGGAATGATGTTATTTAATCTAATAAAGGCAATAACTCTATTAAGGGCCCCTTCTAATTCCCTGATATTTTTTTGAATATTTAAGGCAATATAATTAAAAATTTCATCAGTTAATTCTATATTTAAACCTTGAGCCTTCTTCTTTAAAATCACTAGCCGGGTTTCAAAGTCGGGTTGGCCAATATCGGCTATCATTCCTCCTTCAAAACGTGAACGCAATCTTTCTTCTAGGGTGGGAATGGCCTTTGGAAGACGGTCGCTACTAAGAATGATTTGCTTATCTTTTTCGTACAGAGTATTAAAAACATGGAAAAATATTTCTTGAGTCTTTTCTTTTCCAGCTAAAAATTGAATATCATCAATAACTAAGACATCAAATTTTCTATAATTATCTTTAAACTTTTCAACACTTCCACTAGATATAGAATTTATTAAATCACCACTAAACTTTTCTGAAGATACATAACTTATATTTTTATTCTTGTATTTTTTAATAACCTCATTCCCGAGCGCCTGAATTAAATGGGTTTTTCCAATTCCTACTCCTCCATAAATAAACAAAGGGTTATAAATTTTCCCTAAGTTTTTAATTACTGATTGAGCAGCAGCATAAGCCAATTCGTTAAAAGAGGCGACAATAAAGGAATTGAAATCGTAACGAGGGTTAAGGTTGGTTTTTTCATCTATTTTATATTCTTGAAAATCTAATTGTTCTTTTGGTTTTATTATTTTTACTTTTTTCTTTGTAGTTTTTCTTAATTGTTTGCCTTCTTGAGCTTTGGGTTGGCTGATAATATAATTAATTTCTTTAATATTGTTAATAATGTTTCTAAGAGCTTTAAGAATAATTTTATTATATTTATTCTCTAACCATTCTTTGGTAAAAGCATTGGGTACATTGATTATTGCCTTACCATTTTTATTTGAAATAAGGTTTGTGTTTTTAAACCAAGTAATAAAATTAGCCTTCGAAATAGAAAGCTCTATTTCGCCTAATGCGACTTGCCAAAGTTCTTGATTAGTCATACATTAGTATTGTATCATAAAAAAAATCAAGCCAAAACAAGGTCAATAGCTAACTTTGTTAACAAGTTGTGCATGGATTGTGGAAACACGCGAATTAAAAATTTATTTAATTTGACCCCTCACCTATGACGTTCTATTTTATTTTGTTTTTCTATTAATTTAGTTAATATAGGTGGGGGGTTTGACTGTCAAATTAAATATTGTTAATCTTTAAATATATGGCAAAACAAGGACCAACCTACAGGCCAAAAGTAAAAAAGAGAAAGAGAAAACACGGCTTCCGAGCCAGAATGGAAACCAAGCAAGGAAGGCGTGTTTTAAGTAGAAGAAGAAGGAAAAAAAGAAAAAAATTAAGCGTATGAAGAAAAAGGAGTTTGAGGTTGTTTTTAAAAAAGGAAAGACTAAAGCTGGTAAGCTCGTCTTTTTAAAAATATTAAAAAATAATTTAGACGACAACCGTTTCGGAGTTGTTGTTAGTAAAAAGATATCTAAAAAAGCTGTTGTTAGAAATAAAATAAAAAGAAGATTAAGAGAAACAATCAGGCAAGCCCATATAAAACCAGGACTTGATATAATAATTATTGTTAGACCAGAGATTATTGATAAAAATTATCAAGACATAAAAAATGAACTTGAAAATTTGTTTAAAAATTTATAAAAAGGCAATTTCACCTTTAATACATTGTTTTAGTTCTAACGCTGGGTGTAGGTTTTACCCAACTTGTTCTGAATATAGTTATCAGGCAATTAAGAAATACGGTTTAGTAAAAGGATTAATTAAAAGCTTTAAGAGAATTATTAAGTGCAATCCCTTTAATAAAGGAGGTTATAATTCATGTTAGCCACTCTTTTTAATGAAGTTTTATATCGACCAATATTTAATGCCCTGGTCTTCCTTTATAATATTATCCCGGGCCACGATTTTGGGATAGCTATTATTTTATTAACTATTTTAATAAGGGTTGTTCTTTTTCCCTTATCTTCTAAATCAATTAAGTCCCGCCAAGCTCTTTCTGTTCTTCAGCCTAAAATAAAAGAAATTCAGAAAAAATTTAAAACCAAAGAAGAGCAGACTCAAGGGATGATGAAGCTCTATAAAGAGGAAAAAGTTAATCCTTTTTCCGGTTGTTTGCCTTTATTGGTTCAGTTTCCTATTTTAATTGCTCTTTATCGAGTTCTAATTAATGTTTTAAAGCCAGAGAATTTAGTTGCTCTTTATCCTTTTGTTAAAAATCCTGGTTTTATTAATCCTTCTTTTTTGGGGGTTTTAGATTTATCCAAAGCCAGTCCAGTTTTAGCAATTTTAGCTGGAATCTCCCAATTCTTTTATTCAAAAATAACAATAAAGCATTCACCTTCAATGCCTCAAGCAAGTAATCAAAAAGGCAAAATGGACATGCAAAAAACAATGACCAAGCAAATGCTTTATTTTATGCCTATTTTAACAGTAATTATTGCCTGGAACTTTCCAGCTGGTCTGCCTCTTTACTGGATAGTAATTACGCTTTTAGGTTTAGCCCAAGAATATTATTTTTTAAAAAAAACTCATGGAAGCAATCAAAAAAGTAATTAAAGAACTTTTTCAGGCAATGGGCTTTAATGACATAAAGATTGATATTAAAAAGGATAATTCTTTAAAAGAAAGGGAATTACTACTTATAAACATTAAAACCAGTCCTGAACAGGCTGATTATCTTATTAAAGAAGGCGCTATTGGTTTAAATGCACTTCAACGCTTAGTTAGAATTCTAGTTCCTAAAAGAATTCCTGACCAAGCTTTTTTTATATTAGATATTAATAATTATAGGAAGGAAAGAGAAAAATTTTTGATTGATTTAGCTCTTAAAACAGCCGAAGAGGTTAGAAAGACTAAAAAACCTGTTATTCTTGAACCGATGTCAGCCTACGAGAGAAGATTTATTCATCTTAGATTAGCTGAGCAGTCAGATATAGTAACCGAGAGTATTGGCCAAGAGCCTGAAAGAAAAGTAGTGGTTAGGTTATATCCATGACCTTAATTAGAAAAATTGCCTATAATACAGTTATATCAGCCGGGGCACGCGTAGTTGGCGTAGCCCTTTCTTTAGTTGGCATAGGGCTTATTGCCCGTTATTTAGGTCAGGAAGGATTTGGTGAATATAGTTTAATTTTAGCCTTTTTATATACCTTTAATATTTTAGCTGATTTGGGATTATATTCTTTGATGGTTAGAGAGATATCTCGGCCAGGGGCAGACGAGAAGAAAATTGCCAGCAACATTTTTACTATAAGAATTGTTGCTCTTTTAATTTTTTTGGGGTTAGCCATTATAGCAATTTGGTTTTTCCCCTATACTTCTCAAGTCAAGATGGGGGTGGTTATTGCTTCTATTGCTTTTTTCTTTTTATCTGCTTCTCAAGTGTTGATGGGTATTTTTCAAAAATATCTCCGAGTTGATAAGCCGAGTCTAGCCGAACTTATTGGTCGATTAATTCAATTAGGTTTAGTAATTTTATTTATCTTTTTAGATTTAGGTCTTTTTGCTATTTTTGGTGCTTTAATTGTTAGTAGTTTTTTGATTTTTGTTCTTAATTTTATATTTGCCCGAAAGTATATTCCTCTAACATTAGCTTTTGATTTTGTTTTTTGGAAAAAACTTATAAAAACTGCTCTTCCTATTGCTGTTTCTATTGTTCTTACTTTGATTTATTTTAAATTTGATAGTATTTTTCTTTCTTTGGGATTCATTAATAGATCCTCTGTCCATCCAGTAGTTGACGTAGGTATTTATAATATTGCTTATAAAATTCTTGAGGGCCTAATATTCTTCCCAGCTATGTTTGTTGGTTTAATAATGCCCTTGCTTTCCAAATTCGCTTTTTCTAAGCCGGAGAAATTTAAAAAGATATTCCAGAAAACCTTGGACGTCTTAATTATTTTTATTGTTCCTTTAATAATCGGACTTTTAATCCTCTCTTTGCCAATTGTAGTTCTGATTGGAGGAAAAGATTTTACAGCCTCAGCTCAGGTCTTACAAGTTTTAGCTTTTGCTATTGGCTTGATATTTTTAGGCAGTCTTTTTGGTAATAGTATTATTGCTTTAAATAAACAGAAAACAGCTGCCTGGATATATTTTGGTGGCATGATTTTTAACGTAGTAACTAATTTAATCTTTATTCCTAAATATTCTTATCTTGGAGCAGCTATGACCACAGTTTTTACTGAGTTATTGGTTATTATTTTAATGACTTGGTTGATTTATAAAAGCATTCATTATTTCCCTTCATTTAAAATATTAAAACCCCTTTTGGCAGGGGTAATTATGGGTATGTTTGTTTACCTTTTCCAGTCCTGGAATATATTTTTACTTATTTGTTTAGCAATTCTTGTTTATGGAATTATACTTTATTTAATTAAAGGAATTAAAAAGGAAGAGATTTTGATGTTAGTCAGAGGTTAGTTGGAGAAAATTATAATGCTATAGAATATAATAGGCCATTAACTTTATTAATAAACAATAAATAGCTTTCTTGAGGAGAGAGAAACAAGTCAATAGCATCATAAGTTTCTGGCATATCCCAATCTTCCAAGATTTTAATTTTTTCTCCGGTCTCAATATTAATCTTCCAAAAGTCATCGTCAGCTAAAAAAGTTCCTTTATAAAAATCATCAGGCAGAATTCTGGCATCATTAATGTTTTTAGGAACAGCGCAGAAGATTGTTCTTGGGTCTTGGGACCAGACACATTTTTCAGCCAAGGTGGAAACCTTGGTTGCTTTTTGATCAGAACCATTTCTATTAGCTATAAAAATAACAATATCCTTTCCATTGGAATTTGTTTTAGAGTAAAGCAGTTTATCTCCTTCAATTGACCACTTAATACTAAAACCATAAATATTAGAAATAACTTTTGTAAATGTCTTAGTAAGAGGACTTAGAGAATAAAGCGAACTTTGAACTAAGCCACTCGGTTTTTCTCTGAGGAAAATTTCTTCTCCCTTAGGCCATTCAACAACTAGATCTTTTATTCTTGTTCTAATAACGGTTGATGGATTTGAGCCATCAGGATTTGAGGTATTGATATTGTTTTCATCGGTAAGCTCGTTCTGATATTGATAAGCAATTTTAGTAGCATCAGGTGACCAGGTAATGTAATCAATGTATTTATTTAAAGGCAGGGCCTTTTCAGTTTCATGGTTATAAAAATATTTACTAATATTTCCTAGAGGATCTTGAAAGATAGTAATTGCCCCTTTTTTATCAGTTGACCAGACAACTTTAATTAAATTTTCTAAAACACTATCAGAAACCTGAGTTAGATTAGAGCCATCAAAATCAGATTGCCAAACGTTGCCATTAGCACGAGTATAGTAAATTACCGCAGTTCTGTCACTGGTTAGAGTTGGAGTAAGAACAGCTTCTTGACTAATGGCTTTTATTTTTAATTCTGCTTCGAGCACAAGTTCTTCTTCAGGAGGGACAAATTCGCCCTCTTCGCCTTCTGGAAATTCGCCTGGCACATATTCATCGCCAGGTTTTTTAATAAAAAAGTTATAGACTAAAAATCCAATTAATCCAATAATTAGGACTACGATTAAGGTTATTAAAACTGTTTTAAGCGTGGTATTCATGGGTTAAGTTTTAAAATTTTAGCTTTTAAATTTTTATTGGCATGGTTCCGAGACTATCTGCGACCTCCAGCTTTGCCAGATGGGACAGTGGTAAAATTCACACTCCCCCGCACAATCGTCATCAGCTTGGGCTTGCGTTAAGTTGGTTGCGCACCAGCGTCTATGTTCAGGCGCACCAAGAGGGTCGCATCTTGCAAGAGTGTAACAGCAACAATAACAGGTCCATTCTCCTCCGCTCGTTGCAGGAGTAATTGTTGGCAAAACGAATCCTATATTTACTAAATCAGGATTAATGGTTCGGAGCATTAAAACACTAACTAAAAGTATTAAAATTCCTAAAAGAGCTGACATAATTCGGTCTTTAGCATCTTTTGCCTTATCAGGTTTGCCAGCAGAAAAAATATACATAATTGCTCCAATTAATATAGCTAATAAAGCTACAAACCCAGCAGCACCTAAGGCAAACATATAGATATATCTTATTATCTCTGGTAAGGTTGAAGCTTCTTCAATTTCCCCAGCGCCAGGAATATTGGGATAGTCCAGCAGCAAATCAACTGCTTGGACGGTTTGCCAAAATCCCAGAAGCAGAGATATAGAAATTGTTATTATAATTAATTTTTTCATTAGTATATTTTAATTTTAATCCTTTGAGATACTTTTTGTCTTAGGTCGGTTTTGTTAGTGACGCTAATCCAGAAGTTGTTTTCCAAAATTTCCTCAAAACCTTCTTTTCCAGAAACAGTTAAAGCCAGAACATTAGCATCATAATCTGAAGAAATAATAGGTTCTTGCCCAGGAAGGCGCCATTCAAAACTTAAACCAGTTAATTCTTTAACGTTGAAGAAAAAAGGTTTAGCAATAAAAGAGAATTCTTTTTCAGCTAAAACAAAAGACGTCTTACTGCTCTGATCAGAAAAATAACCATTTCCATTTGAAGGATAAACAATAACCTCTGGTTCAACTACTGGAATTTTAATAGTTTTTTCCTCAAAAACGCTTCTGTCCTCATTAAATATTTGAAGTTTTATTATGTGATAGGCATCAGAGTATTGAAGAACATAGAAATAAAAGTTATCTTTTCCATAACCAGATTTAGTTCTTTGAAAAATATTATCTAAAAACCAGCTATATTTCAAACTATCAGGATCACCACTTACGACACTAACAATTGCTTCAACCGTGACTTCACTTCCCTGGGAAGCCAGAGCCCTGCCTTGATATTCATAGGGCGTGTAAGTGTCAGCTGACCAGATTAATTCAAAGCCGTTAATGGTAATACGAGGACCAACATCAAAATCATCAAAATCAAATTGAGCAAAGCCAACTAAAGATAGAAGGGGAAACATTAAAATAGTTATTAAAAATATCTTTATTTTCATTTTGCTGGTTTTTTAAGTTTAGTTATTTTTTGAATTCTACCAATTGTCTTTTTCCCTAATTTTGTATCTTGGAAATAGATATAAACAACAAAGACAGTCCAAGTAGGAATCATTCCAGCTGGCGAAAGTTCTACAAGAAAAGCTGATAAGAGTAAAAATGTTGGGTCTTTTTTAGGTCCAGTTTGATGTTTTAAAATTCGCCAGAGCCAAAGCGCTCCTAAAGTAGGGACATCTATAAGTCTGACCAATATTGCCCCAACTCCAGTTAAATCAAGAACATCAATTGTATCAACCGTAATTGCTGCTCCTAAAATAATGACCACTTCAGCAATGTTTATAAATGTGGCAGGAGTTGTTCCTTGGATTATTCCTTTACTTTCTTGATTACTTTTTAGTCGATCTTGGTTCAGTCGGGCTAACTGTTGTTTTTCTATTTCGCTAACTGCCATGATTATTTTTCTTCTTTAGTTAATTCTTCTTTAGCTTTTTGGATTTGGACAATTTGTTCCGGGCTGGAAGTAACGATTTGGTCTTCAGTATAAGAAGCTACTACTTTAATTGCTGCGTGTTTTAGTCCAGCAAAGAAAATTCCTTCACCAACATCTGCTTGCAAAAGAAGATACTTTTCTTCATCAGTCAGGTTAAAGGTTTTTTGGACCACATCAATAGTGGCTGGTGATTGTTTAAAAAGTAGTTGAATTGAAGAATTAGTGACAATTGGTTTGCCATAAGGAGAGCTCATAAAATCAGGTATGTCTTGGGTAATAGTGGTCAAGCCGAGCCAGTATTTACGACATCTTTTAGCAATCCCGTGTAGGAAAGAAGCCCCGGCTTCATGCTTCATCATCCACCAGGCCTCATCAACAATCATAATTCTTTTTTTGAGTTGAGAGCGGATTAAATTCCAAATATATTGTAAAACCAAATACATTGCCACTGGTCTGAGTTCGTCTTCCATGTCTCTAATACCAAAAACAACTAAATTTCTATTAACATCAATATTAGTGGGTTGATTAAGAAAACCGGCAAAACTACCTTTAGTATAGCGTTGGAGTCGTTTGGCAATACTTTCTCCGCCTTCCATGTTTTCTAAAATCGTCTGGAGGTCTTCAAGTAAAGGCGGAGTAATATTTTTCAAGTCAGACTGAGGAGTAATATCTTTTGAAGCATAAACTTCATTTAAAGCTTTATCTAAAATTGAATTTTCTTCAGGTGTTAATTTACCTAAAGCTACCCTTAGTAAACCAACTAAATCCATGATTTTTGAGCGAATAATTTCTTCAGTAGTCTCATCTGGGCCAGGCGGAGAAATATCAAAGGGATTAATATGATGCTTTGAAGTTAAAGAAATTTTTAAATAAGAGCCATCAACCGTTTCAGCTAAATGTTGATATTCATTTTCTGGGTCAATAACAATAATATCTGCTCCGAACATTAAAGAACGAAGAATTTCTACTTTAACTGCATAAGATTTACCGCCCCCAGCCTTACCAAAAATAACCATATTACCGTTTTCCATAGAAAAGCGGTCAAAGATGATTAAACTATTATTATGGCGGTTAATACCGTAAAGAATTCCTTTATTAGAAGAAAGATTTGAAGAAACAAAAGGAAAAGTTGTAGAAAGAGGAGCAGTATTCATTGAATTGGTAACAAGAAGTTTATCCTCACCTAAAGGGAGGGTAGAATTAATACCAGCTTCTTGTTGAAAAAGAGCAGGTCGGATATAAACCATTTTTGCTTCAAAAAGGGAAAGAATTTGTTCTTCGGCCTCATTTAATTTTTCTATTGAGTCCTCAAAAATTGTAATATAAAGAGCATATTTAAAGAATTTCTCTGTCCCCTGAATTAATTTATCCCGCAAATTTTCTATATCATCCCGAGCAGTTTCTAAAATAGGATTACGAATCTTTCCCTGTTCCTGTTCAGTGGCAATTTGGGACTCTATTTGAGTGAGTTTTTTTCTTAATTTTTTAAGAATTATTCCCGTATCAGCTGGGTGAATGAACATCGAAGCATTAAAAATCTTATCCAAGTTGATAATTGGTGAGAGCCAGTTAGCGGTTAAGAAACGTGGATAAGTAATCACAAAAAAGGTCCGGCTATATTTTTTACCGATTTGAACATAATTAGAAGTGACCTGGAGAGCTGAAGGAGCAATAGCATCAACTAGAGAGCCCTCAGCTGTTGGCATTTGCGTTTCTTCTGGCAGTTCTAGTTCTTCTTCTGGTTGTTTTTTTCCCAATAAAGCCATATTATTTTTCTACGTTGTAAAATTCGTAAAAGAGTTGGATTAGTTGTTCATCGTTTAAAGGCATAGCTTTTACACCCAGGCCTTGGAGGCCTTGAATTATGAGATTAACCCTTTGGTCAAGTTGACTCTTATACTGGTTGAATTTTTCTAATTCAAATGTTTCCTTTTTCGGTTTTTGAGCAGTAATGATATTTTTTATCTTATCAACAAAACCTTCTTCTCTGGCTTCAATAATCTTAAAAGGAATAACTATATAAAAAGATTTATTCATAATATTAGCCCATTCAACAAAGTTTTTCACAAAATTTATATATTCACTGGTTTGAACTCGAAGAAGTTCATTGGTTTGTCTTTTTTCTAATTCTCTAATTTGGTCAAGATAGGCATCAACTTCAAAGTGACGGGAAGCAACAATTATTTGGATAGAGAAATCAAGAGAATTGAGAAATTCCTGAAAACGGCCAATTATTGCTTCTTGCTCATTGGTGCTTAAAAGCTCAAAGTTTATACTAGAACAAATACAGATAGCTTTTAAACTATTATCTTTCATTATTGCCACTCCTTCCTTAATTTCTTTAACTTCTACGAATTTTTGCACTGCCGGAGCGTTTTTTGGTAATTTTTGATTTGCCATATTGTTTTTTCCTCCTACGCTCGCCTCTGGCGAGCTACGGAGGACCACCCGTAGCCTTTGGCGTAGGGTGGCTACTTTTGTATCTCTATTTTCCAACCAATTTCCTGCAATTTTTCTTTTAAAATCGGCTTTATTTTTTTCTTAGGAGGGGTTTTTTTAATTATTTGAGGAATCCTTTCCTCAGTTTTTTTCTGGATGGTCGGTTTTTTCCAGACATAGAAGTCTGGTTTTTTTACAAATCCCAAAAAGTTCTTAATCACATTAATAAAAGGTTGATTATGGACTTTTACAAAGGCTAGGGCAAAAGTCAAGGCACAGACAGGAATAGCTAAGAGGATTAAAACAAAAAGATTAACTAAGTTATAGAGAATAAACAGAACTACAGCCGCAACTAAAATATAGAGGAATTGTTTTATGGTAAAAGGTCCAATAACCTTGTCTTCAATATCAATATATTGTGGTACTTGAAATTGCATGGATTAGGGCTTTGGTAAGCTTTTTAAATCAACAATGTTTTCGTTTTTAGGTCTTGGTGGGGTCGGGGAAGGGGGACTTGAAGGAGGGCTTGGAATAGGTTTTGGAAAGGATTCTTGCTGAATTTTGGTTAAGATAGGCATTACAGGGGAGAATATTTCTTGTTTGATGTCTTGCACAATTTTTTGAGCAGTGTTTCTGTCTATATCCAACTCTATTTCTAAAGAACTAATTAATTTTTCAACAGCTAATACAGTTAAAAGAACTTGCCCAGTTGCACTAGCTAATTTAGGAAGATTTTGAATAGGGATTTGATATCTTTGAGCGATTTGTTGGATTTTTTCCGCATTCTCCACGCTGAAAATTGCCTCTTTTAAATTTTGAGGAAGAGTTAAATATATTTTTTGAAGTTGTTCTCTTGAATATGGCATATTTTATCCAAAAGGTTTTTCTTCTGGTCCTGGGTGCCTTTCTCGAGCTTTTCTAAATTCTTTTTTAACACCCTGAGCTAAAGCAGAAGTAGCTTCCTCTATTCCAAATGTCCAACCCAAGCCTTGACCAACATTGGAATCAATGTATCTAACTAATCCTGCATTTATCTTTTGCATTTCTTGGCGCCTTTCTGTAGCGTTTTTGCCAAGACCGTTAATAAATTTTTGGAGTTCATTCATAACCTCTGTATTAGTAGTAGCAATTTTTCCAAGATGACCAGCTCCAGTATTTTTATTTTCAAGGAATGCTTTTTGAACATCGGGCTTATCTTTAAAAGCTTCCGCTTGGAACTTTTCAGTAGTAGCTACTTTTGTTTTATCAAATATTTCCTTGGGTTCTTTACCAGCAGCACGGGCCAAATCAGGTCGATTTTCAAGCATGGGATCAGCTGCCCCATAAATATTTGCCACCTTAACAATTTTTTCAAGATCCGTTTCTTTAAAATTACCACCTGCTGAGAATTTACCTTTTTCAGCTAAAAATTGAGCTGTAGCTATTTGTTGGGCCCTATTGCCAGCAAAACTAGGCCATAGAGATTTTAATGTATCCGGAGAATGAACTGATAATTTTTTCTTTTCTTCTTCTATAGCCCTTCTTTGAGCTGTCATTGTTTTAATTGGAACTTGGGCTAATTTTCTTAAGCCAGGCACTCTGCCAAATGTTCTTGCTAGTCCACCAGCCAATCCAGCAGCTGGTTTAGCTGCTCTTTCTCTAATTCTGGCTCCAGTCCAGCGAGATGCTCCTTTATAAATTCCTTTTCCAACCTTCATAGCTGTATCAGCGCCATAAATGCCAAACTTACTAGCAGTAACGAGTCCGCCAAGGAGTAAGGCAATTATAAAGAGATAATGAATAATAAGAGCTGGTGACGAGGTAAATGCATTTACAAACGCACCCATACCAGTAAATTCAGTGGACATTTCTTTTGCTACAATAAGAGTTCCTCCTTCAACAGCAACCTTTACTGCTAGCCAAATAAAGAAGGCATAAGCTGGGGCAAAAAAGCACCACTGAAGGAATGTTTTCCACCATTTTTTCCAATTCTCGCGCAAAGCAGGCATTATATAGCAAATAAAAACCAAAGGAACTAACATTACTAAAAACCAAATAATCACCACTCGGATTAAAAGCAAAATTGCTCCAGCAAGAAAAGTAAACACAGCTACGAGCATTACCAAGGATCCCATGGTCATTGAAATAACAAAAGTTACCATATCAGCGCCAAACTTTCCAGCTGCATCTTCTATACATTCGTCTTGAGCCGATTCCCCTCCTTCTTGTTTTGGTTCATCAGAAAGTCCACTACATTCTATTGGTTGATATATCTCGGTTAATCTTAAACTATCAGTTAACGTAGCTGAGACTCCCTCTTTGCCAGTATATTTTTTTACATCATCTACAAAAAAATTGGCCGTGAGGTTGCTGAAGTCAATAATTACACTACAGATTACTAAGCTAAAATTTATTAAAAGAGCAATAATAATTATTTTAGGCAAGAGCTCTCTTATGCCGTATCTTTCAATTCCTAAAATAGTACCAAAAGCAATAATCACTAAGAACAAGATGAAGAGCATATTACCAAAATCCCGAGTCACTTGCCAGCCAGCTTTTACAACATCAAGATGGCTTTTAAATCCAATATTAAGCATTCCGTCAAAGATTGTAGCACTAAGTTTTACAAGAAGATTAAGCAAATAAAATACAAATTCGGAGATTTTTACAAGAAAAGATTCCGCAATTGCCATCGGAGTCATTCCTGTTCCTTCTAAAAACAGCTTTATAGCCCCTTTAAGAAGTTGAAATTGAAGAAGTGGTTGTGCCCAGACAATTTGCGGTATAAGTAAACTAAAAAGAACAATCCCAGCAATAATAGCTATTTTAATTGATGTTTGTTTTTTATTTTTAGATTTCACTTATTTTAATTTAATTAATATCATTATCTCTCGTCCCTGTCCCTGTCCCATTCCCGTTCACAAGTATCAGAACAGCCATCGCCACTTACAGTATTACCATCATCACACTCTTCTTCTATATCTTTAATACCATCTCCGCAATAAGGTTCTGATATTATTATTGTCCCTCCTTCACACCAGCTATCGTCTAAGGAAAGAGCCTCACAAAACCTTGAATAACTCTCAATAGCAACAAAAGTTAATAAACAGAGAGGATTAAAACAATCTGCACAATCAGGGTCAATACTTGCCATTGAGCAACTGCCAGGAAAATTAATTTCTGAAGGAAGAACTGGTTGACAGGCCGTTGTCATCACCCTTACTGGGCCACCTATGCAGATATTAATTTTAGCTACTAAAGGATATTCTACTGTTGCTTGAGAAATCCATTCTGCTATTTGAAGAGGATAATCATCTGGTATAACAGAATTTGCTCTTGGAGTTATGCCCTCCATGGCAGAATAAAATTGTATTGTTTGTTGTTCAAATACAGTGAAAAGTATATCGCCTATTTCTGCCATTGAGAGTTGGGACTCTGGGTCTGTTTGATTGACATTCTGGGCTATTTGTTTAATGCTTTCAAATATTCCTTCCCTTATTTGATTAATAATTCTTTCTTGCTCAGCTAGAGTTGGAAGGGTTATAGGCGGAGAGTAGGAGTCTGAAGGGGCTTGATAATCATAAAGCCCCGATCCAGAAGTTAGTCTTGTAATAACACCAGTAATAAAAGCTCCTAAGAGTTCAGCAATTTCATCAGCTGAAATCAGCCAGTCAATCTCTGATCCGAGAGCCTTTTCTATTGTGGCATGAATTTCTGAACCAGTAGTTTTAAGTTGTTCTTGGATACAAATCCCTGGGGATGCTTTTTCGCAGTTATCAATACAAACCTGAAACTCTGGTTCATCTTCACCAATCGTTCTCGAGCAATTATCCATACATAGTTGCACATCTGTTTTGGTGCAAATCACATCACTTTTATAACCCCCACTAACCGTTGCTTCAGTTTTTTTAGCTTCTCTGGCTTCTTCTTCTAATTCAGCCCGGCGTTCAGCTCCCAAGAGAAAAGAACCATAAATATTATTTTGGGGTTGACTTAGAGCTGTCCAGGATCCCCAACCATACATAGCAATAGAGGGATTTTTCCAAAATTCTTCAGCATTTTCTACAATATCTTCAATGGTACAGGTTGCATAATATTGATAAGTAGGTAAGTACATATTTAAAGCCCCCAACCCTAATCTTCTCCCAAGTATATCTCTAAAAGGCAAACAAAGTTCAGTCAAACCAAATTCATTAATAAATATAGATGAACCAACATTGATTGCATCCTTAAGATATTGATTCCAGTTAGTTACAGCAAAGGGTTGATTATCGTCTCGAAATCCTCCTCTAGCCCATTGACTTATATCGCTAACCATTTTCTGAACAGCCATTTTTGCCAGTACTCTTAATGCTGTGTCAAGAATATATTCTTTTGCGTGCTGTAGCCAATCTGTAACAGGTATAACAGCACGAGCTGGCTTGGGTTTGAATAAAGCAACCCCTCCAATCCCAGTTAAAAGAGAAATTAAGAGAAGTATGCTTATGAATTTAATAAATATTTTTTTATTCTTCATATTCTTTAACCAAATCAGAGATTCTTTTTAAAAGATTTGACCAATTATCAAATACTTCATCTATTTTTTGAGCAAAAAGAAAAGCTTTAATTGGGTCATTTTCTATGTCTCTAACAGAAATAAAAATGTTTCTAGTAAGAATAGCTATTTTAAGCCCTTGCTTATGTGTTTCTTTTAAAGAAGAAGGCGCGGAAAGATATTTTAGTTGTTCTATTTTTACATCATTAAGCTTTATAATTCCATTTAATTTTGAGAAATCCTCAGTTTCGAAAGTTTCTGATAGAACTTCAATCCCATTTTTCTGAAAGAAAAAATCATCAGAATTAATCAATGAGGACAATTTTGACAGATAAATCTGGATTGTTTCTTTGCTATTATCTTGGGAAATCTTTATTTCCTGGTCAGAAATTGTCATATCAAAAATCTCTGGAAACTGATTGAAAATTTCTTTGGAGTTTTCCATTATGTATAAAAAGTTATCATAAATTGCTTGGTTAATAAGTTCACGTTGAGTCGATTGAGGAATAGAGGCAAAGAATTGAGCTGGGTCAGTAATTTCAGGATGGTCTTCAAGATATTCAGATTTATACAAGAGATAAGAGTTTAGCAGAGGGGTTGCGCTATTTTGGAAAATATGTTGGGTAATATTATATTTCTCTCCCAGAGGAAGGGGATAGAGAAACACGTCATCACCAGGCGCCTTAACCAGAGGATTGTGACCAGAATTGATTTCTTCGCCATCAAGATAGCCATCACCATCTGTATCAGGGTCATAAGGACTTGTTTTATAAAATTCTTCTTCCCAGTCCCTTAAACCATCGTTATCACTGTCCTTATCTTGGGATTCAATAAGCGCAGTTCGAGAAAAAACACCTTTTTTAGAATAAGTGCCTACAAATAAAATTAAACCAATAGCCAAAAATAGGGCTACTAAAATACTAATCAAAGGTAGCTTTTTCATGGGTAATTTCATTACTTTTATTATAACACATTTTTACAAGTCAAGCCTGTGGAAGAGTTTTAACCAATCCTGAACAGCCAAATTTTCAGCTCTGGTTTTAGGATTTAGGCCTAACTCTTCAAGCAGGGATTCTTTTATTCCCAAATTATTTTTCAACATTTTTCTCTTAGAAGAGAATCCTTTTTTAACTAAATTAAAGAATTTTTTAGTATTAATTTTGGGAATTGGTTTAGGTATTATTTTTATTATGGCTGAATCCACTTTTGGCTGAGGATAAAAAGAATTTTTAGAAACATAACTAATAATTTCTGGCTTAGCATAGAATTGAACAGCTATTGATAAAAGACTCATTTTTGGTGGTTGGGCACAGATTCTTTGAGCCACTTCTTTTTGAACCATTAGAATCATCAGTTTTGGTTTATTTTTAGCTTCTAAAAATTTCCTGATTACAGGTGAAGTAATATAATAGGGTAGATTAGCCACCAATTTATAGGTCTCTATGTGGGAAGTCGAGTATCCCACATCTAGGATGTCTTTATTTATTATTTCCACATTTTTATAGTTCTTAAGAACTTTCTTAAGGATTTCACACATTCGTCTGTCTTTTTCTATGGCAATTACCTTTTTAACTCTCTTAGCTAATTCAATGGTTAGTACTCCTAAACCAGGTCCAACTTCTAAAACAATATCTTTTGGAGAAAACTCAGCTGCTTGGATAATTTTCCTCAAGACTTCTCTGTTAAGCAAAAAATTCTGTCCCAATCGCTTTAATGGTCGTATTTTATATTTCTTCAATATCTCTTTCATATTCTTCAAATTTAATTAATTTTTCTGGAATCTCTCCTAAAAATCTTGATGGAGGATTAGCTTCTTTACTTCCCCAACTGGCTCTTCTTTGACTAAAAACAAGATAAAGATGGCCCTTGCTTCTAGTAATACCAACGTAAAAAAGCCGACGTTCCTCTTCAAGATCCAGAGGATTAAGCATAGAACGGGAATGAGGTAAAACCCCTTCTTCGCAACCAGTAATAAAAACTATTGGAAATTCTAAACCCTTAGCTGTGTGTAAGGTCATTAAAAATACTTGTTCTTTTTGTTCCTCTATTTCATCGGCTTCAGACAAAAGAGCAGTTTTTTCTAAGAAGTCCTTTAGTCCTTGAGGAGGTTTAATTTTATCATAGTCAGCACTGACATTGATTAGTTCCTCAATATTTTGCCAACGAACTTCATCTTCAGGAATTCCTGCCCGTAAAGGAGCATCGCCATAAACTTTTTTAAGATAATCTTGATATTTTGTTTGTTTTAAAATGAATCTTAGGAGCTGAGATAAAGGTTTTTTCAAGGCCATTTTTTTCGTTTCTTCAATAAGATTATAGAATGAATTGATTTCTGATTTTTCTTTAGCCAGGTTGCTCAGGCCTTGATTAAGGATTTTACTAAAAGTAATTTTACCAATACCCCGGGTTGGAACATTAATTATTCTTTCTAAACTAATTAAATCATTAGTAGCTATAAATTTAAGATAACTGACCATATCTTTAATCTCTTTTCGTTGATAGAATTTTACTGCTCCAATTAATTTATAGGGGATATTATGGTGAATAAAAGCTTCCTCTAAGGCTCGAGACTGAGCATTGGTTCTATAGAAAATTGTAAAGTCATTTAATTTAAATCCTTGTTTGGAAAGTTCTAGAATTTTATCGACAACTAATTGAGCTTCAGTATTTTCATCCCAGGTTCCGATAACTGAAATAGGCGGACCAGCAGGATTTTCAGTCCAGAGATTTTTTGGTTTTTGATAAACATTTTTAGATATTAATTTTGAAGCAGCATTCAAGATGTTTTGACTGGAGCGGTAGTTTTGGTCCAAGGTAATTACTCTGGCTTGAGGAAAATCTTTTTCAAAATTCAGAATATTGCGAAAATCTGCATTTCTGAATGAATAAATTGATTGGGCATCATCGCCTACCACGCAGAGGTTTTTGTATTTTGAAGAAAGGAGTTTAATTAATCGATATTGAACAGGGTCAGTATCTTGATATTCATCAACTAAAATATATTTGAATTTTTTTTGATATTTTTCCAAAATTTCAGGAAATTTTTCAAAGAGTTGGACAGTTAACATTATTAAATCGTCAAAATCCAAGGCATTGTTCTTTTTTAGAGTTTTTTGATAAGTTTTATATATTTCACTGATTGTTTTTTCAAAAAATTCTTGGGCTTGTTTTTGATAAGTACCTGAGTCAATAACTTCACTTTTCAAAGAAGAGATTATAGTAGCCACTTTTTTGGGCTGGAATTGTTCTTTGTTAATATTTAATTTTTCCATTACTTGTTTGATTGTTCTCAACTGGTCTTCTTCATCATAAATAACAAAATTTTTCTTATAATTAAGCTTATTTATTTCTTTTCTTAAGATTCTTAAACAAAAAGCATGGAAGGTGCCAATAAAAGGCGTAATCATCCTGCTTCCCAAGAGTTTTTTTACTCGTTGTTTCATTTCATCAGCTGCTTTGTTGGTGAAAGTAACAGCTAGAATATTTTGAGGAGGGATGTTGTTTTTAATTAGATAAGCTAAGCGATGTGTAAGAACCCGGGTCTTTCCTGAACCTGGTCCAGCCAAAATTAAAAGAGGTCCTTCTAATGTTTCCACTGCCTCTTTTTGTTTGGAATTTAGATTTTTAAGAATGTCATCCATTGCTCTAATTTTAACAGATTTAAATGTGGATAAAAAGCTTGACAAATCCATATCAGCTATGATAAGCTGATAAGTAATTTGTAAGAAGAAAACAATTGTTTTTTATTTTAAAAAACTGCTCAAGCTCCCTTATTTGAGAGCAGCAGCAGTTATTTTTATTGTTTTAGCATTCGTCCTTATAAGTAAAAATATGGCTGGTAGCTTTGGTAAATATCTTATTGATGAGGGAACAGAAATAATTAGAAAAAGTTCTTTTATTTATGCTTCTCAATATCTAAATCCTGAAGAAGTTATTTTAGAAGAAGCCTATACTGATGGAGAATTTTTTGAGAACTTAAATATAGTTATTCAGGATAATGCCTTTTTAGCCATGTCTTCTCCGGCTGCAATTCCTTCTTATTTAGGAGAAGAGCGAAGCGGGATTGTTAATTATACTGTTCAACCCGGAGATATCCCTTCCCAAATCGCTGCAGCTTTTGGTATTTCTACTAATACTTTGCTCTGGGCTAATAATTTAAGTGCTTGGGATTATATTAAACCAGGCCAAAAGCTTGTTATTTTACCAGTTTCGGGTATAAAATATATAGTTAAGAAAGGCGAAAAATTAGAGACGATTGTCAAAAATTATAAAGGTGATTTAGAAAAAACCATTGAATTCAATGGCCTGCCAGCTGATGGAAAATTAGCTGTTGGTCAAGAAATAATCATTCCCGATGGTCAGAAGCCGGTTTATTATTACCCTCAAACTTCTTCTTATGCTACTTATACTAGTTTCCCAAGACCTTATGCTACTCAAAGTCATAAATTTCCTTGGGGTCAGTGTACTTGGTACGTAGCTCAACTTCGTTATATTCCTTGGAGTGGTCATGCCAAGAGTTGGATTTACACAGCTCCTTATTACGGCTTTAGTACTGGCAGTACGCCAAAACCAGGAGCAATTATGCAGACCAGAGAAGGTGGTTATTATGGGCACGTAGCTTATGTTGAGGCAGTAAATCATCCTTATGTTACTATTTCTGAAATGCACCTTGGACAAGGAATTAGAAAAGTTAGAACCCTTCATGTAAATGATTGGAGAATAATTGGCTATATATATTAGAATTAATCTAATTTCTAATTAACCTAATTGACCTAAACAAAAACCCGTTTTTCAGCGGGATTTTATATTTCTGTCTTTGGGCGGTATTGGAGGGCTTCGGCTATGTGATGGGAGGTGATATTTAAATTTTCTTCTAAATCAGCAATAGTTCGGGCTAATTTTAAAATTCTATGAAACCCGCGCGCTGATAAATGAAGATTATTAACAGCATTTCGTAATAATTTATTTCCTTGTTCATCTGTTTCACAGTATTTTTTAATCATTGGGATATTCATCTCGCTATTAGTATTAATATTTTCATTTTCAAATCTTTTTAATTGAATTTCTCGTGCTTTTTCTACTTTTTGTCTTATTTCTTCGCTTGAACCTTCTACTTTTTCATCAGTCAATTTTTCATATTTTATATGAGGCACTTCAACATATAAATCAATTCTATCTAAAATTGGTCCGGAAATTTTTCTTTGATATCTATTAACTTGGTTTACTGTACAAGTGCATTCTTTTTCTGGGTCATTATGATAACCACATGGGCAAGGATTCATAGCAGCTACTAAAATGAATTGAGCTGGAAAAACATAGCTGGCTTTAGCTCGGGCAACACTAACTAACCCGTCTTCTAATGGTTGACGTAAACTTTCTAAGACATCTCGATGTAATTCAGGGAATTCATCAATAAAAAGCACACCATAATGAGATAAAGTAATTTCTCCTGGTCTGGGATAACTCCCCCCGCCAATTAAACTTGCTTCGGAAGCACTATGATGAGGACTGCGAAAAGGTCTTTGAGAAATAAATGGTTTTTTAGAAGAAAGTTTTCCAGCTACACTATAAATTTTAGTCACTTCTAAAATTTCATCCCGGCTCATTTTAGGAAGAATTGAAGGAATTGCCTTGGCAAGTAAGGTTTTCCCAGAGCCAGGCGGGCCGACCATAATAACATTATGGTTTCCACTGGCAGCAATCTCAATTGCCCGTTTTGCATTTTGTTGTCCTTTGATATAGCCCATATTAATTGGATAATCTGTTTTAAGAATTTCCAAAGTTCCCATATCAAGAGGTTTTAATGGCTCAATTTTAATTCTATTTTCTAAAAAACCAATTAATTCAGCCAAAGATTGAACAGGGATTATATTTAAACCTTGAATTAAGCGAGCTTCTTTAGTATTGGGTTTTGGTACAAAAATTGTTTTTAATCCTTTTTCTTTAGCCATTAAACAGATTGGCAAAATTCCGTTAACTTTCCTAAGTTTGCCGTCAAGAGCCAGTTCACCAATAAATATTTTATCTTTAGAATCAAAATCTAATTGTTCTGAAGCTAATAAAAAGCTGATTGCAATAGGAAGGTCATAACCAGGCCCCTCTTTTCGCAAATCAGCTGGTGCCAAGTTGATAACCACTCGTTTATTTTCTTTTTGCGGAGGTTTTGCTCCGCTATTTTTTATAGCTGCAGCTATTCTTTCTTTGGATTCCTCAACTGATTTATCAGGTAAGCCAACAATACTAAAAAAGCGAAGGCCAGTTGTTAAATCTGCCTCCACTTCTACTAATTCAGCTTCTAAGCCAGTAATAGCTGCAGAGAAAACTTTGTTCATTTTTGTGGAAAACTTTTTGCTTAGATAAGATTATTTAAAAATTGTCAAATTCAGGAAATTTAGCTTCAAAATGAGGCATTTTGCTATTGACTAAACTTTAATAAATTTATTCTAATCAATGCTTTTTAACAAGTTATCAACAATTTTATACATTGCCTCTCTATTAGTTGTTAAAACAAAAACATCTTTTATAATAGTATAATCAAAAGTAAGGCCTGGGTCAGGGAAACTTAAATAACGAATAACAGCTTGCTTATCTGGTTCAATAGTTGGAGGGTAGGCAATCTCCTCAAATTCTGAAATTAATGATTGACCTAGGGTTTCAGTTAAGAAAAAGTTTTTCAAATCATTAAACATTGTTTTTTCCCAGAAATTTAATTGTTCTTTTAAGTTCTCGCTGTTTTTAACTTCACTTACAAGAACCAAGTGTTTTTCTCCATTTTGATTATAAAGAGCCAGAGTATAATTTGGTCCTAATAATTCTGTCAAAGCATAAGGAGGAACAATTAATTGCATTTTTTCAAAAAATTCAATTAAAGAAAGAAATTCTTTTTTATTTTTTAATACAGCTAATCTTTTAAAGGTTCCAATCCCTTGTTCCTTTCGTGATTCTTGCCTTATGTCCTGTTTTAGGGCATCAGTAAATGATGCCTCAGGCAGTAGGGAAATTATTTTAGTTTCATCAACTGCTATTAATGATTCTGATGGTTTAACTGATTCGGTTTTGGATTGCTCTTCGGACTGTTCTTCGGACGAGGATATCCATGGTTTTAATCCCTGCCAATAAAAGAATAGAGCAATTCCTGCTAAAATTATGGCAGCAATTATTAAGATAACTAAAGATTTAGGCTTAGCTTTTGGCTGTTTGGGTCTTGGTCTGGGAACAGGTTTCTCTTTTTTGGCCTTTTTGCCTTTAGCTGCTTTTTCTTCTTTGGCTATTAATTCTTCAGTAGTAGGTAAAGCGGTTTTTCCTGGAACAATAGGGAGTTTTTCTGGCGGAGCTCCTTTTTTTAGTAGAACTCCTTTTTCTAAGCCCTGACCAGCCAGATCGTCTTTCATTGTCCTGATTTGATATTCGGGCAATGTATTTATTCCAGTTTTATCTTTAGAATCTTCTTTGATTGTCTCTATTTGGTTTGTCATATCTATTGTTTCCAGGCCTTTGCCCAGGTCTTGGCCCAGTTCTTGGCCTTTCTTCTCTTGTTTCTTGAGTAAGTTTTTTTACCCAGCCAATAGCCTTTTTAGCTGAATCAGCATTATCAGAAGTAATAAAAACCTTGCCACTATCCTCAATATCAATATCAGCTTTGGTTTCTTCAGTTATTTCACGGATAGTTTTTCCGCCCGGCCCAATAACAAGGCCAATTTTACTTGGATTAATTTGAAGAGTGTAAACCCGGGGAGCAAATGGCGAGAGTTCTGATTTAGGTGCTTTAATTGTTTTTTCCATTACATCTAAAATTTCTATTCTTGCTTTTTTGCCTTGCTTAAAAGCATCTTTTAATATTTGAATAGTTACCCCATCAATTTTAACATCCATTTGAAGAGCAGTGATTCCTGTTCGGGTGCCAGCTATTTTTAAATCCATATCACCATGATCGTCTTCTGGTCCCTGAATATCGGTAAGGATTTTATATTCGCCAGCTGGCGAATTGCCATCTTTTATTAAACCCATAGCAATTCCAGAAACATTGGTTTTAATCGGCACTCCAGCATCAAGTAAAGCTAAAATAGAACCGCAAACAGCAGCCATTGAAGAAGAGCCATTAGAGGAAAGAACTTCAGAAACAACTCGAATGGTATAAGGAAATTTTTCTCTATCAGGAATAATTGGCTTTAATGCTTTTTCTGCTAAAGCGCCGTGTCCAATTTCTCTTCTGCCTGGTCCTCTCATCGGCCCAACCTCACCAACACTAAAAGAAGGGAAATTATAGTCATGCATAAAACGCTTGGTTCCCTCTAATTCCATTTGGTCAAGATATTGTTCAGCACCCGGTGCTCCTAAAGTAGCCACTGAAAGGACCTGGGTTTCACCTCTTTTGAAAAGACCAGAACCATGGGTTCGCGCTAAAATCCCTGTTTCAGCTGTTATTTGTCTAACCTCATCAAGCTTTCGACCATCAGGTCTTTTATTGTTCTTCAAAATATTTTCGTGAAGTAATTGGTCAATTTTTTCTTTAAATAAATAATTGGCATCAGCAATTTTTTCCTCATCATCTTTATATTTTTCAAGCAAGTCCTTTTTTAATTTATCAACCTCATCCATTCTTTGTTTTTTAACTGTTTGATAAAGAGCTTTTTCCAATTTATCTTTTAAAAATTCTTCTATTTCTTTTTTTAACACTTCATCAATCTTATTTAATTCTAATTCTTGTTTTTCAGGATTTACTTGTTTAATTATGGTTTTTTGAAAATCTAATAGTTTTTTAATATATTTTCTGGAAAAATCTATACCTTCAATTAGTTTATCTTCTGGGATTTCTGGGGCTTGGCCTTGTATCATGTTAATCAGAATTTGATTGTCTTTTTCAATGCCAGAAATAAAGATTTCTGAACCAGTTTTTTCTTTAGAGCTTAAAGTAGGAGTAATAACCCATTGGCCTTTTACGTCATAACCAATAGAAATGCCAGCTACTGGACCTTGCCAGGGAATATCAGAAATAGAAACAGCAATTGAAGCACCAATTAAAGCTGCTAAAGTCGGGTCATTTTCACCATCAAAAGAAAGAACAGTTAAAACTATCTGGATATCATTTCTTATTCTGCTGTCAAAAAGCGGCCGAAGAGCCCTGTCCACTAAACGGCCAGTTGAGATAGCTTCGTCAGTTGGTCGGCCTTCTCTTTTAACCCAGCGGCTGCCTTTAATTTTGCCAGCAGCGTAAAATTTTTCCTCATAATCAATCATTAAAGGAAAATATGGCCTGTCGCCAGGTTCATCACGCATTACTGCAGTTGCTAAAACAGCTGTCTGGCCGTATTTGACTAATGCTGAACCATTGGCTTGTTGAGCCAATTTTTCCAATTCTACTGAAAGCTCTTTGCCTTCAATTTCGGTTTTAAATTTATTTTTTTCCATAAGTTTTTATTAAATATTTATTTGAATTTTTAGAAAGGTCAATAAAATCATCAGCCATTTCTTGGAGTTTCTTAGAAGCGCTTTTAGAAAAAGCAATTACTTCTACTTGTTGACCTTGAGTTTTTAAATGTTCTACTAAAGGCGTAAAATCACCATCACCAGTAACTAGAACAATGCTGTCTAATTTTTTACTTAATTCAAAAGCATCAACTGCCATTCCTACGTCCCAGTCAGCCTTTTTCATTCCGCCAGGGAAAATTTGGAGTTCTTTGCTTTTAATTTCAATACCTGATTTTTCCAAAGCCTCTAAAAAAGCTTTTTCCTCGCCAGTTTCCGTAGTGACAACATAGGCAATAGCTCTAATCAGTTTCCGGTCAGCTACTGCAGTTTTTAAAATTTCCCGAAAATTAACTCGGGCCTTATAGAGATTTTTAGCAGAGTGGTACATATTTTGAACATCAATTAAAACCCCTATTCTTTGATCTTTGTGTTTGATAATAGCCATTTATTTTTTTAATTTAAGTTGTTTAATTATTTTATTATATCTTTTCTCATTTTCTTTTTTCAGCCAGTCAAGAAGTTTTTTTCTTTTAGAAACCATTGCCAAAAGACCGCGTCTTGAGTGGTTATCCTTAGGATGTTTTTTTAAATGAGAAGCAAGTTGTTTGATTTCTTCAGTTAAAATACCAATTTGAACTTCAGCCGAGCCAGTGTCAGTTTGATGAATTTTATGTTCTTTAATAATCTTCTTCTTTTTAGTTTTCTTTAGCATCATGATTAATTATAGTACATATTAAATTTTAAAACAAATAAAGACCCCTCCTCGCCAACAACTGGCACGGAGGGGTTTTCTTAAATTTTCTCTTTGAGTTCAAGAAACAATGTGTGGCCATAGAATCTTCCTGAAAGAATCTTTGCCTGTATAATGCCTGGTTTGTCCAGGGGGTCTAAAAAAGAAATAAAAATTGTGCTGTTTCTTAGTTTGTCTCCAATTCCAGTCATTGTTTTTGATTCAATACTAAGCACATGTCTTAATTCTCCATTATCTATTATATGAGCAATTGTGCTAAGGTCAAGACCAAATGGCCAACATCTTAATTGATACTCGTTTTTGTTAGAAAGATCATTAGAATTAATATTCATTTTTATTCTCCTTCTATTAGCAAATTTAATATTAGCACACAAAATAACAGTTGTCAAGTCTTTATTACTTATTTTTCATTGACTATGATATAATTTTAAGTTATTCTATAAAAGTTGCCCCTGTGGTGAAACGGATATCATGCGACGCTTCGGACGTCGAGTTTCGGGTTCGAATCCTGGCAGGGGCATTGCGCCATTAGCTCAACTAGGCAGAGCAGCTCCCTCTTAAGGAGACGGTTGGGGGTTCGATTCCCTCATGGCGCAGCGTTTAGATGCGCGCCCATAGCTCAACTAGGCAGAGCAGCTCCCTTTTAAGGAGAAGGTTCTAGGTTCGATTCCTAGTGGGCGCATTTGACATCAAAAACCCCGCAGCTGCGGGGTTTAATTGTCAAAACACGATTTTTAAGGTAAATTTAGAGTATATGACGATACCATCTGAAGTGAAAAATATAATGGAAAAGTTGGGAAAAGCCAAATTTGAGGCCTATATTGTTGGTGGTTGCGTTAGGGATTTACTAAGAAAAATAAAGCCCCAAGATTGGGATATTACTACTAATGCCAAGCCAGAGGAAATTCAGAAGATTTTTCCAAAATCTTTTTATGCTAATAAATTTGGCACTGTTACAGTCTTAACTAAATCCAAGGATAAAACCTTGGCTGAAATTGAAATTACCACTTACAGAATTGATGAAAAATATACTGATAAGCGGCATCCAGATAAAATTAAATTTGCTAAGACAATAAAAGAAGATTTAGCACGTAGGGATTTTACTGTAAATGCAGTGGCCCTAGATAAAGAATTAGTTGATCCATTCAATGGTCAGAAAGACTTGGAAAAGAAAATTATCCGAGCAGTTGGCAAGGCAAATGATAGATTTAATGAAGACGCTTTAAGAATGTTAAGAGCTGTTCGTTTTGCAACTACTCTAAACTTTACTATTGAGGAAAAAACATTAAAAGCAATTCAGAAAAACTCTGGTTGGATACAGGCAATTTCTAAAGAAAGAATTAGAGATGAATTAATTAAGATTTTTAATTCAGAAAAAGCAGCTGAAGGAGTTGATTTATTAAGAGAAACCAATTTACTTAAATATATTTTGCCAGAATTACAAAAAGGAGTTGGGGTTTCACAAAATCGAGAACATATTTATGATATTTATGAGCACTCCATGCGTTCTTTAAAAGCAGCTGCTGAAAAAAGATATAATTTAGAAGTTAAATTTGCAGCTTTATTTCATGATATTGGTAAGCCAGAAACAAAAGAGGGCGAAGGTCCTGATTCTACGTTTTATAATCATGACTATGTTGGTGCAAAAATTGTTGCCCGGATTTTGAGCAGATTAAAATTTCCAAAAAAGTTTATTGAGAAAGTTACTTTATTAGTTAAAAACCATATGTTTGTTTCTGACCCCGAAAGATTAACTGAAGCAGGGGCGAGAAGGTTGTTGCGAAGAGTTGGCAAAGAAAATATTCCTGATTTAATTAATCTTAGAATTTCTGATAGGTTAGGCATGAGCCTGCCAAAGGCAAGGCCGTATAGGTTAAGGAAGACCGAATATTTAATTGAAAAAGTTTCTAAAGATCCAATTTCAGTGGCAATGTTGAAGATCAAAGGTGATGAAATAATGAAATTACTAAAACTTGACCCAGGCCCAAAAGTCGGGGCAATTCTTGATGTTTTATTAGCTGAAGTTATTGAAAAACCAGAGAAGAATAAAAAAGATTATTTAGAAAAAAGAACTAAACAATTAAAAAAAGAAAACTTAGAAGAATTAAGAAAACTTGCTAAAGGCAAGATTAAAGAGAAAAAAGAAGAAGAAGATTTAAAGATTAAAGAAAAATACTGGGTCAAATAGCGGGGTGTGGTATAACGGTAGTACGCATCCTTCGGGAGGATGTAGCCTGGGTTCAACTCCCAGCACCCCGATATGATTTATAAAGATAGAATTTATGGAAAGGTTAATATTAAGGAGCCAGTTATTTTAGATTTAATAAAATCTTCAAGTGTGCAAAGAATGAAAGGGGTGGATCAGCACGGGCATTTTGAGCCACACTTTCCTGGTACTGCTTATAGCAGATTTGAGCACTCAGTTGGAGTTTATATTTTACTTAAAAAATTTGGAGTTCCGTTATTAGAGCAGATTGCCGGCTTGCTTCACGATGTTTCTCATACTGTATTTTCACACGTTGCTGATTATATTTATGGTTCTGGTTCTGGAGAAGAACAAAATTTTCAAGATAAGTGTCATCAGGAATTTATTGAAAACTCAAAAACTCCTGAAATTTTAAAAAAATACAAGATTGATTATAAAGAAATTTTAGACGATGAGAAATTTCTTTTAAAGGAAAGAGAATTACCAGATTTATGCGCTGATAGAATTGATTATTTTCTTAGAGAACTTTACGTAACTAAAAAAGCCACTCTTAAAGAAATCAGAGAATTTATAGATAACTTTGTAATAATTGATGATTTTTGGGTTTTTAGAAAAAAAGATTTAGCTAAAGAATACGCATATTTATTTTTAGAAATAAACAATTGGTTTTGGTCAGGAATAGAATCAGCTGTAATGTTTAAAACCACAGGAGAATTATTAAAATATGCTCTTAAGAAAAAAATTATTAGCAAAAATGATTTATTTACTACGGATAAAGAGGTTTGGAGGAAAATAAGACCCGTAGCAGATAGGGATAAAAAATTAAAGCTTTTAATTGAAAGAGCTGACAATAAAATTAAATATAATCTTGGTGATAAAGACAATTATGATTTGTATGCTCAATCCAAGTCCCGAGTAGTAGACCCTTTATTTTTACAAAATAAATCTCTTAAAAAAGTTTCTGAAATAGATTCAAAGTTTTTAAAACTCAAGAAAAAATATTCAAAACCAAAAGAATATTATATTAAGTTTGAAGAATAAAACGTAATTATGGACGTAATTACGTGCGTAATTACATCTGATAAAATCATGAAATTTATTAGAAAATTACGAAAAGTTTCTACCCATAGCTATGCTGTGGTAATTCCCAAACAATTAATCAAAAAATTCCGCTGGAAAGAGAGACAAAAACTTACTCTTAATTCGAGAGGGAGGAAAATAACAATCCAAGACTGGAAGAAATAATCTCACCCCCCATACCAACCCCGCAGCGGCGGGGTTTTGTATTGACAAAGAAATTTTTTAGGTTTAGACTAATATTGGTTCATTAACTTCTTTCTTAGGATGAGAGGGTTGTTCGGACTTTAGTCTGGCAACCCTCATTTTTTATCCCCAAAACCATAAATCTAACTAAACTTCCGGACGAACCATTGACAAAATAAAAACATACTGATACAATGGGGTTTACAATTAAATAAAAAGGAGGATAAGAAATGACTGAAAAATTTATGCATTTGAAAGTTGGAGAATATTTCTTAATGGAACCAGAGGGGACTGTTCTTCATTGGAAAATATCAATTGAACACGCACGAAATTTAGCGAACTTGAAAGAGACCCAGATAGATGCTAATCAATCTGTACGATTAGTTCAATTTCTGAAAGAACTTATATAAACTTTAAAAAGGAGTGGAATCTGTAAGAGCGCTGGTCAAGTGGCCAGCCTCTTTTTTGTTTTTAAATATAGTGATACAATAGAAAAGCATGGAAAAACAAGAGGATGTTAAACAAGAAATTCAACATCTGGAAAAAGATGCTGAAAAAGGTCTCAAGAGAATGATTAAGAAATTTAGAAAAGCAACAAAAAGAACCAAAATAATCATTGGTGGGATTTTGATTATTGTTTTACTTATTATTGGTTTTGCTGTTTTTGGTAAAAAAGAAGTTCCTTATCAAGCAGTAAAAGTAGTTCGAGGAGATGTGATTGAAGAGGTTTCTGCCACTGGCACGGTTGAATCAGCTGAAGAAGTTGATTTACGATTCAAGACCAGTGGAATAATAGAAAGCATTAATGTAAGAGTTGGTCAAAAAGTAGCAAAAGGAACTTATTTAGCCCGGTTGGCAAGTGGAGACCTTTATAGTCAATTTCTTCAAGCTCAAGCTAGCTATAATCAAGCCAAAGCAAAATTAGACCAATTAGTAGCTGGAGCAACTACTGAAGAAATTAAAGTAGCTGAACAAGAAGTAGAAAATGCCAGAATTGCTTTAGAAGATGCTGAGGCCAAGGCAGAGAATGATTTGACTGAGAAATATAGTGATGCTTTAGATGCTTTTGATAATGCTTATTTTGATGCTGACAAAGCAATGAAAAAACTCAATACTATTTTTGATGAAAACACTCTTTATGAAGATCTTCGTTCTGACTTTTCTTTTAGAAGCATTCAGACTAAGAATGATATGGAGAGCAAAAAAACAGACATAGATACTGCCTTAGAAGACCTTAAAGATTTGCTTGCAGAAATGCGAGCCAACCCTTCTTATAATGAAATTGATGCTGCTTTTGGTCCTTTTCTTTCTTATCTTAAGACTATCCGGGATGGTTTGGATTTAGCAGGTGATCTTATGGATTTAGTGATTCTCCATTCTGAATACAGTCAAACTCAATGGGATACAGACAAGGCTAATATTGAAACCGGAAGAACTACAATTAATAGTGCTATTACAGATGTTATTTCTGCTCAGCAAGCTGTTAATAATCAAAAAATTACTAATCAAACTAATGTTAATTCAGCTAAAAGTACCTATAACAAAGCCCAGGTTGATTTAGAAGAATTAAAAGCTCCGCCTAGGACAGTTGATATTGCTATTTATCAAGCTGATGTAGATAAGTATAGAGCTAATATGAATGAGTATTCACAGAAATTAAAAGATGCCAGCATTATTGCTCCCTTCAATGGCACAGTAGCTAAGATAGATGGTAAAATTGGCGAAGTTATTAGTACTAATGGTAAAGTTATTATTTCTTTAATATCGCCTGGTGCTTTTCAAATAAGAGCTGATATTTCTGAAGCTGATATTAGCAAAGTTGATACAGAGGATTCAGTAGAAATTATTTTAGATGCTTTTCCTGAAGAAAAATGGATAGGTCAAATTGTTGAAGTTGAGCCAGGAGAAACTGTTATTGAGGCAGTGGTTTATTACCGGGTAAAGATTTTGTTTGAGGAAATAAGTGATAAATTAAAATCAGGCATGAGTGCTGATGTGACTATTCAAACAGATAAAAAAGAAAATGTCTTATATGTTCCTTATCGAGCAATAGTATTTAAAGATGATAAAAAAATTGTCCGCGTTCTTAAAGGCAAGAAAATAGAAGAAGTGGAAGTTGAAACAGGATTAAGAGGAAGCGAAGGAGAAGTAGAAATTATTTCCGGATTAGAAGGAGGAGAAGAAGTCATAACTTATATTAAAAAATGATTGAGGCAAAAGAGCTGAAAAAAGAATACAGGAATGATAGTGTTGTTACGACCGCCTTAGATGGCGTTTCTTTTAATATTAGAGAAGGTGAATTTGTGGCCATTATGGGTCCATCGGGTTCTGGTAAGTCAACCTTAATGCATATTATGGGATTTTTAGACAGGTCTAGTTTTGGAAATTATAAGTTTGAAGGGCAAAGAATGGAAGATTTGACCGATGATGAATTAGCCTATATTAGGAATGAAAAAATGGGTTTTGTTTTCCAGTTTTTTAATCTTTTGCCTCGAACCAGTGTTTTTGACAATGTTAAACTTCCTTTAACTTATACAAAAATATCTGCCCATGAAAAAGACCAGAGGGCTAAGGAAGCTATTAAGGCAGTTGGACTGGCTTATCGAACAAACCATATGCCTAATCAGCTTTCAGGTGGCGAACAGCAAAGAGTAGCTATTGCTCGGGCAATTGTTAATCATCCTTCAATAATTTTTGCTGACGAGCCAACTGGTAATTTAGATAGCAAGTCAGGTCAGCAGATAATGGAGATTTTACAGGATTTAAACGAAAAAGGTCATACAATAATTTTAGTTACTCATGAAAAATATACTTCAGAAATGGCAGAGCGAGTTATCCAATTAAAAGACGGAAAAATAATCGATGATAAATTAATTGATCATCGAAGAAAAGCTAAGGAGGGTTTAATTAAATAAATATGGATTTCAAAGATTCGATTAAAATTTCTTTCATCGCCTTAAAAGCCAATAAAAGCCGGTCAGCTTTAACTATGCTGGGAATTGTTATTGGTGTTGGGGCAGTGATTTTAATGATGTCTTTAGGTGGAGGTGCTCAAAGTTTAATTATTGGCCAGATTCAGACATTAGGCGCAAGCACTGTCTATATTGAACCGGGCTCATTTGACCCTTCAGAAGGATTTGGTTTTGAAATGGCTTTGGAAGAGATGACAATCAAAACTCTTAAACTTAAAGACGTTGAAGCAATAAAAAAAGATCCTTTAACAGACTTGGTTTATCCAATGGTTTATGGAGTGGCAAGAGTTGTTTATCGCAATAAGGATGAAAAAGCGACTTATATGGGAGTTACACAAGAGGCTTATGAAATAGATAATTGGCATACAGTTAATGGTAGAGAAATTGATAATAATGATGTTAAAGGAACAGCAAAAGTAGCTACCTTAGGCTATAAGGTTGCTAAAGATTTATTTGAGGAAGAGAACCCAGTTGGTAAAACTATTAGAATTAAAAGAACTAATTTGAAAGTAATTGGAGTGATGGAAGAGCGAGGGATGGAAATGTTTCAAAATTATGATGAATATGTATATGTTCCTGTTACAACAGCTCAAAAACTTTTGTTGGGTATTGACCACTTAAATGCAATCACTGTTCGGGCTACAAATGAAGAAGCAGTAGATCAATTAATGGAAAATATCCGTTTAATTCTTAGAGAAACTCATAATATTTATAATCCAGAAGGTGATTTATCTAAAGATGATTTTAAGGTAATGAGTCAGGTTGAGGCAAGTGATATAATGACTCAAATTACAGCTGCTCTTACTGCTTTTCTTTCTTCAGTTGCTGCTATTGCTTTAATTGTTGGAGGAATTGGAATTATGAACATTATGTTGGTTTCAGTTACTGAAAGGACTCGGGAAATTGGCTTAAGAAAAGCAGTGGGTGCTCGTAATAAAGATATTCTTAATCAATTTTTAATAGAATCTGTGAGTTTAACTTTTTTAGGTGGTATTATTGGATTTATTGGTGGAAGTTTGGTTTCTTTAGGCGCTTCAATTGCCTTAAGTAAGCTTTTAAACACAGATTGGGCTTTTGTTATGCCTTTTGGGGCTGTGGTTTTGGCTTTCAGTGTAGCTGTTCTTGTTGGTTTAATCTTTGGTATATACCCTGCCCGCAAAGCAGCGAAATTAAATCCGATAGAAGCCTTAAGGCATGAATAAGGGCCGTTAGCTCAGTTGGTAGAGCGCGTCGTTCGCAACGACGAGGTCAGCGGTTCGAATCCGCTACGGTCCATTTTTTTATTATTCCCTTGACTTTTGAAAAATGGTAGAATAAACTGTTAAGTTAATATAAAGATATGAAAGTAATAATCTTAGCTGGTGGAAAAACAAATCTACCAGGGAAATTAAAAAACATTCCCAAGTCTCTTATTGAAATCAATGGGAGGCCTCTTTTAGAATATCAGTTGGAGTTGTTAAAAAAATATAGATTAAATGATATTCGTTTATGTTTGCACTATGGAGCCAGTGAAATTCTTAAGTATTTAAAGAAAAAAGATAAAAAACCTAAACCTACTGGTAAGAAAGGCAAAGTAGCAGGAATTGAATATATTATTGACCCAAAACCATTGGGCACTGGAGGAGCAATTAGGAACGCTGCTAAGGATTTGAAAAAAGACTTTATAGTAATAAATGGTGATGTTTTAACTAATGTAAATCTGTCAGCCTACATTAAGTTTTATAAAAAGAATATTTCTGAATCAAGACATTTTTCTTTGCCTCCTATTTCTAAAATTCCCTCTGTAAAAATTCCCATGCTCTTAAAGAAAAGAGTTCCTTTTGAAGATGTTTTAGGAGCTATGGCTGTTTTTTATACTCAAGACACTGCTGATTTGGGATTAGTTAAAGTAAAAAATGATAGAGTAGTTGAATTTACTGAAAAACCAGATTATCAATATTCTGGTTATATTAATGCTGGGTTTTACATCCTCTCGCCCCAAATTTTCCAAAACAAATATTTTAAATCTCAAAAGCTAGCTAAACTATTTAATATTGAAGATATTATTTTTCCTGAATTGGCAGAAAAAAGCCAGTTATTAGCTTATGTTCATCGGGGATTGTGGACAGACATTGGCAGCGAGAAAGGATTAGAGAAAACCGGAACTATTATAGAAAAGTTAGAAGAAAAGGAAGAAAAGTGAAAACGAAGAATACTAAAACATTGGGCGATACTGGAGAAAAGATTGCAAAGAATTATTTGAGAGAAAAAGGATACAAAATCTTAGATAAAAATTTTAGATATAGTAAGTTAGGAGAATTAGATATTATTGCCAAGCAAGGTGATAATATTATTTTTTTTGAAGTTAAAGCGAGGATGAGAAAAGGATTATCAGAATTTAAGCCAGAAGATAATATAACCCGAACCAAGCAAAAGAAATTAGTAAAATTAGCCCAAATCTGGCTTGCTAAACGCAAGCTTGATACTGGTTGGCAAATCGACATTTTAGCAATAGAAATTTATCGTAATAAGACCTTTGACATTCGCCATCTCGAAAACGCAGTTGGAGACTACCACTGACTTGACACAAGATTTTTTATAGATTAGTATGAAATCTAATGATTAAGAGGTCCGCGAACGCGGGCCTTTAAAAATAATATGGACCAAAAACAATTCTTATCAGCTATGGCTCAGATTGCTGAAGAAAAAAGCATTTCCCAGGAGCAGATTATTGAAACTCTTGAGATGGCTATTGCTGCTGCCTATAAAAGAGATTACGGCAAAAAGGGTCAGAACATTAAAGTTAAGTTTGATGCTAAAAGTGGAGAAATTCAAGTTTTCCAGATTTTTTTGGTTGTTGATGAGAGTATGTTAAGAGAGGATGATGAAGAAGAGATTGAGGAAGAAGCCCCAACCTTGGTCGGGGTCCCGACAGAGGTCGGGAACAAAAAAATCAAATTTAACCCCTATAAACACATGATGGTGAAAGAGGCAAAAAAGATTAAAAAAAGTGTCAAGCCAGGAGAGGAGGTTCAGGTTAAATTAGAAGCCCATGCTGAATACGGAAGAATCGCGGCTCAGACAGCCAAGCAGGTAATTGTTCAACGTCTCCGGGAAGCAGAACGAGAAATGATTTTTAATGAATATAAAGATAAAGAAGGAGAAGTAGTCAGTGCCATTGTTCAGCGAATTGAAGGCAGGAATATATTCTTAGACATTGGAAAAACTACCGGGATACTATTTTCAGAAGAGCAAATTCCAGGCGAAAAATTTTTCATTAGTCAGCGTTTAAGGATGTATATTTTAAAAGTAGAGAAATCGTCCAAAGGAGCGAATATAGTTCTTTCCCGGGCTTATCCCAAATTAGTTAGTCGTCTTTTTGCTATTGAAGTGCCGGAGATTTCTGCTGGCGTAGTCCAGATAAAATCTATAGCTAGAGAACCGGGCTCCCGGACCAAGATAGCAGTTTATACTGAGGAGGAAGGAGTTGACCCGGTTGGCTCTTGCGTTGGTCAAAAAGGAAGCAGGGTTCAGACAGTAATTAATGAATTAGGCGGTGAAAAAATAGACATTATTGAGTGGAACGAGGACGTAGAGAAATATATTGCTAATTCTCTTTCTCCAGCCAAGGTTTTAGATGTGGAAATTGATGAGAAAAAAAGAATCGCCTTAGCTATTGTGCCCGAAGATCAACTTTCTTTAGCCATTGGTCAGAGAGGTCAAAATGTTAGATTAGCAGCTAAATTAACTGGTTGGAAAATAGACGTTAAGAGCGAGAAGATGATTAAGGAAGAGAAAAAAGCCACTAAAAAGGTAACTAAAAAGAGTAAAGATGAAAAAGAAAAAACAAGTAAAAAAAGTTAGGGCTATTATTTATGATATAAAAAATAATCAGCCCTATTTTTTAATTCTTCACAGAGTTTTGCGTTGGCAGGGTTGGGAATTTGTTAAAGAAACATTAGAGCCAGAAGAGAATATTGAAGATGTCTTAAAAAGAGGAATTAAAGAAGAAACAGGACTTAAAAATTTTGAAATAATTAAAAGTTTAGATAGACAAGAAAAGTGGCAAGCCCTGGGAAATGATTATTTTGTTATGAATGTTTTTTTGGTTAAAGCTGATATGAATCAAAAGATATCTTTAAAACAGAAAGTTGTTGAGCATGATGATTATCAGTGGCTAGATAAAGAAACTGTTTTAAAGAAATTAACCTGGCCTAAAAGTAAAAAATTATTAAAAGAATTAAAAATCAATGAAACAAATTGAAATAAAATTGGGCAATTACAAAGGATTAAAAGTTAAAAAAAACCAATTAAAAATCAAGGAAGAAGAGATTAAAAAATCCCTGGATTATTTACAAAACTCCAGGGCAAAAATTATTACTGTTAATAGGTCTTGTAAAAAAGGTGATAGAATAGAGATTGAATTTGAAGTTCGACATAATAAAGTGAAAATAGAAAACAGCACAAGTAAAAACCACCCTTTAATTTTAGGCCAAAATCGTTTTTTACCAGGTTTTGAAGAAAAACTAGAGGGAGCGAAAGCTGGACAAGAAAAAGAATTTTCTTTAAAAGCGCCAGCCAACTGGCCCGACAAGAGAATAGCTGATAAAAACCTTGATTTTAAGATTAAAATGAACTTAGTTCAGGAAAGAGAACTTCCTGGCTTGAATGACGAGTTTGCTAAATCCTTAGGAGGCTTTGAATCCTTGACCGCCTTGAGAAAGAGCATCAAGGAAGGGCTATTAAGAGAAAAAGAAATAAAAGAAAAAGAAGGGATTAGAATAGAATTAATTGAAAAAGTTGCCCAGGATTCTAAGATAGAAATTCCCGAAGTTTTAATTGAACAAGAGTTAGAAAAAATGACAAACGAGTTTAGAGCAAATATTACCAGCTTAGGGCTTGATTTTGATAAATATTTAAAAGAAATCAAAAAAACAATTGAGGAATTAAAAAAGAATTGGCAAAAACAAGCAGAAAAAAGAGTTGTTATCGCCTTGTGCTTGCAAGTAATTGCTGAAAAAGAGAATATTGAAGTTAGTGACGAAGAAATAAAAGAGAAAATTAATCAAGATTTAAAACATTATCCAAATGTGGAAAAAGTTAAAAAGAATATTGACTTTAATGCTTTAAAAGAGTATACTAAAGTTATATTAAGAAACGAAAAAGTATTTGAATTATTAGAAAAACAAGCAAAAATATTATGAATCTTATACCTACGGTTATAGAAAAGTCAAAATATGGGGAAAGAGCGTATGATATTTATTCCCGCTTGCTTAAGGAAAGAATTATTTTTTTGGGCGGTCCAATTGATGATAGTATAGCTAATACAGTTATTGCCCAACTTTTGTTTTTAGAATTTCAAGATCCAAAAAAAGATATCATGATTTATATTAACAGCCCTGGCGGAAGCGTAACTGCAACAATGGCAATGTATGATGCCATGCACTTTATTAAATGCGACATTTCTACTGTTTGTGTTGGTATGGCTGGTAGTGGAGCAGCAGTTGTTTTGGCTGGTGGAGCCAAAGGCAAGAGATTGGCTTTGCCCAATTCCGAAATCTTAATTCATCAAGTAGGAGTGACCGGCGGCATTGAAGGTCAGGCAACAGAAATTGAGATTTCAGCCAAACATATTTTGAAAATAAAGCAGAAATTAAATAAAATACTGGCCAAGCACACTGGCCAGTCAGTAGTCAAAATTGAGAAAGACACTGATCGTGATTTTTACATGTCTGCTAATGAAGCCAAAGATTACGGCATCGTTGATGAGATTATAGACAAAAGATAAACTATTTTATAATATCCAATAAACTCTTCCCAGTCATTGAGGATGGCTGGGGAATTTTCATTAATTCAAGGATTGTAGGGGCAATATCAGAGAGAATACCTTGAGGGGTTTTATATAATTCCTCTAATTCTTTTTCAGCTTTGGGTTTTTCAAGCCTATATTCTTTTCCTACTAAATAAAACGGCACAGGATAAGTACTATGTTCAGTTATTTTTTCTCCGGTTTGGGGATTAACCATTTCTTCTACGTTGCCATGGTCAGAAGTAATCATTAGAATACACTCACCATATTCAGCCATACCAATTAAGGGTTTTATAGCTTTATCCAAAAATTCCACTGCCTTAATACCTGCTTGAAGATTGCCAGTATGACCAATCATATCAGCATTAGCATAATTAGCAACAATTAAATCATATTTTTCCTTTATGCCTTTAATTATTGTTTCAGTTACTTTATCGGCTTGCATTTCCGGATACTCATCATAATGAGAAACAATTTTTGAAGGAATTAATTCTCTTATTTCTCCAGGATACGGTTGTTCTTTACTGCCATTAAAGAAATAGGTTATATGGGCGTATTTTTCTGTTTCAGCAACTTTTAAGATTTTCTTTCCTGTTTTACTCAATAATTCAGTTAAATGACTCTTTATTTCAATTGGCGGGTAAGCTGGTTTAATTGATAGATTTTTTTCATATTCAGTCATTGTGCAGAAAAAGAGATTTTCTAAGGGTTGACGAGGAAATTCATTAAAATTTTCTAAAACAAATGCTCTGGTTAGCTGTCTGGCACTGTCTTCTCGGAAATTAAAAAAGATTACAGCATCATTGTTTTTGATATTACCTACTGGTTCTTGGTTTTCATCAGTAATTACAATAGGTTTTATATAAGTATCTGTAATCTCTTGTTCATAGAATTCCTCAAGTTTTTTTATTGAGTCTTGGGTTTTTTCACCCTGTCCCTGGGTAAATAAATTATAGGTTTTTTCAGTTCTGTCCCAATTTTGATTTCGGTCCATAGCATAAAATCTGCCAATTAAGCTGGCTATTTTCCAATTAGGATTTTTAAGTTTTTCTTGAAGAGCAGCTATGACTTTTTTAGCTTCTTTTAAAGGAGCGTCTTTACCATCAGTAAAGAGATGAAGACGAAGTTTCTCAATCTTATTCTTCCGAGCAAGTTCTAAAAGGGCATAAACATGCTCAAGATAAGAATGAACATTGCCACTAGAAATCAGGCCCATTAAATGGAGAAAAGAATTATTTTTTTTGACATGTTCTATTGTTTTAAGAAAAGCGGGATTTTTAAAAAACTCCCCGTTTTTAATTTCCAAAGAAATTCTTGGCAGATATTGATAAACAACCTGACCGCTACCAATATTAAGGTGACCAACCTCAGAATTGCCAGCTTCGTTCCAAGGTAGGCCTACGGCAATGCCTGAGGCCTGGAGAGAACAGCCGGGATAATTTTTTCCTACTTGTTTAAGATTAGGAATTTTTGCTTGAATAATAGCATTTCCCTGATTTGCCTGGCCCATGCCCCAGCCATCAAGGATAGCTAAGATTATTGGTTTCATTAATTAAATCTTACCATATTTGGTTTGTTTGACAAACAGAATTTCTTCTGATAAGCTTGAGAAGTAATTATTAAATATGTTAATTAGAGATAAAAATTATGATAGAATTAATTCCACTTTTAGTGGCAATAGGTTCGTTAATCATTGGCTCCATTTTGGGATACTTTGCTCGACAATCTATTGCCAAAAGACAGGCTCATACAGCCGAAGCAAAAATTGATAAATTAGTTGGGGAAGCAAAAGCTCAAGCTCAGGAAATAATATTAAAAGCTAAAGATAAAGCAGTAAAAGCCTTAGATGAAATTAAAAAAGAAGAAGCTCAAAGACAAGAAGAATTTAGGGGGACCCGCCAGCGTCTGGAGAAGAAAGAAGAAACAGTTGAAACAAAAGCCAGTAGATTAGAAGAAGAGGAAAAAGAATTAAAAGAAAGGGTTGAAAAAGTCCGAGCAATTAAAATAGAATTAGAACAATTAAAAGAGAACCAAATTAAAACCATAGAAAAAATAGCCAGGCTTTCTCAGGCTCAAGCTAAAAAAGAACTCTTAAAATTAATAGAAGATAAAAACAAAGAAGAAATTTTTGCTAAAATTCAGAAATTGGAAAAATACGGCAAAGAAGAATTAGAAAAAAAAGCCCAGGATATCATGGTCTCTGCCTTGCAGAGATATGGCGCATCCCAGGCTGCCGAAACTACCACTACCACTGTTAATTTGCCCAATGAAGAGATTAAAGGAAGAATCATTGGTCGAGAAGGAAGGAATATTAGAACCTTAGAACGTCTTAGTGGTGTTGAAATAATTATTGATGATACTCCGGAAACCATTATTATTTCTGGTTTTGACCCAGTTAGACGACAAGTAGCTAAGATTGCTTTAGAAAAATTAATAGCTGATGGCCGAATTCAGCCAGCTCGGATTGAGGAAACAGTTGAGAAAGCTAAAGAGGAAATAGGGGCTAAAATTAAAGAAGCTGGCGAGGCAGCTGTTTATGATGTGGGAATTATCGGTTTAGATCCTCGTCTAATTCATCTTTTGGGTCGATTAAGTTTCAGAACCAGTTTTGGTCAGAATGTTCTTTTGCATTCAATCGAAAGCAGTCATTTAGCTGGTATGTTAGCTTCGGAATTAGGAGCTGATGTTGTTATAGCTAAGAAAGCTGGTTTATTTCATGATATTGGTAAAGCACTTGACCATGAAGTTTCAGGTTCTCATGTAGAAATAGGAATAAGAGTTTTGGAAAAATTTGGTATTGAAAAAAAGGTAATTGACGCTATGAAATCTCATCACGAAGATTATCCTTTTAGCAGTATTGAGGCCCAAATAGTTCAGGCAGCTGAAGCTGTTTCAGCAGCTCGACCCGGGGCTCGAAAGGAAAGTTTAGAGAATTACCTTAAGCGATTAGAAGAACTTGAGAAAATTGCTACCAGTTTTGAAGGCATAGAAAAGGCCTATGCGATTCAAGCTGGACGAGAAATCCGGGTTTTTGTTAGCCCTGATAAAGTTGATGACTTACAAGCCTATAAACTTGCCAAAGATATTGCTCAGGAAATTGAAAAAGAATTAAAATACCCTGGCGAGATTAAAGTTAATGTTATTCGTGAAACTCGAGTCATTGAATACGCCAGATAAATTTATTGGTTATCCTTATTGCTTGCAAATATAAACAATAAGGTTTGAAATAAAAAATATTCCTCCGATGTCCATCGGAGGGGTATTTTTATCTCTTGTTTTTTAGGTTAAAAAATTGTATGATTATTAGAGTATAATTGCGGGTATCGTATAGTGGCTATTATATCAGGTTTCCAACCTGACGACACGGGTTCGACTCCCGTTACCCGCTTCTTTACGGGGCGTAGCTTAGTGGTTTAAAGCGCCGCGTTTGGGACGCGGAGATCGCTGGTTCGAATCCAGTCGCCCCGATATATGAAAATTTTATTATATTTAATCATAATCGCCAGCTTATTTTTGCCTTTTCAGGTCCAGGCTGATTTTTTAGGTGGGCCAATTGTTCCTTGCGGAAGACAGGGACAGGATCCTTGTAAACTCTGTCATCTCTTTGAACTGGCTAATAATGTCATTCAATTTTTGCTCCAGTTTGTTTTAGTTATTGCTCCAGTCTTCATCTTATTCGGTGGAATAATGATTTTAGCTTCTGCTGGAGTGCCGGACAGAGTGGCTCTTGGTAAACGAATAATTACCTCTGCCGTTATTGGTGTAATTATTGCTTTAGGTGCTTGGGCAATTTTAGGTACGCTATTTAATGCTTTGATTGGTGGACCAGGTTTCCCTTTGCCTTGGAATACATTTACTTGTTAGTAATTGGCCCCTGTAGTTCAACGGATAGAACACCAACCTTCTAAGTTGGGAATCTAGGTTCGATTCCTAGTGGGGGCATTCATGCTTAGAAATAAACTCTTTCTTTTTTTAATTTTGGCTTTATTGGTTTTAATTATTGTTGAATTTTTTTACCCCGTTAAACATTCTTTGTTTGACGGGGTAAAAGATATAATTACTAAGAAACAACCAGTTTATAGTAAGGGAATTTATAGCACTTTTCGGACTGCTGGCAGTTTAAGAATAGATGAACTTTTAGATTTAATAAAAAGAACTGAATTAAATACTATAGTGATTGATATCAAGGATTGTAGTGGTCGGATTGGCTTTGATACTGATAATGAACTAATTAATAAAATTGGCTCAGAAAAGGTCTATATTAAAAACATTAAAGAATTAATTGATAAATTTCACAAAAAGGGAATTTATGTTATTGCTCGGATTGTAGTTTTTGAAGATGATTATTTGCCCAGAGAAAAGCCAGATTTGGCTCTTAAAACAAAAAATGATAATCTTTGGCAAGATTTTCGAGGATTAACCTGGTTAGATCCTGCTTCTAAAGAAGTTTGGGATTATAATATTGCTTTAGCCAAAGAAGCAGTTAAAAAAGGTTTTGATGAAATTAATCTTGATTATATCCGATTTCCTTCTGATGGCAATATTAGTAATATTGTTTATCCTTTTTGGGATGGTAAAACTTCCAAAGAAGAAGTTATTCGTCAATTTTTTGAATATTTTTCACAAGAAATAAGGCCTTTAGCATTTATTTCAGCTGATTTATTTGGTTTAACTTTGACCAGTCCTCATGATTTAAATATTGGTCAGTGGTTAGAAGACGCAGCGCTTTATTTTGATTATATTTGTCCAATGGTTTATCCATCGCATTATCCCGAAGGATACGAAGGTTTTACTAATCCTGCTCTTTATCCTTATGAAATTATTTATAAAGCTTTGACAATTGGGAAAGAAAGATTAGCCAGTGTCTCTGCCCCAGCCAAATTAAGACCCTGGCTTCAAGATTTTGATTTAGGAGCTAATTATCATGCTGGAATGATAGAATTACAAAAACAAGCAGTTTATGATGCCGAGGCCTATGGCTGGCTTCTCTGGAATCCGAGGAATGTTTATACAGAAGAAGCGTTGATTAAAAAATAGATCTCTGGTAAAATAGATAATAGTTCGTTTTAAAAGGAGAAATAATGAAAAATAAGTTTATTTAAGGGGTTTTGTGGTTTGGGTTTTTAGCAATGGATTTGTAAACTTGAAAGGAGGATTATGTGCTGAATCTTATTTTTTGTCATAGTTGTCGGGAAAAGATATTAATTAAGGGCAAGGACAAAGAAATCATCTTTTATCTTGTTCATCAGTGGAACGGAAGACCAGAATTATCCCTTATGCGGATAATTCCTGAAGATGAATATAATAAAGAATACTGTCCATTTTGCCTGGGGAATAATATCCAAAAAGATAACAATCACAAAACTTTAGCAAGAATAGAGAAACGGCTTTGAAAGGAGGAAAGTAAGAAAGAAACAAAGGGGTGGCCTTGCGCCACCCTTGATTTTTTTTGATTTTTGAAGTAGGATAGAGACGAATGGTGCCTATGGTGTAGTGGTCGCACTAGAGTTTGTGGAACTCTCGGAGACGGGTTCGATTCCCGCTAGGCACCCCAAAATTTTTACTTGCATAAAAATTTAAGTAATTAGTAATTAGTATTTAGTAATTAGAGCAAGGAAAAATTTTCCCTAAATACAAATTACTCAAACTCACACATAAATCCGAGATTTTTTTCTCGGGTTTTTTGTGTTAAGATGAGAGCGTATGGATTATTTATCAACGACTGATTTTATACTAATTTTTATCTATTTCGGAATTCTTCTTCTAATAGGTTATTTTAGTTCAAGAAAACGAAAAGAAGAAGATTTTTTAATTGCTGACAGAAAACTAGGAACTTGGAGTACTATGGCTACAATGAATGCTAGTAAGAGTGGTTCAATACTAATGACTTTTGTAGCCTTAGTTTATCTATGGGGATTTTCAGCAGTATGGTATTTTGTGGGAGTTATAGCAGGCATTATCTTATTTATACCTTTTGCTTTAAGATTAAAAAGATATTCTCAACAAAAATTCTATACACTTGCAGATTATTTTAAAGAAAAATATGGCAAGAAACCAGCAGTATTTGCTTCTTTACTTTCTATTCTTTTAATGTTTGGACTTTCGGTTATCAATATAATTGCTGGAACAAAGATTTTTGTATTTTTTACTGGTTGGGCTTTTTGGATTTGTGCAACCATAATGATTCTCATTATTCTCTTTTATTTATTGTTAGGAGGATTTAAAGCAGTAGCAAAAACAGATATTTTACAGTATATTGCAATGATTTTTATTCTTCTCATGCTAACACTTGTTTTATTTAAAGGTTCTCTAATTCCTGCTTCAGATTGGGGCGTCTTTAAATCTAGCATTACCACCTTAATAGGATTTTTTATTGTCGGGGTTTTATTTCCTTTTGCATCACCAGATTTATGGCAAAGGGTTTATTCTTCTAAAGGTAAGAAACAATTAAGGAATGGATTGGTATTATCAGTTATTTTCTATGCATTTATGGGATTGCTTTTAGCTTTAGTGGCTTTAACTGTTAAAGTGCAATTTCCAACTATTGACCCAGACCTTGCATTATTAAATGGATTTGCCAACCTCCTTCCTACTGGGCTTTTAGGATTATCAATAGTTCTTTTATTTTCAGCTGTTATGAGTAATCTTGATACATACATATACACGGAATCTTCTGCTGTAGTGCAAGATTTTTTTAACTGGGATAAGCCGAAGATTGTAAAAAATATCAGGAAAGTTATATTTCTTTTTGCAATTATTGGTACTTTAATTGCAATATCAATTCAGAGTTTAATTATAAGTACGTATATTTTTGTTGCTTTTTATGCAGCATTAGCTATTCCAGTTATAGCGACCTGGTTAAAAAAAACCATAAAGCCCAAAACAATCATTTATTCCTTCATTTTTGGAATTATTGGGATAATCTTATTCATTGTTCTTAATCTCTCTAAGGGAGAGATTACTCCTATGATTGTAATAGAAGCCATTGGTTCAAGTTTATTTGGTTTGTTTATTGGGAGTTTAGTCGGATTTTTAAAAAATAAGACTCGTGTTTTAAATAAAGTTTAGACTATAGTGAGCTAGGTTGTGAGTGTATAAAAATCCCGAGAGAGTTATTTTCTCGGGTTTTTTGTGTTAAGATGAAAATGTATGAAAATAGAAGAAATTAAAGCTGAGGAATTAAATACCGAAGAGTTTATTAAAGAAAAAGTAGAAGAAATATCAAAGATAGCAGGAAACGATTTTGCTATCACTGCTTTATCTGGTGGGGTTGATTCTTCGGCAGTTACAATGTTGGGACATAGAGCGTTAGGCAGTAAACTCAAGGCTTGTTTTGTAGACAATGGTCTAATGCGAGAAAATGAACCTCAAAATGTTGTTTCTCTGTTTACCGAATTAGGAATTGATGTTGAATTGGTTGATGCTAAAGAAGAATTCTTTGCTGCCCTGAAAGGCATCACTGACCCAGAAGAAAAGCGAGAGGCCATTGTTCAAACCTTTTATAAAAAGGTTTTTGGCAGAGTTGTAAAAGAAAGTGGCTCAAAATGTCTTTTACAAGGCACTATTCTAACTGATATTGATGAAACAGATGCAGGAATTAAAAGACAGCACAATGTCTTTGAGCAAATAGGTATTGACCCTGAAGAAGCATTTGGCTACAAGATTATTGAACCATTGGTGCAACTTCGGAAAGATGGAGTGAAGAAAGTAGCAAAAGCACTTGGTTTACCAGAATCCATATACAACAGAATGCCTTTCCCTGGACCCGCCCTTGCTACTAGAGTGCTTGGAGAAGCTTCCTCGTGGAGAATAGAATTGATAAGACAAGCGACTGCGATTACCGAAGAGGAACTTAAAGATACAGGAGCTTTTCAGTATATGGTAATCTTACATCAGGACAAAGTTACGGGCGTCCGAGACGGAAAGAGAGCTTTTGGTTTACAAATTGAAATTAGATGTTGGGACAGTGTTGATGCAAGAACAGCCATACCTACAAAGCTATCTTCCGAAACCGAGGATAGATTGGTTAACAGAGTAACAACTGAAATTCCCGATATAGTGAGTGTGGTTTTTAACAAAACCCCAAAACCACCTTCAACTATGGAGGCTGTTTAGCGCTTTTTATATTTTAGCCGTTTCAAACCCTCTAACCATCTCCAATTTCAGCTCTAATTCGCCTACAAAATCAGGATTTTGGAAAAGGTTCATTAAACGGGTTATAATTGGCAGTGAGGGAGGAATAAAAATGTCAATTTTTATTTTAACCGAGCGAACCAATTATATCTACAATATAATAACTTTTGGGTCAAGACCCTTGACAGAATAGCACCTTGTGTGCTATTCTTTTAGTAAATAAATTTATAGGAGGAATTAGATGAAAAAGGTAAAAACTTTATGTATTGACGCAAATGATGACACCCTTGAAATTAAGATTACGGATGAAAACTGGGACCCAATAGTAGAAGTTCGATTCCCCAATGATAAAAGCTATTCAATTTTTCTTTATCTTATAGGGAAAGGGCTCCAAAAGCTTGGGTTCAGGGATGGAAGTGCTACGGGAGGTGGAAGACACACAGTAAGTACCTTTATTAACGAAAAAGAAGTTAGAATTCCAAGTGACTTTACTTCTTTATCTTTCCATGTAGAAGGAGAATTTGAGTAAAAGGAGGTTAAGATGAAAAAAGGAGAAATATGTTTACTGGCTTTTGGGCTGTTTTCCATAGGATTTGGTTTCGGATTCTTTTTCAGCGAGTTTTTCAGTAACGCAATGGTTGTTCGTATCATCGGAGGAGCTTGTGTATTTGTTGGGGCACTTTTTTTGACAATTCTTTGGGATAAAAAATATCGTTCTCCATCAGCAACAATTCCTCATCCTTAAAGGGAGATACCATCAGTGGGATGTTCTACGGAACATCCCCTCTTTTTTTATAATTTCAACGGCTCACATATCTGAGCCGTTGAATTTTACTTGACAGAATAGCACCTTGTGTGCTATTTTTTTAGTAAATAAAATAAAAGGAGGTTAAGAATGAGAATAATACAAGATCAGTATTGGAGAAAGATAGAATACAATGATACAACAGAGTTCAAATTCTGGTCAGGAAAAGCAAAAGGAAAGGGGGATGAAAGTTTGCCACCGGGCACTCCTTTTGAAAGCTGGAGAAAGATTGTCGTTCTTAAGCCATTAGGAGAGCCAGAATCTACATTCTCAATGGGATTCAGCAGTATTTTTGGCGAAACAGAGATATCCGATGCTATAAGGAAAGTAAAAGATGGTCCTTTTGGGATGCGAATGGGTCCAGAAGACTGCGATTTCTTTATTGTCAGTAATGATGGTAAAGTTGAGTTGGAAATCGTGCAATATGTTGACATTGCCGAATTAGAATCAGATCTTTATTAAAAACACAACAACATTGATTTGTAAAAGGACGGACAGATTCCCTTGAATCTGTCCGCTTTTTTATTTCTCTTGATTTTTACTTTTTAATAACAATATATTATAATAAGATTGTAATAATTAATCATTTATAAATGGCTAAAGTTATTCAACAACGAGATAAATGTATTGGATGCGGCACTTGCGTAGCTGTTTGTCCGGATTTTTGGCAGATGGATGGTGATGGAAAATCAACATTGAAAGGCGCTAAAGATGTTGGGGGAAAGTTTGAATTAGAGGTTCAGGACGCTGGTTGTAATAAAGAAGCTGCTTCCAGTTGCCCAGTTCAAGTTATTACAGTAGAAGAGTAAAATTTAATCTATGCCCTTACTTGGCTGGATTCTAATATTTAGTCTTTTTGGTAGTGTTTTTTGTCTTATTGGCGGTATTTTTCTTTTGTGGCGCCAAAAACTGGCAAAAAAGATTGCTATTTATTTAATTAGTTTTGCTGCTGGAGCTTTGCTCGGAGCAGCTTTTTTACACATGTTGCCAGAGGCGGTTAGTAAGGCAGGTGGTAAGATTTTAATATATGCATTAATAGGGCTTTTAGTAATGTTTTTAGTAGAGAAGTTTCTTTTGTGGTATCATTGTCATAATAGAAAATGTCCGGTTCATGGATTTGCTTATACGATTTTAATTGGTGATGGAGTTCATAATTTTGTTGATGGAATAATTATTGGGGCCAGTTTTTTAATCAGTATTCCTTTGGGTATAATTACTGCCTTAGCAGTTGCTATTCATGAGATTCCTCAAGAGATTGGTGATTTCGGGGTTTTAATTCACGCTGGTTGGAAAAGAAAGAAAGTTCTACTTTATAATCTTTTAATGGCTTCAGCCACGCCAATAGCCGCTATCTTAGTTTATTTTTCATCGTCTTTTTTTGATAAAGCACTTGTTCCTTTAATAGCTTTTGCAGCCGGAAATTTCATCTATATTGCTGGTTCTGATTTAATCCCTGAAATTCATAAGCACTACAGTCCGGGTAAAGCAATTTTGCAGAGTATTTTTCTTGGATTTGGAATTTTATTTATTTGGCTAATACAAAGAATTCTAGGATAATTGATTTTTAAATTTAAGAAACCCTCCTTTGCTTGAAGCAGGGTTTTTATTATGGTATGATATTAAAAATCAGCCCCTGTAGCTCAACGGATAGAGCAAACCCGTCCTAAGGGTGAGATAAGGGTTCAATTCCTTTCAGGGGCATACAGGGCCCATAGTCTAGTGGTAAAACACCTCCATGGCATGGAGGAGTCCGGGGTTCAACTCCCCGTGGGTCCAACCCTAGGAGAGTTGGCAGAAAGGCTATTGCGCCCGTTTCGAAAGCGGGTGGGAGAAATCCCATACAGGTTCGAGTCCTGTACTCTCCGTCTTATGCAAGCAATAATAAATTTTTTAACTCAGAATATATTTATTATTTCTATTTTGGTATTGATTTTACTGGTTTTAGATATTCTTTTATTGATCTGGGTTATAAGAATCAGAAAAAAGATAAGGATATTTTTAAAAGGCAAAAAGGTTAAAGATTTAGAAGAAGTTGTTTCTGAACAATTAAAAAGAATGAGAGGAATAGAAGGAGATGTAAAAAAACTTTTTAAATGGAATAAGGATTTACAAAAGATTTCTGACATTAGTATTACCAAAGTAGGTGTAGTTCGTTTTAATCCTTTTAAAGATACTGGTGGGGACCAGAGTTTTGCTATTGCTTTATTAGACAGCAATAATAACGGAGTGGTTTTATCTTCTCTTTATACTCGGGAAGGCACGCGCGTCTATACCAAACCAATTGAAAAAAGTGGTTCCACCTATCATTTATCTAAAGAAGAAAAACAAGCAATAGAAAAAGCAATTTCATGATTAATAAAGAAAAAAAAGAAAATATTCGGTCACGACCACCGATAGTGGTCGTTTTAGGACACGTTGACCACGGCAAAACCACTTTATTAGATACTATTCAAAAAACCAATGTGGTGGAAAAAGAAGCTGGTGGTATAACCCAACATATCGGTGCTTATCAAATTAAGCACAATGACAAACTTATTACTTTTATTGATACTCCTGGTCATGAAGCATTTTCCCAGATGCGTTCCCGAGGGGCAAAAGTAGCTGATATTGCTATTTTAGTTATTGCTGCTGAAGAAGGAGTTAAGCCCCAAACCAAAGAAGTCATTTCCTATATTAAAAAAGGAAAAATTCCAGTAATCGTAGCTTTAAATAAAACAGATAAGCCCCAGGCCAATCCTGAAAAAATAGTTGGTGAGTTGGAAAAAGAGAAATTAGTGGTTGAGGAACGGGGAGGCAAGGTGCCAGTTGTTAAAATTTCAGCCAAAGAAAGCACAGGGATTGATGAACTTTTAGAGATGATACTTTTAGTAGCAGAAATGGAAGAATTGAAAGCCGATATTGAAAAACCAGCTAATGGCGTGGTTGTTGAATCTTATTTAGATTCCAAAAGAGGAGCAACAGCCACTTTTCTTGTTATGGAAGGGATTTTAAAAAATGGCCAGTGGGTAGCTTGTGGCAATACCTATGGCAAGACTAAAATTTTAGAGGATTTCCAAGGAAAAAAAATTGAAGAAGCCAAGCCATCATTCCCAGTTGTAGTTATTGGTTTAAATGATGTGCCAATTGTTGGGGAAAAGTTTAGGGTGGTAGAGAGCGAAGGACAAGCAAAGTCCTCTATTGCTGAAACAAAATCCGACTTGTCCGACAAAGCCCAAGGGGCGGAGGCGGAAGATTTGGGCGAGGAAGCTAAGACACTTAATCTAATTCTTAAAGCTGATGTTCAAGGTTCGCTTGAAGCAATTGAGGATAATTTAAAAAAGATTGATTTGCAGGGAATTGGCTTAAATATTTTAAAAACTGAAGTAAGTGAGGTTTCTGAGTCAGATGTAAAAACAGCTTATCCAGCCAATGCCTTAATAATTGGTTTTAGAGTAAAAGTGCCAACAAATATTTTAAATTTAGCCAAAAGAAGCGGGGTAAAGATTAGGAACTATGAAGTGATTTATGAATTATTTGAAGGTATTAAAAAAGAAGCTGCTAAATTATTAGAGCCAGAAATTACTAAAGAAGATTTAGGAAAATTAAAGGTTTTAGCTATTTTCCGCAGAGAAAAGTCACGGATGATTGTTGGTGGTAAAGTTATTGAAGGAAAATTGGTTAATAAAACATCTCTTGATGTAATACGCAACGAAGAAAAAATTGCTTCTGGTAAAATTACTCAACTTCAACATAATAAAAAAGATGTTCCAGAAGTTGAGAAAGGCAGGGAAGCCGGGATTTTATATGAAGGCGAGCCAGTGATTGAAGAAGGAGATATTTTAGAAGTTTATAAAAAAGAGAAAAAGAAAAGAGAATTATGACAGACAGAATTAAAAAGATTAATCAATTAGTAAAAGAAAAAATTGCTGATATTCTCTTAAGAGAAATAAATTTTGACAAGAATGTTTTAGCAACAGTTCAGACCGTAAACACATCTAAGGATTTAAGATATGGTAAGGTAGGAATAAGTGTAATACCCTTTAAAAAGTCAGAAGAAATTTTAAAAATTTTAGAGAAACAAACCTCTTATATTCAGAGAGAATTAAATAGAGCCATTGAAATAAAATTCGTTCCTCAAATTAAGTTTGAAATAGATATAGGTGAGGAAAAAGCAGACAGAATTGAAAAGATATTAAAGAAAATATAAGAGCCCAGGTGGTGGAATTGGTATACACACTAGGTTGAGGGCCTAGGCTCCTTTGGGGCGTGCGGGTTCAAATCCCGCCCTGGGCACAATAAAAATTGCTACTGAATTAATTCAGTAGCAATTTTTATGTAGAGCGGATGAGCGGAATTGAACCGCCGTCTCTACCTTGGCAAGGTAGTATAATAGCCACTATACGACATCCGCAAAGTGCCGGGGGAGAGAATCGAACTCTCGACACCATGATTTTCAGTCATGTGCTCTACCACTGAGCTACCCCGGCTTGAAGGCCACGGTGGGAATCGAACCCACGTATAGAGGTTTTGCAGACCTCTGCCTTACCATTTGGCTACGTGGCCAGGTATTTTAATTTTAATAAGATAATTTTAATTTGTAAATGGGCGGTGGAGGACTCGAACCCCCGGCCTTCTCGGTGTAAACGAGACGCTCTAGCCAACTGAGCTAACCGCCCTTGATGCCGCGGGTGGGACTCGAACCCACATGGACAAAGTCCACATCATTTTAAGTGATGCGCGTATACCAGTTCCGCCACCGCGGCTTACTTGTCCTCCGAAGAGGAGGATTTTTTCTCTTCAACTTTCTCTTCTTTTTTTGTTTCTTTTGGTTCTTGTTTTTTCTCAACAGGGGCTTGCCATTCTACTCCTAATAATTCTTTGGTTTTCATCCGAGCTTTTTTGCCAGCCCTTTCACGCATATAGTAAAGCTTAGCGCGTCTAACTTTTGAACGTTTAATAATTTCTATTTTAGTAATACTTGGACAAAATATTGGGAATATTCTTTCTACACCAATTCCATCAGATATTTTTCTAACAGTAAAAGTAGAATTTATACCTTTGCCATGTTTTCGAGCAATTACCAGACCTTCAAAAACCTGGGTTTTTTCTCCGCCCTTTTTGGTTTTTTCAGGTAATTTCAAATGAATTCGAACAACATCACCTGGTCTAATATCAGGAACCTCTTTTTTTAATTGAGTTTTATTAAATATATCTAATTTTGTTGTCATAGATTTTCTAATATTAATTTCAAGTCATTTGGCAATTTTAATTCAAATTTCATTATTTTGTTAGGCATTCGGAATTGCAAATAACTAGCATGGAGAAATTGGCGTTTTAACCCCTTAAGAGTTCTTTGTCTTTTAAATTTATATTTTTCATCTCCAGTAATTGGGTGGCCAATCGAAGCTAAGTGAACCCTGATTTGATGGGTTCGGCCTGTTTCAGGCACTACTTCAAGGAGAGTATAATTTGGAAATTCTTTTAAAATTTTATATCTGGTAATTGCTTGTCTTCTTTTACCAATTGGTGTGGTTGTTTGGCTACCGCCTCGTTTTCTGGATTTGCTAATAGTTTTAGTAATTATTCCTTTTTTATCTTTTAATTTGCCATGAACTAAAACTAAATATTTCTTCTTTATCTTGCGATTTTTAAATTGGCTTTTTAGCCAATTATATATTTTTTCATTTTTAGCTAATATCAGTAATCCAGAAGTGTCTTTATCTAATCGATGAACTAATTTTGTTTTTGGGAAATAATCAATTAAAGTATTTTTTTCATCTTTTACTGGGTGTACCAGTAAATTTGCTGGCTTATTAATAACAATCAAGTCATTATCTTCATAAATAATTGGGATATTCATATTTGAGTGGGCGCGAGAGGACTCGAACCTCTGACCTTCTCAATGTCACTGAGACACTCTAACCAACTGAGCTACGCGCCCGAGGTGGGTGCACCAGGATTCGAACCTGGAACCACGGTCTTATAAGGGCCGCGCTCTACCATTGAGCTATGCACCCTTCATCAATTTTTCAAACTCTTTTCTTTCAATGACTTCTTTTTTAATTAATCTATCTGCTATTTGTTTGAGTTTGGATTTTCTTTTTTTAAGGACTTTTTCAGCTGTGGTTTGGGCATTGCGAATAAGTTTTTCCATTTCTTTATCAATTTGAGCTGCAACTTCTTCTGAATAATTTCTGCCTTCAATTATTTCTTTGCCCAAAAAGACCAACTCACTCTTTTCACCAAAGGCTATTGGTCCCAATTCACTCATTCCATATTGAGTAACTAATTTCCGAGCTAATTCTGATGCTTGGAGCAAATCATTGGAAGCGCCAGTAGTTAATTCATTAAAAATCAATTTTTCAGCACAATAGCCACCCAAGAATACAGCTAAGTCATCTATGAATTCAGAACGGGTTCTAAGATATTTATCCTTGATGGGTAATTTTAAAGTATAACCAGCAGCCCGACCCCGAGAAATAATTGAAACTTTATGAATTGGGTCAGTATGTTTTAAACTATCAGTAACCAGGGCATGACCAGCTTCGTGATAAGCAGCAATTTTTTTTTCTTCCTTAGAAAGGATATGGCTTTTTCTTTCTGGACCCAAGAGAACTTTTTCAATTGATTCTAAAAGTTCTTTTTGATTTATGATTTTTTGATTTTTTCTAGCTGCAAGCAGAGCTGCTTCGTTTATTAAATTAGCCAAATCAGCACCAGAAAAACCAGGTGTTCGTTCTGCTACTTCCCGAAGTTTTGTATTTTTAGATAACTTTTTATTACGAGCATGTATTTTTAAAATAGCTTCTCTATCATTGATATCAGGCATATCCAGAATAACTCTTCTATCAAATCTACCAGGACGGAGAAGAGCAGGGTCTAATATATCAGGCCGATTAGTAGCTGCTACAACTATAAGGTTGGTAGTAACATCAAACCCATCCATTTCAGTTAAGATTTGATTTAAGGTTTGTTCTCTTTCATCATGACCACCGCCCAAACCAGCTCCTCGATGTCTTCCAACAGCATCAATTTCATCAATAAATACAATTGCTGGAGCTGTTTTTTTAGCCATACGGAAAAGATCTCTTACCCTACTAGCTCCAACCCCAACAAACATCTCAACAAATTCTGAACCAGAAATATGGAAAAAAGGAACATTGGCCTCGCCAGCAACAGCTCTAGCTAAAAGAGTTTTGCCTGTGCCCGGAGCACCCATTAAAAGAACTCCTCGAGGGATACGAGCCCCAATGTCAATAAATTTTTTAGGATGTTTTAGAAAATCAACTATTTCTTTTAGTTCTTCTTTAGCTTCTTGTATCCCAGCAACATCTTTAAAAGTGATTTTTTTCTGTTTGTCATAAGGTTGAGTCATTTTAGCTTTTGATTTGCCAAAGGACATGGCTTGAGTTTGACCTTTTTGGGCTTGACGAAACATAAACCATAAAAGTAGACCAATTAAGGCAAAAGGAATCAGAAAGGGCAGAAGAGCACCAAGCCAGAACATCAGACCTGTTTGTTCTTTTAGTTCCAGAGTTATTGCTTTAAGTTTTTCAGTATCCACTCCATAGTTTTTAAGGGATTCAGTTAAACCAACTTCTTTTTCTTTTTGACTTGTTTTTTTAGTTCCATCCTTAAGTTCTATTTCTAATTTATTTTCCTGAACAGTAATTTTTACTACTTCGTCATTATTAATATGACTAACTACCTGATTAAGGGGGATTGCTTCTTTGCTTTCGAAAGGAGAAGAATACAAAGTAAAAATTCCTGAAATAACCAACAGGACTATAAAGACAATTAATAAATTTTTGATAATTGTTTTCACGATAATGTTAATATAACAGAAAAACCCCTCCACTGCAAGCAGTAAAGGGGTTCTTTAGGACTCGGAAATTATGCAGAGAGTGCTTGGTTAAGAATTTCACCAAACATACCTTGAGAGAATGATTTCTCGAGATATGTTTTGAAGCCACCTTGCACTTTCACCTTGGTTATAACACCATCTTTTACTCTGGAGATTTTAAAGATTTTTACGGTCTTGAACTGTTTATCTCCAACTTCAACGACTTCAACGACAATTTTTTTCCAGGTAGAAAAGATTCTGGTGCCATTTTTTGTAATAAAAGGTTTAATCGGTTCGTTATCAGAATCTTTTATGGTGATTTCTATTTTTTCAGGAACTTTCCCCTTAACAACTACTGTGTTTTTAAAATAGAGGATTTTTTCTTGGGCATCTTCAGGATTAAAGGATTTACAATAGAGATGGTTTGTCTTTTTCCCATTTCTCAAAAAAGCAGTTATTCCGAAATCCAAAGAGTAGTCTTCTTTTTTTATTTCTTTCATTTTAAAAGACCTCCTTTATTTTTCTATTATAGCATGTATTATGCTATTTTGTCAAGGGTTAGGAGGTTTTTTCTGCTGGTTTTTCCATAATTGGTTTTAATGCCATTCTGTATTCTGAAGGTTTAATGGAAATGATTTTAAAATCGTATTTTTTGCCAATTTCTAATGTTTCTTTCATTTTCTTTTCAGTGCCGAATTCAGAGATATGAGATAATCCCTGAATATTTTTATCCAGTTTAACAAAGGCGCCAAAAGGATTGAATTTTGTCACTGTGCCTTTAATCATCTGACCAGTTTGATATTTATTTCTGACTTTTTCCCAAGGATTTCCTTTCAAAACCTTGGTAGAAAGAGATATCTTATCTTTGTCTATTTCCACTATTTTTGTTTTTATTTTATCACCAACTTTGAAGAATTCAGCTGGATTATCAATAATCTGCCAATCAATTTCTGATATATGAATTAGACCTTCTAAATCATTAAATTTTACAAAAACTCCAAACTCAACTATTCCCGTGACTGTGCCTTCGACAACATCTCCTACTTTATGTTTTTCCAAGGCCTTTTTTATTTTTTTCTCTTCAGCTGCTTTTTCTGAGACAATCAATTTTTTTTCTCGAATATTGAGATCAATAATTTTTAATTTAATTGTTTTACTGACTAATTTATTTAATTCTTGGAGGATTTTTTGTTTATCACCGCCCTCTACCCGGGGGTAATGAACAGAAGAAAGTTGAGAAACTGGCATAAATGCTTCAATGCCATTAATTTCTATCATTAATCCTCCTTTATTGGCTTTTAAAACATTAGCTTCAATAATTTCTCCTTTTTCCATTTTTTCCTTAAGTCCTTGCCATTTTCTTTCCTCACCAGCTTTAAGCAGAGAGGTTTCTATATAGCCATCTTCATTTTCTGAGCCAATAACTTTTATTCTTATCAGGTCATCAATTTTTATATTTTTAAATTCTCGGGGATTTTGCTTGATTTCTCTTCCTAAAATAATTCCGGTTTTATAGTTTTCTAAATCAAGATATATAGTTTGAGGCTTTATGGCCACTATTTTCCCTTCAATAACATCTCCAATTTTAGGAATATTAAATGAGGCCTTGGAAATAAGGTCATTCATTAAACTTGTTTTTTTATCAGTTATCACTCGCATAGTATTTTCAAGTATACAAAAGATTACAATTTTTAGCAATAGTTCAGATTGTTAAAAAGATTTTTTTATGTTAAAATAAAGATATATGAAGATTGCGTGGTATGGCCATAGCTGTTTTAAGCTCACGGTTAAATCAAAAAATGGTGATAAAATCACCATTATTACTGACCCTTTTACTAAAGATTATGGTTTAGCTCCTCCGCGCCTTGGAGCTGACATTGTTTTGATTTCTCATGACCATAATGACCATAATAATGTAAAAGCAATTTCAGGCGAGCCATTTGTTGTTGATGGCCCAGGTGAATACGATGTCAAAGGGGTTTTTATAAAAGGAATTTATTCTTTTCATGACACTTCCCAGGGAGCTGAAAGAGGAATTAATACCATTTATGTAATAGAAGCTGAAGATATGAAAATTTGTCATTTAGGCGATTTGGGAGAGAAAGAACTTTCCAGTAATCAATTAGATAGAATCGGTGATGTTGATATTTTAATGATTCCAGTTGGCGGTATTTACACAATTAATGGTAATGAAGCAGTAAAAATTATTAATCAGATTGAACCAAAAATTGTTATCCCAATGCATTACAAAGTTCCCAAATTAACTCTTAAATTAAATTCTCTTGATAAATTTTTAGAAGAAATAGGAGAAAAAGGTGAAACAGTTGAAGAGTTATCAATTCAAAAGAAAGATTTGATTGAAGAGAAAATGAGAATAGTGGTAATGAAAATAGTATGAAATTTATAGAAAAGCTCCAAAAGAAACCTCGTTCGACTCGGCTTTTGATCCTTTGGCTGACGACTTTTTTAGTTATGTTTATTATTATAATTATCTGGCTGTTTGGTTTTTCTCGAGATCTAGCTTTTAAAGAAACTGAAAAAGAAAATGAAGCAGAGAGCTTTCCTTCTTTATTTGAAAGCATTAAGAAGGATTTTTCTATATTTAAACAAGGATTAGAAGCCAGTTTGAAGAGTATTAATTTAGAAATAAATGAACAAGGAGAACAAGAATAATAATAAAAAAATTCAATCTCGGGAAATTACTCAGGAGATGAAAGAATCTTATCTTGACTATGCCATGAGTGTGATTATTTCTCGGGCTATTCCCGATACTCGTGATGGTTTAAAACCAGTCCATCGAAAAATTCTTTATGCTATGCATGATATGGGATTGACTTCCGGAGGCAAATATCGGAAGTCAGCTACAGTAGTAGGAGAAACCTTGGGAAAATATCATCCTCACGGAGATGTGGCAGTATATGATGCAATGGTAAGAATGGCTCAGCCGTTTCAGCTCCGTTATCCTTTAGTTGATGGTCAGGGTAATTTTGGTTCAGTTGATGGGGACAATGCTGCAGCAATGAGATATACTGAAGTGCGCTTAGCTCCGATTGCCGAGGAAATGTTAAGAGACATTGAAAAGGATACCGTTAATTGGACCCCTAATTATGATAATACTCGCCAAGAGCCAACAGTTTTGCCAGCCTGTATTCCTAATCTTCTTTTAAACGGCACTTTGGGAATTGCTGTGGGCATGGCTACCAATATTCCTCCTCATAATTTAGGAGAATTAATTGATGCTATTTATTATCTTATTGATCATCCTAAAGCAACCATAGAAGAGCTTTTCCAATTTGTTAAAGGACCTGATTTTCCTACTGGTGGCGAGATTTATAACAAGAAAGAAATTATCCAGGCCTATGTTTTTGGTCGTGGACCAATAATGACCAGGGCTAAAGCAGAAATTGTTGAGGAGAAAAGCAGATTTAAAATAATAGTTAATGAGTTAACCTATCAGACCAATAAATCAACTTTATTAGAAAAAATTTCTGAACTTATTAAAGACAAGAGAATTCAAGGAGTAAAAGACGTGCGAGATGAATCAGATAAAGAAGGGATAAGAGTTGTTGTTGAATTAAAGAGCGATGCTTTTCCCCAAAAGGTTTTAAATAAACTTTATAAATATACAGACCTTCAAAAAGTTTTTCACCTAAATACCATTGCTTTAACTGACGGAGTTCAACCTCAGACTTTGTCTTTAAAGCAATTGTTAGTTCAATTTGTTAGTCATCGGGAAGCAGTTGTTACTCGTCGGCTTAAGCATGATTTGGCCCAAGCCAAAGAACGAGTTCATATTTTAGAAGGATTGGCCAAGGCTTTGCGAAACATTGATAGAGTAATTGCTCTTATTAAAAAGTCAAAAGACAGAATAGATGCTAAGAATGGATTAAAAAGAACCTTTAAATTAACTGAAGTTCAGAGCATTGCTATTTTGGAGATGAAACTTCAAACCTTGGCTGGTTTAGAACGCAAGAAAATACTTGATGAATTAAAGGAAAAGAAAGAATTAATTAAACAAATAGAAAATATTTTAGCTAGTCCCAGAAGGATTCTAAAAGTTGTTAAGGACGAGCTATTGGAGATTAAGAAAAAATATGCTGATGAGCGAAAAACAAAAGTTTTTGCTGGTAAATTAGGGGAATTTGCTGAAGAAGATTTAATTGCTGAAGAAGAGACTATCATCACAGTTACCAACACGGGTTATATTAAAAGAGTCAATCCCAAATCTTACCGAGCTCAAAGACGAGGCGGGAAAGGAATAATTGGTATTAAAACCAAACAAGAGGATTTTGTGGAACATTTCTTTGTTTCTTCTACGCATGATGACTTACTTTTCTTTAGCGACAAAGGAAAGGTTTATCAAACCAAGGCCTATGAAATACCTGAAGCAGGACGAACTTCTCGAGGCAGGGCAATAGTTAATATTTTAGGACTTTCTACTGAAGAAAAAATTAGTGCTGTTGTGCCCTTAAAAAAAGAAAAAAATAATAATTCCCAGGGTAATTTTTTGGCAATGGTAACAGAAAAAGGTATAATAAAAAGGACAGCAGTAGAGAAATTTAGAAACATTCGAAAAGGAGGCATTGTAGCCATTACTTTAAATAAAGAGGATGCTTTAAAATGGGTAAAGGTAACGCAGGGGAATGATGAAATAATGCTAATAACTAAATTAGGTCAGGCAATAAGATTTTCAGAAAAGGATTTAAGACCAATGGGTCGTAGTGCTCGAGGAGTAAGAGGAATAAAAATAAAACAAGGAAAAAAACAAGAATTCACTGACGGAGTAATGGGTATGGGGGTAATTAATGCTGATTTGGAAAAGACCAAGCCAGAAATTTTAATTATTAGTAGTAATGGCTATGGCAAAAGAACCCCTTTGGATAATTACAAGGTTCAGCATCGGGGTGGAATTGGCATAAAAGCAGCCAAAGTAACTGAAAAAACCGGTGCTTTAGTAGCTATTAGAATGCTCACTCCTGATAAAGAAGATTTAATCGTTACTTCTCAGAGAGGAAACGTTATTAGAACAGCCGTTAAAAGCATTTCTCGTCTTGGAAGAGTAACTCAAGGAGTAAAAATTATGCGTTTAGACAAAGGAGATAAAGTAGTTTCAATAGCTTGTGTTTGATTATGCCTAAAGGTACAGGAGGATTTCTTCATCCTGAAGAGATCGTAAAACAACTGAATATTGATAAAGAAATGGTAGTTGCTGATTTTGGCTGTGGTGCTGGTTATTTTACCATTCCCTTGGCTAAGATAGCGGAACAGGGCAAAGTTTATGCCTTGGATATTTTAGATACTGCCCTTGAGTCAGTTCAAAGTCGGGCCAGGCTTGAAGGACTTTTTAATGTTGAAGCTAAGCATTGCAATTTAGAAATTAAAGGAAATTCAGGACTAGAAGACGGGTCAATTGATATGGTTTTATTGGCCAATATTCTATTTCAATCTTCTAATAAAGCTGGTATAATTGAAGAAACAGGAAGGATTCTAAAAAAAGGAGGAAAAATAGCAATTATAGATTGGAAAGCTAACCAGCCAATGGGACCTCCTAAGAATTTGATTGTTCCCTTGGATTTTGTAAAAGAAACAGCTAAAAAACAAGGATTAATTTTTAAAAAAGAATTCCCAGTTGATAAATATCATTGGGGAATGGTTTTTGAGAAGTTATGACTCGCAAACAAGTCTTAGTTATAGCTGGTGGAGCAGTGGCAATAGTAATTGTTTTGCTTATATTTGGTTTTATAAAGACACCTAAAGCCAAGCCAGCAACTTTAGAAATTTGGGGACTTGACGATGAAGGGAACCTCCAAGAATTATTAGCCAATTACAAGAAAGAGAATAAGCACATTACTATTAACTATGAAAAGAAATCTCTTGCTGATTATGAGACTGAACTGATTAATGCTTTTGCTGCTGATAAGGGTCCTGATATTTGGTTAATTCACAACACCTGGCTGCCAAAACATAAGGATAAGATTAAAGAGCTTCCTAATGAACTTTTTTCTCTTAGTGATTTTAGAGCTACTTTTGTTGAAGTAGTAGAAAAAGATTTGGTTGACAATAGTAAGATTTACGGCCTCCCTCTTTATGTTGATACCTTAGCTTTGTTTTACAATAAAAATATTTTAAATAGCGCAGGTATTCCTTTGCCACCAGATACCTGGGAAGAACTTATTGCTGATTTAGATAAATTAGTTCAAAGAAATCAATGGGGAGGGATAGAGCAAGCTGGAGCAGCCCTAGGCACGGCTGAAAATGTAGATCATTCGACTGATATTTTGGCTCTTTTGATGCTTCAAAATGGCACTAAGATGGTAAATGAGGATAAAAAATCAGCTACTTTTGATGAAAGTATTTATGCTGAAGGCAAGGCTTATCAGCCTGGCCAAGATGCTCTGCGTTTTTATACTGATTTTTCCAATCCCTCTAAAAGAACTTATACCTGGAATCGTCAAATGTCTTATTCTTTAGATGCCTTTATTGAAGGAAAAGTGGCAATGATGTTTAATTATTCTAATCAGATTCCTACAATTAAAGATAGAGCTCCTTATTTAAATTTTGGGATATCCTCAATGCTTCAGATTAAAGGTCGAAATTTTGATATTGATTATGCCAATTACTGGGCTTTTACAGTTTCTAAAAAAACAAGAGTTGCTCAAGAGGCTTGGAAATTTATTCTTTATCTAAGCCAGAAAGAAAATGCTAAAAAATACTTAGAAACAGCAAGTCGACCAGCTGCTAGGAGAGATTTAGTTAATTGGCAAAAAGATGATTTAGAATTGGGAGTTTTTGCTAAGCAGAGTTTAAGTGCTCAGACCTGGTACCAAGTTGATTCGAATGCTATTGAGACGATTTTTACCAATGCTATTGAGTCAGTTGTTTTGGGTCGGGCCAATGTAATTAAAGCCATTCAAGCAGTTGCTGATCAAGTAACCTTATTAATGAAATAACATGAAAAAATCTTTACTTTTTATAATAATTTGTGGTATAGTTTTGATAGTTAGCTCCTTGATAGTCCAAGCAGAAACTATAACTATTCCAGATCCACTTCAAGGAAGAGAAATTGTTGATATAATTGATTCAGTCATGAGCCTCTTGGCCATGATTGGTAGTGGCGTAGCAGTTATTATGGTAATTTGGGCAGGAATTCTTTACATGACTTCTGGTAGTAGCGAAGAGAAAGTTAGAACCGCTAAGAAGACCATAATGTGGGCAATAATTGGGGTAGCGATTCTTTGGTCTGCTAACTTTATAATTGATGCCATTAAATATCTTTTACAAGGTTCATAAAATCTTCAAAGGTCGAGTGTTGAATTATTAATAACTTAAAATTGATTTATGAAAAAAGCTTTACCGATTTTCCTGGGTTTATTTCTTTTAGCTTTGCCTCTAATTGTTAATGCTGCTGTGAATCCAGAAATTGTCCTTTGTAATCTTTTGAAGAACATAGAAAAAATTATTGCTGCAATAGGTTTTGGTATAGCAGTAATCCTTTTAATTATCGGAGGTATTCAATATATGACTGCTGGCGGTAATCCAGAAAAGGCAGAGAAAGCAAAGAAATTGATGATTAATGCTATAATTGGAATTGCTATAGTCTTTGCTGCTATATTTATTCTTGATTTGGTAGCGGGTCTTTTAAGTGGGTCTGGTATTGGTATCTTAACCAATAACTGCCCAATGGCTCTTTAATTAGAAGGATTTAATGTCATTACTTAAAATGAAGCTTCTTAGAAGCTGATGATTTTAATCATCAGCTTTTAAGGTCCAGGGCAAGTGGCGGAATTTGGTATACGCGTTAGGTTTAGGACCTAATGGGAGAAATCCCTTGTGGGTTCGAGTCCCACCTTGCCCATTAAAAAACCCCGCATTGCGGGGTTTTTTACTCAAGCGGATTACGTTCTATCGGATATAAATCAGGCGACTTATAATCTGAATAAAAAGTTTTATCAATAATTAAATCATTCTTTTTATTATAAACTTTTTGGAAAAGTTTGGCTTTCATTGAGCCGTCTTCCTTAATATCATATTGAAGAGGTCCGTCTATTTCAATCTTTCTTCCATCATTAGTGCCGTAAAATTCAAAAATCAAATCATAATCATTAATTTTTGCTTGGATTAAAACATAGCTGGGGGTATTGTTGATAAATCTTAAGTCAGGCCAGGGAGGATAGATAGTAGCATCAAATCCTTGAGGGTCGTAATATACTACTGGAAAAGCATGAGCAGTTCGCCGGGTAATTTCTAAGCCAGTATTAACTGCTACTCGAAAGACAGTAGTTGAAACCTGACAAAGACCACCTCCATATTCAGGAATGGTTTTGTCTTTCTTGATAACCAATTCTGGCTCATAACCCTGTTCTGGTCCGATTTCTCCTAAAATATTATTAAAAGAAAATTCTTCATTAGTTTTTATTAAAAAACCATTAAATTTCTCAGCCCCTATTTTTATATTATGAATTCGATTCTTTGGCGAGCCAGCGAAGCTAGATACACCTTTTCCTATAAGAGCAGTGATGCCCAGATTATTTATGTCTTTGGTAGCAATTTTAGGAAGCAAGATTATGATTTCTAATTCAATTTTTGTTTCTCCTGCCTCGTCGGCAGACGGGTTTTTATTTAAAATTTCTTCTCTAATTTTAGGAATATTTTTTTCAGTATCTAATTTCAATCCTTCCTGGGAAAGAGCAAATTTAGTAGCATAGTTTCCTTTAATAACTAATTGGGCATTAATTGGTTCTCGATTTATTGAAGAACTAAGAGTAGTTAAATAATCCTTAAGGCTCTGTTCATTAATATTCACTCCTAATATTTTATTTTTTGGATTATTTTCATCCTTAACTGGCTGAAACTCTATTAAAAGAATTAAATTTTTTTTGGTTAAAGTAATTCCAGGAGGAGAAATTTTTAAAGGGTCATTAACAATTAATTTATAAGGAGCTCTGGCTAAAATTTCCTTGGCCTTATTGTAAGCTTGCTGAATTTCATTTTCCAGCACTTCTGGCTGGTCTTTAATTAAAATAAGTTGTATTTCTTTTTCCTGAAAATTGTTTACAATTTGCTTTAAATCTTTTTCGAATTTCTTTTTATCAATAACCATTCCTTTTTGACTGGGAATAAGATTAAAGTCTTGTTTTTCTTTATTATAAATAAAGCTGGCATTTTGAGCAGGTTGATGAATGGAGGCGAGATTTTCTTGAAAGAAATTTTCCAACCTTTGTTCATTAATTTGCCAGATTGGTTTTAAATTATAGCCCCAAAGAGACGCGAATTGCCACCAGATATTATTTTTACCCAAGGCTAAATTTATAGTAGCTGGCACGTCTATTTCAACTCCTAATTTTTCTGGACTGGCTTGCCAATAAGATTTTTTATAATTCAAAGAGAGTTCTTTTTTTAGAAATTGTTGAGTAGCTGTTTCTAATTTTTCTTGAGCTTCTTGAGGATAAAGACCACCAACCGAAATGCCAGCTATTTTCATTCTCCAATTTATTTTTTCAGCATTCACAATATTTAAAATGGAAAAAAAGACAACAAGAATTAAAAGAATTAAGACACTAATTCTCAGAGCCCTTAGATGAATTATTTTTTTGAATTTTTTCTTAAAACTCTTCATTGTTTTTATCATAGCTTATTTAAGAAAATTTTGGTATAATTAGAACAATAAATGGTCAAGAGATTTTTAAATCACAAATCAAAAACAATACTTTCAGCAGCAATGATTTTGGGCATAGCGGCTTTGACAAGCCGTATTTTAGGTCTTATCAGGGATAGATTATTGGCTGGCAGATTTGGAGCTGGTGACGAACTAGATATTTATTTTACTGCTTTTCGTTTACCAGATTTAATTTATAGTATTTTAATAATAGGTGCTATTTCTTCAGCTTTTATCCCGGTTTTTGCTCAATATTTTCAAAAAGATAAAAAAGAAGCCTGGCATTTAACAAGTGGGCTTTTTAATTTAGCTTGTTTGATTTTGATAATCGTAGCAACTCTCTTTATTTTTCTTGCTCCTTGGTTAATTTCTATTATTGCTCCTGGATTCCAAGGTATCAAGCGAGAAATGACAATTCTTTTAACTCGGATTATGTTTTTAAGCCCAATACTTTTAGGAATGAGCAGTATTTTAAGTGGTGTTCTTCAATATTTTCATAGGTTCTTTGTTTATTCTTTAGCACCAGTAATGTATAACATAGGAATCATTATTGGCATTTTATTTTTTGTTCCTTCGCAAGGATTAATTGGTTTGGCCTGGGGTGTTGTTTTGGGCGCTGGTTTACATTTGTTAATTCAATTACCAAGTGCAATTTATTCTGGTTTTCATTTGGCTAAATTTAAAATTTTCTTTCATAAAGGAATTAAAAAAATTATTAAACTAATGATTCCAAGAACAATTGGTTTAGCTGGTTTTCAGATTAATTTCTTAGTTATTACTGCTATTGCTTCAACTTTAATTTCTGGTAGTATTGCAATTTTTAATTTATCCAATAACCTTCAGTATGTTCCAATTGGTATTGTGGGAGTTTCTTTTGCTGTTGCTGCTTTTCCAAGATTAGCTAAATCCTTTGCTGAAAAAAATAAAAAAGAATTTTCTAAAAACTTTTCCTCGGTTTTTAGCCAAATTCTCTATCTGGTTTTGCCAATAACTGTTTTATTTTTCCTTCTCCGAGCTCAAATTGTCAGGATAATTTTAGGAACAGGGGAATTTGGGTGGACAGATACTCGGTTAACAGCTGCTGCTTTGGGAATTTTTTCTTTTGCTATTTTTGCCCAGAGTTTAGTTCCTTTGATTTCCCGGGCATTTTATGCTTTTCAAAATACTAAAACACCGGTTTTAATTAGTTTATCCAGTATCGGCATAAATATTATTGGTAGTTTTTTCTTTGTCTGGGTTTTGAATAATGGTAATTGGTTTTCCAATTTTATTTCTCGAGTTTTGAAATTACAAGGGATTGATAATTTTGCTGTGTTGGGGCTGCCCATAGCTTTTGCTTTGGCTGGGATATTCAATTTCATAGTTCTGCTTAAATTTTTTGATAAAAAAGTTAAATCTTGGCGCCCCCGACACATTTTGAACTCTCTTTGGAAAGTAATTATTGCCTGTGTTTTATTGGCAATAACAGTTTATGGTCTTTTGTATGTTTTAGATTTATTTCTTAATACCCGAACCTTTATTGGAATCTTTCTCCAGGCTGTAATTGCAGCCTTGGGAGGGGCGATAATTTATTTTGTTTCTACTTTTCTTCTTAAGTCTTCAGAAATAAGAGGACTGATAGGAAAGATACTTAAAAAATGAGTCAAAATATTAGAAACTTTGTAATAATAAGTCATATTGATCACGGGAAGTCGACCTTGGCTGACCGTTTTTTGGAAATAACCAAGACAGTTAATCCAAGGAAGATGAGACCGCAGTATCTCGATAGAATGGCCCTTGAGCGTGAACGCGGAATAACCATTAAAATGCAGCCAGTGAGAATGGAATATAAAGATTATGTTTTAAATCTAATTGATACTCCTGGTCATGTGGATTTTTCTTATGAGGTTTCCCGAAGTTTAGCTGCTGTTGAGGGCGCTATTTTATTAGTTGATGCCAGCCAGGGAATTCAAGCTCAAACTTTAACTAATTTAGAACTTGCTAAAAAACAAAATCTTAAAATTATTCCAGTTATTAATAAAATTGATTTAGCAACAGCAAATATTGAAAAAACAAAACAGGAAATTAAAAGTTTATTAAAAACTAATGATATTCTTTTGATTTCAGCTAAAACTGGAGAGGGCGTGGAGAAAGTTTTAGAAAAAGTGATAAAAGATGTGCCAGTACCCGCTTCTTCGGTGGATAAGAGCTTGCGAGCCCTTATCTTTGACTCGGAATACGATTCTTATAAGGGGATAATTGCTTATGTGAGAATTTTTGATGGCAGAATTAGAAAAAGGGAAAAAATTCAATTAATCCAATCAAAAGCCAAATCAGAAATTGTAGAATTGGGTTATTTTAATCCCGAATTAAAACCAGATAACGAACTTAAAGCTGGTGAAATAGGTTACATTGCCACAGGATTGAAAAACATTGAACATTGTCGCGTCGGCGACACCATCACGAGTTTGAAAATTGCTCCCGCATTCGCGGAGCGAGAAAATTGTAAATTGAAAATTAAGCCCCTTCGGGGCTATCTTGAGCCTCAATCAGTGGTTTTTGCCAGCTTCTATCCAATGGATAAAGATGATCATGATTTATTAAAACAAGCATTAGGAAAATTAAAATTAAATGATGCTTCTTTGAATTTTATCCCTGAATCTTCAAAAGCATTGGGTCGAGGTTTTAAATGTGGGTTTTTAGGTATGCTTCATTTGGAAATAATTTCTGAAAGATTAAAAAGAGATTATAATTTGGATTTAGTAATTACCTCGCCAAGCGTGGTTTATAAGAATAATAGCGAGCCGTGGATGGAGATGGAAGTAATTACTCCTCAAAAATATCTTGGTCAGATTAATAAACTATTAAGTAATTTTCCGGGCGAATTTGAAGATACAAAATGGTTGACCAAAGATAAAATCATTGTTAAGTTTGAAGGGCCGTTAGACATTATTTTGCAAGGATTTTATGATAAGCTGAAAACTATAAGTTCTGGTTATGCTTCAATGTCTTATAATTTGATTAGTTATAAGGAAACCGATTTAGTGAAATTAGATATTTTAATCAACAAAGAACCAGTAGAAGCTTTTTCAAAAATAATCAGAAAAGAGGATGCCTATAAAGAGGGAAAAAGAATTGTTAAATTATTAAAAGAAAATTTACCATCATATCAGTGGGCTGTGCCAATTCAAGCAAGCGTGGCTAATAAGATAATAGCCAGAGAAACAAAACGAGCAATGCGTAAAGATGTGACTGCTCCTTTATATGGTGGAGATTATACTCGTAAGAAAAAGCTTTTGGAAAAACAAAAAAAGGGCAAGAGAAAATTAGCCCAATTTGGTAAAATATCAATCCCATCAGAAGTATTTTTAAAAGTACTAAAAGAGAAGTGAAAAAGAAAGTTTTTATAAAAATTGCCAAGATTATTTGGTATATTATGATAATTTTAGTGGTATTAGGAATGATTGCTTTTTTATTAATTCCCTTAATTAGGTATGGCTAAATTATTATATTCAAAACCTTTTCTTGTTTTTTTAGTGATTATTTTGATTTTAGTAGTAATAGTTCTTGGACAAGAGAGTTACCGTTATTTTAGAACCAGTCAGCAGATTAAAGATTTGGAAAACAAAATTGAAGAATTAAAAACCAGCAATGAAGAATTAGCTGGTTTAGAAGAATATTTCAAATCAGAAGAATTTTTAGAAAAAGAAGCTCGTTTGAAATTAAATTTAACCAAACCAGGGGAAAAATTAATAATTATTAAACAGATAGAAGAAGATTTAGAAGAATTTGAGCAGGAACAAGGTTTGGCTAAAGAGATTTCCAATATCCAGAAATGGTGGCAGTATTTTTTGGGTGAAAAGCTATGAAAAAAGAATATTTAAAAGTTGGTTTTGCTCGGGACTTAAAGAGCAAAAAAGATAAAAAATTATTTAGGTTTTTAGAGATTATGCCCGGAACATTAAGCTGGGCAACTATTTTAATAGTGATTTTTTTATCTTGGCAAAAACCAGTTTGGATAGCTTTTTTTATAATTGCTTTTGATATTTATTGGCTTTTAAAAACTATTTTTTTATCATTTCATCAACGTGCTTCTTTTAATCGAATGAGAAAAAATATGAAGACTGATTGGCTGAAAAGATTGGATAATCTGGGAAAAAAATGGCGAGATATTTACCATCTTATGATTTTACCTACGTACAAGGAAGATTTGAAAGTTGTTAGATCTACTATTCAGGCCTTGATTAATTCAAAATATCCTTTGGATAGATTAATTATTGTTTTAGCTATTGAAGAAAGAGTTGGTGAATCAGCCCAAGAAGTTGCTCGAAAAATAAAAAAAGAATTTAGCAACAAATTCTTCCGATTTTTAATAAGCAGTCACCCAGGAGACATTAAAGGTGAGTTAGCTGGTAAGGGCTCTAATGAAACCTGGGCTGGCAGAGTAGCAAAAAGAGAAATTATTGACCCTTTAAAGATTCCTTATGAAAATATAATTGTTTCTTCTTTTGATGTTGATACCCAGGTTTATGACCAATACTTTGCTTGTTTAACTTATCATTACTTAACTTGCGAAGATCCTTTACATTCCAGTTTCCAACCCATTCCTATGTATAACAATAATATCTGGGACGCGCCTGCTATCTCACGAGTAGTAGCAATGGGAGCAACTTTCTGGCATATGCTTCAGCAAGAAAGACCAGAGAGAATGTCTACTTTTTCTTCTCATTCAATGGGTTTTAAAGCAGTTGTGGAAATGGACTTTTGGCCAACAAAAAATGTTTCTGAAGATTCCCGAATCTTTTGGCAGTCACTTTTGTTCTATAATGGCAATTACCAGAACGTTTCTTTGTATTACCCGGTTTCCATGGATGCTAATTTGGCTGATAGTTTCTGGCAGACAATGTTCAATGTTTTTAAACAGCAGACCCGTTGGAGTTGGGGAGTGGAAAATGTGCCTTATTTTACTTTTGGTTGTATAAAAAACAAGGCCATGGCCTTGAAAAAGAAAATTTATCACTTATTTCATCATTGGGAAGCTTTCTGGTCTTGGGCAACTAATTCTTTGTTAATTTTTCTTTTAGGATGGCTGCCAATATTTTTAGGAGGAGAAAAGTTTAATAGAACTGTTCTTTCCTATAATCTTCCTCAAATGACTCGGATAATTATGACTTTGGCAATGATTGGATTAATAGTTTCTGCTTTTTATGCTTTACGTTTATTGCCTCCTCGTCCTGAAAAATATAAAAAAAGAAAATATATTTGGATGGTAGTTCAGTGGGTTTTTGTTCCTTTGGTAATGATTGTTTTCGGCGCCATCCCTGCTCTTGTCTCTCAAACCCGTCTCATGATAGGTAAATACATGGGCTTTTGGGTTACAGTGAAGAAGAGAAAGGGTTAATTATTCTAAATGAATTGATTTTTTGAATTCTAAAAGTTTATTTAGTAGTAATGGGTGAATTTTCAATTCCGGGTCTTTTTTTAATAAATCATCAGCTTCTTGTCTGGTGGTTTTTATTAAATTTAAATTTTTTAAACTATCCATTGCTAAATCTGGCAAACCCGATTGTCTGACCCCGTAAAACTGGCCTGGTCCTCTGATTTGCATGTCTTTTTCAGCTAATTCAAATCCATTTTCGCATTTTACTAATGCTCGCAAGCGCGAGGTTGCTTGACCACTTGTGCTGAAAAGAAAACAATACGATTGATGTTTGTCTCTACCCACTCGGCCTCTAAATTGATGCAATTGAGCTAAGCCAAATCTATCAGCTCCTTCAATCATCATTACGCTGGCATTAGGAATATCAATTCCAACTTCTACAACTGATGTTGAAACCAGAACATCGGTTTTTTTATTTTTTCCGCCCGAGGCGGATCCGCCTTTGGCGGAAAAATCTTCCATTATTTCCTGTTTTTCTTTTGATTTCATTTTGCCGTGGAGCATTGCAATTTTTAAATCAGGAAAAACTTTTTCATTTAATTTTTCATATTCTTCCTTAACTGCTTTAACTTCAGCCCATAATAGTTTTCTACTATCAATTTTAAGTTGAAGGCTTGCCCCGTTAACCGCCGAAGGCGAGTTAACTTGGGGTTCAATACGAGGACAAATCACAAATACTTGTCTGCCTTTTTTAATTTCTCTTCTAATAAATTCATAGGCCTGTTCTCTTTGATCAGGCGGAATAACTTTAGTAATAATTTTCTGTCTTCCTTTAGGCATTTCATCAAGCAGAGAAACATCTAAATCACCATAAATTGTTAAAGCTAAGGTGCGGGGAATAGGAGTAGCTGTCATTGATAAAAAATGAGGCATTTGTTTTCCTCGAACTAACTTAGCTCTTTGTTCAACTCCAAATCTATGTTGTTCATCAACAATCACTAAAGCTAAATTTTTAAACTTAACTTTGTCCTGGATTAAAGCATGAGTACCAATTAAAATACTTGCTTTATTATAATTCTTTTTTTGGGTTCTGGTTAATAAACCAATTTCTATATCAAATTCTTTTAATAACTTGCTCACTTCTTTGAAATGTTGTTGAGCTAAGATTTCAGTTGGCGCCATAAAAGCAACTTGATAATCTGCTTTGGCTGTTTCTAAAGCAGCCATGGTTGCTACTACGGTCTTGCCAGAGCCAACATCGCCTTGTAAAAGTCGGTTCATTGGTTTATTTTTTTCTAAATCTTGAATTATTTCCCAACTTGCTTTTCTTTGAGCATTGGTTAATTTGAAAGGCAATTTTTCAACAAAAGATTGAATTAAATTTTTATCAAAAGGAATGGAAGAAGCATTTTCTTTTTGAAGTTTTTGTTTTTGTCGCAGAACAAATAATTGGAGCAAAAACAATTCTTCAAAAGCAAAGCGTTTTTTAGCTTCTTCAGTTTGCTTTAAATTTTCAGGATAATGAATATTTTTAATTGCTGTAGAAATATTAGGAAGTTTATGTTTTTTCAAAATATCAGCAGGAATAAATTCTTTAATTTTATCTCCCAAAGGTAGAATAAGTTTTACATAATATCTTATAAATCTTGAACCCAAGCCAATGGTTTCAGGATAAATTGGTATTAAACGGGCAGTATGAACTGGAGCCTTGTAAATAGTGAGCAATTCGTAATTAGGATTAGAAAGATATAATCCTTTTGATCCTGTTGCTAATTTTCCAGATAAACTTACCCTTTTACCCTCCTTTAAATTTTTAGTTAGAAAGGGTTGGTTAAACCAAACAGCTTTTACAGAACCGGTTGCATCTTTTATCACGGCTTCAGTAATATTCATTCCTTTTTTAAAGGTTCGAATATTTTCGATTTTTAAGATTTCGCCTTGAATAGTAGCTATTTCATTAAGTTTTAATTTATCAATAGTGATTATTTTAGAAAAATCTTCATAGCGATTAGGAAAATGATAAAGCAAATCCCGGACTGTGGCCAGCCCGAGCTTATGAAATTTTTTCAGATACCTTTCATTAATCCGCGGCAAATCTCCAATTGACATGTTAAGAGTATATTTTGGCATTGTGCCCTCAAGAGGAATCGAACCTCTATCTCAAGTTCCGCAAACTTGTGCTCTGTCCGTTGAGCTATGAGGGCTTTACCTAAAATCCTACTCTTCTCATCCAAATATCAACAACTGATTCTTTGTGCCGGCGTTCAGGAAGAAATCTTGAAAGGAATTTTCTGATTTCATTAGGATTTTCTTTATCTAAAGGTATTCGGACATAAGGAAGAAAAGTTTTTCTACTTCGTAAGCTTAATTCTTTTTGTTCTGGAGGGTTATAGAAAAGCCAGAACGACTTTAAACTGTCAAAATCGTGCAATTTGCCATCAATTTCAACTCCTTTTTCATTAATTTTGAATTTTATAATCCTCGGTTCTTTATTAGCATAAACATAAAAGATAAAAAAAGTTAAAACAATAGCAATTAAAAAGAGAATATTATCTGTTAAAAGAGCAAAGATACCCAAGGCAATAGTAATAAGTCCAGGAATTATGAACCAGGACTTAGCTTTTTTCTTTTTAGGAAACTCCAGTGCTTTCCACTCAAGTTCCTTGAAAGAAATTTTTTTTATCTTTTTTTTCATAGTTTTACAGCGAAGCGGCGGGTACAGGACTCGAACCTGTAAGGGCTTTCGCCCGCCGGTTTTCAAGACCGGTGCATTGCCAATTCTGCCAACCCGCCATTTTAGCCTACAATAATCTGATTCTTGCCTTTTTCTTTAGCTTTGAGCAGGGCTTTGTCAACTTTTTCAAAAATTTGTTTAGAAGAATATTTGGGATTTGACTGAATAACACCAATACTAAAAGTAACAGGTAATTCTTTTTGAGCATTCTTTAATATTGTTTTAGCTCTTTTTTTAGCTTGGTTTAAATTTGTTCCTTGTAATATTATAGGAAATTCTTCACCACCCCAACGAGAGACAATATCAAATTCTCGAACCGATTCCTTTAAAAGCTTAGCAGTTCTCTTTAAAACCTTGTCTCCGTAAAGATGACCGAATTCATCATTAAGTTTTTTAAAATCATCAATGTCGATTAAAAGAAGAGAGAATTGAGTTCTTTGTTGCCGTCGAGTTTTATGCTCAACAGACCATTTTATTTCTCGACAAGCTTTTTGAAGAAATTGAGAAAAAGCCCGACGATTATAAAGTTTTGTTAGGAAATCAACAGTAACCAAGTCTTTTAATTTCTCAATTTCCTTTTTCAGTTTTTGATTTTCTTTTTTTAGGATTTGAAGATCGTTTTTCATGATATCTAAAACGGTGAGGGTGGGATTCGAACCCACGTGCCCGATTAAGGGCGACTGGTTAGCAACCAGCTCCGTTAGACCACTCCGGCACCTCACCACATGTTTTATTTTAGCAAACTTTCTATCCTCTTGCAACCACCAATCCCTGTATTTCTTTAGCACCAGCATTTTTAAGGATTCTGGCTGTTTCTACTAAAGTTGCTCCAGTTGTCGAAACATCATCTATTAAAATGATGTTAGCGCCTCGTATCCTTGTTAAGGATGAGGGGTTAATTTTAAATACGCCTTTAATATTCTCTTTTCTTTTTTCGTCATCTTTAATATTTGCCTGGGGGATGCCAGGGACAATTCTTTTTAAAATATTAGTTTCTAAAGGCAGATTAAAATAATCAGCTATCTTTTGGGCTAATAATTCTGCCTGATTAAATCCCCGGGTTCGATGTCTTATTTTATACAAGGGGATTGGCAAAACAACAGCATTATGTGGGACACTCCACTTCCCACACAGGGCTAAGGATTTGATGATTAATTGGGTTAATGATTGCGATAGTTCTTTGACATAATGATATTTGAAATTTTTGATTAAATCTCGGACAAGAGGATTTTTATAATCAGTAGCAGAGATTATTCTATCTAAATAATTTTCTTTCTGACAATTAAGACAGATTTTCCCTTGCCAAGTAATTTTTCCACAAAAAAAGCAAGTATTATTTAAAGAAAGTTCTATCTTGTTAAAACAATCCCGACACAAATAAGTGTCGGGACAATTACATCCTAAGCATTTTTTCGGGAAAAACAAATCAAGGACAAATTTTTTAATCATACGATTAATTATATGATTAAACAAAGTAAAAATCTAACGGCTAAGGGGGTTAGCCGTTGAATTTTACTTGACAAACATATATTATTATGCTAAACTCTAAATATAGAAAATAGAGTTCTTTTTAGAGTTCTTTACAATTGAATTTGCTGGAAATCTCAGTAAATCAGCAAATCTTGATATAGATTCTATTAAATGTAAAGGAGGAAAAAATGAATAAGCCTCGATTTTTTTCAGTGTTAATCGTATTTCTGAGCATTTTGTTAGTTGTTAATCCAGGATTCACTACCGAAAATAGCAAAGCCAGAGAACTTGGAGAAAAAGAATTAAGTAAATATTTAGTCAAGTGCGGAGACAACTGGTATATAAAGAGAATCACCGCTGGGCTAGTTGAACTAAGAGGAGAAGGTAATATTGACTTAAAAGAAATGGCGCTTTCTGAATCAGATAAATTAAATGGATTGGAATTTAAGGGTGTGCTCGTCTTTAATTATTACGGGATTTCTCGTCAATTTAATAGTTGGGATAACAATACATGGGGCAAATTTGAAAAGAGAGCAAATGTTATAGACATTCTTATTATCAAGCAAAATGGTCAATGGTCTATAAGTAAAACCAACGACGTCTTTCGTGGCGCAACATACACGACGACAACCTGCGAAGATTTGCCCAGAGAGGATGTGAAAACAATTAAGTTGAAAATTATTAAGCTTTTAGAAAAAGCTAAAACCGAAACTTCAAGTGCCTATAAAAAGCTTTTAAGTAGAAAGGCCGAGGAGGCATCAAAATATATTAATGATGCTATTGAGGCCCTGGAGGAAGTAATAGAGGCAACCAACGAAATCTCAAATCACCAGTTAAAATCTAATATTGAGACTCTGAAATCTCGTTTAGAGCAGGCCAAAAAGAAAAATCTCCTAGTTGCGGCAAGAGAAGTACAGAAAACAGAGAAGAAATTAAAAACCTTAATCAAAAAACTCAAAAAAGACGATTGGTCTTAGCTGATGTGACTGAGAACACAAGAAATCACAACGGACAGATTCAAATGAATCTGTCCGTTCTTTTTATAATTTTGCTGATTTTTCAAGGGTTATTCTATTTCTGGGATAATAAATAGTTCAATAAAAGCAGCTGTAAATTCGTTTTTATCCTTGATGTTTTCTTCAGTATTGGCACTGATTTGGTTTCCAACTTTAAAATCCGACAGATTGGCCTCGCTTGTTTCATCTGTTTCCATATCAAATTTAGTAATTTTAGTTTCTTCAGCAACTATGACTTTGAAAATTTTAGCTTTCCATTCTTCAGGTAGAACATAAGGACCCTGAACAATAGTTTCCACGCTTAAAACATTGTCTTGAATTTCAGTTATTGTGCCAGAAATGCTAAATATCTCTTCAGATACAGGAAAATAATAATCTATAAGTTCTTTATATTTGGCAACTTCTGATTCCATGGTTTTTCTTCCAGCCATAAAAGAAATTAGACCAACAGCTATTATTACGATTATAGTGATAATGAGATAAGATTTTTTCATAGATTTAGTTGGTTAATTCTTATGTTCTTATTATACTTTGTATTAAAACTAAAGACAAATCCTGGGTGTGGACAACTTAGTTGATTTTAATGTTTTTTATTTTGTGGTAAAATTAAATTGTGGTAAAATATAATAAATATAATAATTAAATTACGAGAATATGATTATTTATCCGTTTAATCGTATATTTAATCGTATCTTCGTAAAATAAAGGTCTATGATTAAATTTCAATTCAGAATTATAGTTGATAAAAAGGGTATCAAGAGAACAATCAAGCCGTTTTTAGGTCGAAGTGTTTCCACTTTAGCCTTAGTTCTTTCAGTAGTTGCTTTAAGTACTCTTATTGGTTTGAGTATCCATTTGGTTTTAGCTGCACCCTTTACTAATCCAACAGCTGAACCACCTTTAGGAAATGTAGATTCGCCGATTAATGTGAGTGATGTTCCTCAGACTAAGGCAGGAGATTTAACTGTTGATGATACTCTATATGTTAATCGCAATATATACGTTGACGGTGCAGTACATGCCAAGCAGGGCGCAATAATAAGCTCTAGTGTATATATACAAGGAAGCTTTAGCGATTTACATATTGATAGCAATCATTGGGGCACCAACTGGTATAGTTATTCTCTTAAGGAGTATAACAGCGATCATACCCTTAATTGTCCTGATGGTTCTTATGTGCGAGGATTTACAACTCATGATAATGGCAAGATACATTATTTTTATTGTTCTAAACTATAAAAAAGCACCTATCTATCAAAATCTGAATTGATAAACAGGCGCTTAGATTCAAGGTACAACAGTTCCATCTTCTTTAATGGTAAAATAGGCTACTTCATAATGACCCGAAGGATCGTTGCGGATATCTGTTAGCTCTGTTCCGTTAATTATAATTTTCCTTGCGGTGTACTCTTCTCCTGATGGTTTCCCCTCATCTATGACAGATGCATAGAGCTTGACATCGGCTGGAAGTTTTTTCGCAACATATTTAAATTGCTGGTCTGCTATTTTTTCCATTGTTGCATTTGAGATTGGTTGCCAGTCTTCAGGTCCGTCAATTGGATAAATATTTAGATGTACATCATCAGTAGAGCCAAGGGGCGAAGTTCTTTCGTAAATTATTTCAACATTAGTTGCAAATTTTAGTTCCTCATCATCGTCAATATCTGGTCCAAAAATATTTTTTATCACCTTACAATCAGAAGTGAAACCAATCAGTAGAATCATTAAGCCTAAAACCAAGAAATTCTTAAAAGATCTCATTTTTACCTCCTTAAAGTTCTACCATAATTATACTCCTATAAAAAGAATTTGTCAACCCCTCACCATATTTACCAGTAAAAATCTAATATTTTAATAATTAAATCAACATGCCTATGAGAAAAATTCTTAATTATTTAATCATAGTTTTAATAATCTGTTTGATTATTTGGGGTAGTTTTTGGCTTTATGAGAATTCTCTGAAAACACAGCCAGTTCAATCCGCCTCAAGTGATAATGTTTCTGGCTATGCCTGGTCAAGTAGTATTGGCTGGATTAGTTTTAGTGGGTCTAATTACGGGGTTAATGTTGATGCTGATAATGGCAAGTTTTCTGGCTATGCCTGGTCCTCAAACATTGGCTGGATTAGTTTTAATGAAAGTGATACTGGTGTTCCTCCTTCTAATGACCCTTGTGCTGATGATAGTTGTATTGCTAAAGCTACTCCCTCTGGTCAATTGGGTGAGTCAGATGTACCTATTTATGGCTGGGCAAGGGCTTTAAATTATGGCGATGGCTGGGATGGCTGGATAAGATTTGACCATGGCCAAGCTAATGAGGTTTATATTGATGCTAATGGAGAGTTTCACGGTTGGGCTTGGGGAGATGATGTGATTAGCTGGATTAGTTTTAATTGCGCTGATGGTAGTGCCTCCTATCCATTTACTTGTGGATCTGAGGGTGGTGATATCTGCCAGGCAAATGAATACTGTCCTGGAGAAATCTGGGATGTTATAAGTACAGATTGTTGCAGTGTTGAGTGCGAGCTAAAGACTTGTGCTGAACAAGGCGGTGATATTTGTGAAGCACATGAAACCTGTCCAGGGACAATTACATCAGCTAGTGATACAGAGAACTGTTGTTCTGCCACTTGTATTGTAGAACATACTCTTGAAACTTGTTTAGATGATTGCGAGGAGGACTTGGATTGGTGTATATCAGGATGTAAATGGTCGTTCGAATGCGAGGAAGATTGTTTGGAGGAACTCTCTATTTGTCGAACAGATTGTGCAAACCTGTATTGTGGAAATTGTGTAATAGATTCAGGCGAACAATGTGATGATTGTAATGCCATTAACACAGATGCCTGTCTTAATACTTGCGTTAATGCAACTTGTGGAGATGGTTATGTCTGGAGTGGGGTGGAAGAATGTGATGATAATAATAATATTAATGGTGATGGTTGTTCTGCTACCTGTACTATAGAACCAGAACCAGAACCAGAACCAGAACCAGAACCAAAACCAGAACCAAAAGAACCAGAATGGGAAATGTAAGAATTAATTTAATCCAAATTTATGAGTAATCAAAGCAAATTTAAAACTGGATTGAAGTGGTTTATCCTTCCACTTATTGCAATTATAGTAGGCAGTGTTATTTTCGGCTTGATTAATTGGGTAAAAAGCAGTAATGGAGGCATTTGCGCAACTTCTAATTATAAAGTAGTGACTACTGCTGCTGCTAATGATCCTCCTACTGCTACTAATCTTCAAAAAACTGACCCTGATTGGTGTGGTAGTCCTCCTGGTTATTTCTTTTCCTGGACTTATTCAGACCCGGATAATGATACTGAAAGCAGGTTTGACTTTCAAATAGATAATAATTCAAATTTCAGCTCTCCAGAAGTAAATCGAAGTTATACTGGTTTATCTAACCCAAGTCCTACTATTAATAATCAATCAGTATTAGTAGCAACCTCTGCTTTACCAGATTATCTTACTTATAATCAGACCTATTATTGGCGAGTTAAGGTTTTTGACAGTAATGGAACAGATTCCGGCTGGGTTTCTGAAAGTTCATTTGCTACTGTTCTTCATCATTATCCAGAACCTAATTTTAGCTGGCTGCCAAGCTCTCCATTTGCTGAAGAAGAGGTTCAGTTTAGTGATGAGACCACATACTATGGTGGCAGCACAGGTAGTGCATGGTCTTGGAGTTTTGAGGATGGTAATCCACCTAGTTCAATCCAGCAAAGTCCTGGAACAGCTTTTCAAGAATCAGGAAACAAACAAGTAGATTTGACAGCCACTGATTCTGATAGTTATTCTTGTTCAGTTTCTAAGAATGTTAACATTGGTTCAACTCTGCCTTGGTGGAAAGAAATTATCCCGTGGTAGTTCTAAATGACTAAGAAAAAGCTAAAAAGTTATGTCATTTTTTGGTAAAAAACCAAAATCATTTTTAGGTATTGATATTGGTACATCTTCGATAAAAGTGGTACAATTAAAAAAGGAGGATGAGAGGTTTAAATTAGAAACCTATGGTGAACTTATTACCATTGGTTATTTAGAGCGATTGAATGATCCTTTTCAGACCACTTCTTTAAAAACTTTGGAAGTAGTAACTCGCGAGATGTTAAAAATTCTTTTAAAGAAAGCAGAAGTAACTACTAAAGAGGTTGTAATGGCTATTCCTATCTTTTCCAGTTTTGCCAGTGTTGTTGAAATGCCGGAAATAGCAGAAAAAGAACTGGCTCGAGCAGTAGAATTTGAAGCCCGGCGCTATGTGCCTATTCCAACTGCTGAAGTAATGCTTGACTGGAAGATTATTGAGTCAGGAATAATAAAAAACAGTGTTTCTCCCAAGCCCTTTAAAGGTAAAAGAATTCTTTTAATCGCTGTTCCAAAAGAAGTAGTTAATAAATATATTAAATTAGCTGACAATTTAGACCTAAAGATTATTGCTTTGGAATTGGAAAGTTTTAGTGTGGCCCGTTCTTTAATGGTCAATGATAAAGGTTCGGCTTGTATTTTAGATATTGGAGCGAGAGCAACTTCTTTTACTATTATTGACAAGAGCATAATTCAAATGAATCATAGTTTAGATGTAGCTGGAGCAGAAATGACCAGGGCCTTAGCTACTGGCCTGGGAATTACCTCTAAGCGAGCCGAGGAATTTAAATTGACCCATGGTATTAAACAGGGACAAGTCCAAGAAGGAAAAAGAGATATTCAGGAGCTTTTAGGTGTTTCAATAGATAAAATAATTAATGAAAGCGAACGTTTAATAACAATTTATCAATCAAAGACAAACAGAAAAATAGAAAAACTGATCCTCAATGGCGGTTCGGCTCAACTTTTAGGTTTAGATAAATATATTGAGGAAAAATTAAAGATAAAGGTTTTTATTGCTAATCCTTGGTCCCAAATAATTTATCCGCCTTCTCTCCAGCCAATTCTTAAAAAACTCGGTCCTCGCTTTTCTGGGGCCATTGGCGCAGCCATGAGAAAAGCATAATTTTATGGTTGATGTTAATTTATTACCAGCAGAATATAAGAAAAGAAAAGAAGCCTTAAAAGCAATCTTTTCCAGAACAGGAGGAGTTGTATTGGTTTTGCTTATTTTGAGCCTACTTTTATACGGTGGGCTTTTATTTTATAAGAGCAAAATTAATGAAAATTTAAAAAACATTAGAGATGAAATAGTAAGTTTAGACCAGAAACGAGATCCAGAAATGGAAAAAGTTATAATTGACTTGGATAAGCAATTAGCTGTTCTAAAAGATTTATTTGAAGACCATCTTTATTGGTCAAAATTGTTTGATAAAATTGAGCAGGCAACTATACCTCAGGTTTATTTTTCCCAGAGCAGAATTAATTTTTTGGAAGATAAAATCGATGTTGTTTTTTCAGGAAATGCTTCAGGCTACACCAACTTAGCTCGGCAGATTCTTAGTTTTCAAGAAGAGCCCATGGTAGAAAGTGTTAAGGTTTCTGGTATTTCCTTAACCACAGAAGGGGGAGTTGGTTTTGACCTTTCAGTTAATTTTTCTAAGGAGATTTTACTAAGCCATGATTAAAAATGTCGTTATTTTAATTTTAATATTGGCCTTTATAGGTGTTGTTGTTTTTCTTGATATACCAGAGATTCAGGAATTTTTAGGTTTGAGAAAAGAAATACAAAATCAAGAAAAAATATTTTTAGAAAAACAAATTCTTTTGGCTAAGGTAGAAAAATTACAGAAAACTTATGAAGAAAACAGAGAAAGCTTGGAGAAAACTGATTATATTTTACCTTCTGACCAGGATATTCCCAATTTAATTGTCCAGCTTGAAAGTTTGGCCTTAGAAGCAGGCTTAATATTAGAAGGAATTGATTTTTCAACAGAAGAGGAGGGATTTGAAGACAAGGCAAGAACAGCCCGAAAAATTGAGGAGGGAACAATTGCTAAAGATTATCAAACCATGACCGCAACTTTAAACCTAATAGGCGGTTATTCAGGTTTTAGAGAATTTCTTAGATTAATAGAAGAAAATATGCGTTTAATGGATATCAGTTTTGTTAGTTTTTCTGTGGAAAACACAGAACTGGGTTCATTTTTTGACTTTAGTTTGCGTTTAAGGACTTATTATCAGAAATAAATTTTATAAACATGGCTATTAAATCTTTAGAACAAAGAAAACGTCAGAAAATCTTATTAATTGTTACTCTAGGCATCTTAATAATTGCTGGTTTGATTTTATATTTTGGTTTTTGGCAAGAGGGTGGAGTTATTCCTAAAGGACTTTTTCCAGAAGACGAGGCAGCTGATTTAGACCGAACTCAAAGAACAGGATTAATTTTGGAGGAAAGATTGAAAAAAACTGAATTAGATTTTACTTTTCTTACTCAGACAATATTGTCTTTTTTGAAAATTCACGGACAGATACCAATAGAAAAAGGAGCCACTGGACGAATTAATCCATTTGTTCCTTATTAAAATCATGGCTAAAGAAAAAAATCTTTTAGATGTTTTGGTAAGTAAAAAATTAGTTGACCCGGTTATTTTAGACAGCATTAAAAAAGAAGCCGAGACAACCAAAAAAAGTATTGAGGAACTGCTTTTAGAAAAAGAGGTGATTAACGAAGAAGAACTCTATAAGTTGAAAGCCGGAATTTTGAAAGTTCCTTTTCGGGACTTGAGAGATCATAAGTCCAGACCAGAGATTTTAAAATTTGTTTCCTTGGAAGCAGCTCAACATTACCGGTTTGTTCCTATTAATATTGATACAAAGAAGAGAATTTTAGAAGTGGGAATGCTTGACCCAGAAAATATTAGTGCCCGAGAAGCTTTAAAATTTATTGCCCACCGCAATAATTTAACTCCCCAGATTTATATCGTTAGCCTTACTGATTTCAGAAACGTTCTTAAGCAATACTCAACCCTTAAAGGAGAAGTAAAAGAGGCTTTGGAGGAATTAAAAAAGGAATTAGAAGAAGAAAAAGAGAAACTTCCTGGAGTAACTGAGAAAGAAAAGATAGAAAAGATAGCTGAGGAAGCGCCGATTAGTAAAGTTGTTGCTCTAATTATAAAACATGCCATTGAACAAGGGGCTTCTGATATTCATATCGAACCAGGGGAAAAAGCAACCAGGGTTCGTTTTAGAATAGATGGAATTTTGCATCTTAATCTTGCTTTGCCTTTGCGCATTCATTCAGCTATTATTTCTCGGGTTAAAATACTGTCCCGACTTAAAATAGATGAAACCCGAAAACCCCAAGATGGAAGATTTTTTACTGAGAGCGGGACACAAAAAATTGATTTTCGAGTTTCCACTTTTCCTACTTATGTTGGTGAAAAAGTGGTAATGAGAATTTTAGACCCTACAATTGGTTTGAAGGAAATAGCTGATTTGGGCGTGGAAAGTCGTAATTTAGATGTTTTGAAAAGAAATATTGATAAGCCTCATGGATTGATTTTGCTAACTGGTCCTACTGGTTCTGGAAAAACCACTACTCTTTACGGTATTTTAAATATTCTTAATGAAGAAGGAGTGAACATTGTTAGTTTGGAAGACCCGATTGAATACCATATTGAAGGAATAAACCAGTCTCAAGTGAGACCAGAGATTGGTTATGGTTTTGCCACTGGTTTGCGCCATATTTTACGTCAAGACCCGGATAAAATCATGGTTGGTGAGATTAGAGACAACGAAACTGCTGCTTTGGCTGTTCACGCTGCTTTAACTGGTCATTTAGTCCTTTCCACTCTTCATACCAATGATGCTATTGGTATTATTCCTCGTTTAATTGATATGGGTATTGACCGTTATCTTATTCCGTCAACTTTAATTTTGGGCATGGCTCAACGATTGGTTCGACGACTCTGTCCTGAAAACAAGAAAGAGATGAGACTTTCGCCTGATGTTAGGGATTTAGTTAAAGAACAACTTTCCAAAATTAAACCAGAAGAATTAGAAAAATTAGGCATTAAGGAGCCTTATGCTATTTATGAACCTCAACCCTCTAAAGAATGTCCAAAAGGAACCAAAGGCCGAGTAGCTATTTTTGAAATGTTGGAAATGACATCTCAATTGGAAGAAATTATTTTAAAAGATCCTTCAGAAACTAATATTAAAGAAGAAGCAAAAAGACAGGAAATGACCACCATGCTTCAAGACGGAATTTTAAAGGCTTTACGAGGAATAGTGGGCTTTGAGGAAGTAAGGAAGGCAGTTGAGCAATAGAATGTATGGAAAAATTAATTAAAAACAAGGGGTTTACCTTGGTTGAATTATTAGTAGTAGTTGCTGTCCTTGGTTTATTAACTGGAATGGTAGTGATTAGTATTAAGCATGTAAAAGCTAAAGCTCGGGATAGTCAACGGGTAGCTAATATTAATACTCTTAGTACTGCTCTTGGTCTCTATCATAATGATTTTAATGCTTATCCAATTTATGATGGTTACATTGAAGACCAGGGGAATGCCCTTGCCACTGCTTTGACTACTGCTGAAACAATAGTTGCAGTCCCTACTGATCCTTTGAATACTGGTGATTATCGTTATTATTACCAAAGCATTGATGGCAGTGATTATTATTTAGAATATTATTTAGAGACCGATTCTATATCCGGTAAAAGTAAGGGCCTGAATTATACTGTGCCTTAGTTAAGAACCATGACTAAAAATTATGAATCACAACTCGAAGAACTATTGGAATTAGTTGGCAAACATAATGCCTCTGACCTTCATCTTTCAGTAGGCAGATATCCAACCCTAAGAATTGATGGTTATTTAAACAACCTAACAAAATATCCCATATTAACAGGAGAAGCTACTAAAGGATTGATTAATATTCTTCTTTCAGATGAACAAAAGGAGAAACTTTCTAAATTCAAAGAAATTGATTTTTCCTATAATTTTAAAGAAAAAGCCCGTTTTCGAGTTAATATTTTTAACCAAAGAGGTTATCTCTCTGCTGCTTTACGTTTTTTCCCTTCCAAAATAAAGACTATTAAGGAATTGAATTTACCGCCAATTGTAGGACGTTTTGCTTCTTATTCTCAAGGCTTTTTCTTGGTGGTTGGTCCCAGTGGCCATGGCAAGAGCACTACCTTAGCAGCTTTGGTTGATTATATAAATCACAATTACACTAAGCACATTATTACTATTGAAGACCCGATTGAAAATATTTTTCAGCAAGATAAAAGTATTATTGGCCAAAGAGAGATTGGCAGTGATACCCGAAGTTTCGAAAGGGCTTTGCGTTCAGTGTTTCGTCAAGACCCTGATGTAATAATGGTAGGGGAAATGAGGGATTTGGAAACAATTTCCACTGCTTTGACTGCAGCTGAGACCGGACATTTGGTTTTAGCTACTCTTCATACTAATAGTGCTGCCCAAACAATTGACAGGATAATCGACAGTTTCCCAGCAGAATCTAAAAATCAAGTTAAAACTCAATTAGCTTCTACTCTTTTAGGGGTAGTTTCTCAACGCTTAATACCTCGAATAAACGGAGGAAGAGTTCCAGCTGTTGAGGTTATGATGGTTAATCCTGCTGTTCGTAATTTAATTCGAGAAGGTAAAATTTATCAGATAGATTTAGTAATTGAAACCGGCATTGAAGAGGGGATGATTACTCTTAATAGATCTTTGGCAGATTTAGTTCATAAAGGAGAAATTTCTTTAGAAAATGCTGAAATATATTCATTGAATTCATCTGATTTAAAAATGTTGTTGCAAAAGTAATATATGAAGTTTAATTATCAAGCCAGAACTAAAGAAGGAGAGACCCAAACAGGAACAGTAGAGGCCGGCAGTCGAGAGGCAGCTATTGAAACACTTCAACGTCATGATTTAGTTGTGGTTTTTTTAGAAAAGGTCTCTGAAGTTCCTATCTATGCTCGTTCTTTGAAATTCCTTCAGAGAATAAAAGTTAAAGAAATAACAATTTTTTATCGCCAATTAGCCATTCTTTTTGAAGCCAATATTTCTCCTTTAGATGCTTTAAAGGTTTTGGGGGAACAGACTAGAAACCCTCTTTTTAAAAATTTAATTTTTGACGTAGAGAAAGATATTAGAGCTGGAGAACCACTTTCTCAGGCAATGGCCAAGCATCCAAAAGTTTTCTCTGACTTTTATATCAATGTAGTTAAGGCTGGCGAGGTAACTGGAAAACTTCATGAAGTTTTGAAGTATTTAGCTGATCATGCTGAACGAGAATATAACTTAAATCACAAAATTAGAGGAGCCTTTACCTATCCAGCGTTTATCTTCGGTCTTTTCATAATAGTTGCGGTTTTGATGATGATTTATGTAGTGCCCCAATTATCTTCAATGTTAGAAGAAATAGGTGGTGAATTGCCTTTTGCTACTAAAGTTCTAATTTTCACCAGTGGTTTTTTGAAGAAATGGATTTGGTTGGTTGTTTTAGTTGTTATTGGCTTAGCTATTGCTTTAATGAGATTTATAAAAACAGAAAAAGGAGGATATATCCTGGATGTTATCAAATTAAAGACTCCTGTTTTTAAATCGCTTTTTCAAAAAATGTATCTGGCTCGTTTCGCTGAAAATTTAAAAACCTTATTAATTGGAGGAATTCCCATTTTGAAAGCTTTAGATATTACCGCTACAGTGGTTGGTAATAGGATTTACGAGAAAATAATTAAAGAAGCTCAGGAAAAAGTGAAAGTTGGTGGTAGTATTAGTTCTGCTTTTGCTAATTATCCTAAAGAGATTACACCAATGGTGAGCCAGATGATTGGAGTAGGTGAAAAAGCAGCTCAGTTAGATAATATTTTAGAAAGAATAGCTATTTTCTATAAAGAAGAAGTTGATCGGACTGTTGCTAATATGACTCAGCTGATTGAGCCTTTTATGATTTTAATTTTAGGAGTAGGTGTAGCATTTTTAGTTTCTTCTATTCTAATGCCCATTTATAATATTAGTATGGGTCTTTAATAAGACATTCTAAAAACAAAGGTCGGTTGATAATCAAGTAATTAATAATTAATAATTAATAATTAATTTATGGAAGTCTTTAATAAAAAATCTAAAGGTTTCACTCTTATTGAGCTTTTGGTTGTTATTGCTATTATTGGTATTTTGGCAACTATTGTCTTGGTGTCTCTAAATACAGCCCGACAGAAAGCTAGGGACACTAAACGACTTGGTGATTTGCGTCAAGTTGCTTTAGCTTTAGAAATGTATTACGATGATAACACTAAATATCCTGGAGGTAGCGAGGCCTCGGGCTGTGATGATTGGGCAACTATGAAAACAGCCATTGAAACAGGAGGATACATGACAGTTGTTCCTGCTGATCCAGTCGACTCTGGCACTCTTGTTTATAGTTTCGAAAGCGATGAACAATCTTATGTCCTCCGAGTTCAATTAGAAAACACTAATAATCCTGCTTTTAATGTAGACGTAGATGGAACAGCTTTAAGCTGTGACTGTACTGATGTTAATGATTATTATTGTATCCAGCCATAGAACATTTTTCAGCTTAATAATCAGATTCCCCCGCCTTCTGCAAGAAGGTGGGGGAGGAGATTGTTAAGCTGATTTTAAAAAGATGGGGATTTTTTACGTTTTCTTTTTTGTTTTAGGCACAGTGGTTGGTAGTTTTTTAAATGTAGTTATTCTCCGGCTTAAAAACAAGAAATCAATATTTAAAAAACCCTCCCATTGTCCTTTTTGTAAAAAGAAATTAAAATGGTATGAGCTTATTCCAATAATAAGTTTTGTTTTACAAAAAGGAAGATGCAGGAAGTGCAAAAATAAAATATCCTGGCAATACCCTTTGGTTGAATTAGCCACAGGTCTATTATTCTTTCTAATAATTTTCAATTTTCAATTTTCAATTTTCAGTGTTTTTTTACTTTTGATTTCTTGTTTCTTGGTAATAATTTTTGTTTATGATTTGAAGTATTATTTAGTTCCTGATAAGATTATTTATCCAGCAATATTAGTAGCTGGTATTTGGCAGTTGGTATTTGGTATTTTTATACGAAATACGAGCTACGAGATACTAAATACATTTCTGGCTGCAGCGATAGGTGGCGCGTTTTTCTTAATAATATTTTTAATATCGCGTGGCAAGTGGATGGGCATGGGTGATGTTAAAATAGGTATTTTAATGGGATTGGTTTTAGGTCTATCTCACTTATTTATTGCTTTGTTTTTGGCTTTTTTAATTGGGGGAGTTGTTTCAATTATTCTATTAGTTTTAAAGAAAAAAGCCCTGAAATCAGAAATTCCTCTTGGACCCTTTTTAACTGGAGCTACTTTTATTACTTTATTATGGGGGGATATTTTATTAAACTGGTATTTAAATTTACTAACATGAAACATAAAAAAAGAAGAGGGTTTACCCCGCACCTTTTGTGGGGCAATACAAAGATAAATAATAAAAGCACAAGAAAAGGTGCGGGGTTTACTCTAATAGAGCTTTTAATAGTAATCGCTGTTATAGGAATAATTTCCTCAATGTTAGTAGTTAATTGGCGAAAGAACGAGAAACAATATCAACTTCAGAGAGCAACTCAGGAGATTGTTCAAGATATTAGAAAAGCCCAAGACATGGCTTTAAATAGTCTTGAATATCAAGGAGAAATACCCAATTATTCTTACGGAGTATCTTTTGATAGCAATGATAATGATTCCTACATTATTTTTGGCGATAGGAATGAAAACAATACTTACCAAGCTTCTGATATAGAAGTGGAAAGTATTTCAATAGAATCTGGTATAGAAATTAACTCTCTCTCTTCAGGAGCTCAAGATCTTCACATAACTTTTTCCTTACCCGATGGTTTTACCAATATTGTGCCATCTGCTGATTCGGCAACCATTGTTATTAAAAAAACTGGCAAAACATGCCCTTCTAAGGATTGTAAAAATATTATAATAAAAAGGACTGGCCAAGTAACCATAGACTAATACTATGAAACAAAAAACAAAAGGTTTCAGTTTGATGGAGGTTATTATTGCAATGGCAGTTATTGTTACTGCTTTAATTACCTTAATTGCCTTAATTTCTTCTGTTGTTTCTGGATTAAAGCCAGCTGAATTCAAACTTACTGCTACCAATCTTGCCCAGGAAGGATTAGAGATTGTTAGAAATATCCGGGACAGTAATTGGTTATCTTATAAAAGAGCTCCTGAAAATTGGAGAGACGGTTTGGCAGCAGGAGATTATCGAGTTCAATATGACCAATCAGCTCTTCTTTTTTGGGCTGACTCCTTTTTAAAAATAGATAACAATGGGTTTTATCAATATGATAGTGGTAGCAATACACCAATCAGAAGAAAAATTACTATTGGACACATAGGAAATAATCAGATTAAAGTAGTTTCTGAAGTAACTTGGCAGGATAAGGGAAAAAGTTATACTGTTGAAGCAGAAAGCCGACTTTATAATTGGTTAGAAGTAATAGAAGAATAATATTATGAAGAAGAAGAAACAAAACAAAGGGCTTACTCTTGTAGAACTTCTTGTAGCAATGACTATTTTTGTTGTAGTAATTTCTGTAGTTTTAAATTTATTTACTATTGGTTTACGCAACCAAAGGAAGGTCATTGCCTTACAAAATGTTCAGGATAATGCCAGATTTTTATTAGGATTTATTGCTAAAGAAATTAGAATGAGCCAAATCAATAGTGTTAGTGCCACTAATTTAGATATTACCAGACACGACGGTACCAATGTTGTTTATACCTTTGATGCTGTTGAGAAACAAATTGAGAGAAATGATGGCTCTATTAGTGGTCCTATAAATTCTGACGAAGTTTTAGTGAATGGTAGCTTTTATGGATTAGGTATTGGTAGTGGTGATGGTCAGCAGCCAAGGATAACTATTGTAATGAAGGTAGAAACCACTGGTCTTAAAACAGAAGAAAAAGCAGAAATAGATATTCAAACTACTCTTAATCCAAGAAATCTTGAACTATGAAAATTAGCAATCAAAAAGGCGTTTCTCTTCTTTTAACCATTTTAATAATGGCTGCTCTTTTAGCTATTGCTATTGGTGTTACTCGTCTTAGTTTAGGAGAAATAAAATTAATTAGAGATATCCCAAATTCTCTGATTGCTTATTATGCAGCTGATTCAGGTATAGAAAGGGCGCTTTATGAAGAGCGAATAGGCGGGGGTGCTGCGGATCAAGCAGATTGTTCTGTTAATTTAGATAACGACAGTAAATACGGTGTTAATGTCTCTCAAATTGGTGAAACGGTTGTTATTAAGTCAACTGGTTGTTATAAGGATATCAGACGAGCAATAGAAGTATCTTTTTAATAGTTTTAATATGAAGCCATTTCGTTTTAAAAAGCCAAAGTTTAATTTCAACAGGATTAAGATTAAGAAAATCCTGTATTTTTTCCAAAAAATTAATTTTCGCAAGATTTTTAGTTTTTTCCGGATATTTAAAAAACCAATTGTTCTAAGTATTTTAATTTCAGCTTTGGTTGGTTTGTTAGCTGGCACTTTAGGGGGAATTTATTTAGGGCCTTGGCTAAAACCAGAACCCAAAGAACAGCCAGATTTATTTTTAGAAACAGGACTACCAGATGGACTTGAAAAAGAAGATAAGCAAGAAAAGATTAGAATAATGAAAAGTATCCCAGAGGTAGTTAAAGAAGCTTCTCCAGCAGTGGCAAGTATTATTATTAGTAAATACGTACCAATTATTGAAAGATATTATTATAATCCTTTTGGCGAAGATAGTCCTTTTGAAGTTAAGGTCCCTGGCTATCGTCAAAAAGGAGAAGAATTAAAAGAAGTTGGTGGAGGCACGGGCTTTATTGTTTCTTCTGATGGTTTTATAGTGACAAATAAGCACGTGGTTTTAGACGAAGAAGCAGAATATACAGTTCTAACTAATGATGGTCAGAAATACCCAGCTTTGATTTTGGCCCGCGATCCGCTTCAAGATATTGCTATTCTAAAAATAAATACTACTGGTCTTCCTACAGTAAGATTAGGAAATTCTGATATTCTTGAAATTGGTCAGACTGTTATTGCTATTGGCAATGCTTTGGGCGAGTTTCGGAACACAGTTAGCGCAGGAGTGATTTCTGGTTTATTAAGGACTATTACTGCTACTGGTGGTGGTATAACTGAGCAATTGGAAGAGGTAATTCAGACCGATGCTGCAATTAATAAAGGAAATTCTGGCGGTCCTCTTTTGAATCTTTATGGCGAGGTCATTGGTGTTAATACTGCTATGGCTATTGGGGCAGAAAATATTGGTTTTGCTATTCCTATAAATAAAGTCAAGAAAGACATAACTGATATTAAAATTAGTGGAAGGATAATTTATCCTTTTTTAGGGATTCGTTACGTTTTAATTAATAAAGCCCTTGCTGAAGAAAATAATTTATCAGTTGACTACGGAGCTTTAATTATTAGAGGCGACAGCTCAAATGAACCGGCAATTATTCCTAACAGCGTAGCTGATGAAGCCGGTCTTCAAGAAAATGATATTATTTTAGAGCTTAACGGAATAAAAGTTGACCAAAAAAATACTTTGGCTAAATTAATTTTAAAATATAAACCAGGTGACGGAATAACTTTAAAAATTTTGCGGGGAGGGGGAGAGATAGTAGTTGGAGTAATCTTAGGAGAATGGGAGTAAAACACCATTAGCTATTGACAAAAATTCAAGATAGTGTATAATGGAGGTATAAAAATCCAAATCAAATAGGAGGTATAAAATGAAAAGAATAATTTGGATTTCGCTCTTTGTAATTTTCTTTTTCTCAGTAGCTAACTTGGCTTTGTCCAAGGAAGACAACTTCCGGTTCAGTTTAAATTTCCGGGATGACCTTTTTAGCTTAAGTGCATTCAGGCCATCGTGGTATACCCTGATCAACAGAAGGTCACTTGAGAGTTATAGGTTTCCTGAGATCGGTGAATCATTGCCTTTATTAGAAACAGCTGATATAGCCTTTGATGAAAATAATCGGAGATTCGATCTTGGTTTTGAGTTTAGGCCATTTCGAGGCGGCTGGTTGAGACATGCCTGGATAGGGGTTAATTATTCTCAAACAGGGAAGATTAGGCTAACCAATCATCAAAAGCTTGATGCAGCGAAATTTGGCGCTATCTTAGGCTATGACCCTAAGACCAATTCTTATTTTTACCACGAGACCTGGGTTTCTAGAACTCTTATGGAACAAGAGACGAATACATCGCTTTATGGCAGGAATCTTAGATTAGCTTTCAAATATCGTCTTTATCTCGGAAGCACTAGAGAAAGCACTAAAAAAATTGCTGAAAGAATTTGTTTCTTTTATGCTTTGGGCGCTGATATTTGGCAAGTTAATCACAAAGTCACACAGGAAGTGAATCTTTATTCCGTTGATATTGACACAGGAATGAGAAATGGTCTTCTCGAGAAAACTCAGACAGAGGAAGTGAAAAGAAAATACCTCCTGAGAGGATTTTTTGAAGGCGGTGCAGAGGTTTTAGTTTTTAGAAATGTGAGGCTTGGTGCGACGTTGAGCTTTTATGATCGTGGACTGGAAGTGGAATTTAAAAATGATTTATTGTTTGCTCCCGGAGATTTCTGGAAAACAGATATTGAGAGAGCTTCCTTTAAAATGTTTTTAATCCTTAGCTACTGAATCCAAGGGGAGATCAAAAGATCTCCCCTATTTTTATAATTGGAATATATTTTAGATTCTAGATTTGACCGAAATTTTTTTATTGTTTAAAATTAAATATTACCCTTAATAAACGGGCCTATGAAAAATAAGTTTGCTCAAATTAAAAGGAGAGACGGGAGGGTAGTTGACTTTGATCAGGAAAAAATAACTGATGCTGTTTTTAAGGCCCTTACTACTACTAATCAAGGAGGTAGAAGAATCGCCAAGAGAGTTTCTGACAAGGTGGTTCTTTTTTTAAACAGGCGATATAAAAAAGAGTACATTCCCAATGTTGAAGAGATTCAGGATATTGTTGAAGAGGTTTTGATTCTTGAAGAATACACCAGAGCTGCCCGAGCTTATATACTTTACCGAGAACAGAGAAGAAGAATTAGGGAAGCAGAAGCAGTTACTGAAGAGAGCGCTGATATGGTTAATGGCTATTTAGAAGAATTGGATTGGGAAGTTCACGAAAATAGTAATATGGCTTATTCCTTACAAGGACTTAATGATTATGTTTCCAGTTTGGTAACTAAAAGATATTGGTTGAATAAAATTTATCCAGCTGAAATAAGAGAAGCAATTCAATCAGGAGATTTTCATATTCATGATTTAGGATATTTAGCTACTTATTGTTGTGGCTGGGATTTAACAGATTTATTAATGAAAGGATTTAGAGGAGCGAAAGGTAAGATAGAAACCAAACCAGCCAAACACTTCCGAGTCGCCCTTCATCAAATAGTTAATTTTTTCTATACTCTTCAAGGAGAGACAGCTGGAGCTGAAGCTTTTTCCAATTTTGATACCCTATTAGCGCCCTTTATCAGAGTTGATGGCTTTGATTATAAGCAGGTAAAGCAAGCTATGCAAGAATTTATATTTGGCTGCAATGTTCCAACTCGGGTTGGATTCCAAACTCCTTTTACAAATATAACCATGGATTTAACAGTGCCTGATAATTTAAAGAACGTGCCAGTTATAATTGGTGGCAAGCCTCAGAAAGAGACTTATAAGGATTTTCAAAAAGAAATGAATATGTTTAATCAGGCCTTTGCTGAAATAATGGCTGAAGGCGATGCCACGGGTAGGGTTTTTACTTTTCCAATTCCTACTTATAACATTACTAAGGATTTTGATTGGGATAATCCAGTTCTTAAACAGGTTTGGGAAATGACAGCAAAATATGGCATTCCCTATTTTGCCAATTTTATTAATAGCGAGATGGAAGCAGATGATGCCAGAAGTATGTGTTGTCGATTGCGTTTAGATAATAGAGAATTATATAAACGAGGTGGTGGTTTATTCGGCGCCTCGCCCCTCACTGGCTCAATAGGTGTAGTAACTATAAATATGCCCAGAATTGGCTATTTTTCCAAGAGCAAAAAGGAATTTTTTGATAGATTGAGTCAATTAATGGATTTGGCCAAAGAATCATTAGAAATAAAAAGAAAGACCATAGAAACATTTACTGAAAAAGGACTTTATCCTTATACTAAATTTTATTTAGAAGGAGTTAAGAAAATAAGAGAAGCTTATTGGGGGAATCATTTTTCCACCATTGGCTTGATTGGCATGAATGAAGCTCTTTTGAATTTTATGAATAAGGATATGGTTAGTGCTCAGGGAAGAAAATTTGCTGCAGAAGCTTTGGACTTTATGCGTAAAAGATTAGTTTTATATCAAAAAGAAACTGGTCATATGTATAATTTAGAAGCCACACCTGGCGAGAGCACAGCTTATAGATTAGCAAGGAATGATAAACAGAAACATCCAGATATAATTACTGCCGGAGATACAGAACCCTATTATACCAATTCCGCTCAACTTCCAGTTGATTATACTAATGATTTATTTACTGCCTTAAAACTTCAGGATAATATTCAAAAAAAGTATACTGGCGGAACCGTGCTTCATGGTTTTTTGGGTGAAAGAATTCCTAATCCATTAGCAGTCAAAACCCTGCTTAAGAAAATATTTACTAAATTTCACCTTCCTTATTTTACTTTTACTCCAACTTTTAGTATTTGTCCTCATCATGGTTACCTTGTTGGAGAGCACTGGACCTGTCCTAAATGTACAATTGAGCAACCCTGTGAAGTTTATTCAAGAATAGTTGGTTATCTTCGCCCTTTGAGTCAGTGGAATAGAGGGAAGCAGGAAGAATATAAAGAGAGGAAAGAGTTTAAAGTTAAAACAAGATGAAAATCGGTGGTTTGCAAAAACTTACTTTAATTGACTTTCCGGGCAAGCCAGCAGCCACGGTTTTTTTAATTGGCTGTAATTTCCGCTGTCCCTTTTGTCAAAATCCAGAATTAGTGGATCCAGAAAAAAGCAAAAAACAACCCGTGATTAGCCAGAGAGAATTTTTTAAATTTTTAGATTCAAGAAAAGATTTTCTTGAAGGAGTTTGTATTACTGGTGGTGAGCCAACAATCCATAAAGATTTATTTAATTTTATTAAAAAAATTAAACAAAAAGGATTTTTAGTTAAATTAGATACTAATGGTAGTAATCCAGAAATGTTGAAAAAATTATTAGATGCTAATTTATTGGATTTTGTTGCAATGGATATAAAGATTAATATTCCTGATTTTAATAAAACAATTGCAGAAAAGAGCATTAAGTTAATAAAAAACAGCGGCATTGATTACGAATTCCGAATCACTGTTGTTCCAGGCATAGTTAATCAGAAAGATATTCAAAAAATCGGTAAATGGTTAAAAGGAATTAAAAAATTCGCTCTTCAGCAATTTCAGAATCAAAAAGTTTTAGATAAATCATTTGAAAAAATAAAACCTTATTCTGATAAAATTCTCAAAGATTTTCAGAAGATTTTAAAAAAATATATCAAAGATATAGAAGTTCGTTTATGAAAGCATCCAATATTCTTGTTTTTGCTTGTTTGATTTTTATAATAGTAGTATTTTTTATTTCGCCACATTTATTAGATCAGAAAAGAAGCCCCCACCTTTCTGAGAAAGATGGGGGGATTTTTAATGGTAAAATTATTAAAGAACCAGATGTTAGGGCTACTAATACTAAATATACAATTCAAACAGAAGAAGGGAGAATTTTAGTGACTACTGGTGTTTATCCAGAATATGAATATGGCGATGTTTTGGAAATTAAAGGTGAGTTGGAAATCCCGACAGTATTTGAGGATTTCAATTATAAAAATTATTTAGCTAAAGACGGAATTTATTATGTTTTTTATTATCCAAAAATTAAAGTTTTAGAGAAAAATAAAGGTAATTTTATTTATCAAGCAATTTTTAAATTTAAAAACAAGATTAAACAAGGAATAGAAAAAATCATGCCTTTTCCTGAAGTTTCTATTTTACAAGCAATCACTTTAGGTTATAAACAAGCTCTTTCTGATGAAACAAAAGAAACTCTGAATATTACTGGCATACGTCATATAGTAGCAATTTCTGGAATGCATATTGTTATTTTATCTTGGATAATAATGTATTTGTTAATTGGAATTGGTTTATGGCGAACACAAGCATTTTATTTTGCTATTGCCTTAATGATTCTTTTTATAATTATGGTTGGCGCACCTGCTTCAGCAGTACGGGCTGGGATTATGGCAGGCATATTACTTTTGGGCGAGAAAATAGGCAGGTTGCGTAATTCTGGCAGGATTGCAGTTTTTGCTGGTTCAATTATGCTGGCTTTTAATCCTTTATTATTACGTTATGATGTTGGGTTTCAGTTATCCTTTTTAGCTGTTTTGGGAATTATTTATATTAAGCCGATTTTTGATAAATGGATAGAGAAATGGCAGAAAAAACAAGAAATTAGTTCCACTCTTCAGATTATTACCATGACCCTGGCTGCTCAAATCGCTACATTACCTATTTTAATATACAATTTTGGCCGAATTTCCTTTATTTCTCCTTTAGCCAATGTTTTAATTGTTCCTTTATTGCCTTTTATTATGAGCTTGGGTTTGGCTTTTAATATCGGAACAATTATTTGGCCATTTTTAGGAAAAATCTTAGTTTGGCCACTTTATATAGGATTGGCATATATTACACATTTAACTAATTTTCTATCCCAAATACCGTTTGCAGCAAAAGAGATCATCAATGTCCATTGGGCGTGGTTAATAGGGTATTATATTTTATTAGTTGGGTTTATATGGTTATACAAGAAAAAAACAAAATCAGAATATTAATTGTTTTATTTTCAATCACAGTAATTATTTGGGTTTTTGTTTTTAAGGAAGCGAAACAGAGTGATGTTTTGGAAATTGATTTTTTTGATATTGGGCAAGGGGATGGGATTTTTATTGAGACAGGAGACAATAAGCAGATGTTGATTGATGCAGGGCCAAGCAATGTTATTTTGGATAAATTAGGCAAAGAAATACCTTTTTATGATAGGTATATTGATTTAGTGATTCTAACTCACCCAGAACATGATCATATAAATGGATTAATAGAAGTTATTAAAAGATATGATGTTGGAGCAATAATAACCACAGGGGTTGTAAGAGATACCAATCAATACAAGGAATGGGTAAAAATTATTGAACAAAAAAATATTCCAATTTACATTGCTCAATTAGGAGGAGAAATTGATTTTGGAAATAATATAAAAATGGATATTTTGTATCCATTTGAAAGTTTGATTAGTCAGAAAATTTCTAATACAAATAACTCTTCTATTGTAGGTAAATTAGTTTATAGAGATTTTAAAGTTTTATTAACTGGCGATATTGAAAAAAGTGTTGAGAAAAAATTAATTAATTCTAATATCAATTTGCAGGCAGATATTTTAAAAGTTCCTCATCATGGCAGTAAAACATCGAGTAGTAAAGAATTTTTAAAGGCAGTTGATTCTTTAATAAATATAATCCAGGCAGGCAAGGATAATAAATATGGCCATCCTCATCAAGAAGTTCTTGAAAGGATGGCCAATGTTTTTGTGACGGGACAAATTGGTGATTTGGAAATTTTGACCGATGGAGTTTCAACGGAGTTTTTCTATTGATAACCAATTCTTTTTGGGGTCTGATATAATTTTATTAAGTAAAGTAATCATCTCTTCCGTGGTTCCTGTTTTTTGTCTCTTTTTCCCGTTTTCCTTATAGACAATCTTTAATCTTTTTGCTTGTTTTAGATCGTCATAAAGAGTTCCTCTGTCTGACATTTTTTCCTCCTTTATATTATTGTATTGAAGTTCCTACAATTAGTTTAAACAATAAAAAAACAATTGGCAAGATGAAACGGAAAAGAAAGAATATAAAGAACAAAAGAATAATTAAACCATAACGTTCCATGCTTGCCACAATGTGCTGATATTTACAAGGTAGGGCAGCAAAAAGAATTTTTGAGCCATCAAGTGGGGGGATTGGAATCAGATTGAATATTGCTAATAAGAGATTTAAAACAACAATGATGATAAAAATTTGAGCTAAATTTTGAAGATAGATTGAATTATTAAGAGGGGCAAACCTAAGTGCCAGACCGAAAATCAAAGCAACAATTAGATTAGCGCCTGGGCCAGCTGCTGCAACCATAGCTGGTCCCCATCTTTTGTTGCGGAGATTATAGGGATTGTAAGGAACTGGTTTTGCCCAGCCAAAAAGAACTGGACTCTGAACAATAAACAAAAACAAAGGAATTAAAAAAGAGCCCCATAAATCCAAATGTTTTATTGGATTTAACGTTAAGCGACCAGCGTATTTGGCTGTAGGGTCGCCTAAATAATTAGCCATGGCTCCATGAGAAACTTCATGGATAACCACGGCCATTAGAAGAATAGCGATTTGAATGATAAGGATAAGAGGGTCCATTTATTGCGAAATAAAAAAAATTATGTTAAACTCAAAACACTATGTCACGAATTTGTGCCATTTGTGGGAAAAAATCTATTGTTACTGTAACACGAAAAAAACTGCGAAGCAAATACAATCCTACTGGTAAAAAAAGAAAATACCCTAATTTACAATGGGTTAAGTTAGCTAATGGTAAAAGAGTTAAAGCATGTACCAAATGTATTAAGAAGATGGGCAAACGGGGCGTAGCTTAGTCTGGTTTAAAGCGCAAGGCTGGGGGTCTTGAGATCGCTGGTTCGAATCCAGTCGCCCCGACATACTATGCCAACAATTCACCAATTAATTAAAAAACCGAGGAAAAAGGTTAAGAAGAAACCGAAAGGGCCAGCCCTTCGGCGAGGTTTTAATGTTCAAAAAAATCGACCAACAAAGTATGTCTCTCCGTTTAAAAGAGGGGTCTGTCTTAAAGTTATGACCATTCCTCCTAAAAAACCAAATTCAGCTCTTCGTAAAGTAGCCCGAGTCCGTTTAACCAATGGTATGGAAGTAACTGCTTACATTCCTGGCGAAGGTCATGAATTACAAGAGCACTCAGTAGTTTTACTCCGTGGTGGTCGAGTTAAGGATTTGCCAGGTGTTCGTTATCACGTTGTTCGCGGAGTTTTGGACACTACTGGAGTTGAAGGCAGGAAACAAAAAAGGTCAAAATATGGAACCAAGAAAGAAGGAGCAATGACTAAGCCAAAAACAGAACCCGCCGAAAGTCCAGAGGACATTCAGGCAGTTACGCCACAATCTGAAAGTTTGGGCGAGGAAGAAACAAAATAATATGAGACGTAAAAAATCAATTCAAAGAGAAATAGCTCCGGATCCGAAATATAATAGTGTTATAGCTGCTAAATTTATCAATAATTTAATGAGAAAGGGCAAGAAATCCATTGCTCAGAAAATTTTTTATACTGCCTTGAATTTAGCTGTAAAAAAGGCAAAAAAAGAAAGTCCCATAGAAATTTTGGAAGAGGCAATAAAAAATACCTCCCCCTTATTAGAGGTAAAATCACGAAGAGTGGGTGGAGCTACCTATCAAGTTCCTTACGAAGTTAAAGGCAAGAGAAGAGAAGCTTTAGCTATGCGTTGGATTATTGAAGTAGCTAAAAAGAAAAAAGGTAAACCAATGGCTGACAAATTAGCCCAAGAACTAGTTGATGCTTTTAATAATACGGGTGAGGCAGTTAAGAAAAAAGAAGAAACCTACAGAGTTGCTGAAGCCAATCGTGCTTTTGCCCACTTAGCTTGGTAAATTTCATATGCTACGTCAGTATCCAATTGAAAAAAATAGAGATATTGGTTTTATTGCTCACATTGATGCAGGAAAAACAACCGTTACTGAACGGGTTCTTTTTTATACTGGAATTTCTCATAAAATTGGCGAGGTTCATAAAGGCGAGGCAATTATGGATTGGATGGCCCAGGAAAAGGAAAGAGGAATTACCATTACTTCAGCTGCCACTACTTGTTTTTGGTCGCCAGGAGAATATTTAACCAAGGAAAAAGAAAATGAGCATAGAATAAATATCATTGATACCCCGGGTCATATTGATTTTACGGCCGAGGTTCAGCGCTCTTTGCGTGTTTTAGATGGGGCAGTGGTAATTTTTGATGGGGTGGCTGGAGTTGAACCTCAATCAGAAACAGTTTGGCATCAGGCTGATAAATTTAAAGTGCCCCGGATGTGTTTTATTAATAAACTTGACAGGATTGGAGCTAATTTTGAAAAAAGCTTTCAATCAATTTTAGAAAGATTAACTCCTAATGCTATAAAGATGCAAATTCCCATTGGTTTAGAAAGCAATCATCAGGGAATAGTAGATTTACTAAGTCAAAAAGCTTATTATTTTGAAGGAGAACATGGAGAAAAGGTAATAAAAAAAGAAACACCTGATGAGCTGAAAGATGAAGCTAAAAAATTAAGAAAAGAATTAATTGAAAAGATAGCTGAACAAGATGATAATTTAATGAAAAAGTATTTAGATGGCAAAGAATTAACAGTTGAGGAGCTACGCCAAACTCTCCGTAAGGCAACTATTGATAATAAATTGGTTCCGGTTTTTTGCGGAACTGCTTTGAAAAACAAGGCAATTCAACTTTTAATTGATGCTATAATCTATTATCTTCCTTCGCCAATAGATTTGCCGTTAGTACAAGGGCTTGACCCTAAAACCGAAGAAAAACTTACCCGAAAAGCATCTGATGATGAGCCGTTTTCTGCTTTAGCTTTTAAAATTGCTACTGACCCTTTTGTTGGTAGCTTAAGTTATTTTCGGGTTTATTCCGGTAAATTGGCTGCTGGTTCTTATGTTTTGAATGCCAGCACTGGTCAAAAAGAACGATTAGGAAGAATTCTGCGAATGCATGCCGATAAACGTGAAGAAGTTAAGGAAATTTATACTGGAGAAATCGGAGCAGCTGTTGGCTTAAAAGGAACCACTACTGGTGATACTCTTTGTGACCCAGATAATCCTATTATTTTAGAAAAAATTACTTTTCCTGAACCAGTTATCTATATTTCTATTGAACCTAAGACCAAAGCTGATCAGGAAAAGATGAGTCTGTCTTTAAAACGATTAGCCGAAGAAGACCCAACATTCAAGCTCCGAACAGATAAGGAAACAGGGCAAACTATAATTTCTGGAATGGGCGAATTGCATTTAGAAGTTATTGTGGATAGGATGCTTAGAGAATTTAAAGTTGAAGCCAATATCGGTCGACCTCAAGTAGCCTATAAAGAGACCATTTTAGCAATGGCTGAAGCTGAGGGGAAGTATATTCGTCAGAGTGGAGGTCGAGGTCAATATGGTCATGTTTGGTTAAAAGTTGAGCCATTGGAACGAGGTAAGGATTTTGAATTTGTTAATGCTATTAAAGGAGGAATTATTCCTTCAGAATTTATTCCAGCTGTTGAAAAAGGAGTTAAAGAGGCAATGAATAAGGGAGTTTTAGCTGGCTATCCCATGGTAGATATTAAAACAACTCTTTATGATGGTTCTTTCCATGAAGTTGACTCTTCTGAAGCAGCTTTTAAAATTGCTGGTTCAGCAGCATTCCAATCAGCAACCAAAAGAGCTAAATTAGTATTATTAGAACCAGTGATGAGACTTGAGGTTGTAATACCAGAACAATTTTTAGGAGATACTACCGGTGATTTAAATAGTAAAAGAGCAAAAATTGAAAAAATGAATGACCGTGGTAATATGAAAGTGATTGATGCTAAAATTCCTTTAGCAGAAATGTTTGGTTATGCTACTCAAATTAGATCAATGACCCAGGGGAGAGGAAGTTTTACAATGGAATTTGATCATTATGCAGAAGTACCAGAGAATATTACTCAAGAGATAATTGAAGGTAAAAAGAAATAAAAGGTCGATAGTTATTGACTAATTATAATTAATCAATTAAACTAAAATATATGGTGGAAAAATTTGAGAGGACAAAGCCCCATGTTAATGTTGGGACAATTGGTCACGTTGACCATGGTAAGACTACTCTTACTGCGGCCATACTTAAGCATCTGGCAGCTAAGGGGTTTAAAGCCTCTAAAAAAACAATTGAGCAAATCGATAATGCTCCTGAAGAAAAAGAGCGAGGCATTACTATTGCCTTGGCCCATGTTGAATATGAGACTGAAAAGAGACACTATGCTCACATTGATGCTCCAGGTCATGCTGATTATATTAAAAACATGATTACTGGTGCAGCTCAGATGGATGGAGCAATTTTAGTGGTTTCAGCTGCTGATGGTCCAATGCCTCAGACTCGGGAGCACATTCTTTTAGCTCGTCAAGTCGGGGTGCCGGCCATAGTTGTTTTTCTTAACAAGGTTGATCAGGTAGATGATCCAGAATTAGTTGATTTAGTTGAAGCCGAAGTAAGAGAGCTTTTAACTAAATATGAATTTGATGGTGATAAAATTCCAATAATAAAGGGTTCAGCCTTGAAAGCTTTAGAAACTGATTCTCCTGATGCTGAAGAGGCAAAATGTATTTTCGAACTCGTTAAAGCCCTTGACGAAAATATCCCTGAGCCAAAAAGAGAAGTGGACAAGCCATTTCTAATGCCTATTGAGGATATTTTTTCAATTGAAGGTCGAGGAACTGTAGTAACCGGAAGAATTGAAAGAGGAATGGTTAAACTTAATGAAGAAGTAGAGATAGTTGGTTTAAAAGATACTCAGAAAACAGTAATAACTGGTATTGAGATGTTTAATAAGTCTTTGGATGAAGGTCAAGCTGGTGACAATGCTGGAATATTATTGCGAGGAGTTAAAAAAGAAGACATTGAAAGGGGTCAGGTTATAGTTAAGCCTGGAAGCGTGACTCCTCATACTGAATTTGAAGGCGAGATTTATATTTTAGCCAAAGAGGAAGGTGGTCGCCACACCCCTTTCTTTAAGGGATATAAACCTCAATTTTATATCCGAACAACTGATGTTACTGGTGATATAACCTCTCTTCCTAAAGAAACAGAGATGGTAATGCCTGGTGATACCGTTAAGTTGTCTGTTAAACTTATCAATCCAGTGGCCCTGGAAGAAAAGCAGCGATTTGCTATTAGAGAAGGTGGCAAGACAGTTGGAGCTGGAGTGGTAACAAAGATAATAAAATAAGCCCCGACACCTTATTTTTATAAGGTGCGGGGTAAATCTTCTAAATAACAAAAGAATAAAATGGCGGTTAAAAAGAAAGAGACCGAAGCTGAACAAGAGGCAAAACAGCGTCTCAGGATAAAAATTAAGGCTTTTGATCACAAAATTGCTGATCAATCAGCCCGTCAGATTATTGAGACAGCTGAGCGTTACGGTGCTGAGGTAATTGGTCCAGTGCCTTTACCGACCCAAATTCAAAAGTATACTGTTAATAGGTCTAGTTTTGTTCACAAGGATTCTCGAGAACAATTCGAAATGAGGACTCACAAGCGCTTGATTGACATTTTGAACCCGGCACCAAAAATTATTGATGCTCTGATGAATTTGAATTTGCCTGCCGGGGTAGATATAGAGATAAAAATGTAGGCATTAAATATGCATATATTTTTTACAATTCCATTTTGAAATTATTAGACTTAAGTCTATCATTTTTTTAAAAACCAGGCTTAGTCCTGGTTTTTGTTTAAGTATGAAATTTATCTTAGGGGAAAAACTTGGTATGAGTCAGATATTTGATAAACAAGGAAATATCGTTCCAGTAACGATTATTAAAGCTGGACCTTGTTTTGTTACTCAAATTAGAGATGAAAAAAAAGATAGTTACGAAGCCATTCAAATCGGGTTTGAGCCATTGAAAGATAAAAAAGTAAAAAAACCCCAGAAGAATAAACCATATAGATATTTAAGGGAATTTAGTAATGATGTCTCTAAACATAAAATAGGAGACAAAATTGATGTTAATGTTTTTGAAGAGGGAGACAAGATTAAAGTTTCTAGCACTTCAAAAGGAAAAGGATTTCAGGGAGTAGTTAAAAGACATGGATTTAGCGGTGGTCCGGCTACGCACGGTCACCGTCATGTTTTAAGAACGCCAGGTTCCATTGGCTCAGCTTTTCCACAAAAAGTTTTTAAAGGCAAGAAAATGCCTGGTCGAGCTGGAGGTGAAAGAACAACAATCAAAAATCTAAAAATAGCAGTAATTGATAGTGAAAATAATTTATTAGCCGTTAGTGGAGCTATTTCTGGCCCTGTTGGTGGTTTAGTAGAAATAAGGTCAGTTTAATAGGCCATAACCATCCATGAACCCTAAGTTAACAATGCCAATCTATAATATACAAGGCGAGAAAACCGGGACAATTGAATTGTCCGAGAAAATTTTTGGCCTAAAGATAAATAATGATTTAGTTTATCAGGCAATAGCTGTACAGATGGCTGGTCGTCGGACACCCTTGGCTCATACTAAAGAGCGAGGCGAAGTTCGAGGTGGTGGTCGAAAACCTTGGCGTCAGAAAGGAACTGGTCGGGCTCGCCATGGTTCAATCCGTTCACCTATTTGGCGCGGCGGAGGTATTACTTTTGGACCAAGAAAAGAAAAAGTTTTTGCTAAAAAAATTAATAAAAAAGCCAAAAGAAAAGCTCTTTTAATGGCTCTTTCTTCCAAGGTTAAGGATAAAGAATTAGTTATTTTGGATAAATTGGAATTAAAAGAGCCAAAAACAAAATTAATGGCAGAAATAATAAGTAAACTTTTTAAGAAACAACCCAGCGTTTTAGTGGCTACTGCAAAAAAGGATGAAAAAATAATTAGAGCTAATCGTAATCTTCCTTATACAAAAACAATAGCTGCCAATAGTTTAAACATAATTGATTTACTTTCTTTTAAATATTTATTCTTGGACAAAGAAGCAATTAAAGTGATAGAGAAAACCTATGAATTGGTTTAAAAAAATTATAAATTTTTTTAAAAATCTTTTTAAGAGAAAGCCTAAAGAGAAAAAACCTGAAATAAAAAAAGAGGCTCCCAAAGTAGAGCCAGTAAAAAAAGTTACTCCTAGAAAGAAAGCAGGCGAGATTTATAAAATCTTGAAAGAGCCTCACATTAGCGAGAAAGCCACTTATTTATCTGATCAAGGAAAGTATACTTTTAAAGTTTTTCCTCAAGCTAATAAAATCCAGATAAAAAGAGCTGTTACCAATCTTTACGGGGTGAGAGTTAAGGATGTTAGGATAATAAACATTAAACCAAAGAAGAGAATACTCCGAGGGATTGAGGGAACAAAGGGTGGTCATAAAAAAGCCATTATTACCTTAGAACAAGGAGAGAAAATTGAAATCTTACCACACTAACTATGAAAACATATAAACCAAGAACGCCTGGTCGGCGAGGAATGACTAAGGCTGATGATTCACAACTCACCAAAGGAGTGAAACCTTTTAAGAAACTTTTAAAAACAAAAAAATCAAGAGCTGGTCGTTCAAAGGGGAGAATTACAGTCAGGCACAAAGGAGGTGGTCATAAAAGAAAATACCGAGTAATTGATTTTAAAAGAACAACCAAACTTAGCATTCCAGCCAAAGTTCAATCCATTGAATATGACCCTAATCGTTCAGCCTTCATTGCTTTAATAGAATATCAGGATAAAGAGAAAAACTATATTTTAGCTCCTCAAGATTTAAAAAAAGGCGATGAAATAATTGCTGACGAAAAAGCCTCCTTGAGAGTGGGCAATAGAATGCTTTTGAAAAACATCCCAGTAGGAACTTTTGTTTATAATATTGAACTTAATCCAGGCCAAGGCGGTAAGATTGTTAGATCAGCTGGTGATAGTGCTCAGGTAATGGCTATTGAGGGAGGTTATGCTCAATTAACCTTGCCTTCAGGCGAGGTAAGAATGATTCTTGAAAAAGCCATGGCTTCTATTGGTAGTTTAAGTAAGCCTGAGCATACTTTTGTAAAATTTGGTAAGGCTGGTCGAAAACGCTGGTTAGGAATTAGACCAACTGTTCGTGGTTCAGCTATGGTTCCTGCTGACCATCCTCATGGCGGAGGTGAAGGTAGGGCGCCAATTGGTCTCCGGAAAGGACCTAAAACCCCCTGGGGCAAGCAAGCATTTGGTGTTAAAACTCGCAAGAAGAAAAAGTATTCAGATAAATTTATAATTAAAAAGCGAAAAAAGAAAAAACGTAAATAAATATGGCTCGTTCACTTAAAAAGGGTCCATATATTGATGAAAAACTATTAAAGAAAGTTAAGAAGCTTACGCCAGGCGATAAAACCCTGATTAAAACCTGGTCGCGGGCTGCTACCATTACTCCGGAAATGGTAGGTTTTACTTTTGGCGTTCATAATGGCAGGGAGCATATCTCAGTTTTCATTTCAGAGGACATGGTTGGTCATAAATTAGGTGAATTTGCTCCAACCAGAAAATTTGTCAGACACGGTGGTAAAATTCAACGTGAAATAGAAATAAAAGCAAAAGAATCAGAGATAAAGAAATAAAATATTATGGAAATCAAAGCAAAGTTGAATTATTTAAGGATAGCCCCACGCAAGGTGAGGTTGGTTGCTGACCTTGTGAGAAATATGGATGTTAAAGAAGCTGAAACCCAATTGAAGTTTATGCCTAAAAGAGCCTCAATTCCTCTTTTAAAGCTTTTAAATTCAGCTATTGCTAATGCTAAGAATAATTTTAATTTAGAAAAAGACGTCTTATATATCAAGAAATTAACCATCAATGAGGGCCCACCTTTTAAAAGATGGCGAGCAGGTTCTCGGGGCAAAGCTAATCCAATAGTAAAAAAAACTACTCATGTAAATTTGGTTTTAGATGTAAAGCCCGGGGTTAAGATAGAGAAACCCGCCCAAAAGGCAGAGCCTATTGAGGCGGGCCCGCCTAAATCCGAAAAGGTTTTGGCGGGAAAACCCAAGCCCAGAGCTCCAAAGAAAATTGCTAAAAGACCAGAATCTAAAGGTTTATTTAAGAAAATATTTAAAAGAAAAGCATTTTAATTATGACTCATAGAGTTCATCCCAAAATTTTTCGAATTAAAGGCATAGAGAATTGGCAATCTCAATGGTTTAATAAAAAAAAGTACAAAGAAAACCTGGAACAGGATTATAGAATCCGGGAATTTATAAAACAGCGATTAAAAGAGAGTGCAATTGATGAAATAATAATAAAGCGCTCAGCTAATTCTGTCTCTATTGTTATTCGAGCTGCTCGACCAGGAATTATTATTGGTCGGGGCGGAACTGGTGTTCAAGATTTGAAAAAAGACATAATTAATAAAACGTTTAAAGAAAAAGTTAAAGGTCTGGATATTAAAATAGATGTTGAGGAAGTTCGTAAATCAGAAACTCAAGCCAGTATAATAGCTCAAGCAGTGGCTGAGCAATTAGAAAGAAGAATGCCTTTTCGTCGAGTTTTAAAACAGACCTTTGATAAATTAACGCAAAATCCAGAAGTTAAAGGAGCTAAAATTTGCGTTAAAGGGCGCTTAGGTGGAACAGAAATGGCTAGAAAAGAATGTACACCAATAAAAGGACGTTTACCTCTTCAAACCATTAGGGCCAATATTGATTACGCTCAGGTTAATGCCTATACTATTCATGGCGTAGTTGGGGTGAAAGTATGGATTTTTAAAGGGGAAGTTTTTAAATAATATGTTACAGCCAAGAAAAGAAAAACATCGTAAACAGCAGAAAGGACGTCGAAGATTTAAAGGAACAACTAAAGCTGGAGCCGAGCTTAACTTCGGTAGCTTTGGTTTAAAAGCCCAAGCCACTTCTTGGATAACTGCTCGTCAAATTGAGGCTGCCCGGCGAACCATAACCCACTATATTCAACGAGGAGGAAAGATTTGGATAAGGGTTTTCCCCGATAAGCCCATTACTCATAAAGGAACTGAGGTACCAATGGGAAAAGGAAAAGGCAGCGTTGATCATTATGCTGTGCCAGTAAAAACAGGTCGGATACTTTTTGAAATGGATGGTGTTCCAGAGGAAATAGCCCGTGAAGCAATGAGACGAGCCAGCCATAAATTGCCAATCAAGACAAAGTTTATTAAGAGATAATCTATGAAAATCAAAGAATTACGCCAAAAGTCAAAAAAAGAACTGAACCAAACCCTTATTAGTTTGAGAGACAAGCTTAGAGAATTAAGATTTAATTTAACTGGTGGCAAGGTAAAAAATATTAAAGAAATCCATCAGACAAAAAAACACATAGCCAGAGTATTAACATTATTAAATGAAACAAGAAAACAAGACAAATAGAAAAATCCTAAAAGGAATAGTGGTTTCTGATAAAATGGATAAGACCATTGTTGTTTTGGTTGAAAGAATTAAGCAACATCCTCGTTATAAAAAAAGATATCGAATTTTCAAAAAATACAAAGCCCATGATCCAAATAATAAATATAAAATGGGCGATAAAGTTCAGATCCAAGAATCTAAGCCAATTTCAAAAGATAAAAAGTGGATAGTTTTATAACATGATTCAATTTGGGACTAATTTAAAAGTAGCTGATAATACCGGAGCAAAACATATCCGGGTTATTAAAGTATTAGGAGGAAGTAGGCACAGATATGCCAGGGTTGGAGATATAGTAACAGCTTCAGTTAAAGAAGCCGAACCCCGAAAAGCAGTTAAAAAGAAAGATATAATTAAAGCAGTTATTGTCAGGCAGAAGAAACCCTTGCGTCGAAAAGATGGCAGTTATATTAAATTTGATGAAAATGCGGCTGTGATTTTAGAAGGAACGAATCCTAAAGGCAATAGAATTTTTGGGCCAATTCCCAGAGAATTGAAGGACAAAGGGTTTACAAAGATAATTTCACTTGCAAAAGAAGTATTATGAAGATTAAAAAAGGGGATACAGTTCTAATAATTTCTGGAAAAGATAGAACCAAGAAAGGAAAAGTAATTCAAGTTCTTCCAGAGAAGAAGAGAATTGTTATTGAAGGACTTAATATTATGAAGAAACATGTTCGACCAAAAAAATCAGGGGAAAAGGGTCAGAGAGTGGAAGTGCCTCGTCCTCTTGATGTTTCTAATGTAAAATTGATTTGTCCCAAATGTAAGACCCCGGCTAGAATCGGCTATAAGGCTATAATAAAAGGCCGAGAGAAAAAAGTTAGAATATGTAAAAAATGTAATCAAGAGATTTAATATGCTACAAGAAAAATATCAAAAAGAAGTTATTCCAGCAATGAAAGAAAAATTTGGTTATAAGAATGATTTAGCTGTGCCAAGAATAGAAGGAACAATAGTCAACGTTGGAATTGGCAGCAGTGCTTTGAAAGACGAAAAAACTCAGGAGATTATTTCCAAAGATTTAACTTTAATCACTGGTCAAAAGCCAGTTCCTACTTTAGCCAGGAAAGCAATTGCTGGTTTTAAAACAAGAAAAGGAATGGTAGTTGGTTTGAAAATAACTTTGCGGGGAAAAAGAATGTTTGAGTTTCTTTCTCGCTTAATAAATGTTGCCCTTCCTCGAACCAGAGATTTTCGGGGCTTGTCTCCTAAATCAATTGATCAAGGAGGAAATTTAACCATTGGTATAAAAGAACACATTATTTTCCCAGAAACTTCAGGAGAAGATATAAAAAGAATTTTTGGCTTAGAAGTAACAGTGGTTTCTAGTGCCAAGAAAAGAAAAGAGGCCTTGGAATTATTTAAATTATTAGGTTTTCCAATAAAAAAAGAAGAGTAATATGGCTAAAAAATCTAATGTTGCAAAATCCAAGAAAAAGCCAAAATTCTCTAGCAGAACAGAGAAAAGGTGTTTTAGGTGTGGTCGTAGACGAGCTTATATGCGTAAATTTGGCTTATGCCGAATTTGTTTTAGAGAATTAGCCAATAAAGGGGAACTTCCCGGTATAACAAAATCTTCATGGTAGATCCAATTAGCGACATGTTAACAAGAATTCGCAATGCTCAAATAGTTGGTCATAAAACTGTTAGTTTTCCTTTTTCTAAAATTAAATTTAGTTTAGCCCAGATAATTAGCAAGGAAGGATTTATAGGCAATATTTCTAAAAAAGGGAGGGGGATTAAACGGACCATAGAAATAGTTTTAAAATATAAAGATGATAGAGCTAAAATTCCAGCTATTCAAGGATTAGAAAGAATAAGCAGACCAGGCCAGAGAATTTACGCAACAAAAAAAGAATCAGGAAGATTTTTAAAAGAACAAGGCATTATTATTTTATCAACTTCTCAAGGATTAATGACCGCCAAAGAAGCTAGGAAAAAAGGCGCTGGAGGAGAAATCCTCTGTAGAGTTTGGTAACATGAGCAGAGTAGGAAAACAACCAATTAAAATTTCTGAAGGCGTGGAGGTTAAACTCGACGAGGATTTAATATTAATTAAAGGTCCAAAAGGAGAGTTAAAACAAAAATTACATCCAGACATTGAAGTCGAAGTTAAAGATAAAGAAGTTATAATTAAATTAAAAGAAGGCGTTAAAAATACAGCTATTTGGGGAACTTTCAGGTCTTTAATTGCTAATATGATTAAAGGGGTGACTGAAGGATTTGAGAAAAAATTGATTTTTGAAGGAGTTGGTTATAAAGTTAATGTTGAAGGAAAAAAATTAGTTTTAAATTTAGGTTATTCTCATCCTGTTGAGATAGAAACACCCCAAGGGATTGAGCTTAAAGTAGAAAGAAATACCATTATTGTTTCTGGCATTGATAAACAATTAGTGGGGGAAGTGGCTGCTAATGTTCGTTCCAGAAGGAAGCCTGAACCATATAAGGGTAAGGGCATACGATACGAGAACGAGGTCATAAGGAGGAAAGTGGGAAAGAGAGCAGTAACCACAGAATAAATCTATGCAAACCAAAAGAGAAAAGCGCTATAAAAGACACAAAAAAGTCAGGGCCAAAATCAAAGGCACAAGTAAGGTGCCTAGATTGTGTGTTTTTCGGAGCAATAAACATATTTATGGACAATTGATTGATGATGAAAAAGGAAAAACATTATTAGTAGCCAAAGATTTAGAAATAAAGAAGTCTTCTAAGGGTAAAATAATCCTTGCTAAAGAAGTTGGAAAACTTCTTGCCCAAAAGGCAGTTGAGAAAAAGTATAAAAAAGTAGTTTTTGATCGGGGCGGCTATAGATACCACGGCCGAGTAAAAGCTTTGGCTGAAGGCGCAAGGGAAAAAGGATTAAAGTTTTAATATGATTAAAAGAGATATAAGAATTAGAGAACCAAAAATAAGGGAAAAGCCGGAGTTTGAGCAAAAACTTTTGGATGTAAGAAGGACTGCCAGAATGGTAGCTGGTGGTCGGCGTTTTAGTTTTCGAACTGTGGTTATTCTTGGTAATAAAAAAGGAAAGGTTGGTGTCGGAGTAGCCAAAGGAGCAGATGTTAGTATAGCAGTAGATAAAGCTGTTAAGCAGGCAAAGAAAAATTTAATCGACGTTGTTATTACTGAAGATAGCTCTATTCTTTATAAAATCGAAGCAAAATATAGCGCTGCCCGGGTAATGCTAAAACCAGCTGCTAAAGGACGAGGAGTTATTGCCGGTGGAACAGTTCGGGCAATTTGTAATTTAGCTGGGATTGAAAATATTACTGCTAAGATTATTGGCAGAACAAGCAATAAATTAAATAATGCTCGAGCCACAATAAAGGCATTAGAAAAATTAAAATAATGCAATTATACCAAGTAAAACCTGAACACAAACCAAAGAAAAAGAAACGGATTGGTCGGGGCGGTAAGCGAGGAACTTATTCTGGTCGAGGAATTAAGGGCCAGAAAGCTAGAGCAGGTCGAAAAATCCGACCAGAAATCCGTGATTTTATTAAAAAAATTCCTAAAAAGAGAGGATATAGGTTTAAAGCAAAGCCAAAACCTCAAATTGTTAATTTAAGAGATTTGGAAAAACATTTTAAAGAAGGAGAAACAGTCAGTCCAGAAACGTTGTTTAAAAAAGGATTAATTGCTAAAGTTAAAAGCAGAGAACCAAAAGAGGTAAAAATTTTAGGCCAAGGCAAACTTACTAAGAAATTAGAGATTAAAGGCTGTAAATTGTCTAAATCAGTTAAAAATGAAATGGTTAAATAAAGTTTTATTACTCTTTAAAATAAAAGAATTGCGAAACAAAATATTCTTTGTTTTGGCTTTATTGGTGGTTTTTAGAATAGCTGCCAATATCCCAGTGCCAGGAGTTGATACAGAGCGACTCCGGGCTTTTTTTGAAGGTAGTCAGCTTTTTGGTTTGATTAACATTTTCACTGGTGGTGCAATGAGTAATTTCTCTATTGTGATGCTTGGTTTGGGTCCTTACATTACAGCTACGATTATTCTTCAGCTTTTAACAATGATTTTTCCCAAACTTAAAGAAATATATCACGAATCCGGACCTGAAGGCAGAAGGAAGTTTAATCAATATGGTAGGATTTTAACTGTTCCTTTGTCGGTTTTACAAGCTTACGCAATGATAAGTCTTTTAAGAAGTCAGCAGGTAATTACTTTTCTTTCTCCCTTTTCTCTAATTACCACTATTGTTGTTATTACTGCTGGAGCTATTTTTCTAATGTGGTTAGGTGAGTTAATATCGGAAAAGGGGATTGGTAATGGAATTTCACTTTTGATTTTTGCTGGAATTATTGCCGGGATACCTTCCTCTGTTCGTCAGGCAATCCTTACTTATAGCCCCGCTCAGTTACCTGCCTATATTGGGTTTTTAATTGTAGCGGTTTTAGTAATTGCTGGGGTGGTAATAATTAGTGAAGGACAGAGAAAGGTTCCAGTTACTTATGCTAAAAGGGTAAGAGGAAGAAGAGTGTATGGAGGATTTGCTACTCATTTACCTTTGCGGGTTAATCAGGCAGGAGTAATTCCCATAATCTTTGCTCTTTCTATTATGCTTTTTCCAGGCATGGTGGCTAAATTTTTAGCCAATGCTCCTAGTGAGTTTATTGCTAATGCTGCCCAATTTGTTGGTAGAATTTTTGAAAATCAACTTTTTTATGGAGCAGTTTATTTTCTGTTGGTTGTTGTGTTTACTTTCTTTTATACGGCTGTTACCTTTGATCCCAAGGCAATTGCTGAAAACATCCAAAAACAAGGGGGTTTTGTGCCTGGTATCAGGCCAGGTGAAAATACAGCCAGCTTCTTTTATCATATTTTGAACAGAATTACTTTAGTTGGAGCAATTTTCTTGGGTCTTATTGCTGTTTTACCAATGATTGTTCAGGGTGCTACTGGCGTAGCTACTTTAGCTATTGGCGGAACTGCAGTTTTGATTGTGGTTTCTGTAGTTTTAGAAACAATGAAACAAGTTGAATCACAATTAGTAATGCGTGATTATGAAGGGTTCTAAAAAGAAAATTTTAAATATTATTCTTATGGGTCCACCAGCATGTGGTAAAGGGACACAGGCTAAGCTTTTATTAAAAAAATATAAGAATTATTTTTATATTTCTACTGGTCAATTATTTAGAAAATTAGTTAAGGAAAAAACACATACAGGAGAAAAAATAAAAGAAACTCTTGAAAGTGGCGGATTAATATTTGATGATTTAGCAACAACTCTTTGGATGTATGAAATTGCTTTTAATGTTAAAAAAAATCAAGGCATTATTGCTGATGGTTTTCCAAGAAGGGTACAAGAAGCAAAAGATCTTGATGAGTTTTTAAAATTTTTAGATAGAAAAAAGAATACCATTTTTTTCCTTATTGAAGTTTCAGAAAAAGAAGCACGCAAGCGCATAGGTATAGGCAAAAGAGGAAGAGCTGATGATGAGATGGGGGACATAAAAAGACGATTTAGATTGTATAGAAAGAGAACGATCCCAGCTTTGGATTATTTTAAAAAACAGGGATTTTTAATCAAAATCAATGGCGAACAAACCATTGAAAAAGTTTTTAAAGATATTTTAAGGGAAATAAAATGATAAATATTTATAAGTCAGAAGAAATTCAGGTAATGCAAAAAGGAGGAAGAATCTTGGCTGAAATAATGCAAAAGCTAAAAAGAGAGGTTAAATCTGGCATTACTACTAAATATTTGAATGAGGTCGCAGAGGACCTTATTTTAAAATATGACGCAGAATCATCATTTAAAGGGTTTAATAAATATCCAGTAACATTATGCACTTCTATAAATCAAGAAATAGTCCATGCTTTGCCAAGTGAAAGAAAACTTAAACAAGGCGATATTTTAAGTTTGGACTTAGGAATCAGGTACAAAGGATATTGTACTGATGTGGCGATTACGATTCCAGCAGGTGAAGTGGATAAAAGAACTAAGAAACTGATTGATGTTACAAGAAAGTCATTAGAGATCGGGATTAAACAATGCAAACTAGGTAATCATTTAGAAGATATTGGCTGGGCAATTGAGAACTATGTTAAAAAGCATAGCTTTAACGTTGTTAGAGAATTATGCGGGCATGGTATTGGTAAAAAAGTTCATGAAGATCCCCAAATTCTTAATTATGGGAAAAAAAGGGGGGGGCCAAAATTAAAACAAGGCATGGTTTTGGCTTTAGAGCCAATGGTTGTGACGGGTGATTGGAAGATTGAGAAATGTAAAGATGGATTTGGTTATAGAACAAAAGATAATTCTCTTTCTGCTCATTTTGAACATACAATAGCCATAACTAAAAACGGGCCAATAGTATTGACAAAAGTATAATAATTTGTTATACTTGTATTAACCTTAAAATAAAAATAGAATAAAAGGAGGATAAATTGAAAATATTAGATATTTTGATCGAACCCCTTATTAAGCTTTGGGAAATTAAAGACGAGATTCCAGAGAAAATTGATGTTATTGTGGGTATTGGAACAGGCCTTAAGAGTGATGGAACATGTAGTCCTCAATCTTGGGCAAACACAGAAAAAGCCGCAGTATTTTGGAAGGAACGAATTGTTAAAAGTAATAAAATTATCTTTACGAGCGGAAATTCTTGGGAAGGTCCCAGAGAAGCTGAGGCTATGGCAGACTTAGCAGTAGAGCTTGGCGTTCCAAAAGAAGATATTATTGTAGAAGCAGATTCCAAAAATACCCGCGAAAATGCTATTGAAACCCAAGCTATTGTGGTAAAAGAATCAGGCGAAGAGAAACCATGGAAGAATATTTTGCTCGTTGCTTATCGTATCCATGCCCGCAAAGTAAGAGATTGTTTTAAGAAAATTTTCGAGGACCCAGCTCTCAAAGACTCTTTTAGAATTTATACTGTCAAAAGTTACGCTGATCACGATCCAACAATCCCTCAAAGGCGATTAAGTTCAAAGACAAGATTCTTTCTCTGGGAATTATTCAGCTACGCCTACTTCAAACTCAAAGGATGGACTTGAAAAGGAGGAGAATTCGGCGGCCTTGCTTAGGTGAGGCCGTTTTTTTATTGGTTTAATTATGATATACTGGAAATATGGATAAAATACATCTATCAGTTATAATACCGGCCTATAATGAAGCCAATAAAATCTCGGCTACGCTTTTGGATGTTGATAAGTATTTATCAAAGCAAAAATATAATTATGAAATTTTAGTTGTTAGCGACGGCTCTACAGATGGCACAGCTAAAATAGTTAAAAAAATGCAGGAATTGGTTAAAAACTTGAAAATAATTGATAATAAAAAAAATCACGGCAAGGGTTATGTAGTTAAACAAGGAATGTTGGAAGCCAAAGGAAAATATGGATTATTTATGGATGCTGATAATTCAACCACCATTAATCACTTGGATAAATTTTGGCCAGAAACAAAAAAACACGACATAGTCATTGGTTCAATAGAAATAAAAGGAGCCAAGATTGAAGAAACAGCTGCCTGGTACCGTCGCTGGTTAGGTAAATTGGCAAAATATGTAATTAGAATTATAGCTGGTCTTTGGGAAGTAAAAGATTCACAAAGAGGATTTAAACTTTTTTCTGAAAAATCAGTTAAAAAACTTTTTCCCAAACAAACTCTTATGCGTTGGGGATTTGATTTTGAAATTTTAGCTCTGGCCAAGAAAATGGGATTTAAAATTAAAGAAGTGCCAGTAAAATGGAAAAACCCTCCTGGCAAGGTTACTTTGAGCTCATATTTTAAAACTTTTGGGGAATTATTAAAGATAAAATGGAATTTTTTAATTAACAAATATAAGATATGATTAAGAGAAGAAAAACAAAAAAACGATTTGGTTCAGAACTGCGCATGGATTTAGTTTCAAATGATTGGGTAATTATTGCTACTGGTCGAGCCCGTAGACCAGAAACTTTTGCTAAAGAGGAAAGAATCAAAGAAAAAATTTCTCCCAAGGATTGCCCTTTTTGTCAGGAAGAAATTCTAAAGAAAGCTATTGCCATTCAACGAAAACCTAATAGTTCCTGGTTTGTCCTTTCTATTCTCAATGATTTCCCTGCCTTTTCAATGGGCGATTCTCTTAATCAGAGAAAAGAGGGACCCAATAGAATTATGGATGGGCTTGGTTATCAAGAAGTGGTTATTACTGCAAATCACCAGAAGCAAATAGCCCAATTTTCTAAAGAAGAAATAAAAACAGTAATTGATTTATATCAAGAGCGATATTTAGATCTGATAAATAGGAAATTCATTAAATACGTTTCTGTTTTTCACAATCATGGTCGAGAAGCCGGTGCTACAATAGCTCATCCCCATTCTCAACTGATTGCCATTCCAGTAATTGATCCAGACTTAAGAGATAGTATTGATGGAGCTGAATCTTTTTACAGAGGCCAAGGGAAATGCGTTTATTGCACAATGATTAATTGGGATATCAAAGATAAACAGCGGATTATTTATGAAAATGAGAAATTTATTGTTCTTTGTCCTTTTGCTTCTCAAGTTTCTTTTGAGGTAAGAGTTTATCCCAAAAAACACCAACCTTATTTTGAAAAAATCGATGAGAAAGAGAAAGAGCTTTTTGCTGATGCCTTTCAGAAAGCCATAAGCAAGATTTACCGAGGCCTAAAGGATCCTCCTTACAATTTTTATTTTCATACTGCTCCTCGCGATGGAGGAACTTATGAGCATTATCATTGGCATTTGAATATTTTACCCAAGACCTCTGTCTGGGCCGGTTTTGAGTTAGGAGCAGGGATAGAGATTAGTAGTATCGAACCAGAAAAAGCAGCTGCTTTTTTGAAAAAAGTAAAATAAGATGTCTTCTGAAATTATCATATTACTGACTTCAATGTTGCCAATAACTGAGTTAAGGGCTACGATTCCTCTTGCTTTGATAGTTTATGAAATGCCAGTTTGGTCAGCTTTTCTTTTGGCAATTTTAGGTAATTTAGTCCCAGTCATCTTGATTATTTGGTTTTTAAACTTATTAATTAACAAGTTTTTAATTCACCAAATCTATATTTTTAATCGATTTTTTAGCTGGTTATTTGAGAGAACTCAGAGAAAGTATTCTAAAAAATTCGAGCGCTGGCGAGATTTAGCCCTAGTTATTTTAGTAGCTATTCCTTTGCCTTTTACTGGTGCCTGGACTGGTGCTTTAGCAGCTTTTGTTTTCGGCATTCCCATTAAACGGGCTTTTCCTTTAATTGCTTTAGGGGTTTTAATCGCTGGAATAATAGTTACTACTATTACTTTAGGGGTGATAAATTTATGAAAAAACTTATCATAGCTAACTGGAAATCTAATCCCAAAACCCTGGCTCAAGCTAAGAGACTTTTTAATGCTGTTAAGGAAACCAAAGCAGTAATTTGTCCACCATTTCCATATTTATCAGTATTTAAATATAATTTTCTCTGTGCGCAGGACTGTCATTGGGAACTGTCAGGTGCTTTTACTGGCGAAGCTTCTCCTAAAAGGCTTAAAGATTTAGGAGTTAAATATGTAATTATTGGTCATTCTGAAAGAAGAAAACATTTTAAAGAAACTGATGAGATTATAAACAAGAAAATAAAAGCAGCTTTGAAAGTAAGTTTAAAGCCAATTCTCTGTGTTGGCGAAAACAAAGGTCAGGAGGCAGAAAGAGTTATCAATAATCAACTAAAAAAAGATTTAAAAGGAATAAGTAAAAAAGATTTGAAAAAAGTAATCATTGCTTATGAGCCAGTTTGGGCAATTGGCACAGGGAATTTCTGTTCAGCTAATAAAGCTAATAAAGTAAGGGAGTTTATAAAAGAAAAATTAGATAACAAAATTCTCTACGGCGGCAGCGTTAATAGTAAGATTGCTAAAAATTATCTAAAAATTGGCTTTGATGGACTTTTAATAGGCAATGCTAGTTTAGATGCTGAGGAATTTAGAAAAATAGCAAAAAATGCCTAAATTTAAAACTTTAAAACAAGTAGACTTGAAAAAAAAGCGCGCTTTATTGCGCGTTGATTTAAATGTGCCCCTTGGAGAGAATATGAAAGTTGATGAAAACGAGAAGTGGCGGATAGAAGCAATTATTCCAACTTTAAAATATTTAATCAAACAAAAAGCTAAAATTATTTTAATTTCTCATTTAGGCAGACCAAAAGGCAGAAAAAATAAAAAATTATCTCTTAAGCCAATAGTTAATGAATTAAAAAAAATTTTAAAAAAGAAAATTATATTTTCAGAAGAAATTATTGGTTGGAAGGTTGAAAAAAAGATTGAAAGAATGAAATTTGGTAATATTTTAATGTTAGAAAATATTAGATTTCTTTCTGGAGAAGAAAAAAATTCCCCTGAACTTGCCAAGGACTTGGCCAAATTAGGGGATATTTTTATAAATGAAGCTTTTGCCAATTCTCATCGGCAGCATGCTTCAATGGTTGGTATTCCCGAGCATTTACCCTCTTTTGTTGGTTTTCTTTTTGAGGAAGAAATAAAAGAATTAGATAAGATTTTGAAAAAACCAAAACATCCTTTAATTGCTATTATTGGAGGAGCTAAAATTTCTACTAAAATAAAAGTAATTAATAAATTCTTGAGAATAGCTGATAATGTTTTAATTGCTGGCGCTGTGGCGAATACTATTTTTGCTGCTCAAAGATTTTTTATGGCAAAATCAATTACAGAGAAAAAAGCTTTTCCAGAAATTAAGAAAATTAATTTAAAAAATCCAAAACTATTTTTACCAAACGATTTAGTGGCCTTTGCCAAAGGAACTATTCGTCATCATGAAATTGATGAAATAGAAAAAGGAGAAAAAGTTTTAGACATTGGTCCAAAAACAATTTACTCATTCTCTGATTTAATTGAAAAAGCCAAGATGATTGTTTGGAATGGGCCATTAGGATTAGTTGAACAAAAACCTTTTGATAAGAGTTCAAAAATAATAACTGAAGCCATTACTGAAAGCAAGGCCTATTCAATAGTTGGTGGAGGAGACACTGTTGCTTTTATTAAAAAGATTGGAAAAGAGAAGGTTTTCAATCATCTTTCAACTGCTGGTGGTGCAATGTTAGATTATTTGGCTAACGAAACCTTACCAGGAATAGAGGCGCTAAAAGGATGAATAAAATATGGAAAGTAAATAAGAAAGCTCCAAAGAGCTTTTTAAATAAGTTTCCAGAGTATTCTGAATTAACCTTGCAACTACTTTGGGACAGAGGATTGAAAAGTCAAAAAGCAATTGATGAGTTTTTTAATCCTGATTATGACGAGGATCTTCACGACCCATTTTTATTAAAGGATATAAAAAAAACAATCAAGCGAATTGAAAAAGCAGCCAAAAATAAAGAGAAAGTAGCAATTTTTGCTGATTACGATGCTGATGGTATTTGCGGTGCTGTCTTACTGACTGAAATTCTAAAGATTTTTAAAATTAAGCCCGAAGTATATATTCCTGACCGTAATTTAGAGGGTTACGGATTAAATTTAAATGCAGTTGAAGAGCTTGGCAAGGAAGGAGTAAGTTTGATCCTTACTATAGATTGCGGAATGAGTGATTTTGAAGAGGTAAAATTAGCTAACAAATTAGGCATTGATGTAATTCTTATTGACCATCACGAAATTCTAAATAAAACGCCATCAGCCCTTGCTATTATTAATCCTAAACAAAAAGATTGTAAATATCCCTTTAAGTACCTTTCTGCTACTGGTGTTGCATTCAAGCTGGCTCAAGCTATATCAGAGGAAAATAGCTGGGAGAAATGGTTGCTCGATTTGGTGGCTATTTCCATAGTTACTGATTCAATGCTTTTATTAGGAGAAAATCGAACTTTGGTAAACTACGGCCTAGTGGTCCTTTCTCAAACTAAAAGAGCAGGTTTGAGAGCATTAATGAAAAAAGCCAGGATTGATGAAACGAATTTAAATACTTATGTTCTTGGATTTATTTTGGGTCCGCGAATTAATGCTGCCAGCCGGGTTGACCATGGTACCATAGCCTATAAACTTTTAATTGCCTCTGATAAAAACCAGGCAGAAAAAATAGCCCAGGAATTAGAAGAAAAAAATCAACAACGCCGGCAATTAATGAAAAAAATACTCCGAGAAGCAAGACAAAGAGCATTAAAGCACTATCAGAAGAAAAAAATAATAATTGAGGGAGATAAGAATTGGTTAGCTGGTATGGCTGGTTTAATAGCTCAAAGATTGAGAGATGAGTTTTGGCGACCCTGTTTTATTTATCAAGAAATTGATGATTTTAGCACTGGTTCAGCCCGGACTATTCCTGGATTTAATTTAGTTAAAGCCCTTTCTCGGTGCGGAAAATTTTTAGAAGATTATGGTGGTCATGCTGAAGCTGTTGGATTTAAGGTCTTGAATAAAAATTTAAATGACTTTCAAGATTTATTGGAAGAAATAGCTCAAAAAGAAATAAAAAAAGAAAACTTAATTCCTTATTTAGACGTTGATGTGGAGGTTAGAGTTGAGGATTTAGATTGGCCTATTTTTGAAGAAATTCAAAAATTTGCTCCTTTTGGTGGAGGCAATCTTTCTCCTTTATTTTTAATAAAAGGATTAAGAATTTCCAAATTAAAAGCGGTTGGTTCTAATGGAAATCATTTAAAATTATTTTTAGAAAAAGAAACAAAAGAATTTAAAGCTATTGGTTTTGGTTTAGCTGATTTTTGTGATAAAATACAAATAGGGGATAAAGTTGATATTGTTTTTGAATTAATAGCTAATGAGTGGAATGGAACAAAAGAATTACAGCTTAAGATAATTGATTTAAAGAAATCATGAAAATTGTAATTTATACAGATGGTGGTTCAAGAGGGAATCCTGGCCCAGCAGCCATTGGTGTAATTTTGACTGACGAGAAAGGCAAGATGATTAAAGAATATGCTGAAAAAATTGGCCGAACCACTAATAATGAAGCTGAATATGAGGCAGTAATTTTTGCTTTACAAAAAGCAAAGCTGCTTTTTGGTAAGAGGAAAATAAAGACAATGGAGGTGGAAGTAAAAATGGATAGTGAATTTGTGACTAAACAATTGAATAATGAGTATAAAATTTTAGATAGAAAAATTGAGCAATTATTTCTTAAGACCTGGAATTTGAAAGTTGATTTTAATAAAGTAAAATTTACCCATATTCCTCGTAATAAAAACCTGGAAGCTGATAGATTGGTTAATCAAGCCCTTGGTTCTAAGAAGAAAATGCTAGGCTTGTTTGGATAGATAAAATAATAAAGATATTAAAAAACATCTCGATATCATCGAGGTGTTTTTTAATGTCCTAGCAAGTCTGTAAGCCGAATTTTGTCGAAGATGATCATTTATCTGATCTCGCCATTACTGACGGATTCAAGCGAGCTACCATTTCACTGGTAGAAAATCATAAACACTTTCTACCAGATACTTGCTCTTGCACTCAGGTAAGGATTTAGCCGTTTCACCCCTCTGACCGAAGTCGGAGGGCTCGTCTCTGTTCGCACCTCTATCCTTTCGGACGACGGGTGTTACCCGCTACCTTGCTATCCCGATATAATCGGGATGAGTGTTCGGACTTTCCTACCCCTGCTAAGCAGGGATCGATCACCCAACTTACTAGGACAATCTTATTCTATCATAATAAATTTACAAAGTCAATATTTTGAGCTACAATAGGGGTAATGAAGAAGTCTGAACTCATTTTTAGTGCTTTATTGGTGCCAGTTGATTTTTTAATGTTTTTAGCGGCTGGCATTGCTGCTTATTTTATAAGAATAAGTCCTTTAATAGCTCAATGGCGGCCTGTTCTTTTTACTCTAAATCTTCCTTTTCAGCGTTATCTCATTTTATTAATTGCTGTTTCTATTTTTGGAATTTTGGTCTTTGCTGTTTCTGGTCTTTATAATATTACTCCTCAAAAGCGTTTATTTAAAGAATTTTTCCAAATTGTAGTAGCTATTTCAGCCACTCTTTTAGTAGTCATTCTTTATATTTTCTTTGGCCGGGAACTCTTTGAATCACGTTTTATTATCTTAGTGGCCTGGGCTTTTGCAATAGTTTTTATTAGCTTAGGTCGTTTTTTAATTAAAAAAATTCAACGTTATGTAGTGAGCAAATATAATGTGGGGATTCACCGGGTTATAGTGATTGGTAAAGACAAAATGACAAAAAAAGTTATAAGAGAAATCAATAGTCGGCCGGATTTGGGTTATAGATTAGTTAGACATTTTCCTGAATTAACAATTGAAAAGATTAAAAATTTTCTTAAAAAATCCAAGCCCCAAATAGATGAAGTTATTTTGGCCAGCCCTCGCTATGAAAGAAGCGAAGTTTTAGAGATTTTAGATTTTTGCGAGGAACAGAGAATTGGTTTTAAATTTGTTCCCAACCTTTTCCAGACCTTAACTACTAATATTGAATTAGATACTTTTGACAGCGCTCCTTTAATTGAGATAAAAAGAACTCCCTTAGATGGCTGGGGTAAAATAATAAAAAGAACGGTTGATGTTTTTGGTTCATTTTTGGGTTTGATTTTACTTTCTCCTTTGTTTTTAATACTTGGTTTAATTATTAGATTTGATTCCAAAGGACCGATATTTGTAAAATTGAAAAGGGTTAGTCAGCGTAAAGAATTTTATCTCTATAAATTCCGTTCCATGGTAAAGAATGCCGAGGCCCTAAAAAAGGATCTTTTGGAATATAATGTTAGAAAAGAGGGTCCTTTATTCAAAATGAAAAATGACCCTCGAATAACTAAAGTTGGTAAATTTTTAAGGAAGTTAAGAATAGATGAACTGCCTCAACTTTTTAATGTTTTTAAAGGAGAAATGAGTTTGATTGGGCCCCGACCCCATCAACCAGATGAAATCGCTAAGTATGAGAAACATCATAAAAAGATTTTACTTATTAAACCGGGTATGACTGGCATGGCTCAAATCAGCGGCAGTTCTAATTTGCCCTTTGAAGAAGAAGTTAAATTAGATAGTTATTATATTGAAAACTGGTCTTTAAAAAAGGACACATATATTCTTTTAAAAACCTTTATAATTTTATTTACTGACAGATCAGCTTGTTGAAATAAAAAAAGCCCCCCGATCAATGTCGGGGTCTTTTTTTATTTCATCTTTATTCTAAAGGTTTAACTTGTATTTTCTTGGTTTTGATTTTTTCTGATTTAGGAAGTTTTATAGTTAGAATACCATTTTTGATAGTAGCCTTAGCTTTATCTGCTTCCACTTCAACTGGCAAAATTACTGATCTGGAAAAACTTCCCCAGTAAAGTTCTTGATAATAATAATTTTCAGTTTCTATTTTTTCATCTTTTGTTCTTTTGCCCCGGATAGTAACCATATCATTGGTAATACTAATATCAATATCTTCGGGACCAACACCAGCAATAGTTGATTTAATAACAATATCTGAAGGGTTTTGATAAACATCAATAGTTAGCTGTCCTTCTTCTCCTTCTGCTTCTTCAAGCCAGTCCTTTTCTTCTTCCACAGGTTCAATAAGGGGAGTTTCTTTTTCCTCTTTTTTCTTTGGTTTTGGCATAGTTATAGGCTCTTTTTTTATGGTTTTTCCCGACCGCTGTCGGGATCCCGACTTTGGTCGGGACTTACTCTTTTTTTCTTCTGAAATTTCTATTTCCTCTTCCTCGTTTGAAGCGCCAGTTAGTTTTTCAAAAAATGATGTAGCCATAATTATACATTACAAACAGAGCGATGTTTATTAATTTTTTTGAACATTAGAGAAACAACCAAAGCCATAACCACGAGAAGTATCAGTAAATAAAGATTTCTTCCTGGAATATCTATTGTTGCTCTACTATGTAATATTATAATGTAATTAAAAATTGAATGCAATACAGTAGCTGTTAATAAGCCCAGCCAGATAAAAAACTTTCTCATTCTTGATTTTATAAGCAGGGAAACAGCAAGGAAATAACCAACAATAGCTGAAGCTAAGGCATGAAGGAAAGTTGCTCCTAAAAATCGGGTTGCTATAAATTCCAAAGTTGAAGCAATCGGCATGTCTGCTGGATAGGCCTGGATTAGAAGATAAATATTTTCAGCTGCTGCAAATCCTAAAGCTGCTATTATTAAGTATATCATAGCATCTACTGGTTCATCAAATTCTGGATTTTTTAAAATTCCAAATTTTACCACTAAATATTTCAGAACTTCTTCAATTAAGGCAAAACCAATAATTAAAAGAGCTATTTTTTGAGCCAGATTTATTTTTTCCAAACCAATAAAAAATCCTTGTTCAAGAAGACCAGCTATAGGGACTGCCAATATCCCTAAAAGGAAGATCCTAATAATCATTTTATTGGGTTCTGGATGTTTGTCTTTACGGAGATAAAAAGCCAGCCAGATTAAACTGGGCAAAAGAGCTAAGATTATACAAAGAAAAAATTTCATGATTTATTAGATTTCGGCCAATCAGAAATTATTAATGGTTTTTTAGTGTTTGAATAACTTATTTGCCAAAGATGTTCAGTGATAAAAGGCATAAATGGATGAAGAAGCTTGAGAATGGTTTTAAAAACTTGTTTATTAATATTTCTTTCTTGTTTTTTACTTGTTTCAATATACTTATCTGCGTATTCGTGCCAAACAAATTGATAGAGTTCACGAGTCGCTTCTCCCAATTTATATTCTTCCAGATTCTTGGTTGTTTGTTTAATAATTGTATTTAATCTTGAAAGAATCCATTTATCTGCTTTGGTTCTTCTTTTTGGAGTTTTTGATGGATTCATTTCGATAAAACGATTTATATTCCATAATTTATTAGCAAAATTTCTGCTGGCTTTTATTGCATCTTCAGTAAATTTAATTTGTTGCTGGTCCCGGGTAGTAAGATAAAGAATGCCGAATCGAGTAGCATCAGCCCCATATTTATCAATTAATTCAAGAGGATCAATAATGTTTCCAAGTGATTTACTCATTCTTTTTCCCTCTATATTTAAAACAGTTGAATGAATATATACATCTTTAAAAGGAATTGTTTTGCAGAATTCTAAGCTAGAAAAAATCATTCGAGCAGCCCAAAGATAAATAATTTCACGGGCCATTGTAATAAATGTTGTTGGGTAGAATTCTTTAAAATCTTTAGTCTTCCCTGGCCAGCCAAGAATAGCAAAAGGCCAAAGAGCAGAAGAAAACCAAGTATCTAAAACATCTGTTTCTCCTTTAATAGGAATTTTGTGTCCCCACCATAATTGTCGAGAAATACACCAATCTTCAATATTATTCATCCAATCCAAATATATCTTTTTGTAGCGAGCAGGAATAAATTTAATTTTATTTTCTTTCACTGTCTCAATAGCTGGTTTAGCTAATTTATCCATTTTCAAAAACCATTGTTTAGATATTAGAGGTTCAATTGGAGTTTCACAGCGACTACAAATAGCTAAAGAATGTTGGTAATCTTCTTCCTTGGTTAATAATTTTTGCTTTTTTAAATCTTCAATAATTTTCTTTCTAGCTTGTAAAATTTCTAAACCAGCATATTCTCCTCCTTGTTGGGTTATTTTTCCATCTTCGCCAATAACATTAATTACTGGTAATTTGTGGGCTTTTCCCATTTTATTATCAATGATGGCGTGAGCAGGAGTAACCTTGACTGCCCCTGTTCCAAAATCTTTGTCAACTAACCTATTAGCAATAATAGGAATTTCTCTATTCATCAGAGGCAAAATAGCTTTTTTCCCAATTAAGTTTTTGTATTTTTTATCCTTAGGATTAACTGCTACTGCTGTGTCACCTAACATTGTTTCTGGTCTGGTTGTTGCTACTGTTATGTCTTTTCCGTATTTAATATAGTAGAGTTTTGTTTTTCTTAGAACATGCTTAACTTCTATATCTGAAACAGCTGTTCCGCAACGCGGACACCAATTAACAATTCTCGGTCCTTGATAAATCCAACCCTTTTTATAGTAGTGATTGAATGCAGTTTCAACTGCATTAACATAATCTTTATCAAGGGTAAATCTGGTTCTTGACCAATCACAAGAACAACCTAATTTCTTGAGCTGGTCTAAAATAAGATTTCCGTATTTTTCTTTCCATTGCCAAACTTTTTTAATAAATTTTTCTCGTCCCAGATCATGGCGCGTTTTTCCTTGTTTTTTAAGTTCTTTTTCCACTACATTTTGGGTAGCAATTCCCGCATGGTCAGTTCCAGGAATCCAAAGAGTTGATTCTTGTTTCATTCGATGATACCTGATTATGATATCTAGAGCTGTATTCTCTAAAGCATGTCCCACATGAAGAGAACCTGTAACGTTTGGTGGGGCCATAGCAATAACAAAGGGTTTGTCTTTTCCGCGGGCCCGCCCGCCGGCGAGGCGGGGCATAAAAAATTTACCTTTTTCCCAAAGAATATAAATTTTCTCCTCAACCCTTTTTGGTTCATAAGCTTTTGGAATTTGTTTCATATATTATAATTATCGCATTTATTGACCAATTCGTAAATTGGCATTTGCTTTAACATTCTTTGTAGATTTATTAAAATATCCAGCTACAGCAATCATTGCAGCATTATCTGTACATAAATTTTTTACTGGGACTAAGAAATTTTGCATTTTGGATTTAAATTGCTTGCGTAATTCCTCGTTAGCAGCAACACCGCCGGATAATATAATGGTTTTTGCTTTGTATTCTTTTGCTACTTTCATTGTTTTGCTTATTAATACGTCTATTATGGCTTGCTGGGTTTCGCCGCACAAATTTCGAATGAAATTTTTGTTCATTGTTCGTTGTTTATTGTTCTTTATTGTGTATAAAACAGCAGTTTTTAATCCTGAAAAAGAGAAATCATAATTTTTATGATTAATCATTGGTCTTGGTAATTCTATGCTTGATTTTTTTGCTTTTTCTGCTTGTTTAGAAATTTCAGGTCCACCTGGATAACCAAGCTTTAAAAGTTTAGCTACTTTGTCAAAACACTCACCAGCAGCATCGTCTCGGGTTTCACCTAGGATTTTGTAATCTCCAATTTTTTTTATCAATATTAATTGGGTATGGCCACCAGAAACTACCAAGGCAATTGCAGGAAACTTAATCTCCTTATTTTCTAATAGATTAGCGAGTATATGAGCTTCAATATGATTAACGCCAACAATTGGTTTTTGCCATTTATAAGCCAGAGCTTTGGCAAAATGAACGCCAATTAAAAGAGAGGGGATTAAACCAGGTCCTACGGTTACAGCTATTAAATCAATATCTTTTGGCTTTATTTTTGCTTCCTTGAATGCTGTTTTTAAACAGGGTTCAATATTTCTTAAATGTTCCCGAGCAGCCAAATTAGGCACAACCCCGCCATATTTTTGATGGACTTTTATTTGCGATGAAACAACATTAGAAAGGATTTTAAAAATCGGCCTCTTTTTCCCAGAGACCTCAACAATCGCCACACCAGTATCATCACAACTTGTTTCAATTCCCAAAATAATCATATTTATGCTACAATAATATATTAGCAAAAGGTCGGTTATTAGTCAAAAAATAAAATTATGCTATCAAAGCTACCAATCAATCTTAATAAAGTAAATAAAGAGAATATAGATAAAGAAATATTGAGAGCAGGGATGATTGCTGAATTAGATGCAGTTAGCTTTTATGAACAAATGGCTGGGATGACAGATAAAAGCGATATTAAAAAGGTTCTTTTAGATATAGCCAAGGAAGAAAAGACCCATATTGCAGAATTCGAAACTTTATTATTAAAATACGACCCAGAACAAGTAAAAGAAACAGAAAAAGGTAAAAAGGAAGTTGAAGAATTAACAGAATAGTTGATAATTTTCAGTATTTCTGGCATAATAAGGACGTTGGCGCCATCGTCTAACGGTTAGGACACCAGATTTTCAATCTGGCAATCGGGGTTCGATTCCCCGTGGCGCTATTTTTTTGCGGTAGTAGTTCAGTGGTAGAACGTCTGCTTCCCAAGCAGAAGATCGCCGGTTCGAATCCGGTCTACCGCTCATGCCAGCATAGCTCAGTGGTAGAGCAGGGCTTTCGTAAAGCTCAGGTCGTCCGTTCGAATCGGACTGCTGGCTTATTTTTATAACTTGTGTTTTAATTTAATTTCAGTTATCATTAACTATTATGGAAATTCAGGAGAAAATTGAGGAATTAAAAAACAAGACCCGCCAGATGGCGGACTGTCTTTGACTTGGGAAAAAAGCAGAAGAGAATAAAAGAATTAGAAAAATTAACCCAGGAAAAAGATTTTTGGAATCCGCCAGCTGGCGGACCAAATCCAGTTAAAATTAATGAGGAGCTGGCCGAGTTAAGAGAAGAAAAGGACTTTTGGGGAAACATTAAAAAAGAATTAAATCAACCAACTGAAATAACAGAAGAAAAATTAAAAGACTTAGAAGAACGATTTAAAAAAGCAGAAATTAAAGCACTTTTTTCAGGAGAATATGATAAGCGAGATGCTGTGATTACTATTTATTCTGGTGCTGGTGGTACCGAAGCTCAGGACTGGGCAGAAATGCTTTTAAGAATGTATACTCATTATGCTGAAGACCATAATTTTAAAGTAAAAACTTTGGATATTGCTTCGGGCCAGGAAGCAGGAATTAAAAATGCTACAATAGAAATCAGCGGACTTTATGCTTATGGCTATTTAAAAGGAGAGAACGGTGTTCATCGTTTAGTCCGTTTATCGCCTTTTAATGCTGATAATCTTCGCCATACTTCTTTTGCCTTAGTTGAGGTTTTGCCCGAGATTAGCGAAGATATAAAAAAGGAGATAGAAATAAAGCCTGAGGATTTAAAAATGGATACTTTCCGCTCCTCTGGTCCTGGTGGTCAGAATGTTAATGTTCGTTCAACCGCAGTTCGACTTACTTACTTGCCAAACAAGATTGTTGCTGCTTGTCAGAGCGAAAGAAGTCAGGCCCAGAATCGGGAAAAGGCAATGAAGCTTCTTTATACCAAGCTTTATCAACAAAAATTAAAAGAGAAAAAACAGGAAAAAGCTCTTTTGCGAGAATCGCTACCTTCAGCCGAGTGGGGAAATCAAATCCGTTCCTATGTCCTCCACCCTTATAAAATGGTTAAAGACCATCGGACTAGAATAGAAAGTTCAGATCCTGAGGAAGTTCTAGATGGTAAATTAGATAAATTTATTGAAGCCGAAATAAGACAAAAAATATGATAGAATTTAAAAAAATTTCTAAACTTTACGACGGCTGCGCTGCTTTAAAAGATATAACTTTTAAAATAAAACCCAAAGAATTTATTTCTATTGTGGGTCGTTCTGGAGCTGGCAAGACCACTCTTTTGAAGTTGTTGTTAAAAGAGGAAGAACCGAGCGAAGGAAAAATTCTAGTTGACAGCAGGCAGATAAAAGAATTAAAAGAAAAAGAAATACCAGCCTATCGAAGAAAAATCGGGTCTATTTTTCAGGACTTTAAATTACTTCCCAATAAGACTACTTACGAGAATATTGCTTTTGCCATGGAAGCTGGTGGCTGTTCTGAAGAAGAAATAGATGAAGACGTGCCTCAGATTTTGGGCTTGGTTGAATTAATTGATAAAGCAGAAAATTTTCCTGCCCAGCTTTCCGGCGGTGAAAAGCAGAGAGTAGCTATTGGCCGGGCTTTGGTTCATAAACCTGATATTCTAATGGCTGATGAGCCAACCGGAAACTTGGACCCTCTTCATACTTGGGATATAATAAGATTGCTTTGCCGAATTAATGAATTGGGCACAACCGTTATTTTAGCTACTCATGATAGAGAAATAATTAATGCCTTAAGCAGGCGAGTAGTAAGTTTAGATCGCGGCAAACTAATCCGCGACGAAGAAAAAGGAAGATACATAGTATGAATTTTGAATTTTGAATTTTGAATCAATTTTGAATGACTTAATTTTGAAACTAATCCCGAAATCGAATTAAGATTACGGAAAAAAATAGGCACCGTGACACAAGGCCACAATGCCCAAAGATCGAAAAAAAGCTGTTAGAATCAGAGTTTTGGGAGAGTAAATCTGGTGGATATCACAACTTCAAAAGGCCAGCTGTAATGCTCTGTTTGTAATTCCTCCATATAACGGGTAGCATAAAACAAATTTTTTCTATATTTTTTCAATTTTTCCTTAACTTCCTCTATAGTTTTACCTTTTATCCTGAAAAATCTACGACCACTTTTTCTGTAAATCACCCTATATTTTCCACCACTTTGATCCCCAGATGATTCTAATAAGAGTGCCTCAAAGTCATTTTTCATTTTAAAAGCCTCCTTTTTGAATTTCAATAAAATCATATCATATTATTAATTCTTTGTCAATATTTAAATTGATTTTGTGAACAAAAAGCAAAACAACTACGATCTTGAAGATCGAACGGCTAAATTTGGCGAAGAAATTATTGATTTTTGCAAGAGCATGAAGCAAGATGCGATTACTAGACCATTGATAAGTCAGATTATTCGTTCAGCAACCAGTATAGGAGCTAATTATATGGAAGCTAATAGCGCTGCTTCTAAAAAAGATTTTAAAAACAAAATCTTTATTTGTAAAAAAGAATCTCAAGAAACTAAACATTGGTTAAGAATGATGGCAAAGTGCTTACCAGAAAAAGCAGAAGAAATGAGAAAATTATGGAAAGAATGTCAAGAATTAACTTTAATCTTCGGCAAAATAGTTTCTTCATTAAGAAAATAGTTATTTTAATTAATTGTTTTAAAATTAAAAAATTAGATAATTCAATCAAAATTCAAAATTAAAAATTCAAAATTAATTATAATATGAAAGCGAATTTTAAAAGAATAATAAAATGGGCTTTTAAGAATTTCCGGAGAAATGGCTGGCTATCAACAGCCACGGTTAGTATTATGGTTTTGACCCTGTTAGTTATTACTCTTCTTTTAATGGTAAATATAGTAGCTAATGCTGTTTTGGGAAATTTGGAAAAGAAAATTGATATCAGTGTTTATTTTAAATTAGAGACGCCAGAAGAAGAGATTCTTAATGTTAAGTCCCAACTTGAAGAATTAGAAGAAGTTGAAAGCGTTGTCTATGTTTCTCAGGACGAAGCTCTCATTAAGTTTAAGGAAACACATAAAGACAATCCTATTCTTCTTCAAAGTTTGGAAGAATTAGACACCAATCCCTTGGAAGCCAGTTTAAATATCAAAGCCCAGGAAACAAGACAATACGTCAGCATCAATCAATTTTTAGAAGGCGTTTATTATCAGGACATTATTGATAAGATTAATTATATGCAGAACAAAGAGGTGATAGAGAAATTGGGCAAGATCGTTATGGATGTTAAAACCGCAGGATTGGTATTGACTTTAGCTTTGGCAGTGATTGTCTTTTTAGTAACTTTTAGTGCTATTCGTTTGGCAATTTATAGTTCCCGGGAAGAAATTGGAGTAATGCGTTTAGTCGGGGCTACTAATTGGTTTATTCGCGGTCCTTTTATTGTTGAGGGTATGCTTTACGGCATTATAGCAGCAGTTGTTACAGTTGCTTTTCTTTATCCGCTTTTTTACTTTCTTTCTCCTAAGCTTTCAGGATTTTTACCAATTGGTGATATTTTTACCTATTTCCAAGCCAATTTATTATCTTTCTTTGTTTTGCTTTTAGGTATTGGTGTTATTTTGGGCGCTTTCAGCAGTTTGATTGCTGTGACAAAGTATTTGAAGAGGTAAAGTTATGAAAGAAAGCAAAGATCTAAGAAAACTTAGATTTGAGAGAATTCCTGCTTTGTTTAGCCAGTTGATATCCGATATAAAGCCAGCGCCTAAACGGCTCGATATAAAAGTTAATATAGAGGTGGTGAACAAGAAAGGGATTGAGAAGTTTTGCAAGAAGAACAATGATCTGAATATTTTAAAGAAAATGATGAACCACGAGCTTGTTAAAGAGCCAGCTGAAAAAGTCATTGTTATTAGCCGGCAAAATAAAAAGAAAATTTACAAAAAATATTTTAATAAATTACTTGAGGATCTTGGATATAATGTAAATGTTTTGCTGTCAAAGAGCCATGAAGCAGATTATGAAGCCGCCATTAATATAGGCGGTTATTCTATTCCTGGCTGGGCTAAGTTTGTTAAACTTCTTAGAAAATTTAATAATAATATAGCAGTTTTCTTTGGCAAAAGATTTGCGCCAGGCAAGTCCAGGTTGCATGTAAGAATATGGCAAGGGGAAAAACATTGGTATTTAATTGCTCATATTGATAAATATAATTATGTTTTTAATATTAAGCAGATAGGAAGATCTCATATTGGTTCTGGCGCAGGCGATTATAAAAGAGGCAATAAATATTTTTTAGGCAGTTTAAAGTATTATTTTGGCAAAAATCAGAAAACATTATAATTTTGCGGAGTCGTTTAATGCCGGGTCGTCTAATGGTAGGACACTTGGTTCTGGACCAAGGAATCGGGGTTCGAATCCCTGCCCGGCAGTTTGGTAGTTTTTTAAAAAAATGTTAAAATAGAAGAAGAGGGTAGAAAATGGATAAATATGACAAGTGATGATCCTTATCCTAAAATAAAAAAAGCAGAGATTATTGTTGGTATTCCTTCTTACAATGAAGCAGATAACATTGATTGGGTTGTTAAACAAGTTAGTCAAGGATTGCAGAAATATTTTCCCAGGAAATCGGCAGTAATCATAAATGTTGATAATAACTCCAAAGACGGGACTAAAGAGGCTTTTTTAAAAGCCAAATCTTCGGTTCCTAAAGTTTATCTCAGCACTCGACCCGGAGCAAAGGGTAAAGGCAGTAATTTTTACAACCTATTTAAATTCATAAAAGAGCATTCTTCCAAGATTAATATTGTTGTTGACGCTGATTTAAGAAGTATTACCCCGGATTGGATAAGAAAGTTAGGCAGACCAGTAAAAAAGGGCTACGATTTCGTTGCCCCTTTTTATATTCGTAACAAAAGAGATGCTTTAATTACTAATCATTTTTGTCATCCCTTGATTTATGCTCTTTTAGGCCGGAACATTTCTCAGCCAATTGGCGGGGATTTTGCTTTTTCTTTAGAAATGGTAGAGCATTGGCTTTCTAAGAAATGGCCCAAAGCTGTTTATCAGTACGGGATTGATATTTTTATGACCACCGAGGCAATTACAAATAGGTTCAAAGTTTGTCAGGTTGATTTAGGACGCAAGGTTCACAAACCAACCAGCTTAAAGTTAGATTCAATGTTTGTTCAAGTAGCCACTACTTTATTTAATCAATTAATTATAAATAAAAGGCTTTGGGACAAGAAAAAGGTGAAAAAGACCAAGATTTTTTATAGGAAGGAAATTAAAAGACCTCAACCTTTAACTTTTGAACTTCAGAGATTCAAGGATGTTTGTCGATTGGGTTTTGAAGCAGGTGAAGAGATTATCAAAAAAGTTTTAAAACCAGATAATTACGAAAAACTAAAGAGACATTATAGATTAAAAAGAAATGGTATAGACGCTGATTTATGGTCAAAAATTGTTTATGATTTTCTTTATGCTTATGAGAATTTTAATAATAAGAAAAAGTTAATTGAGACTTTGGAAGTAGTTGCTTTTTGTCGGTTTTTCTGCTATGCCCGATTGGTTGAAAGAGTGAATTCTGGAAAAGCAGAAAAAGAAATCATTAATCAAGCCAGGGTCTTCCGAGAGAATAAAAATTATTTGTTAAAAATAGAAGATAAGAGTAAATGATTTGGCTAATTATAGTTCTAATTCTTTGTTTTGTTTTATCAATTCTTATATTGGTTTATGCACTTTCTTTGATTATTGGTTTGATTTGGGCAAAGGGCGTGCCATTTGTTTCTTTATCAAAGAAACAATTAAGAGCAATTGATAAAAATATTAAATTAAAGCCAGGTGATAGAGTTGTTGATTTGGGTTGTGGCGATGCTCGGGTATTAAGAATGTTTGAAAAGCAGGGAGTAAAAGATTTAACTGGCTATGAAATTAATTTCTGGGCTTATTTATCAGCCAAGATAAAAAATAAACTTTTGAAGTCAAAATCAAAAGTTTATTTTAAAAACTTTAAAAAAGCTGATTTATCAGAATACAATGTAGTTTTCTGTTATTTACTGGACTATTATCTAAATTCCTTAAAAGAAAAATTTGACAAAGAACTAAAACCAGGAACAAAAATAATTTCCTATGGCTTTCCAATAAAAAACTGGCATAAGCCAGAAAAAATAGGAAGAATGTTTGTTTATAGGATTTAATTTGAACGGCTAACCCCCTTAGCCGTTTATCCTGCTACTGCTGGGATTGAATTTTTGGTTGGGATAGAGTAGAATAAAATAAAAAAGGAGGTATGAAATGCCAGAATTAGTACTGAACATTATTAAGGTAGGGGATACATATCGAGCTTTAATACATGTTGGCGAGGATGTGAATTTAACCCATAGAAAAGTTGTGTTCAAACGTAGTAAATTTACCAGCGGAAGGAGGGAAGATATAAGAAGGTTAAGTCTGCAATTAAAAGACGAAGCACAGGATTGGGCCCGTAAACATAATATTCCCTTTGTTGCTAATCTTGATCCTGATCTCTATGGATAACAGAGGTTCTTAGAAAAAAAATCTAAGAACCTTTTTTTATTTTTAATTAAAACTCACTACAGGGCTTGACAAGTTCTGTGGGTTTACTAAAATAGAAATAACGGGGTCTATCCGCAAAAAATTCGGGAAAAACCCGACAACCAAAGCCCACCAAAGACTTAGTTTATTCTAGAACCCAAGGCGCAAAGCGGTTAGACCCCGCTTTTTTATTTAAAAAAACCTATAGTCTACGTAAATTGGGCTTGACAAATTATTGATATGGGCGTATGGTGTAAGAGTAAGAAAAATCTTACTAAAGGAGGTAAGAAGTGAATTTATTTAAAAAATTTCACATTCAATGGGCTTGGCTTTTAACGAAAGGTGGAACTGGGACAGGTCTGCTTATTGCAGCTTTTATTCTAGTGTTTGCTTTTGTCGGTGTTGTTGTATTTATGCTTGGTTTTCTTCACAACCAAGAAGGTGAAAGGGTGATAGCTAATAACTTAATACAGATTATCGGAGGGGTCTCAGCATTGGTTTTCTTCTATCTATACTTTATCGACGTGGGTTATTCTAATTCATCTAATAATTTCAAGATAGCTATTAATAAAGCAGAGAAATTTGTTGCAGAAAATCCTGAATGTTTTCCCAAGATAAATATGCTTATACAAGAGACAAGAGGAACAAAAAACCCTGCAAAGCTAAACGAATGGATAGATAACTGGGAAAAACTTTCTTCTACAGAAGCGAACATGCAAGGACTGGAAAAAGAAAAGGAAGAAATAGAGAGAGGAATTCCTCTTGAGAAAGTTAATGCCAAGATTAAAGCAGAAAGGGAAAGAATCGAAGAACTAGAATCTGAATTAGCCTAACCATCCAAGCTTATTAAAGGGACAAGAACCGTATTCTTGTCCCTCTTTTTTTATTTGAAAAAAACTGATTTAAGGAGTATGATGAGGGTATGAAAAAGCAAAAAATAACTGCTCAAGGGATAAAATTTTCTATTGAAAAAGATAATAAGGAAATTGCCCGAGCCTATCTTTATTTAATGAAAAATGATTTACACAACCAACCTTTTGGTTTAATGGAAGATGTATTTGTTGATGAATCATTAAGAGGCAAAGGTTATGGAACAAAAATTGTCAAAGAACTGATTAAACAAGCTAAAAAACAAAACTGCTACAAACTAATTGCCACCAGCCGTTATCCCCGTAAAGAAGTTCATAAATTATACAAGAAACTCGGTTTTAGAGACTGGGGGAAAGAGTTTAGAATGGATTTTAGATAATTATTAGGGATTTTTACCATCCGAAGCTTTACGCGTAGGGTGGGGGGAAAGAAATAGTGGTATAATAGAGGTATGGAAAGAGTAAAGAAAATAAACAAAAAAACTCGAAAGAAAAAAAATGGACTCAATGATCTAACTGGTAGAGAGTGGATTATTCGAACTAGAAGCGTATTTGAAGGTGTTCTTTTTAGCACGCCCCCTCCTAGAGATAGGCTTAAGATGCAGCATCCAGCGACATTTGCAGAAAAGGACATTGAGGAATTAATTAAATTTTTTACCAAAAAAAGAGGACATATTTTAGATCCATTTGCTGGTGTAGCCTCTACATTAATAGCTGCCTTAAGACTAAAAAGAAGCGCTACAGGCATAGAGCTTATTAGAAAATGGATTGCCGTTGGCAAGAAAAGAATAAAAGCTATTTATAAAGACATAGATATTAATAGCGATTTATCTAAAATTAGAAAAAATGAAACTAATTTAATCCACGGGGATTCAAGAGAACAGCTCAAAAAGATAAAAAAACCTATTTTCGATTTTATTGTAACAAGCCCTCCGTATTGGAAAATACTTACTAAAAAATCTGATCACAAGACTAATCAAGAGAGAATTAGTAAAGGACTAGATACCAAGTATAGTAAAAATGTGAAAGATTTAGGAAACATAAAGTCTTATGAAGATTTTCTGGAAGAATTGGCAGGAATATTTTTATTATGCAAGAAAGTTTTAAAGCCCAATAAATATATGTGTGTTATAGTTTCTGACTTTAAGCACGGTTCAAAATTTTACATGTACCATGCTGATTTAGCAGAAAAGATAGAGGATATTGGTTTTAAATTAGCGGGCGACACAATACTAATTCAGAATAGTAAAAATTTGTATCCTTACGGCATACCATATGCTTATGTCCCTAATATTATCCATCAACATATTTTAATATTTAGAAATATATAATTTATGATTAACAAATTTAATAATGAAACCAAACTTCTAGAAATAAAAAACCGCAGATATTACGGAGGCAAACACAGATTAGTAGATTTTATTAAAAATGCTGTTAACGAATATGTAGGTGATAATTGGAATGTTTTTTTTGATATTTTTGCTGGCACTGGAGTCGTGGCTTACAATTTTAATAAAAAAAGCAAAAGGATAATTGTAAATGATTTTCTATATCATAACTATGTTGGTTTAAAATGTTGGCTTGGGACAAAGAGATACAACAAAAGACATATCGAAAATATCATTGATCATTTAAACAATTTAAAGAGACATGAGGGTTATATCTCAAAAAATTTTGGCAGAAAATTTTTTACCACAGGAAATGCAAAAAAAATGGATGCAATTAGAGAAGAGATAGAGGTTTTATATAGAAATAAGAAAATAAATGAGCATGAATATTATATATTATTAACTTCTTTTTTTTATGCAGTAGATAAATGTGCAAACATAATAACACAATACGAGGCCTATCTTAAAAAATTTGATCCAAATCTTTTTAATAGGGCCGGAAAACAAGTTACATATCACGGAGCGGTTAAGCCCATAATTCTGAAAGTTCCTGATATAAAAAGTAACGAGAACTTAAATAATGTAGTATATAAAAGCGATGCTAATAAACTAATAAAAAGAATAAAGACTAACATAGATATCTTGTATATTGACCCCCCTTATTCAACCAGGCAATATATTTCTAACTATCATTTATTGGAAAACATAGTTACTTGGCAGAAGCCTAAGCTTTATGGAAAGGCCAAGAAAATGGATTGTAACGATCTAAAAAGTTTATATTCTAGAAAATCCATGGTATTAGAAGTATTTTCTGATTTAATTAAAGAAGCAGTTAAAAAAACAAGATTTATAGTGATGAGTTATAGTAATAGGGGATTAATATCTAATTCCGAAATAGAAAATATATTAACAAAGTTTAGCGGCAAGAAGCCGGTAATCTTAGTAAAAGATTATAATGGTTGCCATGTGTGTACTTCTAAAGTACGGGATAATAAAGAAAAGCTTTTTATAGCAAAGTGTAAAAAATAAATTTATGAAATTAATAAGCGAATGGCAAAAATTAGCGCAAAAGATAGTATTTACCACCAGAGAAGGAAAAGAGAAAAAAGCGCATTCAAGGGTTCAAATGTGGGATTTCCCTCATCATGTTTTTGATTTAAAAACAATCGCAAAAACATTAGAGAAAGTTAAAAATAAAAAAGCAATAGACCAAAGACGTTCTCACCCGTTGCGCTCATTGGGATTATTAGATCAAAACTATAGCATCACCAACGTAGGGAAGAAATTTTTAGATTCAAAGCAAGATAGAATTAAAAAATTTATTATAGAAAACCAATGTAAAAAATGGCATTATCCAAACATCACATTAACAAGGCCTTCCTCTTTGGCTCAAAGGTTTAATATTTTTCCATTCTGGATTTGTCTCATTTTTATGTTATCTCTTAAAAAACAATTTGACTCAGATATTTTATCGGAAGACGAGGCTATATTTACTATATTATCAATGAAGAGCTATGCAGATATTCCTAAAAGATTAGAGTTTCTTGTAGATTTTAGAGATAGAAGTCTTGAGGAAAGAGAACAAATACTATCTCGGATGCACATTAAAGAATCTTTAGATTTCTTGCACAAAGGAGCATGTTACAAATTATTTTCTGCTTGGACCAGATATTTTCTTACAGATTCTGAAGGCAATTTAATTTTAAATAATGATACTATTAAAGAAGCATCTAAAATAGTAAAAGTATTTAATGATTTATATAAAGAGAAAAAAATTCCTTTATGGAATACAAAGAGATATAAAGACTTATTGTATTCAGAGAAGAGTCTTGAAAGTTTTTTTAAGAAAAAAGAATATGTAGATATTAAAGATGCTTTTCCTGATATTAGTAAGATAAAGGCAGATTTTATTGATTTAAAGATTGATCAAAAAAAGATAAAAAAGATAAAAAGAGCACAAAGGGCCTATCCTAAAATAGTTGATTTTGAAAGAGAAAATGCCAGAAGGAAAAAAATAGGAGACTTAGGAGAAGAGATAGTCTTAAAAAAGGAACAGGAACTTTTGAAGAATAAAAGAAGATTGAACTTGAGCAACCAAGTAAAGCAAATTTCGAAAGTCGATATCTCTGCAGGATATGACATTTTATCATATGAATTAAGTGGTAAAGAAAAATATATAGAGGTAAAATCGACCGCCAGTCTTCCTCGCGAGACGTTTACATTCATTATAACCATAAATGAATATGAAAAAGCAAAAAAATTAAAAAATTATTATCTTTACATTGTTTTTGGTACGCTTTTAAAGAACCCCAAAATATGGCGGTTGAAAAATCCATTTATTATCGAAGGTAGGGGCCTTTTTGTAACCCCGGCTAGTTTTAGGGTAATAATAAGTATTTATGGGATTAATTAAAAAACGAATCCATGCCAATTTTTAAAATTAACAATCCGAGATTTAGAAAAATTAACTCTAAAAGAGTTATAGAAAAAAACTACAAAAAATAATAGAAAATAAATTTTATGCAAAGCAAAACAAAAAATAGGCTAAAAGAATTATATAAAGAATATCAGGATAAACACGATGACATAATGAGGAAATATGGCGAGAAAGATGGTTTTATTATTCAGGGTATCCCATGGTGGGATTATTATAGAAATTTAATTGATGAAACACTAAAAAAGATAAAAAATAATGCTTTTAATGAAGACGATGCACTAAGATTTTATAAAATTTTTGGATTTGGACCCAAATGGCATGCCCGTGAATTTTTAGAAAATGGATTAGAGAGAATTAAAAAGAGCATATTATACTTGGCAGATAAGGACATTTCAGCAAAAAGAAAGTTTTTTGATGTTGCTGAGCATAAGAAAAGCGAATTGTTTTTACGTGGTATAGATAGAAATTTTGTTACTTTATTTCTTGCTTCTCTGTTCCCACAGAAATATGGACAATGGAATACTCCAATTGATAAGGCTTTAAAGAGTCTGAAATTATATCCTAAAAGAGAAAGAGAAGAATCTAGATCAGAGCATTATACGAAGCTAAATTCAATTCTTTTAGATATAAAAAAGACTCTTTCTCTAGGGTCTTTGCCCATAGTAGATAACCTTTTGTATTGCGTTAGTAGGGGCTATGTAGGGATTCCAGAGATAAAAATTGCAAAGAAGGAACCCTTGCCAAAGCTTAATATTAAAGATCTTAAGACAGTTAAAATAGTTAATGTTCATATTTTTAGACCTACTGAGGCAAGGGGTAGAAATTTTTGGCAGGAAAAATGTGAAGGCATTGAACGAGGCATTTATATCTACTGGTTAGCGAAAGAATTAATTTTTTATCCGTTTACTAAGTCTCCAATATTTTATATCGGAAAAGCGCAAGATTTGAGCAATCGTTTACGTTATCATTTTTCTGCGGACAATGATATACCTTTAATAGAAGGTGAGAATGCAAGAAGTTGGTCCTATCAGAATTATTATTTTGAAAGGCAACCTTTTCACATTACGATTCTTGATGCCGGGCCATTCAGATTGGACGATCTTGAAACGCTTTTTATCGGTGTTTTTATATTAAAATACGGTGCAATGCCTCTTTGCAACGGGCAAATTAATAGAGATAGATTTGCAAAGATTTATAATGATTATCCCAAATCAGTTATTAAAGAAATTAAAAGCTTATTAGGAAAATTAAAATAACCCACCACTCGCTAAAAGAAATTAAAATTGTGGAGAATAAATAAAATGGAAGAAAAACTAAAATGTCCTTTACAAAAAATTGAACGGCGTTTTCGAGAGCTTGGCCATTGGCAAAAACAACTTGCCAATTCTTATCATTGCCCAGATAAATTTCAGGCGAATCTAAACGTTGTTATACAATCCTTACGCAATGTAACGTTTATTCTACAGAGCGAAAAAAATCAAATACCAAATTTTGACTTTTGGTATGCGAAATGGCAAGAGAAAATGAGGAACGATGCAATTATGAGTTGGTTGCATAAGACAAGAAATCAAATTGTTAAAAAAAGTGACTTAGAAATTTCAAGTTATGCAACGGTTCGTGCATTAACGCATTTTAACATTCCTATAATGAAGTTAAGAAAAATTTCGCCCTTTGAATCTACGGAAAAAATTATTAAAGACATTGTAAAATTCAGCCCCTTTTTTCTTCCTCGATATTTACTAAATTCTTGCGTGTTAATTATCGAAAGGCATTGGTCAACAGCAGATACTCCAGAGCCGGAGCTTATCAATATTGTTATTTATGGTTATAAATTTCTAAAAAATTTAATTATAGATGCGCATAAACAAAGTGGATTGGATTATGTCAAGTGTTTTGAAAATGAAGAACCATTAATTGATTCGAGAAAGATATGTAGTATGTGTGTATCTTTGGCAAGTGGCAAGAAATTGAATGTAGAAAGCAAAACATTTAATTTAATTGAAGACGACAAACGTGTGGCAGAAAAAAGATACGGTTCACTAATAAAGGAGTTACAAGTCGAGATTAATGGTCGTGATAATAATAAAGATTTATTTAAAATGGCAGAGCCATATGTTGAGTACTCTAAAAAAATATTAAAAAAAGATAAATTTCACACCACGCTTCTATTTTTATGGTCTCCTAATAAAGGATTTTTTAATATGATAAACTTGATACCGAAAGAGCGCGAAGATAAATACCTTTTAATGGAATCTGTTTTAGACATTGTGAAAAAAACAAAATCAGAGGGTTTATTATTTATAACAGATACTTGGCATAAAACCTATAAAAACAATAAATCATTAGAGAATTTATTTAAAAATGGTAAGGGCCTTGCCGAGGCACGTCGCAAAAATGAAGCATTAATGGTTGTGGCAGCAAGATCAAATGGCGAAATAAAAACCTTTTTAACGCCTTATTCTAGAAGATTTTGGGGTGCGATAAAAATTAAAAAAACTAAAATTGTTGATATAGAACCATATTTCCTGTTTTCGATTTTACAATTCTGGCGAAATAAAACGCGAGATAAAACAGCTAGCTAGATCAAAAAATATATCCATAATCGAATCTGTCCTAAAGAAATCCGAAAAGAAAGGAATAGATGAGATTAAAGAATAAAGAAATTAAAAGAATCCCAGCAGGTGAAACAAGCCTAACGGCTAACCCCCTTAGCCGTTTGAAATAAGATTATGAAAATAGCGATTATATCAGATATACACGATAATTCACATAATTTGGTTTGTGCCTTAGAAATAATTGAAAAGAAAAAGGCAAAACAAATTATCTTTCTTGGAGATTTTATAGCTAATGGAATAGCTAAAATTTTAGCAGCTTCAAAAATTCCAGTTTTTGCTATTTGGGGTAATAATGATGGTGATAAACCGGTTTTACTAAAAACATCTTTAGCCAAAGGAAGTAATTTAACAATAAGTGAAAACGTTTATGATTCATTAGAATTTGACAAAAGAAAGATTTTTATAACTCATTATCCAGATATAGCAAAACCAATGGCTCAATCAGGAAAATATGATGTTGTGTTTTATGGTCATAATCATTTAAAAAATCAAGACAAAATAGATGATTGTTTGGTTGTTAATCCTGGAGAGATCGCAGCTCAAAAAACAGGTAAATCAACATTTGCTATTTATGAAACAAAAAATAATAGTATTGAGTTTGTTGAAATAAAAAAAGCTGTAGCAGTGATGACAGATAAGGTTAGAAAGCATTTAAAAAAGATAGAATTTGAATTCAGTAAAACAAAAAGGCATCAATATTAATTCAGTAAAAAAGTAAATCTATGGAAAATAAAAAAGAATTCACAACTGAAGAAGCCAAAAGAATAGGGGATGAAATTGGCATTGATTGGGATAAGTATGATTTAAAGGAATTTAGGATGGGCTTAAGGGTTGAATTAGAGCATGGAAAACATGATTCTCAAACTAATGTGACTGATGATGATGAGATAAGGACTGGGAAAATTGCCCTTGCCCATTTGAAAGAAATTTCGGATTATTATACGAGATTAGAGGAAATGGAAAAAGACGCCTCAAGTCTTATTTAACGGGGTAAAGATATATGCAACATATAGCAATAATGAAAAAATCCTGGGGACTGCTACCTAAAATTCTAACAGGAGAAAAGAAAATAGAATCAAGATGGTATAGCAATAGATATTCTCCCTGGAATAGAATTAAAAAAGGAGAAATTGTATATTTTAAAGATTCCGGCGAACCAGTAACAATAAAAACCGAGGTAGATAAAGTTATTCAATACGAGAACTTAACATCAATAAAAGTAAAAGAGATTTTGAATGGATATGGAACAAAAGATGGTCTGGGAATAAAAGATATACCTAAATTCTACAAAAGGTTTAAAAATAAAAAATACTGTATATTAGTATTTCTAAAGAACCCAAAACCAATTAAACCATTCAATATAAATAAAACTGGTTTTGGAATGATGTCTGCCTGGCTTTGTGTTGATAATGTGAATAGACTAAAAATAAAAAAATTGTAGAGGGGTTGACAAAACAGGAGATTGTATGTTATAATGTAAATATATTAAAGCCAAAAATAGGAGGCAATAAAAATGGCGCGAATCGATTTAAAACACGAAACCAGCTTATCAGCTGCTGAAATTAAGGGAAAAGCAGAAACATTAATAAACGAAGCTTTAAGGGATAAAGCGGACAAAATTTCTGATTTTCAGCAAGAATGGGAAGGAAATCTTTTAACTTTTTCTTTTAAAGTGAAAAAGTTTAAGGTCTTCTCAATCTCTGGGACTGCGAGAGTTTACGATAATTCAATCAAAATTGTCTTAGACGGAATCCCTGGTTTGGCTAAAAGTAAAGTAGAAAATGCTTTACGTCAAAAAGCAAAGGAATTGTTCCCTTAAATAACATTTCAGGAGAGATAGGATGGGGGCCTGACAGAAATCAGGCCCTTTTGTTTTTGAGTTGAATTAAATCGCTTTTAAAATTGATTTAAATGTTTTATAATAAAAACATAATAATTAATTAATAAAAATATGATACCTTCATTTTGGACAATTTTAGGAGTAATCCTTTTTATTCTTTTGGTTTCTGTTAAACAGATAAATCAATATCAAAAAGGAGTAAAGTTTACATTGGGCAAATATACCGGGTTGATGGAGCCTGGCTGGAGATTGATTTGGCCAATTTTTCAATCGTACGTAAAAGTGGATTTGAGAGTAAAGGCAGTGGATGTGCCGAGTCAGGAGGCAATTACCAAAGATAATATCTCAGTTAGCGTTAATGCTGTTATTTATTACAAGGTTGCAGAAGCAGAAAAAGCAATTTTAGAAGTGGAAAATTTCTATTACGCGATTTCTCAACTTGCTCAGACAACAATGAGAAATGCAGTAGGGCAAGTAGAGTTAGATGACCTTCTTTCTCAAAGAGATAAGGTTTCAGAAGACATTAGGACCGTTATAGACAAAGCCAGTGATCCCTGGGGTATTAAGGTTGATAATGTGGAATTGAAGGATGTAATTCTACCAAAAGGGATGAAAAGAGTAATTGGTAAGCAGGCCGAAGCTGAGAGAGAAAAGAGGGCAATTATTATTAAGGCAGAAGGGGAAGTATTAGCTGCTGCGAACATGGCAAAAGCAGCAGGAATGTTAGCAGAAAAACCAGGAGCCCTTCATTTGCGAACCCTTCAGTCAATTAACGACATAAGCTCTGATCAATCAAATACAATTGTCTTTGCTATGCCTTTAGAAGTTTTGAGGGCTTTTGAAAGGTTTGGTAAAAAGAACAAAAAAGGAAAGAAATAGAGTTGTTAGGTTAAAATAATTCTATGCCAAGACGAGTTTTTATGATTCATGGCTGGAGTGGTTGTCCTGATGAAGGATGGATGAAATGGTTGAGGAAGGAATTGGAAAAAAAAGGATTTGAAGTTTACTCTTTAGCTATGCCTAATACTGATGAACCCAGAATAAATGAATGGGTTGGTTTTCTTAAAGAAAAAGTTGGCGAGCCAGATAAAAATACTTATTTTGTTGGTCATAGTGTTGGTTGTCAGACAGTTTTAAGATATTTAGAAAAGCTCCCTGAAAACATTAAAGTCGGGGGAGCTTTATTTATTGCTGGCTGGTTTAATTTAAAACCAGTGGCAGCAGAAGATAGCGAAGATGCTGAAATCGCCAAGCCGTGGTTAGAAACACCAATAGATTGTAAAAAAATTCTTACTCACACTAAAAAATTCACAGCTATATTTTCAGATAATGACCCTTACGTTCCAATAGAAGATGCTGAAATTTTTAAAGAAAAATTAGGCGCTAAAACAATTATTCAGCACAATAAAGGACATTTTTGCAACGAAGATGGTATTATAGAATTACCAGCTGCGTTAGATGAATTATTAAAAATTACTGAATTAATTCAGTAATTAATTCAGTAGCAAAACTTATGCCAAAACGAGTTTCAAAAGTAATTATTATTTTAGTTTTAATTATTTTTGTTTGGGCAATAATAAGATTTGTGATTGGTGGTAGCGAAGATACTTGGATTTGTGTTGATAATGAATGGGTAAAGCATGGCGTTCCCAGCGCACCAAAACCAACTGAACCTTGTGGCAATCAAATAGAATCTGATGTTGTTGTGTTTTCGCCGCAGCCAAATCAAGTTATTACAAGTCCAGTTATGATTGAGGGAAAAGCAAGAGGAACTTGGTTTTTTGAAGCTGATTTCCTTATTGTTCTTGTTAATTGGGACGGCTTGATTATTGGAGAGGGTTTAGCAATGGCTCAAGCAGAGTGGATGACAGAGGATTTTGTGGAATTTAAAGCTGTTATTGAGTTTGAAAAACCAGATTATGGTGAAAGAGGAACTTTAATTTTTAGAAAAGATAATCCATCAGGACTTCCTGAATACGATGATGCTTTCGAAGTGCTAATTTTATTTGAGAAATAGATTATGAAAAAAGCGGTTAGAACCGCTTTTTATTTCCTAAGATACTCTTCAAAATCTATCCAATCTTTTAATCCAGATTCATTTTGGACATAGCCGCGAATATCTATATCTGGGCCTTTATGAATACTTAAATGAAGATGTTTGCGTTCGCCATCAGTTTCTTGACTAAATCCAGCACCTAAAAGAGCTAATTTATCTCCTTTTGATATGTAATCCTCAATATTTTGCTGGATGCTGCTGATTTTAATGTGACCGTAAAGAACCGTGACTATTTGATCGTTTAATTCACATTCTTGAATTGCTATTCCACCGTATCCTGTTGCGGTTTCTTTTTTTAATAATTTGCCATCACAAATTGCCAGCACTTGAACATTGGTGTTTTCTTCGCCTTCAAGGATTTCATAATCAACACCAGTATGATATCCAGAAAAATGTTCAGGGCTAATTGGAGAATTTTCAGGAGAAATTTTTATGCCAAAAGGTTTTTTTGTAATTCGTTCCCTAGCTTTTTCTATTGGAAGTTCTGTGTCTGGAGTTTTGTCTTTAGAAATTATCTCTTCTTGGTTTAATGGCTTATTATAAATCAGCACCACAAAGAATATGATAATGATAATTAGTATTGTTAAATATATTTTTTTCATAACATTTATTATGTTAACATAAAGTCATGGGAAAGCAGAACAAGAAATCCAAAACCAAATACTGGTCCGGAGAGGTGACAAGAAAGAGTAATGCTTTGGATTTGGACGAGGGTGTTTTTGCTTGGAAAAATCCCAAGAAAATTGCTTTGTCTTTAAAAAAATCAGCTGAATTGAGCAAAAGAAGAAAAGCAAATCTTTTTCAATCAACAATGTCTATGCTTAATTTTTATATTAATCGGGCTGGCACGAATTTAAGCCCTTCAAGAAAAAAAATCTTAAACCAAGCCAAAGAAGAGCTAAGAAAGATTTTTAACAAAGAAAAAGCTTGACAGGATAGTATCGACATGCTATCCTGTTTTTATAAAAGGGAGGTTAAAATGAAAGAAAAAGGACGGTTTGGTTTGGGCCTTTCTAAAGCAACAGATGTGTTGTGGAATACTGATGGTGTTTGCATTGAAGATTTAAAAGCCAGAGATGTTCTTGTCGTTGTGACGAATAATACTTATTGTTTTAAAATGCTCGACTCAAGAGGAAACGCATTGGTGACCAGCAATGGTCCGCATATCACAGAGCCAACAGTGAGAAAAATCGCTGGCGCAACATTTGGAGGATCAATAATCAAAGCGGGCTGGATATTATTAGGTTGTTATTTAGAGTTGAATCGTTATTTAGAGTTCGAGAAAATAGTTCTTACCAGGGTTCGATCTATTTGTCTGAATGGAAAAAAGATGATGCCTTTGCAAAAGGAAGTTCAATAGTCTTATAGCCAAATCTTTAGTTCTTAAGAAAGGAGGACAGAATGAGTACTTTTATTTATATTATTCTTTCTAAGAAAATTGAGAAATGGAAAGCTGCCAAAAACTGTCAGAAGCGGAAGCCGAAAGAGGAATCTATGGGTCAGGGAAGCCCCTGACCCTTTTTTTATTTAGGGGATTTTTGGTAGAATTAAATTATATGCAAATTAAACGACTAATAGTTGGGTCAATTGAGACCAATTGTTATTTAATAGTTTCAGGGAAAGAGATGGTAGTTGTTGATCCGGGTGGAAGCCCGGATGTAATCTTAGATGAGATTAAAAAAATAGGAATCCAACCAAAGCATATTATCAACACCCATTCTCATTTTGACCATACCTTAGCTAATAAAGAAATAATAAAAGAAACAGGAGCAGAAATTTTGGATTTAAAGGAAGGCGACGAAGTAAAAATAGGAGATAAAGTTTTGAAAGTTATTAGTACCCCTGGTCATAGTAAAGACAGTATTTGTTTATTAGGAGAGGGGCTTGTCCTAACTGGTGATACTTTATTTAAGGACGGCTATGGTCGGACAGATTTAGCGGGTGGTTCGGAAAAAGAAATGAAAGAATCTCTTGAAGGACTGTCAAAATTATTAAAACCAGGAACAAAAATCTATCCTGGCCACGGCGATATTTTTGATATAATGGAAAAATAAGCCGAGAAATAATTATAAAAAGAGAGAGAACGTTTCAATTAAAACGTTCTCTCATTTTTTATCCGCCTTTTTTTCGTTGATTATTGAGAAACCTAAGCCAGCTAGAATAATAAAGACAATGCCGCCTACCATTATCGTGGGTGTCAACTTGGCATATTTGAAATGCACTGCTCCGCCAGCTATAGTGCTGAAAAAACCCGAAGTAAGTAATACTCCAATTACTGCTTTTATTTTTTTCATTTTTAGCCTCCTTATTTTTAAAGCATGTCTTATATTATCTTAGCAAATATTTATAATTTAATCAAACAGATTGAATATAATTTAGTAAAAAGGTAAAATAAGAATATATGGAAGAATTTATAACTCAAAATCAGTGGATTCTCTGGTTGATTATTCTATGGACTTTGCCTTGGAAAGGAGTGGCTCTTTGGAAATCAGCCCAAAATAAACATACAGGGTGGTTTATTGCTTTACTTGTTCTCAATACTCTGGCTATTTTAGAAATCCTTTATATTTTTATTTTCAGTAAGAAGAAAAAATAAAATATGAATCCAAAAAGAATAGAGGTTATTTTCGAATTTCTAATTTTTGGTCTTGTTATTGGCGTTGTTGAAGATGTTCTTGCTGTTAAATTAGTTACTGGTGCGTCAATAACCTGGAAAGCAATTGGCATAATTATTTTAATTGCTATTCCTTTTGCTGTAATTGGCGAAATTTTTGCTGATAAAGTAGATTTTGTTAAAATATATAAGAAGATTTTTAAGAAGAACAAATAACCGCCCTAGCCTAAGTTGGCAATAAAACCATGCCTTATATTAATTCAACAGAATTTGGGAATGTGGTGATAGATGATAAGAAATACAATCAGGTTTTGATTATAGGGGATTCAGTAATGGAAAGAGATTATAATAAGTTAGAGGAATTATTTAACACTTCTCATAAAATAGGGGATTGGGAAGTTGAGGAATTGCTAAAAGAAAATCCAGAAATTATTATTATTGGTACGGGTCAGAATGGGGCAATGGAAGTTGACAAAGAGACTTTAAAAAAGGTTTCGGCGGGAAATATTGAAGTAATTACTGATGAAACCCCGAAAGCAATAGAAATTTATAATCAAAAAATAAAACAAGGCAAAAGAATTAATGTCTTAATTCATACTACTTGCTAATTATGATAAAAAGATTTGAGAAATTAAAAAACGAGAAAGACAGGATTAAAAGAGAAGTCAAAAAGCAGGTTTTAACTTATGTTACAGCTGCTTTTGGTTTAATAGCTGGTTTGGCTTGGAACGAAGCCATAAAAGAACTGATAGATTATCTGTTTCCAGTAAGCAATAGCTTGTTGGCAAAATTTATTTATGCTATTGCAATGACCTTTGTGGTGGTGATTATTAGTCTTTATTTGGTTAGATTACTTAGGAAACAAAAAGAAGAAGAGAAATAGAAAATCTTAATATGAAAAAAGGGATATTTTTTATCTTTATTTTATTTTTAATTTTTGGCATTTTTACTAATGCTTATGCCCAGGATTGTCCTGATTGCGATGAGCCCCTACCAAACGATAAAATATTAGAAGTTAATTTTTTTTACAGCGAGACTTGTCCTTATTGTGCAGCTGAAGAGAAATTTTTAGATGGACTGGAAGAGAAATATCCTGAAGTTAAAATCAATCGTCATCTCATTTCCCGAGCTCACTGCCAGGAAGTATTAATAGATTTATGTAAGAAATATGACCTTGAAAGATATATTGGTCTTACGCCTCTAACTTTTGTTGGCGAAGAATTTTTCTTAGGATTTGATAATCCCGATGGCATGGGCAAGAAAATTGAAGAATCGATTCAAAGACAATTATCCTCGTCCGCTGAAGCTACGGAGGACAAGAAAGAAAAGGTCAGTCTCCCCATTATTGGTGAAATAGATTTGACTAAATATTCGTTACCAGCCCAAGCTGCTGTTTTGGGCTTTTTTGACGGGTTTAATATTTGTTCATTAGGTGCCTTGATTTTGATACTGGGTTTGGTTTTAGTTTTGCGTTCTCGAACTAAAATTTTAATTTTTGGAGGAACCTTTATTTTAGTTACTGCTATTGTTTATGGTCTTTTGATAGTTCTTTGGTATCAGGTTTTTTATCTTGTAGCTCCAGTTCTAAAGATAATGAATATTTTTGTTGGGGTTTTAGGTATTGCGGGCGGAGTTTACTTTTTCAAAAAATTTCTTAAATATAAAAAATATGGACCAACTTGTGATATAGATACGGGTAAAGGGGTAGTAGGGAAGTTTTCTAAAAAATTACAGGATAATTTTAAAAAATCAGGCGGGCTTTGGGCAATTATATTAAGCATTTTTATTTTTGCCATTATAATTACCATTGTAGAATTTCCTTGTTCAGCAGTTATTCCAGTATTTTTTGCCAGTGCTTTAGCTGAAGCCCAGATTTCTGGCTTAACTTATCTTTTGTATATTGCGATTTTCATCTTGTTTTATATGCTTGATGAGATTATTATCTTTTTAATAGCTGTTTTTACAATGACTATTAAACTTAGTTCCAGTCGAGTCATGGTTTGGCTTGTATTACTTGAATCAATTGTTCTTTTTGGCTTAGGAATTTATTATTTGTTTGGATTATGAAGCTTTTAATTTATGATTCTTATTTAAAAATGATAAAGAATGCTGTTGGAACAAAGATGTTCCGGAATTTGTATTTAGAAAACAAAAATAGGAAAATAGATATTGCTAAAAATGGCAAGCTTTCCTGTGCTTTTTTTGTTTCTAATATTTTATTAATTTGGGGTTTGATTTCTGAAGGACATGCCAATGTTTCAAGCACGACAAGAGATATGCTAAAAAACGGCTGGAAAAAAATTTTAAAAAACAAGGCAAAGCCCGGGGATGTGATTGTTTGGGAAAAAACAAAAACTCCTAATGGCACTTTCCATTATCATAATGGGTTTTATATTGGCAATAAAAAAGCCATAAGCAATGATAGTGAAAAAGCCATGCCAGTTATTCATTCTTGGGATTATAATGGCAAAAGGAAAATTATTGCTGTTTATAAATATTCTAAGTTTATATCTTAAACCCACTATTATCAAATGAAAAAAATTCTAAAAATAATTTTACTGATTTTAATAGTTCTTATCCTGATTTTTATTGGTTATTTTTTTGTTGGTAAATCAAAGCCAGTAGAAAAAGTAGAATGGGGAGTGACTTTTAGCAAGAAAGCTACTGATGGTCTGGAATTAGATTGGCAAGAAACATTTTTAGCAATTTTGAATGATTTAAAGGTTAAAAAAATCAGGATTATTGCTTATTGGGATGAAATAGAGAAAGAACAGGGGAATTATGATTTTACTGATTTGGATTGGCAATTTAATGAAGTTGAAAAAAGAGGAGGAGAGATAATTTTAGCTGTTGGTCGTCGTCTTCCTCGCTGGCCTGAGTGTTTTGAGCCAGATTGGGTTAAAGATTTTTCAGAAGAAGAAAAACAAGAAAAGATTTTAGCTTTTGTTTCTGAAACAATAACTCATTGCAAGAATAGAAACAGTATTAAAATCTGGCAAGTAGAAAATGAGCCGTTTTTAAGGACTTTTGGTGAGTGTCCCTGGATAGATAAGAAATTCTTGGAATATGAGATTGCATTAGTTAGGGCATTAGATCCACGTCCAACAATGATAACTGAAAGCGGGGAATTTAGTACTTGGATAGGTGGAGCCAGGAGAGCTGATATCTTAGGCACCTCTTTATACCGGAAGGTTTATGGTAAGCTTGGTTATGTTAAATATCCCATTCCGCCAGTTTTTTATCAAAGAAAAAGCAACTTAATTAAACTTTTTTTTGATATAGATGAGATTATTGCTATAGAAGTTCAGGCTGAACCCTGGGGCAATAAAGCAACTCAGGAAATGACTATTGATGAACAGGACATTTCAATGAGTTTTGAGCAATTTAATGATGTGTTAGAATATACTCGCAAAGCAGGTTTTGATAAAGGATATTTGTGGGGTGTTGAATGGTGGTATTGGAGAATGAAAGAACTTCAAGATAATAGATTTTGGGAAAGAGCTAAAGAATTATTTTAAATTTATGACTATAGGTATTGATATTGGTGGGACAAATATAAAAGGCGTTTTAATGAACGGTAATAAAGTTGTTGTCCGTAAAAAGATTTCTACCAAATCAAAGAGTAATAAAAAAATAATACTTACTCAGCTTTTTGAATGTATTAATTATTTAATAAAAAGAGCCGGAAGAATCAGAGGGATTGGTGTTGGTGTAGCAGGTCCTATTGATTTTAAAAATAAAAAGATATTAAATCCTCCCAATGTTACGGCTTTTAAAAATCTTCATTTAGGAGAAATAATTAAAGATAAGTTTAGCATAGAGACTGTTATTAATAATGATGTTAATTATTTGACATTGGCTGAAGCAATTTTAGGAGCTGCAAAAGGAAAGAATTTTGTTATTGGGCTTGGTTTAGGAACTGGTGTTGGCGGAGGAATTGTTTTGAATGAAAAGATTTTTCATGGTGCCAATGGTTCGGCTGGGGAAATCGGTCATATGATAATTTTTGATGATGGCCGGCAATGTCATTGCGGGAGCAAAGGATGCTTAGAAGCTTATGTTAATGAAAAGGGAATCAGAGAAACAACCAAAGAAATATTTGGCAAAGAAATAGATTCAATCACTCTTTTTGAAATGGCAAAGAAAGGAAATAAAAAGGCCATCAAGGTTTGGCAAATTACTGGTCAATGTTTAGGAATTGGTTTGGCTAATTTAGTTAATATTATGAATCCTGATATTATTGTTATTGGCGGAGGAATTGCCAATGTTGGTGGATTATTATTAAGACCAGCTGGAAAGGAAATGAAAAAGAATATTCTTTCGCCCTTAGCCAAGAATACCTCAATTGTTAAAGCTAAATTAGGCGAATACGCTGGCGCTATTGGGGCAGGATTGTTGCATTTTTAGGATAGATATGTTAAGGTTTACCCTGTTAAATAATTACTCTGTAATTTCCGCGAAGCGGAATTTAACAGGGTGAAAAAACCATGGACGAAAAAGCAAAAATCAATCCATATACTATAATTATAGTGATTTTAATAATAATAATCGCTGTTTTTGCCTATAATCAGTGGGGAAAGAAGATTTTCCCGGCCTCAATAGAGACTTCTGACAAGGGCGGTGTTACAGTTAAGCTTTTTGAAGATGATATTGAGATAGGTAATAAGGATGCGCCAGTGACTATTGTTGAGTATTTTAGTTATCTTTGCGGTTATTGCGAGTTGTTTCATGATCAAACATATCCAAAAATTTTAGAAGACTATATCACTACTGGAAAAGTAAAGTATATTTTTCGGCCTTACCCGCCTTATGAATTAAGTGCAGCAATTCTCTGTGCTAATGAGCAGGATAAGTTTTTTGAATATCATGATGTTCTTTTTAAAAACGCTGGGGATATTGAAAAAGCAGATGATTTAAAGGAACTTGCTAAAAATGTTGATTTAGATGAAAATGAGTTTAATCAATGTTTTGATTCTCAAAAATATTTAGATAGAGCTAAGGAATGGTATCAGCAAGGGCAGGATGATTTTGAGAAGGCTGGGGTGCCTGAGAATCAAAGAGGAACACCAACTTTCTTTATTAATGGCGAACCACTTATTGGTGCTCAGCCCTATGAGAGTTTTGTAGAGATGATTGAAAGGAAATTGAGCGAGTAGATTTGTTTAGCGATTGTTGGAAGGAACCCCGCAGCTGCGGGGTTTTGTTTTGGGTTAAAAAGAGGATATAATAGAAATATGGATAAAAAAGAAGCCAAGCAAAGAATAGAAAAATTAAAAAAAGAGATAAGCCATCACAGCTATCTTTATCATGTTTTAGATAAACCAGAAATATCAGATGCTGCTTGGGATTCTTTAAAGCATGAATTATATAAATTAGAACAGCAATTTCCAGAACTTATTACCCCAGATTCACCAAGCCAGCGCGTTAGTGGTAAACCCTTAGATAAATTTGAAAAAGTCAAACATAAAATACCAATGCTTTCAATTGAAGATGTTTTTTCTGAACAGGAATTATATGAATGGGAGAAAAGAATTAAAAAACTTTTAAGCCCTGAGCTTGTCGAACGGGTTGATTATTTTGCTGAAATGAAAATTGACGGTTTTGGCATTGCTTTAATTTATAAAAATGGAGTTTTTATTAAAGGTTCAACTCGGGGTGATGGTAAAACTGGTGAAAATGTGACTCAAAACTTACGTACAATCTCTAGCATACCTCTTCGTTTAAGAGAACCTCATGAAAGTAAATCAGTTGAAATTAGGGGCGAGGTTTATATGGATAAAAATGCTTTTGAAAAGGTTAATAAGGAAAGGGAGAAACAAAAATTGCCTTTATATGCTAATCCTCGCAATACAGCTGCTGGCAGTATACGTCAGTTAGATCCTAAATTAGCTGGTTCTCGGGATTTGAAATTTTTAGCTTATGATTTAATTACTGATTTAGGAGATACAACTCATCAAGAAAAGCATGAGATTATTAAAGCTGTGGGCTTTAAAACTGATCAAGGAAAATATTGTAAAAATTTACAGGAAATAATAGGATTTTGGAAAAAAATAATGAAACAAAGGCAAAAATTGCCTTTTCAAATTGATGGTATAGTAGTTGATGTAAATAATAATAAGATTTTTAAAAAATTAGGGTCAGTTGGCAAAGCGCACAGAGGAATGATTGCTTTTAAGTTTCCAGCTAAGCAGGCAACAACAACTATTGAAGACATTAAAGTTCAAGTAGGTCGGACAGGGGCTTTAACTCCAGTTGCTCATTTGAGACCAATTCAGTTGGGCGGAACAACAATTACTCGGGCCACTCTTCATAATGAGGATGAGATAAAAAGATTAGGGGTTCAAATAGGAGATACTGTGATTATTCAGCGGGCCGGGGATGTTATCCCAGATGTGGTTAAGGTTTTAACCAGATTAAGAACTGGCAAGGAAAAAGAATTCCATATGCCTAAAAAATGTCCGGTTTGTGAATCGCCAGTTATCAGACCAAAAGGCGAGGCAGTTCATCGTTGCACCAATCGTAAATGCGGAGTAATTCAGAAAAAAAGTTTACATCATTTTGTTTCTAAAAAAACTTTTGATATTAATGGTTTGGGCCCTCAAATAATAAATCAATTAATGGACGAAGGACTAGTTTCTGGGCCAGCTGATATTTTTGAACTGAAGCAAGGGGATTTAACTCCTTTAGAGCGGTTTGCTGATAAGTCAGCTGAGAATATAATTAAAGCAATTGAACAGAGTAAAAGAATTGCTTTAGACAAGTTTATTTTTGGTCTTGGGATACGCCATGTTGGTGAAGAAAGCGCAATTAATTTGGCTAATCATTTTGGCAGTTTAGAAAAAATTAAAAAAGCTGAAATAGAAGATTTACTAAAAGTAAAAGATACTGGCAATGTTATGGCAGAGAGCATATATCGCTGGTTTAGGGATAAGAGAAATTCCAATTTGTTATCTAGATTAAAACAAGTTGGAATTCAAATCCTAAATCCGAAATCCGAAATCCGAAACAAATTCAAAATTCGAAATAAGAATTTCTTAAACAAAACAGTTGTGCTTACGGGGGAGTTGGAAAGTATGACGCGGGATGAGGCAAAAGAAAAAATTCGTGAACTAGGTGGAGATGTTTCCGGTTCAGTTTCTAAAAATACTGATTTTGTTGTAAAAGGAGCAGAGCCAGGTAGTAAGTATGATGAAGCCAAGAAATTAGGAGTTAAAATAATTAATGAAAAAGAGTTTTTAAGAACAATCCAATGATTTCTAAAAAACAAGTAGAACATATTGCTAAATTGGCCAGGATTGAGTTAACAGACCAAGAAAAGGAAAAGTTTACAAAAGAACTTTCCTCAATTTTAGATTATGTTGAGCAGTTGAATAAAGTTGATACTAAAAATACTGAGTCAATAAAACAGATAACTGGATTGAAAGATGTAATGCGAGAAGATGAGGCAAAAAAGAGAGAAAAAACAAAGGATAAATTATTAAAACAAGCACCAAAGAGAAAAGAAGAATATTTTAAAGTACCAAAAATATTAGAATGAATTTTCCTAAAACAATAAAAGAGGCGAGAGAGGGGTTTATTAAGAAGAAATTTTCGTGTTTAGAACTTACACGGGCTTATTTGAATAAAATTAAAAAAGAAAATAAGAAATATAATAATTTTTTGAATTTAACTGAAAAATTAGCTTTAGACCAGGCAAAAAAAGTTGATGAAAAAATAGCTCGTAGACAAAAAATCGGACCATTGGAAGGAATTCCAATAGCAATAAAAGATAATATTTTAGTTGAGAACTATAAAACAACAGCTGGTTCTAAAATCCTGGAAAACTATATCGCTCCTTATGATGCTTTTGTAATTAAAAGATTGAAAAAAACTGGAGCAGTGATTATTGGCAAGACCAATTTAGATGAGTTTGCTATGGGTTCTTCTACTGAGAATTCTGCTTTTGGAGTAGTAAAAAATCCTCATGACATAAAAAGAGTTCCTGGTGGTTCGTCTGGTGGCTCAGCAGCGGCTGTGGCAGCTAATCATTGTTTAGTAGCTCTTGGTTCTGATACTGGTGGTTCAGTGCGCCAGCCAGCTTCTTTTTGCGGAGCAATAGGTTTTAAGCCAAGCTATGGAATGGTTTCTCGTTATGGTTTAATTGCCATGGCTTCTTCTTTAGACCAGATAGGAACCTTTGGGAAAAATGTTGAAGATGCTAAATTGGTTTTTGATATTATAAGAGGAAAAGATCCAATGGATTCTACGACCATAGATTATACGAAATACCAAATACCAAATACGAGATACAAAAACTTGCGGATTGGGGTTCCTAAAGAGTATTTTGGTAAAGGACTTGATAAAGGAGTAAAGGAAAAAGTGGAACAAGCAATTAAAAAATTTGAGAAAAAAGGAGCAAAGATTAAAAAAGTAAGTTTGCCGTCATCCGGGTATGGTTTGGCTGTTTATTACATAATTATGCCTGCGGAAATAAGCGCTAATTTAGCTCGTTATGACAGTATTAAATATGGTCTTCAGGAACAAGGCAAGGATTTATTAGATCAGTATTTAAAAACAAGGGCCAAAGGATTTGGCGATGAAGTTCGAAGAAGAATAATGTTAGGAACTTACGTTTTGTCAGCTGGTTATTGGGAAGCCTATTATGGCAAAGCCCAGAAAGTAAGAGGTTTAATTAAAAAAGAATTTGAAAAGGCTTTTAAAGAAGTTGATATTCTTTTAACCCCTACTGCTCCTACTACTGCTTTTAAGATAGGGGAGAAACAAGATCCTTTATCTATGTATTTATCTGATATTTATACTGTTCAAGCTAATTTAGCTGGTTTGCCTGCAATTTCTGTGCCATGCGGGGAGATAAAAGGTTTGCCAGTTGGTCTTCAAATTATTGGTCCTCAATTTAAAGACGATTTAGTCTTAGAAATTGCAAAATTATATGAATAGAGGGGTTCTTTTAGCTCAAGCTAAGAATTTTTTTGCTGATATTTGGGAAAAAATAGTTGTTTTTTTCAACTCTTATCAATGGCAAGAGATTGCTTTTTGTCTAAAAATTGCTTTGTTTGTTGTTTCTGTTTTAATGATTTTGGCTATAATTGTTGTTCTGATTAAAAAATCAAGCTTGTAATAAATAGAGAATTATGATAAAGTTTTACTATCGCGGGGTGGAGCAGTAGTAGCTCGCCTGGCTCATAACCAGGAGGTCGCAGGTGCAAATCCTGCCCCCGCAATTCGATTAGCCTGTGTAGCTTAGTGGTTAAAGCGGGGTTCTCATAAGGCCTAGATGGAGGTTCAATTCCTCCCACAGGCATCCTGGACCCGTAGCTTAGTGGCTTAAAGCGTCTGCCTGTCACGCAGAAGATCGCCGGTTCGAATCCGGTCGGGTCCGCTAAGATAAAGAGGTATTTTACGCCTCTTTATTATTTGTATTTAGGTTGATTTTGTGATAAAATGAAGGTAGGTAATTCATAAGCAAAAAGCTATGAAAAGAAGGTTTTTTGTTAGGTTAAATTTTGTTTTGACAGCTATTTTTTTGGTATTTTTTGTGATTATTTTGATTGCTGTTAATCCTTTTGAGGCTAATATTTTTCTTTTCATTCTTTTTTATATTATTGTTTTTGGATTAGTTTTAGGAATTTTAAATTTAATTGGAATGCGTTTGAAAATACCATTTTGGGCTGTATTACTAATCAGTATTTCTATTGTTTTTCTATTAATTTTACAAAGCTTTAGATTTTAAATTTATGGAATTAAAACAAATAGGCAAAAAAGCTTTTAAAGAAATAGATAAGGTTAAAAACTTGTCTGATTTAGAGCAATTCCGAATAAAATACCTTGGTCGCAAAGGAGAGCTTACAGCTATTCTACGATCTTTAAAAGGATTGCCAACAACCAAAAGAAAGAAAACCGGAGCAGAGGCAAATAAACTTAAAAGAGAATTAGAATTGCAAATTAGTAATCAAAAATCCCGAATTGTAAAGCAAGAAATCAGAAAGAAAGAAACAGAAAGAAAAATCGATGTTACTGCACCAGGTATCAAACCCAGCCAGGGTCATCTTCACCCTCTTACTTTAATAATGAGAAAAATCGAGGAGATTTTCTTGTCTATGGGATTTAAAATTATTGAAGGGCCGGACATTGAGACCGAACATTATAATTTTGATGCTTTAAATGTTCCTGAAGACCATCCTGCTCGGGATGCTTGGGACACTTTTTGGTTAAAAACAAAACCAGAAAAACTTCTTTTACGTACTCATACCAGCCCGATGCAAGTTCGATACATGGAAAAGAATAATCCGCCTTTTAGGATTATTGTTCCTGGTCGTTGTTTTAGATATGAAGCAACAGATGCTTCTCACCATCACACTTTTTATCAATTAGAAGGATTAATGGTAGACAGACATATAAGTGTAGCTAATTTTAAAGCAGTGGTAGAAGAATTTCTAAGGAAATTGTTTGGAGAAAATATAGAAATGCGCATGGTGCCAAGTTATTATCCTTTTGTTGAGCCTGGTTTTGATATCCAGATGAGATTCCCTGAAGAAAAATGGATGGAAATTATGGGAGCAGGTATGGTTCATCCTAATGTTTTTAAAGCAGTTGGTTATGTGCCAAGTAATTGGCAGGGATTTGCTTTTGGCATGGGCTTAGATAGAATTGCTATGCTTAAATATAAAATAGATGATATTAGATTGCTTTATTCTGGTGATTTAAGATTTCTTAATCAATTTTAAATATATGAGAGAAGGAATGGAAAAATTGAATATTGAAAAGGAGGAGGAAAACTTAGAAAATACTCGGGCCAAAATCGAAGAGATTAAGAATGAAACATTAGAAGAATTGAAACAAGGCGGACGAGTTGAATATTGGCCTGGTATTAATCCAAAACACTTGGACAAAAGTGATTTGGAAGTTTTTGCTTTATTTAATAAAGAAGAGTTGAATTGGGGTGAATTTGATGAAAAAGTAAAGGCAACTTGGAACAGTATAGGTAAGGAGAAAAATAAAGATAAAAAGAATTCCAGACAGAACTTTATAGATTGGTTAAGACAAAAAGCAAATAATAAATTGGCTGGAGAGCAATTAAACGAAGAAAGAGAAAAAGAGAATATATGAAAATATCATATAACTGGTTAAAGGAATATGTTAAGTCGTTGCCAAAGCCAGAGAAATTGGCTGATTTATTAACTATGCATAGTTTTGAGGTGGAAAACATAGAAAAAATTGGCAAAGATTATGTTTTAGATATTGATATTTTGCCCAATAGAGCTCATGATTGTTTGTCACATATAGGAGTAGCTAGAGAGTGTTCTGCACTTTTAAATTACAAATGGGCCAAACCATCCCAAGCCTACCAAATAACAAGACCCAAACTAAAGGAAAATATTAAAAAAGTAGGAGAATTTGTGAAAGTTGAGGTAAAAGACACACAAGCTTGTCCAAGATATACTGCTCGGGTAATTGCTAATATAAAAGTTGGTCCCTCACCAGAATGGCTGAAACAAAGATTAAAAGCATTAGGCCAGAAGTCAATTAATAATATTGTTGATGCGACTAATTATGTAATGTTTGAAACTGGACAGCCTTTACACACTTTTGATTATGAAAAAATAGAAGGTAAAACCATCATTGTTAGAAAAGCCAAAAAAGGAGAAAAAATCACTACCTTGGATGGAGAAAAATGTAATTTAGATAATAATATTTTAATAATTGCTGATAGCAGAAATCCCTTGGCTTTAGCTGGAGTTAAGGGTAGCAAGAAAGCTGAAATAACTAATAAAACAAAAACCATTGTTTTAGAATCTGCTAATTTTGACATTCATGCAGTTAGAAACACTTTAAGAAAAACAGGCATTAGAACAGAGTCATCTTTGCGTTTTGAACATGGTTTAGATCCAAATTTAGCCAGTCAAGCAATTGATAAACTAGCTGAATTAATAAGCGAAATCAGTGAGGGTCAGGTCGCAAAGGGGATGGTTGATATTTATCCCAAGAAAGTTTTACCTCAAAAAATAAAATTAAATTTAGAAAAAGTCGAGAGCATTTTAGGTGTTAAAGTTTCTCGTCAACAAGTAATTAAAAGTTTAAAATCATTAGGTTTTGAAATAGATAATTCTTTAAAAGTCATGGTTCCCACTTTTAGACAGGATATTAAAATTGAAGAAGATTTAATTGAAGAAATAGCCCGGTTAATTGGCTATAATAATATTTTTGCTCAAGCACCCTTAGGATTGTTAGGAATTACCAAATCAGATGAGGTTTTTTCTGTTAATAATAAAATAAAAACCATTTTTGAAGGATTTGGTTTTGGCGAAGTCTATAATTTTTCTTTTGTTGGGGAAAATGATTTGAAAAAATTAGGAATTAAGTCTAAAGATTACTTAGAATTAGAAAATCCTCTAAGTTTAGATTTGAAATATTTGCGCCGAGATTTATTAATTAATTTATTAAAGAATGTAAAAAATAATTTAAAAAGCTTTGCTGGCAAAGAAGGGATAAAAATTTTTGAAATAGGAAAGATTTATCGCCCTACGCATAAAGCTTCAGGCGACAAGTTATCAGTAGGGGAAGAGAAGATGCTAGCTGGTCTAATAGCTGTTCAAAATGAGAGAGAAAAAGGCGAGCGATTTTATGAAATAAAAGGAGCAATTGATAGTTTATTTAATAAATTAGGCGTGACTGATCATTGGTATGATGATTTCCAAGCCACACCTGAATGGACTGAGGAGATTTTTTGGCAGAAAACTGGCACAGCTGAAGTAAAAGTCGGAAATCAAGAAATTGGTTTTATTGGCGAGATTAACCCTAAAATCCTGAATAAATTAAACCTAAAAGGAATAGTAGTTGCCTTTAATTTAAATTTTGAAAAGATTTTGAAATTAGCTCGAGAAGAATTAATATATCAACCCCCTTCGCCTTATCCGGCAGCAGTCCGGGATTTGGCAGTTTTAGTTTATCGAGGAGATAAAGTAGCTGATGTTTTAAATGTGATTAATGATGCTGGTGGGGAATTGGTGAGAGATGTTGATTTGTTTGATATGTATGAAGGAGAAGAAATTCCCAAAGCTAAAAAGAGTTTAGCTTTTCATATTGTTTACCAATCTTATGAGAAAACTTTGAAAGATTCAGAAGTAGATAAAATTCAGAAGAGAATCATCAGGACCTTAGAAAGTAGAAGAGGTTGGGAAGTGAGGAAATAATCATTATGGTTAAAAGCAAAATAAATAAAAGAAAAACTACAAAAAGGAAGCCAACCCGCCAAAAGGCGAAGCCAATTAGGCGGGCCCGCCAGAATACAAAGCTTTCGGCGGGGAAAAAAACAGCAGGTTATACTGCTAAGGACATTTATGTTTTAAAGGGATTAGATCCAGTTAGAAGAAGACCAGGAATGTATATTGGTTCTACTGGAGCAGATGGTCTTCATCATTTAATTTGGGAAGTAGCTGATAATAGTTTAGATGAGGCATTACAAGGTTATTGTACTGAGATTGGTATAACTCTTTTGCCAGATAATAGAGTAGCAATAGCTGATAATGGCCGGGGCATTCCAGTAGAAAAACAAGAACAAACCAGAAAATCAGCTTTAGAAACAGTAATGACCACTCTTCATGCTGGGGGTAAGTTTGGCGGTGAATCATATAAGATTGCTGGTGGTTTGCACGGAGTTGGAGTTTCTGTGGTTTGTGCTCTTTCTAAATGGATGAGAGCAGAAGTTTGTCGTAATGGTTGTGTTTATGTTCAGGAGTATTCTCGGGGTAAAGCCAAAGCTAAAGTAAAAAAAGCTGGTAAATGTCGTGGCTCAGGCACTAATGTAATTTTTGAGCCCGACCCAGAAGTATTTTCAGAGATAAAATTTAATTGGACTAAAATCTTAGACCATCTTCGTCAGCAGGCCTATCTTACTAAAAATATAAGAATTACAATTATTGATCAACGAAAAGACGGAACAAAGAAAAAACTCTTCCGCACTCATAGTTTTTATTTTGAAGGGGGATTAGTTTCTTATATAAAGCATTTAAACAGGACCCAGAAAGTTGTCCACCCTACTGTTTTTTATACTGAAATAGAAAAAGATAATATTTTGGTAGAGATTGCTCTTCAATATACTGATGACTTACAAGGCCTGGAAGTAAGTTTTGCCAATAATATTCATACTGGTGAAGGAGGAATGCATTTGACTGGTTTTAGAACAGCTTTAACCAGAATTATAAATGATTATGCTCGGAAGAATGGTTTTTTAAAGGAAGATGAATCTAATTTAACTGGCGATGATGTTCGAGAAGGTTTAACAGCTGTGATTAGTGTTAAATTAAAAGAACCTCAATTTGAGGGTCAGACTAAGGCTAAATTAGGAAACCCCGAGGCTCGAACAGCAGTAGAATCAGTTTTTCTTGATGCTTTTGAAGAATATTTGGAGAAAAATCCTAATGATGCCCGGCAGATTTTAGGAAAATCCATTTTAGCCCAGAAAGCTCGTCGGGCAGCTAAAGCAGCTCGAGAGACCGTGATAAGAAAAGGAATTTTAGAGGGCATGGCTCTGCCAGGAAAATTAGCTGATTGTGCTACTCGCAATGCCGAGCAAGCAGAACTTTACATTGTTGAGGGAGATTCAGCTGGTGGTTCAGCTAAACAAGGGAGAGATAGGCATTTTCAGGCAATTTTACCCTTAAGAGGAAAAATTCTAAACGTTGAAAGGGCTCGTCTTGATAAGGTTTTAACTTCCAAAGAAATAAAAGCTCTGATTATTGCTTTGGGCACAGCCATTGCTGAAGAATTTGATATTGAGAAACTTCGTTATCACAATATAATTATTATGACTGACGCTGATGTTGATGGTGCCCATATTAGAACTTTGCTTTTAACTTTATTTTATCGTTATTTTCCTCAAATAATTGAGAAAGGTTATTTATACATTGCTCAGCCTCCGTTTTATAAAATTCAAAAGGGAAAACAAATAGAATATGTTTATACTGAAGACGAAAAAGATAAATTAGTAGCTAAGTTGAAGAAACTAAAAACTGGTGGAAATATAAATGTCCAAAGATATAAAGGTCTTGGAGAGATGAATCCGGGATTACTTTGGGAAACTACTATGGATCCAGAAAAAAGAACAATGAAAAAAGTGTATATTAAAGATGTTGAAGAAGCTGATAGAATTTTTGACATCTTAATGGGTAGCGAAGTTCTCCCTCGCAAGAAATTCATCCAAACTCATGCAAAAGAAGTAAGAAATTTAGATATATGAGATTTCTAAATCGAATAGTAACATTTTTAAAAGAGGTTAAGGTGGAATTGAAAAAAGTTAATTGGCCCACCCGAAAGCAAACCATTAAATACACTCTGATTGTGATTGGAGTGAGTTTGGCTGTGGCTATATTCTTAGGCGGCTTGGATTTTATCTTTACCTGGTTAGTCACTAAGTTTTTATTGTAGTATGCCTAAACAACGAATAGATAAAAAAAGATATTGGTACGCGATTCACACTTATCCTGCATCTGAAGATACGGTTGCCCAAAATCTAAAACAAAGAATTGAATCTTTGGATATGGCTGATAAGATTTTTAATGTTTTAGTTCCCAAAGAAAAGAAAATAAAAATAAAAAGCGGGAAAAGACAAGTCGTAGAAGAAAAAATTTATCCTAATTATGTTTTTGTAGAAATGATTGTTACTGATGATTCTTGGTATGTGGTTAGAAACACTCCTCGGGTAACTGGTTTTATTGGTTCTGGAACCACCCCAATTCCTGTTTCTGATGAAGAGATTAACAAATTATTAAAGCAAGTAGGCAAAGAAGAACCAACTTACAAGATTGAGGTAGAAGTAGAAGATGCAGTAAAAATTATTGATGGACCATTTAAAGATTTTGACGGCAAGATTAGTGAAGTTGACAAGGCCAAAGGAAAGATTAAGGTTTTGATTAATATGTTTGGTCGAGAAACACCAGTAGAATTAGATTTTTTACAAGTAAAAAAGATTTAAATCATGGCAAAAACAATTAAGACAGTTATAAAATTACAAATTCCAGCTGGCAAAGCAAATCCAGCTCCTCCTGTTGGCCCAGCTTTGGGTCAGCATGGATTAAATATCCAGGATTTTTGTACTAAATTTAATGAAGCTACCAAAGATAAAGCTGGTGATATTATTCCTGTTGAGATTACGGTTTATGAAGACAGGACTTTTGATTTTAAATTAAAAACTCCGCCAGCAGCTGAATTGTTAAAAAAAGCAGCTGGTATTGAAAAAGCTTCAGGTGTGCCTCATAAGGAAAAAGTGGGTAAAGTTTCAAAAAAGCAAATCCGAGAGATTGCCGAGAAAAAAATGGTTGACTTAAATGCCAATGATATTGAAGCAGCTATGAAAATTATAGAAGGCACTGCTCGGAACATGGGGATTGAAATCAAGTAGTTACTTGACAAAAGTTTAAAAAAAGTTGTAGAATAGAATAACTATAAATTAAGGAGGTTTGCTCCTTAAAATTTGAAAAACGGAGGTTAATCATGAACAAAAGACCAACATGGGATGAAACATTTTTTGACACAACAAAAGCTTGGGCCAAGAGATCAAGTTGTAAACATTATAAAGTTGCCGCAGCTTTTATTAGAGGAAAACAGCTTTTACAGATAGGTTATAATGGTCCGCCCCGAGGAGTTGATGAATGTAGTGATGTTGGGTGCAGAAAAGAAGTGAATGGAATCAGATTACCATCGGGTTCTAAAAGATGCATTGGAGCCCACCCTGAAATGAATGGAATAGTTAACGCCGCACTTAATGGAGTTAATCTAAGTGGATGTAAGGTTTATTGCATTTATTCACCATGTCTTGAATGCGCAAAACATTTGGTAAATCTAAGGATCATTGAATTCATCTATTTAAAGAAATACGAAGAAGAGTTTTCAGAGATTGAAGATCTATTTAAAAAAGTGGGAATTATTCTTCGTCAATACAAGATAAGGAGGAGGTAAAAATGCATGATAGATGGAAACACCTTAGGAAGAATTTATTCAGGAGTGTCGAGCCAAAAATTGAATTAGTTCTTATGAGCGAACCACAGGGGAGATTTAAAAAACTTTTAACAACTGAGACGGCACCTGGTTATACAGCTCGAGCCAGTCATGAGTCAAAAGGGATTACAAAAGATGATATTCGTTTAAATAAATTTTTAATTAAACGAGGTCATCATACCCCCTTAGAAGCAGTTTGTTTCACTTTTCATGTTTATGGTATCACCAAAAGCCTTCAGAATCAGTGGGTTAGGCACAGAATCGGAGTTGGTTGGACATATCGTAGCACCCGTAATATTTCAGCAGATCAAAATGAATTTGTTTATTGTACCTATGATTACATTGATGATGAATCAAAGGTAATAGCAATTTTAAGAGAAGATGAAGAATCAGCAAAAGAAGCTATAGCACGATTTAAAAGGAAACGCGAACTTGGAGCTACTAAGCAGGATAGTCGAAAAATAATGCCGGTATTCTGGAATACTCCTTGTTATTTTTATTGCAACGCGAGTTCGTTGAGATATCTTTTTTCTTTAAGGTTAGAAAAAGATGCTGAATGGGAAATCCGAAGAATGAGTAGAATAATGTGGGAAATAGTTATAAAAGAAACACCTTCACTTTTTGAAGACTTTGAAAATCTTGCAAGGAGGGAAGATTAAAATGAAACAGTGCGATAAATGCGTAGGCTATTTATTTTTTAAACCACTACCAGATGAAACTTTTTCTTGTTGCGACGCATGGGGAGAATCAGTAGAGGACATTGATCTAAAAAGCGGTGTTAGTCCAAAAATTCAAATACACAGAACGGATGAGATTCCTTGTGGAAAATTCAAGGAAGGAAAGAGTATTTGCGAAACATCAGAAGAACAGCCCTTTAAACTTCATCTAGTCAGAGAAGCAGGAGAAAAATTCTTAAAACGCGCTTTACGACTGTAGGAAAAGTGGTAAAGAAAGGTCCTGTTGAACTGAAAATGTTCAGCAGGACTTTATTTTTTAATTAATAAATTATAAGATTAGAACATATGATACTAGGAATAGATAAATTACATAAATTAGTTAAAGAGAAAAAATTGGTAGAAAATTTATGCCAGCGTGAGCTTAAAAACCCAGAGGGCGCTGGTTTTGATTTAAGATTAGGAGAAATTCTTGAGCTTAAAAATAAATCTTTTCTTGGTGTTGACGAAAGAAATACTCCAGATATTAAATCTGTTGCAAGATTTAAAAAAGGAAAAAATCATAGTTTTGTTTTTAAACCAAACTCTTATTTTTTAATAAAAACAATAGAAAAAGTTAATACTCCTAAGGATATTTTAATACTTTTTAGACCCAGAACAACAATTTTTCGTTCAGGAATGATGATTTTTACAGGTAATGTTTCTCCGGGTTATTGTGGAGAGTTAATTTTTGGTATTGCTAATTTTGGTCCAGTTGATGTAGAGATTGAATTGGGGGCAAGGGTTGTTCATGCTATGTTTTACAAAATTGATGGAAAAACTAATCTCTATAGAGGACAATGGCAAGGAGGAAAAATTACCACCAAGAAAAAAGAGCGACAGATATGAAAAAACACCAGCCAACAATAGGACTTGAAATACACGCAGAATTAAAGACCAAAACAAAGATGTTTTGTGATTGTTTGAATGATTCTTTAGAAAAAAAAGCAAATAAGAACATTTGCCCAATTTGTACTGGCCAGCCAGGAGTTTTACCAGTAATCAATAAAAAAGCAATAGATATGGTAATAAAAACTGGCTTAGCTTTAGATTGTCAGATTGCAAAAAAAACCTGGTTTGAAAGAAAAAATTATTTTTATCCGGATTTGCCCAAAGGATATCAGATTTCTCAATATGAAGCTCCGATATGTGAAAAGGGAAAACTCAAGGATGTTAGAATAACAAGAATTCATTTAGAAGAAGACGCTGGAAAGCTTATTCATAAAGGAAATGATTCTTTAGTTGATTTTAATCGAGCTGGAGTTCCTTTAATGGAATTAGTTACTGAACCTGATATTACTTCAGCTGAACAAGCTAAAAAATTTGCCCAAGAACTTCAATTAATTTTACGCTATTTAGGGGTTTCTGATGCTGATATGGAAAAAGGACAGATGAGAGTAGAAGCCAATATTTCTCTTGATAAAGGGACAAAAGTAGAAATCAAGAACCTAAATTCATTTAAAGCAGTAGAAAGAGCTATTAAATATGAAATTGAAAGGCAGAAGGACGTCTTAAGAGGCAACGAAAAAATTATCCACGAGACCCGGGGCTGGAACGAGATTAAACAGAAAACATTTTCTCAAAGAACCAAAGAAACTTCCGAAGATTATCGTTATTTCCCAGAACCAGATTTGCCACCTTTAGAAATTTCAAAAAAAGATATTGAGAAAATAAGAGCTGAAATTCCTGAATTACCTCAAGCAAGGCAGGAAAGATTTAAAAAAGAATATAAAATTCCTCAATCAAACATAGAAACTTTAACAGTTTATAAAAATTTAGGAGATTTCTTTGAAGCAAGTATTAGTGAATTGCACGCTTGGCTGAAAAGCAATAGAATAAAGACTAATATTCAGCCCTTAATAAAACTGACTGCCAATTATATTATTACTGAATTTCCTAAATTTATAGGAAAAGAAATTAAAATAACTCCTGAAAATTTTGCTGAATTGATATATTTAATCTTTGTTGGCGAGATTTCCAGTAGTGGTGCTCAGGAAGTATTGAAAGAGATGTTTAAAACAGGAACTGACCCATCGCAAATAATAGAAAGCAAAGGCTTGAAACAAGTCAGCAGGGAAGAAGATTTGGAAGAAATTGTTGAGAAAATAATAAAAAACAATCCTCAACCAGTTAAGGATTATAAAAAAGGAAAAGAAACCGCTTTACAATTTTTAGTTGGTCAAGCAATGAAGGAAAGCAAGGGAAGGGCCAATCCAAAAGTAGCAAATAAGTTATTAAAAAAGAAACTAAGAAAATAATTATTAAAATTTGTTATTAATATGACTATAGAAAAAGGACCAAAACCCTCCCCAGAAGAACTCAAAAAAAGATTGGAAAAAGTCAAAAGCAGAAAAGCCCAGGAAGAGCTTGAAAAGGATTTGGAAAAAATTCCTCAAACATCTGAGGAAGAAATTGAGGAAAAGATTTTTTCAATTGAAGGAGTAGAAAAAGGAAAAGACTGGGAAAAGGCAAAAGAGCAGTCAAAAGAGAAAGGAAAAGAGTAAAGTTTTTACTTGTTGATAGTTTTTCACCCAAATGATTTGCTTATTGTGTTTAAACCAGGTTATTTGGCGTTTGGCGAATTGATATGTGTGTAGTTTGATTTTTTCGATAGGATTTTTTTCATTAAATTCTGCATAGCCGATTGCGTTTTTTAATACTGTAGTCCAGCCGTATTTTTTGACCATTTTTTTAACTTCTTTTTCTAATCCTTGTTTTACCATTTTATCAACCCTTTTATTTATTGCTTTTTGGAGGTCTGGAAGGGTTTTTTTAATTCCAATATATAAAACCCTAAATCGTGGTTCTTTTTTGATTTCAGGCACTGTTTTATTGCTTTTAATCACTATTTCCAGGGCCCTGACTAATCTTCTGCGGTTTTTGGAATCAATTTCTTTAGCTCGGCGAGGGTCGAGTTTTTTTAATTGTTTAAATAGTTTATTGGTTGTTTTCTTTTCTAATTCTTTTCTTAATTTTTGGTCAGGTTTTACTTTAGGAATAGTTATTCCTTCAACAACTGCTTGGATATAGAAACCCGTGCCTCCGCAAAGAATTGGAATTTTTCCCTTTTTATAAATTTTATCAATTGTCTCAAGCGCTTTTTCTCTATATTGAGCAACTGTAATTTGTTTTTTAGGACTGGCTATATCTAATAAATAATGGGGGATTCCTTTCATTTCTTTTTTAGTAATTTTGCCTGTGCCAATATCCATTTCTTTATAAACTTGTCTTGAATCGGCTGAAACAATTTCACCATTAAATTCCTTAGCAATCTTCACTGCCAATTCACTTTTACCAGAAGCGGTTGGGCCAGAAATGACAATGAGCTTTGGTTTTTTATTAACTATTTCATTCAAAACCTTCCACCTTCTCTTTTTTTCTTTCCATGGAACATTATCCTTTAAATTAGCCGCAGTAGTGCCAGCGCGCGTTGAATATTTATTAATATAGGCTTTGTCAAATTTAATTTGTTTAAACAATTTAACAGTATTTTCAAATTGCTTTTTGGTTTCTTTGGGAAAGCCAACAATTACGTCAGTAGAAAGCTTTACATTAGGAATTTTTCTGTGGATTTTTTTAATTAAATTTTTATATTGTTTAACGGTATAGCCCCGATTCATTTTTCTTAGAATTTCATCATCACCACTTTGAACTGGTAAATGAATTTCTTTAGCAACTTTTTTAGATTTAGCAATTGTATTAATTAGTTCATCAGATACATCTTTGGGGTGGTTGGTGAGAAATTTAATTTTAAAATTACCTGGCAAAGAGTTTAATTTTTTAAGCAATTTAGCAAATCCACATTTGTATGAGTTTACATTTTGTCCTAATAAAGTTATTTCTTTATATCCTTGCTTGCCCCACTCAGCGGGGTTTATCAAATCTTTTACTTCTTTAATAATTTCTTCCATTGGGCGAGAAACTTCTCGGCCACGAGCATAGGGGACAACACAATAACTACAGAAATTATCACAACCAGTCATTATTGGTACAAAAGTTGAGGAACATAAAATAGATAGATAGTTATTTCCAAGAAATTCTTTTATAGTCATTATTTCATCAAAAAACTCCCTAAATTTCTTTTTATCAGATTTTAAAACACAACCAGTTAAAATTTTCTTAGCTTTAAGTTTTTTGAATTTAGATTTTAGCCCCAAAATTCTATCTATTGCAGTTTGCCTAACTGAACAAGCATTAATCACTATCAAATCAGCTCCCTTCATATTGGGAGCTGATTTATATCCTTTGTTTTCTAAAAAACTCGTAATTCTTGCACTATCAGATTCATTTATCTGACAACCATAGGTTTTTATAAAATATTTCATTTACTTACAATCTTGAGGACAAGTTATTGGTGTTTCAGCGCAAGGACAGCCAATTGCCATACAAACTATTTCTTGGCACGTCCCATCTCCACAGAGGTTTTCACAATTCCTTTCGTGGTTTTTAAATCTTTCTATAAGTCTTTCTTTTACAGTATTAAGGTGTTCCATTGTTCTTTGCTTTACTTCTTGAATTTTTTCTTGTGTTTTAACTTTTTCAGTAAAACGCTCTTCCAATTTATTCATCACTCTTTGATGAACTTCTATTTTCCTTTCAAATCTATTTTGAAATGCTTGTATTTTATCTTCATCTTTTGCTTTTTCAATAGCTTTCCCAGCTTGGGTTTCAAGCTTTTCTACTTCCCGTTGATATTTATCAATCGCTCTTTGAAAAAGTTCTTGATTATCAGTTTCTTCAGCCATTTTTTGTGCCTCTGCCAGCATTTCGCTTGCGAATTGCAAACGGAGTTCTGCTTTTTTAACAGAATTGAAAGTAAATATAAGCCGCAAATTTCGCCAGAAATCTTTTAAAAAATAAAACGGGCTGTTAGGCAAGGTTTTTGGTTCAGAATCTGTTAATTTTTCATCGTCTTGAGCAGCAACAAAACCACCCAAAACCAAACCAGTGATTATAAATATAGATAGAAAAAATATTGATTTTCTCATATATTTATTTGGTTAATTATTATTTAATTATTTTTTTAATAAAACTATCGACCTTTTTTATTCCAATATCTCCTTTTTTGCGGTCGCGGACGCGGACAGATTTTGATTTCATTTCTTTATCGCCAACAACTAACATATAGGGAATTTTTTGGAGTTCGCTATCACGGATTTTTTTAGAAACAGTTTCATTCTGGTCTTTTAATTTTACTCTGACAGCTTTTTCTTCCAACTGTTCAGCTACTTGTTTAGCATATTTATTATGACGATTAGCAACTGGAATTACATAGACCTGGACAGGGGAGAGCCAAAAAGGTAAAGCCCCTGCATAGTGTTCTAATAGAATAGCAATAAATCTTTCTATTGAGCCAAGTAGAGCCCGATGAATCATTATTGGTTTTTGTTTTTTGCCCTTTTTATCAATATAAGTAAGATTAAACCTTTCTGGTTCATTAAAATCAACTTGAATAGTTGTACATTGCCATTCCCTGCCTAATGAATCCTTGATTTTGATGTCAATTTTTGGACCATAGAAAATCGCGCCTTCAGCATCAATTTTGTATTTTAATTTTTCTTTATTTAGACCATATTTAAGAGCATTAGTTGCTTTTTGCCAATCTTTGACAGTGCCAATATATTTTTTAGGTCGAGTAGCTAAATAAATACTATATTCTTTAAATCCAAAGGCCTTAAGCAATTTAATACCAAAGCGCAGAGTTTTAATAATTTCATCACTTAATTGATCCGGGGTGCAAAAAGTATGAGCATCATCTTGAGTAAAGCCGCGAACTCGAGTTAAGCCGTGAAGAACACCGCTTCTTTCATAACGATAAACAGTTCCTAATTCTGCCCAGCGAATTGGTAAATCCCTATAACTTCTAATTTGAGATTTATATATTTTTGCTGCAAAAGGACAATTCATTGGTTTAATTAGATATTTATCGCCTTCAACTTCCATTGGTCCAAACATATTTTCTTTGAAAAAGTCAGTATGGCCTGAAGTTTGCCAGAGTTTTTGTCTGCCAATATGAGGAGTATCAATTATTTCATAGCCATTTTTAATATGCTCTTTGCTCCAGAATTCTTCAATTACATTTTTCAAAACTGTTCCTTTTGGATGCCAGAGAACTAGGCCTGGCCCGACTTCTTCATCAATGTGAAATAAATCTAATTTTTGGCCCAAAATTCTATGGTCGCGTTTTTCAGCTTGTTCTTGTTTTTTCAAATAATCATTAAGTTGTTTTTTAGTATTAAAAGCAACCCCATAAATCCTTTGAAGCATTGGATTTTTTTCATCACCGCGCCAGTAAGCACCAGCAATTTTAACAAGCTTAAAAGCATCAGGATTTATTTCTTTGGTTGATTTGACATGGGGCCCAGAGCACAAATCAGTAAAATTATTGGATTTATAAACAGTGGCGTTTTTAGTTTTAAGTTCTTTAATTAAATCTAATTTATATAGTTGTCCTTTGAATAGTTTTTTTGCTTCGGGTTTAGAAATTAATTTCTTTTCAAAAACAATATTTTTTTTGATTAATTCCTTCATTCTTTTTTCTATGCGTGGCAAGTCCTCTGGTTTGAAGGCAACTTCCCCCTTCGCTGAAGCTACGGAGGGCAAAGCAAAATCATAATAAAACCCATTTTCAATTGTTGGCCCAATACCAAATTTCACCCTGTTAAATAGCGGCTTTGCCGCTCCCGCTTTGCGGGATTTAACAGGGTTAACCTTATCAAAAAGGTCTGCGACTGCATGCGCCATTATATGACTCAATGAATGTCTAATAGTATCAATTTTCATGTTTTCAGCTCTTCTGCTTCGTTGCAGAGGATTTTTAGTTGGTCGTTTTTGTCAGAAAGACGGCCAGTTAAGATTATTATTTTTCCTTGTTGCCAAACAACTGGATTTTTTTCTAAAATACCAGCAAAAACCAAGGTTTCAATCTTGCCAGTCAAATCCTCTATTTCAACAAACAACATGGGCTTGCCTGATTTGGTAATAAATTTGGTTATTTTATTTATAACCCCAGCAATCTTTACTTGTTTGTCAATTTTTTCTTTATTCAAATCTTTTACCAGGATAACCTCATCTTTTAAAAGATGTTTGTGCGAGGACAGGGGATGATCAGAAACATACATTCCTAAGAGTTCTTTTTCCCATTGAATTTCCTCTGATTTTAATTTTTTCTTATCTGACTTATTGGTTGAAGGAATAAGATTATCAGAAAGCGCTTGAGAGCCAAACAAACTTTCCTGACCATGTTGTTTTGTTCTTTGAGTTTCTTTAGCAAAAGTTAAAAGATTTTCAAAATTTTCTAATAATTCTTTTCGGGGAGCCAATTTATCAAAAGCCCCGGCTTTGATTAAACTCTCAAGGGATTTTTTATTTAAAACAGTCATTTCGCCATTAGCAGGAGTAAGGCGGGAAAGAAAATCACTTATTGATTGAAAATCGCCATTTTTTTCTTTTTCTTCAACAATAGTTCTAACTACATTATGACCCACGTTTTTAATTGCTGCAAGGCCAAATCTTATAGAATTAGGCGGAATTAGGGTAAAGTTATCAAAACTTTCATTAATATCAGGCGGCAAAACTTTGATTCCGTGTTTTCTTGCTTCTTCAACAAGGATATTGATTTTATCCAAATCCTTTTGATCAGCCTGCATTAGAGCAGTAATAAATTCTTCAGGAAAGTTGGCTTTTAAATAAGCTGTTTGATAGGCAATAAGAGCATAAGAAGTAGCATGAGCCTGATTAAAGCCATATTGGGCAAATGGTTCAATAAAATCCCAGATTTTTTGAGCAATTTCTCTTTTGATTTTATTTTTTATCATTCCTTGTATCATTTTATCAGCTTGTTTATCAAGTAATTTTCTAATTTTTTTACCGACTGCCTTTCTTAATACGTCTGCTTCTGAAGAAGTAAAACCAGCCAAATCTTTGGCTATTTGCATTAGTTGTTCTTGATAAACAGCAACACCATAAGTATTTTCAAGAATTGGTTTTAGTTGAGGGTGAATATATTTTATTTCTTTTTCTCCATGTTTCCTGGCAATAAATTCCGGGATAAGACTTATTGGACCAGGTCTGAAAAGAGAAACCATAGCAATGATATCTTCTAAATCATTGGGTTTTAATTTTTGAAGATAGCGCCTCATTCCCGAAGATTCTAATTGAAAAACTCCAACAGTATCAGCTTTTCTAAAAAGATTAAAAACTTTTTCATCGTTTAAAGGAATTTTATCTATATTAATGTCTGTGTTTTTCACTTTCTTTATCAGATTTATAGTATTTTCAATAATAGTTAGGGTTTTAAGACCAAGAAAGTCCATTTTTAATAAACCAAGACTTTCAATACTCCTCATTTCATATTGAGTTACTATAACTTGCTTTTCTTGTTGAGAAGCATATTGGCAAGGCACGTGAAGATCAAGAGGTTTCTTGGTAATTACCACTCCACAGGCATGAGTAGAAGCATGACGAGCAACCCCTTCTAATTTTTTAGCTATATCAATCAGAGTTTTTACTTGGTCATCACTATCATAAGTTCTGGATAATTCAGGAACTTTTTCCAAGCTTTCACTTAAAGAAAAGCCAAAAGGTATCATTTTGGCAATCTGGTCGCAGAAAGTATAAATATAGCCCAAAGCCCGGCCAGCATCTCTGATTGCTGCTCGGGCAGCCATTGTTCCAAAAGTAATAATTTGAGCTACATGGTCTTTGCCATATTTTTGGGCCACATAATCAATTACTTCATCTCTTCTAATGTCAGCAAAGTCTAAATCAATATCAGGCATACTAATTCTTTCAGGATTTATAAATCTTTCAAAAAGAAGCTTATATTTTAAAGGTTCAACATTAGTAATGTTTAAAAGATAAGAAACCAAGCTGCCAGCTGCTGAACCACGACCCGGGCCAACAACAATGTCTTGATCTTTTGCCCAATTAACAACATCCTGAACAATTAAGAAGTAAGAAGCAAAACCAGTTTTCTTTATTGCTACAAGCTCATATTTTAAGCGTTTTTTAAGTTCAGCAATATATTTTTTGCTCTCTTCTTTACTATTAAAAAGGGTTTCTGGAAATCTTTTAATCATACCTTGTTCGCAGAGTTCTTTTAGATATTCATCAGCTGTTTCTCCTTCTGGTAATTTAAAATGAGGAAGCTCTATTTTACCTAATTCAATTTTAAGATTGCATTGGTCAGCTATTTTTTGAGTATTGGCAATTGCTTCAGGTACGTTTTTAAATGCTTTTATCATTTGCTGGGGTGATTTTAGAGAAAAATCCTCACCTTTCATAGTCATTCTCTCTTTTTCCTCAACAGTGCGGGCAGTTTGAACACAAAGCAAAACATCGTGGACATCATCATCTTCTTTATTTAAATAATGAACATCATTAGTGGCCACTAAAGGCAATTTGACCTCTTTGGCTAATTTTATTAATCCTTTATTTATTCTAAGTTGTTCTGCATCATTAGGATGGTCCATTAATTCTAAATAAACATTATCTTTACCAAAAAGTTTTTTAAATTCCAGAGCAGTTTTTTTAGTTTTAGCCCAGTCATCGGCTAAGATAGCATTAGGGATTTCACCCTGGGCACAGGCGGTTAAAAAGATTAATCCTTTACTGTGTTTTTCTAAAAGTTCCTTATCAATTCGAGGTTTATAATAAAAGCCCTCAAGATGGGCTTTGGTAACTAATTTTATCAAATTGTGATAACCAACCTTATCTTTAGCCAGCAGAACCATGTGGTATCTAATATCACTTTTGCCAGCGGTTTTATCAAAGCGACTGCCCGGAGTAAAATAAAGTTCTGTGCCAATAATCGGTTTAATTCCAGCAGCCATGGCTTTTCGATAAAATTCTATTGCTCCATACATTACTCCATGATCAGTTAAAGCCAAAGAGTCCATACCAAGCTCTTTGGCTTTTTCAATAAGTTCATCAATCTTAGCTAATCCATCCAGAAGCGAATAATGACTATGAACATGTAGATGTGTGAATTTCGCAGGCATAGATTTAATTATAGCAGAAATAAACTTGTCACTGAAATTATTTTTTGCTAATATAAATTTAACATGCCTGTACCAAAGCAACGACATACTAAATCACGACGCAATAAAAGAAGGTCTCATTTAGCAATGAAAAAGAAAAATCTCTCTGCGTGTCCAAAATGCGGAGAGCCAATTTTATCTCATCATTATTGTGCTAATTGCGGCTTTTATAAAGATAAAGAAGTAGTTAATGTTACAGCTAAATTAGAAAAAAGAGAAAAGAAACAAAAGGAAAAAGAATTAGCAGTTCAGGAAAAAGAAGCCCAAGAAGAGCAAAAAACTAAACCATTAAGCTTAGAAGAGTTATCTCAAAAAAAATAACATGTCCAGCAGACATCTTGCACGTTCAATAGTTCTCCAATCTCTTTATGAAGGGGATTTCAATAAAGAAAAAAATCCCAACTTAGAAACTATTTTAAAAAAGAATATTGAGGAATTCGGAGCAGGACTTGAAGAGGAATCGGGATTTATTAAAAAATTAGCTGAAGGCGTTTTAAAACACAAATCCCAGATTGATAAAATTATTGAAAAATCAGCTCCTGAATGGCCCATTGACCAGATAACTATTGTTGATAGGAATGTTTTGAGAATGGGGATTTATGAATTATTGTTTGGTGATAAAAAAGAAGTGCCGCCAAAAGTAGCTATTAATGAAGCAATAGAATTAGCTAAAAATTATGGCGGAGAATCTTCTGGCCGGTTTATCAATGGAGTATTAGGAACAATTTATCGAGAAATGGAAAAAGCATAAAAAAATGAATTTATCAAAATTAGAAAAAAATTTAGGAATTAAATTTAAGAATAAAAAATTTCTTGAGCAAGCTTTTCTCCATCGTTCTTATTTGAATGAGCATCCAGGTTTGAAAATGGAGCATAATGAGCGCTTGGAGTTTTTGGGCGATGCAGTTTTGGAATTGATTGTTACCAAGCATCTTTTTAATAATTATTCTAATCCTGAAGGAGAATTAACCACTTGGCGGGCTGCTTTGGTAAATAGTAAAATGTTAGCTGAAATAGCTGATAAATTAGAACTTAATGATTATCTTTTGCTTTCCAAAGGAGAAAAACAGGACATTGGCAGGGCGCGTCAGTTTATTTTAGCTAATACTCTTGAAGCAATAATAGGAGCGATTTATTTAGACCAAGGGCTTACCAAAACAGAGAAATTTATTAAAAATAATTTAATAAAAGAATTACCAAGAATTTTAGAAGAAAAACTTTATATTGACCCCAAGAGTCATTTTCAGGAAAAAGCCCAGGCAGAACTAGGAACTACTCCTAATTATGAATTAGTAAAAGAGCAGGGACCCGACCATGCTAAATCGTTTGTAGTTGGAGTTTATTTAGAAGATGAAAAAGGAAAAAAAGAATTAATTGCCAAAGGCACTGGTCCTTCCAAACAAACTGCCCAAGAAGACGCGGCCAAGAAGGGGTTGAAGAAGAAAGGTTGGGGATAAAACTATGCTGAAAATAAGATTACAAAAAACCGGAAAGAAGAATGCACCGAGTTATCGGATTGTTTTGTGTGAACATACTTCGCCTCCGCAGGGGAAGTTTATTGAAATATTGGGACATTATAATCCTCGTTTAAAGCAAAAAGGATTTAAAAAAGAAAGAATAGAACACTGGATATCCAAAGGCGCCCAAGCCTCTCCAACGGTTCATAATTTATTGGTAGATGAGGGGATTGTGAAAGGGAAGAAGGTGAAAGCCTGGAGAGCAAAGAAAAAATTGAGCGAAGCGAAACCTGCCGAGGAGGCAGGGAAAGTTGAGACTCCTGAGCCTGAAGCGAAGGAGACGAAATCCGTCGAAGAGGCGGAAAAAGAACCCGCTTCACCGACGGGCAAGGAAGCTATTGACAAATAATCAAAAAAAGAATAAAATAGAAATATAATAGTAGCACTATTCCTGCAATCAGGAATTCAGAAAGGTCGGCTACTAGCATGAAAGTAATAATTACTAAATACCTATTGAAAATTATGGCTGCAAAATCTCAAGATCAAGAATTCGTTGAATTCGTTGTCAAAGGCATTGTTAGCAATCCTAATGATGTAAAAGTTGACAGAAAAGTTGATGAAATGGGTGTTCTCTTAACTCTTAATGTTAATTCTGAAGATATGGGAGTATTGATTGGTCGTAATGGTTCTACAGCTCGAGCTATTCGAACTTTAATTAGAATCGTTGGACTTAGAAACAATGCCCGAGTTAATCTTAAGATTGAGGAACCAGAAGGCGGACAGAGGTCCGCTGCCCCAGACGAGAAAGACAAAGAAGAGAAAAAGGATGTTGACAAGGTAGTCGAAGACTTGAAATTGTAAAATTCCTTGTAAACTGTCTTTCAGATAGACAGATATGCAAAGACCGTGCTACTATTAGTACGGTTTTTGTTTTTATGAAATTTGATATTATTACAATTTTTCTCCCGACCGCTGTCGGGATCCCGACCAAGGTCGGGACCAGATACTTAATATGATAAAGTTCGACATAATAACCATATTCCCTGACATATTTAAAAGTTATTTTAATGAGTCAATTATTAAACGAGCTCAAAACAAAAAGCTTATTAAAATTAATATTCATAATTTAAGAGATTATACAACCGATAAACATAAAACAGTTGATGATAAGCCTTATGGCGGTGGTCCTGGTATGGTGATGATGGTTGAGCCAATCTATAAAACTGTGAAGAAAATAAAAGGAAAAAGCAAAGCAAAAGTTATTTTATTCAGCGCCAAAGGAAAGAAATTTAATCAGAAAATGGCTCAAAAATTTTCTAAACTAGATAGATTAATTATGATTTGCGGTCATTATGAAGGAGTTGATGAAAGAGTAGCTAAACATATAGCTGATGAAGAAATTTCAATAGGGGATTATGTTTTAACTGGTGGTGAAATCCCTGCCATGATAGTAACTGATGCTGTTACTCGTTTAATTCCTGGAGTTTTGGGTAAAAAAGAGTCACTTGAAGAAATAAAAGGAAGCTATTCAGTTTATACTAGGCCGGAAGATTTTAATAAATGGAAAGTTCCAAAAGTTTTACTTTCAGGCAATCATAAAAAAATAGAGGAATTGAGAAAGAAATATTTTCGTACTTTTAAAAAATAAAAAGGGAGGTAAAATTGATCAATTTAAACGGTATAAAACTAGAGAACAGACTTATTATTGCAGCAGGGCCATGGAGTTTTTATTGGGAAAAATGGCCATTTCTTAATCCTGGAATTTTTGGAGCATTCACAACCAACACATTTACACTAGAACCACGAGAAGGAAATCTGGAATTCGTCGAAATATTTAATAGAAGAATTTTCCCAAAGATCTGGAAAGTATTAAGAAAGGTCCCTGGAGGCTGGATTAATTCTTCTGGTTGGAGGAATCCTGGAATTGATTGGGCCATTGAAGAGCTTTATCCAAAACTGAAAAGAGCGGGTGCCAACATTATTTTCTCTATAGGTGGCTTTCAAATTGTTGATTATCTACTTTTGGTCGAGAAATTAAGATCCCTTGACTTGTCAGCTATTGAGTTAAATGTTAGTTGTCCTAATGTTGGGTTTCTTCTAAGAGATCTTGGGGTTTTAAGGACGTTATTTTCTGAAGCAAAAAGACTTAGCAATCGTCCGTTAATAGTTAAAATTGGCGTTGATTCTGATTATTTGGCGATTTCTAAAATTGCCAAAAAAACAGGAATAAATGCTCTGAATGCAATAAATACAGTAAAAGGCCAGCATTCTGGATTAGAAAGTGGGCAAGGTGGTATCGGAGGAAGAATAATAAAAGCTACTAGCTTAAGAGTGATTAGAGAGTTAAAATTTTTAAACATACCAATTATTGCTACTGGAGGAGTTTATTCTTTTGAAGATGTTAAAGAATTCCTTGATAGCGGAGCAGATGCTGTAAGTTTTGGAAGTGTTTTCCTTTCTCGCCCGTGGGTACCTCGATCAATTTTAAAGAAAACTCAGTCAAGGGCTTAGAAACCTCTAAGCCCTTGACACCAGATTTTTTAGGACTATAATAGAAATATAGCTACAGTATAAAAATAATTAAACCAATTCTATGTGAAAACAACTCACAATTTACATGTTCTTTAAAACAGGGTTTAGGTTTTTGAGTTTAATTTCAGAAATTTGAACTCTGTTTTAAATTCGTTCATTAAAATTTATATAGTAGTTTGTGTAAAGCCAAATCGAATTTCTTATAGTTGTCCTGATATTCCGTAGAAGCAAATAATGCGTAAATTTGTTTCTACTTTATTGAGAGTTTGATCCTGGCTCAGGACGAACGCTGGCGGCGTGGATAAGGCATGCAAGTCGAGCGCTCCGACCTCGGTCGGAGAGCGGCAAACGGGTTAGTAACACGTAGGAATCTACCTTGAGGTCTGGGATAACTCGGAGAAATCCGAGCTAATACCAGATAGTCTCCGACCTCGGTCGGAGTAAAAATTTATTGCCTCAAGAGGAGCCTGCGGCCTATCAGCTTGTTGGTAAGGTAATGGCTTACCAAGGCTATGACGGGTAGGGGACGTGAGAGCGTGTTCCCCAACAAGGGCACTGAGATACGGGCCTTACTCCTACGGGAGGCAGCAGTCGAGAATCTTCCACAATGGGCGAAAGCCTGATGGAGCGACGCCGCGTGCACGAAGAAGCCCTTCGGGGTGTAAAGTGCTTTTCTATCCGAGGAATATCCCGACTTGTCGGGAGTGACTTTAGGATAGGAATAAGGGGTTGCTAAACTCGTGCCAGCAGCAGCGGTAAAACGAGTACCCCAAGCGTTGTCCGGAATTATTGGGCGTAAAGCGTCTGTAGGGGGTTTGACTTGTCCTTTGTTAAATCTTGTTGCTCAACAACAGGGCTGCAGAGGAAACGGTCAAACTAGAGGATGTGAGAGGCTGATGGAACTCAGGGAGGAGGGGTGAAATCCGTTGATACCCTGAGGAACACCAAAGGCGAAGGCATTCAGCTGGCGCATTCCTGACCCTGAGAGACGAAAGCGTGGGTAGCGAACGGGATTAGATACCCCGGTAGTCCACGCCCTAAACGATGGGTACTAATTGTTTGAAGTATCGACCCTTCAAGTGGTAAAGCTAACGCGTTAAGTACCCCGCCTGGGAAGTACGGTCGCAAGATTAAAACTCAAAGGAATAGACGGGAGCTTGCACAAGCGGTGGAGCGTCTGGTTTAATTCGACAATACGCGAAGAACCTTACCAGGGCTTGACATTTCGATGAAATCCTCGAGAAATCGAGGACCTCTACAAGGACATCGGAACAGGTGCTGCATGGCTGTCGTCAGCTTGTGGCGTGAGTTGCTCCGTTAAGTCGGGTAACAAGCGCAACCCCCATCCCGTGTTATATGTGTCACGGGAGACTGCCTCGTTATACGCGGAGGAAGGCGGGGATGACGCCAAGTCAGCATGGCCCTTTGATGCCCTGGGCGACACAGGCGCTACAATGGCCAATACAATGGGTTGCTAAGCCGTAAGGTGGAGCCAATCCCATCAAAGTTGGTCCCAGTTCGGATTGGGGTCTGAAATTCGACCTCATGAAGCTGGAATCGCTAGTAATCGCAGATCAGCCACGCTGCGGTGAATACGTTCTCAAGCTTTGTACTCACCGCCTGTCACGCCAGAGAAGCCGGGAGCACCCGACATCCCCCCGATTCGTCGGAGGGCCTAAGGTGAATTCGGTGACTAGGGCGAAGTCATAACAAGGCATCCGTAGGGGAACCTGTGGATGGAAAATATTTTTACTTACTCTAACACTATGTTGGGGAAGGTCGATCTAAGAAGGTATTAGCTCTAAACCTTAAAGTAGAGCCATTATATCAGGACAACTATAAGGAATTTGACCCCCTCATCTTTGGCTAAAGGTGAGGGGTTTGACTTATCCACAAGCTAAAATTTGACTTTGGCTTGATTTTTTTATTAGTTTAGGCTATAATGGTCTTAGAATCAATTTTAATAATAATTAATTAATCGTTTTGCTTTCAATTGAAAGCGCAACGAGCTAAAAATCTATGGCTGACGAAAAAACTCCTACTACAGGATATTGTGTTAAGTGCCGAACTAAAAGAGAAATGAAAGATACCAAAGAGGTTGCGATGAAAGGAAAAGGTGGAAAAAGAAGAGCCCTGAAGGGTACTTGTCCGACTTGTGGAACCGGAATGTTCAGAATTTTAGGCAAGGCATAAGTTTCGATATATTAATATCGGTTCAAAATTAACCTTTTTAAGGTTAATTTTGAATTAGGGCATGTAGCTCAGTGGAAGAGCGCATCTCTGATAAAGATGAGGTCGGAGGTTCGATCCCTCCCATGCCCATATTTTTCGGGCCCGTAGTTCAGTTGGTTAGAATGCCACATTTGCAATGTGGAGGTCAGCGGTTCGAATCCGCTCGGGTCCATTTTTATTTATCTTTATCCACAACCCCATTCTTGACTTAATGATTTTGTGGTATAATTAGATTAAAGGTCGTTTAATTCTCGCTACGCGAATACAGGAGGAAGGTTGAAAATTAAAAATTAAAAGTTATTTGTTTATGATAGAGATATTACTTGATTCGTTAAAAAGCGTTTGGCAGAGCTTTATTGAATTTCTACCCACCCTTTTAGCCGCTCTCATTGTTTTTATCATTGGTTGGTTAATTGCTATTTTTCTAGGCAAAGTAGCTAATCGAATAATCAAAACAATTAAATTAGATCTTCTTTTGGCTAAATTGGGATTTAAAAAAGCATTAGCCAAAGCTAAGCTTAAACTAAACTCAGGAAAGTTTTTTGATGAGCTGGTTAAATGGTTTTTCATTATTGTTTTCCTGATGACAGCAGTGGATATTTTGGGCCTTACAGAAGTAACACTGTTTTTGAAGACCATTCTTTTCTATATACCTAATGTTATTATTGCTGCCATTATCCTTTTAGCAGCAGTGATTGTTGCAAATTTTATGCAACGGGTAGTAAGGGCCAGTGCTGATGCTGCTGGTTTAAGTTCTTCCGGTGCTGTTGGAGGCATAGCTAAGTGGGCGATATTGGTTTTTGGCTTTGTAATTGCTTTGACCCAATTAGGGATCGCTACCACCTTGATTCAAACCATAGTAATTGGTTTAATCGCAATGCTTGCCCTGGCTGGAGGTTTAGCTTTTGGTTTAGGAGGCAAGGACTGGGCAGCTAGAATTTTAGATAGGATAAAACAAGATTTAAGTTAAAAATAAATTAAAGCAAATTACTCTTGACAAATGATTTTTTGCCATGTTAAGATAATGGCAGTGTTAATAATCATTAATATTTGAAGATAACCATATGAAAAAAATAAGACTATATTTATATAAAGAAAGCGGTTGAAAAGCCGGATATTTGAATATCCATAAAAATTCAAGCCGCTTTCAAGCGGTTTTTTCATACCTTGAACCTTAAAAATTAAATAAAAATAAGATTAATGTCTATAAATTGCCAGCTAATAAGCAGGTTAATCATAAGGGTGTATGGTGGATGCCTTGGGATGTTGAGGCGATGAAGGACGTGGCGTAGCTGCGATAAGCCTCGGGGAGGCGTTTAGCAACCTTTGAACCGGGGATTTCCAAATGGGGTAACCCGTTCTCGATTTATCGGGATCACTCCGACTTTGGTCGGAGGGCGAACTCGGCGAAGTGAAACATCTCAGTAGCCGGAGGAAAAGAGAAAAATTTTTATTCCCCTAGTAGCGGCGAGCGAAAAGGGAAGAGCTCAAACCTCTCCGATGTTCATCGGAGGGGGGTTGTAAGGGGGTAACGTCGGGAGTATTTCTGGTGCACAGGAATACTTGCCGAGGGAGAGCACATAGGTGAAGTTTGTTTAGAAGAATCTCTCTGGAAAGAGGAGCCAAAGAGGGTAATAGCCCCGTACTTGAAAAACACTTCACGCTCCTTGTTATCTTTCTTGAGTACGGCGAGGGACGAAAACCTTGTCGGAATTAGGCAGAACTATTCTGCCAAAGCTAAATACTCAACATCACCGATAGTGAACTAGTACCGTGAGGGAAAGGTGAAAAGTAGCCCAGTAAGGGCGGTGAAATAGTACCTGAAACCATATACTTACAAAGAGTGGGAGCCTCGACTTGTCGGGGTGACCGCGTGCTTTTTGCAGAACGAGCCAACGAGTTTCCGTATATAGCTCGATTAATCCCGTTAGGGAGAAGTCATAGCGAAAGCGAGTGTTAATAGCGCGTAATTATTATGTTATATGCGGGAGACCCGAAACCAGGCGAGCTAACCATGGCCAGGATGAATCCCAATTAAAATTGGGAGGAGGTCCGCACCCACCAATCGGGCAATATTGGGGGATGAGCTGTGGTTAGGAGTGAAAAGCTAATCGAGCCTGGTAATAGCTGGTTCTCCTCGAAATAGCTTTTGGGTTAGCCTTCCTTTACTTTTCCAGGGGTAGAGCACTGGATGGAGTTGGGTGGATTTTTTCCTACCGCTTCAACCAAACTCCGAATACTGGAATTTAAAAGTGAGGAGGAGTTAGACTGTGGGGGCTAAGCTCCATGGTCAAAAGGGAAACAGCCCAGATCGTTATCTAAGGTCCCAAAGCTAAGTTAAGTGGCAAAAGAAGTGAGGCCACTCAGACAGCTAGGAGGTTGGCTTAGAAGCAGCCATCCTTTAAAGAGTGCGTAACAGCTCACTAGTCTAGAGACCTCGCGCTGAAAATGTAACGGGGCTTAAACTTAGCACCGAAGATACGGGGTCCGATTTATATCGGATTGGTAGAGGAGCATTTCTTGTGCTGTGAAGCTCACGACGTGAGTTGGGGTGGAGCGCAAGGAAGAGAAAATGTTGGCATGAGTAACCGCATTGGATGTGAGATACATCCACACCGAAAGCCCAAGGTTTCCTTGGCAATGGAAATCAGCCAAGGGTTAGGCGGACCTAAGGCGACCCCGAAAGGGTTAGTCGATGGACAGCCGGTTAATATTCCGGCCCTTCTCCTAAATAACCTCAAGATGACGGAGAATAGTACTCTGGGCGTATTATTGGATTTACGTTTGCAGCATAAGATTTTTCAAGTGTTGTAAAAATTTCTTCCCTCGGGAAGGGAAATTTAGAGGAGCATTCTTCCAAGAAAAGTTTTGAGCATATTTATCTAAGAGAATCCGTACCGCAAACCGACACAGGTAGGCAGGGCGAGTAGCCCAAGGTGAACGAGTGAAACCTCGTTAAGGAACTCGGCAAAATAACGTCCGTAAGTTCGCAATAAGGACTTCCCGATGAATAATCGGGACGCAGTAAAAGATCCCTGGCGACTGTTTACTAAAAACACAGGTCCCTGCTAACTCGCAAGAGGATGTATAGGGGCTGACGCCTGACCAGTGCTAGAAGGTTAATGACGGCGGTGATCCGACCTCGGTCGGATTGCTGACTGTTTGAAGCCCTAGTAAACGTCGGCGATAACTATAATCGTCCTAAGGTACCGAAATTCCTTGACACGTAAGTTGTGTCCTGCAGGAAAGGCGTAACGACTGGGGAACTGTCTCAACGAGGAGCTCGGTGAAAATGCAATGTCGGTAAAGATGCCGACTACCTGCGGCAAGACGGAAAGACCCCGGGAGCTTTACTATAAGTTCTCATTGGGTTATTGTTTTGGATGCATAGTATAGTGGGGAGACTTTGAAGCCTGACTTTCGGGTTAGGTGGAGTCGTCAGTGAAATACCCATCTTTCAAAACGTTAATTCTAACCCCGACCTCGGTCGGGAGACAGTGGGTGCTGGGTAGTTTTAGTGGGGCGCTAGCCTCCCAAAAAGTAACGGAGGCGTTTATTAAGGTCGGCTAACTCCGGATGGAAATCGGAGTGGTCGTGCAAAGGCAAAAGCCGGCTTTACTGCAAGACAGACATGTCGCGCAGTTGCGAAAGCAGAACTTAGTGAACCGACCCTTATTTGTAGAAATGGGGGAGACACCGGATAAAAGTTACCCCGGGGATAACAGGTTGGTAGGCGCTGAGAGTCCATATCGACGCGCCTGTTCGACACCTCGATGTCGGCTCATCCTATCCTGGGGCTGAAGAAGGTCCCAAGGGTTTGGCTGTTCGCCAATTAAAAGGGTACGCGAGCTGGGTTTAGACCGTCGCAAGACAGGTTGGACCCTATCTGCCGTAGGCGTTGATACTTGAGAGAAGTCGTCCTTAGTACGAGAGGACCAGGATGAACGAACCTCTGGTGTACCAGTTGTCCTGCCAAGGGCATTGCTGGGTAGCTACGTTCGGCACGGATAAGTGCTGAAAGCATATAAGCGCGAAGCCGTTCTCAAGATTAAGTATCATAGATTTCTTGAAGACTACAAGTTTGATAGGCTTCAGGTGTAAGCACAGCAATGTGTTTAGCCGAGAAGTACTAATAAATCATTTATCTGCCATATTGGCTGGCATTTTATGGACATTAAATTGTGATTACTGTAAGGGGGTTATACTGGGAGTGCTCCACTTGTTCCCATTCCGAACACAATAGTGAAATCTCTTTAGGCCGATGATAGTCCTTTTGGGCGAAAGTAGGTGACTCCCTTACAGTGATCGCAATTTATTAAAGAAAAATATGAAACAACATCGAACCAATTTAATGAATGTTCGTTGGATTGCCCCTTCTTACGGTTTAGTAAGGGGTTGGTTTGATGTTGGTATTGGAATTTTTAGATTAAGATAATATTAAATATCTATTTAAATATCAACATGAAGCCGACCCTTATGGGTCGGTTTTAAATTCTATTTTAGGAGGTGTACTTTGAAAAAATCTAAAAAGGAGGAAAGAATTATTTTTCTCGAAGGCAGAAAAGTTATTTTAAGACCATTGGACAAGGAAACTGATTTAGACAAGTGCCTAAGGTGGGTTAATGATCCAGAAGTCATACAATATGTTTCGGCCGTGTTTCCAAGAGCAAAAAAACAGGAAGAAGAATGGTTTGACAAAGAAAAAGAAAACGAAGTGAGACTAGCCATTGAAACGAAGGAAAAAGAAGAGTTTATTGGCAGCATTTCTTTATTTGGTATTAATAATATGAATAGAGTAGCAGAGCTTGGAATTATGATCGGAGAGAAAACCTTTTGGAGCAATGGTTATGGAACAGACGCCGCAATGATTTTAATTGCTTACGGTTTTAATTCATTGAATCTTAGAAAAATCAAGTGGAGTGCTCTTGATTTTAATGAACGCAGCGTTAATTGCAGTAAAAGATGTGGTTGTAAAGTTGAAGGGATTTTAAAGAAAGAAATATTTACGAATGGAGAATATGTGGATATGGTCTGCCTAGCAGTTTTCAAGAAAGATTTTTTGCCTTTATGGGAAAAGTACCAGAACGGCTCACGTTTGTGAGCCGTTCTTCTTTTTGTTAAAATTTGATATACTTAACTTATGAATCAATATCAGAAAAAACAATTTACTATTGCTACTATTTTTATTCTTGTTGTTATAATTATTGGCCTGGGGATTTATTTTTTAATTAAACCTTCTGTTTCTACTTGTTTTGATAATGTTCAAAATCAAAGAGAAGAGGATGTAGATTGCGGTGGTCCCTGTGGACCCTGTGAAAAAGCAGAAGAATTAGTTGTTATTTCAGCAGATTTTATTCCTACCACTCCCAGCGATTTTAATTTAGTTGCTAAGATTAGAAACCCTAATCCTGATTGGGGGGTAGAAACAATGAATTATAAGTTTAATATATATGATTCAGATAATAAATTGATTGATTATAAAACAGGCAAGACTTATTTATTGCCTCAAGAAACAAAATATATTATTGAGCAGAGAATGACCACTAAAATGGATCCATTTAAAGCTGATATTGAATTAAGTAATATTATTTGGCAAGAATTAAAAGATTTTGAGGAAATAGAAACAGGAATCAAAGACAAGAGACATGAAATAACTGAACAGGGATTTAATAAGGTGTCTGGCAATATTGAGAATAAAAGCAGCTATGATTTAAATAAGATAGAAATAGCAGCTTTGCTTTTTAATGAAGATGATAAGCTTATTGCTGTTGGTAAGACCGAGACCCGAGCAATTTTAGCAGGCGAGAGCCGTTATTTTGAAATCATTTGGCCTTATCAAGTTCCTGAAGAAGTTTCTTCTTTTGAAATTAAGGCTTATACCAATGTTTTTCTATATGTTTCTTTATCTCCTTAAAAAACTTGATTGGGTAATGGTGATTAGTGTTTTGATTTTGTGTCTAATTGGTTTGTTGTCGATTTATAGCACTTCTTTTGGTCAAGACCCATCATTTTTTTATAAGCAGCTGATTTTTATAATCAGTGGCTTTTTTTTAATGTTGATTTTTGCCTTGCTTGATTACCGATTTTTTCGAAACCACCCCACTTTTCTATTGACTTTTTATATTTTAGGCATTTTACTTTTGATCGGGGTTTTGGTTTTTGGTCAACAGATAAGAGGGGCTTTGAGTTGGTTCAAATTCGGACCTCTGAGTTTTGAACCAGTTGAGTTGATGAAATTAGTAATGATTTTAATTCTTGCTCAATACTTTTCTCTTCGTCACATTGAACTTTACCGCATTCGTCATATTATTGCTTCAGGAATTTATACTACTATTCCTGCTTTTTTAATATTTTTTCAACCTGATCTTGGCTCGGCCATGGTCTTGGTTTTCTTATGGTTGGGTATAATGATTATTGCTGGAATTAAATGGCGTCAATTAATAGCTTTGTTTTTAATTGGAATGATATTAGTAGGAGCTGTTTGGTTATTTTTATTAAAGCCCTATCAAAAAGAAAGAATTATTACTTTTGTTAATCCTTATCTTGATCCTTTGGGCGGTAGTTATCAAAGAATTCAATCTATTATTGCTATTGGTGCAGGTAAATTTTTAGGCAGGGGATTGGGCCAAGGTTCTCAATCACAGCTGCAATTTTTACCTGAACAACATACTGATTTTATATTTGCCAGTATTGCTGAAGAATGGGGATTTGTTGGTATTTTAATAATCTTTATTCTTTATTTTCTTTTCTTTTTCAGGGTTATAAAAGTTGCTTTACAATCAACTAATAATTTTGCCCGATTATTCTGCGTTGGTGCGTTAGTTGTTTTCCTTTTTCAGTTCGTTGTTAATATTGGTATGAATTTAGGCGTTTTACCCATTGCCGGCATTTCCTTATCCTTTATCTCCTACGGCGGCAGCAATCTGATTATGAGCTTTATTACTTTAGGAATAATTCAGAGTATAGCAGTGAGGAGAGGGTAGATGCCAAGCCAACAAATTGTTTCTCCAGCACGAAGTCGCTGAGAAGAGATTAATCGATATTTTTACACAGGCGCTTCTCTATCTCGCCAAGCCAACACAGCTTGATGATTTATTTTATTCAAGGCGGGCTTGGCTGCGATATGCTTCCGAAACAATTATTGGCTTAGCTAGAAGGGGAGAGGATAAAATCGTAATTACGGACGTAATTACGATTTTTTGCTTGACAGGTTTTTATAATTATGCAATAATGTAGGAAAATAAAATAGGAGGTTTTTGAGATGTCTATAATGGAAGAATCGGTTCAAAAAGCTAAGATTTTAAATGGATCATTGAGCGAGGGGAGCTATAAAATAGAGCAAATAAGAGAAATTCTTAGAAAGCACGATATTGAACCCGGAATAGATGTATACTTTGGTTTGATATTGGAAGAACTTTTCAAGATCAATAGAAAAATAAGGCCTACGGGTTTAGTTGTTGAAAGAGAGGACGAAGACTATGGCCCTGATCACTTAATAGCTTCTTTTAAAAATATTTGCGTTGAACCATGAAAAAATTTTTAAAATCCAAATAAAAAGGAGGAAAGATAAATGAAAATCGGAGTTATTGTTGAAATGAGTTTTCTTAACGATGTCTATCTTAAGCTTGGTGACATCAAAAAGAAACTTAAAGAATTAAATCCTGCAGGGAAAATTTACTCCTGGTGTTACTTAGGAGAAAGAGACGGTGAAAACTACATTCACAAATTTCTTCTATCCTGCAAAGATGATGCTTCTTTTCTTAAAAAAGCAGTTTGGGAAACACTAGGGGAACTGAAGATGTATCTTGTGGAATATGAGACCTCACAAAATGTATCATTTCCCTGGAAAGAACTGATCTAAATTTGAGGCCGAGCGCTCCGCGCTCGGCCTAATTTTTATCATACGACTTGTCATATGATATATCATATGATAATTTTAAAATATGCAAGTTATTTTTAAAGTTAAAAAAACAGGTAAGGATGGAAGGTCTCCGGTGGAGATTGCTTTGGGCAAGGACAAATTGGTGGCTAAAGATACTGACCAACTCCTATCAACACTTGACAAGCTTTTAAAAAGGAATAAAATAAAAGTAGAGTCCCTTAAAAGAGGGGATATAAAAATAGAGATTAATCCAAAGGCAGGGCTTACCTCTCAGAGGATTGTTAAAATAGTTATTAAAGCCCTTAGCCTTAATCTCTAACTCTTGACGGAAAAACTTAAATACATTATAATTAGAAAAGCCCTAAAAATGGCTATTTTAGGGTGTGTTCCATTTATCTCTTTAATCTTTTATTAAATTTTTATTAACCAATGATTAAATATTTTTCAAAATATCCAAAACATTTAACACCCCTTCCTAATTTAGTAGAAATTCAATTAAATAGTTATAAATTATTTTTAGAGAAAGGTCTTAGAGAATTACTTGATGAGATTTCCCCAATCCATGATTATGGCGGGAAGGATTTAGCTTTATATTTTGGCGATTATTATTTAGATGAGCCAAAGTGTGATGAATTAAGGGCCAGGAAAAACAGCCTTTCCTATGAAGCTCCTTTGAGAGTTAAATTAAAGTTAGTCAATAATAAGACCAAGGAAACTAAAACCCAAGAGATATTTTTAACAGATTTGCCTTTGATTACCCCACGAGGAACTTTTGTTGTTAATGGGGTAGAGAGGGTAGTAATCTCCCAGCTGATTAGATCAGCGGGAGTTTTTTTCACTACTAATTATCTCAGAGGAAGGAAGATTCATGGGGCCAAAATCATTCCTAATCGAGGGGCCTGGCTTGAATTTGATACAGAAGCCAATGGTACAATTGTTGTTCGAATTGATAGAAAAAGAAAGATTCCAGTTACTGCTTTACTTAGGGTCTTTGGTTTAAGCAAGGATGAGGATATCTTGAAAGAATTTAAAGATATTGATAATAATCCTGATGTTCAATATATCAAAGAAAGCTTAAGCCGTGATCCTTCTAAAAGTCAAGATGAGGCCTGGATTGAAATTTATAAGAGATTAAGGCCAGGTGACTTAGCAGCTGTTGATAATGCTAAAAATCTAATAGAGAATATGTTTACAAAGTTTGAACGATATGATTTGTCAGAAGTTGGCAGATATAAACTTAATCAGCGATTAAACATTAAAAAGCCCCTAGACAAAGAGCATAGAATTTTAAGCAAGGAAGATTTAGTTTTAATAGTTAGGGAAATCATTAAATTAAACAATAATCCTGAAATTACTGGTGATGATATTGATCATTTGGGTAATCGAAGAGTTAGAGCTTTGGGTGAACTTTTAGAGAATAAAATGCGAGTGGGATTGAGTCGGATGGAAAGAATTGCCCGTGACAAAATGAGTACCCTAGATATTTATACTCTTACCCCGGCTCAACTGGTTAATTCCCGACCTTTAATTGCAACAGTAAAAGAATTTTTCACTTCTTCTCAACTTTCCCAGTTTATGAATCAAATTAATCCTTTGTCAGAGCTTGAACACAAGAGACGTCTTTCAGCCATGGGACCAGGAGGATTAACCAAAGAACGGGCTGGTTTTGAAGTTCGTGATGTTCACCCCAGCCATTATGGTCGTATTTGTCCCATTGAAACGCCCGAGGGTCCAAATATTGGTTTAGTTGGCCACTTGGCCAGCTATGCTCGAATTAACCCCTATGGTTTTATTGAAACTCCTTATCGAAAAGTAAAAAACAACAAAGTAAGTAATGAAATCGTTTATCTTAATGCTTTTGAGGAGGAAAAATATAATATTGCTCATGCTGGTATTACTTTAGATAGAGAGAGAAGAATAAAAGAAAAAAGAGTGGAAGCCCGGGTTCATGGCGAACCAGGAGTAGTTGATAGAGAAAAAGTTGATTTTATTGATGTTTCTCCTTATCAATCTATTAGTATTGCTACCTCCTTGATTCCTTTTGTTGAGCATGACGATTCTCCCCGGGCTTTGATGGGTTCTAATATGCAGCGTCAAGCCGTGCCTTTAATAAAGCCTCAGGCTCCCTTGGTTGGCACGGGTATTGAAGCTAAAGCAGCTCAGGACTCTGGTCAGGTAGTAATTGCTGAAGAGGATGGAGTGATTAAAGAAGTTGATGTTTCTCATATTGTTGTTTCTGCTCGAGGAAAAACAAAAACTTATCCTTTTCATAATTTTGTCCGTTCGAATGATTATACCTGTATTACTCAACGACCCTTGGTTAATAAAGGACAGAGGATTAAAAAGGGCGATATTTTAGCTGATAGCTCTTCTACTGATGATGGCGAGTTAGCTTTGGGTCAGAACGTTTTGGTTGCTTTTATGCCTTGGGCTGGAGCTAATTTTCAAGATGCAGTAATTATTTCTGAAAGATTAGTAAAAGACGACCGTTTTTCCTCTATCCATATAGAGGAATTTACTTGTGAAGTTCGAGATACTAAGTTAGGTCCAGAAACTACTACTGCTGATATTCCTAATGTTGGTGAAAATCGTTTGAAAGATTTAGATGAAGAAGGAATTATTAGAATTGGTGCCGAGGTTGGTCCGGATGATATTTTAGTGGGCAAGATTTCTCCTAAAGGAGAAACTGATTTGACAGCTGAAGAACGACTTTTAAGAGCCATTTTTGGCGACAAGGCTAGGGATATAAAGGATACTTCTAAGCGGTTATCTCATGGTAAGCGGGGTCGGATAGTTGAGATTAAAATTTTCTCGCGAGAAAAAGGAGATAAACTTACAGCTGGAGTAATTAAAACTATTCAGGTAGAAGTTGCTCAGTTCAGAAAAGTAGCAGTGGGTGATAAATTAGCTGGTCGCCACGGTAATAAAGGGGTAATTTCCAAGATTTTACCAGAAGAAAACATGCCTTATTTAGAAGACGGTACGCCTGTGGATATTATCCTTAATCCTTTAGGAGTAGCTTCTAGAATGAATATTGGTCAGATTTTGGAAACTCATTTGGGTTGGGCAGCTCATAAATTAGGTTATCGAACCTACAGCCCGCCATTTTCTGGAGTGACCGAGGAAGAAATTAAAGAAGAATTAAAAAAAGCCGGTTTACCAGAAACTGGTAAAGTTACTCTTTATGATGGCCGAAGCGGCGAGCCATTTATTCAGCCAGTAACAGTTGGCTATATTTATATGATGAAATTAAATCATTTAGTTGAGGACAAGATTCATATGCGTTCTATTGGTCCTTATTCTTTGATTACTCAACAGCCTTTAGGGGGTAAAGCTCAATTTGGTGGTCAGCGATTTGGTGAAATGGAAGTTTGGGCCTTGGAAGGTTATGGTTCAGCTCATTCTTTGCAGGAAATGTTGACTATTAAGTCTGATGACGTGGTTGGTCGGGCCAATGCTTATGATTCAATTATTAAAGGTCATCCTATTCAAGATCCTCACATGCCGTCTGCATTTAATGTCTTGGTCAGCGAATTAAAATCCTTAGGATTTTCAATAAATCCAGTAGCTAAACCCGCCGTAAAGCCAAAGGCTAAACAGGCGGGCCCGCCTGAATCCAAAAAGGTTTCGGCGGGAAAACCTAAACCTAGCATTAAAGCTCAAAAGCGTAAAGCTAAAAAAAGATCTAAAGAGAAAAAGAAGATTAAAAAGATAAAAGCTAAGACTAAAAAATAAATATGATGTTTGAGGAAATTAAAAAATTAGAAGATTTTAATTCTCTTCAATTGAAAATTGCCAGCCCAGAGGAAATTTTGAAATGGTCAAAGGGCGAAATTACTAAACCTGAGACCATTAATTATCGAACCCAGCGTTCAGAAAAAGATGGGCTGTTTTGCGAAAGAATTTTTGGTCCAGAAAAGGATTGGGAATGTTATTGTGGTAAATATCGCAGAATCCGTTATAAAGGAATAATTTGTGATCGCTGTGGTGTTGAAGTCACTCGTTCTATTGTTCGAAGAGAAAGAATGGGGCATATTAAATTAGCTGTTCCAACTTCTCATATTTGGTTTTTACGGAGCGTGCCTTCCAGAATTGGTTTACTATTAGATATTTCAATTCAAAAATTAGAAAAAGTTATCTATTTTGGTGCTTATATTATTACTAAAGTTGATGAGAAAGCCAGGGAAAAAGCCTTTAAAGATATTGATAGAGAATATAGAACCAAATTGAAGACTACCAAGGGCAGAGAACCCAGAAAGACATTGAGAATAGCTCGTGATCAGGCTAAAGAAGAATTAAATGGAATAAAAAAACTGGAGATTATTTCTGAATTAGCTTTTCGCCGACTTTCTCAAAAATACAGTGATGTTTTTAGTGCCGGTATAGGAGCCGAAGCAGTTAGGGAGATTTTCAAGGAGATGGATTTGGATAAAGTAATAAGACAACTAGAAGGAGAACTAAAGAAAACCCCAGCTGTTCAAAAAAAGAAAGTTTTAGCTCGTCTGAGATTGGTTAAGAATTTAAAAAGAGTCGATATTAGACCCGAATGGATGTTTTTGACAGTTTTACCAGTAATGCCACCTGATTTAAGACCAATGGTTCAGTTAGATGGAGGCAGATATGCAACCTCTGATGTTAATGACCTTTACCGCCGGGTGATTAATAGAAACAATCGATTGAAGCGACTCTTAGAACTTAATGCACCAGAAGTAATTTGTCGTAATGAAAAAAGAATGTTACAGGAAGCTGTTGATGCTTTGATTGATAATACAGCTCGTCGAGGTCAGAAAGCAGTAATGGCAAGCACTGGTCAGCGTCGTCAACTTAAATCTTTGGCTGATATGTTACGCGGAAAACAAGGACGTTTCCGCCAGAATCTTTTGGGTAAACGTGTTGATTATTCGGGTCGTTCAGTAATTGTGGTTGGTCCAGAATTAAAACTTCATCAGTGCGGGATTCCCAAAACAATGGCTTTAGAGCTTTTTAAACCCTTTGTTATTAATAAATTAATTGAAAGAGAACTTGTTTATAATATTCGAGGAGCTCGAAGATTAATTGAAGAAGGAGTTGATGAAGTCTGGGCAATTTTAGAGGAAATCACGGATAAATATTATGTTCTTTTAAATCGAGCGCCAACCCTTCATCGTTTAGGAGTCCAGGCCTTTAAACCGGTTCTTATTGAAGGTTTAGCTATCCAAATTCATCCTTTAGTTTGTAAAGCTTTTAACGCTGACTTTGATGGTGACCAGATGGCTGTTCATTTGCCTCTTTCACAAAGAGCTCAGGAAGAAAGTAAGGAGATTATGCTTTCTTCGGTTAATCTCTACAAACCAGCTACTGGTGAGGCGATTGTTGTTCCTACTCAAGATATTGTTTTGGGTTGCTATTTTATGACTAAAATCCAAAAAGGATTAAAAGGAGAAGGTAAATCATTTGCTAATTTTGAAGAGGCAGTTATGGCTTATCAATTAGCCATAATTGACTTACAAGCCAAAATAAAAGTTTTAGTCAAGAAATCTTTGATAGAAACCTCGGTGGGAAGGGTTATTCTTAACTCTGTCCTACCCGAAGAATTAGATTTCGTAAATAAAGAGTTAAACAGTAAAGAACTGCGTATTTTAACCGAAAGGACAATCGAAATAGTAGGAGTTAAAAAAGCCGAAGAATTTTTAGATAAGATAAAGAAATTGGGCTTTGATTATGCTACTAAATCAGGTATTAGTTGGGGCATAGATGATTTAAATAGTCCTCCAGAAAAAAACGAGATTATCAGTAAGGCCCAAAAAGAGGTTGATCAAATAAGAAAACAATATCAGGAGGGGCTTTTAACTCGAGCCGAGCGAAGATCAAGGGCCATAGAAGTTTGGGCAAGGGTAATGGAGAAAATAGCCAATTTAGTCCCTGATTCACTTGACCCTAAAGGTCCGGTTTACGCTATGTTTGATTCTGGAGCCAGGGGTTCTTGGGGAGCAGCTACTCAGTTAGTAGGAATGAAAGGCCTGGTGGTTAATCCAGCTATGCAGGTTATTGAGTTGCCGATTATTAGTAGCTTTAAAGAAGGATTTAATGTTCTGGAATATTTTATTTCTACTCATGGTGGAAGAAAAGGCTTGGCTGATACTGCTTTGAAAACTGCTCATGCTGGTTATTTAACCCGGCGTTTAATTGATGTAGCCCAGGATGTAATAATTAGAGAAGAAGATTGTAAAGACAAAGAAGGAATTATAATTTATAAAAAAGACCTTGAAGATTTAGGAATTTCTCTTGGCTCAAGAGTCATTGGGAGAAATAGCTTAGAAGAGATTAAAGATGGTAAAAAAATTATTGTTAAAAAGAATGAATTAATCACTAAAACTAAGGCCGAGCAGATTGAAACACTTGGTTTAGATAAAATAAAAGTCAGATCTCCTGTTAGTTGTAAAACAAGATTTGGTTTGTGTCAGCAATGTTATGGTTATGATTTAGGAAAAAATAAATTAGTAGAAAAGGGCGAGGCTGTTGGTATTGTTACTGCTCAAGCTATTGGTGAACCAGGCACTCAATTAACCTTGAGAACTTTTCATACTGGTGGCATTGCCGGTGGAGCTGATATTACTCAGGGATTACCCCGAGTAGAAGAAATTTTTGAGGCTCGCAGCCCTAGAGGTAAAGCCGCAATTTCTGAATTAAATGGTAAAGTGGTTAATATTAAAGAAAAGAAAGGTCAAAAAATAATTAAAATAGAGGGCTGGCAAGAAACTAAGTCCAAAAAAGGCAAGGGAAGTCGTAAAAAAGTTTCTAAAGAATATACTGTTTCTTCTCAGGTTGGTATCTGGGTAAATAAAGGTGATTTGATTACTCGAGGACAGCAATTTTGCGAAGGCCCAGTGGATTTAAAGGAGATGTTTAAATTAGCTAATCAAGAGGCGGTTCAGCGCTATATTGTAAAAGAAGTTCAGAAAATCTATAGCACTCAAGGCGGAGGATTAAATGATAAGCATATCGAAGTAATTATTCGCCAGATGTTTTTACGGGTCAGAATTAAAGATGGTGGTGATACTAGTCTTTTAGCTGGCGCAACAGTGGGCAAAGATCAGTTTTTAGAGGAAAATAGTAGGCTGAAAAACAAAAGAAAATTAGCTACTGCTCAAGATTTACTTTTAGGAATTAGCAAAGTAGCTTTAAGCACAGAGAGCTTCTTATCCGCTGCTTCATTTCAGGAAACAGTTCGTGTCTTAATTGAAGCTGCTATCGAAGGAAGAATAGATAAATTGCGAGGATTAAAGGAAAACGTGATTATTGGCAAGCTAATTCCAGCTGGAACAGGATTTAAAGAGAAAACAGAGAAGAAATAGGCGAAGCCTGAAATCCGTCTCAACTATTGACAAATTCTGTGGGTGTGATATGATGGTAGTGTATACGGGTTGAAGAGTTTTAAGTCTGCCACACATGAGTGAAGCTTTTTCAATCTAAATTGAAGAATAGAACTCCGGGGAATTGTTGGAATCAGGATTAGCAGACTTGCTTGAGGAAGACAATTCTCCATCCGCACTTTTATTAGATACGTTAGTATAGTACCCACTCTAAAGCCCCTCAAAGACCGAATTTGATATTGTGCCATGGCCAATGTTAAACAATATCAAAGGGAGTTTAGGGGCTTTTTTTATTCCTCCCAAACGGCTAACCCCCTTAGCCGTTTACCCTTGACAAATTCTGTGGGTGTGATATAATGGTAATATGGGGCAATGGATTTAATCCTGGTATTGATAGGTTCGATAAGATCCTTTAACCCTCAGAAGAAGATGTCAATTAATTAAGAAGATATCAATTAATTAACTTGAGGAGAAATTGTTGGTTCTGAAAATTTCCAGGATTGACTAAGATTGACAATTTCTCCATCCGCACTTTTATTAATAATCGTAAAGAATAAAACGAGGACCCGCAGATTGGTTTAAATTTTAGCCCTAACGACTTCTTATCCATAGGATATAGTTGGCCCACGAAGGCCTGGTTAAAATGAGGGACAATCTACTAAGCGGGCCCTCTTTTTTTATTTGAAAAAACAGTTCAAAAAGCGATATCTCCCATTAATTCGTCACATACTCGTCAACTATTGACAAATTATTGATACGGGTGTATGATGTAGGTGAAATTTAAAAAGGAGGTTAAAATGAAAAAAAGGTTCCTTATATGGTTAGGTTGGCATTCTGAACGTCATCCCTTTATATTTGTTCTTGTGGGATGGATTGGTCTCAGTGTTTTGATTTATTCTTTAGCTTACTTCGGACTACGTGCCTTGATAGACTCTATAGAGCCAGGCGTAGCAGTGCTTATGGCTATGGGTGCGGCTATTTTATCCCTTACGCTTTTTGCTGTTCTTGTTACTACTTGGGGTGGCAAAAAGAGAAATTGGCGAGTAGCTGCCCATAGAGGGTGGAAATTTGCAGAAGAGAATAATCTTAAAGATCATCACGATCTCCTTTACGTTCTTGCTAAAACAAAAGAAACTGAAAACCCGGCAATAGTGAATGAGTGGATAGAAGACTACAAAAAATGGCAAGCCATTGTGGAAAAATTGAAGCAGTTAGAAAAAGATAGAGAAGAATTACCAAAACGGATTCTTAAGCTGACATGCCAAATTGAGGTTTTAGACAATAAGCTATTTTCCTAAAAACGAACTAGAAGTTTATGAAGCTCTTCGGGGGTCTCGCCAGAATTGGTTGAGATCCCTTTTTTTATTCCTCCCAAACGGCTCAACTGGTTGAGCCGTTTATTGTCTAACTTGTTCTTGACAGGATAGTATATTTATGCTATTCTGTTATTACAATTTAGAAATAGGAGGTTTTAATGGATGGAATAAAGGAACTTGGTTCAATTGTTGCTGCTATTCTTTTATTCGTTCTTTTCGGGATGATTGCGGGAGAAATAGAGGTTTATTACAAGAACATAAAGAAAGAAAAAGAAATTAAAGAACTATATGTAGTACAAAATCTGGAACAGAAGATAAAAAAGAAAAGAGAGAGAATAATTCAGATTACAGAAGAAAAAGAAAAATTATTTGTCCTAACAAAAGATTCCCAAAATAGACAACTTGTTCCTGAATATCTTTGGCTAAAAGATGTAGAATGGTTTATGAAGAAAGACTATGCAGAGTTGGTTAAAAAATACAACCAGCGAATGAATATTAATTATTCTCTTTTAGGTAGCACGTCTTTGGCAGCACAATTGCATCTCAAAAACGAATTTCCATTTGAAAACGGGGGATAAGGTCTTAATGACTTATCCCTCTTTTTTTATTCCTCCCAACGGCTCAGATGTGTGAGCCGTTGACTTTTTGTTGGGAATGATATATTATAAAGAAAAATCAAATTTAAAGGAGGAATAAATTGGCTTCAGAGAAAATAAAGATAGGAATTTTGGGAAGGCGAGATTTAAAAGAAGTGAAGATTAAGCTTATACCAGATGATGATGCTATTGAAGAATGGGCAAATGGAAAAATAGAGTTGGGAACTTGTCTTCCAGATTACTTGCCTGACGGTTGTGATGTTAATTGGGAAGAGTTTGTTAACGGACAAATCAGGATAATTTTATTCGTGCGTTATCCTGTTGAAAAAGAAAAAGAACTGATAAAGAAATTGGAAGAATATTCAGATAAGCACATTTTTACAATTCTGGTATAATTCTCCAAAATCATGAGCCAAGTCACGGGCCAAGGGCATCTTCCCTTGGCCTTTTTTTATTTTTTTATGATATAATTATTATATGCCAAGGAAAAGAAGAGTGGGACGGCCGAGGAAATACACGTCTCGCTCAAAAACTAAAAAATCAGAAAGGCGAGTTAAGGAAAAAAGGCCAAAGCTGAATATCTTTCCTGAAACCAAAAGGGGAGTGATTTCAATTATTCTATTTGCTTTAGCCGTTATTTTTATTTTAAGTTTTCAGGGCGCTGGTGGCGTAGCAGGCGAGTATGTTTTAGATTATTCCAAACTTGTTTTTGGCGCCTGTCTCTGGCTTATTCCTTTGGTCTTTTTAGCAGCTGGGATTATTATTCTTCGGGACATTCATGAAAGTGTTTATCTCTCTACCCTTCTCGGGATAGTGATTTTTATTTTAAGCTTTTTAGCCATAGTTCACATTTTTCTACCAGAAGCCCGCCAAGCTGGCTGGCTTGGTTATATAGTTAGTTGGCCCTTTTTAGAATTAATTGGTTTTTGGGCAAGTTTAGTAATATTTTTTGCTGCTTTAGTTATTTCTATTTTAATTGCCTTTAATATTCCTTTAAGAAAAATACCAAAAGAAGAAGAAGAGGAAGAAGCAGTTGCTGAAAAAACACCTAAAGGAATTAAAGGTATAGGCTTTAGTCCCTCTGAAAAAAGAATGGGTCGTTTTATTAAAGGAATTTTTAAAAAACCGAGATTTGAGACAAAAGAAATGGGCGAAGAGGAAGTTGTAGAGAAAGAGAAAGAGGAACTCATCCCTACCACTACTCCAATCCTCAAGGATTATACTTTTCCTTCAATTGATTTATTAGAAGCTGATAAGGGTCATCCTTCTAGTGGTGATATTAAAACTAATATGAATATCATTGAAAAAACCTTAGAGAACTTTAATATTCTAGTAGAAATGGGCGAGGTCAATGTTGGTCCTACCGTTACTCAATATACACTCCGGCCTTCCAGTGGTGTAAAACTTTCTAAGATTACTGCGCTTCAGCACGATATTTCCTTGGCCTTAGCTGCTCATCCTATTAGAATGGAAGCTCCGATTCCTGGCCGTTCTTTAGTTGGTATAGAAATCCCTAACAAAACTGCTACTTTGGTTCGGTTAAGAGATTTGTTAACTGGCTTTGATTATAAAAAAGATGGTCATAATTTGAACATTGTTTTAGGCAGGGATGTGGCTGGTCATCCAATCTGGGCTAATTTAAATAAAATGCCCCATTTATTAATTGCCGGAGCAACAGGCAGTGGTAAAAGTATTTGTATTCATAGTATTATTAGTACTTTACTTTATCAAAAATCTCCTTGGGAATTAAAATTTATTTTAATTGATCCAAAGAGAGTAGAACTGCCTCTTTATAATGGTATTCCTCATTTATTAACTCCAGTTATTGTTGAGTTGAACAAGGTGATTAATGCTTTTAAGTGGGCAATTAAAGAAATGGAAGAAAGATATCGCTTACTTTCTGATGTTGAAGCTAAAGATTTAGCTACTTATAATGAAAAGATTGCCAAGACTTCTCCTAAAGAAATTCTTCCTTACATTGTTATTGTTGTTGATGAACTGGCTGACATAATGGCTGCTCATGGCAAGGAAGTTGAAGGAGCAGTTGTCCGTTTAGCTCAAATGTCCCGGGCAGTGGGTATTCATTTAATTATTTCTACCCAGAGACCATCAGTAGAAGTTATTACTGGCTTGATTAAAGCTAATATTACTTCCCGAATTGCTTTTCAGGTTGCTTCTCAGGTTGATTCCCGAACAATTTTAGACATGGCTGGGGCTGACCGTTTATTAGGCAATGGTGATATGTTGTTTTTGGCTGGTGACGTTGGTAAGCCAAGAAGAATTCAAAGCCCTTATACTTCAGAAAAAGAAGTTAAAAAAGTGGTTAACTTTTTAAGAAAACAAGCCGGTGAACCAGAGTATGAAGAAGAAATTACAGCAGCTGTGCCAGAAGGACAGATAGATTTAGAGGGCAGAACTGTTTCTTTTGATGACCTTTTATTAGAAGAAGCCAAGGATTTAGTTATTGCAACTGGCAAAGCTTCGGCTTCCTATCTTCAAAGGAGATTTAGAATTGGCTATGCCAGAGCTGCCAGTATATTAGACATGCTTGAGCAAAAAGGTATTGTTAGCCCAGCTGACGGCGCCAAACCAAGAAAGGTTTTAGTAAAAAGAGAAGAAGAGGAGAGTAAGGAATCTGAAATCCTTGAAGACGTCCCAATTCCAGAAGAACCTGAAGAAACTGAAGAAGATTTAGAAAAAGAAGAAGTATGATTCAAAAGGCCAAATTAGAAGTAAAAGATAAGGCAATTAGGCCATTGAAGAGGATGAGGCAGTTGGTGATTACACCGAAGAGAATTAGTTTGATTGTTTTTGTTTTATTTTTAATATTAGTAGGTTTATACTTTCACCGGGAAATAGGGTTTTTAACTAAAGCACCAGCATTAGAACTTAGTCAGCCGCCAACTGATATAATAGTTAAACAAGAAACTTTTGAAATTATTGGCATAACTGACCCTAATGCTTATTTGACAGTTAATGATAAAGAAGTATATATTGATAAACAGGGTGAGTTTAAGACAGAAGTAAATCTTTCTCAAGGAGTAAATATAATAACAATCCAGGCCAAAAATAGATTTGATAAAACTAATGAAATAATAAGAAGAATTATTTATCAACCATGACAGATGAAAAGAAGAAAAACATAGAAAATACTCTTAGCGAACTTAAACAAAAGTTCGGCGAGGGTTCGATTATGACGTTAGGCGAGGTCAGGAAGGTTGATATTGATACCATTCCCACTGGCTCGTTTTCTTTAGATATTGCTATGGGAGTAGAGGGTATGCCAAGAGGCAGAGTTGTTGAAGTTTATGGACCAGAGAGCTCAGGAAAAACCACTTTAGCTCTTCATATGGTAGCTGAAGCCCAGAAAAAAGGCGGTTTAGCAGCTTATGTTGATGCTGAGAATGCCTTAGACCCTGATTATGCTAAAAGAATTGGAGTTAAAATAAATGATTTATTAATTTCCCAGCCCGATAGTGGAGAACAGGCCTTACAAATCGTAGAGTCCTTGGCAAAATCTAATATAGATGTAATTGTGGTTGATTCAGTAGCCGCTCTAACTCCTCGAGCAGAAATTGAAGGGGAAATCGGAGACCAGTTTATTGGTCTTCAAGCCCGTTTAATGTCTCAAGCATTAAGGAAATTAAGTTCTGTAATTGCTAAAAGCCAAAGCATTGTTATTTTCATTAATCAAATCAGAATGAAAATTGGCATGATGTTTGGCAATCCTGAAACAACTCCAGGTGGTAAGGCATTGAAATTTTATGCTTCAGTAAGAATTGACTTGCGTCGCATAGCTCAAATTAAAAAAGGCGAAGAAGTAATTGGTAGTCGAATAAAAGCCAAGGTAGTTAAAAATAAAGTTGCCCCACCTTTTAGAATTGCTGAATTTGACATTATGTTTAATCAGGGGATTTCTTTTGAAGGTGACGTGATTAATGTTGGTGTAAAATATGGAATTATTAAAAAATCCGCAGCATCATACAGCTACGGAAAACAAAGACTCGGCGTAGGCCTAGAAAAAGCCAAATTATTCCTTAAAGAGAACCCAAAAATTTTAAAACAAATTATAGCTGATATTAAAGAAAAACTAAAAGAAGAAAAGAAATAAAATTTATCTAGTTGTAAACGGCAATAAGCCCAATACTCGGGCTCTTTTTATTGCTCTGGCTAATTTTCGTTGATGTTTTGCACACGTCCCAGTATATCTGGGTTTTTTTATTTTTCCCAAATCATCAATAAATCGAGACAGGATTTCAGTGTCTTTGTAATCAATTTCTTTTATGTTTCTTTTACAAAAATAACAATCTCTCATCTTAAAATGGTATATCTTCACTTTTTACTTCATCCTTGCTTTCTTCCGAGCTTTTCTTTTTTCCTTTTTCTTCTCCAGATTCATCAACTTGAATCTCTTCAACTTTTTCATCTTTTGATTCATCCATGCCCTCAGCAGCAGATTTTCCTCTGCCAACTTGTCCGCCCCTTGGACCCATTTGCATGCTTTCAGTAATAATTTCAGTTCTGTATTTAGTATCTCCATCTTGATTCTGCCAGCTTCTAGTTTGAATTCTGCCTTCAATCATAATCAAGCTTCCTTTAGAAAGGTATTGATTACAAATATCAGCTAATCTGCCAAAGGCCACAATATTGTGAAATTCAGTTTGCTCTTGTTTTTCATTGGTTTCTGGATTTGTCCAGACTCTATTAGTTGCCAAGCCAAAATTAGAAACTGCCTGGCCACTGGGCAGGGCGCGTGATTCCGGATCACGAGTCAATCGACCTATAAGAAAAATTTTATTTAGATTCATATATTTATTTTAATGGTTAATTATTATATTTCTTCTATTATTTCATCTAACTTTTTATCAATTTCTTCTAATTGAACTTTGTCTTTTTCGCCAAAACCTTTAGATTTAGGCTCGCCTCGCTGAGTCAAAGCGGGCGGACCCACCTGAATACGCTCCGCGCTTTCGGCAGGTTTCTTGCGCCTTTCTCTTTTTATTGCAGGTTTTACAACTGCTATTTGGCTAATTAAATGTCTTAAAACTTGCTTGTTTAATTTTAATTCATTAGAAAGATTAGCTACTTTTTCTGGTGGAATCGATATTTGACTAATTAGATAAATTCCTTGGCCTTGTTTATTAATTGGATAAGCCAAGTCATGTTTCTTTGTTTCTTTAAAATTTATTGTTCCGCCAAGCCTGGTTATTATCTGTTCAATTTCTTTTTTAACATTTTCTAAATCAACTCCTTCCAGTTGGGGAAGAAGAATACAGACCAGTTCATACTTTTTTTGAATCTCTTCAGGCATTAATTATACATTAACAGATTTAAATCTTAAATTCAATAATATCGCCATCCTTGACTACATAATTTTTCCCTTCAGTTTTTATTAGTCCTTTGGCTTGGGCCTTATTCCAGGATTCTGTTTCAATCAAATCCTTATAATTTATTACTTCAGCTCGGATAAATTTTTCTTCAAAATCAGTATGAACAACACCGCCTGCTTTTGGAGCATCTGCTCCTTGCTTAATTGTCCAAGCCCGAGTTTCTTCTTTGCCTTTAATAGTATAGAAAGTAATTAAATCAAGAATTTTATAGCAGGTTTTAATTAAGACATCCATTCGGGATTTAAGTTTTAATTCTTTCAACTCTTCTGGCGAGAGTTCAGTGGCTTCTAATTCTAATTTTAAATCAAGAGGAATAGTGTTTTCTGGTAAGGATTTTAATGCTTCTAATTCGTCGTCAGTTCCCCGGCTGTTTATTAAATAAATAACTGGTTTAATAGTTAGAAAATTTAGATGCTTAATTGTCTCTTTTTCATTTTCACTCAAGTCAATTTGAGAAATTGCTTTTTCCTGGTCTAAGGCTTTCTTAATTTTTTCAAGAATTTCTACTTCTTTATTGCCTTCCTTTTTAGCTTTTTCTAAGTGTTTTTCTAATGTTTCTAAATCTTTCATCATCAATTCTGTATTAACAATTTCAATATCCCGTTGAGTGTCTAGGGTATCTTCAATATGTTTGATATCTTTGGCTTCAAAAGAGCGAACAATATGAACCATAGCATCAACTTCTCTAATATGAGCTAAGAATTGATTGCCCAACCCCTCGCCTTTATGAGCACCTTTAACCAAGCCCGCAATATCAACAAATTCAATTATAGTGGGAGTGGTTTTTTCTGGCTTAACAATTTCCGCGATTCTTTCCAATCTTTCATCAGGCACCTGAACCACTCCAACATTAGGATCAATAGTACAAAAAGGGTAATTAGAAATATTCACCTCTTGCTGAGTCAAGGCCTTAAACAACGTGGACTTCCCCACATTCGGCAACCCAATTATACCAATTGAAAACGACATACACTCTTATTATATCATATGATATAATTAATCTGTATGAGTAATCTGGATAAAATTTTTAAGGCCTATGATATTAGGGGAGTTTATCCAAAAGAGATAAACGAGGAAGTAGGGTATAAAATTGGTCGGGCAACAGCCAAGTTTTTAAAAGCCAAAGAGATTATTGTTGGTCGGGATAATCGTAATTCTTCAAATAATCTGTTCAAGGTTCTTTCTGAAGGAATCCGTGACCAGGGAGTTAATGTTATTGATATTGGCCTATCAACAACCCCCATGTTATATTTTGCTGCAGCCAAATGGGGAATTAAAGGAGGAGTAATGATAACTGCTTCTCATAATCCGCCTGAATATAATGGTTTTAAAGTTGTTCAAAAAGATGCTATGCCAGTAAGCGAAAATTCTGGATTAAAGAAAATTAAAAAATTAGTAGAAGAAAATAAATTTAAAACAAAAAACAGGGGAGAGATAAAAAAAAGAGTTATTCTTAAAGAATATATTGAAAATATTTTGAGATTTAATGACCTTGGAAAAATTAGGCCCTTTAAAATTTCTGTTGATACTAATGGTGGCACAGCTAAGTTAGTTATTTCTGAATTATTTAAAAAACTTCCAATCCAAGAAGTTTCAGAAAGAGCTGATTTGGAAATTAGTTTTGATGGCGATGGAGATAGGATTGTTTTTATTGATGAAAAAGGAAAGAAAATAGCGCCTGATTTAACAACCGTTCTTTTAATTCATTATTTTTTTAGAAACAAAAAGAAAATTCTTTACACAGTCATTGCCAGTCAAATAGTTAAACAAGAAATTGAAAAAGCTAATAACACCCCCATTTGTTCTGAAGTGGGCCATACTTTTATTAAGGAAAAAATGAAGAACAAAAAAATTGATTTTGGAGCTGAATCTTCGGGTCATTATTATTTAAAAGATAATTTTTTTAATGAATCACCTTTTATTGTTTTATTAAAAGTTTTGGAGATTCTTTCTAAAGAAAATAGACCATTATCAGAATTAATAAAACCATTTCAAAGATATTATTTAGAGAGAATTAATTTCCCAGTTAAAAATGTGGGATACTCGACTTCCCACATAATGAAGGAGATAGAAAAGAAATATAAAAAAATCGGGAAAATTTCCCGACTTGATGGCTTAACAATTGAATTCCCTGATTACTGGTTCAATCTTCGCGCTTCAAATACTGAACCCCTTCTTCGTCTTACTGTTGAAGCAAACACAAAAGAATTATTAGAACAAAAGAAAAAAGAACTCCGCCAGTTGGTCGGACTAAATTAATCCCATCTTCTGTTTGACTTCTTTCATTGTTGCTTGGGCGATTTTTTGAGCTTTGGCTTGGCCTTTAGCTAAGATTTTCTTAACTAGCTGAGGGTTTTTTTGATATTTTTTTCTTTTTTCTTGAAATGGTTTCAGGCCTTTAATAATCACTTCAGCTAAATCTTTTTTGAATTGAGCATATCCTTTGCCTTTGTATTTCTTTTCCAAATCAGCAATTGATTTATTAGAGAACAAGTGATAAATGGTTAGAAGATTAGAAATTGCTGGTTTTTTCCTTAAATCATATTTTATTTCTTTACCAGAATCAGTTATTGCTTTTTTAATTTTCTCTCTAATCAGGGCTGGTGAATCATTAAGTCCAATACTTTCATCACCGGTTTTACTCATTTTCTTGGTTGGGTCAGTTAAGGACATTATTCGAGCGCCAGTTTTAACTAATTGGACTTTTGGCAATGGAAAAGTATTACTGAATTTATTATTGAATTTTTTTGCCAGGGTTCGAGTTAATTCAACATGCTGGATTTGGTCTTCGCCAACTGGCACAAGATTAGTTTTATACAAAAGAATATCAGCTGCCATTAGAACTGGATAAGCAAAGAGCCCAGCATTAACATCCTTTTTTTGTTGTTTGGCTTTTTCTTTGAATTGGGTCATTCTTTCCAATTCACCTAAGGGGGTTAGGGTCCCTAAAATCCAGGCTAATTCTGTGTGTTCGGGAATCTGGGACTGAATTATAATAGTAGATTTTTTAGGATTTATTCCTGCAGCCAAGTAATCTAAAACAAGATTCATCGTGTCTTTATAGATTGTTTTAGGACTAAAAGGCGTAGTAATCCCGTGATAATCAACAACACCAAAAATACATTGGTGTTTTTTTTGAAGTTCTACCCAATTTCTTAAAGCTCCTAAATAATTACCAATATGTAATTGTCCAGTGGGCCTCATCCCACTAAATATTCTCATATTTTTATTATATAATAAGTTGTATTTGTGGGCGAGGGGAGACTCGAACTCCCACGATCTTGCGATCACAACGCCCTGAACGTTGCGTGTCTACCAAATTCCACCACTCGCCCCTACTTCCATTCGTATTTTTGAGGGTTCTTGAGGAAATCTAATTTCTCCAAATCATCTACTAATTGGTAAACTGGCTTGTCTTTGGGAATGTCAAAATTATAGAAATTATTTGGTTTTTCAAATCTAAGAGAGGGAATTGATTTGTAGTTTTTATTCTTAATCCACTTAATTAGATTGTTTTTTAGAGCATAATAAGAGAATCCGTGTTTATTTTGGAAGGGCTCATAAATATTGGCACCAAATTCACGGTATACCCAATTGCAAGTTCTTAGGTCTTTGTTGCCTGGATTGATAATTAGATGTTCGTGATTAGGCGGAATTATTACTTTGTCTCCTTTTTTAGCTTGAACCCCGAAAATATCCTTTACTTTATTATTTTCTGATTTCTGTAAAAGAAAGATTGCCTGGCCTTCTAAAACTTCATAAATTTCAGCATAGGTAATATTTGTATTAGAAACAAAGGGATGGCTATGACCTTGGGTTTTATTAAATTCTTTGCCCAACATTAAAGGAGACATAATTGTATTATCATACCTTAATCCTTTTTTAATAATCTTTATTTTGTCATTTTCATTTTCTGCTAAGTCGCGATAAACATAATACAGTTCTAAATTGCCAGAGGCTGTTTCTAACCACTTCTTATCATAAATCACTTCTTTCACGTCCTCTAAATATCTAATATTTGGTTTTATATTTTTTAAATTAATCATCTTTTTCAACTCTTTGGGTTTTTATGTACCAATCTTGGATATCAACAAATCTTTTAGAAGGAAGAACAATGTTTTTTATAGTAAGGCCTTTGATTTTTTTATCTACTACATAGAGATGATAAGAACTGTAAAGAAAAACAACTGGCACATCCTCAACAACTATTTGCTGGAATTCTTTATATTTTTCAGCTCGGCTTTCTGGGTCTAAGTCCTGGCGAGCATTTCTTAATAATGTATCTACTTTTGAATTATCATAAAGAGCCAAATTCAATCCTGGGTCTCTTTTTTGAGAAGAATGCCAAAAACTATATGGGTCAGGGTCTAATCCCAATACTTCACCAAAAAGCAGGGCTTGATATTCTCGCGGCCGAATATGCTCTTGCTGGATTTCTCCAATATTGAGGATTTTAACATTTATTTGAGCGCCAATTTTTGACCACTGCTCTTGTAAAAGATTGGCTACTTGTTGAAGCTCTTTTAATTCAGTAGTAATCAATTCTATTTCTAATTTCTCTTCTCCTTTTTCCCTGATGCCATCTTCATCCTCATCTTTCCAGTCGGCTTCTTCTAAAATATTATTGGCATGGTCTATTGCCCATTCATAAACTTTTATTTCATCACTATGTCCCCAAACTCCAGCTGGAATAGGAGAATTAACTGCTTGTCCTTCTCCACTTAGAACCTTATTAATAATTTCTTGTTTATTAGTAGCATAATTAAGAGCTAAACGGACGGTTTTATCAGAAAGGGCTTTGCTTTTGCTTTGATTAAAGAAAACAGCAAAATAGCGAGGCAGGCTTAATTGATGAACATTGGCTTTTCTAAGCCCTTGGAGCTTAGATTCGTTTTGAACTGAAATCAGGCTTAAATTATCTATTTTAGCCCGATTGTAAGCTCTGATCAGGGCTTCTTCATCAGGATAAAAATATAATTCGATTTTTTCTATAAATGGCCGGTTTTTTTCATACTGGCCAAAGGCTTCTAATTTTAAATAATCAACAAAACCTTCCTTGTCCTTTTTTATCTTTTTAAGTTTATAGGGTCCAGTGCCAATTGGTTCAAGATTTTCCAAAGCCAAGAGGAATTTTTCTGGTAGTATTTTTTCCCAAATATGTTTAGCAATTATGCCGACCGTAGTGTTAGCTAAAAATGGGGCATAAGGAGTTTTAAGTTTAAAACGAACAGTATAATCATCGATTTTTTCCATTTCTACACCAGTCCAATTAATTCTCAAAGGACTGCGATATTCGGGATTTTGAATTGTCTGAATGGTGAAAATAACATCATCGGCTGTGAAGGGTTGCTTGTCGTGCCATTGAATGTCTCTTTTTAGGAAAAAGTCATAGATTTTACCATTTTCGCCAATAGCATATTTTTCAGCTAAATCCAGAACTAATTCTCCCTGGTTATTGTATTTCATCAGGCCAGAAAAAATTAATTCAGTTACATCCCTGTCTGTATCATTGGCTTCACTTAAAACTGGATTGAGATACTGGGGACTGCCCACAATTCCTTCTTTAAAGCTCCCGCCATAATTAGCCTTTACAACAGTATGTTTTAAATTGTAAACAGCTAACCAGATTACAAGAGAGACAATTGCTATTATTAAAAGTCCAAGTATAAAATAGCGTTCTTTTTTAGTAAGAACACTGGGTAATTTTTGCCATTGTTGCCAGGAAGGAAATTTTATCTTGAGTCTCATAAATGATTATCGGCCTAGCACCATTCTGGCAATTGCACTTAATATAAAAAGCGCTGCCAAGACAATGGTAGCAATAAAAATCACTTTTTCTGCTCCTCGTTTTTTAAAATAAACACCACCCTCGCCACCAAAAGCAGCAGAAAGGCCAGTTCCTCTTTGTTGGAATAAAACAGTAACAACTAATAAAGCAGCAATAATAATTTGAATTATATTTAAGATGTTGCCCATTATTTTTTCTTAGTCGCCCCTACAATAATACCATTTAGAATAGAGATAATTAGAATGCCCCAGACATACCCCCAGATGCCAGTAATAGTTAATTCTTCAATAAACCAATCCACTCCGAAAAGAATTATACCATTTATTACAATCATAAACAGACCAGCAGTAATAAAAATCAAAGGAGCGGAGACAATTTTAAGAATTGGTCTGATTAACAAATTAGCTACTGCTAAAATTCCTCCGACAATTAAATAATCTCTTAAATCACCAATAAAAGTAATTTGAGGAATAAAATAAGCAGCTATGGCAATGGCTATAGCATTGGCAATGATTTGGAAAATAAATTTAAAAAGCCATCTCATAATTATTTTTTCTTAAAAATCTTTTTTAATTGAAAAACTCTTTTGCCCGAAATTCTCATTTTCGGCTTTCTTCTTTTTTCTCGTTTTTTTATTCGGCTTCTAAACTTTCCTGGCATTTCTTCAATTAATTTATTGTCTCTCCGTGCCATATTTTAATAATACATTTATTTTAATTATTTTACAATATTCAATAATTTCTTGACAAATTTTTAAAAATGGATTAAAATGGAAAAACCATGAATATTAAACCATTAGAAGATAGGGTTCTTATTGAGCCCATTTCTGAAGACCAGAAAACTAAATCTGGAATTGTTCTTCCTGATAGCGCAAAAGAACCGCCAAGACAGGGAAGGGTTATTGCTGTTGGTCCAGGAAGAATTGATTCTAATGGTAATCGTATCCCTATGAGCATAAAAAAGGGAGATATTGTTTTATTTATTTATGACCCTACAAAGATTAAAGTAGGCGATAAAGAACATTTCTTTATTAAGGAGGAAGACATTCTCGCAATAATTAATTAATTTTAAATCTATGGCTAAACAATTTAAATTTGACGAGAAAGCTCGTCAATCATTAAAAAAAGGCGTTGACAAATTAGCCAATACTGTAAGGGTAACCCTAGGCCCAAAAGGCCGAAATGTTGTTTTAGACAAAGGTTTTGGTGCTCCTAATATTACTAATGATGGAGTGACTATTGCTAAAGAAATTGAATTAAAAGATAAGTTTGAAAACATGGGCGCTGAATTAGTAAAAGAAGTTGCAGAAAAAACCAATGATGTTGCTGGCGATGGAACAACTACAGCTGTTGTTTTAGCCCAGGCAATGATTGAACAAGGATTAAAAAATGTAACAGCTGGCAGCGATCCATTAGAAATTAAAAAAGGAATTGATAAAGGAGTCCAGGCGACAATTGAAGTTCTGAATAAAATTAAAAAACCAGTTAAATCTAAAACAGAAAAAGCCCAGGTAGCTACCATAGCAAGCGAGAGTGAAGAAGTTGGTAATATGCTGGCTGATATTATGGAAGAGGTTGGTAAAGACGGAGTTGTTACTGTTGAAGAATCACAGACTTTTGGTCTTTCCAAAGAATTGGTTGAGGGAATGCAGTTTGACAATGGTTATATTTCTCCATATATGATAACTAATGCCGAAAGAATGGAAGCAGAATATAAAGAACCATATATTTTAATTACTGATCAAAAGATTTCTTCAGTTGATGAAATTAAACCTCTTCTAGAGAAATTACTTCATGCGAATAAAAAGGATTTAGTTATAATTGCTGAAGAAGTAGAAGGTGAAGCTTTAGCCACCTTAGTTTTTAATAAATTACGAGGTACATTCAATGTTTTAGCAATAAAAGCTCCTGGATTTGGTGATAAAAGAGAGGAAATGCTGCAAGATATTGCTATTATGACCGGTGGTAAAGTAATTTCTGATAAAGCTGGAATGAAATTAGAAAACACTGAAGTAAATATGCTTGGCAGAGCAGATAAAATTATTTCCACAAAAGAGAACACTGTTATTGTTGGAAGTAAGGGAAACAAAAAAGAGATTGAAAAAAGAATTGAGCAAATTAAAACCCTGCTTGAAAAAAGCGATTCTCAATTTGATAAAGATAAATTTAAAGAAAGATTAGCAAAGCTTTCTGGTGGCGTAGCAGTGATTAAAGTTGGAGCTGCTACTGAAGCAGAAATGAAATATAAAAAGGATAAAATAGATGACGCTTTGCACGCTACCCGAGCTGCTATTGAAGAGGGTATTATTCCTGGCGGGGGCGCAGCTTTAATAAAAGCAATTTATTTAATAGATGAAATTTTAGGAGATAAACTTACTGATGAAGAAAAAATCGGAATTAAGATTATTAAGAAGGCATTGGAATCACCATTAAGGCAAATTGCTGTCAATGCTGGTGTTAAAGACATTTCAATAATAATTGAAGATATTAAAAAAGGAGAAAATATTGGTTATGATTTTACTAAAATTGATCCTAAAGACGCGAGAAAAGGAAAAGTAGATATGATGGAGTCAGGTATCGTTGATCCATTAAAAGTAACTCGGAGCGCTTTGCAAAATGCTGCTTCAATGGCCTCAGTATTTTTAACAACCGAAGCAGCAGTGGCTGATATTCCAGAGGAGAAAAAAGAAATACTTGGACAGCCGCCAATGGAATATTAAGACGTTGAGAAGTCCCGCATCTGCGGGGCTTTTTAAAGTTTTAGGATTGAGCTATAATAAACTTATGAGTATTTTTGATTTTCTTACAGATACAACAAAAAAAATATATCGTCGAGAATTCAATCAAGCATTGGGAAAAGTTTCTAATCTTTCTAAAGAGGAGAGAAGGTATTTGAATGAGGTTTTTAAAGGTGATTTAAATGATGGATTGAGTGAATATGAGCTGAAAAGCAGAATAAACAAGCTTCGTTATAATACTACTGACTCCTTGGATTCTTATGAGGTCGAGCAGGTAAAGAGAAAATTGTTAGAAAAATTAGAAAAATAATTTTGGTGAGATGCCGGAGTGGTTTAACGGAACGGCCTGGAAAGCCGTGCCCTTTCAAGGGTTCGTGGGTTCGAATCCCACTCTCACCGTTGCTCTTTGAGCTTTCAAAATCTTTTAATAAAGGAGGTGATTAGGTTGTCTCAAAATAAAATACCCAGGGACAAAAACGGGAAACCTCTAAAAGACGCGTTTTTAATAGAAGCAGAAATAAACTGTAATGGACCGCCTATTACCGTCTATGGCGCAACAATACTAACAATCAATTCAAAAAAAACAGTTATTAAAACTTCAGAAGGAGGCGTTTGTGAGGTCAGGAATTCAAAAATCGAAATCACTGATTTTAAATGAGGTTTCCTAAAAGGGCTTGTTCAAGAATAATTGAACAGGCCCTGAACTATATATCTAACGGCTAACCCCCTTAGCCGTTGACAGAGAATATAAAAAAGAGTAATATTCCTATCTAATGTTCTTTTTATAGGAATATTAAATCAAATTTAAAATAAGGAGGAATTGAGATGAGAGATATAAAGATGATCATTAGAGAAGATATTCCATGTTGGTATGAACTGTCTTTTCGGAAAACAAAGCCGGCTATTATATTGAGAGTACACAGAGATTTTGTTAAGAGCAAAAAAATTATTCCCGAAAACAACTGGACAGTAGTTGATTTTAAAAAACAATTTGGTTTCAGCAGTTTTGTTGGTAGCTTTGACGGAAATTTTGGCTTTGACAATGCTTTTATTTGCGAGGGAGAAAAAGAAGAATTTGTTGAGTTTATTGTTGAGATACCGAAAGTTAGAAAAAAGACAGGCAGAGTATGTGAACATTGTAAAGGCTCTGGCAAGGATGATTATAGTGATGGGTGTTTATCGTGCGATGGTAAAGGCGAAGAATATATTTATGATTGGAACAAAGCACAAGCGATTTCAGCAAGTTTTACTGTGTTTTTTAATTTTTCGCATTTTCCTGAAAAAGAAACATCATCCTCATTGATTCAGCTTATGACAGTGCAGACAATAACCTTAAAAGAGTCCCACGGCGGCTCTCTTGACGGAGAATACAGCATTCCTTTATCTAATTGGTTTAGGCAATTAGAACAAAGGGGAAAGTCCGAACCCTTAGAAGCAGCGGTTGAGGCGATGTGGTCTATTTATAAGAAAATGATTAATTGGCCCAGATTATATCCAAGATATCTTTTTAGGGCCTGGGTCCATGATGGCGGGAGAATTACACTTGATTGTCCAGGTGATGCTTGCGGAATTTATATTCCCCCTGAAGGGATTCAGGATGAAAGCCGAGGTCGTAAATTCAGTTGTCATAATGTAGATACTCCAGCTCAACAACTTACTCTATTAGTTGGTTTAGCGGTCTTACACGATAAAGCAAGAGAGGAAATGAAAATTTAAAGAAGAGCCGGGGGTAACACAAGTTACCCACCGGCCTTTTCTTTTTGTTGAAAATTTGATAAAATTCATTCATATGACGCCTATTGATGAGATAAAAAATAGGTTAGATATTGTTGAAGTTATTGAAGGATATATTCGTTTGAAAAAAGCTGGTAAGGACCATAAAGCCCTTTGCCCTTTTCACAAGGAAAAAAATCCTTCTTTTTTTGTTTCTCCATCAAAACAAATCTGGCATTGTTTCAGTTGCCAAAATGGCGGTGATATGTTTACTTTTGTTCAGAAAATAGAAGGAGTGGAATTTGCTGATGCCTTAAGAATTTTAGCTAGAAAAGCCGGGGTGGTTTTAAAAAGAGAAGATCCTAAAATTCGAAGCAGAAGAAAAGCTTTATATGAAATTTGTGAAGAATCAGCTAATTTTTTCCAAGAGCAATTAGAAAAAAACAAAAATGTTCAGGATTATTTAAAAAACAGGGGATTACAAGGCAAAACAATAAAAGATTTTCGTATTGGTTTTGCTTTAGATTCTTGGGACGCTCTTTATAAGCATTTGAATGAATTGGGTTTTAGGAAAGATGATATTGAGAAAGCTGGGTTAATAATTAAGAAAGAAGGAGCAACCCCAACAGTTGCGGGGCAGGTCAAATATTATGACAGGTTCAGGAGTCGGATAATGTTTCCAATTCTTGATTTAAATAGCCAAGTTATAGGATTTAGTAGTCGGATATTCTCCACCAAAGGCGGACCCGCCTCTGGCGGGGGCGATGTAGCAAAATATATTAATACTCCAGAAACCTTAATTTATAATAAGAGCAGAGTTGTTTATGGTTTAGACAAAGCTAAAATAGAAATTCGAAAAACCAACCAAGCTATATTAGTTGAAGGTCAATTTGATGTAATAATGGTCCATCAGGCAGGAACCAAGAATGCAATAGCTATTTCTGGAACCGCTCTTACCTTAGACCATCTTAGAATTCTTAAACGTTATACTGAAAACCTTGTTTTTTCTTTTGATGCAGATGTTGGGGGTCAAGAGGCAACTAAGAGGGCAATTAGTTTGGTCCAACAATTAGAATTTAATATCAAAATAGCTCTAATACCTCAGGATAAAGACCCAGCTGATATTATTAAAGAAAATCCAAAAAAATGGGAAGAGATTTTGAAAAAAGCTAAGCCAATTATGGAATTCTATTTTGAGACCACTTTTGCCAAATATCCCAAGAAATTAACAATAGATAATAAAAGAGAGGTAGCCAAAGAACTTCTTTTCCCGATAAAAAATATTGCCAATGTAGTTGAACAAGCTCATTGGCTTCAGGTTTTAGCTTTAAAACTAAAGGTTGAGGAAAAAGCTTTAGCAGAAGCATTGCGAAGAATAAAGATTAGAGAAGCAGGAGAAGAAATTTTTTCCATGCCAGTTGTATCCCAGAAATCAAGAATCGAGAGTTTAGAAGAATATCTTTTGGGTCTGGTTTTAAAGCATTCAAAACATTTTGATTATCTAAAAAAAGATTTTAAAGAAAATCTTTTAACGAGCACTTCATTAAAAAAGCTTTTTCATGATTTAAAATCTAAAAAAAAGCTTTCTCCAGAGCAAGATTATTTAAAAAAACATTTAATTTTTAAAGTTGAACATTGTAATTTAGAAGAAAAAGATGTTTTAGAAGAAATTAATTATTGTATAAAAGAAATTAAAACCAATAAAATAAAAGAAGAAATGAGTCAGGTTAGTTTGGATATGAAAGAATTAGAAAACCAGCCCAAGGCTGATTCGCCGAAGAGGCGAAAATTAACTGCCAAATTTTCAAAATTAGCTAAACAATTAAATGAGTTAAGTACCTATGAAGAAGCAAAGAAAAGTTATTAAAAAGAGAAAACCCGTTGCTCACGCGAAGCGCAAGCAGGCGGGCCCGCCTAAATCTAAACGTTTTGGCGGGAAACCCAAACCCAAAAAGGTTGTTAGAAAAAAAACAGTAAAAAAGCCCCGAAAAACTGCAAAAACAGTCAGGCGAGGCAAATTAATAACAGAGGAAAAGATTCAACAATTAATTAAAAGAACACGGGGCAGGGGATTTATTACTCAACAGGAGATAATTAAAGCTATTCCCCGAATTGAAAAGGATATTGAAGGTCTGGAAGAGCTTTACGATCGCCTTGGGGCAGCCCATATTCAAGTTTTGGAGAAAAAGGAATACATTGAATTACCCGAAGAAGAAAAGTCAAAAAAGAAAACAAAAGAACTTTTAGAGGGATTACAAAACGTTGACTCTGTTCAGATGTATTTAAAAGAAATTGGCAAGACAGATCTTTTATCAGGTGATGAAGAAGTAGAATTAGCCAAAAGAATTGAAAAAGGCGATGAAGGAGCGCGGGAAAAATTAACCAAAGCCAATTTGCGATTGGTGGTTAGTATTGCCAAACGTTATGTTGGTCGAAGTGCTAATTTAACTCTTTTGGATTTAATTCAAGAAGGTAATATTGGTCTTTTTAGGGCAGTAGAAAAGTTTGATTATCGCCGAGGTTATAAATTTTCCACTTATGCTACTTGGTGGATAAGACAGGCAATTACCCGGGCCTTGGCAGATCAATCAAGAACTGTTCGAATCCCGGTTCATATGGTTGAAACAATTTCCAAATATACTCAAATTAAGAGAGGATTGCTGCAGGACATAGGTAGAGAGCCAATGCCAGAGGAAATTGCTGCTGAAATGGGAATTGAGGTAGATAAAGTTCGTTATATTCAAAAGATTTCCCAGGATACAGTTTCTTTAGAAGCACCAGTAGGCGAGGATGATGAGGACAGCACATTAGCAGAGTTTATTGAAGATGAGAAAACCATTGCTCCAAGTTATACTGCTGCCCGGAGATTATTGAAAAGATGGTTGATTGAGATTTTGGAAGATTTAAGTCCTCGGGAAAGAAAGATTTTAGATATGCGATTTGGTTTAGCTGATGGAATTACTCATACTTTAGAAGAAGTAGGTAAAGAGTTTGCTGTTACCCGAGAGCGTATCCGCCAAATTGAAGCCAAATCCCTTGAAAGAATCAGGGAACATAGGAAGTTGAAAAAGCTTGAAGAGTATTAAAAATTAGGTTATTATACAAATATTCCGCAGTAGCTCAATTGGTAGAGCAGTTCCCTGTTAAGGAATTGGTTGCAGGTTCGAGTCCTGCCTGCGGAGCTGAGTTCAGAAAATCGGTCGTGATGGTCATCGGACCGATTTTTTGGTAAAATGAAGAAGATATGTTGCTTATATTATTTAAGGTTTTTTTAATTTCTTTTTTAATAAACCTGGCCTGGGAAGTTGGTCATAGTGTTTTGTATGATACTTGTTTAAAGCTACCTTTTAAAAAATACACTCGTTTAATAATATGGACTTCTATAAAAGATGGATTTTGGATATCTTTATTTTATGTAATTAGTGTCTATATTTTTAACAATGTAAATATTCTCACAAATAATATCCAGTTTTTGTTTTTTGTAATTATAAGTTTAATATTCGCCTTTATAACTGAAAAAATAGCAATCAAGTATAAAAGATGGGAATATTCAGACAAAATGCCAAAAATACTTGGTGTGGGCATAACCCCATTGCCACAGATTGCACTGACAGGAATATTAACCTTTCTTCTCGTTTTTTTAACATAAACAGGTTCTAATACAATCCAGTCTCCGATCTTCGTAAAAAGTCGTCTTTTGGGCGGTTTTTTGTTATAATAAAAGTGTAACAATTAACTAATAAATCTATGAAAAAAACAAAATCATTTTCTACTCTTATAAAAACACCGAAAAAGGATAAAAATACAAAAAACAGACAACAGAAGAAAAAAGTTCAGGAATTTTCAGATAGATTCGGACAGACGTCAAAGAAATAAATCTACCCATTCACGACCATAAAAGTTCGAAAATCGTCCCACCCGTGGAGCTCCGTTTTTTAGAACAAAATCCGAGAACTGCTTCTCGGGTTTTTGTTTTCTTAAACTTGATTTTTTATTAAATTATGGATAACATTGGTTAGAGGCAAGATGAGTTAAAAAAACGCTCTGCGTTAAATGTCATAGAAAGTGGATCCTCTGCAGGGGACGATCCGAGGTAAAACAAGCCCCGACATTTCTTGTCTTGCCTCCTTTTTTATCCCTAAAACCACCTGCCCCGCAACTGCTAGGGTTGACAACTCCCATACCATTATGCTATAGTGTAGAAAAATAAAAATTAAAAAATAAACCCCGAAGTGGTGCTAAAAGCACTAACAATTCAATGAATTACCCAATCAATAAGAAAAATTTAAAAAATACTCTTTTCGATAAAACAAGTAAAAGCTTGTTAAAACATTATGGACCCGGAGAAATTCTCTCAATACTGGCCTATGGGAATAGAATAAAGAATCAAAAATTGGTTGATAAGCATTCTGATTACGATATAACAATAGTTTTTAAGAAATATCCAAATAAGAACTTGCCTTCATTGTCCCCTCAAGCAAACATAACCACTTTGTTCTGGCCCGATATAAAGTTATGTGGTGTTAAAAACTTTAGATTATATAATCATGGAGAATTTTATATTGTGGTTTTATCGGAGGCCATTCCTTTATACGGAACCAATCCATTTAAGAGATTAAAAAAGCTTTTACCGCAGTACAATATTTTCAACAGCTTAAAAGAACAGATTTTTTTGCATTGCTCTAAGTTGTCTACGATTGCCTTGGAGAATGATAAACCATCAAGAAAGCACAGAAATATTATCAAGTATTCTTTTAGAGTTGCCCAAAATTTTTACTTCTTAAAAAATAAAAAAATTAATTATAAAAGATTTGCCCATAAGTCATATACTGATTGGGTATTAATTTTTAAAGAAAATGATATTTTTCCTAAAAACATATTGAAATATCTCAAAGGCATAGTAAAGAAAAACAAAAAGATAAGAAATAAAGAGGTGTTTGATTATATTCATTCAACAAAATCGGAAGTATTCAAATTATATGAATAAAACAGATAAAATCTTTAAATATTGCAAAGATTTTTCTTCTAGCATCATTAGAAGACTTCAAAAAGAAGAAGCTCTTAAAGATGCCTTTATTTGCGGTTCTATATCGAGAAATGAGGCCCTACCAATGTCGGATATAGATATTATATATTTTGGCAAACATAAGGAATTAAAGAAACTTAATATTGATGGAATTGATCGCATAGATGATATAAAAGTTGATACCAAAACAGCTGAAAGATTGTTGACAAGCATGTCTCCAGAATCAGGTTTTCTGGATTCTAGACCAATTTGTGGAAGTAAATACCATAAATATCACGGAACATATAACGACAGTCAATATTTATTAAATAGATTTATCTGGGATTATCACTACCGCTTTTTAAACGAAAGATCTGATGACCAAACCGGGTACAATTTGAAATATTCCGTTGGAGCATACAGAGATATTTTTCTAGTAGACTTGTTTGCTAGATTTTTAAATAATAAAAAAAACAGTGGTAGACCAGAGATCCTGCAATCGATAGAAAAAATCAAGAAGGCAATTGAATACGACTATAAAGCCCTATTGGAAAGTATTGCAACTATAATGATCACAAAGTATGCTGTTTTACTGGCTCATGCTTCTACAGATTCTCGTGGAAGAACACAATTGAATAATGAAACTTTAAAGCAGACTTTTAAACTTGATAAAAACTTCGCAGATTATTTTAAAAATAATAAGAGCGAGTTTTGGAACAGATATTTGAATAGTAAAAAAGTCGTGAAGGTTTTTCTGGATAAAATATACAACTATATTAATGAGAATCACAAAGATTTGTTCTATGATTACATAAAAACTGCTGTTGATATTTTAAATAGCAAAGAATCAGAGAACTTAGAGGAAATATTGGATAAAAAAGTAGCCAATCATTTTCCTGTATTGGCCTCAATAATTCTTAATGAAAGATGTCTTGGTAAAATGTTATCGAGAATAGCAAAAAAATGTTCAGGCGACCCTAGTCACTACTATACAAACAGATTAATAATTAAATCTACCAAGGTAGATTTCAAAACACTGCGTTTTCTGTTAGAAAATTCAAAATTTGCCTTGGATGATTGGACAAATGAAAGGTACAAAAAGATTATTTTGGATAAGTTAAAAACAAGCCATGATTAACAAAAATAAACAAAAGAAAACTGTTATTCTGAGCTTGGCTTTTAACTACCATGACTCCAATATTGCCTTATCTGTCGATAGCAAGATATTGGCATCTCTCGAAATTGAAAGATTGTTCAGATCTAAAAAGATCAACGCTTCCGTGACACATATGGAAATAGGAGCGAGATTTCTCCTAGAGAAATATAATTTGAATATTTCTGATATTGATTATCTCGTAGTCAACGCTCTTAGTAACCCATTTGACAGCGAAAATTCATTGGAGGACATAAGAGAAAGCAAATATGAATTTCTCGGTAGAAAAATGAGGGCACTCGTTGTTAGGCATCATATGGCTCATGCCGGTTATTATTATTTTTCTAAATATAAAAAGGCCCTAATAGCAAGTTGCGATGGTGGTGGAGATTTAGGAGAAAGAGTTGCTTATTTTCTGGGAGATGGCAAAGAAATCACGCGTCTTAATATTGACACAAGCACTCACACGTCAACGAAACCTTATGGTCAGTTTTCCGCATTCCTATATGAAGAACCATTCAGCGAGGGTAAATTGATGGCTTTGGCCGGTTTAAAATCGAAGATTGATCAAAGACTTCTTAAGAAGGTTTCCAGAACATTTCTACCCCTCAAAAACGTTGACTTTGTGTCTGGACAAAATTTATTGAATGAACGTTTTGAAAAATATAAGGGGCTAGCAAAAAAAGACCCTGAATCGTGTGCTCCATTGGCAACCTGCATACAAAAAGAATTCGTAAATAGGCGAATAAATGACCTAAAGAGTGTTTATAAAGCCGACTATGAGAACCTGGTAACAGTGGGTGGAAGTGCTTTAAATTTGGAGTGCAATTCGAATATTTACAATTATATTACTAAAAAATTATATATACCGCCAAACTGCGATGATACGGGGATAGCCGTAGGTCAGTGTGCGGTTATTATTGCTAAATTATTAAATAAAAGACCGATTTGCAAACTTCCTTTTATTGGCTTGGAAGAAAATGCCAGAAATTATGCTTTAACTAAAAAAGGAAAATGCAAAGATATTTTAGTTAAAAATAATCCACAAGCTATAGCGAAAAGATTGGCAAACAACGAGCTGTGCATAAGGCACTTCGGTAGACCCGAGGTTGGACCAAGAGCCTTGGGGCATAGATCTTTTCTTATGAATCCATTAAATATAAAAAACAGAAATATAGTAAGCATCAATATTAAGGGTAGAGAATGGTATCGCCCCGTAGCACCTATAATTATCCAGGAAGATTTAAACTTTTATTTCACAGGTGGACCAAACAAATCGCTATACATGCTGTTTAATTATAAGGCCAAAAATAAAACAAAAAACAAAATACCTGCAATAGTACATTATGATGGAACTAGCCGCGTGCAAACTATTAGTAAGAAAGATGACCCATTCTTATATAAAATTTTAATTGAGTTCAAAAAGATTACTGGAGTTGGGGCACTAATTAATACATCTCTCAATCTTAAAAACCAGCCTTTATCTAATTTCTTGCACGATACTTTTGAAATAGCAAGGAAAATTCACTATAAATTTTTTATTTGTTTAAAATAACATGAATAAACTGATTTATATTACCTCACTTAGTTTCCCCGCACGTTTTGCAAATCAAATTCAAGTCATCGCAATGGCCCATACATTTAGCCGTTTGCTTGGCTCACGTTTTCTCTTTGTTTGTTCTGGGACCGAAAATGAAGATCTTAGGGAAATACCACACCAGCTTGTTAAGGATAACTTTTTCAAACGCTTATTTTTATCTTCAATCTATTACTATTTCTTTTGGATGCCCTTTTTCCTAATTTCAAAGAAGGTCAAAAATCATGAGACTGTTCTATATTTTAAGGATACCAGATTAGCAGCCTTCGCTATTTTTTGGAAGAGACTATTCCTGATTGATATAAAAATTTTTATAGAAGCACACATTCCTTTTCCTCGGGATATTACTATTGAGCGCTATACTTTTTCAAAGGTTGATCACGTAGTCACAATCACAAGATCAATGGTAGAAATTTTGAAAAACCAATATGATGTCTTGCCTGAAAAAATTTCTCTTCTTCCTGATGGAATTAATTTGGAGAAATTCGATTTAAAAATAAGCTGTGAAGAAGCCAGAAAAATTACTAACCTACCCTTAGATAAAAAGATAGTCTTGTACAGCGGTAGCATAGGATATTATAAGTGGAAAGGTGAAGATGTGTTTATTGAATCTGCACGTTTTCTTGATGATAGTTTTCTCTTTGTTGTGGTTGGTGGAGATTCAATTGATGCCGAAAGAGCGATTGAAAAACCATTACCAAATAATGTTTTTTGTGTGGGTAGACAACCTCATTCTCAGATACCTTTTTACTTAAAAGCTGCCGATATACTAATATTACCCAATAAGAGTGGATATAAGCTTTCCGAAGAATTAACATCCTCACTTAAACTCTTTGAATATATGGCAAGTCGTGTCCCAATTATAGCCAGTGACTTGCCATCGATACGAGAAGTATTAAATGACGACAATGCGCTTTTAATAAAACCCAACGATCCAAAAGTATTGGCTGATAGCATCAAGAAAATAATAAGCGATGATAATAAAGCGAGATTAATTTCAAATCAATCCAGAATAGATGTAGAGAAATATGAGTGGAAAGGTCGAGCGAATAAGATATTGGACAAACTGGGTATAAGAAACAATTAAAAATAGTTATGAAGAAGATCTATTTTTTACGTCATGGTGAAAGCGAGGTTAATGTTGGCCCAAACTACGCCCATTTTTCTATAGAAACATAGGAGAATGGGCTGTTTTTATACTCATACAGCTGTGAGATAACTTCTAACATCGTCCAGCCGCGGAAGCGCTATTTACATTTTAATTGTTTTGTGATAATATAGAAGTAATCAAATCGGAACTGCAAGCGAAGCGTAGTCGGGTTTCTGAACTACAGTATTCTGGGTTTGAAATTCTAATTCATTAATCTATTGAAAAATGAAAAAAGGAACAATCAAACGACTCACAGATCGTGGGTTCGGCTTCATCTCATATGATGATTCCGATAAAGATCTCTTTTTCCATTCAAACGAACTTAAAGGCGTAGAATTCAATGACCTTAAAGAAGGTGATAAAGTAACGTTTGAGATAGCAGAAAGTCCAAAAGGACCTAATGCTACCAATGTTAGCAAAGAAAAGTAAAAGAGAAAAATTTCCATCAAATCGGTCGCGATGGTTATCGGGCCGATTTTTTGGTATAATTAATGGTGTGATGATAGTAATTTTTTGTGGGATTCCGGGTTCGGGCAAGACAACTGCTGCTGAGTTGTTAGCTAAAGAATTGAAGAAAAAAGGCAAGGCAAAGATTTTTACTTCGGACAAAATCTCTGGCAGTTTTTATAGAAAAATTCCCCGCATTTTAAAAGAGAATCTTAATCAAGTAGATTTTCTTATTTTAGATGCTACTTTTTATAAAAAAGAATGGCGAGATTTAGTTAAAAGCTTGGCTAAAGACCAGAAAGTTTTTACTATTTATTTTAAATGCCCCGTATCTATTTGTTTAAAAAGAAACAAAAAGCGAAAAGCTGGTATTCCAGAAAAAGCTGTTCACATAATGGCTCACCAAATGGAAAAGCCCAAGAAACCGGATATTCTTATCAATACTAAAAAAGTTAAGCCCAAGGAGGCAGTAAAAATGATTTTGGAAAAACTTAAACTATGAATTTACTTAGTGTTATTTAAAAAAGCATGAAACCCAAACACATAATTAGTACAAAGCAATTTTTAGATATAAATATTTTAGATAAACTTTTTCAACTTGCGGATAAGATGGAAAAGAGGATTAAAGAAAATAAATTACCAAATTCTCTAAGTGGTAAGATTTTAGCAACTGTATTCTACGAACCAAGCACAAGGACAAGATTTTCTTTTGAATCCGCGATGTATAAACTTGGTGGAAGGGTAATAACCACAGAGAGTGCTTCTCATTTTTCATCTGTTATAAAAGGAGAAACTCTTCAGGACACAATTAGAATAGTAAGCGGCTACGCAGACGTAATAGTTCTAAGACATTATCAAAAAGGTTCAGCAAAAATTGCTTCAGAAGTTTCATCTGTACCGGTAATAAATGCTGGAGACGGAGTTGGAGAACACCCCACACAGGCATTATTAGATTTATATACAATTAAAAAAGAACTTAGAAGAATTAATAATCTCAAAATAGCTTTGATGGGTGATCTATTGTATGGAAGAACAATACATTCTTTGCTATATTTGCTCGCCTTGTATAAAAAAGTGAAAATTTATCTTATTTCATCCCCTCAATTAAAGCTTCCAGAGGAATACAAGAATCATTTAACACAAAATAATATAGAATTTAAGGAATTAACAAACCTAAAGAAGGTTCTAAATAAAATAGATGTGCTATATGTTACAAGAATTCAGAAAGAACGGTTTAAGTCTGAAAAAGAATATGAACAAGTAAAAGACTCCTATGTAATTGATAAAGAAGTTCTGGGACAACTTAAAAAGAACGCAATAATAATGCACCCATTGCCAAGAATAAATGAAATTTCTCCTGAGGTAGATAATGATAAAAGAGCCGCATATTTCAGGCAGGCTAAAAATGGATTGTATATTAGAATGGCTCTTCTACAGTTGATTTTTGATAAATTGTAATTAAAACATGTTAGAATCAATAATTTTAGGAATTGTCCAAGGGATTTTTGAGTGGTTGCCGATTTCCAGTCAAGGGAATCTGGTTTTATTAATGGTTGGCTTTTTTAAGATTGGTGCTCTTGAAGCTTTAAGATATTCTATTTTTCTTCATATAGGGACTTTTTTAGCAGTTTTAGTTTATTTTAGAAAGGATATTGTTGAAATTATTGGTCGTTTAAGAAATTACAGACCCGAATTTAAAGAAAAAAAGAATGGTTTAATTTCTTTTCTTGTTGTTTCAACGCTAATTACTGGTATTATTGGTTATCCTTTGTATAAATTGATGACCAATTTTAATTTAAGAGGAGAGATTTTTTTAGGATTGATTGGATTAGCTTTAATTTTTACTGGAATACTGCAAAAGATTGCCATTAAAAAAACAGTTCCAAAGGAAAGAATGTTAACTTTAAAAGATAGTATAATTTTAGGTATTGTTCAGGGAATAGCGGTTATTCCTGGTATTTCTCGTTCAGGTATTACAATTTCAACTTTTCTTTTAAAAAGATATAGTCCTGGTCAAGGATTATATCTTTCTTTTTTAATGAGTATTCCAATCCTGTTTGTTAGTAGTGTTTTTTTGCCAGTAATTGAGGGCCTTCCAAAAATACCAGCACTTAATTTAATTTTGGGATTATTGTTTTCTTTTATTTTTGGTTTAATTACTATTAAAATTCTTTTACAATTAGCTCAAAAAATTAGATTTTGGGGATTTTGTGTTATTATAGGACTATTAGCATTATTGCCATTAATAATTTATATTTTCTAAAAATATGTTATCAAAAGAAAAAATAGAACAATTTAAACAACAGATTGAGGGAGATATTTTGAAACAAAGATTTTGGCGCGAGGCTTATAGTACTGATGCCAGTATTTATAAATTTGTGCCAGAATTGATTGTTTTACCAAAAACAAAAGAAGATATTCAAAAAACAGTAAAATTTGCTAAAGAAAATAAAATCGGTATAACCTGCCGGGCTGCTGGAACTTCTTTGGCTGGTGCTTCTGTGGGCAAGGGAATTATTTTGGATATTACAAGATATTTTAATAAGATTTTGGAAACTGGAAACGACTACATTAAGGTTCAACCAGGCGTAATTTATGATGATTTGCAAGCAGAATTAGCAAAAAAGAATTTATTTTTACCTCCTACTCCTGCCTCTTCCCGCGCCTGCATGATTGGCGGCAATGTTGCTACTATGGCTTGCGGAGGCGGAGCTGTAAAATATGGCACGTTGGATGATTTTATGCTGGCTATTGAATTTATTGATGCTGATGGCGATATAATTAATACAGAAACAGGACAAGGTGTAGAAAAATTCAAGGAAAAATTAGAAACTTTGAAAAAAGAAATTCTAAATGACAAAGAAACAATAGGGGTTTTAGATAAAAAGGACGATATTCAAAACGCTTCTTCTTATAATATTTTTGCTTTTAGAAAGAACTATACCGTTAATGAATTAATAGCCCATTTAATGATGGGCAGTATTGGTACTTTGGGAATTTTTACCGAAATAAAATTACGGGCTGTTCAAAAGCCCGCTCGCCGAGGAGGCGAGAAAGGACCAGTATCTTGGGCAGTGTTTTTAAAAAATCTTGACCAGGTTGATGATTTTATAATAGAGGCAAAAAGATTAAAATGCAGTGCTTTGGAATTTGTTGATAAAGTTTCTTTAGAACTAACCTGTGATAATTTTCCCAAATTAGGTATTTCCAAAGAGGCAGAGGCAATGATAATAGTTGAATTTGATGAAAACATTGAACAAACTTTGCAAGAGTTTGAAAAATCATTAGCTAATTTTGAATTGATTGGTGAAATTATCAAAGATGCTGAAAAGATGTCTCAGATTTGGGAGGTTAGAAAATGTCTTTTGCCAATGACTGCTAAATTTTCTCCCACTACCAAACCTCTGGTTTCAATTGATGATGTTGGCGTCCAAGTAAAAGATATTCCTAATTTGCTTCGGGATTTAAGAAAGATATTTAAAGATTTAAATATGGACGTTGCTTTGTATGGTCATGCTGGGGTAGGAACAATTCATATTGACCCAGTAATTGAAGCAACTAATGATGAAGATATTCCAAAAATTAAACAAATTGCTGATAAAGTTTACGAAGCAGTATTTAAATATGGCGGGACAACTGCTACTGAACATGGTGGTGGTCGTTGTCGAAGTATGTATTTAGAAAAAGAATGGGGCACAAGCGTTTTTAATTATTTAAAGAAAATTAAAGAGATTTTTGATGCAAGCGATATTTTAAATCCAGGAACAATGTTTAATACAGAAAATAAGAGCATTACTGATGATATTAAGTTTCCAACCAAGAGATTGTCAGCCGAAGAATGGCCTTGTATGGAATGTGCTTATTGTCAGAAAACTTGTCCTGCTTGGAATACAGCTAATAGGGGAGAAACTGGTCCAAGACAATTTAGGAATTTGATTAGATACAGGATTTTAGAAGTAAAACCAGATGACCTAGAGATTCAGGCCATAGAGAATCAAATAAAAACCTGTATTCTCTGCGGTAATTGCACAAGAGTTTGTTCCAAAATCGTTGGCGCGAAGTTGAAAGAGTTGAACGAAAATTGGAGAAATGGTAAGATAAAATAAAAAGGAGGAGAGAATGAAAGGAGATTGGGAGAAAATGGCAGATGAGTGGCAAGAGAAAAGCAAGCGTTGGGTGAAGATGGCAGATAGATGGAAGAAATTAGCAGAAAATTTTAAAGGAGGAGAATATGAAAAAATTCACGATTCCACGCGTAGCACATTGTTCCGAAGGCTGCTCTATCAAGTCCTAGGCACGACACAAAACTGCCCTTTTTATTTTACTATTGACTTTTTCTGTAGAGTATGCTACAATTATAGTAGAAACAAAATCTAATTTACGAACCTTAAGGAGGTTATCGTGAAAAACTTAAGAATTTATCTGGTAATAACTTTTATTTTGGCAATCATTGTTCCTTCAAACCAAGCAATGGCAAGCGACGAACTATCATTTGTAGTTCATCCAGACAGTATGCAACAATGGTATTTCCATTATGGAAAGAAGGTAACCTGGTATATTATGAATATCTGGCCTTCTAATTTCCTTTTAACAAAGATTGGTCCACCCGAAATGAAATTGGGAGAGGGCGTATTTCTTACCTTAGCAGCCGGTCCCGATCTTAATGTGAAAGGAAAAGATTTATTTCAGTCCTTTACGATTGATGCAGTTCCAGTTGTGAGCAAAGGTTCTTTTCTGTTTGTGGGAGTAACAGAAGCAGGCATTAACAAGGATGGAAAAGGTATTTACTTTTTCCGATATCACGCGACCTATAAAGGGATTGGTGCACGTTGGAGCGGTTCAGGAATTTTCAATGAAAAGAACGAGCATTTTCAAGTAGGTCCGATGGTTAGTTTTAAGCCAAGCGAAAAAACTTGTTTCGAATGTTGGTTTGCAACTGATATCCACAGCGGAGAACACATGATTGAATTCGTTGCCAAAATCAAGCTTTAAATCAGAGAGTAAAAAAGAGGGTTGAGAACTTCGGTTCTCAACCCTTTACTATTGACTTTTTCTGTAGAGTATGCTACAATTATAGTAGAAACAAAATCTAATTTACGAACCTTAAGGAGGTTATCGTGAAAAACTTTAAAAATTTATTTTTGGTTGTTTTGATGGTTTATCTGATTGGATTTGCTAATTATGCTTTTTCAGAAAATGATACAGAGGCTTTTCTCAACTATGAGTTTGCTTCCAGATACATTTTCTACGGAGTCGATTTCTTGCCCAATAATCATTCAATTAACAGTTTTGGTTTTGGCGTAGCTAAAGGAAAAGTTTTTACTTTTTCTTATGTAGCAGTTGATAAAGATTATTTTGAATGGGGTTGTCTTTTAGAGCATACTTTTACCATTGAGAACCTGGATTTTAAAACAGTCCTTTTCCCCATTGTCTGGGAATTTAAAGGAAAAGGAGCAGATGGGGGATTAGTAGTCGGTGAAGAGATAGCTATCCGAACTTTCTTAAATCCTACGATTGGCTATTTTTACGGTTATGTCCTGGATATCCCTGAACTGAATGGTCATTATTTTCTTTTGGGTTTCAGTAAAGATGTATTAGGCACTGATTGGGAGATTAAACTTGGGTACAATAAAGGATTCTTTGTTGAAGGCGCTGAGGGATTTGGTGGCATGCTGGGTATATCCAAGACAATAGAATTAGGTAAAAGATCGTCTGCAAACCTGTTTTTCCGTTATTTCTGGAACGACTCAAACATCAATGAGAATGAAACTGTTTTCGGAATCTCTACCACTATCAAAATTTTTTAAACCATCAATCACGAAGTCAAAAGCGGGCGCTTGCGCCCGCTGTTTTTTTACAACTCTGTTTGATATAATCTTTCCTGGCTTAGAAAGTATAGGGTTTCGGATTTGGCATTGTATTGGATTTGAGGAGAAGGAGTAGTGATGAAGTTGATTGTGTTGCGAGAAGGGCGGTTGTCTAATTCAGTAATTAAAATCGAATTATTGGTTGAAACAATTAAATGTTCATTGGTTTTGCCGTGCCAAATTACATCATTAATAGCTTGATTAAAATTAATTCTTTCTATGTCACCTTTTTCTCTAATCACAGAATTGTTAATAACTTCTTCTAACCAAAGAATTTCTACTGATTGGTCTTTTTGACAAAGCAGCTTTTTATTATCAGAGGAGATAATCCATTTTCCCTGATTAAAACTAGGAAATACTTGTTCAAAAAAGGGCGCTGATTCTAAACTAGTAAGGTTTAATTCGTAGATTTTGCCAGTAAAATAATCCAAATAAAGAATTCCATTTTTATATATTGTGTAGTTGAGAACATTAGAAGCTAAAACAGAAGGAGGAGAATCATTGAGATCATAAAGAGTGTTTTTGGAAAGAAAGTAAATTTTTTCTTTATCAGGATTTTTTAAAGAAGAATAAATTTCCTCATAAATTTTGTCATCTTTAGTTATTAAAGAAATTTTCGGATTAAAAGGAACCAGAAGAATATTGTTAGCTTTGGCAACTAATCTTGGCTCAACTAAAAAATTCTTTTGCCAGGGATGATAATCATCTTTGGCGATTTTTATTTCATAAAGCTTGGGAACTAAGCGCCTTATAAACTTATTTGTTTTGCCTCTCAATTTATCATTAATATAAATTTCTGCTCCAGAAGGATAGGATTTTAAATAAATTCCACCAGTGGCAACAATGGTTTTTTCTTCCCAATCAAAACTATAACCCCAGGCATAAAGAGTAATTAAAGGAGCCAAAATAATAAAAGCTATTAAAAAAAGAAAAAAAATAATCCGACGTGTTCTGCGAGTCATAATCTTAACTTAACATGTTTTTCAGGCCTTGCCAAGATGAAAAATTTAGAGTAGTATGAGGATATATGTTTGTGAAGAAAATAGGTATTGATTTAGGCACAGCTAATACTTTGGTTTATGTTCCTAAAAAAGGGGTAATTGTTAATGAGCCGTCAGTAGTGGCGGTTTCTATTGAAGATAATCGGGTTTTAGCAGTGGGCAATGAAGCCAAAGAAATGCTTGGCCGGACGCCTGATACTATTGTTGCCTCTCGTCCTTTAAGAGACGGGGTGATTGCTGATTATAGAGTAACCCAGGCAATGCTTTCTTATTTTATTGGTAAAGCCGAAGGTAAGATAAGAATTTTTAGACCAGAAGTAATGATTTCTGTGCCAGCTGGTATAAGTTCAACTGAAAGGCGGGCAGTAATTGAGGCTGCTATTCAGTCAGGAGCCAAGGCTGCTTATTTAGTTAAGGAGCCTGTTTTAGCAGCTATTGGCGCCGGTATTCCTATTAATTCTCCAGCCGGTAATATGATAGTAGATATTGGCGGTGGCACATCCGAGGTAGCAATAATTTCTTTAGGAGGAATCGTTGCCTGGTCTTCAGTTAGAACAGGCGGTGATAAGATTGACCGGGCTATTGCTGATTATATCAAAAGAAAACACAATTTAGCTATTGGTGAGAGAACAGCTGAAGAAATTAAAATTCAGATTGGCAGTGCCTTAGCTAATCCAGAAAGAGGAAGTATGGAAGTAAAGGGAAGAGATTTAATAGAAGGTTTGCCAAAAACAATTGAAATTACCAACAAAGAAGTGGTTGAGGCAATTTCCAGCGAACTTAGAGAAATTATTAAAGCTATAAAAGCAGTGCTTCAGGAAACTCCACCAGAGCTTTCAGCTGATGTAATGAATAGAGGAATGGTTCTTTCTGGCGGAGGAGCCCTGTTGGATAAAATTGATGAGTTGGTGACCAAAATAACCGGTGTTCCTTGTTATATTGCTGATGAGCCTTTACTTTCCGTGGCTAAAGGCACAGGAATAACTTTGGAAAATTTAGAGGTTTACAAAAGAAGCATAATGGCAAAAAAATGAAAGAGCTTTTTAAAAAAGCAATCAAGACAAATCAACTTGCTCATGGATATTTGTTTTGGGGACCAGATAATGTGGGTAAAAAAGATACAGCTTTTTGGTTGGCTGATTTTTTAAAAACCAGTCCTTTTGATGTTTTGTATATTGTACCAGAAGAAGGCAAAAAAGATATTAGCATTGAACAGATAAGAAGAGCTAGAAAGCATTTAAGTTTATCACCATATAATAGTAGTTATAAATTTGTCATCCTTGATAAAGCCGAAACAATGAATTTAGATGCTTCTAATGCTTTGTTAAAAACATTGGAAGAACCATCAGGAAATACAATTTTAATTTTAATAAGTTCTAAACCTGATTTTCTGCCAAAAACAATTATTTCCCGGTTGCAGGAGGTAAGATTTAAAGGCATTCCATTAGACAAAATATCCAAAGATATTATTCAACAAGAATATATTGATATTTTAAAAAAGCCATTAAATGATATTTTTAAATACATAGAAACAGTGTCAAAAAATGGCTCAGAAATTATACCTCTTTTAGATTCCTGGTTGTTTTGGTTCAGGGATAAAATGATTAAGGCTAAATCCCGACTAGAGTCGGGATCGCCTGATAATTTTGTGAAAATTATCAAAGAAATTCAAAAAACAAAAGATTTAATTTCTACTACCAATATTAACAAAAGATTAGCTTTGGAAAATTTAGTTTTATGTATAAAGAGTTAATAGATAATTTAAAACCAGAATTAGATAAAGCAGTTGAGTTTTTAAAGAAAGAGTTTATGAAAATAAAAACAAGCCGGGCAACCCCGGCTATGGTTGAGGATATAGAGATTAATTGTTATGATCAGAAAATGCCAATTAAACAATTAGCTAATATTAGCGCCCCTCAACCAAGATTGATTACTATTGATCCTTGGGATAAAAGTATTTTGTCAGAGATTGAGAAAGGAATTAGGCAAAATTCAAGCCTTAGCCCGGTTGTTGATAGCGAGATTATTAGAATAAATATTCCTCCATTATCTGAAGACCAAAGAAAAGAATACGTAAAGATTATTAATGATAAAACAGAGGAAGCCAGGATATCAATCCGCCTTCACCGGGAAAAAGTTTGGAAAGAGGTTCAGGAAATGGAAAGAAAAGGAGAGCTTCCTGAAGATGATAAATTTAAGGCCAAAGATGATTTACAAAAATTAGTTGATGATTATAATAAACAAATCGAAGACCTTCGAAAAAACAAAGAATCCGACATAATGACAGTATGATATTAACAATAATTGTATTCATTTTAATATTAGGGATTTTGATTTTTGCTCATGAGCTTGGGCATTTTATTAGCGCTAAAAAGGCTGGTGTTAGAGTAGATGAATTTGGGTTTGGTTTCCCGCCTCGTCTTTTTGCTATAAAAAAGGGGGAAACAACTTATTCTTTAAACTTATTTCCAGTTGGTGGTTTTGTTAAGATTTTTGGTGAGGATGCCACAGAGAAAAGAACAAAAAGCAAGCGAGCTTTTTACAATAAACCCATTTGGCAGAGAGTAATTATTATTGCTATGGGCGTGATAATGAATTTGTTCTTAGCAGCTATTTTTCTTTCTATTGTTTTTGGCATAGGCGTTCCCAGTTTGGTTGAGCAGGGACAGGAAGCCAATTATAGAAATGTTCAGATTCAAATACTTGAAGTAGCTAAAGAATCACCAGCTGAAGAAGCAGGAATAAAAACAGGAGATGCAATTTCAACCCTTTATTTTGAAGATAAAGCAGTAACAGTAAAAGAACCTGAAGATATTCAGAAGTTTATTGCTATGCATACTGGCGAAGAAATCACTGTAGAAATTAAAAGAGGTAAGGAGATTTTTCAAAAAAATCTTATTCCCCGGGTTTCTTATCCAAAAGATGAGGGAGCAATGGGTATTGCTATGGCTAAAATAGGAACAATTTCTTATCCCTGGTATCAGGCAATTCTTAAAGGATTTGAAACAACCGGAAAGTTATTTATTACTATTATTGGTTTATTTTATCTCCTGATTAAATCCCTTATTTTGGAAGGAAAAATGATTGGCGAAATTGCCGGACCAGTGGGAATTTATTCTCTAACTTCACAAATGGTCAAATTGGGTGTGGTTTATGTTCTTCAATTTACTGCTATTTTTTCAATTACTTTAGCTATTATTAATATTATTCCTATTCCAGCCTTAGATGGTGGTCGTTTACTGTTTTTAGCTATTGAGAAAATTAGAGGCAAGCCCTTAAAACCCAAAACTGAACAATTAGCCAACTCCATTGGCTTTGCCATTATAATTTTATTAATGATTGTGGTAACGTTTAGAGATATAATAAAACTTTTTTAACAATTAACATTTAATAATGAGGCAATCAGAACTTTTTTATAAAACCAAAAAACAAGTGCCTAGGGATGCAGAAATAATTAGTCACAAGCTTTTGCTTAAAGCAGATTTTATTGAACAAGAAACTGCGGGTGTATATAGTTTCTTGCCTTTGGGCTGGCGAGTACACAAGAAAATAGAAGAGATTATTAGGCAGGAAATGAATGCCATTGGCGGGCAAGAAATATCTATGCCAGCATTGCAGTCTAAAGCTCTGTGGAAAGAATCAGACAGATGGGATAAGATGGATCCTCCATTATTTAAACTTAAAGACCGCCACAAAAAAGATTTAGCCCTTGGTCCGACTCACGAAGAAGTAATTACTGATTTAGCTAGAAAAAGAATAGAGTCATATAAAGACCTACCTTTATATCTTTATCAGATTCAGGATAAATTCAGGAATGAAATGAGACCAACTGGCGGACTTCTAAGAACCAGAGAGTTTGTAATGAAAGATTTATATAGTTTTCATGTTTCTGAAGAAGATTTAGAAAAATATTATCAAAAAGTTCAAAAAGCATATATAAAAATATTTAAACGATGCGGATTAAAAGTTGTTCCTATTAAAGCAGAAAGTGGAGCGATTGGCGGAGATCTATCTCATGAATTTATTTCTGTTAATAAAATTGAAAGTGGTCATACTTTTAATTTAGGAACGAAATATAGCAAAGCAATGGGCGCTTTGTTTGTTGACAGAGATGGGAAGAAAAAACCAATTGTTATGGGTTGTTATGGAATTGGCATAGGAAGATTGATGGCTGCTATTATTGAAGTTCATAATGATAAAGATGGCATTATTTGGCCAAAACAAGTAGCGCCTTTTGACATTCATTTGATTGCTCTTGAGAATAACAAGAAGGTAAAGGGCCAAGCTGAGAAAATATACAGGGATTTAAAAAACAAGGGTTTTGAAGTATTATATGATGACCGGGACGAAACCGCAGGCATTAAGTTTGTTGAGTCAGATTTAATAGGAATTCCTTTAAGAATAGTAGTTAGTGGGAAAACCCTAGAAAAGCAAAGTTTGGAAATAAAAAAGAGAAATCAGAAGGAGGGAAAATTGGTTAAGATTAAATCCTATGTTCAAAAAATTACTCGGTAAATTTTCTAAAGACGTTGGTATTGATTTAGGAACTGCCACGACCCTGATTTATGTCAGGGGACGGGGGATTGTTATTAACGAACCTTCAGTAGTAGCAATTAATCAGAAAACCGGGCAGATTTTAGCAATTGGTAATGAAGCAAAAAAAATGGTTGGCAGAACCCCGGCTCATATTTCTGCAACTCGTCCTTTAATAGAGGGAATAATTTCTGATTTTGAGGTAACTGAACAGATGCTCCGCTATTTTATTCATAATGTTCATAAAGACTCTTTTACTATTTTGCCCCGACCCCGAGTAATTGTGGGAATCCCTTCTGGTATTACTGAAGTAGAAAGGAAGGCGGTCCGCGATGCTGCTTTAAATGCTGGAGCCCGAGAAGTTTATTTAGTAGAAGAGGCAATGGCAGCAGCTATTGGTGCTCGTTTACCCATTCAAGAGGCCTTGGGCAATATGATAATTGATATTGGCGGTGGTACATCTGATATTGCAGTAATTTCTCTTGGTGGAGTGGTGACTAGCCGAATTTTGAAAATAGCTGGTGATAAATTAAATCAGGATATTATTGATTATGCTCGGGATGAATTAAAACTTGTTTTAGGCGAAAAAACAGCTGAGGATATTAAAATTGCCATTGGCTCGGCTTCTGAATTGGATGAGCCCTTAGAAGCACCAATGAGGGGGCGCGACTTAACAACTGGTTTGCCAAAAGAGATAATAGTGAATGATGACCAAATTCGCCATGCTCTTTCCCAATCCAATAAAGCTATTGTTGAAGCTGTAAAGGATGCTATAGAAGCAACCCCACCAGAATTAGTAGCTGATATTATGAGTAGAGGCATTGTTTTGGTTGGTGGTGGCAGTTTGCTTCGGGGATTAGATAAATTGATTAATAAAGAAACAAAAATGCCAGTCAAGGTTATTGATGATCCTTTAACTGCTGTGGCTCGGGGAGCAGGCATTATTTTAGAAGATTTAGATAAACTTAAAGAAGTTTTAGTGCCAATGGATTATGGCGAAGTACCCAAGTAAAAAATACCTTTTTATTGCAATTGGTTTAATAGTGGTTTTGATTATCCTAAATATAATTCCTGGACTATCAACTGGTCTCGGGAATTTTCTTTTTAAAGTTTTTTCTCCAATAGGGAAATTTTTTATTAAAACAGGGGACAAGGTGATTGGTTTTTTTGAAATTTTGTTGTCAATAAAGGATTTAGCCAAAGAAAATACCGGACTTCGGCAAAAAAACTTGGAATTAGAAGCAGAACTTAGCCAGTTAAAAGAAGTTGAAAAAGCTAACGAAGTTTTGAGACAAGGTTTGGGAATATCAGAAAAAGGCCAAAACATAATAGAAAAGGCCTCTATAGTTGGGAAAGATATTCAAACAGAGGGGAATTGGATTTTGATAAATAAAGGAACAAAGCAGGGGATAGAAAAAGATATGGCAGTAATTTCGCCAGAAATGGCTTTAGTGGGAAAAATAGTAGAAACAATGCCTAGTTTTTCTAAAGCAATGTTGATTACTAATAAAGACAGCATGGTAGCAGCTATTATTGAAAAGGGGAGAAACGAGGGATTAGTAAAAAAAGAAGCTAAAGGCAAGCTTTTTATGGATTTTATTCCTAGAACAGAGAAATTGGAAATTGAAGAACGAATAATTACTTCTGGTATGGACAATATTTATCCTAAAGGAATCTTTATCGGCAAAATAGAAGACATTGATTTATCCCAAAATCAATTATTCCAACGCATTACAATAATCCCGGCTATTGATTTTTCAAAATTAGAAGAAGTATTTATTATAAAATGAGAATTGCTTTTATAATAATTTTTATTTTGGTTTTATTGTTTCTCCAGATTGGAATATTTCCGCATTTAAGTATTGCTGGGGTTTTTCCTAATTTAATTTTATTATCAATTCTTGGTTTGAGTATTTTACAGGGCTGGAAAAAAACATTGCCTTGGACCATTGCTGGAGGATTGTTTTTAGATTTTTATTCATTGACCGGTGTTTTAGGTCTTTCAGTTGTTGGTTTATTAATAGTTAGTTATCTGGCTTATTTCTTAAGTCAGAATATTTTTAAAAAAGCCAACTTATTCTCTCTGGCTTTGAATTTTTTAATAGCAATATTTGTTTATAGTCTTTGTTTGTTGATTCTGTTTAGTGTTTTTAGCGTTATTTCTGATTTCAGATTTTTAACTTTCATTGTTGCGATTATTTACAATCTTGTTTTCGCTTTGCCAATATTTTATTTAATTAAGCTTTTAACGAAAAAGACCGCCTAAACTTAGGGTTTAGAACGGCCTAATCGCAGTTGTTAATAGTGGTAGTGCTTGCTGATAAAAAGTTTTGGCCAGCGAAGGTTTATAAAGAATAACAAGAGAGCAACGCCTAGCATTGTTCCGAGAAGGGTAGAAAAGAATTCCGGGACTACTGCCCAAGCCACTACCAGCAAAATAACCACTATCAGGATTGAAATAAAAAGTGCTTTTTTCATTCTTGCCTCCTTTCTTATACTTAAACCTAAGTTTATCACATTAAACAAAATATGTCAAGTGATTTGAACAAATTTAAAGTAAAACGTAAATTCAAGGAAGATATTGAGCCAGAGGAGATTTTTTTGGATTCAAAAAGATTAAAAGAATCTCCAGAAGCAGAAAGAGAAAAAATAGAAAGACCCATTAAACAAAGGGTTTTAAAACTCTTTTTTATTTTTACTACTGTTTTATTAGTTTTGCTTTTTGCTAAAGCTTTTCATTTACAAATAATCAAAGGTGATTATTGGCGGGAAATGGCTGATGAAAATAGGATTCGTTCTTATCCAATCAAAGCCTTACGAGGAATCATTTATGATAAAAACAAAATTCCTTTAGCCATAAATATACCTAAACTTGATTTAGTTGTTGTACCAGCCGATTTAGCCAAAGAAGAAGGTTATGAAGAAATAAAGGAAAAAGTTAAGGATAATATTTATTTAACTTATCCTATTGTTATTGAAGAAGACATAGACAGAGAAAGAGCTCTTTTATTAGAAGCAAAATATGCTGACGTTCCATCTATTGGTATAAGAAAAGATAGTTGGCGCCAGTATGAAAGCCCTTATTTCTCTCATGTTTTGGGTTATTTGGGAAAAGTTAATCGAGATGAACTCAGCAAAGAAGATTATTTTCTTGATGACTATATTGGCCGAGAAGGAATAGAAAACTTTTATGAAAACCTGCTGCGAGGAGAATGTGGTGAGGAATTAGTAGAGATTGACAACTTAGGCAGAATTCAAAAGGTTTTAGCTACTAAAGAAGCTTTTATAGGTCAAGACCTGGTTTTATCTATAGATGCTGATTTGCAGAAAAAACTTTACCAGTCCCTTGAGAGGATGTTAAAAGGTCTTTATACTTCACGAGCAGCAGCTATTGCTTTAAATCCTCAAAATGGAAAGATTTTAGCTTTGGTTAGTTTTCCTGGTTTTGACAACAATGATATTGTTAAAGCATTATCTTCCCCCAACCAACCTCTTTTTAATCGGGCAATTGCTGGGATTTATCCACCAGGTTCAACCATAAAACCATTAATTGCTTCAGGTATTTTACAGGAAGGTTTGGTAAGTCCTGATAAGTCGCTTTATTGTCAGGGTCAGGTTACTTTATTTGATAAGTATAATCCCAATGTTTTCTGGACTTTTCATGACTGGAAAACCCACGGCACAGTAAATATGTACAAAGCTATTGCTGAATCCTGCAATATTTATTTTTATACTTATAGTGGTGGTTATAAAGATATTGAGGGATTAGGAATTGAGCGAATTGGCAAATATCTGAAACTTTTTGGTTGGAATGAGATATTGGGAATTGATTTGCCAGGCGAAAAAACTGGTCTAATCCCTAATTCGGAATGGAAAGAAAAAGCAAGGGGCGAGGAATGGTATATTGGCGACACTTACAATGTTTCTATTGGTCAGGGAGATGTTAGTGCTACTCCTTTACAACTTGCCATAGCCACAGCTGCTGTGGCTAATGGGGGCAGAGTTCTTGAGCCCCAGTTATTGGAAAATAAATTACCAAAAACTCTGAAACAGGATTTTATTGATGAAGATTTTTTGGAAGTAGTAAGAAGGGGAATGCGAGAGGCAGTGATTTATGGCTCAGCCAAATATCTTTATGACTTGCCAGTAAAAGCAGCTGGGAAAACTGGCACAGCCCAGGTATCTAAAACCAAAGTGCCTCATAGCTGGTTTACGGTTTTTGCTCCTTATGAAAATCCCGAGATTGTTTTAACGATTTTAGTAGAAAACGGAGGCGAAGGAAGTGCTACAGCCGTGCCAGTAGCTAAGGAGGTCTTGACATGGTATTTTAATCAATTATTATTAAAGGAATAAAATGAAATACATTAGTTCCCAAAAATTAAGACAATTGAAAAAAGAGCTGGAGAAATTAAAGGATAAAAGAAAAGAAATTTCTAAAAGAATTCGTGAAGCCCAAGACAAGGGAGATATTTCCGAGAGTGCTGAATATACTGAAGCTAAAGAAGCTCAGGCATTTAACGAGGGACGAATTCAGGAATTAGGGCAATTAATGAATGAAGCGATTATCGTTTCTAAAAAGAAAAAATGTGATTCAGTTGATGTTGGCTGTAAAGTAATTGTTAAAAATAAGCAGGGCAAACAAGAATTCACCATTGTTGGTTCTGAAGAAGCTGACCCAGCTCAAGGAAAAATTTCCAATGAATCGCCTTTAGGGCGAGCTTTTTTGAATAAGAAAAAAGACGATGAAGTTGTCTGTCAAACCCCAGAAGGCAAAGTTTATTATAAGATAGTGCAAATTAAGTAATAAGTAAATTAAATGAAGTTATGAAAAAATTTATTATACCCTTTATAGTTTTGTCAGTTTTAATTAGCCCAATAATTGTTCTTGCTAATGGAGATGATTCAGAACATCATTACGGAATGATGAATATGGGTGCTGGTTGGAGTTGGTTTGGTTGGGTTTGGATGATTTTGGTTCTAATTGCTGTTATTGTTGGAATTATTGCCTTGGTGAAGTACATTATAAAATAAGGAAATGAAAATTAAGGAGATTAAAGCAAAATCAATCATTACAAAATCCGCTTTAACTGATTATGTGATAAATCCTTATACTGGCTGTATGCATGGCTGTATTTATTGCTATGCCCGTTTTATGAAGAGATTTACAAATCACCCTGAACCATGGGGTGATTTTGTTGATGTTAAAATCAATGCTGCTTCCTTAATTCCAAAAAAAACAGATAAATATAAAAACAAGACCATATTAATGGGTTCAGTTACTGATGCTTATCATCCAATTGAAATAAAATATAAACTTACCAGAAAAATTCTTGAAAAACTCATACCTCTTCAGCCGGATTTAAATATATTAACTAAATCTGACTTAGTTTTAAGAGATATAGATTTATTAAAAAAATTTAAAAATTTATTAATTACTTTTTCTTTGTCGTTTTTAGATGAAAAACACAGAAAGCAATTAGAACCATTAGCATGTCCTTCAGAAAGAAGAATTAAAGCCTTAGAACATCTGTTTAAAACAGGCATTAAAACCGCGATTTTTATTTCCCCGATTTTTCCTGAAATTACTGATTGGCAAGAGATTATAAAAAAGACTAAGAATTTTGTCAAAGAATATTGGTTTGAAAATCTAAACCCTTATTTTTCAATCAGAGATAATATTATTAAGTTTTTAAAAAAGAATAAGCCAGAATTAATTAATAAATATAAAGAAATCTGGGCAGGGAAGAGTGATTATTGGGATAGAGAAGAGGAGAGAATAAAACAATTCTGCAAAAACAACAAACTCATCTGCAAAATCTATTTCCATCACGGAAAATAATCCCATTAACCCTTGACAGAATAGCACCTTATATGCTATTCTTTTAGTAAATAAAAAAAGGAGGTTAAAATGATTTTAGGAATTGATTGTCGCTGGTTTCTGATAGGACTAACACTTATCGTGAATATTGCTTCGGTTTTTGCAATTAGGCGCTTTCGGGCGGAACTGAAGTCTGCTGCTTGGGCCCTTGTAATCTTTGCAATTGTTGGTTTTTTAGCCGGAGGATTAACACTGCAGGCCCTTATGCTAAAGAGCTCTCCTGGTTTTTGGTTTGGGTGGTCTGCGTGGAGTATCATTGTGATAATTATCCTGCCGCTTGTTCTCGGGACAATTGTTTCTGAAAATAAAAGGAGGTTAAAATGCCGATATTGAAATTAATGATTGGGATTTCATTGATTACAGGAACCGTTGTGGGTCTTATCCGTCTTAATCGCTGGATAAATGATAACGGTTATAGGGGGACAACCATTTTTGAAAAAAAACACTGGGAGAGTTTCATCAGATTTTGTCCCAGAATGCTGGGCATTCTAATTCTTGCAATAGCAGGATTGATACTGATTTTAAGCTCCTTAATCCAGTAGTGGCGAGGAGGCTTCTAAATGAAGCCTCTTTTTATTTGATTTTTTAATTAGGATGGGGCCTGCCCGCCTGCTTGTGTTTCGCACTTGTGGCATGGTAAAATTCACCCTGTTAAATAATTTTAAATTCTTGTATTATTATAGTATATGTTTCATTATATATATGTATTAAAATCTAATAAAGACAAGAAGCTTTATACTGGGTATACTAAAAATTTAAAATTAAGACTTGAGGAACATAATAAAGGTCATGTTGATTCAACAAAAGACAGATTGCCCCTCGAATTAATTTATTCTGAAGCATGTCTAAATCAGCAAGATGCTACTCATCGAGAGAAATATTTAAAAACTCATCTCGGTAAAATGTTTCTTAAAAATCGCCTCAAGTCTTATTTAACGGGGTAAAGACAATGGAAATTAAAGACAGGGAATTACATAGAATAGTATCAACAGCTATTATTTATAAAGATGGCAAATATTTATTGTTGCGTCGGAGTTTGAAAAAGAAAGTTTTTCCAGGCCAGTGGACAGTGCCGGGCGGCGGATTAGAGGTTGATGATTATATTAATATGCCTAAAACCACCAAAGATCATTGGTATTTTGCCATTGAAAAATCCCTTAGAAGAGAAATAAAAGAAGAATGCAATTTAGAAGTAGGAAAGATTAAATATTTGTTAGATTTAACATTTATAAGACCTGATGGGATTCCGGTAATTGTTCTAAGTTTTTATTGTCCTTATGAATCAGGAGAAGTAAAACTTGATGAAGATAATATTGATTATAAATGGGTGACCTACGAAGAAACCAAGAAATATGACATGGTTGAGGGATTATTAGAAGAAATTGAAATGGTTGATAAGATTCTTAAAGGCGAGGATGAGGATAGTGTAGAGTATAGGAGGTAAATTTTGCTACTGAATTAATTCAGTAGCAAAATAGAAACTCACTTGCTGTGAGTTTTTTTGTTTGATATAATAAGAATTCAACAAAATAATAGCTTTGAGGGAGTGTTCCCTCGAGCTCTAATCCAATTTTAGACAACGAGGGACCCGCCTGCCGGCGAGGCAGGATAATGAGTATTTACATACCCACCTCTTTCGTTGTTTTTTAGTTGAAGATAATAATTAATATAAAACAAATCTATGGCAACTCCTATCCGCAGCCGCCCCACAGAAAGATATTTGGGAAATAGTAGCTCTGATCACATGGAGGTTCATGACCTTCGCAACGAAAAGCCACAGTGTCAAATTGATGAGATTATAAACGCAGGAAACGCAGTGGTCTTTTCCCCAGATACCTTGGAGCAGGCACATAAGGAACATTATGATAATGGTGCATATTGCTTAGAGGGGTCGCAAAGGTAAAAATATTTTTCTGAAATCAAAAATTTTTCATCCTAAAGTTCAAGGACTGATTTTAAATAAAATAAATCTATGAAAGAAGATAAAATACAATTCTATATTTGGCCGGGAATTATTGGTATTATTTTCTTGCTTTTAAGTTTTTTTGATTGGCAATATAGTTTTTATACTATTTTAAGAATAGTAGTTACTATTGTGGCTATCTATTATGCTTATTATTTATACGAAACCTTTAAAAAAACAGGTTTTTGGTTTTGGCTATTAGTAGTAATAGCTATTTTATTTAATCCAATTATCCCAGTTCATCTTTATGATAAGTCAATTTGGAGCGTAATTGATGTTGTGGTGGCAGCATTTTTTCTGGCTTTAATTTTTAAGTTTAGGAGGAAGAAATAAATCTATGAAAAAAATTATAAAATATCTTGGAGAAGTATTAACAATAATAGGAAGCTTCATTACGGCGTATAATGTATTTAATTTTAAGCATTGGGAACCCGGCCCTCTAACAATGTTTAAAAAAGAGCCTCATTATTATTATTCAACCGATACCGGATTATTTATAGCCATCGGGATTTCTTTAATAGTGATTGGAATTTTAATAATTAGAAATAAAAAATCAACAAAAATTTGATTGGATTTTAAAATGTTAAAAAAGGCTGATTTAAAAAAAATTGCTAAGACCCGCCTCGCTGAAGCGAGAATTTTATGTCAAAAAAAACATTGTAAATATGAAGGCGTTATACATCTTTGTGGATATGCTGTCGAAATTGCCTTCAAAAAGAAAATTTGCGATGCATTAAATTGGGCAGATTTTCCTGAAACAAAAAATGAATTCAAAGGTCTAAAAAGTTTTAAGACGCATGAACTTCCAATTTTATTAAAATTATCTGGGCAAGAATTAAAATTAAAGAAAAATCCAAACTTGTTTGCTGATTGGAGTAATATTCTTCAAAACCTAAATCCAAAAATTCGTTATAGTCCAATCGGAAAAGTTACTCCAGCACAGGCAAAAATTACAATTGATGCCACATATGAATTATTAAAATTTTTAGAAGTAATTCGTTAAATTTATTATGGAAAAATTTATTAACAAGTTAGTAGAAGTTGAAAAAAGAATTTCTAAAGAAAGGGGAGACTTTAATTTTTTCGGAATATTTAAACGCATAGATTTAGATAACGCATGGGATATTCTTGTAAGTGCTTCTTGGTTTTCTGATCAAAAGAAAAAACATAGAGAGGATTTAGTATATATTATTAAAAATATTAAAGAAGATTTTGATGATGAAGATCTGCGATTTTTGACGACAGTAGTATTGGTGTCGTCCGAAGATCGCATTATTAAATTATTAAATAAATTAATAAACACACAACATAATCTTGTTGAATTTAAAGATACCAAGGTTGGTAATATAAATTTTAAGCATTTTTATGTCATTACATCTATAATGAGGAAAACAGATACGAAGAAAAATAACCAATAAAACCTCAGCCCAAGAAATTAAAATTGTGGAGAGGGATAATTATTAATTTGAGGGGATTATGGCAAACAATGATAAATTAAAAAGAGTCGAGAAATTTTTTAAAGAAATAATAAAAGGCTGGACAATAGGCGATTTAAAGAGATCGATCTCTGCTAAGACTAATTTTTTAACTGCATTAGGTTGTCTTGTGTATACAGAGGTAATTGGCACTTTTCTGCCTAAAATTAAGAGTGAATATGGAAAGAATGGACAAAAAAGGTTTTATCGTTGTTTATTTCGCCTAAAATCATCGAAAGATTTAGAAAAATTGGATAAACTTTTACTTAAAGAGACAAACAAAGGAGTGTATCAACAAATTAGAAACAATATGGCGCATATTTATTTTCCCGCAGTAAAGAAAGTTAAGGATGGCGTGATTCAATTTATACCAACAACAATAGCGAAAGACGGTCTTACAGTTACTACGGTTGGGTCTGATAAAATAAAAACCAAGAGTGCACCAATTTTACTGTATGAAGGAAGAATTTTTCTTGCGACTCGAAATTATGTTTCTGAATTAGAAAAAGCTTATTATATATTTTATAAAAAAATTTTTGTGAACAAGGATGAAGAATGGATTAAATCAGCAGAAAATGGAATAGATATTATACAGCGTGGAAAGGTAAAATAAAAATTAAAAAAAATAAATCTATGAAGAAAAATTTGCTTTTTACCATCTGTTTTGTTATGGTAAAATAGTTAACTATATAATTTTATGAAAATAATTTCATTAAAACTCAAAACGCTTAATATTGTTATTTTATTTCTCAACAGGCTCAAATATATCTCCGCCGAAGAGGTAAAAAGGGAGTTGAAAATTAAAGAGAAGAAAAAAGTTGCTTTAATGGACTTGCCTGATTTAAGAATCTTATCTTTTCCTATTTCGAATAAACAAATAGTAATTGAGACTAATAGATTTATAGTCTATGACCTTTTTGACAATAAGAAGAAGAATATAGACCGCAAGGGATTGTTTAAATATTTTTCAGAGATTTTCAAGCTATTCGCAGATGAAAAAATGAAAGCATTTGGTTTTAATTATGAAATTTTAGTAGAATTGGATAGATTAGATTATAAAAATTTAGTAGAGAAAAAAATCACAAATTCTTTAAAGAGCGAAAATATTTTAGCCACAGGTAGGAATATTACTTATCTCAAGAATAAGATAAAATATAGAATTGATATAGACTCTAGAGAAAGAAATCAATTGGCAATAAATTTTAATGTTCATTATGAAGTTGACAAACCACCTTCAGTAGCTCAACTTGATAAAAATTTATTAACAAATTTCTCTGAATTAAAAAGGATTATAACTAATTTATTTTAAAGATATGAAAAAAGATATACCTTATTTTTCACAAAATTTTCCACAAGGAGTCACTAAGGAGGGGTGGTCTGACGTTCTTATAGGAGGAAGTAATAGTAGTTTAACCCTTGGTGTTTCTACACAAGAACAGGAGACCAAAACTCCAGATGTAAATCTTTTCTTTAGAGTATCTTCAATTGAAGATAAGATGAAATCTTTAGAAGAAAAAATGGCAGAGATAAAAGAATTTGTTAAAGATAAAGAGAAAGAATTAAAAACAGAGAACAGATTAATATCTAATATTAAATCTGGAAAGATAAAACTATCATCACCAATTCCGATAGCATTAGAAATTACCGAAGAAGGAATAACAGCATATTCATATGATTTTGATGTATCTGGTATAGGAGATACAGATTACGATGCAATAAATGATTTATGCCGTGTTTTAGAGGGAAAATATTTTAGGATGAAAGAACATAAATCCAAACTCGGAAAAGATTTAAAGAGAATCTGGGATTTTACAAAAATAGTTATTAAAGAAATTTAGGGCTTATGTCCATAAAAATGAGAGATGTAAAAAAATTATGGAAAAAACTAGCGGATGGCAAAGATATTGAACTTGAGAATCCTCGAGAGTCGGGAGATACCCTAGTCAATATTCTTTACAAAGGCAACCTTCTCTTTACCCCTCGCATTTCTCACGGGAAAAAGGACGTAGATTTACTTTTACTTATGCGTGATTACAAGTTGAACAAAGAAGAAATGCTCAATTTTATAAATTGTCCGTTTTCAACTGATGATTGGATAGATAGGTTAAAAGAAAAAAAATTAATTTGAGACAATGGTCTCAGAACGAAACTGGTTTACCAAGAAAATCCCATATACACTCCCCATTAAGTCCATCGGGGCATTGTTTTCTCCTAAAAACTAAAAAATAATCTAGTACAAATTCACTTCCGACTCGGAGAGTATAATAATAGGGTCGAAAGACCCTATTTATGATTAAGAGGATAAATTTATGAAGAAAAAGAAACAAGAAGTAAAAGACATTCCTCTCCCCTTAAAGGAAGAGGATTTAAAAAAGATTCCAAGATTAGAAGAGCTTCCACCGGAAGTGTTTGAAGATTTTATTATAAAAATTGCTGATAATTTAGAAAAAGTTCCTCTTGATGTTCTTGGAATCCTTGTTCCTGAAATTATAGAAGTTATGGAGCCTCCATTAAAACTTCCTCCTCGTACGGCTTTAAAACTTGTTGATAATGTAAGAACGATAGTTGAATGGGAGGCTAAGTTTCATAGCGCGAGAATTGAGTTAGAAAAAGATAAAAGGATAGAAGATAAAAATCAATAAAAAACAAATTTATGAAAAAAAATGAATTAAAAATTGGAGTTTGTGGGTTGGTTTGTGAGGAATGTCCCAAATATGTTAAAAAAGAATGTCCAGGATGTAGACCAAATGAATTTTGTCCACTACCAGAATGCGCAAAAGAAAAAAGCGTAGACCTTTGTTTTAACTGCGAAGAATTTCCTTGCAAGCTTAATTATGAAAAAGGACCCATAGTTTCCCAACTCTTAGATCATTGGAAGAAAAATTAAAAGAATAAACCCCGAAAAGAAATCGAAGATTTCTAACGGGGCAAGCGGGGCAGGTTTATGAAAAATAAAAATCGCTTTTTAGGCGGTTTTTTGATAGAATAAAAGAATATGGCACACATTCACGAACTAATTGATTTTATAATTAATATATATGTTATTTATAAAGATAAAGTCCTTTTAATTTATCACAAAGAATTGAATAAGTGGCTTCCTATAGGAGGACATATTGAGTTGGACGAAGACCCAGAGGAAGCACTTTTTAGAGAGGCAAAAGAGGAATGCGGATTAGAAATTGAGATATTGGGAGAGAAACCAAAGATTCAGTCAAAAGGAACGAAGTTTTTATACCCCCCTGTTTTTTTAGACATTCATGATATTTCAGATACCCATAAGCATATTGCTCTCTATTATTTTGCAAAAGCTAAATCAGACAATGTTGTATTAAATAAGAAAGAACATACTGAGATACGCTGGTTTAGTCGAGAAGACTTAGATAATCCTGAATTTAATCTTGGCCCAGCTGTTAAATTCTACGCTAAATACGCACTAAATAGGTTCTAACATCTTTTCAGCGGTTTTTTGGTATAATATAAACATATGACTCATCACAAAAGAAAACGTAACAAAATATACGCAAAAATAAAAGCTCAAAAGAAACAACAAGCCAAAATGCACGCGAAAATAAAAGCTCAAAAAAACTAAGAAACAAGCAAAGCTTCGATATGGAAAATAAAAATCTTTATTTAAAAACAACAATTACTGCAATTATTGCAACGATTGTTTATGCGATTGTGATATATTTGCTTCGTCAGGAATTTGATTGGAAAAGTATTATATTTTTCGCAATTATTTTTTGGGTAATCTTTTTACTTTACCAGAAACGATTTGAAAAGAGAGAAGGGATTGAAAAAATTGTTTATCGTGATATAAACAAACAACAAAAAACCGAAAACAAAGAGAGAATTTTGAAGGAGTTGCAAGAAAAAGAGAAAATTACCAATAACGATGTTGAAAAATTACTTGGGGTGTCGGATGCCACAGCTACGAATTATTTGCAGGAATTAGAGAATGAAAACAAAATTAAGCAAATAGGAAAGACCGGTCGGTCGGTTTTTTATAGGTTAAAATAAACGGCTAAGGGGGTTAGCCGTTTGGAAGAAAACCATGAGAATTAAAAAGAAGGAAATAATCGAATTAATAATTATTTTTCTAATAGTTTGGGCTGGCTGTATTGTGCTTCATGAATTATTTTTAGATCTTGAATACGGAGTACTACGGTCTTTTATTTTGGGGGTGGGCGTAGTTGTCTCTTATTATGTAATTAAACAAGACAAGCTTAAAAAAGCTAAACTTGATAAATAAATTTAATTGTTACTGACGATAAGATAAAAATTCAGTAGCAAAATAAAAAAATAAATCCAAATTACTTGACAAATTGGAATAAAAATGATATACTGATAATAGTATAAAACTGTTATCAGTTTTAAATTTAAAAAAGAATAAAAAGGAGATTTACAATGAATAGTTATCTAATTATGGTACGTGCTTCTTGGGAAAGGTGGTTTGAAGGTCAGGGTTATCCTAGTCGAACGATAGTGAGGCTAAGGTCAAAAAGCCTAAAAAAAACATTTGAAAGTCCGTATGATACAACTGCAAGATGCAAAGCAAGAAAAATGGTTGCTGAATTTAAAAAAGGACTCCCGGCGGAAAAAAGGGGTGGCGATAGTGGTAATTCAAAGCCAGAAATTAAATCGCAGCTCTTTGCACGTATTCTCCCATTGTAATTTAGAGAAGATCCAAACCTGGGTCAAGGAACTCGTTTCCTTGACCCTTCTTTTTTTATCCTCAAAACCTTACCCTGCACCCCTGAATAAAGGTGTCAGGGTTGACAAATTATTAATGTAAGTGTAAGGTGTAAATAGATCAAATTAAGGAGGTTAAGATGACAGACAAGTATTTTTCTGAGTGGATAATAAGACTTCTTATTCTTTTCTTTGTTGTTCTTCCTTTAGCAACTAATGTTATTGTTCCTGTAGCAACTAATGTTATTGTTCCTGGGATCATACAATTGACTGATTGTGTTGTTTCTGAAGTTGAAGGATTCATTGCGGCTCAAAAAGTGAAAAGAATTCAGCGTGAGTCTTCAGCTGAATGGCAAGAAGAGGTGCTTACTCGTGTCAACGAATTCAAACAGCGGATCGAAGAATATGGTGAACTTATCAAAAAAGACTCATCTCTACGTCACGACTATCTGGAATTAATACGTTTTCACAATATTCTAGTTGAACGAGTTCAAATAGCCAAACTTCGCTATGCTCATGGTTTACAATATTCTCTAAGTGAAAAAGATTTGGAAAAAATTCTACCCCAGAAAATTGTTCTTTAAACGACTTATCGTCCAGAGGGAATCTTCCTAGATTTCCTCTTTTTTTATCCCCAAAACCATAAATCTATTGACAAATTGGGGGAATAGGCGTATAATGATAATAGAATAGAATCTATTCCTTAAGGAGGATACAATGGAACAAGTAGCACCTTTTTGGAGATACGTTTGGTTGTTTTTATTCGGCTCCGGATACTTATATCTTGTTGCTTGCGGAACTGATTGTTTAAGATCTGTTGTCTTAAAGGATAAACCAATCTTAATGAATTGGGATTATCATCCAGCAGAAAAGCGAATTCTTAGAATTTTCATGTTCATAATCTTTTTTGGAGCAGCATCAATTATGCGTTTTTGTTTTATGACGTAACTCCACAGATCCTTGTCCCAAAAGAGGCTTTCCCCTTGGACGGTCTCTTTTTTTATCCCCAAAACTTGACCCTGCACCCTATGTGGTTTAGGCTTGACAGATTAAGATAGGTATGATATACTGATAATAGTATAAAACTGTTATCAGTTTTAAATTCAAAAAGAATAAAAAGGAGGTTAAAATGCCTTTTTATGTAGGCCTTTTCTTATTTGGTGGTGGTCTGATAGGATTCCTTATTGGTATCTTTTTTAAACGTAATGATTTCCCCCTGGCACTAATTCAAGGCGTGATGGTAGTTATAGGCATTTTACTCGTAGGCGTTATTGCAGACACCAATCACGTAACTACAATGAGCCTTAGAGGTGCTGCGATTTTCTTTGGAAGCTATATTATCTTTTTTGCCATCGCTTCCTGCCTCAAACGTTTATGTAGAAAATCCTAGTAAATTCCACCGATAAGCTCTGCCACGATACAACAAGGACTTGTTGTATGTGGCAGGGCTTCTTTTTTTATCCTCAAAATACTTGACAAATTATTGATATGGGTGTATGGTGTAATTTCTTCAAATTAAATAAAAAAGGAGGTTAAAATGGCAACACGCAATACAAACGAAAGATTAACCATAGCACAATTTGAAGGTGAGGTTATTAAGGCTTTTCAAAAAATTTCCCCCATACAAGATAGTTTTGAAAGAGTCTTGCTAAAAGCACAGAAAGAATTGGAATCTGCAGGTTTAAATTTTACCTTAAGAGAATTTTTCTATACCACAATAGCCTTAATGAGTCGGAAAGCTTTATTGATGCACGATTACATTTTTGAAGAAAGAGGAAAAATCGTGATAAAAATCTATGATTGATTTTCTTTAAAAAGAGAGTGAAGTGCCATCAGAGACTTGGTCGAATGTCGGCCGAGTCTCCTCTTTTTTTATCCTCAAAACTTTAAAATAAAAACCAATCGCGATGGTCATCGGACCGGTTTTTTGGTATAATGAGGGTATATGGAAAAAAAGAAACTTAAAAAAATAAGCAAATATTATAATTATAATATAAACATATGACTCATCACAAAAGAAAACGTAACAAAATATACGCAAAAATAAAAGCTCAAAAGAAACAACAAGCCAAAATGCACGCAAAAACAAAAGCTCAAAAAAATCATGGAATGTCAAAAAGATAAAAATTTACAAACTTGTCCTTGCACTTACCCCAATTGTCCGCGAAAAGGCATGTGTTGCGAATGTATAAAGTATCATCTTGAAAGAAAAGAATTACCAGCCTGCTGTTTTTCAAAACAAGTAGAAAAAACCTATGATAGGTCATTTAAGAAATTTATAGAAGAGCAGGGTAAATAATTTATGGCCAAATTTTCTATCTCAACAAAAGGAAAGAATGATGTGGTTGATATAACTAGTAGAGTTGCTGAAGAAGTTAAGAAATCCAAGATTAAAGAGGGGATTTGTTTGGCTTCTTGTGCTGGCTCAACTTGTGGCATTACTACGATTGAATATGAGCCGAATTTGATTGAGGATTTTAAGGAATTTTTAGAAAAATTAGCTCCTTTAAATAAGGATTATAAACATGACAAAACTTGGGGCGAAAAGAATGCTCCCTCTCATCTTTTATCAGCCCTAATTAAGCCGTTTTTAAGCGTTCCAATTGAAAATGAAAAGCTCTTATTAGGCCAATGGCAACAGATTGTTTTTATAGATTTTGATTCCCGGCCAAGAGATAGGGAGATAATGGTTAAGACGATAAGGGGTTGACAAATTAAGATAGGTATGATATACTGATAATAGTATAAAACTGTTATCAGTTTTAAATTCAAAAAAAATAAAGGAGAAATAAGATGGATCGTCTCATTGATCGTCTCATTTGGGTACCAATTTTAATAGTTTGGGTGATTATCGGATTTATTCTTTTTTTGCCTTATGCTTGGCTTGCTGGAGGAGTATATGATGGGTCTTTGTCCACTGTAATGATAATCGCTGCACCAGCTGTAATTCTTGCTTTTGTGATTTTAATTTTTGGTAGAAGAGCTCTGAACAAGAAAGAGAGAAGAGGATTTCTTGCTGCATTCTGGATATTGCTAACAATAGTCAATCTGCCAATTGTCATGCGATTTATCTCAATTGGATTAAGGACTCTTAATTATGTTGCTGTTGCTGATTTTGTTTTTAAATATCGTTTCCGGAGTATTCTTGTGGCAATAATAGTTGTTGTCCTGGTGACCATGATTAGGACATGCAAACTACTTGAAAAGCTTGGCAAAAAACCTGAACTTCAAAGCTAAGGATCCAAACTTGGGTCAAGGAACTTGTTTCCTTGACCCTTTCTTTTTCAACGGCTAACCCCCTTAGCCGTTAGAAAATTCTTGACCCTGTTAAATGATTCTGTGAATCAAAAATCAGAGATTTTTATTTAACAGGGTTGACAAGATAGCAATAATATGCTATCTTTTTATTAATCTAACCAAAGGAGGTTTTGATGTTTAAAAAAAGAATAAAGGTTTTTGCAATTCTGTTTTCGGTTTTTTTGATGGTAGTATTGAGCAGTATTGTAGCGAGAAATGAAATTGATGTTTGTCGCGATAAAGAAGCTCAAGCAGAAAGCATTGTTCAACAAATGAAAAGACCAGACGACATTAATTCAAAATGGGGCTATATTTGTCAGTTGAAAGAGAACTCATTTTTACCAGTAGAAGTTTTTGTTGGTCAGATTATAGACAAGGTTGATTTCCAGAGAAGTAATGATGTTTACTGGTGGAATAAAAATAATGAACTCTGCGAACTTGATTCATTTGATGTAGCAGCTACTCCACATTTGGCAAATCGCATAATCAACGGAGAATTTACTCAGGCGAGCGCCCAAAATGCCATAAGCTTTTATCAGAAACAGATGTTGGGAATAGCTAGTACCTATCCTGGATTCTCACTGTGGTATTATTTGGTAAAGTTTCTAATTGTATTCGGGATTTCTGGCATTCCTTCATTACTCGCATTTTTGTCTTCTTTGTTTGCAATAAGTTTTCCTATAACTGCCCCTATTACAGCCATTGTTTTAGTGTTTTTTACAATGGTTCAAGGATATGCAGATGATACTGTTATTACCAAATTGATGACCAGCAATACTGGAGAAGAAAACAATTTAACTTTAGGCATGTTGTATTTGGCTGATAAAAGCGGAGCACTAATTATCTTGCCTCAAAAAGGTGTTTGGGGCGCCTACGGACCAGTTTGGAAATTTTCAAAAGGAATGGCATTCTTCCCAATAGGAGTTATCTGCGGAAAAGGAGAGAATGGTTTTCGAGTTGAACATTTTTCTGTCTGGAGCATATCAAGCATAAATGTTGGTAAATTCAATCATGTGCTGATGGGTTCTTATAATCATCCACTTGTTAAAGACCGTTCTCCATTTGCTTCAGTCAAAGAAACTCTTTATTACACAGCTTCTAAGCTGCAGCCAGGAATCAGGGTTGATTATCTCTTTCAGAAAGCAAAAAAATGGAAGAAGAAAATCAGCATCGGACCCACATTGAAGCTTGCTAAGAAAAACTTCGGTTTTCACATCCATGCGTCGCTTACCAAGCCATATACCATTAAGACTGAGTGGGAATTAGCTTTTTAAATTGAAGGAGGACAAAGAGAAGGGAGATTCAATTGCTGAATCTCCTTTTTTATTTCTTTTTTAAAACATCTATGATAAAATAAAATTAATGAAAAGGATTGCGATTGAGGAAACAAGTAAATATGTGGGCAAGAAGGTGAAAGTGGCTGGTTGGGTTCACTCCCGAAGAGATCACGGGAAACTTATTTTTATTGATTTGCGAGACAGGTCTGGTCTTTTGCAGGTTGTTTTTACTGGAAAACAAGCTAATGCCCTTAGACCAGAGTGGGTGATTAGTATTGAAGGAAAAGTAAACAAGCGACCCAAAGGAATGATAAATAAAGAATTGCCATTTGGAAAAGTAGAATTAAAAGCTGAAAAATTAGAAATAATCAGTAAAGCCAAAACCCCGCCATTTGAAATAACTGGTGATAAAAAAGTGAGCGAGGAAATGCGAATGAAATATCGTTATTTGGATTTAAGAAGAGAGAGAATGAAACAAAACATTATCTTCCGTCATAAAGTTGTAAAACTAATCAGGGACAATTTAGATAAAAAAGGCTTCTTAGAAATTGAAACCCCAATTTTGACAAAATCTACACCAGAAGGAGCTCGCGACTTTTTAGTTCCTTCTCGTCTGCATCCAGGCGAATTTTATGCTTTGCCTCAGGCTCCTCAACAATTAAAACAGCTTTTAATGGTAGCTGGTCTGGAAAAATATTTTCAGATTGCCCGATGTTTTAGAGATGAGGATTTAAGAGGGGACAGGCAGTCAGAATTTACTCAATTGGATTTAGAAATGTCCTTTCCAGAGCAAAAAGATATTTTAGCTATTACTGAAGCATTAATGATAGAAATAGCTAAATTAGCTGGCAAGAAATTAACTTTCAAGCCATTCAAGGTTTTAACTTATGCTGAAGCAATGAAAAAATACAAAACTGATAAGCCGGATTTAAGAAAGAATAAGAAAGACCTCAAAGAAGCTTGTTTTGTTTGGATTGTTGATTGGCCTTTGTTTGGCTGGAATAAAGATGAAAAACGCTGGGACCCAATGCATCATATTTTTACCAGTCCCAAAGACCTGAATTTTAAAGACCCTAAAACAGCAAAATCCTGGCAGCATGATTTAGTTTTAAATGGCCAGGAAATTGCTGGTGGCAGTATTAGGATTCTTGACCCAGCTGTTCAAAAAAGAGTATTTAAATTAATTGGATTAAAAGATAAGGAAATTGAGGATAAATTTGGCCATATTCTCAAAGCTTTTCAATATGGCACGCCCCCTCATGGTGGCATTGCTTTAGGAATTGATAGATTGATAGCTATTTTAAGAAACGAGCCAAGTATTCGGGAAGTAATAGCTTTCCCGAAAACCGGTGATGCTCGTGATTTAACAATGAACGCGCCATCAAAAGTTGACAAAAAACAATTAAAGGAGTTAAATATAAAGATAGAACATTAAATTTAAATAAAAGGAGGTTCAGATGAACAAAGAGGGCTTATTTAAAGACTCTTTTATTAGACCCGAGAAAGGGAGATTGAGAAAAGGCATTGCTCTCCCCGTTGCTATTCTTGTTCATGTTGGCCTTGTTGCAGCTTTGGTCATTATTCCTCTTCTCAGCACTCAAAACCTGCCTGCAATAGAAATTTATAGTGCTTTTCTTGCTCCACCTCCACCGCCTCCTCCACCTCCACCGCCCCCGGCCAAAAAACGTACAAGCGCTAAAAAGAGAACTCGGATTAGACCTGTTCAAGCCCAAACCACTGTTGAACCAGGTAAACTCGTTGCCCCAGTTGAGATTCCTGAAGAAATTGCTGAAGAAGAACTTTCTGATATGGGCATTGAAGGCGGAGTAGAAGGCGGAGTAGAAGGCGGAGTCGTTGGCGGCGTGCTCGGCGGAGTTGTTGGCGGAATTTTAGGTGGCTTTGTTGGTGAAGTTGAAGCTCCAATAAGAGCAGTCGGAGAAATTAGACCGCCTAGACTAGTTAAAAGGGTAGAGCCGATTTATCCTGAAATAGCTCGCCAGGCAAGAGTGGAAGGTGTAGTTATTGTTGAAGCTACTACTGATATCTATGGAAGAGTGCAGCACGTAAAGCTTCTCAGATCTATTCCTCTTCTTGATCAGGTAGCTACTGATGCTATTCGTCAGTGGGTTTATGAGCCAATGATTATCAATGGACGTCCCCGCGGTGTTATCTTCACAGTTACTATTACGTTTAAGTTGAAGTAAATCCTTGTTCTTTGTAGAATAATTGGGCGAAGTAATATGGTTTACTCCGCCCTTTTTTGTTGACATCCGTGTTCTAGTCTGTTAAAATACATTTCAGCTATTTAATAGTTGAATATTTAAAAAAGGAGGAAAAGATGAAAAAAATCTTTGGATTAATAGCTATCTGTTTTCTTTTATTTGGTTGTGACTTGGATAAAACATCTCCACCACCATCTTCCAGTTCTACTGTAACTTCGGTGACAGTTTCTCCAGCTGATGTCAGTGTCGAGATTGAGGAGACGCAGCAATTCACGGTTGAAGTGCAAGGAACCGGCAACTTTGACTCTTCAGTTAATTGGTTTGTCAATGATGTCCGGGCCGGTAATAACACAGTAGGTACCATTAGTTGGACAGGTCTCTACACTGCTCCTTCAACAATACCCGATCCTTCAACTGTGATTGTTAAAGCTGTAAGTGTTCAGGATTCGACCAAATTCGGTACAGCGAGCGTGACAATTACTGGCTTAAGTCAACCCAAACTTGAATGGGTCCGCACCATGGATTTTGGTAGTACTTTAGCAGACCGAGGCTATGCAGTCGCTATTGACTCTCAGCACAACATTATTGTTGGAGGGATAAAGTGGCTTTCAACTTCCGCCCCGTCCGGAACGCCGATACCTTCTCCAATTGGTGTGCTACTCAGTTATGATTCAGAAGGGAACGAACGCTGGGTTCTAGATTTCGGCGATATTCCCTCGGAAGTTTTGGGAATAGAAGCTAGTTCTGATCTTCAAGATTTCTTTTTTACTGGCAGCCCAGATACTTTTTGTGGTAAAATCAGCAACCTTGGGCAAATCTTAATAGATCCTTTTATTCACCCAGTTCAGGTGGACGGCTATCCCTTTGCGATTAGAAGACAAGATGATGAACTTTACCTTACTATCTTTGGTACAGGACGCATTCCTTGGGTTGTTAAAACTGATTTATTCTGTAATCCCATTGGAAGTTTCCAGGTTAGAGATGAAGGAGTCCCTCGGGGACTTTGGGTTACTCCAAGTCACATCTTGGTCAGTGGAAATTTCTATGACAGTGAGGGCGATTGGAATATTGCTGGTTTTGTAAAAAAGTTTGATATTGTTGGCAATCTCTTATGGGAAAGAATCTTTGATGACGTCGTCAATTCGTTTGTAGTAGAAGATAGTGAAGGACATATCTATGCGGCCGGGACTCAACTGCCTCCACCGCCGAATCCTGATACCCCATATACGTACAAATTCTTTGTTGCTCAACTTGATCAAAATGGTAATGAAATCTGGCACGTTTTTTGGGATTGCGATCATCCTGGGCCAGACAACTCTGGCAACTTTACAACTGATTTGATTCTTAACCCTAGCGGTGGTGTTGTTGTTCTCGGACATATTACGGAGCTTCCTGGTAATCCTTATTCTGTGTACGGGGGTTGGGATTTTGGTATATGGGCGGTTGATTCGGAAGGCCAAACTTCTTGGACAATACGTCAGGATTTTAACCAAAGTATTTTTGATATTCCCGAGGCAGCGGTTTTTGATGGTCCTGGTGTTCTTATTGTTGTTGGTGGAATTATCTCTAATCCGTCAAGTACTAATACGGGACCTGGTGCAGATCGAGACATTGCAGTAGTAAAATTCCTAGTACCCATAGACTAGAAGAATCTTTAGGGCAAAGCAAAAACTTGCTTTGCCCTTTTTTGTTTCTGATTTTCTTGTGATATAATAAAAGCAATGAGAAAATATCTTATTCAGATATTAGTAGTTTTATTGATGCTTACAATTGCCTGGGGCTTGTTTTTAGTAGGTAAAAACGAAGAAGCTTTGGACAAAAATTCTCCTGAAGCCAAGGGTTCAGTTTTATCTGCTCATTTACCAATTAGTCCAGATGTTTTTCCAGTTCGTAATTGGTCAATTAAAGAGCCAGAGATTGTAGCCAAATCAGCAATTGTTATGAGTTTTGGTTCTAATGATGAACAAGGTAATATTCTTTTTAGAAAAAACCCAGACCAGGTTCTGCCAATTGCCAGTTTAACTAAAATAATAACTGCTCTTATTGCTATAGAAAATTTTGATTTAGAAGAAATAATTAAAGTATCTAAAAATTCAATTTTAACTTTGGGTGATAAAGGCGGCTTGTTCAGGGGAGAGGAATTAACAGTTAAAGGTCTTCTTTACATAATGTTAATAGAATCCAGTAATGATGCTGCTATGGCTTTGGCCAGTGATAATCCTCGTTTATCTTATAATGAATTTCTTGATTTAATGAATAGCAAGGTTAAAGAATTAAGCCTGGAAAATACTTATTTTCTTGACCCAATTGGTTTAAATTCTAAAAACAAATCAACAGTTCTGGAATTAGCCAAATTAACCAATCATGCTTTAAACTTTCCTCTGATTTGGGAGATTTTAAAAACTTCAGAAACAATAATTTTTTCAATAGACAATAAATTTGTTCACAATTTAGTCAATACTAATAAACTTTTAGATGAAATCCCTTTTCTTGAAGGCGGGAAAACTGGTTATACTATTGAGGCTGGAGGCTGTATGTTAACTGTTTCAAGTATTTCCAGTTCTTTTGGTAATAATTATCTAATTACCGTAGTTCTTGGTTCTGAACAAAGAGAAGAGGATACTGAAAAATTAATAAATTGGTCAAAAGAAGCATGGATATTTTCCCCGTAATTAAAATTTTAGGTATTGCTGCTTTATCTTTCATTATTGCTTTGTTTGTTACTCCAATTCTTACTCATTTTTTATATAAATATAAATTGGGTAAGAAAATCAGGAACGAAGGCACAACCCCAATATTCAGTTCTCTTCATAAGAAAAAAGAAGGCACGCCAACTATGGGTGGAATTTTGATTTGGCTAACAGTTGTTTTTGTAGTATTAGCTATTTTTCTTTTAAGTAAATTGTTTCCTGATACTATTTTTTCAGATTTTAATTTTCTAAGCCGAGGACAAACTCTTCTTCCGTTGGGTATTTTGCTTTTTGCTGCTATAGTTGGATTGATTGATGATTTGATTGGTGTTTCCAAGATAGGTGGTCGAGGCAAAGGATTAAGGGTTCGAACCCGTTTACTTATTTATACTATCATAGCCGCTGTTGGAGCTTATTGGTTTTATTTTAAATTAGATTGGGACTTGATTCATGTTCCTTTTGTTGGTGATTTCAATATTGGTTTATGGTATATTCCTATTTTTCTTTTCATAATCATAGCTACAGCTTTTTCCACTAATCAGACCGATGGTTTGGATGGTTTGGCTGGCGGAATTCTTTTGGTGGCTTTTTCCAGTTACGCAGTAATTAGTTATTCTCAGGGAAGATTAGAATTAGCAACTTTTTGCGGAGCTATTGTTGGCGCACTTTTGGCTTTTTTATGGTTTAACATTCATCCCGCCCGTTTTTTTATGGGTGATACTGGTTCTATGTCTTTAGGAATTACTTTAGGAGTTATCGCCATGCTAACCAATTCTTTATTTTTTCTGCCTTTTATTGGTTTTATTTTAGTTATTGAATCATCAAGCACAATTATTCAGGTAGTTTCTAAAAAAGTCCGCCACAAAAAAGTATTTCTTTCTGCGCCTATTCATCATCATTTTGAAGCCAAGGGTTGGCCAGAGAGTAAAGTAACAATGAGGTTTTGGATAATTGCTGGTGTAGTGGCAGTAATTGGCTTAATTTTATTTTTTGTAAATAATAATTTTATAATATAAGAGTATGTTTGATCTTCTTATTAAAAACGCCATTATTTTAGATGGCAATAAAACTAAAAAATATCAATCCAATTTAGCTATTTATAAAGGCAAGATAAAAAAGATTGGTAAATTAAAGAATGCCAAAGCTTTAAGAATTATAGATGCCACTGGTTTATATCTTGCTCCTGGGTTTGTAGATATTAATAATCATTCTGATACTTTTCTAACCTTATTTACTATTCCCAGCTTAGAAAGCATGCTCCAGCAGGGGGTGACTACGATATTAGGAGGCAATTGCGGTTCTTCATTAGCACCTCTGGTTGAAGCTGATATGCTTAAATCTATTCAGAAATGGGCAGATATCAGTGAGATTAATCTTAATTGGCTGACTTTTAAAGAATTTTTAGATGAATTAGAAAAAAAAGAAATTGGACTGAATTTTGCCAGTTTAGTTGGTCATTCTACATTAAGAAGGGGTCTTCTTAAAGAAGAATTTAGAGCATTAAAACCCAGTGAATTAAAAATTGTAAAAGGCATGTTAGAAGCAGCTTTGGAACAAGGAGCTTTTGGTCTTTCAACTGGCTTAGCTTATAGTCATGCTAAAGTAGCTTCTACTAAAGAGATTGTTGAATTAGCAGAAACAGTTAAAAAATACAATGGTCTTTATGCCAGTCATATTAGAGGAGAGGCAGAAGAGCTTTTGCCAGCTGTTCAAGAAACAATAGAAATTGGCAAGAAAACAGGGGTTTCAATAGAAATATCCCACCTTAAAGCCATGGGTAGAAGTTTCTGGCACAATATGAGAGAAGCCATTGAATTAGTTGAAAAAGCAAGTCAAAAGGGGATTAATATTAATTTTGATATTTATCCTTATGCTATTACTGGTTCAGTTCTTTATATTTTGTTACCTGACTGGGCAGCTGAAGGAGGAAAAGAAGTGCTTTTGAAAAGATTAAAACAGCCAGCTACCAGAGCCAGGATAATAAAGGAAATGCAGGAAAAGAAACATTATGAATATGACAAGATTACAGTAGCTATTTCACCAATAGATAAAACCTTTATTGGTAAAAGCATTAGTGAGATTGCTCAAGCCCAGAATATTAGCGTTGAAGAGGCAGTTATTAACATGTTAGTTGTTTCTGAGGGCAGGATTATTACTTTCTTAGATACTTTAAGCAAGGATAATATAGAAATAGGTTTAAGGCATAATTTGAGCTTTGTTGCTTCTGATGGTTCAGGTTATAATCTTGGATATTATAAAAAGAAAAGAGAACTGGTTCACCCTCGTTGTTTTGGGACTTTTCCTCGATTTTTGGGCAGATATGTTAGGGATAAAGGAATGTTTGGCTGGGAAGAGGCAATTCATAAAATAACTGGTGGGCCAGCTCAGAAATTAGGGCTTAAAAAGAGAGGATTAATTAAGAAAAGCTATTGGGCTGATTTAGTTCTTTTTAATCCTCAAGAGATAATTGACAAAGCTGATTTTGAAAATCCTTATCAATATCCTAAAGGTATTGAGTATGTTCTTGTTAATGGCGAGGTGGCTGTAGAAAACAGGGTGTATACAAATAAGAGGGCTGGCAAAGTTTTAAGAAAATCATGAAAGGGCATAAGCCAGATAAAGGCTTAATAATAATTATTTTCTCTCTTTTAATTTTAGGGTTGGTGATTCTTTGGAGCGCCTCGCTTATAATTTCTCAAGAGAGTCGAGGCAATGCTTATTATTATTTTTTTCATCAATTGATTTATGGCGGGGGAGTAGGGTTAATTGCTTTTTTAATTTTTCAGAAAATAAATTATAAAACTTGGAAGAAATTTGCTTTGATTATATTTTTTGCTGCTTTGCTTTTGTTGGTTTTGGTTTTTATCCCTGGCCTGGGTTACAGTCATGCTGGTGCCCAAAGATGGATAGCAGTTAAGGATATTTCTTTTCAGCCTTCAGAATTCTTAAAACTGGCTTTTGTCATTTATTTGGCTGCTTTTTTTAGTAAAAAAGAGATTCATTTCAATAGTTTAATTCCTTTTTTGGGTATAATGGCAGTGGTTGGTGTTTTACTCGGTCTTCAATCAGATGCTGGTACTTTGGCGCTGCTTGCTATTCTTGGTTTTATTATTTATTTTTTAAGCGGGGCAAAATTTTATCAATTAGCTATAGTGGTTTTTTGTTATTTAGCAGCTTTTTTTGCTTTAATTAAATTTTTCCCTCACCGAATGGCAAGATTTATAACTTTTTTTAATCCTTCAATTGATCCTCAGGGAATTAGCTATCAAATAAATCAGGCCTTATTAGCAATTGGTTCAGGTGGTTTGTTTGGGGTCGGTCTGGGTTATTATGGAGGGCAGAAATATAATTTTCTGCCCGAGCCAATGGGAGATTCAATTTTTGCCATTGCTGCTGAAGAAATTGGTTTTATTGGAGGTTTAATCTTAATAATCTTATTTCTTTTATTAGCTTTTAAAGGTCTAAAAATAGCCAGAAAGGTTTCAAATGATTTTGGAAAATTATTGGCCATTGGTATTACTTGTTGGTTAGTAATCCAAGCCCTTATTAATATGACCGCTATTACCGGGTTGATACCTTTGACTGGAATTACTTTGCCTTTTGTCAGCTACGGCGGTTCGGCTTTAATCGTGGCTATGGCAGGAGCTGGAATATTAGTTAATATCTCAAAACACACAAGATAAAATCACAAGCACCAAAATTCAAAACCTGGCGGCCGAAAGAAAATAAAAAACGGGCCTCGTCAGAGACGAGACCCTTGGAGTGCTTCTGGGAATTACCTTTTTTCGATAGGGATTATAAAGTAAACTGATTTTATTTTTTTAAACTGATTTTTTTCCCAATGTCCGAAATTTTCTGCTTCGAATACATCAAAGAAAGGCGGAAATTGTTCAATGAGCGACATATCTTTATTTTTTGCTTCTCCGTATTTAATCTTATATGGTTCGATTTTTCCAGATTTTAGGTCTTTCAGATTCAAATAGAATGCATCATCTTTTAGTGTTTGGGAAATTGTTTCAAAAGATCCATTTGATTGAAGATAGAAATACGGATTAAATGATTGGACAGACGCTCCACAGACGAACACAACTATGACTCCAATTATATAGATACCTATTTTCCATCCTTGATTTTTGATGTAACCAATCAATATTCCACCCCCAATTAAGATAATTCCTGTTACTAACAAAGTAACTGCAAGTCCAGACATACTTAACCTCCTTAAATTTGATTTATTATAATAATACACCTATATAAATAATTTGTCAATAGCAAATAGTTGAAAATAACAAAGTTTTGATTATTTGAACATTCGAATTTTGAAAAAACTATGCGAATACTTTTCACTGGTGGAGGAACTGGTGGTCACATCTTCCCAATAATTGCTATAAGTCGGGTCTTTGATTGGACTCGGGGTTTTCAATTTTACTATTTAGGACCTGATGGTTTTGCTAAAAAAAACTTAATTGGTCGGGGCCTGAAAGCAAAATTCATTTTTGCTGGTAAATTTAGACGCTATTTTAGTTTAAGCTTTCCTTTTGATTTAATTAAAATAATCATTGGTATTATTCAATCATTCTGGTATCTGTTTCGCTGGGTGCCGGATGTGATCTTTAGTAAAGGCGGCTATGGCAGTTTTCCAGTTATCCTTGCTGCTCGGATTTATCGAATTCCAATTATTCTTCATGAATCAGATAGTGCTCCAGGATTAGCTAATAGAATTTTAGCTAAATTTGCCAAAAGAATTATTCTTTCTTGGTCGGGCAGTGAACAATATTTTGCTAATTATAGAAATAAAGTTGTTATTATTGGAAATCCCATAAGAAATTATCTAACCCAAGGAATTAAAGAAGAAGGAAAGAGATTGTTTAAAATAACTTCTAATAAGCCAGTGGTTTTGATTCTTGGCGGTTCCCAAGGTGCTCAAAAGATTAATGAAATAGTTTTGAATACTTTACCCCGGCTTTTACAAATAGCTGAAATAATCCATGTTTCAGGAGAAAAGAATTTTAAATATGTTCAGAAGCATTCAGAGAATTCACCAGGTTATCATCTCTATCCATTTTTAAATATGGACCAATTAAAACAGGCTTATGCAGTAGCAGATTTAATTATTAATCGGGCAGGAGCAGGGAGTATTTTTGAGATTGCTGCTTGTGCAAAACCTAGTATCTTAATTCCTTTACCAAAATCTGCTCAAGACCATCAAAAAAAGAATGCTTATGAATTTGCTGCGTCTTCCGAAGCTTTAGCGAAGGGAGGCCCCCGGGCCGTTGTTTTAGAACAGCAAAACTTAACTCCTAATATGTTTTTAGATACAATTTCTGACCTTATTTCTAATCCAGCCAAACTTAAACAAATGGGAGAAAGAGCTAAAACCTTTTACAATCCGAAAATACCAGATTTAATAAAAGCCGAAATCCTGAAATTTGCTTGACAGGGGATTTAGGAATCTGTTATGATAGAAAAAATCAATAAGGGAGGTTTAAATGAGTAAAATAGAAGAAAAAAATATAGTTGAAGCAATTTCTAAAAGACTTCCAAAAATAAGAGTTAAATTATCTAAATTGTATTCAGACGAGAAAACCCTTAAGAAGGCAAGAGAAAAACTATTTAAATTCAATGCAGCAACCAAAGAATTTTTGGAAGCAAGGTAAGGAGGCAGAAGTAAAAGGGGATTGGCTTGCCAGTCCCTCTTTTTTTATACCTTGATTTTTGGTAAGATAAGATTAATGAAGAAAAAGAGTAAAATTAGGGTACGGTTTGCGCCGTCGCCAACTGGTCCTTTACACATAGGAGCAGCTAGAACGACTTTATTTAACTATTTATTTGCTAAGAAAAATAAAGGCAGTTTTATTTTACGTATTGAAGATACTGACAAAAAACGTTCTAAAAAGAAATATGAACAAGATATTTTAAATAGTTTAGAATGGCTTGGTTTAAAATGGGACGAAAAATATAACCAGAGGCAGAGAATTAAAATTTATCAAAAATATCTTAAAAAACTTTTGGATTCTGGTCAGGCCTATAAAAAAGATATTATTTGGTTTAAAAATCCTAATAAAAAAATAGTTTTTAATGATTTAATACGAGGAAGAATAGAGTTTGATAGTGTTGAATTTGGCGACTTTTCTTTAGCTAAGAGTTTGAAAGAGCCATTATATAATTTTGCTGCTGTTATTGATGATTATGAAATGAAAATTAGTCATGTGATTAGGGGAGAGGACCATATTTCTAATACGCCTAAGCAGGTTTTGATTTATAAAGCCCTTGATTTACCTATTCCCAAATTTGCTCATTTGCCATTAATTTTAGGTTCTGATAAATCTAAATTAAGTAAAAGACACGGAGCTGTTTCAATAGGGGAATATCAAAAACAGGGCTATCTTTCAAAAGCAATGATTAATTTTATGGCTCTTTTAGGTTGGAATCCTGGTACTGATAAAGAATTATTTAGTTTGAAAGAGCTGATTAAAAATTTCTCTTTAGAAAAGATTCAAAAAGGCGGAGCAGTGTTTAATATCAATAAATTGGATTGGTTTAATGGTTATTACATTAAAAAAATGCCAATAGGAGAATTAACCAAATTATGTCTTCCTTTTTTACCTAAATCAAATTTTAGTAAATCTAAATTAGAAAAAATTATTAAATTAGAACAGGAAAGGATAAAGAAAATTCCTGAAATAGGGGACATGGTTGGGTTTTTCTTTAAAGAGCCGAAGTATAAAGCTAGTTTATTGAAATGGCGAGACATGAAGAAAAAAGAAATTGTTTATTGTTTAAATAAAATAAAAGAAATATTATCTAAATCAAAAATAGGGGATGCTAAAAAAAGATTATTAAAGATGGAGGACAGGGGAAAGCTGCTTTGGCCTTTGAGAGTTGCTTTAACTGGTAGAGAAAAATCTCCGCCCCCATTTGAAATAGCAGAAATTTTAGGCAAAAAAGAAGTATTAAAAAGAATAAAAAAAGCAGAGGATCTTCTTTAGAGAAACCTCTGCTAATTGCTCGTTGAATATTTTAGACAATAAAATGAAAAAATAAAGAGAAATAAGCGCCTGATTTATTCCTGATTCCTGCTTCAAACCATAGAGATTTAACAATTTTACAAGAAAGATTTAAAGAGAAATAGGTCTTGCCAGCACTTTTTTGTTCAGTAGAAAACAGGACGCCTTCTGGATCTGTTATTATATATCCTTTACCTACACTGAGATTAAGTTTATCTTTAATAAGATAAAAGCCAAAACCTGCTTCCATAGCATTTTCGCAAAAAGAATAGAATTCAAACCGAGCAGTAAGGGAGAAAACATTAAGGACAAGACCACCTTTAAATGTTAAGAAAATACTTTCGTTTTTTGAGCTTTCATATTCGGTTTCTGCCCGGTTTGTCAGACTATTTAAGCCGTGAATTCCACCAAGTCCAACATCTATAAACATTTTATCATCTAAGGAAAATCCATTTTTAACGAGCAGAAGTGTTAAAAGTATCAATAAAACATTCAATCCTTTAAATTTTTTCATTTCCACCTCCAAAACACAAACTAACACGTCATAAAGAATCTGTCAATGATTATGAAGAAAATAATTGCTTTTATTTGTTTCTTATTCCTTGTGTCTTCTATCTTACTACCCAGCATTGGCTGGGCAGGCTTAATTGATGATTTAAGAGAAGAAATAGATAAAAAGGCACAAGAAATTAAGGAATTAGAAGAACAAGCAGTTGCTTATAGAAAAGAACTTGAGGATGCTCAGGGTAAAAAAAGCAGTCTTCAAAACCAGCTTTCTATAATTGAGAGCAGAATTAAAAAACTTAGAAATGACATCTATATTACCACTGCTAAAATAGATAATGCTTCTTTAAAAATTGAGAGCTTGTCTTTAGATATTGATGAAAAACAAAACGAAATAGATAAGAAAAAAGACAGTATTGCTGTAATGATTCAAATTCTTTACGAATATGACCAAGAATCCTTAATAGAACTTGTATTAATTGAAAGTAGTTTATCTAATTTTCTGAACCAGGTTCGCTATTTAGAATCACTTCAAGAAAATGTTCATAAAGATTTAATTGTTCTTCAGGAATTAAAAGCAACATTAAAAGAGGAGAAGACAGAAGTAGAATATCAACGAAACCAGCTTTATGTTTTAAATAATCAACTGTATAGTCAAAAGGAAATTGTTGATGGCGAAAAAGAAGAAAAAGATTATCTTTTAATAAAAACAAGAGGAGAGGAAAAACAATATCAATCGCTTTTAGATGAAACCCTTAGAAGACAGCAGGAAATTCAGCAGGATATTTATGAATTGGAAGACAAGCTGAGAATGACTTATGATCCCAGCGCCTTGCCAGAAGCGCGTTCAGGAGTGCTTAGTTGGCCCTTAGATGGCATTTTAACCCAAAATTATGGTATTACCCCTTATAGCCAAAGATTGTACGCCAGTGGCTTCCATAATGGTATTGATATAGCTTCAAGCTACGGAGAGCCAATTAGAACAGCTCGAGATGGGAAAGTGCTGGCAATTGGTAGTTGTGGTCGTTATGCCTATGGTAAATGGATAGCAATTGAGCATGATAATAAATTAACAACTTTTTATGCTCATTTATCTAATTATGCGTCTTTGAAAGTGGGGGATAGCGTTAGCAGGGGACAGATAATTGGTTACGAAGGAAGCACTGGCTATTCCACTGGTCCTCACTTGCATTTTGGATTATATGTAACAGAAACTTTTAGAGTTGAACAAAGATGGTTTGGCCAACTACCATTAGGAGCACATTTAAATCCTTTGAAATATTTATAAATAAAATATTTTGAAACATAATAATTAAATTTTATTTATTATTTAATTATCTTTTATTCCTTATATCCTTATCAAGGGGGAGAGGGGTTGACATCAGCATTTTAGCTGATTATTATAAAAGTAGATAACTCAGTATAATAACCCTTACACTGAATTATAAACAATCTTTATAAATATGACAAAAGATATCACCCCCCCCTACTTAGATGACTTTCTTTTAAGTCTTAAAGTAAATAATTTATCAGAAGAAACTCTTTATAATTATGAGAGAGATTTGGATGTATTTGGGAATTTTTTAAATGAAGAAGGAACTAAGTTTGAGGATATTGATAAAAAGACAATTCTAAATTATAAGGCCTACTTAAGCTCTGTTGATAGAAAAACTCCTAAAAAGCAGAAAGGAATTAAAAAATTAAGTAGTTATTCTATTAATAGAATGCTTTCTGTTCTCCGTTCTTATATAAAATACCTAATTGATATGGATTATGACTCTCCCCTGGCCCCAGAATCAATAAAACTATTAAAAACTGAGAGAAAACATCCCAGAGTGTCAGAATTTGATGAAATTAAAAAAATAATAGAATCCCCTACTGAATTTGAGAAAAATAAGTTGATTGGCTTAAGGAATCGAGCCATGTTGGAAATTCTCTTCTCTACTGGTATGCGAATCTCTGAATTATTAAACTTTAAATTAGATCAAATTGATAAAGGCGGGAGGATTTTTATTAGAGGTAAGGGTAAAAAAGAAAGATTTGTTTATTTGACTCCAAGAGCTCAAAAACATTTGAATATTTACTTAGAAGAAAGAACAGATGATTCTTCTTTTGTCTTTATCCCCTACTCTGGTAGTAAGGTTAAGGAAAAAAATAAAAAAATAACAGCAAGTTATTTGCAAAGGAAAATCAAACAATATAGAGAAATGTTGGGAATTAACATTCCCTTATCAGCTCACTCTATTAGGCACGGATTTGCTACTTATTTAGCTGAATCAGGCGCTAATCCAGCTGCTATCCAGATTTTACTGGGCCATGAGTCATTGGATACAACTACCCGTTATGTCCACGGTTCTGACCGCTTCGCCCGCAAAATCCATAAAAAGTATCATCCGTTAAAGGAGTAATCCCCTCCTCCCTTGACACACCCTATCATATTTGCTATATTAAAGAAAAATAAAGGAGGTTAAAATGGCAACCTTTGTAATAAGGGAGAATCTTCCAGAACTTGTATTAAGAGTAGTGCTTTCAAGAGAAGGGAAAGAAGATTCGAAAGCCTTAAACAAAAAGGGCGAGAAATTGAGAATGAGTTTGTGCCGTATCTTTGGCAAACTTCCTTTCTCTGTTGAAGTTTGGGATGCGGTATCAGCCATGAGAGATGAGCCCCCGCTTGATTGTTATCTATTCGGTGTAAGGTGTCCCCTTGATAAAAAAGAAGAAATATGGAGCATTATGAGAAAAACTGCTGAGAAACAAGGTCTGAAGATTGAGGATTAATATTAGCTCACTGTAGCTCGGAGGAAGTACCCACGCGGTCCTTCCTCTTTTTCTATCCCCCAATCCCCTATTTGGTATTGACACATCCCATCATGTTTGCTATATTAAAGGTGAAAATAAAATAAAGGAGGTTAAAATGATTAAAGCTAAGTTTAGTGAAACCCTGAGGCACAGTAAAATTTTCATTACGTTTCTGAATGGTAGTATCGACCACATAAAAAAAGACGAGATTCTTCATCAACTCAAGAAAGAAAAAGTGATTGATTTTATTCAAATAAAGGTATCCACAACAGCAGTGAGTGCCACTTGCAAATCAAATCAAGAATCCATAGCGAAAGAAAGGATCGAAGAAGTCTTAAAAAGAAACGAAATAGAAATAGGAGGTTAAAATGGCAGAGAAAGAAAAAAAGGAAGAAATGGTATCTGTGCCCGTAAAAGAATTAAGGAAAATAAGAAGCGCAGCAGGCCACATCCAAGCAGTGTTAAGCTCAGGTGACATCGACACAAATAGAGTAATAAATGACGCACATGAGATTATTTCCAGGGTAGATCATCTAATCCGATGAGAATACGGGGGTTGGCTCTAAGCCAGCCTCTTTTTTTATCTCCTGTTTTCCTGTATCATAAAAATATGAACGAAATAATTAGAACATCTTTTTCTGCTCTGGATACTTTTAAACAGTGTCCTTTGAAGTATAAATTTCAGGTAATAGATAAAATAAGAGCTCCTAAATTAAAAGAAGCTGTTTTTGGCAATAAAATTCATAAAGCTTTGCAATGGTTTCATTCCAAAGAACCAGTATCCCCTACTCTTGATGAGTTGTTAAATTTTCTTAAAGAAATTTGGGAATCAGAAGTTTTTATTGATGACCAGGAAGATATGATTTTTTTTGGCGAAGCAATTAAAATATTAAAAAATTATTATAATTTTTGTCAAAAAATCAAAGAAAAACCAGTTATTTTAAATACTGAAACCCGATTTGAAGTATTGTTGGAAAACAAGGATAAAAAATGCCTTTTAGCTGGAATTATTGATAGAATTGATAAAAATAAAGACGGAATAGAGCTTATTGACTACAAAACAACTAAAAGACTCCCCTCTCAGCAAGACATAGATAACAATCTCCAGCTTTCTCTTTATTGTTTGGGATTATTGGGTCGTTGGCCTCAATTTGCTGAACAGGGATTGGAAAATATTAAACTAACTTTTCATTTTTTAAAACATCAGGAATTTATCAGCACCAAAAGAACCAAAGAACAGTTAGATAGTATTAAAGAACAAGTTTGGCAAAGATTAGCCGAGATTGAAAAAAGCGATTTCAAGCCAATCCCTTCTCCTCTTTGCGATTGGTGCGGATATAAAAAAATCTGCCCAATGTGGAAACATTTATACAAAGAGCAGTTCAGTATTGATGATGAGCAGGTTAAAAAAGTAGTTAATGAATATTTTGATTTAAAAGAGCAAAACACTAAAAATACCAAGCGATTAAATGAATTAAAAGAGATTATTGAGAATTATTTAAATAAGCAAAAATTAGAAAGGGTTTTTGGAAGGTTTGGCTATATCACCCGTTTAACCCAAACACGATACAATTACGATAAAGATAAATTAAAACAAGCAATTAAAGCCCTCCCCCGCTCCGAAAAAAAATACAAAGTTTTGAAAGCAACCGTAAAAAAGGTAAAAAAATAGAAATAGATAAAGGGAGCAATAACTTACATTACTACTCCCTTTTACGGATCGTATTTTCCCCCAGAAGTTTTAGCAATCTCGTGCATAATAATCTTTATTGTGTGTTCAACAACATCGGGATGTTTTTTCAAATATAACCTATCTTTTTTAGGAAAACGTATTGGTTCACCAAATTCAACCTTTTTTAACAAAAAGAAACCCAAAAGTCCTTGAAAAAAAGTATTAGTCTTTGGACACTTGCACACAACAGGCACAACGGATGCCCCGGAAAGCAATGCCATGTATGCTACTCCTGTTTTTCCTCCTGTTATGTTTTTTTCATTGTCCAGGTTTGGTCCTGCAGGAAAGATTCCTATTGGATTCCCGTCATTTAATAAGGATATGGATTTAAGAAGACCCTTTCCAGTGCTTGGTAAACACCCACAGTTTTTCTTTAAAAAAAACAGATAAAACCTATCTAACACAGCAATGTTCGTAATCCAGTACACTTTTTTGTTTGGTAATAAAAATCTTTTAATCAATCTGTAAAGAGCTAACATGATTATAAGTGGATCAAATACGCTTCCGTGGTTAGAGGCCAAGATAAAACCCCCGGTTTTTGGTATTTTCTCTGTTCCGACAACCTTTAAGGTCGACTTTAAAAGAATTTTTACCAACAACAACAATGCCTTATATAAAGTATTCTTTTCTTTTTTTGGCATTTTACCTCCTTTTGTTTGTTTTAAGATAACAAATAACAAAAATGCTGTCAATATAATCCCACCTTGTGCTGAGCATAGTCGAAGGGTTGACAAATTATTGATATGGGTATATGATGTAAGCGGAGGTTAAAATGAAATATATAATTCTTTATCAGTTAGCATTCAGTGATATTGTCATGGTTGGTGAGAATGTAAAAACTAGGACTATTTTTTTTAACGAGGAAGAAGTTAAGAAAAAGCTGGAATATCTAATTACTCAAGACCTTGTAATTCATTTAACGAAAAAAGCGAAAAGTACTCAAGAAGGAACGAATTATTGGGTTATATACAATTCTGACCGTGAACGCAGAGTAATTTGTTGTTTTAAACACAAAGATTCGTTATTGCAGCTACAATCTAATTGCATGCTTTTGGAAGAAATCCATTTCTCCTATAATGAGAATAGGATTGAACTTTCAACCTGAAACCCAAATTCTCTCCATCAAAAGGGGTCTCTCCTCAGGGGCTCCTTTATTTTCTTGATGGTAAGGAAATACCACAGAATCTTGATGACCTTCCAGTAATTCCCCATTTAGGAGGAATCCAAATCAACATTTCAAAGCAAAAGCTTTGACCATAAAAGGAGCAGAATTCATTCCGTACTGCTCCTTTTTTTATTGCTTTAATTAGGATATAATTGAATTAAATGACCAAATTAAAATTCAAAAGAAAAAAGAAAGGCGGTAAAGATAATTGGGGCGCTGGTTGGGATTATCTACTGAGAGATTTTTATGATGATTTGGATCAAATCACTAAAGATAATTATTTTCATTGCCATAATAGTAAATTAATAAACAAAGTTTTTAAAAATTTGTTTAAAATTTTGAATTTCAAAGCCATTCCTAAGATGAAAGAATCAAGAAATGAAAGTAGTAATAAGATAGAAAGGAAAGATTGTCAGAATTGGCTTGATAAAATAAATCAATTAAATAATTTTTTTAAGAAAGCCAAAAAACTATCAGAAAAAGTTATTGCTATTGATAGTTTGGTGCAATTTTTAAGAGAAACGACAGACGATCAACAACTTAAAAAAGAAATTAAAGGTGTGGCTGTTTGTTGTGGTATTGCGCAGGGCAGAGCAAAAATTGTTTTAGATTTTGAAAAAGATTTTTCTAAAATGAAAAAAGGAGATATTTTAGTTACTGATGAAACTGATTCCACAATATTACCTTTAATGCTAAAAGCAAAAGCAATTGTTACTGATACTGGTGGATTATTGTGTCATGCTGCTATAGTTAGTCGTGAATTAAAAATTCCCTGCATCGTCGGTACCAAAATCGCTACTCAAGTTTTAAAAGACGGTGATTTGGTAGAGGTGGATGCTAATAAAGGAGTTGTAAAGATTATTAAAAGAGCAAAATAACAAAAAGTGCCATATATATGCAAAACTTAGTTGAGAAAATTAAAAACCAGAAATGGTTTGAAGGTGTTCATCGAAAAGTCAATCTTTTGACTTTTAGTTTGAGAATTAGGGGAGAAAATAAGTATATTAAGAAAGAATATGGAGAAAAATTTTTGCAAGCTAGAATACTGATACCCAAAAGCAATGATAATGTTTGTGTAATGGGATTGTCCCAAGTAAAAGTTTTTCATGCTGAATCTCGGAAGAGAGTTATAAAAAATCCCAAGTTGCTTTTGGAAAAAATCAAACAGGATGAATTGGTTCTTAAAGAATTAAATAATTTATCAAAGCAGACAAAGAAAAATAAAGACCTGCTTAAAATCATTGAACTTTTCAAATTGCATGACTTTCTATTTTTCTTTTGTTTCTCATTGGGCTGTCAGTTGTTTAAGAATAAGAGTAAAATAAAAGATAAAAAATTAGTCAAAAAAGCAATAGCCAAATATAATCAATGGCGGAATGAGGTTGCCGGACAGGAAGATAAGATATTGAAAAATATAGAACCGGTCCTAATATCCATTGCCAAGACGGTTGGATTAAGAACAAACGACCTTTATTATTTGGAAATCCAAGAATTTATTCGGGGGTTAAAAAACGGTTTCAACAAAAGAATAAAAAGCAAAATCAATAAAAGAAAAAATGAGTATGTTTTTGTTTGTCTAAACGGCATTTGTAAAATTATTGATGATATTAAGAAAACAAGAGAGATAAAAGATTTTTTCAAAGATAAAGAAATAGCAATAATAGATTCAAGCGAGATAAAAGGATCTGCTGCCTATAAAGTAAAAGGGGGAATTAAAGGGAGAGTAAAAATAGTAAAAAATCCCAAAAAGAAAATCAATGTTAGAAAAGGAACAATTTTAGTAGCGGTACAGACAACTCCTGATTATGTTCCAATAATCAAAAAGTTTTCAGCTATCGTTGTTGATGAAGGCGGGATAACATCTCACGCCGCCATAATTTCTCGTGAGTTTAAAATCCCCTGCATTATTGGAACAAAAATCGCCACCCAGGTTTTAAAGGATGGCGACTTGGTGGAAGTTGATGCGAATAAGGGAGTTGTGAAAATAATAATTTGAGTTTTATTTCTCTCTATGCTTTTCTTTAAAAAGCTGAGCTAATTCCTCTACTCTTTCTATATCAAGTTTGCATTTTACGTCAGATAACCTTTCAGGATTATCAAATTTGAAAGATAGTTCTTCTTTGCTTTCTTTATCCAGATTCAATTTTAGTTCAAAAAATTCAGCAGCGTCTAATAGACCACCGATTTCTTTAATGTCCTCAAAACCCTTAATTTCGCCTTCTTTTGTTTCTCGAACCAGACATTCTTTCAAAAAACAGGCTAAATCTAAATCATGACTAACATTAACTAAACTATATTTTGATCCACTTTTTAGTCTTTTAGCTAATTTACGACAGTGTTCAATTCTAGCAGCAATTCCGCTAGCTACATCAGCTCGAACTTCCGGTCTGTTATTCAAAATTTCTTCAAAAAACACTTCATAACCCCTTTCTTTCATTATTTGTATCAACTCAGGGTAGGCCCTAAACCGTGGCGATAGTTCTAATCGGGTCCTTGTTTTTAAATTTCCTGGAGCAGCTTCAGTAATTTTCTCTCCAGTCTCAATAGCCCGTTTCTTAAAGGAAGTATATGCTTTTGCTGGGAATTCAAGTTTACCTCCAATCTCTCTTAATCTTTCAAATTCTTCTGGAATGACTTTATCTTCTTCGTGTTTAGCATGTCGGCCAAACTTAAGAAGTAGAGTAATATCTCTACTTCTTTCTGTTTCTGTTTTAGAAACTTCAGGTATAAATTCTACTGATTCTCGTTTAGACATTTTTTTACCTCCTGTCTTCAGTTTATCATAGCTAAAGTGAAAAGTCAAATTATGGCCGGTTTAGAATTTTAATTAGTTTTTCTTTTTGGACAAGTTATGATAGAATTAGAATATATAATGAAAGCAAAATTTATCAAACCATTTCGAGATTTATCTAAAAAAGATATTCACATTGCTGGTGGTAAGGGAGCGTCTCTTGGTGAAATGACTCAGGCAGGACTATTAGTTCCTCCTGGGTTTGTTGTTTTAGCAACGGTTTTTGATGAATTTTTAAAGCAGACTGATTTGAATATAGAGATAGATTCAATAATTAAAAAAGTAAATCATAAAGATATTAATTCAGTTGAAGGAGCATCAGTTAAGATAAGAGATTTAATTAATGACAAACTAATACCAGAAGATATTAAAAAAGAAATAGAAAAAGAATTTACTAAATTAAAGGCAAAATATGTAGCTGTTCGTTCTTCAGCAACAGCAGAGGATTCATCAATAGCTTCTTGGGCAGGAGAATTAGAAAGTTATTTAAATGTAACTAAATCTAATCTATTGGAATCAATTAAGAAATGCTGGTCATCTCTTTTCACGCCCAGAGCTATATTTTATAGATTTGAAAAGAAGTTAAACAATCAAAAAATATCAGTAGCAGTGATTATTCAGAAAATGATTCAATCAGAAATATCGGGTATATGTTTTACTGTTCATCCAGTAACAGAAGATAGAAATCAGATGGTTATAGAGGCTGGTTATGGCTTGGGAGAAGCTATTGTTGGCGGTAGAATTACTCCTGATACTTATGTTATTAATAAAAAGCTTAATAGTATTTTAGATATAAATATATCAAAACAAAAAATGATGATCACTAAAACACCAGAAGGGACAACAGAGATTAAAGTGCTAGCATCAAAACAAGAAAAACAGAAATTAAACAATAAACAGATTATAAAACTTGCTAAAATCTGTAAAAAAATAGAAAAACATTATAAATCACCGCAAGATATTGAATGGGCGTTGGAGAATAATAAAATACATATTACTCAATCTAGACCGATTACTACGCTATGAGTTTTGCCAAATTATTCTTTGATTAATCCTGGGCAGTTTTGAGCGGGTTTGTAGCCAGCTTTCTCGGCCTCTTCCGGCGAGTCAAACCAAATTATATTTTTCTCACTAATCTGTTTTGCCCCAGGACAATCTGGTAAATGGTATTTATCACTATTAACCGAACCAAGAACTCTACCTTGATAATCTCCTTGATAAGTTTCTTCGCCAATCCCCTCTTCTGGGGGTTTTATATCTTCCACTGACGCCTTATCCAAATTCATAATCTGAATCGGTTCGGATTTAGGACTTGTTAATCTGCCGATACCAAAAAATATTAAAGCTATTAATATTATTGTAAGGATTATAAATAGGTCTTGATTAATATTAATTCTCATAGTAAAATAATACTATTATGGCTCACAAGAAATCCGGTGGCTCAACTAGTTTAGGTCGTGATTCACGGCCAAAATATTTAGGAGTTAAGTTGTATCAAGGGCAAGAAGCACGGCCTGGTAGTATTATAATTCGACAAAGAGGGACAAAATTTATCCCCGGCAAGAATGTTCGCCGAGGAAATGATGATACGCTTTATGCTTTAAAACAAGGGATTGTAAAATTTAAAACAATTCGTAAAACTAAATTTGATAATAATAAGCGCACAGCTAAGGTTGTTGAGGTTGTTTAGACTTTTTTTCTTTTTTCTCTTCAATAACAATAATTTTAATCTCTGCTTCTAAATTGTGGTCGAAAAGAATAGTGACTTGATGTTCCCCTATTTCCTTAATTGGTTGGGGAATTTTTATTTGTTTCTTTTTTATATCAAATCTTTTATCTGTTAAAATTTTACTGATTTCTACTTCCTTTATCGAACCATATAATTTTCCCTCTTCATCAACTTTTACTGGCATCTCTATTTCTAAACCATCAATTTTAGAAACTATTTCCTGAACAGCTTTTAATTCTTCTTCTGCTTTTTTAGTTTCTAATTCTTTCTGCTTTTCTAATTCTTCAATCGCTTCTTTGCTAGCTATTTTAGCTAAATTTTTAGGAAATAAAAAATTCCTGGCATAACCATTAGCCACGTTTTTTATATCCCCTTTCTTGCCTATATTTTCTATATCTTGTAATAATATAACTTTCATAAGCCAAGAATTTCCATTGCCTTATCTAATTGAGGGTCTCTGTCAGCATCATAATCTTCTTCGGTTAGTTCTATTTCAATGTCTGGTGTTAAACCTTCATCAGCTATTGAAGTTCCAGCAGGAGTAAGCCACTTGGCAACGGTTATTTTAAGAGAAGAGCCATCTTTGAGCGTTTCTAATGTTTGAACTGACCCTTTTCCAAAGGTTGTTTCCCCTATTAATTTTATTCCTTTTATATCATGCAAAGCTCCAGCTACAATTTCTGATGCCGAAGCTGAACCCTTATTTATTAAAACCACAATCGGAAAGTTTTGGAGAGGTTTATAGCCCTTGCTTTTATATTCATCAACATCTCCGTTTTTAAATTCCTCTTTAAGCACAATACTTCCTTTAGGAATAAACCAACTAGCTATATCTACGGCTGTTTCTAAATAACCACCAGGGTTGCTACGCAAATCAAGAATAATTTTTTTAGCATTGCTTTTTAGAATTTCTGAAACAATATTTTCAAATTTAGAAGGCAAATTACTGGTAAAGTGATAGATTTTAATATAAGCAATATCAGATTCGAGCAGTTCCCATCTTGTTATTGGAACCTTAATAACGTCTCTAGTAATAGTGAATTCTCGGGGTTTATCAAAAGTTTTTCTACTAATTGTTAAGACAACCTGAGTCCCTTTTTCTCCTCTGATTAAATTGACTGCTTCCTCTAAAAGCAAGTCATCAGTAGAAGTGTCATTAATTTTTAAAATTTTATCATCAGGTTTTAAACCAGCTTGATGAGCTGGTGTTCCCTCTAAAGGCGCAACCACTGTTAATACTTTTCCTTTCATTGCTATCTCCATTCCTACTCCCTCAAAGCTTTCTTCTCCCCTCACGCTTTCCATAAAAGACTCTGTTTTTTCTGGCTTCATGAAAATCGTATATTCATCATTAAGCGAATCAGTCATTCCTGAAATTGCTCCATAAAGTATCTCCTGATAGTCAATCTCATCATTGTCTACATATTTTTCTTCCAGGGTTTTTAAGGCCTGCCAAAATAAATTAAAATCAACCAATTCTGGCTTGCCCAATTCCTTATTAAAAAATATCCTGTCATGAATTGCTGATTCAGGAACAGAACTTTTTCCAATCCAAAAACCACTTGCAAAAATAATAGCAAGAATAACAATTCCAATGGATATATTAAGATATTTTTTATGTTTTTTTAACATGGCGATATTTCCAAAAATATTTTAAAGCACTAATAATATGAATTCGGGCATGTTTATTGAAAAGAATGTCTAATATAGCGCCCCATTTTTTACTGCTTCGGTGATAAAAATGCTTCATTTTAGCCTTAGGTAAATAAACTACTTTATATCCTTTTTCCCAGAAACGTTGACACCAGTCAATATCTTCAAAATACATAAAAAATCTTTCATCTAATAGGCCCACCTTTTGCAAGGTTCTCTTTCGCAACATTAAAGCTGAACCCTGAACCCAGTCTACTTCTTTTGTTGTTTTTCTATCCCAGTCAGCAAGAGTAAAGCTCTTAAGTATTTTTTTACCCCATTTAGTTTTCCCAAAAGGAGTTCTTCGAGCTAAGATAGCTCCTAAACTTGGTTTAGCAAAACAAGAAATCTGAATATTATTCTTAAAATCCATTAATTGAGGAGCAACAATACCAACATCAGGATTTTTTTTCATAAATTTCAACATTTCAGAAATAGTGTTTTTCAAAACAGTAATATCAGCATTTATAATTAAGATATACTCCCCTTTTGTTTTTTTAAGTCCTGTATTTACTATTTTAGAATAACCAACATTCTTTTTAAAAGGAATAACTCGGGCTTTCTGCCACTTAATTCTTTGTTTTGATTGACTATCAACAACTATTATTTCATAATCAATGTTTCTAAGCGTTTCTCTGATTGATTTAAGACAGAGATAAAGTAATTTAGGAGTACGATGATGAGTAATAATTATTGAAAGATGTTTTGGCATGATTCTCTAATCTTACTAAAGTTTCCTTCAGTTGGCAAAAGAACATAAATTCCATTAATTATTGTTTCGTAAAGCAGACCTTGTTCTGAATTTTCAAAAACTTTACCAATAATATTATTTGTTTGAGCTGTTTTAGTTAATTCAATTAATTTAGGAACTTCCCAAGGACTAACATCGGTTTTCACATTTTTTGATAAAACATCTAAAATACCGCTTATTTTCAAGGGGTCAACTAAAATTCCCAATGATAAAATTTTATCTTTTAGGGCTAAAAGAAGTTGTTGTTGCCGACGAGCCCGGTCAAAATCATCACTGGAAAATCGAGAACGGGCATAAAATAAAGCTGTTTCTCCATCAAGTGTTTGCTCTCCAGCTTCAACTATAAAAGGTTGACAGTTCTCTCCTTTCTCATCGCACCACCATTGTTTATCCTCTATAAAAGGTTCATTTAAATAAACAGTAATTCCTCCCAAAAGTTCAATGACATCTTTAAAAGCATCAAAATTTACTGCTGCAGCGTAATCAATATAAAGACCAGTAATATAAGCTATTGTTTTTTTAGCATAATCTAAGCCATTATCATATTTTTCTAAACCTAAAACATAAGCAGCATTAACTTTTTCATATTTACTTTCTCCAGGCATTTGAAGGTAAATATCTCGAGGAATAGAAAGCAAAGCCACTTGACCAGTGCTTTTCTTAAAACTAATTATCATTATCCCATCAGTTAAAGATCCCCCATCAGGCTCACCCTCGCCTCTAATTCCTAATAATAAAGCATTAACTCTATCCTCGTCTTTTGGCGGAACATATTCTGACGAAGGAAATTTACCAAAGATTTTTTCCCAGGCAATATTCTTAATAGTAATAATTTTACTAAGAGCAAAACCAGTCTTTAAGATATAAAAACTGGGAATAATCAAAATAGCTATGATTAAAATTAAAACCACCCACTTTTTTATTTTATGCTTGGGTCTCTCTGGTCTAATATATTTTTTTGGCGGTTGAATTGAATCCAACATATTTTGAGAATGTCTAATTATTCTAATTAACCTAAATAAACCATCTCTTCATCTCTTTGCTACCCACTCGTCTTCTAGTCATAATGGTTTCTCTTTTCCTCCAGGCTTTGGGGATTTGTTTTATTAAAGATTTAATTGCTTTCCAAGTATATTGTTCAAAAATTAGTACATAAGCCCATGCACCTATCTCTTTTATTATAATATAAAAAATATCGCGAAGAAACAAGCCAGGCAGTTCATTTTTAATCCGCATTAAACGGTCGTTTTTAAAAGAATAGAATTTGGCAAATCTTGAAAGCTTTCTCCTTTCTTTAGCTACTGATATATAATTTTGAACTACTCGCTCCCCTGCTGTTCGTAAATGATAAGCAACTGCTTTTGGTTGATAAACTGCTTTCCATTCATAAAGACGCAATCGCCAAGCTAAATCTACATCCTCTTTATAGGCAAAAAAGTCTTCATCAAAATATTCATCATCTATTTTTATATCTTCTAATGCCTTTCTCCGGTATAATGGTGCAGCTCCATCTACTCCAAAGATCTCGCCTGCTTTATATTGTCCTTTATCCTTTTCTCCCTGCCCTCTGGCAATTACTCTTCTGTTTTTTAATATTACTAATCCTGTATGGTCTATGGTTTTGCTTTTTGGTCGGTTTATATCTCTTATTCTCAATAATTTACATTGAACAGAACCAATTTTATCATCTTTTTTCATTGCCTCAACAGCGTGTTTTATAAAATCTTTATCCAAAACTATATCTTGGTTTAAACAAAGAACATATCCTCCCCTGCTTTTCTTAATTCCAATATTATGACCCGCTGAAAATCCTAAATTCTTTTTGTTCTCAATTGTTTTAACAGGAAAGTTCTTAGCTCTTTTCAGGGTTTCATCATCTGAAGCATTATCAATCACTAAAACCTCAAAATTCTTATAGGTTTGTTTTAAAACCGAGTTCAAACAGGGTTCAATTAAATCCTGACCATTATAAGTAAGAATATTAATTGAAACTAATTTATTAGCGTTTTTTAAGTTTAAACTCATAGTTCGAATAAAGTATACCTAAAGCAACCATAAATAATAGTAAAACTTTATCATTCAGTAAAACTACATCAAAAAGACTATAAATTGCAGTCCAAAGAAAAAAGAAACTGAAAATCAAAGCATATTCATTCTTTTTAGCTAATTTCCAGCCTTTCTTTATTATTTGCCAAAATATCAACAACAAAAAGATTAACCCTAACAGTCCCATTTCTGAAGCTATATCTAAATAAAGATTATGAGCTGAGGCACCCCTTTTGGCTGCTGAAATATCTTCACCCAAAACAATTGGATAATTTCCTATACCTACGCCTAGTAAAGGTTTTTTTAAAACAGATTTAAAGGATTTTCCCCAAATCTCCATTCTACTTTTAATTGAAATTTCTTCCAAATCAGTCAAGGTTTTTGCTCGTTTAAATGCCAATGCACCATCTTTTACGTTTTGCGATATGGATATAACAAATGAAGAAACAGGAAAAGCAATTATAAATATTAATAAAAAGCTGATAAATATCCGGGCAATAGAAGGTTTAAACTTACGAATGAATAAAAATATGACAATTAGAAACGGAATAAGAGCACTAAGCCAAACACCCCTTGAACCAGAAAATAGTAAAGCAAGAAAAGACAGAACAATTGGAAGCCAATAAATTTTCTTGTTTTGTTTTAATAATAAATAAGTAAAAAATATTAAACTAATAATTGTAAATAGAGCAAATGAATGAGAATCAGGAAAAACTGAAAACATTCTTAAAGTTGGCGGACTATCAGGATAATAAGAAAACCAAGTATTACTAACAGATAATAATTTAGTTAAATCAAAACCATAAAATACTGAAATAACGTTTCGCGCCCACCATTGCCAGAAATTATATAAAGAAGTAAAAAATACAGAAATAAGTTGGGAATAGCCAATAATTAAAGAAATTATTCCAGCCGCTACCCCGGCTTTAATTATCTTTAACCTCATTTGTTTATTTTTAACAATATCTCTAACAATAACAAACAGTAAGAATATATTAATTAAAAATAAAAGTTTTTTAATCCCAACAACTACATCAGTCGCTACAAAAAGAGATAAAATGCCAATTATTAAGAAAATAATTACAAAAATTGCTAATCGTGATTTTGGTATCACGATTTGAGTAATCTTCTTAAAAGGTACTTTTTTAAAAAACCAGACCAGAAATAATATTGCCAATAATATCCTCCAGTTAGCCATGGTGTCAAAAGTATCAGAAATAGGCAAAGCAACAAATAAAGGAATAGAAATAATAAACAAAATCAAACTATCTTCTATTTTGCTGAAAATAAAATAAAAAACCAACAAACCAGTCATAACCAAAACCGCCTCTTTTTCCAAAACCCCAACAGCGGCTAAAATCACAGTCAAAATTTCGAGTGATAAAATAATGTAAAATGAAATTTTATTTCTCATATAATATTTTCAATGTTTCTCTTGCTGTTTTTTGCCAAGAGAATTTTTTTGTCTGTTCTAATCCTTTTTTAATTAATTTTTCTCTTAATTCTTTATTATTTAACACCATATTAATCTTTCTTCTTATTTCTTTAATATTTTTTGGATTTTCTATAAACAAAGCTGCATTTCCTACTGTTTCTGGCAATGATCCAGCTTTAGTAGTAATTACTGGTGTTCCGTACGCCATTGCTTCCAAGGGCGGCAAACCAAAACCCTCATATTCAGATAACCAAATAAACAAATCAGCATCAGCATAAAGAGAACCTAAATATTTTTCATCAACATATTCTTTATGAATAATTCCTTTTTGATTTAAATTTAAATTAATACAATTCTTTCCAATGATTAAAAACTGATAACCAGATACAGCTTTAACTATTTCAGGAATATATCTTCTTTTAAAAATAGAACCAATATAAAAAATATATTTACCTTTAATTATATGAGAAATTTCTTTCCTTTCTTTCTTAATGTCAGCAGCCAAAGGAACAACAAAAACTTTTTTAGAATCTATTTTGTAATGCTTAATAATTTCTTTTTTACTAAATTTAGAACAAGTAAATATTACTTTTGCCTTCTTGGCAGAAATTTTGGACACTTTCTTGAGCAGTATTCTATCAAAAACACTTGGCCAATTATATAAATCCGGTCTGGCTTCATAAATAATGTCATGTAAGGTTAAAGCAATCTTGCCTTTAAAAAAAATTGGGGCAACATAAGCAGGACAAAATAAAACATCAACTTTATCTTTTTTCGCTGCTCGTGCTAAAAAATAATGAACAAACAAAGCATTGCTTTTACTTTTTAAAAGCTTACTTTGAAATCTTTTAGGAATATCATTTGAAATCTGTTCTTTAAAATAGAGAATAAAATCTACATTCTCTTCGGTCCAGTGTTTTAATAAATTCATTAGATAACGGCCAGCACCTGTTCTATGGCCTTCTAAACTGCGTGCGTCAATCCCTATTTTCATATTTCCCAAATCTCCCTTTATAAAAATCTTTTATTCCTGTTTTAATGCCCTTTGTCCACTTACTAGGAGATTTAATTAATTGTTTAGCATATATTAAAAAACTAACAAAATATGCTAAAAGTTTAATAAAAAATGGTGCATTTCTTTTAGCTAATAACAAGCCATTTCTGAAATGATAATAAATATATGAAAATGATTCTTCGGAAGTGCTTTGAGAAACTTTATGATAAATCTTAGACTCAGGCACCATGACACACTTAAAGCCTATTTTTCGAGCTCTTAAACACCACTCAACATCTTCATAATAAAGAAAGTATTTTTCATGCATTAGTCCGATTTTCTCAACAACCTCTCGTTTCACCAGCATACAAGCACCAGTAATATAATCATTATTCCTTGTTACGTGTATTCCTTTCGTATAAAGCCAATTTATTTTTCCGCCAATTGGTCCGAGAATACCAATTTTTTTATCTTTTTCTCCTGCTTTAACTAACTCTTTCAGAAAATTTGGACTAACAATAACATCATTATTTAGAAGTAAGACATAATCAGCTTTTTGTTTTAATGCCTTTTTAATACCTATATTCATTCCCCCAGCAAATCCTGGATTATTTTTATCATTATCAATTACAATAATCTTACAATTATCATAATCTAATTTCTCCAATGATTTTAAACATTCATTAGTATCTTTCCAATTTTTATAATGTAAGACAATAATAAAAACTCTTGACATATTGATTTCTAGATATATACTAATAGTAAGGTAAGTATGTCCTCTGTTTTAACCCACTAACGACCCATTGCTTCCTCTGTGGAAATTGGACAACTTGCCACCATCCAACTGGGGAAGAGGTTTTTCTCCAAACCTTTATTTTTACCATCAATTTCCTTGATCCCCAACTCGCAATCCTCTTTCCCAGTATTTTACTCTTTCGCTTCTTTCAAAAATAGGGTAGCCCCTGCCACTGGCAGGGGTACTTTTTTAGTTATGTTTCTGCTTCAATTTTACCAAAACCCAGCCCTTTTAACAAGAAGAGCTGGGTTATATCTTGTGTTCTATCATAAATTACTCAATTGGTTTCTGTTCGGTTACTTCGGGTTCTTCTGGTTTTGTTTCTTCTACTGGTGATGGTGTTGGTTCGGTTACTTCGGGTTCTTCTGGCTTGGCCTCCGTAGGTTCACCAAAGGAGGATTTTTCTTCTGGCATTGGTGTGGGTTCTGTTGGAGAAGGGGTCGGTTCTGTTGAAGGAGTTTCTGGAGGAGTTGTTGGAATTTCTTCTGGCTGCTCAGGAATAACTGGCTCAGAAGTTGATTCTAAGGGTTGTTCAGGTGGTGTTTCGCCCGCTGTCTCTGTTGGACCAGTTGGTGCTTCTGCCTTTGACTTTTTTCTTCCTACTAAAATCACTAAAACTATTACCAAAACAACTATTATTCCAATAATATACCACATGATAATTTTAAATTTAAAATTTTAAATTCGATTACGACCTTTTACTATTTCAAGTATAACACATTTTTAAAAGTCAATAAATTACTCACCTAATTGTACGCTTTCTAAAACCGAATACTCAGCTCCGCTTCTTTTTAAATCACTTTGCATTATTTCAATTGTCTCTACTGATATCTGGGCTTTGAACGGCTCATTAACTTGGGTGGTTATTAATCTTTGTTTAAATCTGGCTAAATTAATATGAGGTCGATAAGCTTCGTATCTAACACCACTCCTTTGTTCAATTTTTTCTCTTAGACCTCCTTGCAATTCTGCTATTTCTTTATTTTTTTCTCCTTCAACCCAAAACATTCGTGGAGGTTTATTAGGAGGACCAAGAATAATTCTTTCCAAGTTTATTATAAATGGATTATGTTCTTTGGCAACATCTTTGACAATCTGACAAATCTCATACATCTCATCATCGGTCACATAACCAACAAAGACAAGAGTAATGTGTAGATTTTCTTTAGCCACCCACCTGATTAAATTAGGATCTAGCTGGTCCCACTTATCTTTATATTCAGCCAATTTCTTCTTTATGTTTTCTGGTAAATTTATCGCAATAAAAATCCTTCGTTTCATAACTTCATTATAACATCTTAAAGTGGTAAAATAGAAATATGGATGCTGCATGTAAAGGAAAAAAATTTGGTCATAACTTTCCCGTCCCTGGCGGACACTGTTTGAATTGTGGAATTAGCCAAACAGAATTGTCAGAAGAACCGAAGCCGAAAAAACTGAAGGAAGTATTAAGTCAATCAGCTAAACCAGAAAGAGGCATACATTCAGAGATTCATGCCTTAGCAAAAGATATTAGTGAATATTGTAAGGAGCCAAAGAAATTCGCCTTGTATTTGGGCATAATAAAAAGAATTGGCAAAAACAGAACATACCGGATATTTTCGGAAATTAAACAATCAAAAGACATAGAATCTCCAGCCAAGTTGTTTATGTATCTGTCGAGAAATAAAAAACCACCTGTTAAAACAAAAAAATAAATATGATTCTAGAAATCCAAAAAGGGGAAAATAATCCCATCTTAAGAAAAAAATCTCTTCCAATAAAACTCGCCTGCCGGCGAGGCAGGAAGGTTAATGATGATATTCGGGAATTAGCAAAGGATATGATAAAAACAATAAATAAAAGTAATGGGATTGGATTATCAGCTTGTCAGGTTGGAAAAAATATTCAAATGTTCGTGATTATCAAAGAATTGTCAAAAAAACAAATTTTTATTAACCCAGAAATTATTAAAACCTCTAAAAAATCAAGTATTGTTGAAGAGGGTTGTTTAAGTGTGCCAGGTGTTTATTTGCCAATAAAAAGAGCTATGTCTTTAAAAATAAAAGCTTTTGATGAAAATAATAAACAATTTAAACTAAAAGCCATGGACTTATTAGCCCAGGCAATCCAACACGAAATAGACCATTTAAATGGAATTTTAATTACAGATAAATAAAAATAGGGCCCGCTCAAGTTAAATTTTATGAGCGAGCCCAGGCGCTAATCCTTTTTACAGAGTATCGGAAGTGCAATCCAGCTAGCAAGCATAGGCACTATCCCACCAAATAAAAAGGAGCTCTGAATCTCTTCCACAGTTCCTGTGCCGAAATAAAATGCCTGAGAATCTGGAGGAACCAAAGGCACAATAAGAGAAACAACACCAAGAAAGAGCGGGATATTTACTATAACAAAAATACCGAACCACCATGTCCTTTGGGCAATCCTTTCTCTATAAAGAAAGCCTATGAGTGAAATTGCAAGCGCTAAAGCAAAGTAAATTAAATATATAATGAGCATTTTATACCTCCTTAATATTCTATTTTAATAATCAAATCTTAGCATAAATATTAAAGGTAGTCAACCCCAGCACCAAATTTTATGACTAAAATTCGTGCAATTTTAATGGGAACATCAGAATTTGCAGAAAGGATTTTTACAAGCCTTTACCAAAGACTTAGTTTTGATATCGCAGCTGTGGTCACTGCTCCTGATAAACCAGTTGGTAGAAAACAAAAACTACTCCCCTCGCCTGTTAAAAAATGGGCATTAGAAAACAATTTGCCGGTTTTGCAACCAGATAAAATTAAGAAACCAGAATGGATAGAAAAAATCAGGAAATTAAATCCTGATTTAATAATTCTATGTGCTTATGGTCAAATTATTCCTAAAGAAATTTTAGATATTCCTAAATACGGCGCTTTAAATATTCACCCCTCCCTCTTGCCTAAATATCGAGGTGCTTCCCCTATTCATGCAGCAATTTTAAATGGAGACGAGATAAGCGGAATAACAATAATGCTAATGGATGAAAAAATGGACCATGGGGATATAATTTCAAATTTCAAATTTCAAATTTCAAAACCGAAAATAAGCTATAAGGAATTAGAAAATCAATTAATTGATGTGGCAGCTGATTTATTGATTAAAACTTTGCCGGACTGGGTTGAGGGGAAAATAAAACCTAAACCCCAAGATCACTCCAAAGCAAGTTTTTGTAAAATAATTAAAAAACAAGATGGGAAAATAGATTGGAACAAATCAGCTCAAGAAATTGAAAATATTATTCGAGCTTATCATCAATGGCCTGTGGCTTATACTTTTTTTAATAATAAACAATTAAAGATTTTAGAAGTTGATATAATAGAAGGTAAAAACAAAAAACCCGGCAAAGTCTTTGCCGAGAATAAAGAATTAATGGTTCAAACTGGTAATGGAATTTTAATATTAAAACAAATCCAATTAGAAGGAAAAAAACCAATGTCTGCCCAGGATTTTCTTCGTGGTCATTCAGAAATTATCGGCTCTATCCTTCAATAGAAACTAATTTCCACTCATCTCCTTTTATCTTTTTAATTTCCAATTCCGCGTTTTTGGCAATTGTTTTTTTAGCTAACAGTTTGAAATTGTGAATTAGATTTTCTGAAGAAATATATTCGCCGTGTTCTAAAATACTACCAAGTTTCATTTCTATTTTGGTAATATTTTTTAAACCGTTCTTCGCACCGTAGGCAAGAACGGTTTTTAAAATCTGTTGTGCGAGATGAAAGTCATGCATAAAATTAACCTTTAACAATTAACAATTTTTATTTTGTGATTTTTATCTTTCCCATTCTTTAATATCTGGTGAAAAATCAAGCTGATAATCCGGGATGCCCAATGAAACACCGTACTTAGTGACTTCATTATATTGCTCTTTTCTTGAACGATCTACTTTGAATACTCTATTACTAAAGATTATGTAATGATAAGAGTCATTTTTAAAATCAGCATACCAATTACTCTGCACAGAATTCAATGATTTACTGATTTCTTTTGTAATTTCTTCGGCCCGATTTTCTGGGATTTCAATAGTATGCAAAGTCCATTGTTCTAAATACGGAGTATGATGTTCTTCGGTAACTTTCTCAACTTTTGTTTTGAGAATTTTCACCTTCTTTAGAACGTCTTTATTTTTAAGACTTTCTTGAATTACTATACCTTTGTAGTTCATTTTATCTTGCTAATTTTTAAGAGACCATCTAAAGCCTAATTTCTTTTTCTAACCAATCTATTTTCTTTCCTTGCTCTCTCTGCCAAAAAATATCTTCCCAGATATAGCTTGCTGCTAAATGTGCCCATTTACCCCATTTATTATTTACATATTTGATTATTCTATTGACTGGAACTAACTTTTTATTAAATAATAATCTGGAATAGATTTTTTGCTGCCAAGGAGCAACATGGTCAAAAATATAATGGTGCAGGGCTTCGGTCAATAGAATTCTCACGGTTTCTGGACCAACACCGTATAGTTTGAGTAGTTTCTCTTTTGCTTGTTCTACTGTTAATTCTCTTAGCTCCTGTTCATTAATCTTTTCTTTAACAAATGACTGCGAAGTCTTAATAAATAGTTTAGCTCTATAACCTATCTTTAACTTCCTTAATTCTTTTTCTGACTTTTTCATCATTTCTTCTGGCTTCCAGAAATAATATATTTTCTTATTATCAAACCCAGCCTTAATACCGTATTTCTCTAACATAGCTTTTGTCATCTGAACACTTCTTCTAACTACGGTATTTTGTAGAAATATACCTATCATTAAAAGCCCATACAAATCCTGAGCACAGCTTCCGTGCATCCCATACCATCTTTTGAGAAATGGTGAGAGAGTTTTATCATTTTTGAACTTCCTGAAAAACTCCGAAATGTCTCTATTAAATTCAAATCTATAGCTTAATTCGTCAATGATGTCTTTTACTTCTTTTCGGGAAAGCTTTGTTTTTGAAAAAATAACAACCTGAACCTTGGATTGTTTAATCGTTCCTTTATTAACCAATTTAATTCCATAAATCTTATTATCTAATCTCAATACAAACCAACACTTACCGGGCTCATCAACCCCCAATGGGTCAGGATAATAAGATGGTTTAAAAACCGTGGGGTCAAAATTATATGGCGGGGTAGGTTTTAAGGTAATTGAGATTTTGTTAGTTAAATCCATCATTCTTAAAAAATCTGAAAATCTCCATTTGTTAACTGTTAATTGTTAATGCACTGCGCAAGTGACGCAAGGATCGTATGCGCGGATTAACATTTTAATTTTATCTTCCCGTTCCTTGGGACTTAGACCTTCAAACCCGCCAATTCTTTCAAATTCTTCTAAATCGTCCTCCAAATTAGCTATATTTTGAGCCGTAGGAGTAATTATGTTGATATTTTGAGCTATAGACCTCTTTACATCAATATTGTAAAACAGGGTGCCTCTTGGCGCCTCAATTGCTCCGATGCCCTGCCCTGTTCTGTTTTTAATCTCTAATTCAGAAATTTTAATTTCTTGTTTATTTATTTGCTCTAAAATCTTAATTGCCTCTTCAAAACAATGAATCATTTCCACTGCCTGAGCTAAAATATTGTAAAAAGGATTATATAATGGGAATTTTATATTAGATTTTTCTAATAATTTCTTAGCCTCAGGATTTAACTTATCTTGATTATTATGAAGCCGAGCCAAGGCACCAACCATATAGCTTTTTTCAAGCCAATGAGTTCTTTTAGCTACTTTGTCTTGTTCCTGGAATTCTTTTATTTGAGAAAGAAATTCTCCTGGCTCCATTACTTTATCCTCTGCTTTAATCTGACCATTATAAATTGCGTATTCTGAATCATTAAATAAAGAAACAAAAGTGGTTTTCCTGATAAAATCAGGATATTTTAATTGAATGAATAACTCTCCTAGTTTAATAGTTAGAGGTAAAACATTTTTACAGTCCTCAAGAAGTTTATTTAATTTATTTAAATCAGGTGCTTTTCTTAATCCTCCAATACAAGGGGTTAAGGGATGAACTGTTCTGCCACCAATGATCTCAACGAGTTTATTCCCTACATCTCTTATTTTCATTGCATTGTGGGTTTTTTCTGGGTATTCATTAATAAGCTCTAAGTCGCTTTTAAATCCAAAAAAGTCAGACAAGGAAAAAAAGAAAAGATGAAGAGCATGACTATTAATTAGCTGTCCCATCATCATTAATTTTCTTAAAGAAAGAGCTGGTTCTTCTACTTTAATATTATAAGCATTTTCCAATGCTTTAAAACCAGTTAAATTATGGACAACCGGGCAAACACCACAAATTCTGCTGCCTAATTCAGGAATCTCAACATCTTTTCTGTCTTTCATTATTCCTTCAAAAAATCTGGCTCCTTCTTCGATTTTAATCTTAGCAGCCCGAACATCGCCTTTTACAATATCAGCAGTAAAACTCGCATGACCCTCAATTTTAGCAATATGGTCAATCCTTATTTTCATATTGATTTTTTAATTAATTCATTTTTCTTGCCAAACCTCTCCAATAACATTTCAATTTCATTATCTTTTAATTTTGCTTTGATTTTTAAAGCATTTTTCATTGCTTCTAAATTAATTCCTTGTCTTGGGCCTCGACAGCCATCACAAGGAAAATCACTAGCTGGGCAAGGCGCACCACAACCAGCTAAACTGATTGGACCTAAGCATGGTTTTCCTAAAAGTAACAAACAATTCTTGTTTTTCTTTATACACTCCTCACAAACTGGCTTCTGGGGAATTTTTGGGATTTCGCCTTTCAAAACTTTATTTATTAATTTAAAAAACTCTTCTTTATTAATGGGACAGCCGGGAATCTCTAAATCCACTTTAACCATTTCTTTTATTGATTTAATATTGGGATTATCAATACCTCTGATATTGGGATAAATAGCTCTAATTAATTGCTTCTTGTCTCCTCTATAATCTTTAATTTCTTGAACCCCACCTAAACAAGCACATGCGCCAATAGCTATTAAAATTTTAGATTTTTTCCGAACCTCTTTTAGTCGTCTTTTGTTTTCTTTAGTAATTGGCGTACCTTCAACAATAGCAATATCGTATTTATCAACATCAGGCAGACCCTCAATCAATCTCCAATCACCAATGTCAACCTTGGTTAAAAATTCCAAAAACCTCTCTCCCAAATCAAAAATACTCACCTGACACCCCTCACAACAGGTTAAGGATAAAATAGCAATAACTGGTTTCTTGACCATTGCTTTTATTTTATCAATAAAAAAATAGTCCCACAAATCATTTTTTAATTGTGGGACTATTTGTTGCTCTTATTGAATAATTCAATTGCCCTCTCTGTTGCTCGCCAAATTGAGCTCATTTCTTGTTCTTTCGCACGGTCTCTGGCAGAATTGTAATGAAAGATAACAACTTCCTCTTCATGAATATCTTCTGTAAGTCCTTTGTCTATCCATTTTCCTTTTTCTGCACCAACTAACGAAAGGTTTTTGGTCTTTTCATCATAAACAAGTTTTGGATAGGAAATCTCGAAACTTGTTTCCTCTACCCTTGTTACTCTTCCTGCGGTAAGTTTGCAATTATCCACTATTTTTAAATTCTCTCCATCAAAATCCGATAGAATAAGAAAGTTGTGACAAGGATAAAAACTATCACCAGGAATAAGAGATAATGAATAATTCTGTTCTGGCTCAGGTATCTCGCTTTCGCTTAAAAATTCTTCAAATCTTCCTTTCTCTACTTCTCTTGATGATTCATTGGGCTTCCAAAAAAGTTCAACAACTTTCAAGTCAAAAGGGTCGTCTATTTTCTCTAACCAGGCAATAAATTGATACCAGGGAAAAGGACGTGTTTTTTCCAATACTTTAGTTACTTCTTTAATGCTCGAACCCTTTTCCTTTTTAATGAACTTTAACAAAATCTTATCTCTTTCATCTTCCATTCCACAGCTCCAAGTGCAACGAGCAGCAAGTTCTAGTCCTTCTTTACTCATATTAACCTCCTTTGATTATATTAAGGATCTCTTCTGCCTCTTTGGCAGAAATTTTTTTTATTAAGAAGCCGTTACTAACCAGGCCATAATCACCTTTTTTGGTTCCCTTTAAGAGCTGGGTATCAACCCTTTCTCTTTTTCCTTGAAAATCAGCAACAGCTTTATTATTATCCTTTATCTCTAAAATCTTAGCTGGAATACTTAAACACATTTTAAGATTTAATTATTTTAACACTTTTTATTCCTTGCTTGGTAACCCCATCAACTTCAATAGTAATATTTTTCAACTTTATCTTTTCTCCTTTTTTAGGAACTCTTTGAAGTCGACTCTCAACAAAACCTGCAATTGTATTAAAATTCATTTCTTTTAAGCCTAAATGGAGAATTTTATTTATTTCTTCCACTGAGGCCCTGGCATCTGCTCTAATTAACTTATCGCCTATTTTTTTAATATAAACGCTCTCTCTTTTACTTTTATCAAAAATATCTCCTACAATTTCCTCTAATATGTCCTCTACTGTTACTAAACCAGAAACTTTTCCATATTCATCAACTACAACAGCTAAGGGTATGTTTTTACTTTCAAACTCAGAAAGAAGGTCATCTATTTCTTTGGATTCTGGCACAAAAAATACTGGTCTGTCAATATCCTTTACCTTTACATCAAGTTTTTTGTTCTTAGCATATTTTAGAACATCATCTACGTCCAATATGCCAATAATTTTATCCTCGTTTTCAGAATAAATAGGGTATCTGGAATAAGGGGTTTTAACAACAAAGTCAATAATATCCTTTAATTTTGAATTACCATCAATCATTTCTACACTCGCTTTAGGAGTCATAACTTCTGTAACCTTTGTTCCTCTAAACTCTAAAACATTGTGCATCATTTCAGCTGCTTCTTTAGTAAGAATCCCTTCTTCTCTTCCCATGGTAACAATTGTTTTCAATTCTTCTTCAGAAATCTCCTTTTCTTTTCTTGAACCAAGCAGTTTTGTCATTACTTGAGATATTACCTCAAAAATTTTAACCAACGGAGAAAGAATATAGGATAGGAATTCAATGGGCCTGGCTACTAAAAGAGATACTCTTTCTGCGTTTTGACTAGCAAAGGTCTTTGGAGTTATTTCTCCAAATACCAAAATTAAAAAAGTCATAACTCCAGTAGCTATGCCCACACCACTTGAACCAGCTAAATTTGTAAAGATCACTGTTGCTAAAGAAGCTGCGCCAATATTGACTAGGTTATTTCCAATTAAAATTGTAATGATTAACTTATGAGGACTTTGTTTTATCCGATGCAGGACCTCTGCTCCCTTTTTCTTCTGCTTAACCAGGGAGTTAACTTTAATCATATTAAGAGACATTAAAGCTGTCTCAATTCCTGAAAAAAGAGCTGAAAATAGAATTAAAATAAGTAAAATTATAATCTGGGTTTGCAACATAAACCCTATACGTGTTTATCAGCTATGTTTGCAGCAGCAAAAGCTTCGGGCTTAATCTTGACATAAAAACCAGAACCTCTAATCATCCCGGTAATTTCTTTAATCATTTCCCTGGTTGGTCCCTTGGAGCCGATGTCAACGTGTATCTCCAGTTCATTACTGAAGATAATCTCTTTGTTTAAACCATTTTTAGAATCTTTTTGCAAAGATTTAAATATGTCAGTAATTGACTGCCCCATATCAACCTTCATCTTATGAAGTTCTAATTCTTTCTCTAATAAAGCACCAGCTAAAGCTAAGGAAATAGTTGCCTCCTGGTAAATTCTGCTTCTTAAATCTAAATTTCTTTCGTCGTAAAGTCTTGACCAAAAATAACGGCCACCACTTCCTACTCTATGAACTGCTACCACACAAACAAAATCTGACCCCTTTTCTCGGGTTTCGGAATCAGTACCAATAACTATTTTATACTTCGCCTCAGGGTCCTTTTTCCTATAGTTAATTAATTCATTAATAACCTGACCCAAATTCAAAATACCTTTACTGGGACTATGAAAAACTCCTTCTTTTATTAAATTTTTCAGTTCGTCTAAAGTCATATTACATATTTTCCTCCTCTTCTGGTTCTTTTTCAATTGGAATTTCCCCAGGCTGTTCTGGTGGTCCCAATTCTGGGGAGCCCAGAGCCGGCTTACCAGCTTTTAAATTAGCAATAATCTGTTTAATCTCTTCATTATCTGGATTTAGTTTAGCAATTCTCTCAAACTGATCAAGAGCTGCCTCTTTATCCCCTTCTCTGTCATAAAGCAACCCCAAGAAATAACGGGCATTAGAAAAATCAGAGTCCAAAGCCAAGGCTCTTATAAACTCGGCTTTGGCTTGTTCATATCTTTCAGTCCTATAATACAAAACTGCTAATTGAAAAGCTACACCAGTATCTTGAGGAAGAAGCTGTCTATTGATTTCCATTTTAGTAATAGCTTCGTTTAGTTTGCCTTGTTGTTCAAAAACTAAAGCTAATTGGAAATGGGCAGCTGCATAATTGGATTTCACATCAACTGCCTGATTGAATTTCTCTAATGCTCCTTCTAAATCATTTTTTGCAAGATACATCGTTCCCCATTGGGTAAAAATAAATGGATTCAAGGGTTCAAGTTCTATTGCCCGCTGATACGAGGTTTCAGCCCATTCATCAGCTCCATTAATAAAGCCCATTACTTGCTGATAAACCTGTCCTCTAATTAGCCAATTAGAAACGTCTTTAGGCGATAATTGAGTAGCTTGGGTAGCTGAATTAATAGCATTAATAGCATCAACCTGAATCAGATTTGAACGCTCCTGTTCATCCAGGTTAGCCAAGGCAGCATCTCGATTCATTTTGAGAATAAAAAGCTGGGCAAGCATTCGATAACTTCGGTCTTCATAAGGATTAATAATCGTAGACCTTATTATCTTGTTTATTCCTTGATCCAGCCCCCCTTCTGTCTGGATTATATCCAAACCTTTTTTATATTTTGCCTCAGCCACAAATCTAGTCCCTTGAACATAGAGAAAGCCAATTATAACTATCATTAAAATTACAAAACAGGAACTGGCTAAAAGAAGAATCTTAGGCGATTTCCTTAAATTATAAACTTTATCTTTAGAAACTGAGCTTTCAGCCAAATAAAGGGCAAATAATAACCAGAAAGTAAACATTAAAGCAAAATTTTGAGGGTAAAGGAACCAACTAATTGCTAAACTAACCCAGGCAGCAAACAATCCTATTTCTAAAAATCGTTTTAAAATATTATGTTCTTCTGTAGCGGTTCTGATTAGATTCTTCACCGCCTGAATTATAAATACAATCAAAATTGCTAAAAATGAAATCAATCCTAAAATTCCTAAATCAGAAGTTACTGAATAAATCTCAGCTGGCGGATTTGAAAATCTGATATTCCAAAATACTGTTTGATTAATTATCTCTGGCTTGTATTTAGCATAATTAAAAGCAAATGTTTCTGGACCAGTTCCTAAAATTGGTCTGGTTTGTAAAACCTTTCCAGTTACTTCTAAGCCGGTCTTATGACTTAAGCCTATCTCAACTGGTAAAGTGGGTCCAAAAGGTAAAGCTGGTCTAAAAAACATAAAAATAAGAGCAATTGCCAAAAAGACCATTGGTAAAGCAATCCAACTAATGTTTTCTTCAAGGGCAACCATTCGCATTAAACCAAAAATCAATATAATTGCCATTGCTATTACTAAAACCAACCAAAGGACCCAAAAATTTAAACTAATTAAAATTATTAAATTAAGCAACCCCAAAACCACTAAAAATATTCTTATTTCGTTTCTTTTTATAACAAAAAGTAAAGCTGTTATTAGGGTCAAAATTACTGTTGAAAAAAGTCCCAAAGTATTTATTGTACCAATTGTGTTAAAGGAAGCGAGCTTAGTAAAATCCCAGGGAAAAATAAAACCTTCCCAGATCTGTAACAAGCCAATTATCGTAACCAGGGCTGAAGAAATCAAAAAAGCAAACAATAAACTAAAGGTCTGTTTTAGTCCTTGGAAATTATTAACAATTAGAATATACAAAGCCAGAAAACTCAAAATGTTTATCAAGCTCCCGCTTAAATGAGTTGGCCAGCCAACTAAACTGCCATAAGTTCGTAGAGAAAATACAGTAGCTAAAACTGAGACAACCAAGAAAACGCCAAGAAAAATATTCAAGAAATTACTTTTCCACCTTATCTCCCCCTGACTGAAAATCTTTATTAACCAAAGAATTAAAGTCACAACCACTAATAAAACCATTAATGCTTGTTTATTAAAATCAATGGCATTAACTGTAATTGGCAAGAACCAAAGAGGAATAAGAACTACCAAAACATAGATAAGAGTTTTTATGGTCCTATCCAAGCTGGAAACATCTCTAGTAAGTCCCAATTTAGAAATAATTGATTTTAAAAATGGTAATCTAACCATAAATTTATTGTTATATGATTAATTATAGTATAATATTAACATATATGGAAAAAAAATACTATACCATCAAACAGGCAGCTAAAATAATAGGGGTCACTCCCCTAACTCTTAGAAATTGGGATAAAAAGGGTAAGCTTAGAGCTTACCGTCACCCAGTCAATAATTATCGAGTTTACAAACCTGACCAACTTGAATTATTTTTACGAAGAATGGAGATTAGCAGAGAAAAGAAGAAAAAAAGAAAGATGGATGTTTATCGGGTATAAAAAAAATTCGCCTACTCAGCGAATTTTTTTATATCATTGCATAATTACTCGGGCTTCTAGTTAATCTTTTTAAACTTTTTACGATGAACCATTCTACTGCAACAATAAACAAAATAAGTCAAAAAAGCTAAAACTATTATTGCTACAATAACTGCTATCCAGGACTTGCCAGTGCCAAGAGCTAAAACAGTGAATACTGCTGCTAAAAAAGATATTTGTCCTTCTTTCTCGCCCTCTGGCAAGATTATAGCTACTTCTCCCCCGCCTTCTGGCGCTTCTTCTTCTGGAATAATTACTTCTTCCTCTATTGCTTCTTCCTCTTCTTCAATTCCTTCTTCTGCTGGAGGCGTTATCTCTGGAACTAAAACAGGAGCAGTTATCTTCAAAACCATCTGGGCTAATTCTTCATTAAGAATATTCTGATTATCAGAATCAAGGGCAAAAGAATTATTGCTTATACTAATCACTCCGTTGCCAGCTTGTTTAGCTGAAAAAGAAATAGTGCCAAATTCTAATGCTGAAGCTAATCCACCTGGATAACCAGCAGTTTTAATAAGAAGACCATTTTCATTATCAACTAAATTATACTCGCTTTGAGAAAGTGGAATCCAACCTTCTTTAAAAATAAATGATTTTATTTCCAAAAGCTCGGCTGGGAAATTTAATTCTAATTTTACAGTATAAAGTGCTTGTTCTGGCTCAATTAATATTACTGCTGTAAAATCATCTCCTGGTTCTACATCAATACTTGCTGGAGAAAAAGAAAAGTCAGTGGCTGCTAAAACCGACAGAGGCAAAACCACTGCTCCCATTATTGAAAATAAAGTTATGAATAAAATCTTTTTCATATTACTCTGTCCAATGAACCATTAGTAAATTAAAGTCAAAAACATCAACCTTGCTATCCTTGTTAAAATCAGCAATGTTATCCAAAATTGTGCTTCCCCAATTAGCAAATAATTCCTTGAGGTCTAAATCATCAATTTTATCATCTTTATTAGCATCAATCTTCTGGGCTTCTTCACTAAGTGGACTTGGCTCCTCTTCGGGCAGGATCTCAGCACGAAAAGTAGGCCCAACTATAATAGGTGAATAGCTATAAACAATAAACTGGGTAAAGTGCTTGGTCCAAACAACTAAATCATTATCAACATCTGTCTTACAATCACCTTCAGGAGGCAAAAATGAATCATCGGTTGGCTGGATATCATTAGAACAAACATTGGTTATTTCCTGAAAATCCTCATCTGGTCTGACATAACCTACTCTTTTGCCAGCTTGATTAGGAATTAATATTTTAACTGCCTTATCAAAAACAAGTTTTATATTAGAATAACCTATTTCAATAATTGTATCAACTGTGGTATTATAGCCGCTTTCTCGTGGAGGCGTATCTAAAACCTTTGATTCAATAGATGGAGCATTAATAATACCTTCCCAACTAGCAGTGGCAGTAATAGTAATCCCTGCTGGCATACTTACAATTATATCATTGCTAATAATATCAATTGACTGCTCAAATTCTAAAACTGTATCACCAGTTACTGGGTCAGTAATAGTTGGGGCCTTTAAAGAAGTCATCTCGCTATTAGCATACCAAGGCTTGAAATCAACATTATCGCTTACCGCATCGCCATTTACGCCCGGATTTGACGCATGTGTTGGCCCATTTACACTTTCCCACCAGTTGTAGGTAGCATTGAGGTTTATATCTGTAACTTGGTTGTTGATGCCAAATTCGTTGTTCGATATGTTGTTGTAGTGAATGGCTGGATTGACAATATCTTCATCGTAGGTATTCCAAGTTCTAATCGCGACACTGCTGGCTCCTGTTATGTCATTGTCTGTGACCATTATAGATTGATGGCCTTTGTCCAATCTAAGTGTTATGGAGGTAGAATCGTTCGTGAAAGTATTGCCGCTGATTAACGTCGGGTATTTCGGCTCGGCATAATCGGGAAAATATACACTATATGGGTCGATTCCCGTGAAGTCGATGCCTTTCCCGTTGCCGTAGAATGTGTTGTCGGTAATGGTTGTGGCACCCCCGTTAGTCAAAATGCCTCTCCAGGGGTTGGAGGCTATGTAGTTATGAGTTATGGTGACGTCTGCAGCAGCGCTATCTCTGAAAATGCCATCCTTACCATAGACACTATCTCCTACGATGTAATTGTACGAGACAACTACGTTGGATATGCCCTCGCTTCTAATCGAGCTCCCTTGGATAGCAATATTCCATTGTTTTGCGTTTTCGATGCTGAACCCGTTAACGACTACATCGGAGTTCTGGATACGAACTAAGCAATATGTAGAGGGACGGTCCCGCCAATCTACCTTTCCGCGAATTATCGACTCTTCTCCTGCTCGTTCGCTATCGACAATGGGAACGCCTGCCTGTGCACCCAATAGCGTCAGGCTCTTGTCCATGATTTTTATCGCTTCTTCATAAATCCCAGCAGCAACATTAATAGTATCTCCTTCACTTGCAGCATTGATTGCGTCTTGGATTAACATCCCTTCAATTACATAATAATTATCCTCTGCAATATCGTAAATAATTATATCAGAATAATCCGACTCTTCAGAAAAAAGTTGGGCTACTGTTTCTGAATCATCTAATGTTTCAAAATAATACCATTGTTTGTAATTATCATCTCCTTCCCGAAAATCATAAACTATGTAGCTAAATTTGTCTGGAATTTGAACATTTGTTATTTCATAATACTTATTTTCTGCATCAGGGTCTTGCTCAATCAAAAAAGGCATATTTTCTTGAACATCAAAATTTCCACTAAAATTTATTGAATCAGATACAGCATCTTTTGTCTGAACACTCACACCACCCCAGACATTATTATTTGTTGTAATATCTGTAACCACAACATTGTTTGAATCAAGTATCATCAAACCAAATCCCCATTCTGTATTTATAATTTCAATATTGCTCAAAACAGCATTGTTCACTGTATTTAAGTCAATGCCGGTTCTGTAAGAATCTTCAACTTTTATATTTTCAAGAATAATATCATCTACATGGGAAACTTTGAATCCATAGTTATCACTTCCTATTAATGTTAAATTTCTTATAATTGTAGAATCTCCAAAACTTTGAATTGCGTGCCCAGTAAAGGAACTGGCATCTATAATTACATCGTCTCTGGCTGACCCTTCTATGGTCAATGCTTTTTCACCGAGATTTAAGGTCTCATTATAACTTCCACTGGCAATATTAATAATATCTCCCCCTTCCTCGTTTGCAGCAGTAATGGCTGACTGAATAGAATCGTGTGTACATTCTCCTGATATTTCTGGACAAACATAAAATGTATCAGCTTGGACTTTATTAATAAAAATAAAAAAACCGCTGACAACTAAAGTTGCGGTTAATAAGATGCTAAAAATAGAAATATTAAGGGTTTTCATTGATTTAGCTTGTAAGTATCTAAGAACATAAATCTTACTCCTTATTAAAATATTTGTCAAGGGGTTTTGTATAAAAAAAGGGCTGTCAAGTCTGTTAACTAAGCTCAACAACCCTTTGGTTCAAGACACGGCTTTCTTGAGCGTATCGATGTCGTATTCGATCTTCAAATTCAGTTCTACTGGCGTCACTGCGAACATCTCTTGCTGGCTAATGGAAATGCCAGGAATCTTCCTGACTACTTGTAGCTCTTTCAACATTGCCTTCTTATCTGGCTCCTCCTTGACCCTAATAAATCGTTTTAGCCTTCGCGACTTAAGTTCTGCCACTACTAATTCTATATCACTGATCGAGATAGCCAATGGTGTCCAACGCCACGCAAACGAGCCAGTAGGCACTTTTACTGTTTTGCGCTTGCCGCTGTCAGTCAGTTCGTCGCGATGACTTTGGGCAAAGGCAAAAAGTCCTTCAACTAGTTGAGAGATTTTCTCTTCATGCGACTTAACATCATCTGTTGTCTTTTCTTTCAATGTCTCAATTTTCTCATTGAGAGTCGTTTGAATCTTATCAATTTTGCGCTGTTCGCGTCCTATAAAGTTCAAAAACTTAGCTGCTTCGTCTAAATTCTGTGGCACAGGAATTACTGAACGCTTAATCGCTGTTTTCTTGGGCATAATTACCCTCCTTTTTCTGGATTTTTGTTCTACCGACACCATAGCATATTATTATAGAATCTGTCAACCCTAAACCAAAAAACCGCCCAAAATAAAAAATGCCCCTAGGAAGGCCCAGGGGCTTTTTCAGATGAATGATTTCTTTTGTGTTATTACCAACTATTTGATGACGCCTCGCTCTTTTAGAATTTCAACTATAATGCGTTCATCAGAATCAAATGGTGCTGGTTCAAAAAAAGAATCTCCGATCTCTTCCTCGTCTCTTGAGGAAAGATATGCCGCACGTCCTCTCGATGTTTCTTGCTGCATTTCCGTCAACTTTTCTGTAGGTAATTGGGATAATTCTTTCTTTCTGCTACGGTAGTTTTGAACTCTTTCTATGTTGTCTGGAAACCTTTCTAAGCGACGTATGGACTTTTTTAGCTCATCTTTTGCCTCAAGCAAACTGGAAATCTGTTCATCAGTTAAAGTCAATGGGGCCTCAAATAACAACATCCACAAATCTTTAAGCTTAGATTTCTCCTTAGTTGTTTTTGAATTCATTCTTAACCTCCTTATATTTTATTTACTAAAAGAATAGCACACAAGGTACTATCCTGTCAAATCTTCTACCAAAAAACCGCCAAAATGGCGATTTTTTAAACGGCTAAGGGGGTTAGCCGTTAAACTCCTACCCCTAATAAGAATAAGTATCAACTACTAAGCCGTCTTTGTCTAAAAGAGTTATGGTTTCGTCTTGGTTATCAAACATTTCTGAAGTGCGGTTGAGGTAGAATCGGTATTCGCCAGTAAGGAAATCGGGTTCCCAGTTTTTTTCATAATAACAATCTTCGTATTTTTCTAAATCATTAATATGCCACCAGCATGTATTTGTGCCAAAAGCATTCTCTGCAACCGGACCCTGACCCCCATAAACAGTAATTCTGTTATTGCTTGTTAAATAAATATCAGTTTTATGATTGTAGATTGAATTTGGATGAAATTTCTTTACTCCTTGAGGAATAATAAATCTCCTTTTATTGGCTTTAATTGCCCAATCAGTTATATTAACTGGTTCGTCTAATGAATAACTGGCACCAATAGTTATATATTCATATTCGGGATTATCGCTCCAACCAGAAATTGAATAAATAGTTATTTTATCTTTATAAGGGGAAATTTTGGTTTTAAATTTACAAAAAGCCGGGCTTTTATCATAATAACCAGCTTTGTTTTTAGCCCGGACATAAAAAGTATAAATTCCAGAACCCTGTCCTAAATCAATTTTTCTTTCATAAGAATAAGTATATTGCCACCCTTCATCATGGCCTTGAACATAGGTTTCAAAGCTAAGGTCTTTGTCTGGTCCCGAGGGATTAGTTCCTGAAAATTTGAAATTAGCTTCTGTTGAATCAATAATTGGAATATCGTCTTGTCCCTGTCTGCAGGGTCCTTCAGTAATAAAAGTGGTTGGCTCTAAATTCTCTTGTTCTAAAATTGTGTCTGTTCCTTGAGAAATAGTTCTAAGAGTATAATCATTTACTTTTATAATTCTTTGCCACCTAAATCCCTTGGCTTCAAAAATTTGAGGATTGGGAATCCAGCGTTTCTTGCCTGCTTCGATTAGATAAACCTCTGGAGCATCAGCTTTTATTAAACTGCCATTGGGATAATAATAACTATTTGTTAAGTCATTACCCAAGGGATAACTATCAACTGCTTCTTTAGAAATCACTCGAACATTGCTCCATTTATAGCCTAATCCATTAAAAACATCAGGGTTAATAATCCATCTTCTCAAGCCATCTTCCAAAACATAAACTTCTTCATATCCATCTGCTCTAATTAAAGCCCCATCCAAATATCCTTGGACAGGACTTATTTTAATCCCCAAGACAACAATTAACAATATTAATAAAATAAAAATTTTCCTGGTCATAGGCTTTTTCCTCCTTATCTCTTTCTCCACTGAGGAGCACGACGGGCTCCTTTGAGACCGAATTTCTTTCTTTCCTTTTTTCGGGGATCACGCTTTAAATAACCAGCTTTTTTTAATTTCTTGCGAAAATTTTCATCAAAAAGAACTAAAGCCCGAGCAATTCCATGCTGAACAGCTTCAGCTTGACCAGTTGGACCTCCGCCTTTAACTTTAACTGTCCCTCTAAATCTCTTTGTTGATTTCAATCTTAGAAAAGGATTTTCAATCTTCTTTTGCAAAGCCAAAATAGGAAAATATTCTTTATAGGATTTGTTGTTTATTATAAAATTTCCTTCAGTAATTGATTGAGAAGAATCAGAAGTAAACAATCTGACTCTGGCTATTGCTCTTTTTCTCCGCCCTACTGCTTCATAATATCTTCCTACGCTCTTCGCTTTGCTCGGAGCTTCAGAAGACAAGCTTTTCTTTTTAGTTTTTTTATCCTCCGTAGTCTTGGCAGAGGCGGGTTTAACTGGTTTCTTCTTTAGCATAAAGTTTAAGGTTTTTTAACATTTTATCTCTTAATTTGTTTTTTGGCAGCATCCCATAAACCGCCCTTTTCAATGGCTCATTAGGGTCTTTTTCAAATAAATCTTTAAAATTAATTTCTTTAATTCCTCCAGGATAACCTGAATAACGATAATATTTTTTATCTTCAAATTTCTTGCCAGTAACAACTATCTTAGCAGTATTAAAAACTACAACCTTATTATCACTAAGTTTATAAGGTAAAAAATCAGCTCGGTTTTTCCCGCGCAAAATAGAAGCTATCTCACTGGCTAATCGGCCGAGTTTTTTATTTGAAGCATCAATTTTATAGGTCTTTGACATAATTTATTTTAAAAGCTCTATTATTGCCATTTTAGCACTATCAGTTTTTCTGGGGCTGATTTTAATAATCCGGGAATAACCACCAGGTCTATCTTTATAGCGAGGTCCTAATTCCTTAATTAGTTTATCAACTACTCTCTTAGAAAAATCTTTTAACAACAATCTTTGATTAGCTAAGGTCTTTTTTCTGGCTCGAGAAATAGACTTCTCCAAAAAGGGTTTTAATTTTTTTGCCTTGGCTTCGGTAATGATAATTTTCTCTTTGAGAATCAAAGATGAGGCTAAAGAACGCAGGAGTATCCTGCGTTGATCTTTAGAACGCGTTAATTTATTTCTTTTTTTTCTGTGTCGCATTGGTTTTCTTGTTAGATTTTCCCGACCTCTGTCGGGATCCCGACCGCGGTCGGGACTTTTTTTTCTCTTCTTTTTCGGGACTAGCGAACAATTCAAAATGCTCAACTAAAATATCAGCTGCCTTAGCAAAAGCATCTTCTGGGGTCATGGTACCATCGGTCTCAACATCAAGTTTTAATCTATTAAAATCAGTTCGTTCCCCAACTCGCATATTTTCTACTTCATAATTTACTTTTTTTACTGGACTAAAAATTGCATCTAAGGCAATGGTTCCTATTTCCAATTTTTCCTTTTTTCTTTGTTCCACTGGCACGTAACCCAAACCTTTATCAATTTCAATTTCCATTTCTAATTTAGCTTTTTTATCAGTCAAAGTAGCAATGGAAGCATCTTTATTAATTATTTCCACTTCTGAAGTTACTTTAATATCTTTAGCCTTAACTTCCTTTTGACCACTAATCTTCAGTCCAACTTTTATTGGTAATGCTTCTTGAGAAACAATCTTAAATCTAATCTGTTTTAGATTTAAAATTATTCGAATAACATCTTCCAAGACATAAGGAATAGTAGAAAATTCATGGCTAACTCCTTTTATTTTGACTGCAGTAACAGCAGCCCCGGGCAAAGATGATAAAAGAATCCTTCTAAAAACATTGCCGAGAGTCATACCATAACCAGGATAGCAACCATCTATTTCAAAAACTGCTTGGTGGGCTTGTTTTTTAATAATTTTGGGTTTTTGAGGTAAGGGGATTTTATATTCCATAATTGTTAAAATTTAATTATTAATTATTAACGTGAATAATATTCTATAATCATTGATAAATTAACAGGGACTTCAATCTCTTTTCCCAAAGGCAAATTTAAAACAGTGGCTTTGAGTTCTTTCTTGTCTGGGGATAGCCAGGAAGGAGGTTTAAATTTCTTTAATTTTATTTCCAAGTTTTTAAATAAGGGGCTTTTTAGGCTTGATTTTTTTATCTTGATTATGTCCCCCTTTTTTAAACCAATAGAGGGAATATCAACTTTTCTATTATTTAATAAAGTATGACCATGGCTAACAATCTGGCGAGCTTTTGACCTTGATTCTGCCCAACCTAAACGAAAAACAACATTATCTAATCTTGTTTCTAATTTACTTAAAAGAACATCGGTTAGTACTCCTTTTGCTTTGGCTGCTTTTGTGAAATAGTTTTTTAGTTGCCTTTCCCCAATATCATAAATTCGGCGAAGTTTCTGCTTTTCTGCTAATTGGGCTCCATATTCAGATAGACTTCGTCTTCTTTTTTTAGCATGAACTCCGGGCGGGTAAGGTTTTTTTATCATTGAACACTTTGGAGTAAAACAACGTTCTCCTTTTAAAAAAAGTTTCTGACCTGCTCTTCTACATTTTTTACATTTTGGATCTATCATATTAAACTCTACGAGGCTTGCGAGGCCTGCATCCATTATGAGGAATTGGCGTGATGTCTTTAATTGATAAAATATCCAAACCATTGGCTGCTAAGGCCCTTATTGCTGCTTCTCTTCCTGAACCCACTCCTTTAACAAAAACATTAACTTGGTCTGGGTTTAATTTTTGTATTTTATTTATTAAGGAATCCACTACTTTGGTAGCAGCAAAAGGAGTGGCTTTTTTAGGACCCTTAAATCCGATTGCTCCTGCGCTTTCTCCAGCCACAACCTCTCCTTTCAAATCAGTGATTGTAACAATAGTATTATTATAGGTTGATTGAATATAAATATTGGCTCTATCAAGCTTTTTGCCCTTGATTTCTTTTTTCTTTTTAACTCTAGCTTCTCGGGCTTCTTTTTCTTTAAGAACTTGTTCAGTTGTTTCTTTAATAACTCTCTTTTTGCCCATAATTTTAAGTTTTTTCAAGACCCCTCCTACGACCACTACCCATTGTTCTTCGGACATTGCCTCTGACTGTTCTGGTATTAGTTTTGGTCTGCTGACCCCTAACTGGCAACCCTCTACTATGACGGATACCTCTATAAGAGCCAATTTCCTTTAAACGCTTGATGTTCATCATTTTTTCTCTTCTTAAATCTCCCTCTGTTTTATAATCTTCGCTCTCAATGATTTTTCTTAATTTATTAATTTCTTCTTCTGAAAGTTTCTCAGTTTTAATATCGGGATTAAGACCTGCTTTTTTTAAAATTTTTCCACTCAAAGACTTGCCTATACCTAAGATATAAGTTAAAGCAATTTCTATTCTTTTTTTGTCAGGGATGTCGGTCCCAGCTATTCTGGTCATAAATTTAACCTTGTCTTTGTTTATGTTTTGGATTAGTACAAATAACATAAATCCGACCTTTACGTCGAACTATTTTACACTTCTTACACATTTTTTTAACTGAAGTTCTTACTTTCATTTTTCTCGATAAACAATTCTCCCTTTTGTTTTATCATAAGGACTTATTTCTACAGTAACCTTATCCCCTAGTAAAATCTTAATAAAATGAATCCTCATTTTTCCGGAAATATAGGCTAAAATCTCTGAATCATCATCTAATTTTACTTTAAAACTGGCATTAGGCAAGCCTTCAATAACTACTCCCTGTTTCTTTATAGCTTCTTTTTTAACCATGTGTTTGGATTATATAAGAATTAGAATTCTGTGTCAATGATTATTTTAATCTTATCCTTGTTTTTGGGTATTTTCTTAACCCAAAAAGGCCAAAAAATAACCTTGGCGCCCTCAATCTCTGATAAAGAAGAAAGGTATTTTCTAACCTCAATTTCTCCCTTGCCAGCCAAATTATTTTTAATCTGACTCTCATCAATTCTCCAGGCTGACTCAGCTCCTATCTGACAAGAAAAATCGGCTCTTCCTTCATCTAAATTAAGTTCGGTATCAAGATAGGAGACCTTAATAGTTGAGGACAATAAAATCTTATTTTCAGAGATTTTATCACCAATATTTTTCTCTACTAAATTGAAAATATCTTCTTCTTTAAAAGCCAAACCCCAGGCTTTCACTTTTACTGTGATTACAAATTCTTTACCCGGCTCATCAGCCTTTAAACTTGAATTAGAATCCAGCACTTCTAAATTCTGGGTTTCTTTTAATAACTTCAATTCATCAGGAATTTTTCTATTAAATTGCTCTTGAACTTTGTTCTTAAGCTCTAAAGAAACAATCTCGAGAGCTCCTTCTATATCTTCTTGGGTTGCTACTCTCATTCTTCCTTTGGCTCCACCAGTCATTGGCTCAATTGATTTACCATAGAAAGCCGTATATTTGGAGGTTCCTTCAAAACCAGGGATAGTAAACTCAGAAGGACCAATGTTATAAGTTTCACCTGGTTCATCAGCAGCAACTTCTACCTCTTTACTGCTAGGAATAATCTCTCCCCCTTCTATGGTGGCTCCAGGAATAACAGTTGTCTCAATTAATCTGAAAAGTTTTCCTTGTTCAGAAAGAAATCTGGTTGTTTCAACCAAGGCTTGATCACTTGAGCTGTATTGATTATAGACTATTATTGTTCCTTTTGCCTTTTCCTCAATATCTTTTTCTCCAGTAGTAGGAAACTTTTTTGAATCCTCTGTTTCTAATTGAAAAACCTGAGCCGGAATACTGCTATCAGCAAAATTGATTGAATTAATATTTTTATTAGCTGTAATCTCTGTTTCAAAACGAATAGCTTCTTTCTTTGGATTTATTGAAATCTGAGCTCTGGGTAAAACAAAAATAGAAATAAAAATCAAAACAATCAAACAAATAATAATCCCACTGATTATTAAACGTTTTTTTGTAAAAAATTTAAAAGATAGTCTTGCTTTTTTTGGCTTGTGAATTATTTCTTCTTCATCCTCCGTAGCTTCAGCAAAGGAGGGCTCTTCTTTCCCGACCCCTGTCGGGACCCCGACTTCGGTCGGGGCCTCCTCAATTTCGGGTTCCTCTCTTTTTTCTCCGGGTCTTATAATATCAGAAATTATTCTTCCTTTTTTAATCTCTGGCTCCGCCTTAACTTGAGGTTTAATCTCTCCTCCCTCTTTTAGTTGCTCAGGCCAGTTATCCTTTTTTTCTCTTATTTCTCTATCTAAAATTCTTAAACCTGCTTGTTGAGCAAGTTTTTTAATTAAAGTGTCGCCAGTAACTATAGAAAGGTCTTTACCTAAAGAAATAGCTTCTTCTTTTAAAATTCGAAGGTTAATAATGCTCCTCAAAGCTGGCAATCCCCGAGGAATTACCAAAGTAATGTCATCATCATGACCTTTTTTTATTTTATCAAGTACTGAAAATAGTTCTTCACTTGCTTCTAAGTAAAAATTTTCCATGTTTATTCTTGAATTAATTTCATTACTCGCTTTAAGGTAGAAGAAAACATTGTGGTTTCTGAAGATTTTAAAGCTAAGTCAGCTAAAGCTAAACAGGGAATGTTGTCTAATTTGGTTTTGTTTTCAACTTTAATAATGACCTGAGGAGAAATGGATTTTACTTGAAAATTACTTTTTTTCTTTAATGCTTCTTTTATGCCTGGCAATTTACTTCCTCCTCCGCAAAGAAAAATGTTTGAAGGCAATGATTTATGTTTTTTTGAAAAATCATCTAAAACAACTTTGATCCCGCCCAACCAGGAGGAAATATTGGAACTAAGTAATTTCTGTAATTTTTTCTTTGCTTTAGGACTAAGCTCTCCTTTAGTGTATTTAATCTTAATCATCTCGGCCTCATTTCTTTCTAATTCTAAAAAATCAGCTATGGTCCTGGTAAATACTTGACCCCCGAGATTAAAACTCTTTGTTCCCATTGTTTCTCCCCCATTTTTAATCAAACCAACTTCAGTAATTTTTCCGCCGACATCAATAATCAAAGCATTTTTATCTGTTTGGTTTTCTAAATCAAGACAATTAAATAAAGCGTAGGAACTAGGGCTAATACCTATTAATTCAAGTTCTAATCGAGAAGCCAGTTTTATTAATTTTTCCAAACAATCAGAAGAAGTATAGGTATTAAAAATGGTTAGACAAAGAATTTTTCCTTGAAAGCCCAGAGGATTGGCAACTGAACTGTTGTCAATTTTAATATCAATAATGTTGGCATTGACTAATTTGGCTTTGGTTTCTGAAAGTCCTGTTTCTGAAGCAAAGCTCTTTCTTATTTTATCAAAAGCTTTCCACTGAATTTTCTGAACAAGGTATTTCAGCTCTGTTGAATCAATTTTTTGCTTTGGCTTTTCTCTCCTAAAACAAAAAGTTGTGCTAACGCCTTGAGCAATCTCGCAATTTACTCCTAAGAAAAGTTCTTCTCCTTTAATATTGGCTTTCTTTTCAGCTTTAGTTATTGCTTTTTGGCAAATTGGATAAATATCATTTAAATCAGCACTTGTCTTTTTTTTGGCCCAACTATGCAAAATCCCTTTCTTTCTTTCTTTATCAACCTCTAAAACCATTGCTTTTAAAAATTGTGTCCCAATATCTAAAACAATCAGATTTTTATTTTTTGCTGACTTCTTTTTCAGAATCCTCATTACTTATATTATACAATAATTTTTTTTATTCTAAAACCGCTTTAATTCTTCTTATTCCAGCAGAAGAAGATTCTTCTTTTTTAATTTTAAAATAGCCCAATTCAGCAGTTGATTTAACATGGGGACCAGCGCAAACCTCACAAGAAAAAGGTTTCTTAGAATCACCAACTGTATAAACTTTGACCCTTTCATTGTATTTTGTCTCAAAAATCCCCATTGCTCCTATTTTCTTAGCTTCATCTAATGATGTTTCACAACAAGATACTGATAAGTTCTTTTTAATCTGTTCGTTAACCAAATCTTCAACTTTTTTAAGCTGCTCATCAGATAATTTTTCTGAATGAGAGAAATCTAATCTCAATCTCTCCCCTGTTATATTAGAACCCTTTTGAACAACGTGTTCGCCTAAAACCTTACGCAAAGCAGCTAAAAGAAGATGGGTAGCTGTGTGAAGTTTTGTTACTTCTTCAGAATGATCAGCTAACCCGGATTTAAACTTCCCAGCTGTAGCTGTTCGAGATAGTTTTTGATGTTTTTCAAATTCTTTTTCGAATTTTTTCTTATCAATTTTTATACCTTTTTCTTTGGCCAATTCTTCGGTCATTTCAATTGGAAAACCATAAGTTGTAAATAAAATAAAAGGATCTGTCCCCTTTTCAAATTCCCTTAATCCTTTTTCTAATGTTTTGCCAAATCTTTCTTCTTCCTGAACCAATTGCTCAATCACAAAATCTTTGTTTTCAACCCCTGTAATAAGTTCAGCTATTTTATGAGTAAATGGTTTGTCAATTCCAATTTTCTTGCCATAACGAATAGCCCTGCGAATTAATCTTCTTAAAACATACCCCCTTTCCAAATTAGATGGTTGAATCTCTTCATCCAAAATGAAACATGCTGCTCGTAAATGATCAGCAATGATACGTTGAGACCTCTCCGCCTCTTCGGCGGATGAGCCACTTAAGTGGCTCACTTTCTCAACGATTGATTTTAATGGCTCAATATCATAAACACTTTTCTTGTTATTTAAAACAGCAACAGTCCTCTCCACCCCCATACCAGTATCCACATTCTTTTGTTTTAACAACTCATACCCTTGATGTGTTTTGTTGTATTCCATAAAAACATCATTCCAGATTTCTACTCCATTATAAAACATCTCTGTGCAGGGACCACAAGGACCGGTTTTGCCTGCTGGGCCCCACCAATTTTCTTCTCGTCCTAAAAACTTAATTCTGTTTTTTGGAATACCCATTGACTCCCAAATCTTAGCTGATTCCTCGTCTTTAGGAATATTATTTTCTGGATCGCCCTTGAAGCATGAAACTGATATTTTATCTTTATCTAAACCCAGCCATTTTTTATCAGTTAAAAATTCCCAACTCCACTTAATAGCCTCTTTTTTCCAATAAGAACCAAGTCCCCAATTGCCTAACATTTCAAAAAAAGTTAAATGAGTCTCATTGCCAACTTTCTCAATGTCACTGGTTCTTATACATTTTTGATTATTAACTAATTTATCTCCTGCTGGATGTTTTTCACCTAAAAGATAAGGAGTTAAAGGATGCATACCAGCAGTGGTAAATAAAACTGTTGGGTCAATCTCTGGAATTAAAGAAGCACCAGGAATCACCTTGTGCCCCTTTTCCTCAAAAAACCTCAAATATTTTTCTTTTAATTCCTTAGTAGTCATTGATTTCATTTTATCACATAATTACTCCTCCGCCTAAAACCTTATTTCCCTTATAAAATACTGCGCTTTGACCCGGAGTAATGGCACGTTGTTTTTTATCAAAAATAACTTTATTTCCCTTAATAACTGCCGGGACGGATGGGGTTAAATAACGGATTTTTACATTGCATTTTAATGGGAATTTTACATTATTAATCCAGTTTGTTTTACTCACTGTAAACTCTTTTTTAAATAAAGCATCATCAAAATCTCCTTGCGCTACTATTAGCACATTTTTTTTAAAATCCTTATCAACAACATAAAAGGGTCCAATGCCGCCAATCTTAATTCCTCTTCTCTGACCAATAGTATAATAAGCTAATCCTTCGTGTTCACCTATTTTTTCGCCTTTAGTTGTAATAATTGGTCCTTTTTTAACACCTATCCGCTTCTTTAAAAATCCACGTATATCTTTGTCTGATATAAAACAAATTTCCTGTGATTCTTTTTTTTCATAAACTGGCAAATCCCATTTCTTAGCCAATGCCCTTACTTCCCCCTTTGTATAATCCCCTACTGGGAATAAAATCTTTTTTAATTGTTTCTGATTCAGGGTCCATAGAAAATAACTCTGATCTTTGTTTCTATCTTTTGCAACTAATAATTTTTCATGTTTTATACGGACATAATGACCAGTTGCTACATAGTCGGCTTTCAGTTCTAACATTTTCTTTATCAGAAAACCAAATTTAATATGCCTGTTGCATTCTACACAAGGATTAGGGGTTCTTCCTTTTTTATACTCTTCAATCAAATAATCAACTACTTTCTTCTTAAACTCTTTTCGCACATCCAAAACATAAAAAGGTATATTTAATTTGCCTGCTATTCTTCTAGCATCTGCCTGAGCTTCAGCCGAACAACATAGATTTTCCCGGGCCATACCAGACTCTTTCCAAAATTTCATAAAAACACCGACCACATCATGGCCTTGTTTTTTTAAAATAGCGGCGGCAATAGAACTATCCACGCCACCGCTCATCGCCGCGATTATTTTTTTCTTCTTATTTAACATTTTTTACTACTCTTCCTTTTTCTTGCCAACAAAGGCATTGTACAGATAAGCAAGCAACCAGCCCCAAACGAATCCATAAATAAAACCGTAAATCAGGCCAAGAAACGCGCCACCCCAGCTAATAGCATATCCCCAATAAAACTGCTGCAACAAAACAAGAGTAGATCCACCTCCTTTCAATAAAACATAAATCGTAGACAGAAAAACACATACTGCCCAGAGAATACCAAAAGCTAACGCAAAAGCTTTTTTACTGAGTTTCATATTGGTAAATTAATAATTAATTATTATCTTTTTATTATAACAAATTTTATTCTTGTCTACCATATCGCCTCTTTTTTCTAAACACTCCTATAAACAGCAAAGGGATTATGAGCCAAAGAGCGCGGGCTGAAGAAGTATTAAAGATTTTTTGAATTATTGAACTAAATTGATCTATTAAATCTTCAGGAAAAAATGAAAATAGAACACTAATAATAATTCCTATTAAAAACAAACTTAAAAAGAATATTTGAAATATTGAACGCCTGCCTTTTCTTTGAATAGCTGTTTTTAATAATGAACGAGAAAGTAAAAAATAAATCAAGCCAATCAAAACTAAAAAAGCAACAATCAAAATTACAAAGTTCTCTTCTTCATAAAATAATTTAGGAAAGATTTTTTTAAAAGGAATTGCACACATCAAACCATAAGAAATATAACTGCCTATCAACAACAAAAAAATCCTGTCCCTACCAAGTAACAGGCCCAATAAAAATCCCCCGCCAATTAAAACCAACAAAAGCACTACTTCCCAACTCGCAATATTCACAGCTGTCGCTAATTGATCCATGTTTTAATTATACATCTTTTTTTAACCTCTCTATCAATTTTTTCTCCTCTTTTGATAATTTTCTCGGAAGTTTAAGTTTTATTTTTAATTTAATGCCTAAATCATTTAATCTTATTTCTTTTTCAGCTCCTTTTAAAGCATCCTTTAAGCCAATATCTAAATTAACAAGGATGTTTTTACTTCTTCTTCTCCCCCATCCAAATCGGAAAAGCACGTCGTCGAAAACATCTGAAAAATCCTCCCAGTCAAACACTCTGCCACCGCGAAAATTAAAACCTTTAAACATGTCTTCAGAATTTGCACCTTGACCAAAACCAGCCTGTCCTCCGAAGCCTTGTGCGTAGGAGGAAAAGACATCTCCGAATTGGTCATATTGCTGGCGTTTCTGGTCATTGCCTAAAATCTGATAAGCTTCATTTATTTCTTTAAATTTCCTATCATCACCGCCATTCTTATCAGGATGATATTGATGAGCTAATCTCCGATAAGCCCTCTTAATCTCATCCTTAGTAGCAGTTCTTGAAACACCTAAAATATTGTAGTAATCTTTACTCATAATTTAATAGTCTCTACTTCTTTTTTCTCTATTCCTATATTAATAAATTTAGTAACAATCAATAGTTTCAAAACCAGCCAACTGAACAAAATAATCAAAGCCACATAGAGAATGCTGACAATTTTTAATACAATAAAAAATCCAACTGCTAAGCCAAAAGGAATGAACTTTCTATAAGGACCAGTAACATTGTTTAACTGATAATTAACCAATTTATACAAAACATCTTTTCCAGTATCATTTACTTCAACTATAACTCCGTATTTATTTTTCAAATCCTGTATTTCTTGAGGATTTAAAAACAAATTAGCATTGGCATTTAAATCCATTCCTTCTGGCAAACGCTCACTAATTAAATTCCCCAAAGGCTTAATTATTAAATCAAAACTACCACGGGAAACCCCAAACTCAAACTGCCTCATTTTCATAAGATTTGGCGAGAAATAATAAACTAAAGAAATAACTAAAATCAAACCAGTAATCAAAATTGGCAATCCCCTTTTCCAAATTCTCCAGAAATCTAAGCTAGCCTGAGTTTTTTCCTCTTTTCTGACTTTTCTTGATGCACTTAAAAAACCTAAAAATAAAAGAATCAAAACAATTAAATAATAAATTGGATGGTTGTTAAAAAAAATATAAAACAAGGCCAAGGTAATAGCAAAAGAACCATACAAAATTGCCTTGTTATTAATTAAAAGCATTGCCAAACACAAAGCAATGCCCCAGACAATAAAAAGAATTACGCCAGAAATCCAACAACCTAATGTTAAATTCCCAATATAAAAAACATACTTCAAAAACCACCAGCTGAAAATTCCTAAAAGAACCACAGCCACTCCCAAAATGAGCTCTTTTTGTAATTTAGACATAATTTTTAATGAATTAATTGTTATTTTTTGTCTTTATTTTCTTTCTTTTTCTCTTTTTTATCCGGTGCCTCAACGTCTGGATGCTCCTCTTCCTTTTTCTGCGCCTCCTGTTGCGCCTTATACAATTCGGTTCCTACTTTTTGAATGCTTTGGGACAATTCTTCTGAAGCTTTTTTTATTTGTTCAAGATTATTTGAATCTTTTACTTTCTTCAATGACTCAATTTTCTCCTCAATTTCCTTTTTATCCTCTGCTTTAACCTTTTCACCAAACTCTTTCATTGTTTTTTCAGTAGTATAAACCAAAGTATCAGCCATATTTTTAACATCAATCAATTCTTTTTTCTTTCTATCTTCTTCTCCATGAGCTTCGGCTTGCTTTTTCATCTTTTCAATCTCTTCTTTAGAAATACCAGAAGAAGCTTCAATTCTAATTGATTGCTCTTTGCCAGTGGCTTTGTCTTTGGCGTTCACACTCAAAATCCCATTAGCATCAATGTCAAAGCTAACTTCAATTTGAGGAATACCTCTTGGAGTTGGCGGAATACCATCTAAAATAAATCTGCCCAAGGTTTTATTATCACCTGCCATTGGACGCTCCCCTTGCAAAACATGAATTTCAACAGATGGCTGATTATCAGCAGCTGTTGAGAAAATCTGGGATTTGGAAACTGGAATAGTGGTATTTTTCTCAACCAATTTTGTCATTATACTGCCCAAAGTTTCAATTCCTAAAGATAAAGGAGTAACATCTAAAAGCAAAACATCTTTAACATCTCCCTGGAAAATTCCTGCTTGCACAGCTGCGCCAATGGCAACTACTTCATCAGGATTAATATCCTTATGAGGTTCTTTGTTAAAAAGTTTTTTAACTGCTTGTTGAATAGCTGGCATTCTGGTCTGACCACCAACTAAAACAATTTCATCAATATCAGAAATTTTAAACTTAGAATCTTTAACTACTTGCTTTGTTAATTCAATGGCTCTGTCAATGTATTCATCAACCAGCTCCTCAAGTTTAGCTCTGGTAAATTTTATATTAAGATGCTTTGGGCCATCAGCGCCAGAAGTAATAAATGGGATATTGATTTCAGTCTCAGTAGTGGAAGAAAGTTCAATTTTAGCTTTCTCACCAGCTTCTTTTAATCTTTGTAAAGCCATCTGGTCTTTTGACAAATCAATTCCCTGGTCTTTTCTAAATTCATCAACAAGCCAGTCAATTATTCTCTGGTCAAAATCATCACCACCCAAATGAGTATCACCACCAGTTGCTTTGACTTCAACTGTGTCTTTAGAAACCTCTAAAACTGAAATATCAAAAGTTCCACCGCCAAAATCAAAAACTACAATCTGCTCATCTTTCTTCCGATTGAGACCATAAGCCAAAGCAGCTGCTGTTGGCTCATTAATAATTCTTTTTACTTTTAAGCCAGCAATTTCGCCAGCATCTTTGGTAGCTTTTCTTTGGGAATCATCAAAATAAGCTGGCACAGTAATAACTGCCTCCTCTATTTTCTCGCCTAATTTATCTTCAGCATCATTTTTCATTTTTTGCAAAATCATTGCTGAAATTTCAGCTGGCCGGTATTGTTTATCAGCCATTGTTATTTCTACGCCACCTTCTTTTGATTCATTAATTTCATAAGATAAAAGTTTTTTATCTTTTTGAACAACTAAATCAGAAAATTTACGGCCAATTAGCCGTTTAGTGGAAAATATAGTGTCTCTTGGATTGGTTACTGCTTGTCTTTTTGCTAAAAGACCAACCAATCTCTCATTGGCTTTTGAAATAGCAACAATAGAAGGAGTTGTTCTATTGCCCTCTTTATTCTCAATTATCCGGGGCTCACCTGCTTCAACAATCGCCATTGCCGAATTAGTCGTCCCCAAATCAATACCTAATATCTTTGACATATATTTTTACCCTGTTAAATGTCGCCGTAGGCGACCCTGCTTTGCAGGATTTAACGGGGTGAATTTAATTAATTATTATATTCAAACTATTGACAAACTAATGATTATATGATAATATGTAAATATCAACGAAATCAAGGAGGTGTAAAATATTTCCAGAACCTACTAGCTTTCATCATCTTTCAAGAAAAGAACAGAAATTCTGGCTGATATTTATGGGCATCATCGCAGCAGGACTCTTTCTACTCGTCTTGATTAAAAACATTTAATCACAACTCGCTCGAGGTGCTGGTCTGAAAAACCAACTCAGACCAGCCCTTTTTTTATCTCCCTAATCTATTGACAATTTTTAATCATTATGATAATATTTAAATCTACAAAATTTAAGGAGGTAAAAATGAATATCGAAAAAAAGAAAAAAAGAGAGATGAGAAATTTTGTACTCGAATGGATCAAGGAAAGATTACCCGCTCTAATTCCTTTCACATTTGTATTGTCGCTAATCTGTCTTGTAATGGCGCTATCCGCAGTTATTACCGCAAAATCCACGATTCCACTAAAATTATTACTATCGACATGTTCTATCGTCGGGGCTATTATTCTTTTCTTTTTTCTGAACCTAATTATACCGTGGATAATATCTAAAATACTTCTCAGGAAATGGTCACGCAACGGCTCCCTCGAAAAAATAAAAATGGGGTTCATATCAAAAAATTAAGAACTTTTTAAATCTCTTGCTTTTGGGACGCCGATTAAAGCAATCGGGGTCCTTTTTTTTATTTCCCCACCTTAACTTTACTCGGCCTGATGATTTTTTTGTTTAAGGTATACCCTTTTTGTATTTCTTGAATAATAATCCCTTTTTTACCTTTAACTTCTTCAACGGCCTCATGAAACTCGGGGTTGAATTTTTTGCCCATACTTTCAATCTCTTCTAATCCCTGATTCTTTAAAATGTTCTTTAATTGATTATAAAGTTGCTGGATTCCTTCATCTTTTTTGTGTTTCAGGGCTTGTTCAAAACTATCTAAAACAGGCAGGATTTCGCTGATTGTTGTTTCATTAGCAAATTTGAAGAGTTGGGAGTTTTTTTGCTCCTGCTCTTTTTTATAATTGATTAAATCAGCTTTAGCCCTTTGCCAGCCAGCTAAATATTCTGCACGTTCTTTTTCGCAGGATTTTAATTTGTCTTTTATTTTTTTAAATTTTTTAGCAAAATCCTCGCTGGATTCCTCAATATATTCAATTTTGTCTTTTTTACTCATAATCCTCTAACATTTGTCTTAGTTTGTTTATCAATGAAATATTATAATCATATCTCATTCTTGTTGGACCAAGAAGGCCGATAGTTTCCTGTTTTTTATTTGAAATCCTATAATTAGTAACAATTAATGTAAATTTCTTCATTCTAACCATTGGAATTTCCTTATTAATAAATACTCTTGTTTCTTGCTTGCCAACCTGTTTAAATAAATCATTGAAATGTTTCTCAAACATATCCTCAGACGATTGTCTATTTATGCTTACTGGAATCTTCATTTCTTTTCCCTCTAATAGTTTAATAAAAAGCCGATATGCTTTTTCAGTAGGCATTCGACCAGCTGATGTATGGGGTTTAGATAAATAGCCAGCTTTTTCTAATTCCTTCATTTCATTCCTAATAGTAGCTGAACTTAACCCAAGATTATATTTCTGGGCTAAAATCTTTGAACTTACTGGCTTAGAAGTTCTTACATGCTCTTTTACTATTGTCTCAATAATTTTCTCCTGTCTTTTTGTCATCTCTTCCATTTTATTACAATTAGCACTCCTGTGTCAAGAGTGCTAATGCGAAATTACTTGTATTTCTCTTTTTGTGATATAATAAAAATGTAATAATTAAGCAAAAATCTATGGAAAAAATACAAATACAAAATTTAAACTGGATTGATTTAGTTGATCCAGATAAAAAAGATATTGATTATCTTAGAAAAAACTTTGATTTCCATCCAGTTGTTTTAAAAGAACTTCTCTCCCCTACTTTGCGACCAAAAGTGGAACACTATGACAACTATCTTTTTATGGTTCTTCATTTTCCTATTTATCATCCAAGGGAAAAAAGCACCAAATCATTGGAATTAGATTTTCTTATTACCAAAGATGCTTTAATAACTGTTCGCTACGAGAAAATTCAACCCCTTCTGGATTTTTGGAAAAAATGTCAAACTGACAGGCAATATCTTTATTTTCAAAATTCACCCGCCCTTCTCCTTCATTGTATGCTTGAAGAACTAAATAATTTTTCCCTTCGTCAAATTGACCATATAACTAAAAAAATAAACGATATAGAAAAAAGAGTATTTAAAATAAAAGAAACAAAAGAGGAAACAGAATTAGTAAAAAAGATTTTAATGATTAGAAAAGATATTTTAGATTTTCGCCGAACCATCAAGCCCCGAGCAGCAATTTTAGAATCATTAAAATCAAGAGGCATAGAGTTTTTTGGCAAGAAAATGGAGCCCTATTTTACTGATATTATTGGTGACCATATGCGAATCTGGGATTTATTAGAAAATCACAAAGAAACCATTGAATCTCTTCAGGAAGCTAATGACTCTTGGCTGTCTAATCGAACTAATTTGGTTATGAAAATCCTAACCATATTTGCTGTTATTGTCTTCCCCCTTAGTTTATTGGCAGCTATCTGGGGAATGAATACTAAATATCTTCCAATTGTTGGTATGAGACATGATTTCTGGATAATTCTGGGCATTATGATAGTTGGAATGGTTTTCATGCTCTTTGTTTTTAAGGCAAAAAAATGGCTCTAAAAATTTATAATACATTAACCCGGAAAAAGGAGATTTTTAAGCCCATCAAAAAGAAAAAGGTCCACATTTTTGTATGTGGACTTACTGTTTATGAACGTATGCATATTGGCCATGCCAAGACCTATGTCCAGTTTGATGTTATTGCTAAATATTTAAGATTTAAGGGTTATAATGTTTTTTATCTCCAAAACGTCACTGATTTAGATGACAAAATTATTGAAAAAGCTAAAAAAGAAAAAACAGATCCTATTAAATTGGCTCGTAAATTTGAAAAATACTATCACCAAGATGAGAAAAATTTAGGCATCAGCTCTGTAACCAGATATGCCCAGGCCACAAACTATATAAAACAAATAGTAAAACAAGTAGAAGCTCTTATTGGTAAAAATTATGCTTATAAAACTTCGGATGGTTATTATTTTGATATTAAAAAATTCAAAGATTATGGCAAATTATCGAGACGGACTGTGACAGGGGCTGAAGATGCTGTCTCTCGGATTGACGAAAGTGTAGAAAAAAGAAATAAGGGAGACTTTGCTTTGTGGAAGATATCTAAAAAAAGAGAGCCTTTTTGGAACACTAAATTAGGCAAAGGCAGACCTGGTTGGCATATTGAAGATACAGCTATTACTGAAACACATTTTGGACCTCAATATGATATTCATGGCGGTGCCAGAGATTTAATATTTCCACATCATGAAGCTGAAATTGCTCAAATGGAATCTGTATCTGGGAAAAAGCCATTGGTCAAATATTGGATGCATACTGGATTTCTTAAGGTTAAAAATAAAAAAATGAGCAAATCTCTTAAGAATTTTATTACTGTTAGACATGCTTTGAAAAAATATGATTATAAGGTTCTAAGATTTTTTTACATATCAAGCCATTACCGCAGCCCAATTGATTTCAATGAAAAATCCTTAGAAAAAGTTAAGAATAGTTTGGAAAGACTAAATGATTTTATCAGAGAAACAAAATCCGGCAAAGATAATCTAAGATTGCTCAAATATTTAAAAGAAAATTTCTTTAAAGCAATGGATAATGATTTTGATACTGTAAAAGCTCTGGCTATGATTTTTGATTTTATTAAAAACTCTTATAAAAACAAAACTGGCGGCAAAAAGACCTATAATTTCTTCAAAGAAATTGATAAGATTTTTGGAATTTTAGATTTAAAAGAAGAAAAAATCCCAGCTCAAATCAAAAAACTAATACAAGAACGCGAAAAAGCAAGAAAGCAAAAAGATTTCAAAAAATCCGACCAAATCCGCAAAAAACTCAAATCCCTTGGCTATTGGGTTGAGGATACTCCGAAAGGAGGAAAAGTAAAAAAACTCTAACCCCAGAATATACACAAATTCTAAACAAAAACCCGTTTGACCTCGGGTTTTTTGTTTGATACGATAACTTATCATGCCAGAAAAAAAGATTGACAAATTACCACCTCAAAGTATTGAAGCAGAACAATCAGTTCTTGGCTCTTTGCTTTTGGATAAAAAAGCTGTTGTCAAAGTAGCTGATATTTTAAGACCCGATGATTTTTACCGCGACACTCACAAAATGATTTATCAAGCAATGTTAGAGCTTTTTGAAAAGAACGAACCAATTGACATTATAACCATCTCCAATCAACTTGAAGAAAAAAAGGAATTGGAAAAAATTGGCGATTCCAGTTATTTAACACAATTGGTTAATTCTGTTCCCACAGCTGCTAATGTTGTAAAATACGCTAAAATTGTTCAGAAAAAGAAAATGCTTCGAGATTTAATTGAAGCAGCCCATGGAATTACTCAATTGAGTTATCAGGAAACCGAAGAAATAGAAAAAGTCTTAGACCAAGCAGAAAAAAATATCTTTGCTGTTTCCCAGCGTTCTCTTAAACAATTTTTTATTCCAATAAAACCTGCTTTGGAAGAAGCATTTGAAAGATTTGACCAGCTTCATAAACATAAAGGAGGAATTTTGAGAGGCCTGCCAACTGGCTTTGTTGAGTTGGATAATAGATTCTTAGCTGGCCTCCAAAAAGCTGATTATATTCTTTTAGCTGCTAGACCAAGTTTAGGAAAAACTACTTTAGCTTTAGATATTGCCAGAAATATTGCTGTAAAAGAAAAAAAGCCAGTAGGATTATTTAGTTTAGAAATGGCTGCCCCTCAAGTAGTAGATAGGTTGTTATGCGCCCAGGCAAGAATAAGTTTATTTGACCTGAGAACTGGAAAATTATCAGATAATGATTTCGAAAAACTAAATAAAGCAATGGCTATACTTTCAGAAAGTCCGATTTTTATTGACGATGCTGCTGCTTCAACGGTTTTAGAAATTAAAACCAAAGCCCGTCGATTGCAAGCTGAACACGAATTAGGTTTAATAATTATTGATTATATTCAATTAATTAATCCATCAAGTGGTTATGATAGTCCGGTTCATCAAATGACTGAAATTTCCCGTTCACTTAAAGCATTGGCTCGGGAATTAAATATTCCTGTATTAGCAATTTCTCAACTTTCTAGAGCGGCTGAGCAACGTCACGATAAAAAACCACATCTTTCAGATTTGCGTGAATCTGGCTCTTTAGAACAAGATGCTGATGTCGTGCTTTTAATTCACAGAAAAGATTTTGATTCCGAAGAAAGTGAAAAGAAGAATAGGGCTGAAATTATTATAGCAAAACATAGAAATGGACCAATAGGTTCTGTACAATTACAATTTAGACCAAAATGGGTTAGTTTTGAAACATTAGAAACAAGATATGAAGATAAAGAATAAAATGCTCCCAAAACCTATTCAAAATTTAATAGATGAATTTGCTAAACTTCCTTCAGTCGGGCCCCGACAAGCAGCCCGTTTTGTTTTTCATTTATTAAACCAACCAAAAGAAGAAATTGAGAAATTCGGAAAAAAATTTTTTGTTTTAAATAAGATCCGTTATTGCGAGTTTTGCAATAGAGCAATTGAAATTACTTCGGGTAAATTATGCGATATTTGCAAAGACAAAAATCGAGAAAGAAGCACTATTTGTATAGTTGAGAAAGATACTGATATTGAAAGCTTGGAAAAAACTAAAAGATATAATGGGATTTATTGTGTTTTAGGAATTGAAGATGAAAAAAAACAATTAGCTAATCTAAAAAAACTAATCAATAGAATAAAAAAATCTAAAAAAGAATTAAAGGAAATAATTATTGCTACAGACGCGACAACTGAGGGCGAGACAATTGCTTTGTATTCGGCCCGGCAATTAGAAGAATTAAAGAAAACTTATCCAGGATTAAAAATAACCCGCTTAGGCCGCGGATTATCAACAGGCAGCGAATTAGAATACATGGACGAGGATACTTTAACTAACGCTCTTCTCAGTAGAAAATAAAACCCCGTGTAAATTTTATTTATTTACGGGGTAAATATCTTTTATCTCAATTTCTGTAAAGGGCTGGCGGTGGCCAGCTTTTTTCTTATATCTTTTCTTGGATTTGTATTTAAAAATAATTATTTTCTTGCCTTTCCCCTGCTCTAAAATCTTAGCAACAACTTTAGCGTCTTTGATTACTGGCTTGCCAATTTCTACTTTCTTGTCTTTTTCTAATAGCAAAACATCGGTGAAATTTATTTCACTTCCCTCTTTTCCTTCTAACTTCTCAATCTTTATCTTATCCCCCTTTTTTACGAGGTATTGCTTACCTCCTGTTTTTATAACTGCTAACATATTATTCTTCTAAATTTTTAGGTTTATCAATTTCTTTAACTTTAACTTTCTCTTTCCCTTCTGTTATCTTAGCTGTGTCTTTGTCTATTTTCGCAAATTCCTTATAAGCCCGGTTATAAGTGCTAACTGTTGTGCCTAAATGAGTTCCCAGTTTAGCAAGGAAATCATTATAATTCAAGAGATGCTTTCTTAAAATCTCAACTCTTTTCAAAATATCTTTAGCTGATTCTTCAATTTCCAAAGCTCTTAATCCCTGTAAAACTGTTTGTAAATAAGCGTAAAAAGAAGTTGGTGAAACCACTATAACATGCTTTTCTTTAAAAGCATATTCTATTAAATCATAAGTGCTTATTTTAACAGCTCCAACCTGATTAATCAACAAATCATAGTAAATCCCTTCTGAAGGAATGAACATGAAAGCAAAATCCATTGTCCCTTCACTTGGTCGAATATATTTAGCTGTTTCCTCAATTCTATTTTTTAAATCCTGTTTTAAAACTTTTTCCAACTGCTTTCGCCTACTCGGGTCCTTTTCCTCTAAAATTTTATTATAATTTTCCAAAGAAAACTTGGAATCAATTGGAACAATTTTGTCTTTTATAAAAATAACTGCATCAACTGTTTCGCCGTCTTTAAATTTATACTGCAATTTGTACTGATTTGGCTGAAAAACATTTTTAAGTAGAGTTTCTAAAAAATACTCACCTAAAATTCCTCTTTGCTTGGGATTAGCTAAAACATCAGTTAATTTGCCTAATTGCTCTTTAACGTCCTTAACATGCTGATGGTCAGAATGAAGTCTTTCTAGTTTTGTAGAAACATCCTTAATAAGACCATAAGTCTCCTTCCTGATATTGTGACCTTCTTTTAACTGCGTTTGCAAAGTCTCTATGTTCTTTTCTCTCATTTCTACTATCTCTTTTTTAATTTCTTTCATTCCCTCGGCCAATCCCCTTTCCTTCTTACCAAAAATCAGGTATATCACAATACCCAACAAAACAACAACTAGTCCTATCAAAAAATAAGTCATTACTGCTATCCTATCATTTTAAAAATGATTTATCAATAAAATATGGAGGCCTTACGGCCCCCATGTCGTCTATTCCTCTTATCTACTCCTTGGGCAAAAGCTTAAATTCCCTCTTGTGTCCCTTGGGAATTTCCTGTAGTTCCATCACTTTTACCTTTTCCGCGGCCTCAAAGCCAAATTCAGGATCATCATAATCATAGCGCCAAGTTAATGCTCTTTTAATGGTCTGCTCATTGATGAATATCTTTCCTCTTGTGTCATGCTTACCAAATTTAGCCATTATCTCGTCTGGAACTTCAATTAAAAATATTTTCATTCTTTCCTCCTTTCTTTTATTTAATTTACAGACCATTATATTACCACAACCAAAAACCCCTGTCAACCCTTATCGCAGCAGAAACTCTGCAACCAAGAATAGGACATAAAAAGCAATCAAAAACACTCCTTCTTTCCAGGAGATTTTGTCGCGGGTGGCGATGAAAAGGTTGGCAATTAAAATAGCCATTATCATGAAAGCGCCACCCACATAAATCACATTAAAACTCTCTATTTTAATTGGATTAATTACAGCTACCAACCCCAAAATAAAAGTTGAATTAACTACTACACTACCAACTAAATTCCCCAAACTCAATCCCTCGTGCTTAGCAATCACTGCTCTAACTCCAAAAACTAATTCTGGCAAAGAAGTTCCAATAGCTACTAAAATTATTCCAATTAAAGTTAAGGGCAAATAAAGCTCTTTAGCAATTAGTTTAGTGCTTTCCACTATTGCCCAGGCACTCAAAAGTAAAACCAAAGCCATTATTACAAAATAAAAAACATTTTTAAGCATTTTTTTAAATGCTTTTACATCCTGCTTCATGGTATTCAATCTTCTCTGAAAAGCATCCTTTTGTTTCAAAATATGATAAATATACCAACCAAAAACAATCAAAAGAAGTACTCCTTCGCCCCGCGATAGTTGTTTATCAAAAAGTAAAAGCAAGGGCAATAAAGAAATAAAAAGGATAATCCAAGCATCTCTTTTGGCAATTTTACTCTCTATTTTCAATCCTTTAGCCATAATCACTACTGTTCCTAAAACAAAAGTAAGATTAACTAAGTTTGAACCAATAATATTTCCTAAAGATATAGTTGAAAGACCCCTAATGCCAGAAGTAATTCCAACAAAAAGCTCGGGCATTGTAGTGGCAAAGGTCATTAAAATAAAAGCAAAAACATACTCAGTTAACTTGAAATAACGAGATAAAACAGTTAAAACCCTTACCAAAACAACGCCTGCTTTTACCAGGGCATAGCAAGCAATTACAAAAATTAAGAGATAAAGAAAAATCATTATTACAATTTCTTGCTTTTAATAAAGAAAAACTTGGTCAACTCAATCAAAAATAAATTAACAATACCAATGGCAAAAACAAGTCCCCAGTCAAAAAGATTCAGTGAAACTGTCTTTAACAAAACTTGCAAGAATGGAATATAAATTGCTCCTATTAACATTACAACAGCAAAAACCCAACTTAAAAGCAAAAAACGATTAGAAAATATATTAATCTGCCAAATATTTTTTCGTAAGTTTTTACAAGAAAAAACATAAAAAATAGTATCAATTGCCAGAGCAGCAAAAACAATAGTCCGAATCTCAGCCAAATCAAGCTCTTTTTTAAACAACCAGATAAATAGTCCTAAAAGAATAAAACTGGTAACAATACCTATAATAAAAGTTAAAACTTTTATCTCCTTGGTTAAAAGCGAAGCTTTTGGATCCTCGGGTTTTCGCTTCATTACTCCTTTTTCTGATTTTTCAAAACCCAAAGCAATAGCAGGTAAGCTATCTTCAATAAGATTTACCCAAAGAATCTGAGCTGCCAGAATTGGCAAAGGCCAACCAGCAATAATACTGGCTCCAATTAAAATCATTTCGCCAAATGCATTAGAAAATAAAAGAGTAATAACCTTTCGAATATTATCAATTATTGTTCTTCCTTCTTTTACAGCAGTAACAATAATGGAAAAATTATCAGTTAAAAGAATCAAATCAGACGCCTCTTTAGCCACATCTGTGCCAGAACCAAGAGCCAGACCAATATTAGCTTTCTTAAGAGCTGGTGCATCATTAACTCCATCACCAGTCATAGCTACCACCTCGCCCCGGGCTTGCCAAGCCTCAATAATCCTTAATTTTTGCTGAGGCTCCATTCGGGCATAAATAGTGATATCTTTCAATCTCTTTTTAAATTCTTTATCACTTATTTTTTCAAATTCTTTACCCTCGATAATGTTTTTGTTTTCAGCTAAAATTCCTAATTCTTTAGCAATAGCTTGAGCAGTTAAACGATGGTCGCCAGTAACAATAATCGGCCTCATTCCCGCTTGCTGACAAGTTTTTACTGCTTCTTTAACTTCTTTTCTTAAAGGATCTTTCATAGCAATAAAAGCAACAAAAACCATTTCTTTTAAATATTTTTCATAAATATTCTGCTTTTCCATCTCTGATATTTCTTTAATTTCTGATTCTTTTTTCAAATCAGGAGCAAGCTCAGTTTGTTTTATTTTTCGATAACCAGCTGCTATTAATCTCAATCCTTGCTTATCAAGCATTTCGTATTTTCGGGTTAATTCTTCTATCTTTTTCTTTGAAAGTTTTTCTTTGCCTTTATTTGTCTCAAAATATTTTGATTTTTCTAAAATTATTTCTGGCGCGCCAAGAAGATAAACTACATCTTGAGTTTCATTAAATCGATGAAGGGCTGCTGAATATTTATAAACTGAATCAAAAGGTAAAATATCAATTTGGGGCTGGGTTTTTTCTATTTTTCCTCTTCTCAGGCCTGACTGAAGAGCAGCAAGAAGTAAAGCTTTCTCGGTTGGCCGACCTCTAATAATCCACTTGCTCATTGGTTCTTTAACATTCTCAATAAATGCTTCATTGCAGAGCAAGCTAATTTTTAAGGCTAATTCATGGGGAAAGGCCTTGCTGTCAGCAAAAACATCAGCCACTTGCATTTTAGCCTGGGTTAAGGTGCCGGTTTTGTCAGTACAAATTACTGAAGTTGAACCCAAAACTTCAGCAGCTATTAATCTTTTCACTAATCCCTTCTTTTTTAAAATTCTTTCCATGCCTAAAGCCAAAATCACAGTAATTGCCACTGGCAATCCCTCAGGAATAGCTGCAACTGCCACAGCTACGGCTACAACAAACATTTCTAAGAGGTCCCGACCAGTAATAGCTCCACCCACAAAAATAGCTATAGAAATAATTCCCACAATAATAGCAATAATTTTACCAAAACGAGTTATTTTTTTCTGGTAAGGAGTTTTTTCTTCTTCTAGGGTTTTAAGAGAAATAGCAATTTTCCCTATCTCAGTATTTAAACCAATACCAACTACTACTGCTTTAGCCCGTCCGCTTTCAATCACTGTTCCCATATAAAGCATATTTCTTCGCTCTGCCAAGGCAACACCCTCGGGTAATTTTTTCAAAGATTTATCAACAGCTAGCCATTCACCAGTCAAAGGTGATTCATTAACTTTTAAAGAGAGGTTTTCAATTAAACGGGCATCGGCTGGAATTTTATCCCCTGCCTGAAGAATAATGATGTCCCCTGCTACTATTTGACTTTGACTTATTTGTTTTTCCTGTCCTTGTCTTATCACTACTGCTTTATCATGGATTATTTTTCTCAACTTCAATAAAATTCGAGAAGTTTTATTTTCCTGAAAATAACCAATAATTGAATTTAAAAAAACAGCGGCAAAAATTACCACTGAATCAGTCCAATCTTGCAAAGCCAAAGTAACAAAACCAGCAATAACTAAAATGTAAATTAAAGGACTTTTAAATTGTTCAAAAAATATTTTAAGTTTAGAAACTGGCTTCTCTTCGGGTAATTTATTTAAACCAAATCTATGAAGCCGTTCTTTAGCTTCTTTTTCTGAAAGTCCATTTTTAGAGGCTTTTAATTCCTTAAGAATCGTTTCAACGCTTAAAGCATGCCAGTTTTGTTTATTTTCTGCCATACAATTCCCATTTTAACACGAATTTAAAATAATAAAAAACAGCCCCGAGGGGAATTGAACCCCTGTTTCCAGGATGAGAACCTGGTGTCCTGGGCCACTAGACGACGGGGCCAAGTAAAATCTATATTAACAAAATTTTAATTAACTAGCAATTCTTTGGCCTTTTCTGGTTCGGCCATTATTTCTTTAACTATTCTTTCCATTTCCATTGCCCGAGAACCTTTAACTAAAATAATGTCTTCTTCTTTTAATTCTTTTTGGACAGCTTTGCCTGCCTCTTTAGAATCCATAAAATGAAATATTCTACCTTTGGGAAAACCAGCTTTAATCGCTGCTTCAACTATAAATTTAGCCCTGCTTCCTACGGCAAAAATCAAATCGCTTATTTCAGCTGCTTTTTTTCCAATTCTTTGATGAGCTTCTGCTGTATAACGACCAATTTCCAGCATATCACCCAAAACCACAATCTTTCTCCTTGCCTCGCCAACAGGCGGGTTGTCTTCAAAAATCTCCAAGCTATCTATGGCTGCTTCCATAGAAAGCAAAGCAGCGTTATAAGTATCATCAATAATCAAACTATTCTTAATTCCCCTAATCAAACGCATTCTACCGGGTAAGGGCTGGAACTCTTTTAAGGCCTCAGCAATTTCTATTGAATTCATATTAAAAACAACGCCTACTGCTGCTGCAGCTAAAGCTGAATATAGATGCTGAACCCCTAAAACATTGATTAATTTTACCGGTACGCTACTGCCTTTAAATTCCAATTTAAAATTAAGTTCACTTACCTGCTCATCAGGATTTATTTTTAAATCATAATTAATAGCTCGGACATCAGCTTGCTCTTTCAGGCCATAAGTTAAAACTTTTGCTTTAAGATCATCTGCCATTTCTATAACTTTTTCATCATCATAATTTAAAATTGCTACTTCTTCCTCTTTTAGTGCTTTAACTAAATTCTTCTTTTCCTGAGCTACTTGTTGAGGATTGGCAAAAAATTCCACATGAACTGGAATCTCGCCCAAAGCAGTAATCAGCCCAACTTTAGGATGAACAAATTTAACTAAATATTTTATATCACCAGGCCGGTCAGCGCCCATTTCAAGAATCAAAAAATTAGGATAAGGAATTTTAAAAATAACCATCCAAGACACTTTTATAAATCTAATCAACCAGCGAAAAATTGAGCGACCGCCGGTCTCTAAACCGAAAATTGTTAAAGGAACACCAATTTCATTATTGTAATTGCGCATGTTTCGTCTTACTTGACGCTCACCAAAGTGGGTTTTTAAAACATGATAAATCGCCTCTTTAGTCGAGGTTTTGCCAACGCTTCCAGTCACGGCAATAATCACTGGCTTATATTTTTTCAAAACCAGTTTAGCAAAAATCTTTAAAATAAATTGTAGAATCTTACGCATAATTTATTGGCTTGGTGCTATTTCATAATAATTCAAAATGTACTCGGCAATCTGGCTGAAAATCGGAGCCACGGAATCAGCAGCAAAATTAATGCCTTTAACTTTGTCTATTTTAATTAACAAAGCAAAGCGAGCATCATAAGCTGGGAAAAACCCGCCAAAAGAATGGATAGTTTCTTCAGAATAACCCCCAGCTTCAGGAATCTGGGCAGTACCGGTCTTTCCAGCAATTAAATAATTAGAAACCCCTGCCTTTTTACCATAACCGTTTTTTACCACACTAACAAGCATGGCTGTCAAACGAGAAGCAGTATCAGAAGAAATTACTCTTCTAATTTTCTTTGGTTTAGTGAGTTTCTCTTCCCCGTCGCTAAAAATAATCTTTTCTACTATAAAAGGCCTCAAAAGAACCCCATCATTAGCAATTGCCGATAAAGCATTAATGAGTTGAAGGGAGGTAATGGCAATTCCCTGACCAAAAGAAGCAGTAGCATATTCCAAATCTCTTTTTGTTTTAAGATTAGAAATATTCCCTTTTGTTTCGCCTTTTAAATCTATTCCTGTTTCATCAGCAAATCCAAATTTTTCAACATATCTCTCAAAATCATCTTTGCCTAATTTCTGTTGAATAAAAACTGCACCTGTGTTAATTGATTTCTCCAAAACTTGAATCATTGTCTGAATTCCTTCTGGTTCCTCGTGAGCATTTCTTATAGTATAACCGCTTATTTTTAAATAACCCTTATCCTCATAAGTAGTCTGGGGAGTAATTACTCCTTTATCAAGAGCTCCAGCCATAGTAATGGGCTTAAAAATAGAACCTGGCTCAAATAAATCATGAATAGCTGAATTTAGAAACAGATTAATGTTTTTTACCTCATTATATTTATTAAGGTCAAAATTTGGCCAATTAGCCATTGCTTTTATTGCTCCGGTTTTTACTTCCATTACAATAATTGTTCCGCTGCTTGCCTGGAGCTGACTAATTGCTTCTTTTAATTTCTTTTCAATAAAGAACTGAATATTTGGATCAATGGTTAAAATTAAATCAGCGCCATCTTCAGCTTCCTGTAAAACCTTATCACCAACAGATATTAATTGTCCAAAACTATCTTTCTTTGCTTCCACATAGCCGGGTTTTCCAGCCAATTCCTTTTCATAATATTCCTCAATTCCATATCTTCCTACTTTTCTGTCATCCTCAAAACCAACAAACCCTGTTAAGTGGCAAGCTAATTCATTGGCTGGGAAATAACGCCAGTTTTCAGTTCTTAAATAAATCCCTTCAAGCTCAAGAGCTTGGATCTCTTGAGCTGTTTTTTCATCAACTTTATTTTTCAAGGGCTCATAAGGATCATCTGGTTTGTTTATTCTTTCTTTTAAAATTCCTTTGTCAACTCCTAAAAAAGGAGATAGTTTTTTAACTGTCTCCTCTTTCTCTTCTATTTCTTTTGGCACAGCGTATACCATCCACCAATCCTTATTAATTGCTATTGGGAAAAGCAAGGAACGGGAATCAATGTCAGTATATCTGTCCCTCATGAATATCTCGCCCCTTAAAGGATAAATGGTCTGAGAAGTCTGCTGTTGGCTACTGGCCAGTGTCTTGTAAAAACTATGCTTTACTATTTGAAGAGAAAATAAACGAAAAATTATAGCCGCAAAAATCAATCCAATAAAAAAAACTAATGTATAAAAACGCCAACCTTTCATGTTTATTTAGTTTATTTAGCTGCCACAACGCTATCTGATGGTAAGGTAACATATTCAATGTTTTGGGCTTTAACCATATTAAAGTCCTGAGTTTTTGATTGTAGAGCATTAATTGATTTCAAATTAGAAATATTTACCTGAAGAGCTTTGTTTTTCTCTCCTAATCCGCTTATCTCTTTTCTTAAATCTCTTATTTTATAGCTTTTAGCAGCCAAACTGTTTACTTGTAAAATGTAAAGAAAACAAACACTAATAATGCAAAAAATTAAAAGTATGGCCAAAAATTTTCTGGCTTTATTTTTTTGAAAAACTCTTTCTTTATAAGCAGAAGAACGACGATGGATAATATTTGATTGAACTAAACTAATAACAGTCATAAATTTAGATCCTTGGGCGGGGGTCTACCCCGCCTAAGGTTCCAAAGATAATTCTTTAGAACCCTTAATTTTCATCGCTGCTCGCAGTTTAGCACTTCGAGCGCGAGGATTAACATTAAGTTCTGTTTCATTAGCAATTATTGGTTTTTTAGTTAAAATTTTCAGCTGTCCCCTCTTTTCTTTGTTTTTGAAAAAGTTTTTGACAAATCTATCTTCTAAAGAATGAAAAGAAATAACAACGATTCTTCCTTTGGGAACAACAACTTTTATTGCCTGGTTAAGTCCCTGTTTTAAGTTTTCTAATTCGTCATTAATTACAATCCGTAAAGCTTGAAAAATTCTAGCCAAAACTCTGTTGATTTTCCCTCTCCGGGTCTTGCTAAAAGGAATTGTTTTGTCAATTATCTCTTTCAATTGAAAAGTGGTTTTTATTGGACTAAGTTTCCGATGATTAACAATAGCCGTGACAATTCTTCGGCTATACTTTTCTTCTCCGTATTTTTTAAAAATTTCAATTAAACTTTCTTCTGGCCAGGTATTAAGCACTTCCTCAGCTGTTACTTCCTGTCTGCTATTAAGAAGCATTATTAATGGCTCATCTTTTTTAAAAGTAAATCCTTTGCCACTTTCTTCTATTTGCCAACTTGATAAACCAAGGTCAAATAAAATTCCATTAACTGGGTCAAAATGATTCTCCTGGATAATTTTTTTTAAATCTTTAAAATTGCCATGAACAAGAATTAATCTCTCTTGAGATTGGATTCTCTTCAATGAATCACTATCAACATCAATTCCTAAAACTCTTCCCTTTGGCTTTGTTTTTTCAAGAATAGCCAAACTATGGCCAGCCTCGCCAATAGTGCAATCAACAAAATTCTCTCCTTTTTGAGGATTTAAATATTTAATAACTTTTTCTAAAAGAACAGGTTGGTGCATAGGGTAAACTTTATTAAACGCCTAATTCCCCCAATCTTTCAGCCATATTATCAACTTCTTTCTCGCCTTGCTGTTTAAATATGTCCCATTTTGTTTTGTCCCAAATTTCTAAACGAGTATGAACTCCAGCAATAACTACATTTTTTTTAAGCTGAGCATAATTTTTTAAATAATCTGGAACAAGAACTCTTCCCAATGTATCTAAACTTACTTCACTTGCCCCAGCTAAAATTAATCTTGCAAAGTTTCTGCTATCTTTATCTCCAAAAGGCAGAGCAGATATTTTTTCAACTAATTTCTGCCATTCTTTTTGAGGAAAAATAAAAAGACAGTTATCCAGTCCCCTGGTAATAACTGCTTTTATTCCAAGCTCCCTTCTTAATTTAGAAGGAATGGCTAATCTTTTTTTAACATCTATTGTATGCGTATATTCCCCAATCAACATATCCCCAAAAATCCTTAGTTATTAACACTTTTATCCACAATCTAACACTATGCTTAAATTTTATTCCACCAATAAACCTTTGTCAACCCCAATAAAATACTATATTTTAAAAGAACTTAAAAATTAAGAATTAGGCTCAAAAACCTAATTCTTAATTTATCTTATCCACAACTTCTTCACATCTTGATTATATCTCTTCTGCTTTAATTTCAATAAAATCCCCTCTTTTAAGAGTTTTCTCAAGAATCTCTTTAGCAATCCTGCTCTCAATTTTATCCTGAATTACTCTTCTCATTGGTCGGGCACCAAATTCTGGCTTATAACCTAACTTAGCTACTTTTTCTACTAAATCATGATTAATAACTAAACGAATACCCATTCCTTCCTGAAGCCGTTTAGATAAACTATTTAACATTAAAATAGCTATTTTAACCAAATCTTCATGAGCCAATGGTCTAAAAACTACTACTGCATCAAAACGATTCAAAAATTCTGGTCTAAAAATTCCCTGCTTCAATAAATAATCAGTTAAATTGCTTTTAAAAGATTCTAAGCTTTTCCCTTGCTTAACCTGTTCTCTAATAAATTCTGCCCCAGCATTAGAAGTGCCAATAATAATAGAATCAACAAAACTCACCTTTCTGCCAAAAGCATCGGTTAACCAGCCTTCGTCAAATACCTGAAGAAATAAATTTAGAATATTAGGATGAGTCTTTTCAATTTCATCTAAAAGAAGCAGAGAAAAAGGATTATCAGTAATAGATTTAGTTAAAAGCCCTGGCTCCTCCTTTTCTGGCAAACCAATAAGTCGACTAATAGAACCAATTTGTTGATATTCAGACATATCAAATCTTATCATTTTCCTCTCTGAACCAAAATAGGCCTCGGCTAAAGCTTTTGAAGTTTCGGTCTTCCCTACTCCAGTGGGGCCAAGGAAAAGAAAAGTACCAATCGGTCTTTTTCTACCCCTAACTCCAGCTCTTGCCCTCCTCATTGCTTGGGAAATTAATTTTACTGCTTCTTCTTGATCAACTACTCGCTTATGAATTCTCTCCTCCAAAGCTAAAAGTTTTTGCCTCTCCTCCTCTTTAATTAAGCCCACTGGCACTTCTACTCTTTCAGAAATAATTCTATCCACATATTCAGAAAGAACTTTTTTCTCGCCTTTCCTTTGAGCATAAACCAATACTTCGGTTAAAATATCAATGGCTTTTTCAGGAAAAGGAACATCTTGGATATACTGACCAGTTAGTTTAACAATATCTCGTAAAATCCGGTAATTAATAGAGGTTTTGTATTGTTTTTCCAGTCCTGGCACCATATCTTCTAAAATGAGTATTGTCTGAAGCGGAGTTGGTTCAGTTACTTCCACTTTTACAAATAAATTTTTAATCGAAGGGTCATTTTCAATATATTTATGCCAGCCCTCATAATTGGTGATTCCAATAACCTGAAAATTTGTTGAAGAAAGATAAGGTGAAATTACTGAAGAAATATTTATAGCTCCTGGTCCCTTGGTTGAACCCAGAAAATTATGAATTTCATCTATAATTAAAATTACATTACCAGCATTAACAGCTTCAGAAAATATGATATTTAATCTTTCCAGCATTTCTCCCTCAGTGTCCAAACCAGCTAAAGCTGCCTGCATGTCTAATTCTAAAATCCTTTTATCATTAAGATTAGAAAAGGATCTTCCCTCAGTTGCTTTTTTGGCAAAAGCATAAGCAGTGCTTGACCTACCTACTCCTGGACGACCAACTAATAAAACATTATTTGCCCCGCTCCTGGCTAAAATCCTTTCTGTAGCATATATTTCTCTCTTGTGGGCCATTAAATGAATGGAAAGATCCTGTTTTTTAATAAAATCAGAAACCTCAACACTATAACGGTCTAAATTAACTGTATAGCCAGCTGCCCAACGCTTACCAATTCCTCTTTTCTTCATTAAATTTTCCAAGCGCCAAAATTGTCTCTTTTTTCTTAATTCATGCTCAACAAAATCTTCCCAGGCAGCTACATGGTCAATATCTTCTGAGGTCATATCTGCCCCAGCTAAAACTTCTCTAAAAGATTGACTTTCTTCAGCAGCTATTACCAAGAAGTCTCTTAATTCAATCTGGCGATGGAAATTAGTTGCAGCTAAAAGAGTGGCTTTTTTAATAATGTTAGAAAATTCTTGACTGTAGGTTTCTTCTTGATGAGTCTTTTTTAAATTATTAACTTCTTTATCAAGTTTTTCCTTAGCTAATTTTTTCTTAAGGTCTGTTTTCTCAAAAATCAACTCTCCCCTGGGATTGTCCCAAAGATAAAAAATAATTGCTGAAATAATTAAAGGAATTTTTTTTGAGCGACAGAATTTTAGAGCTCGGATTGTTGCGGTAGCTAATCGGAAATCTAAATACTCAGCAAGATTAAGTTTCTCTATCTTTTCCATTGAAATTGCTAATTCATCAGCTAAGGAAGATTTTAATAAAAAATTAGAGGAAAAAGCACTAAAAAATCCCAACAAAATTGCTCCCATAATAGCCAATAAAACAAAGAGGATAAAAAAGCCAGCTATCTGTTCTGAAGACAAACCCAAAAAAGCCGGCTTGAGGAAAATAAAAAAAAGAAAAACTGCTAAAATAAGAAATAACCAAATCAGCCCTCTAATAATCTTTACAGGAAAAATTCTATTTAATTTCACTGCTTTATAAATATTGCTTTTTTCAGGTTTGAAAATCATATTATTAAACCAAGAGCTAAAATAAAAAGCCCTATAAAAATTAAGGGCAAAAATAACCAAATAAGAAAAAACAAAAGTCCTAAAACAACTATTAGCAAGAAAAATAAAATTCCTACAAAAATGGTGATGATTCTTATACCAAAGCCAATGGTTCGAGAAATTAAATTAAAAGAAATATATTCAAAAAGCTTTTTAAAGTCAAGACCTCTGGGTTTCTTTGTAATATCCCTTTTCCAAGGCGCAAATAAGGTCTTCAAAAGCAAAGGAATAGAAAAATATTCCGAAGCAAAAATAATAAAGTTCTTCCACCCTTTCAAAATATTTCTTATTGCCTCTTTATAATACCATCTCCAAAAGATTGGGATAATAGCTATCATAAATCTACCACAAATTTATTCTTTTTATCAAAATTTCACTTTCGCCATCTAATAAGTCGCGAACAAAACGGTCATACATATCATAACGATAATCAAATTCCTTTGTAGTCATTATTGCACAATTAAGCTCTTTTCCTACTTCAGCTTCCAAGTCCTTAATAAAATTATTCAATTTTCTATGATTGATTTTATCCCCAACAATAAGTAAGTCAGCCCTGACTGCATCATCACCAGTAAAAACTCCGGTTAAAACCAAAAGTTTTATATTCCCTGTTCTTCTGACCCTATCTACTAAATCACTTTTAGAGGCAACTGCTGTTTTTAAAATCAAATCCCGTAATTCGCTAAAAAATTCAAAACCTGGATTTAAATAGTAAACTAATCTCTTTTCTTTCCTTATTCCTCCTCTTTTCTTTTCAAAACTTAGCCAGGCCTTTTTTTGCTTTAATAAACCAATTTTTCCCATTTTCTTCATTTCCTGACGAAGCAAAGCTGTATTGCTTCTCAATCTCTTAAAAATCTCTTTGGGCTGAAACAGCCTTTCGGCATTTCTAAAGAAAAACCTTAACAATTTTACTTTTGCCTGGGATTCAAATAACTGATCCAGAGTTCCTTTACCAATATAAACCCTGGGTTTAGTTGTTTTCTTTTTTCTCTTTCTTACTACCTTTCTCTTCCTCTTAACAATCTTTTTCTTCCTGACTATTTTCTTTTTTCTGACTGGCTTCCTTGCCCGCCTGATTGGCTTCGCCTTTCGGCGGGTTTTCTTAACAATTTTCTTTCTTGGCTTAGCTTTTTTTACTACTTTTCTCTTAATTGATTTTTTAAGTCTTCGACTAGTTTTTCCGCCTACGCTCTTCCTTCGTCGAGCTACGGCGGATTTCGGCTTACGCCTCAACTTTTTACCTATCTTTTTTGATTTTACCTTTCTTGTTGGTTTCCTTCTAATTACTTTTTTCCTTGGCTTTGCTCTCTTTACCATCCTCTTCTTCGGCTTAGTCTTCTTAATTATTCTTTTCTTTTTAACAACTTTCTTAACAACCTTCCTTTTAGCAACCTTTTTAGCGGGTTTTCTTATTGGTTTCTTCCTAACAACTTTCTTCCCCGCCACAAGCTTCGCATGTTGGCGGGCCCGCCTCAATGGCTTCGCCTTTGGGCGGGTTTTCCTTACTGGTTTAGTTTTTTGGGGTTTTGGCTTCTTGTTTCTCAATTTTTTTAATGCTTCTTTATAAGTTGGCATATGTTTTATATTAATTATTACCTATTCTCATCATAACTTCTTCTATGCTCCTTGTAAAGAGCATTCTTTTTTTGTATCATAATGTATATGGAACCTCATTTTAATCTTTATTTCAGAGAAATTATTTATCATAAACCTAAAGCTAAAAAGGACTCTGTCTGTGGAGTTTTTTCTTATGAAGCCATTAATGTTGAAGAAGCCCAATTGGGCAATCTTTACTTGGTAGGAAAAATCTCTGGTTTTCCATCGAAAAAATATAAGAATTTTGATTTTCTCTTAAACTTACTAGCATCAGCAGTTAAAAGAGAATTCTATTCTGACCCTCAAAAAAGCACTCTGGAAGCTCTTGAATCAGCAGTCCAGAGTGCTAATGTTTATTTGGCTGATTTTGCTAAAAAGGGTCATAAAGAATGGATTGGAAACATTGATTTTTCTTGTATTGCTTTCTCCAAAAACAATATTCATATAGCTCAGGCTGGCAATATGCTTACCCTTCTTTTCAGAGGCGATAGCATGACTAATATTGCCAGGAAATTTTCAAATAAATCTAAAAAATCTCAGTCATTAAAGCCCTTTTCCAACATTGCTAGTGGCAGTTTGGAGGAAGATGATAAAATTATTGTTAGCACTCCTGATATTTTAGACATTGCTTCAAATCAAAAAATTAAAGGATTAATCTCTCAGCCCACAAGTGAACAGCTCTATGATTATCTAAAAGATAACTTAAAAAAGATTAGTTCTTTGGCTTGTTCAATTTTAGAAAGCAAAAGCAAGCCACCAATTATAGAGAAAAAAGACCTTTCAATTGAAAAAGCGCCAAAAATAGAAGTTCTTAATTTAGAGATGGTTTTTAATTCTAAGTCAAACAAATTTAATAATATAATAAAAACTAAAATTCCTCCTTCTTCTAAATATTCCAAAGCATTGAATCCCTTGCTTAAATACCATCTTACTAAATATCTATTAATTTTCTTTCTGTTTTTACTCCTGATTCTCTCTCCTTATCTTATTCAAAAAATAAATTATGATTTGAAACTAAGCCAAATAGATAATTTAGTTAAAAGAACAAAGCAAGCAATAAATAAAAGTGAGATTTCTCTTACTTATCAAAATCAATCCGAAGCTCAAGCTCTGCTTCAACAAGCTAATGTCTTGATTGCTAGTGCTGCTTCTCTATTAACCAAGCTTCCCGAGGAAGCTAAAAAAGAACCAACTCAAAATCTTCAATTAATTCAAGGAAGTTTAGATACTCAAAAAAACAGCATTAATAATATTGTAAACATCACTCAACCCGAGCAAATTGCCGACCTTTCAAAAAATAGTTTTACTTTTAACCCCCATGGAATTTTAAAATTAGAAGACAGTCTTTATCTCTATGAATTAAGTTCTGGATTCCTCTACAAGATTGATTTAAATGACATTGAAAGTCCTACTCTTATTTTCCTTTCTTCAAAAGATACTTTTAAACTTGGTGCAATTCAAGACAACGCTCTGGTTCTCTTATCTACTCCGGAAAAAATCTATATTTATGATACAGATGATAGCTATAACACTCGCCTCTTGAAGCCTGATCTAGAAAATACTCATTATATCAAAGATATGGCCAATTATGATGACTATCTTTATTTCTTAGATGCTGAATACTTGAATATCTTAAAATATGCGCCTCAAGCAAATTCTCTTATTGGCAGTAATTGGCTAAATGAAGAATTTGACGAGAATTTAATTGGTGCTCAGTCATTAGCTATTGATGGCAATGTTTATGTTTCCAGAATGGACGGAACAATTATTGAATATACATCGGGCAGGAAAGTAGCAGAATTTAAACCAAACGTCAGCCCTGAAATTACTAAAGGTGGTCAGATATTTACAAAAAAGGGTATGAAAAATCTCTATATCATTGACTCAGAAAATAATCGGATTATAGCTATGAATAAAAACGACGGCTTAACTACTCAATACGTTTCTACCCAATTTACTTCTCTTCATAACCTCTGGGTCACTGCTGACGAAAGAACTGTTTATCTATTAGACGGATTAAGGGTTTATAGGATTGATATATAAAAAACAAAAATAAAAAATATCCTCTGACATGGTCGTGTGGATATTTTTTATTACAAGGATTTCCTATAAACTAATTCAACTCAACCGTAGCGCCTGCTTCTTCTAACTTTTTCTTAATCTCTTCGGCTTCTTCTTTTTTAACATTCTCTTTAAGAACCTTGGGAACAGCGTCAACAATGTCTTTGGCTTCTTTTAATCCTTTGCCTGTTATTTCCCGGACAACTTTAATCACTTGAATCTTTTGGCCTCCCCCGCTCTTCAATTCAATAGCAAATTCTGATTTTTCCTCAGCTTCTTCTGCAGCTGCTCCTCCAACGGCAGCTGGGGCTGTGGCCGCAGCAACCATTGGTGAAACTCCAAATTTCTTTTCCAGAATTTTCACTAATTCAGCTAAATCAGTAATGCTCATTTTTTCAATCTCACCTACTAAGTTTTTAAACTTGGCTGGGACTTCAACTTTTTCATCTTTAACTTTCTCAACTACTTTGGGCTCTTCTTTTTTTGGTTCTGGCTTGGGTTCTGGTTTTGGCTCTTCTTTTGGCTTCTCCTTTTTAATCTCTTCTTCCTTTTTTTCTTCTTTTGGAACTTCTTGCTCCTGTTTTTCTTCAGGTTTCTGTTCTTCAACCCTTTCCTCTTTTTGTTCATCAGCCTGTGGCTGATCTTTTTTTTCTTCTTCAGTCATATTTTTATTGATTACTTATTATTTATTACTTATTGCATTAAATATACCGACCAAGTTTCTAATGCCTCCTCCTAAAATGCTAATAAAATTACTAATTGGTGCTTTTAAGTTTCCAGTAAGGATTGCTAATAGTTCATCTTTAGAAGGAATCTTAGCTAATTCTCTAACATCTTCTATGCTTAAAATTTTTCCTTCCATTATTCCTCCTAAAATTTTTAAGTTTTTGTGCTCTTTTGAAAAATTATCTAAAATCTTTATGCTTGAAATTGGATCTTTATAACTAAAAGCTAAACCTATGGTCCCAGTAAATTGAGAAATGTTTACCCCGTTAGACAATTCTTGTCTAATGGGGTCTATTTCTTGTTTCTGATTTTCTAATGCTAATTTAATTAAATTTTTCTTAGTTACTTTATATTCAATTTCCTGCTCTCTTAATTTTCTACGTAAATCTTGAATCTCACCAACATTAACACCAGTAACATCAGTAAAAATCAAAGATTTCTGACGTTTTACTTTGTCAGCTAATTCTTCAACGATTTGTTTTTTCTGTTCTCTATTTAACATAAATAAAAATGTCTGCACTGCCGCAGACAAATCAAAAAGATCTTGCCTCGGCAGGATTTACATATAACCTGCTGTCTGCGACAATTGGTTTAAGTTTAATCTATGTAAAATTTTGTGTCAAGTTACTTCTACTCGAGTTCTTCCTTTGTTAACTTTTTCTCTATATCTTTAAGTTCTTCCTTGACGTATCCCTCAACTACATTGAGCTCTTTTTTAAGTTGTTTTTCTATTTCTTCTTCTTTTTTAGTAAGTTTTCGCTTTCCCTTAATTCCATCTATTTTCTTTAACTGGTTAATAACTCTCTCTTTTAGTAGCTCAAGGGCTCTATGGAGGGTGCTTTCAACTTCTTTGGTTTCTTTTCTCAAATGTTTTTTAAATAATTTAAATTTATGCCAAGCCCAGTAAGCTCCAAAAATCATTATCCCAATAAGAATAAGTAAAACTACTATCACGGTAAGATAATCAATAGCAATGCTTCCAATTTTCAAAAAAGCAGGAAGAGTAACTGCTACAACAACATCCAGGCCTGGATGACCTTCGCCTTCTATCTTATCTGCAGCCACAGGATATATTTTATATAAGCCCCTGCCCAAGGATTTATCATGAACATAAACCCATTTACCATTCTCATCAGCTGATGTCTCGCCAATTACAGCTTTATCGTCTTCTTTTTGGATATAACATCTAATAACTGCATTGGGCAAAGATGTTCCCTCCAAAATAAGCGTATCTCCTAATGACAATCGTTTTGGATAATTAGTAATCTGGGGTCGAGGTGTTATATCGATCTGGACTCTAAAGTGCTCAATATCCCCCCAACCATATTCATTCCTCAGTTTTAAATGAAGATACCAAATTCCGTCATCAACATCTTTATAAGTTTTAGAATTAAAAAGCCCATCAGATAAAGGACCAGGGTTACTGACAGGTTTTTGGTCAAAACGAATACTCACTCCAGTAACATTCTTGGGCATTTCCCAAGAAAATTCTACAGTAGAATCAGAATACCACTTATTTTCTTCGGGATGGGTAGAGGAAACGATATCAGGCTTAACCGGAGCCTTGATAGATATAGTCCCTGCTTCAGCTGGTGAAACAACTGCTTTTAGGTCATACTTTCCTCCGTTCATATTGGTCAAGATATTCGTCCCTTTACCATCATTGGCTAAAACTGCTCCACTGCTCCAATTGACTGAAGCTGTTCCACTAACTCTTGCTTTAAAAGTGATAGTAATAATTTTTCCTGCTGAACCACTATAGCCGGGGCTCGGTATGCCACCGCCAAAACTAATCGTTCCCAAAGAATTAGAATAAGTAGGTTCAGTGGTCCACAAGCTAAAAACCGAGCCACCTTTGGAAATGCCGACTACCGACAACTTATCCGGAGAAAAAACTAAAGTTCCTTGCGCTGCATTAATAGATACTCCGCCAGTATTTATATTCCCTACTACGGAAAAAGTATTATTAACCGTATAATTACCACTAGAAGGAGATAAATATAAAGAAGCACTGCCCGCATTGGCTGTGGGTAGATTACTAAAACAAAGTAGGATAATGATTAAAAATATTATAGTCCTCCTCATAATTTTTTATTTTTTTTAACCTTCCTACTTACTTTTATTATAATCAATAACAAAATTAAAAACAACCCTCCATAAAGAATATATGTCCAAACCGACTTTTTGGGGGCTTTTACAATTTCTATTCGTTCATTACCTGCTTTATCTACTGCCTTAACCTGGATATTATCAGTCAATTTTTGATTCTCTAAAACATAAGGACTGGCAATTATTTTCCAATCTCTTTTTCCTTCTTTAACTTCATAATGGTCAATTCCAGTCTGCTTATCAACAGCAGAAAAAGTAATAAAATATTTTCCTTCAAAAATTGCTGGGTTTCGGCTGATTTCTATGTTAAATGATTCAGGTGGAATATCATCCTTTTCAATTTCTTCTTTCCATTCATCTTTAGGAGGAAGTTCTAATTTTTCTGTCAAAATATTAAAAATCGCTCCTCTAATAATAAGTTTTGCTTCTGTTCCTTTACCATCATTCAAAAATACTTGAGAACTTCCCAAAAATTTCACCTCTCCCAATTTTCCTGATTCACCCACCATCATTTCAGGCACTTTGAAAATTGCCTTTCCTAATAAATTACTCGTTTTGGGGTCGCCAAGTACTCGTCCACAATAACCATTAGGAATTCCGCCACTCCAAGAAATCATTCCTGATTCCTGATTAATTTCTGGTGATTTAACCCAAAGGGTTATAATCGAATTACCTTGACTAAAATCAACTGCTTTTAAAATATCTTGAGAAAATTTTAAATTGCTCTCAATAACATTAATACACTCCCCTTCAGTATCAATTTTAATTTCCACCAAAAAAGTATCGCCTGGCTGGTACTGACCACTGGACGGCTCTAAATATAATATTGCTCCTTCTGTTATCAGGGGAAAAGTTAAAAATACAAAAACAATAATTAGAAAGTAGAAATTTTTCATTTTACTATCCTGTCCACCAGTATAATAATATACTGAAATCAATTAAATCTACTTGACCATCATTATTTAAATCAGCTGTTGGATTTTTTGGCACTCCCCAGTTATAAAGAAGAATACTAAAATCAATTAAATTAACCCGATTGTCATTGTTTGTATCGGCCTCTTTAATTATACCTAAAACCCTGCCTACGCCAAACAATAAAGTTTGAGAAAAAGTACTTAATAGACCATCAGGAGTAGTGGCTTTAGCTCGAACACTATGAGTTCCTTCTTCTAATCGACCTGTGTTTAAATTATAAAACCAAGCTCCAGTGGTATCTGCTATAACTTCTTCAATTATTTTATTAGAACTAATATGAATTTCTACTTGACTCTGGGGCACTACCTGGCCTGAAATATCTAAAATTTCTCCTTTTTTAACACTATCTTTACTTAAGCTAATGGTTGGCGGAAGGAAAATACCACTGACCGTAGTAATGGCTCCTGAAATAACATTCATTGTAAAACTAAAAGTAAGAGATTTTATGTTATTTTTATCCTTGGCCCAGATACCAAAAGTATAAACACCAGGAGTTATATTAGTAATTATAACCTCAAAATTAGCTTGATTGTCAGCCTGTTTATCAACTAAAGCCTGACCATCTTTTAAAACAGTTAGATAAGCTAGTGGAGAGGCCTTGCCCTGAAAAATAACTTTGGTGGTTATTGTGGGAAGAGCACCTCCGCCTCCACCACCAGAAGGAGCTTCTTCCTCTTCCTCTTCAATTTGACAAGTTGAACTACAACCATCACCGCTTTCAGTGTTCCCATCATCACATTCTTCTCCAATTTCAACTTCAAGTATATCGTTACCGCAAACTAAAAGCAGAGCTACTTTCACCTGTAAAGTAGTTGTTCCTGTTGTAGCAGCTAGGACAGAACTCGCTGGGAAGCAAAAAAGTAATATTAACAGAAAAATACCTATTCTTGACCACATATAATAAAAACCTCTGCCATTATATTGGCCGAGGCTAATCCACAATTAAAAGCATACCTTTATTATTTCACTCTAACCAGTTTAAACTTTTTCTTAAATCTTCGATAAAGGAAATACAGGACAATAAGAATAGCCAGGCCAATTAGTCCTAATTTATAAGGAAAAGCAATAAAGCTCTTTGATAAAATATGTTCATTGCCTTCGCCATCTATTATTTTAGCAGTAGCTCTATAAATCCCAAAAAGCCTCTTTTTGCTCCACTGGGCTTTGATTTCTCGTTCAATATCCGGATAAACAAACTTTATTTGCGAAGATATTGTTTCTTTGGAGCCGAGTATCTTTTTTATAGTAATATCGGCTTTAATTTCATAATGGGTGGTTCCTGTATTAAGAAACCTTAAAACAAAATTAATTGGCCCCTTATCAATGAAAAACGGACCGGAAAAATCCAGAAATTGACCGGTTTTCTTTACATCCCCGCTAACATTTAGTATTATCAAAGAACCAACCTGGGGCACAGCTCCAACCGTGCCTTCTTGGTCAAGTACAGCAGTGAAAAATACAGCTGCATAATGACCACCAGGCCGGGCATCAACTGGCACCCTGATAGTAAATGGAACACTTCTCTCCCCTTTTGGCTTCAAAGTAATAATTTCCCGGGAAATATCTATCCAATCGCTCATTTTATAAGGATTTTCTATGTTGGGTGGTAGCCACTGAATATTGTTATTTTTATCTACTTTAAAATCCTGGAACTCTGCTTGAACTCGTAAATCAAAATCATTAGGGTTAATAACAGTGATAGTTTTACTAATAACCTTTCCGGGATCTGTCTCAATTTTATATTTTAAGGGAGTAATTGTAATACCAACAGGTCTAGCTAAAACACAGATTGGCAGTAATACCAAAACAGCTAAAACAATAATAAAAATAAATGTTTTATGCATATGTTTATATTTTAAAGCTATTTAAAAAATAAAGCAAGAGGAAATAAACAAATCCACTTTGGTCAAGTGGATTTGTTTATTATTCAAAAAATAACACAGTTTAATCTTGGTTTTCAACATTTAGGATTTTTAGCGCTTAAGGAGTTGTGGTGCCTTTAAAAACTACATCGCCCGTATAAGTAGTGGCTTGCTGGTCGCCTGCAACATCTATAGACCAGCCAATTGAAGCATACTTTGTGCCTGAAGCAGTTGTAGTCAAAGCTGTACTACTTGAAGAAGAAGCCTGAAGAGCGGCATATTTATTAGCTGCAGCGTCTACAGCGCTTCCAGTACCCCATGTGCTCGTATCTTTATCAGCAGCTGCCCAAAGACAATAGCCAAGACCAGTAGAAGAACTATCTACCCAAGTAGCAGTACTGCCACCGCCGATACCATTAAATACATCTATACCACCAGCTGTATCGCTAATATTGATGTTAGATGGATCTGCACTAGAAGCTAAAGTAGTAGCAGGACTGCTTCTATCACGACCAATAGCTAAAGTCATTGTATCATTGCTAACGGTTTTTACCCGAGTAGTATCATTATTATCTTTAGTCCCTGCTACTAGAGTACCAAAGTCTATTGCGGCACCAGCATCAATAGTCAAGGTTATTGAAGCTCCTACAGCTACATCCAAAGTAGCTGTGCCTGTATCATCAGCTGCCTGGGCTTCAAATAATTTAAAATAGCTCTGATTATCTATAATCGACCAACCTGTAAACAAAAATAAAGCTAAAATAGTAATAATTACTATTTCGGTTTTTATTGTCTTGCTCATAATTTTTATTATTTTAGTTAATTATTCTCTATGTTTAGAATAACATATTTATCAATATATATTCAAGTCTTACCTGTGGATAACTTTTTATACCTATTATTCTATTCCAAATGCCTTGGCAGCTGCCTTGGCTCTTTTTTCTTCATTACCCAAAGCTTTATAAATCTCAGCTAATAATTCAAAGCCCCTACGGGTCATGGATTCAATATCCATATCTAAAGCCTCGTCAGCCACTCTTTCAGCTTTCTTTAATTCTCCGGCTAAAAGATAACTATAACTCAATTGAATTTTATACTGGGGATTTACTTGATTAGACAGATATTCAAACAAATCTATTAATTTCTGGTAATCTTTCATTTTTTCCAACTCTTTACCTAACCAATTTATATCAGCTGGCACTGTATAACCTTGTTTAACAGCTTCAATTGCCAAATCCCCTCCTTTATCAATCTGATTATCTAAAACATAGGCCTGTCCTAATTTGAATTTTGACTCTGACCAATCAGGATTTAAATTATAGGCCTTTTTAGTGGCTTCTAAACCAGCTGAATATTCTTTTTGATAATATTTTAATTCAGCTAAATCATAATAAAGATAAATCATATTAGGAGCTAAAATTATAGCTTTATCTAAGGTTTGTTCAGATTGAGAAAAATCTAAATCAATAAATAATGCTTTGGCTCGATAGGCCTTATGTAGATAATGATAGTTTAGATAATCCAATCTATTTTTTTGTTTTTCTTTTTCTAATTCTTCAATTAAATAATTTAAATCTCTTTCTAAGTCCTTTTCTAATATCCTGCCTTTTAATCTGAAAGTGGTATCAATGTAATATTCAGTGAATTTTCTTCTAATATCTCGATGAGCCCAGCTACTATAATTCAGGGCCTTTTCAAAATAATCAACCCCTTGCTCATATTTATCTTGGGATAATGCCACTGCTCCCCGAGTAGAATAAAAATTAGCTAAAGCAGGTTTGATATTGGTCTGATAAGCCAAGAAAATAGCTAAAATCAATAAAATAATTAATAATGGCTTGTAAAACAGCTTAGGAGATGTTTGAGATGTTTGAGATGTCTGAAATGTTTGAGATGTTTGAGATGTCTGGATTAATCCTATTACAAATATTCCCATTAAAAAAGTAGAAAATAAGTCAAAAAAGAAAAAATTATGGATAAAATAAGCAATAATTAGAAAATATAAAACTTTGAACTCTTTATTTTTTAGAGCCAAGCGCCTAATGCCTAAAATCACTGCTCCCCAAAGAAATAAATAAATTACTAACCCCAAAATTCCTAAAGTAGCACCAATATCTAAAAATATGTTATGAGCTCTATCAAAAACAACTTCTCTGCCAACTCCGTGAAAAAGTTTAGGATTATAGTGTTTAGCATAAGGAATCTCAAAATTCTCTGGGCCCCAGCCCAAGAAGGGCTTTTCTTTAACGCCTGTAATCGCCCCTTGCCAAACCATTAATCTTGACTGAATGGTCGGTTGATTAAGAGAAAAATTGGTTAATCTTTGAAGTTCTAATTTATCTGCATAATTTATAAAAATAACTACCCCGATAATAAATAATAAAAGAATAGCAACGGCTACTTTATATTTTTTAATTTTAAACACCAAATACCAAATACCAAATATAAATAAGGTCAAAAATAAGGCCAGTACAGCACCCCTAACAGCGGTCATGACTACAGCTATAGATTCAATAACAATAACTGAAAGATAGAATAAATTCTTAGTATTTAGTATCTTGTATTTTATATTTTGTATCCTGGATATTAGAAAAAACAAGGCAAAATAAATATTAAAAATCAAATAACCGCCAAAAGCAGCAGCATTACCTAAAGTACCAAAGATTCTTACTCTCTCTTCTGCCCCCAAAATCTGGGGTATATTAAATTTTTGTAAAAATCCATAAATCACTGAAATTAAACTAGCAAAAATAGAAAGTTTTAATAAAGTAAACCAATCTTGTTTGGTTTTGAAAATACTTATCAAAATAATAAAAAGAGCATAATAATGAAACCAGGAGAATAATCCGCCCATTCTTTCGAAGCTGCCCCAAAAACTATTCTGTGAATTAACTCCTAAAAACGCAGAAAGAGCAAAAGAAAAAGTAAATAAAGTTAAGGCAATAAAAATCCAAGACATTTTAGGTCTTAGGTTTTTATATTTAATAGCCAAATAAATATACAAAGCTAATAAAATCTCAACAAAAGTCCTAAAAACCACTACTTTACCAAAATTAAAAGGCGAAAAAGCGTTCCGGAAAATTATTAATGGAATAAAAGCTGATAAAAAAATACCGTAACGAACGGCTTTATAGACGAGTTTATCAAAATAAGTATCAAGTGTCATATGTTAAATTAAATTTTATATTGGATTTGTTGTGGCTTTAATAATGACATCGCCTATGTAGGAAGTATTCGCTTGAAGCTGTTTTACTTCTAGGCTCCAACCAATTGAAGCATAAGAAGGATTAGGTGAATTACTGCCAGCATTTAAGAAAGTGTTGGCCGAAGATGAGGCCTCTAAGGCAGCATATTCATTACTCGTATGGGCTTCGGTTGTTCCTGTTCCCCAACAAGAGGTGCTTTTATTAATATCAGCTGCCCACAAGACAAATCCTAAGCCAGAAGAAACCCCAGCAGAACCTGGCCAGACAGCAGGCGCATTACAAGTACCTAATCCATCAAAAACATTTATCCCTCCTTCAGTATCATTAACATAATAAGTGCTTGGATTAGCTGAAGAAGCCAAGGTATGAGCTGGGCTACTTCTATCTCGACCAATAGAAACTTGATAACCATCAGTACTATCAGTATCAACTTTTATTCTAGTTGTGTCTGTTGCTCTTTGAGTGGCTGGATTAATAGTGCCGAAATTTATAGAAGAGCCAGCATCTATAGTTAAAGTAATTGTATCTTCAGCAGTAGCTGTAGTAATCTCGGGAATTTGTGTGTAGGTATTTAAAGTGCTGCCACTGGGCCAAACCATCCTAAAACAATAAGAAGTTCCTGCTGTTGCTGAATTGTCAACCAAAGCAAAATCCCAGAGACCATACTGCCCGTTTGGGATTGCTGCCACATTATTAGTGGGATTAACTTCTTCATAACGTTCCATAACCTTGGTATGTCCTAAATAAGTGGGATCGTTGGTATTGAGTGTGGCGGTATCTCCATCAACCGGAGTAGTGTTGTTATAGAAACGAATGGTCCCAGAGATATCTGAAACATCAGAATAAGATTCGCCCACAAACCCTGTATCACAGTCACCAGATTTTACGGAAAACTGAAGACTAAAACTGGCTACAGTAGCAGCTAAATCAGCTGTGCCTATATCAACAAGCGTTCTCAAACGAAAAGGTGTTAGTTGAGCTGGAGCTGTAGCCGCAGTATCTTGAGCTGCTAAAACCGTACCCACATCAGTAGAATCAAGATTATTAAACCAGCGATAGGCGGCCTGGTTAAAAGTGGGAGTAGTTACATCAAGATTAGCATTATCAAACCAGGCATAAGCTACAGCACTAGCACTATTCCCGGATTTTAAATCAAAATAATAACGAATTTTGTAAGTTCCGGATTCATCAAAATAAGAAGTTTTATCAATCGCCCCAATATCTGTCCAGCCAGTACCTGGACAGCCGTCAGGCGCTCCATCAACATCAGGAAGTGTTGACTCTGACCAAATTTCTACCCAGGTATCCGGCGCACTCGGTTTGGCAATCTCCGCTTTAATAATATTAATTCCTGATGCAGTACTAATTTCAGCTCTTTTATGATACTGCAGTTGGAGTTTCACTGCATCATAGGACTTAATAGCAGTACCAACACTCTGCCAAGCATAACCCTGCATTACTACTTTTTTACCGGCTGCTGTAGCTCCTTTTAAAGAACCAGCGCTATCTTGACAATATGTTCCGTCATAAGCAAGACTACAATCAGCCACTGGATCAACGCAAACTACGGTCCAGTCAGTAATACCACCAGTAAAACTAGGATTAGTCAAAACATTGCCTGGATTAGCTTTAACAAATAAAACAAAAACTAAAACCAGGCACAAACCAAGAATAATGTAAATACTTGTTCTTCTCATTGTTTAATTTGAATTATGTCACTTAAAGTAACAAATTTCATTTTAAGGAGGGATTTGAGGACTATAAATTCAGAAATTGGTCTATCATCTGTATTAATGCGCTTTTCGTCAGCTAAGAAATTGCTTAGGCCTCTTTCATCCATAATCATCAAAGATAAAAAATCATCCATAGAATTTATGCCAATCCTTCCTAAATTCTCTTTTATTTTTTCATGACTATTAATCACATTTTTCATTCGTTCTTTATCTATCTCAAGAGATTTAAGAGACCCAATTAAATATGTCTCAACGTTAATTTGCTTAGGACTGGCTAAGGCATCTATATTATCAATCCATAAACTTGTGTGAGGAAAAATTGAAAAAAAGGTTTTAGCGACAATTTTGTGTTCTTCTATAGAAAACCGATGGCCAGGAATAAAGTGAAGAAAAATTCCATTTTCATTTAGGCGAGATTTGGTTAATTCAAAGAATTCTTTAGTATATAAATGAGAACTCCCGGGATTAATGGGATGAGATGCTGCTGAAACAATCACATCATATTTTTCTTTGCTCATTAACAGCTGATTTCTACCATCGGTTCTAAGCATAGTTACCCTTGGATCATCTAAAATATTATTGTTAAATTTTGAAAAGAATTGCTTAGCCGCTTCTAAAATAACGGGTTCCACTTCTATTCCATCCATTTCTTTGGCGTCAAATTCTCCCATGGCTCCTAAGGTTATTCCAGCGCCCACCCCAATGTTTAAAACCTTTTCTGGATTGGGATGTAAAAGCATGGGAATATAACCAAGTAAGGTTTGACTTCTCATATCATCCGGAAAACTACTTGCCTCGCCCCGGCCATCGGATTTAAGCCCAATATAGCCTGCTTCTATTTGGGTAACAACAATAGTTGAATAAGGTCCCTCTTTATAAAAAATGGGTTTTACATAACTCAATTCTTCTTTAGCGTGGGATAGGTCTCGATATGTTCCGACGAAATAAAGATTAAGTAGAACTGGCGGCAGAATTACTTGCCAGCCAATTACTAAAAATATCAATAGTAGAGGGAGAAAAAATTTTACATCTTTTTTTAATTTGCTATAGCCCAAAATAATTAAACCCAAGAGAATATTAACAGCTGCCGCAACTACTGCGGTTTTAGAAACACCAATTAGGGGAATTAAAATAAAACCAGCTAAAAATGGTCCTAAAACCGAACCCAAAGAATTGGCTGAATAGATATAGCCAACATCCTTTCCAACCTCATCCATACCTTTGGTAAAAATTTTAGTGGCTAAAGGGAAAATTGCTCCAAACATAGTAGTCGGAATAAGAAGAACCAGAAAATAAAGTAGAAACTGGGCAAATATAAACAGCCAGAAATAATTATGAAAAGCCTGATAAAGCCAAAAATAGGGATATTGAAGATAACCTAAGGAAAAAAGAAATAAAATACCATAAATACCAATTCCCAGTTGAAGCAAACCAAAATACATTGCTAAATTCTTTATCTTATCAACCTTTCTCGCCATCAAATAACTTCCTAAGGCCAAGCCAGCCATAAAAGCACAAAGCATAGTTGCCACTGCGTAAACTGTTGAGCCAAAAATAAGAGAGAGCATTCTGGTCCAAACCACCTCATAAATCAAAGCAGCCATGCCAGAAAGCCCAATGGCTATTAAAATAACATTTCTAAAGCTTAAAAATTTCTTCATATTATTATTATATCGCAAAAAATAGTTTTATTCAAAAATATTTTCTCTTATTGGCATTGTGTTCGTCTAAAGTTTCAGAAAATATTGTATTGCCTGTTTCTGGGTCAGTCAGGAAAAAATTATAGTCGGTTTCTTTAGGATAAATAGCGGCTTTAATTGCTGAAAGACCTGGATTATTTATTGGGGTTGGTGGTAAACCAATGTTTGTATAGGTATTATAGGGAGATTTAATCCGAGTATCTTCAATAGAATATCGCCACTTATCTATTCCTAAAATATAAGCAATAGTAGCACAGGATTGTAAAGGATAATTGATTTCTAATCTCTTCCAAAAAATGCCTGCAACAATAGCCCTGTCTTCATCGCTGATTACCTCTTTTTCTATTAAACTTGCCATAATTAAAATATTATAAAGAGTTTTACCTTGTTTCTCTATTTCTCTTCTTAATTTCTCCTCTACTTCTCTATCAAAATTGTTTCGCATTTTCTTAATTATCTCATCAATTGATACTTCCCTGTCAAAATAATAAGTGTCAGGAAATAGATACCCTTCCTCTTCCTGAGGTAATTTTTCTCCAGCCTTAATAAGCCCTAAAGCATATAATCGTTCTTCTATCTTTTTATTTGACCAACCCTCAGGAATGGTTACTTTTACCCAATCCTTAATTACATCTCCTTCAAGTATTTTTTTGGCAATTTCTGAAATAGACATAGCAAGACTTAGATTATAACCTCCGGCCTGAAGTTTTGTTGATTTACCCCTAAGCCAAATATAATAAAAAAAGACCCATTTACTCCTAATTAATCCTTGGTTTTTAAGATTTTCAGCAATTTTTTCTGAACCTTGTCCTTTTTCAACAACAAAAATTTTTTCTTCTGTATCTTTGCTTAAGGGAGTTTCTATTTGATAAGCAAAAACAAACAAAGCAATAAAAAAAAGCAATAAACAACCAATAGTGATTATTAGAAATTTTTTATTTTTAATTAGTTTTAATATTTTTTTCATACCCTGACGATTAGCCCTCAATTAAAGGCACAAAAGCAAAACCAGGAAATTCTCTCTGGTCAAACTTCTTGTCTGATTTTTTAATTAAAAGCCAAATACTGTCTTTAATTGGTGTTACTATTCTTCCTCTAATTCTTAATTGCTCTTTCCATTTTTTGGGTATTTTTTCTGCAGACGCTGCTGCCACGATTTTGTCAAAAGGCGCTTGTTCTTCTAATCCTTTGCTGGCATCACCCTCAACAAATTTTACAATCCCCTTTTTCAAAAAGTTATATTTAGCTACATTTTCTCTGCCAAAAATCACTAATTCTGGAATTCTTTCCACTGCAAAAACCTTACCTTTTTGTCCTACACAGTGAGCTAAAAGAGCGGTTTGCCAACCAGAACCAGCTCCAATATCCAAAATTCTCTCTCCTGGCCTGGGCTGAAGCAACTCAAGCATAAAAGCCACAGTCAAAGGCTGGGAAATAGTTTGACCACAACCAATTGGCAAAGGAGCATTTATATCTGCTTCACTTTTCAAGGATTCCGGCACAAAATCTTCCCTTTTAATGGTTTTAAAGGCCTCAATTATCAAGGGTGTTCGCAAATACCCTTCTTTTATTAATTTTTCTATTAATTCTTCCATGTCTTTATTATAAGCAAAGCTTCTAATTACTTCATTCGGTTGAAATAAGGATGAACCCTTATTTCTCCCTCACTAGTAATTATAACATATTTACTATTGACTTTTAAATATAATGGATATATAATGGAAATAGATTTATAAGTCGAAATGCCTTAGTTTAATTTGTCAATTAAAATAAGTAGAGCGGCTTAAGGATCATTCAAGGTCGCTTTTTATTTAATTCGTAAATAGATTCGTTGTATGGAACCCAAAAAATTTGATGACCGTCAAAGAGGAGATTTTCCTCCCCGAAAGATGGTCCAAGGAAACTGGAAATGTGCTGACTGTGGAACAGAAATAACTGAACTCCCTTTTGAGCCAGCTGCAGATAGACCAATTTATTGTAGAGAGTGCTGGTCCAAAAAAAGATCTCAAAGATTCGAAAGATAATCATAGAATGATAAAAAACCTCGTGATACTCTCATGAGGTTTTTTATTTCTCTTGCAGGTCCGCCAGGGCTTGAACCTGGAACCTCTGGTTTTGGAGACCAGTGCTCTGCCAATTGAGCTACGGACCCATAATCACTTTTTACTTTCTTTATGTAAAGTATGTTTTCTGCACCATTTGCAGAATTTTTTTAATTCTAATTTTTTCTCGATGGTTTTTTTATTCTTTCGAGTATAATAATTGATACGCTTGCATTTCTCACAAGCTAATTTTGTCATAAACTCTTTCTTCATGAAGCCCAGAAGCGGATTCGAACCGCTGACCTCGTCCTTACCAAGGACGCGCTCTAACCAACTGAGCTATCTGGGCAGAATGGGCCGGGCAGGATTCGAACCTGCGTAGTCCAAAGGACGCCAGATTTACAGTCTGGTGCATTTAACCGCTCTGCCACCGACCCAGAGAAGCCCATGGACGGATTCGAACCGCCGACCGACTGTTTACAAAACAGTTGCTCTAACCACTGAGCTACATGGGCATTTATTTAACCTTTTTTCTTTTTTTAATCCTTTCTCTTAACTTATCAGCTCTTTTAGCTAAAAAGTTATCGAGCTTTAAAAGAATAATTTTGCTTTTTCTTAAAAACTTTTCTGTCCTGGGAATCACTGTTTCGTGTAAAAATTCACTGGCTTCTACTTTTTCTTTTGCTTTTCCTAATTGTTTACGAATATTTTCATAAATCATATCCCCTTTTTCGCTGCGACGCGGGTGTTCTAAAAGAGCTGGGATTTTGCGAAAAATAAAAAACAAAATTCCCAAAACAGCTAAAATAAAAATGATTTGAAAAATAATAATAATCATAATTATAACTGGTATCTTGTAAATTTGCCTATTTTAATATTCTCGCCTAATTTAGTAATTTTTTCATTAATTAGGTCCTTAACTGTAATTTCTTCATTTTTAACAAAGGGTTCCTTTAATAAGCTTTTTTCATCTTCTGAATCCAAAGCAGCAACGTGCATGGCTAAATCATGGGCCAGTTCTTTAAACTCTTCATTGCGAGCTACAAAATCAGTCTCGCATTTTAATTCTAACAAAACCCCGATTTTTTTATTGCTATGGATATAGGCCTCAATAATCCCCTGTCCTACTTCTCTTCCTGATTTTTTCATAGCTATAAGCTGGCCTTTTTTCTGTAAAATTTTTAAGGCCTTTTTCTCGTCTCCTTTTGCTTCAATTAGGGCTTTTTTGCAATCCATCATTGAGGCATTTGTTTTATCTCTGAGTTGTTTTACTTGATTAGCTTTTATCATGTTTTTACTGCTTCATTAATTTTATCTAACATAAATTTTAAAGCTGAAATAGCATCATCATTTGAAGGAATTGGATAATCAATTAAAGAAGGATCGCTATCAGTATCAACTAAAGCAATAATGGGAATATTTTTTCTCCTGGCTTCTCTAATAGCGCTCGTCTGCTCTTTTGCGCTTAAAACTAAAATTGCTTCAGGTAGTTTCTCTAATTTTTTTATGCCTTCAAATTTCTTTTTTAATCTTTCAATTTCCTCGTCAATTTTTTGCTGCTCTCTTTTGGTATATTTTTTAAGCTCTCCTGATGATTTCTTTCTTTCTAAATCCAATAAATGCTCAACTCTTTTCCTAATAGTATTAAAATTAGTCAATAATCCACCAATCCAACGGGAAATGACATAAGGCATTTTGCATTTTTTAGCTGTTTCCTCTAGTAAATTCTGGGATTGAGGCCGGGTACCAATAAAAAGAATTTTACCTTTTTCCTTAACTATTTCTTTTATAAAATTAAGGGCTTTATCAAGCTGCTCCATTGTCTTTTCCAAATCAATAATATAGATATTGTTTCTTAAAGCAAAAATATAGGGTTTCATTCGAGCATTCCAGCTTGATTTTTTATGACCAAAATGAACACCGGCTTTAAGCATTTCTTCAGCCAAAGCCGTGGAAACTATTGACTTATTCTTTACTTTAGGCATAGAATTATAGTATCATATATGAAAAAAAATATCCACCCTAAATACTATCCAAATACTTTAATTCACTGCGCTTGTGGAAAAACTTTTAAAATTGGTTCAACTAAACCAGAAATGCAGACTGAGATTTGTAGTGCTTGCCATCCTTTTTATACGGGTCAGGAAAAAATTATTGATACCGCTGGAAGAGTGGAAAAATTTAGAAAACGATTAGAGAAAAAGCGACTATGAACAAAAACGTAATAATTGAAATCCGGGCAGGAGCAGGCGGCAATGAAGCCGCTTTGTTTGCTGCTGATTTATATAGAATGTATACTCGTTTTGCTGAAAAACAGGATTGGCGAACTAAACTATTAAATACTAATCGTTCCAGTTTAAAAGGTTTTAAAGAAGTGATTTTCCAAATTAATGGCGCGGATGTTTATTCTAAATTAAAACAAGAAGCTGGAGTTCATCGGGTTCAAAGAATACCAGAAACTGAAAAAAGCGGCCGGGTTCACACTTCTACTGCCAGTGTTGCGGTTTTGCCTCAAGTGGAAAGCAAGGAAATAGAAATTAAACCAAGTGATATTAAAATTGATACTTTTCGAGCTTCAGGACCTGGTGGTCAAAATGTAAATAAGCGCTCAACAGCAATTCGGCTCACTCATATTCCTACTGATATTGTCATTAATTCTCAAAATGAAAGAAGTCAGGCTGATAACAAAGAAAATGCATTAAATATTTTGCGCTCCAAATTATATCTTTTAAAAACAGAACAAGAACTAAAAAAAATAGGCCAGGAAAGAAAAGCCCAAATCGGAACAGCTGACCGTTCAGAAAAAATCCGAACATATAATTTCCCCCAAGACCGCATCACCGACCACCGCATTAAAAAATCCTGGTACAATCTCGAAAAAATCTTAGACGGCAACCTAAATCCAATAGTCAAAAAGTTTCAGAAATAAAAACTGCCCGCAAGGGCAGTTTTTTAACGGCTCACGTATCTGAGCCGTTAAAATCTTATTCTTGTTCGAGTATGTCTACTTCTCTCTGAAATTGGGCAGCTAAGGCCATTACCTGGTCGCCGTAGAAAGCAAGGTAGGGTTTACTCCAGTTAGAGCCAGCCAAATAAATCATGGCTGATTTCCATTCTATATCATAGGTTTGTTGGTTAGCTCCTTTATTAACTAAATAAAGAGCAGCAGCTACAAAAGCATCTTTAACATTCCATGGCGAAGGCGGATTATTTCCAGTAATTTCAATTACTCGGGTCTCATAACCCAACCAAGTGGCTGGCAAAAATTGGGCTGGTCCCATTGCTCCTCCCCAGCCATACCAAACTTTTTTAGAAACTGGGTACTTATCAGGACTAATCCCTAATTTATCACAAATTTCAATATAATACTTTCTTTGGCTGGGTTTCATATCTACCCGCCAACTTCCAGTGCCAATATTTCTGCCCAAACCTGATTCCCGACTCAAAATAGCTAAAAGAAAAGCAGGCCTAATACCAGTATAAATAGAAGCAAATTTAGCAAATTTATAAGCATCTTCAAATCTTATTTCTCCATCAGCAATTATTCCTTTCAAAAAATAAAGCCGGTTTTTAATTACCTCTATATCAAGCTCGGTTTTTTGAACTAATTGAGAAAATAGATGCTCTTGACCCTTGGTTTGATCCAAAAGGGTCTTTCTTTGTTTCTTGTTACCTTCTAAAGATAATCTCTGTTCGTCTTGAACAAATCTCAAAGCAATTTGTTCCTCTTTCTGTTCATTAAGAGTGGCTTTTTCCTGCTCTAAATGTTTTTTCAATTCGTAAATTTCTTTAAGAGTTTCTTGAATTTGGCTTTGAAAATTTTCTAATGAACGAAGCTCTGATAAAAAATCAGAAAGCTGGTCCCTGCCCAAAATTATTTCCAAAAAAGAAACATCATCATATTTACTAATTTCTCTAATAAGTTCAGATAGGGCTGTTTTTTCCAAATCAACCCGTCTCTCAATTTCTCGGATAGCTGCTTCTTTTTGTTCTATTTTTATATTTAAATTTTGAATAACTAAATCAATCCGCTGAATTTCTAATTCTGTTCTGCTTATCTGACCATCTAAAATAGCAATTTCTGTTTCAAGAGTTCTGGCTTTTTCTTGGTTGGTCTGGATATTAGCTCTATATTTGCTAATTTTATCTTCTAGTTCTTTAATTTTTGCTTCCATTTCTTCCTCTTCTTCCTTGGAAATCACATCAACTGCTAAAATCGGCTTAATAAAAGCAAAATTAAAAGCCAGCAAGCTGGCCAAAACAGCAAAAGATATTAAAATGTTCAATTTTTTGAGTTTAAACATTATTGCTTTTTTCCACCTTCGCCAGAGGCTTCGGTGGATTTCGCCTTCTCCTCTTTGGGAGAAGGCTCAACTTCTTTACCCTCTATAGCCTCATCGACAGAGGGCTCGCCCTCTACTGCTTCCTCTGGTACTTCCTCTTCTGGTTTTTCTTCTAGTTCTTCTAACTCTTCTTTGGTTCGAGGCGCAGCCACTGAAGCAATGGTTTCTTCTGAGTCTGCTAAAACTTTTACTCCTTCTGGTAATTTCAAATCCTTAATCTTAATATGATCATCAAAGGTTTCTAAACCAGAAATATCAACTTTAAGCTCGCGAGGTAAATCTTTAGGCAAGGCCTCAACCCCTACTTCGGTTATACTTTTTATCAAGGTTCCTTCTAATTCTTTAACAGCCGGGGCTTCGCCCTCAAAAACCAAAGTCACTTCAGCAGTAATTGCCTTATCCATTCGAACTTGGTAAAAATCAATATGAATAAATTTATCATTAACTGGATCTTTAGCAATATCGTGAATTAAAACATTCTTCGCCTCATTTCCAATTTTGAGCTTAATTATAGTGCTCTCCCCTGCTTCTTCAAAAACTTTTTTAAATTCTTGATAATCAACTTGAATTGAAATATTTTTCTGCCCAGCGCCATAAACAATAGCTGGAATAAACCCTTTTTCTCGAAGGGTTTTTAATTTATTCCCAGTTGCTTCTCTGTTTTGGGCATTCAGTTCTATATCTTTTATCATATCCGTTAGTTTAGCAAAATTATATTCTAAAATCAAATAAAAAAAGAGGGGCTGATTAGCAAATTGCTTCTCAGCCCAATTTTAGGATTAGAGCTTTAGAGCTTGTTATCTTTGAGGTTCAACGAATAATATCAGGGCCTTGGTCCAACTTCCCAGAACAGGGGGATAGCCTGGTTCTAATATGGGACAAGCGCAATAAATATTGACATCGTATTCTCTCTCAACCTCTTCTATGGCCTCTTTAAATACTTCCGTAGCAGAACGGCGTTCATCGAGAGCCTTTGGATCTAATTCTGTAAGAATTGGTTCGTATATCTGCTCTACAATAATAATCCGCCCGGGTTCAAATACTTCAATTCTATAATCTTTTCTCTCAGAAGTCTTCGCTTTTGCTATAGCTACATTACCAGCCCTGACAACCATGACAATAAAAACCCCTACTAGGATTATTAAGAGCCATAATTTTCCTTTTTTAATCATTCTTAACCTCCTTTCATATTAATCTTAGGTACAAATTAAGCCAAACCCTCCTTATTTGATTTGGCTTCTATCATATTAAATCAAGCTCAATAAAAAGTCAAGGGAAAAAACCCTGCCCCCGCCCCTGCTGGGATAAAAATTTATTGGGTGAGGCTAACGGAGTGAGACGTTTGATTTAGTTCAACTTCTGAAATTGATTATAAAACTGATAAATGTCTAAACCTTATTTTGACTGCCAAACAATTTTATCTTTTCTTCAACTATCTTTTTCATGGCTTCAACTGATCGAGCAAGAATTTTATAAGGCTTAACTTCCTCTGGATGTTCTTTAATTGTTTCTTTTAATTCCTCGCTATAAGCAATTCTTAATTCAGTATTGATATTTACTTTAACTACGCCTAATTGAATTGCTTTTTTAATATCTTTTTCTGGCGTTCCAGAGCCGCCATGAAGAACTAAAAATGTATTTGGCACGGCTTTCTGTATCTCTTGTAATTTATCTAAATATAATGGAGGGTTTTCTCTATCGCTCTCCACGCCGTGAATATTACCAATAGCAATGGCTAAACTATCAATTCCTGTTTTTTCAACAAATTCTTTTGCTTGGTCTGGCTTGGTTAAATCCTCGGGCTTAATCTCTATTTTCTCGTGAATTTCTGACCCGCCTCGCAAATAACCCATTTCCCCTTCAACTAAAATATTCTTATTTTTAGATTTAGCATAATCAACTACTTGCTTGGTAATTTTAACATTCTTTTCAAAATCTAATCCTGAACCATCAAAATGAACTCCTGTATATCCAGCATCAACTGCCTCTTTAATACTCTCAAAGGTTTTACAATGGTCAGCATTTAAAATTATCGGTAGGCCTGCCTCGCCGATGAGGCGAGTTTGTTCTTGCCAACTTATTACTAAAGCCACGGCTTGTTTTATACCAATAAACTTTCTTTCGCTTTCTGATGTGCCAATAATTATTGGTGATTTTAATTCTTGAGCAACTTCAACTATTGCTTTAATTTGCTCATCAGTAGAAGCATTAAACTGCCCTACTGTGTATTTGCCCTCAAGGGCTTTTTTCATTATTTCAATTGCTTTCATAAACTAATAAAACCCTTATCAAAATTCTCAATCACTAATTTTTCTAAATTTTCATCACTCATATATTCTCTAAAAATCTTATTCCAAAGCGCCTCTTGTTGATGGTAAAGATATTTAATCTGACCTTTATCTTTAACCAAAGACATTATTGCATCAATTAAATCAAAACTAACCAAAACTTCTTTTCCGGTTTTTGACTTGAAAAAACTTCCTACCCAATCTAAATCCTCCCAAAAACCTAAATCTAATTCCTTAAATTTCCTGCTTAAATTAGCCATATCTCGTCCTGCTTTTTTCCAATGAATAGCCTCTGGATTAACGTGGGGAATAAACAATCGGGAGTCATTTTCATTGTGCTTGGCTAAATATTGTTGAACAATCATCCAATTCATCCCCCTCGACTCCGCTCGGGGCAAGCCCTCTAAAACATCGCCCCTTAATAAAGCACAAAGTTTTTTGCCAAAATATTCTTCTTTGGCATATTTTCTAATCAAATTGCAATAAAAATCCAATTCATGAAGATAATGAAGAATTAGAGAAAACACTCTCATTGTTTCGCCTGGCGTATCTATTTTTAAAGGAATTATAAATAACACACCCAATTCTTTAAGGTGGCTAACATTATGATATTTCTTCTTTACAAACTTTTCAGCAACTTTCAACCATTTTCCATCCAAGACTAAAACTTTGACTTTCCTTTGTTCAAAATCCTCTGAGCTTAAATTTTTATAGGCTTTATCAAAGGTTTGATGCATCCATTCGTTTGATTCGACAAATCTCAAAGCGCTAAATACTTGAAATAAATCTTCTTTGCTTAAAAGTTCCTTTACGTTTTTGTATCCTAATGCTTTTAAAATATTCTGCGGCGGGCTGTTTTCCAAAATTTTCTGGGCTATTTCTTTTTTGAGTACAAATAACGGTTTTATATCAGCCAATTCTAAAGCAAACTTAAAAAGAATATCCAAGCCCTCTTTGGTTACTCCATCTGGCTTACCAAAAAGATTATAAATCGCCTCGTCAATTCTTTTTAATTTATTAATAATAGCTTTGTATAACTGTTCAGCATCGTGGTTGTTCAAATTAAAAATCTGAAGTGCCATTTTAATCCTTTTTTCATTTTCATTTATAACCTTTTCTATCACCTTCTTCTTGCCCGTAATTTGCTCCATCTTTTCCTCCATTTCTAAAATTGTTTCTGGCTTAGTTCTTAAAATTTTAGCTAATTTTTCCTGACTGGTCATAATTTAGTTTTAGTAATTTTTAGTCCTTTCCATTGTTTGTCCTTAAATTGAGTCCTGGTTAATATACCGTTTTTAGCTCCGAAATGTTCAACAATTGATGTTCCATTGGCAGTTCCTAATCTAATTGCTTGTTCAATTTTATTAGTATGTATTAATCCTGCTACAAAGCCGCTTCCAAAAGCATCGCCTGCACCAGTCCTATCAACGTGTCTTTTTTCCTTAAATATTCCTGCTTGATAGATGTATTTACCATCAGAAGCAACTACACCTTTTGGTCCTTTGGTCATTACGACAATACCTGGAACATATTTATCTAATTTTTTGAAAATTTCTTTTTCTTTATTGTATGGCAAACCAACTAACCTAGCTGCTTCTTCATTGTTTAATTTAAAAACATTAAGTTTGGATAAAACAGGTCTTAATTTTTTTAATCCCATATTTAACTGCGAAGAACTCGGGTCTAAAGCAACTTTTATTTGGTTTTTCTTAGCAAAATTTACTATTGGCAAAAGGGTTTTTGCTGATTTACCTGAAAGACCAGAAATATAGAACCATTTTGTTTTGAGTTTGCTAAAAGGTATGTCTTTTTTTTCCAATTCATGAGAAGCGCCTCGATAAACCAAAATGGTTCTTCCGCGCGCTGAAACTGAAAGAACAATAGAATGGGGCGTATTTTTATTTTTATCTATAGTAAGAAAACTTTTAATTCCTAATTTGTCTAATTCTTCTTTTATTGTTACACCGCCAGGATCATCTCCAATTCGACCCACATAAGCAGTTTTAAAGCCTTGTTTATTAAAAGTAGCAGCACTATTGGTTCCTCCACCACCAGTGGAGAAAAATAATTCATCAACTTTTATTTTTGAACCCAAATCTAAACAAAGGCCCTGACCAGTAATAAATCTTTTGTCTTTAAGGGCCTTGAAATTCTTACTTTTAACAAACAGGTCTCTAACTGCTGAACCAAAAGTTATAACATCGAACATATTATTTTCTTTTAATAGCCTTTTTTACTGCTTTCATTATACTGTCAACACCGAGGCCAAAGTGTTCAATTAATTCGTCGGGTTCGCCACTTTCGCCCCATCTGTCTTGAACACCAACCATCTCAATTGGCACTGGGTTAGTTTTGCTCAAAACCTCTGCCACGGCTGAACCCATACCACCCATTACTTGATGCTCTTCAACCGTAACAATAACTTTTGTCTCCTGGGCAGCTTTAATAATGGTCTTCTCATCCATTGGCTTAATTGTATGATTATTTATCACTCTGACATCAATCCCCTGCTTTGATAACCTTTCTGCAGCAATTAAACAATTATAGACGAGGGGGCCACAACCGATTATTGTTACATCTTTGCCGTTTCTAAATATTTCTGCTTTGCCAATTTTAAATGGCGTCTTGGGAGTAGTAAAAACAGGAGTTGCTTCTCGAGCAAATCTCAAATAAACCGGTCCTTTATGCTTAGCTGCGGCTAAAGTAGCTTTTTTAGTTTCAACAGAATCGCAAGGAGCTAAAACCACCATACCGGGCAAACAACGCACAATAGCAATATCTTCTAATGCTTGATGGCTCATTCCGTCGGGACCTACTGAAACACCGGCATGGGCTCCGGTTAATTTTACATTAGCATTATTTTGACCAACCAAAACCCTGATTTGACTCCAATTAACACCAGGACAAAAAACAGCATAAGTTGAAACAAAAGGAATTTTACCAGAAAGAGCCAAACCGACTGCTAATCCCATCATATTTTGCTCAGCAATACCGGTTTCAATAAATCTTTCTGGAAAAGCATCTCGAAACATTCCGCTCTTTGTAGAATCACTTATATCTGCACAGAGAACCACCACCTGTGGATTTTTTTTCCCAAGTTCAACTAATCCCTCACCATAGCCTTGACGAGTAGGAATTGCTTGTAATTTTTTCTTCTCTATTAAATTTTTGACTAATGTTTTATTCATCTTCACTTTTTATTTTCCCTCCTAAGGTTCTCAATTCTCTTAAGGCCTTTCTAGCTTCCTCGGGCTTAGGGACTTTGCCGTGCCAGGAATACTCCCATTCCATAAATTCAATTCCTTTACCAGGAATAGTATGACAAATAATCATTACTGGTTTTTCAAAAATTGCTTTAGCCTGATTAATGGCATCAACAATTGCTTCAATATTATGACCATCAACATCAATCACATGCCAATTAAATGCTTCGTATTTCTTCCTTAATGGTTCTAAAGGCATTACATCTTCTGTATAACCATCTATTTGAATATTGTTACGGTCCATTATAAAAGTTAGATTATCCAATCGATGTTTAGCTGCAAACATTACTGCTTCCCATGTTTGTCCCTCGTCTTGCCCGCCGTCGCCAACTAAACAATAAATCTGGTTTCTTTTTTTGTCCATTTTAAAAGCATAGGCCATGCCAACAGCTACTGAGGTATTATGAGCGACTGGACCGCCACTACTCTCAATACCTGGCAAAGTTCCTCGGTGAGGATGACCCTGAAGAGAAGAACCCAATTTTCTTAATGTTGCTAATTTGGCTACTGGAAAATAACCAGCCCTAGCTAAAGTAGCATACTGAACGGGACAAATATGGGCATTGGATAAAACCACTATATCTCGATCAGTTAAGCTTGGTTTTTTGGGGTCGTGCTTTAAAGCCCCACTAAAATACAAGACAGTAAAAACATCAGCCATGCCCAAAGGACCGGCTGAATGACCTGAACCAGCTTTAACTAACATTTTAATAATGTCCTGCCTAATAGTGCAGGCCATTTTATCCATTTGTTTTAGATTCAATGTTTTCATTTTTTTAGACTCTCTATTGCTTGTTTAATGTCTTTACTTTTAAAAATATAGGTTCCGGCACAGATTAGATTAGCTCCTGCATTAATAACTTTTTTAGCATTTTCTGGATTAATACCACCATCTACTTCTATATTACCATCGGGCCACATTCCACGCAAAGTTTCAATTTTAGTCAAAACCTCATCTTTAAACTCTTGCCCGCCTTTACCAGGATTCACAGTCATTATTAAAACCAAATCTAAATCTTTTTTACCCCGTCCCCTTGTGGTGCGGGGTAAAAGGGGATTAACTACTTCTATGCTAGTTTCTGGATTAATAGCTAAACCAATTTGTTTGTTTTTGCTCCGAGCTCTTTTAATCAAATCTTCTATATTATTAGAAGCTTCGTAATGAATTATTACCCTATCAACAACATCTAACCAATTATCAATCACCTCTCCTGGTTTCTGAATCATTAAATGAGCTTCTAATTTAACTCTTTTTTCAAATCCTTTTAGGTCTTGGGGGTTGCGCCAACTTATTTTATCAACAAAAACACCATCCATAATGTCCAACTGAACCCATTTAACGTAATTTTCAACCTTTCTAATTCTTTCTTTAACTTCCTTAAAACTCTTTACTAAAATTGTAGGAATAATTTCAATCATTCTCTTTCTATTTCTCTAATTTTATCCAATCTTCTGCTGTATCTCTCTTTTCTAAAAAATTCTGTCTCTAACCAGGCCTTAATTATTTTCTTAACATTTTTCCAAGAAACAACATGAGCTCCTAAGCATAAAACATTGGCATCAAGATGTTCTCGGGATTGGATAGCAATTTTCTTGGTTGTGGCATTAACTGCCCTAATTCCTCTCAGTTTATTGGCTGCAACGCACATACCTAAGCCATTGGTGCAAATTAAAATTCCTTTTTCCTTTGTTTTCTTCACTCTCTTAGCTACTTCAAAGGCGTAATCAGTAAAATCATCTCTTGGTTCAAATTTTAAATTACCCAAATCTTCATATTTGACTTCGAGTTCGTCTAAAAATTTTTTAATTTTTTCCTTATAGGAAAAACCGCCGTGATCAGCGCCTAAATAAATCATGCTTTTTTACCAATATATTCAGCAAACTCGGCTAATCGACAAGCATAGCCCCACTCATTATCATACCAAGCTAAAACTTTAACCAAATTCTTATTTTCAACTCTTGTCATTTGGCTATCAATAATAGCTGAATAAGGATTACCAATAAAATCAGTTGAAACCAAGGATTCGTCTTCAACTGATAAAATTCCTTTTAACTTTTTCTGGCTGACTTGTTTAAAAATCTTATTAACCTTCTCAACTGTTGTCTGTTTTTTAACCTGAGCAACAAAATCAATTAAAGAAACATCAATTGAAGGAACCCTAACAGCAATACCATCTAATTTTCCTTTTAATTCTGGCAAGACCTGAGTCACTGAAATAGCAGCACCAGTAGTAGTTGGCACGATATTAACTGCTGCTGCTCGTCCCCTTCTTAAATCCTTATGAGGACCATCAACTATTTTCTGGGTACTGGTATAGCTATGGATGGTTGTCATCAAAGCTTTTTCTATTTCAAAATTATCATTAATTACTTTAGCTACTGGCACTAATGCATTAGTTGTGCAAGAGCCCATAGAAAGCACATGCTCTTTGCCTGGATTATACTTTTCTTCATTGGCGCCCAAAATATAAGTTGGCACTTCTTTGTCTTTACAGGGCGCGGAAACAATGACTTTTTTTGCCCCTGCCTTAAGATGTTTTTCGGCTCCTTGGAAATCAGCAAAAAGGCCAGTGCATTCAAGAACAACGTCAACTCCCAGTTTTTTCCAAGGCAATTTAGTTGGATCTTTTTCAGCTAAAACTGGATAAGTTTTTCCAGCAACTTTAATCGCTTTGTTTGTATGACTAACTTGCTTATTGTAAATACCATAAACAGAATCATATTTTAAAAGATGAGCCAAAGTTTTAGTGTCAGTTAAATCATTAATAGCCACCACCTTAAGATTTTTGTGGTTTTCTATTATTCTTTTGAAGGTTGGGCGTCCAATTCGCCCAAAACCATTTATCGCAATCTTTATCATATATTTATATTATATCACTTTTTCTTTAAATAATTAAACGCTCCTAATACAGCGATTGCTGCTTCGGAACAGGCAGTAATAATTTGTCTAAATTCATTTGAACCAGTAGTAACATCACCAGCAGCCCAAACACTCTTGATATTAGTTGCTTGAGCTTTGTCTACTTTAATATATCCTTTTTTATCGGTTTTTATTCCTAATTCTCTAATTAAAAAAGTATTAGGTACAACGCCCGCTTCAACCAAAAGCCCATTAATTTCTAATTCTTTCTTATTATCTAAAACAATTTTTTCTAATCTATTCTTTCCTTTTAAATTAATAACATTTGCTTTGTAAATTATTTTTACATTTTCTAATTTCTTAATTCTATTTACCCAAATAGCATCAGCTCTTAATTTAGCTTTTCGATAGATTAAATAAACTTTTCTCGCCTCTTTGGCTAACATTACAGCACTCATTACTGCTGCATTGGCTCCGCCAATTATTGCTATGGTTTTGTTTTTAATTAAAAAAGCGCTGTCATCTATGCGATAACTAACGCCTTTGTGTTCAAATCTTTCAACGTTTTTAATATCTAATTTCTTTGTTTCGGTGCCAAAAGCCAAAATTATTGTTTTAGCTTGATATTTATTCTTATTGGAAATAATTTTAAAAATCTTACCTGACTTATTTATTCCTTCTACTCTTTCTTTTTTAAAAGGGATTTTTAAATATTTTTGATGGGCTAAAAATTTTTTGGTTAATTCTTTACCAGAAAGATTAAAAATTCCTGGGTAATTCTCTATTTTATAAGCAGCATTAACTAATCCTCCTGTTTTCTCTCCAATTATCAAACAATCTAAACCAAAATTTTTTGCATAAATACCAGCTGTAATCCCAGCTGACCCAGCACCGATTATAATCAGGTCGTAAACCTTCATATTATTTTCCTTTTAAGTAATCATAAACTGCTAAGGCGGATTTGGCGCCCTCGCTACCAGCAATCACGATTTGTTCGTATTTAACATCAGTAATATCACCAGCAGCAAATAAACCAGAAGTTTTTGTATTACCACATCTATCAACTTTTATTTCTCCTATTTCATTAAACTCTACCAATCCTTCGGCAAAACCTGCTTTGGGCACCATACCAATAGCTATAAAAACTCCTTGAATCTTTATTTCTGTATCTTTACCAGTATCTCGGTTTTCATAAACCAAGCTTTCTACAAAACTTGTTCCTTTAATTTCTTTAACAGCTACATTGGTATAAAATTCTATTTTGTTGGTTTTTTCTAATTTTTCTCGGCTTGTTGAATCACCCCGCATCTCCTCTAAAAACTCTAAAATATAGATTTTTTTGGCATATTTAGTTAAATCCAAAGCAGCATCAAAACCAGCATTTCCCCCTCCAATCACTGCTACTTCTTTATCTTTAAACATCGGGGCATCACAGGTAGAACAAATACTCACTCCTTTGCCTTTTAATTCCTCTTCGCCAGGAATATTCAAAGCTCGAGGAATCTTACCAGTCGCTATTATAACTGTCTTGGCTTGATATTCTTCGTCTTTGTCATCTCTGACCAGAAAATTATCATTCTTTTTTTCTAAATTAATTACTTCTCTATCTTCTCTTATTTCTATTTCAAATTCTTTAAGATGCTCTACTATTTTATTCATTAAATCATTTCCGGAAATGGATTTTTCACCCGGCCAATTTTGAATATCTGAGGCTTTAATTATCTGTCCGCCCCATTCTTTAGTAATTAAAAGGGTATTTAGTTTTTTCCGAGCAGCGTAAATACCAGCAGTTATACCGGCTGGCCCGCCACCAATAATAATTAAATCAAACATATTACTCAGTAATTTTTAATAATTTTTTAATTCTTTCCTGGTCAAAACCAACTACAATCTGACCATCTATTTCAGCTACCGGTACGCCCATTTGGCCTGATTTTTTAATCATTTCATCTTGAGCAACTTTATCTTGAGAAACATCAATGTCCTCAAATTCAATATTATGCTTTTTTAAAAAATTTTTTAGAGTAACACAAAATGGACAACTTGGTGTGCTAAATACTTTTATTGTCATAGTCCAATTATTTCTATAAATTTATTCATTACCTCGTCAAGTTTTTGTCTTAGTCCCTGTATTAAATTTTCTTTTTTCTGTTCTATTGCTTTCCTAAGAGCTTTTTCTAATTTTTCTTTGGCTTTATCCAAATAAGATTTAGAAGCTTGCTTACCTTTTTCAACTAAATCCCATCTTCCCTTTTTTATCATTTGACTAATCTCATAAGCCCTCCTTTCAGCAAAATCTTTATATTTCTCTGCCTTTTTCTCAGCATTAAAAGTAAAAAACAAAATTATCTTCTCATACCAGATTTTCAAAAAATAAAAAGTATTGTCAGGCATTATTTTTGACTCCAATAATTTATCAAGAAAAGCTGCCTGGACATTGTTAGCTGAAAAGGAAAAAGTAAAAATGAGTATTAAAATAAGTATTTTTTTCATACTTTAATTATAGCATCTTTTAAGGCTTCGGTAACCAATTGAGCACAATGGATTTTTAAAGGCGGTAAAACACCAAGCTCTTTAGAAATATCTTGAAAAGAAACTTTCAATGCCTGGTTTAAGGTTCTTCCTTTGACTAATTGACAGATCATATCAGAAGCAGCAATTGCAGCTGCACAACCAAGGGTTTCAAACTTAATATCTTTTATTTTCTTGGTCTTCTTGTCAATTTTCAAATACAAAGTCAATAAATCTCCACAGCGCGGATTGCCTGCTTTGCCAACTACATCAGGATTTTTTATTTTCCCGAAAAATTTGGGTTTAGTGAAATGTTGTAAAACTTTCTTATTATACATATTAGCGACCTGATATTTTTCTTAATCTTTTAATAACTTTTGGCAATGCTTTAAGGAAATAATCTATTTCTTGATTAGTTGTATATTTCCCCAAGCTTACTCTTAAACTAGAATGGGCTTCTAATTCTGGAAGTCCCATTGCCATTAAAACATGAGAAGGTCTTAATTCTCGTGAAGTGCAGGCAGAACCAGTAGAAACAGCAATTCCTTCCTGGTCTAAAGCAATTACCAAGCCCTCTCCCTCAACTCCATTCCAACTAAAATTAGCAATATTAGGCAATCTATTCTCTTTTTTAATTGGTCCGTTTAATTTACTTCCAGAAATTTTTAACACTTCTTTTATCAGTTTGCTTCGCAAACGTTCGATATGTTCGATGTTCGTTAGGCTTGGGATGGTTTGGCCTGTTCGAAATGTTTTAATTTGATTTACGGCTTCGCCAATACCAACTATTCCAGCCACGTTTTCAGTGCCAGCGCGGAGCCCCCATTCATGGTCCCCACCAGTAATTATTGGCTTTATGGGTGTTCCTTCTCGAATATACAAAAGACCAACTCCTTTTGGCCCATAAATTTTATGACCAGAAAGAGTTAATAAATCAACTCCTAAATCATTTACATCTAATTTAAACCAATTAGCTGCTTGAACAGCATCGGTGTGAAAATAGATATTTTTAATTCTTTTAATTGGCTGAACCACTCCTGTTTCATTATTAGCATACATAATTGAAACTAATTTAGTTTTTGGGGTAATGCTTTTTTCTAAATCTTTAATATCAATTAATCCCTCTTTATTAACTGACAAATAAGTTACTTTTATACCTTTGCTCTCGAGATCTTTGCAAGTTTCTAATACTGCTTTATGCTCAATTTTAGTAGTGATTAAATGATCTCCTTTCTTAACCAGTCCTCTAATTGCCAAATTGTCACTTTCTGAAGCAGAACCAGTAAAGACAATCTCTGATGGCTTACAGTTCAAAAATTTAGCCACCTGGATTCTGGCTTTATCAACTGCTTGAACTGCTTCCTGACCAAAAGAGTGAATTGAAGAAGGGTTGCCATATTTGTCTTTCAAATACGGTAACATTGTTTTCAAAACTCTTGAGTCAAGAGGAGTGGTTGCAGCATAATCAAGATATGTCTTTTGCTTCTTCATATTCATATAATTAAGAAAAATAATCCTAAGCCAATTAAAACAATGGCAATAACTTTTTGAACAATAATCTCTTTTTCAAATTGTTCTCTGACTTTGGGGAATTTTTTGAAAAGTAAATAAGCTAAAATCAAAACAAAAACATATTGAAGCCCTTGTAAGGAGTTTGCCAAAGTCACACTTCCCCAGAAAACTGCCAAATACATAAGAAGACCTGCCAAAAGACCCAGAAACCGAGCAGAAAAAAAGGTTTTGATTGTGCCAGCTTTTATTTTCTCTGTTTTCCCAAGTATAAGCTGACGATTTCTTTTCGGAATAAGTAAAGTCAAAGCTATTAAAGCTACTCCTGTCCTTAACCAAATAAGACCTGTAATAAACGGGGCATCTAAAAATATATATTTAGTTATAACCCAAAAAATGGCAAAACACAAAGCTCCAATAAAGGCTAAACCAAAGGCTTTGGGAAAAATTTTTCCTTTTTTAAAAGAAATAGTTAAACCCCCTAAAACCAGCAGGATAAAAGCTAAAATCTGTTGCTTAGCTAAGTGCTCACCTATTAATAAAGCGCTTAATATTAAAATAAATATAGCTATAAAACTACCAACAAAAGGAACTATTCTTGAAACTTCGCCTTTGTTCAGGGCTTTGTAGAAAAAAACCCAACCAGCAACCTGGGCAATGCCAGCCAATAAAACTACACCAAGTTCTAATCTTGAAGGAAAATAAAAACCAAAAGGAACTAAAAACAAAATAACAATACTTAAAACACCAACATAAAAAGCGTAAACAATAGGATACGGCAAAGGGCGAGAAAGAATATATTTATCAGTTATAAAAACCAAGGCATAAAAAAGATGAGCTAAAATTACAATAACTAACCACCACATATTTTTGCATAAACCTTAGAACTGGGTCTTGGTTTACGTTTTAATGTTTTATAATCAATTTCTATTAAACCAAATCTTGGTTTAAACCCTTTATCCCATTCAAAATTATCTAACAAAGACCAATGAAAATAACCCTTAACGTCAATCCCCTGTTTGATTGCCTTACGAATCCAGAATAAATGATTAGTAATAAATTTGGCTCTTTTTTTATCTTTAGCATCAGCCAAGCCGTTTTCAGTAATATAAATAGGTTTTTTATATCTTTTTAAATCTTTTAAAACATGATAAATCCCTTTTGGATAAATTTCCCATCCCAAATCTGAAACTTCCATATGGCGAAATTTTAATATCCCGGATAAAGATTGACGAATATAATAATTAACACCAATAAAATCTTGATAATCTTTGATTTTGTCCAAAAACCAAAGATTTCTACGATAATTAATAAAACTTAAAATCCCGGAAAAAAAGATACTATTTTTAGCAATCCCTGCCTGATTATTAGAAGAAATCTTATGAATTATTTGATAAGATTTTTTATGGGCTGAAAATAATTGCGCTAAAACCTTTTGTGTTTTAAACCAATTCTTCTTAAACGGCGGAAATTTACCTATTAAAAAACTATGGGGAATAAAAATATCTGGTTCATTTATAGTAATCCAAAACTTAACCCCCTTCAAATTTCTAACTACAAATTCAATATATTTAGCAAAATATTCTGGCGATTTTTTATTTAGCCACCCACCTTTTTTAGCAAACCAGACAGGCAGTGTCCAGTGATATAGAGTAACAAATGGCTCTAATCCTCTGTCTTTTAATGCTTTAACAACCTTTTTATAATGCTCAATTTCTTTTTGATTAAATTTGCCTTGTTCTGGTTCAATGCGCGCCCACTCAATTGAAAATCTATGGGCGTTATTATTCATTTTCTTAGCTAAATCAAAATCTTGTTCAAATCTATTATAATGGTCACAAGCTTTCCCAGCATCATATTTTTTACCTGCTTCTGACCAATCATTTTTAATCCCTCCTTCTACTTGGTAAGCTGAAGTTGCTGTTCCCCAATAAAAGTTTTTTGGAAACTTTTTCACAATTGAATTAATAAAATACGATTATAATCATCAATTAAAATTTCTTCTGTTTCTCTTGTTTTTATATTCAATCTCATTAATTTAACATCGTTAGCTTGTTCTATTTTTTCCAAAAAATATAAATATTTATTTCCAGAATCTGTGGTCAATTGACTAATATAGCTCCCTGTGTATATTGCATCATCAGTCTCTTTTCTAAGATTAACCAAGTGGATTGTTTCTCTGGTTCCTTCTTTCTTAAGAACTTCCTGTTCAGTATAAAAGAAAGATTCCTCATTATTAAGCCACAATCTATCGCTAATTTGATCAGTGGTTAAAACTTCAAAAAATTCTCTCTTTTTGAAATCCCCCAAATAAAGCTCAGTAATCTCTCTATCTTCTATTTTCTTGTAAGTTTCGTAAATAAAATATCTACCTGAAGGAGAAAACTCTATATTCTGACAATTATTTAAGGATTTATTACAATAGCGGGGTACTATATATTCTATTTCTCCTGTTTTTGCGTTTATCCTGCCCAAACTACGAGCATTAGCGCCCTGGATTCCTTGAAAATAAATATAATTACCAGACCAACGCTCAAGTAAAACAACGTTCTCATCAAAACTACTCAGAAGCTGAGCATCTCTTCCATCAACTCTACTTAGCCAGACCTCTCGCTCTTTCCCGGTTTTATCTAATTCCTGATGAGTTGATTCTTCAACTTCTTTAACCCAGGCAATTTGTTTATTATTGGGAGAAAAAACCAAGCTTGCTGGATCTATTAACTGATCTATTTTTTTCTCCTCTTTGGTTTTTAAATTAACTAATCTTGGTTCTGACAGTATTCTAACAACTACAGTGGTTTCATCTGGGCTAAGTTCTTCTAAGGGAGTTTCTCCTGTTTTTTTAAAATAAATCATTTGCTCTTTGTCTTGAGAAAAATAAGAATGTCTTGGTACTCTATATACGCCCAAATCAACTTCTCGAGCCGGGATAGAAGCAATTTTCTTAGCACTATCTTTTGCTTTTAACAAAAACAGCTCTGCTTGGTTATCCTTTACTTGAAAATAAAAAACTCCCTGCCCTTTACTGGGGCTAAGAAAGTTCCAAATTAAAATACCAATGCCAATACCGATTAAAATGGCTACTAAAATAAAAAAACCTGTTTGTTTTTTCATCATTCGTAGTATATCATAAATTTTTTTGTCTTTCCACTCTTCTTACCCTCCCTTCATCCATACCAAAATGATGAGCGATTTCGTGCCAAACTGTCTTTTTAACCTGCTTTTTTATTTCTTCATCAGTAAAACAAACACTCTCAATTGGCTTTTGAAAAATTGTTATTTTATCAGGCAAAACCCAAGTATAATGTCTTCTTCTTGCTTGAGGCACGCCCTCATAAAGCCCAAAAAGTTTAGTACCTGCTCCAAGGTTTAATTTTTTTACCTGTTCTGGAGTTGGCTCGTCTTCAATAATAATATCTACATTATCCAATTTTTCCAAAAATCTTTTTGGAATCGCCTCAATCCCCTGCCAGACTAATTTTTCAAATTTTTCTCTGTCCATAAGCATTATTTTTTTATTACAATCATTGTTTTCTTAATTTCTGTAATCGGCTCTTTGTAGCCAGTTGGGTAATCACGAATTGACTGCTCTAAAATATCTTCTTTATAATGATATTTTTCGCCGTGGCGCGTGCCAACATCATTGGTAATAAATTCTTTAGTCTCAAAATCATAGCCAATAATTACTAACATATGTTCTTCTGGACCAGGTGGAGTATAATAGGGATTTCCCAGTACCTGACCATCAACCGGCACAATAACTAAATTCCCGCTAAGCAATTGATTTATTATATCTTTTGCCTTGATATTTTCTTTAACTTCAATATTATTATACCCCCAATAATCCCGCATAATCTGAGCAGTGTCAGCTGCTGAATGGTCATAATAATTATTATATTTTTCTATTTCAAAATCAGCAAATTTATTTAATTCAGCAGTCGCCTCCTCTTTAGAAATCAATTTTACTCCTCTAACCCATAAAATTGCCATTAATAATGATGCTTCCTCGCAGGCATTCTGAAAAACTGGATTACTCCATTGAGCAAAAGGGGCTTGGGACGTAAAAGGAACTTCTAATAAAATAATATCCGGCACTTTGGGTTCTGGCAGTTTTTTTTCTAAGTTTAATTGCTGACCGCATCCTTCAGTAGGCATTGGCGCCCGCGGATTGCCATGCTTTACCCACTGATCATTAACACAAATCCAATTGTCCTCTGGTCCGCCAACCACAAATCTTAGAAATATCCATAGTGCGGCAATTAAAAACAAAACTATAGCTATCTTAAAAATCCGCTTTCTCATAATATTTTCATTCTATCAAAAAACCGCCCAAAAGGCGATTTTTTGTGGCTGGCAGCCTCGGCTTAGAACCCAATTTTTGTTGGGCCTGTTCCTTATTGCTCGGGAGTAGGAAGATTTGAAGGCTGACCAATGTGTTTTTGAGCTTGGAAAAGACCATACTCAGCTGCTTGCTGAGCAATAGCGTTCATATTCCTATAAGCTTCTTGGATAGCATTTCTAGCTTGTTCAGGACCTACAGCGGCATCTGCTCTGGCCTGCTCGGGAAGAGTCTTTGCCCATTCATCAATATGAGAGAGCGCAGAGTCAACAATGTCTATATAATCATTTTCATTATTTGCTGTTATGTCGCCGGATTCACGTCGAGCATTCTCTAAAGCTTTAGTGGCGGAAAATAAACCCGAATACATAATGTGCTCTTGGGATCTAGAAAGTTCACCCAATACAAACTCCAACCCATGGTTTATATAACCACGCGCACCTGCATCTAAAGGTCTGTGGAAAATAGCATTGTAAATCTCAGTTAACTGCGTTTCAGTAATTGTACAACTATCTTGGGCAGAAGCAGTCGGGTTTTTATATGTCAGAGATGCTCCAAGTAAAAAACCGCCAAGAAGAAGCCCAATACCAACAACTATTGCCAAGGATAAACTAATTTTTTTGTTGAATAGTATCATTTTTTTATTCATTTCCTCGCATTAAGATTATAATTTTTTAATTTTCTCCCGCCAAAATTTTCAAAAAACTTAGGCAGGTAAATCGACCTTTATTGCTCCTAATAATTAAAATCCGCCGTATAATTTCTGAATACCAGTAATATCTCCGGTATTTAAAGTTCTCTTCTTTGTCTCGCCATAATCTGAATAACCATGCATTGTTTCCTCAACGCAAACTGTCTCATATAGGTCGCCTAAACCAGCACCATGACCAATTTCATGAGTAGCTATATTTTGCAAATCCATTACTTCTGGATCTATGGTGGCATCACCCCAAGTAAAATCAATATCAAACAAAATATCAAACTCAATTATTTCTCTTTGTCCAGGTGGTCCTGTGAAATATCCCCATACTATTGCTACTGCAATCACTCCGTCTTGTGGATAGTCTCCAAACAATAATTCATTTCTGCCATCTGGTGCATCGCTGTCCCAGCTTGAACTATAGTCTACTGTATAACCTCCAAAAAGGTCCGCACCCGTATGATTATCCCATTCTTCTGCCCCTAAAAACATAGCATTAGTCACAAAATTCTCTGATAGACCATCTAGGTTATCTGGGTCTATAACATAATCTACTGATGATTCTTTCCATTTTGCCCACTTGTCTAAAAATGCATAACATGTGCTTTCTTCTTCGCCATTTGCTTTATCCTTCTTACAGTCTGCACAACTTGGATTTTCTCCAAGTTCTCGCTCGCAAACTCCGTCATAGTCACAAACCCCTCCATAACCTTTCTTATAGTGAATAAATACAACCTTTTCCAAACCAGGCGGACTTATCCTGGCTTTATCTTTTGCTTTCTCATTTGCTGGAATCAACATGCCAGCTGTAGCTATTCCAGAAAGTCCCAGAATAACAACTACCATTAAAATCCCTAATAATATTTTTTTCATATTTTTGTTAATTGTTAAATGTTAATTATCAATATTCGACCTTTGTCTTAATATCTTAATAAATAGACTACTACTTAAATTTTAACTTTGGTATCGGGTTATGTCAACATACAGGCGTCTCTGTCGCTCAATACTTCCCACTTCGGCTAGCTACCTCGGCGAAGAATATAATAAAAAAGCCTGTGGGCTGTAAAGACCCACAGGCTCAAGATTTATTCCCGCTCAGAAATCGAACTCTAATTGAAGTTTCAATTCGTGTGGTTTGTTAATCGTAAAACTAATTTGGAAAATAGTGATAAACTTTTCTGAAATTCTTTGAGTAAATTTCAGAACAGGGCTAAGACTTAAGGATCTTTTCCACTTCTGCTCTTTCCAAAAATTATGATCGGCTCTAAGTCCTACGTCAATTTCAGAAAACAACCTATAATAGAGAATTGTCTTGGCCCAAGCAAAAGAAGAAACGTCACTTCTTATTGACTGATTGTAAAAACCCATAATCATAGGATTCCATTTTCCAAACCTGAACATTGCCACCCCTAAAAATGAAATGTGCTCTACCTGAATCCCGTTTTTCCCTTCGGCTAAAGTAACTCCAATTGGCGCAAAAATTGCACCATTTTTGGTCTGCCACATGGGACCAACCCATCCCCAAACTCCTTTTTCCATAATGAAAACACCTTGTGTAAATTTTCCATTCATATGGAGAAGGAAAAGAGACAGATCGTTTTTTCCACCAGTGGTATTGAGCCCAAATTCAGCCATATTATCTTGAGATCTGGCCTGAACAACAAACATCAATAGCACTAATCCAGCAACTGCGAAATTCATCACAGGAAAAGCTACGACCGAAGAGAAAAATCCAAGAATTGTCGGTATTGAGCTAACAAACAAAATTAACAGGGCTTTCCCAAAATAGTGCATCAACGGAAAAGAATGAAATGGAATGAAAATTCTCCAGTATTCTCTGAAATATGTTTTTGCTTCTTCTGACGTAGCGTGGCGGTTACTTATTTCTTTAATCAAATACTTCCGTTGCCAATTGTCCAAAATGTTAACGAAGTTTTTACTACTAGGAAAATAACGAACACTATGATTACTAAAATCCGTTCTTTGCAGTGCCTTTTCGAAAAAATACTTTATGGGCAATACAGATTTTCCTTCAAGAAAAGATCCGCGCAACCAACCAGCGGTTACGTCTTCGGGGCTCTTGATTTGGCCTAGAAACGTATCAACCTCAATTTTCTTCTTGTTGTAACCATCCGTTTCGAGTTCAATAAACATAATGCTCACCACCAGTAAAATAAAAACCGACAGAAAAACAGTTGAAACTTTTAATTTTTTAAACAACATTACCTCCTTTTTCAAGATTTTATTTTCCGCAAATAGCGGATTGTTAAGCTAATTATATATTAGCACCTATTAAAAATCCTGTCAATAGCAGTTTGGTGTTTTAAGATATCTGCAATAAAATAGTCACCACCATCGTGGTGACTATTCTTGACCCGTCTCGGTCACCCTTCGCCCAAGGGCTTCGGAATGACAAGTTGGGGTCTTTTTGAGCTAAATGAGACATTTGAGACACTGCTTTAGAGTATATTTTGATGTCTCGTTCTTAGGGTTTCCTTCTGCTACATCCTTGCTTGGACCAGCTAATTTTTTGCTACGATTAACTAATTCTCACAATCTCTGCCAATAAAACGTCTATGTCGTTTGAAAAATTAACCTGTGTTTTATTTGGCAAAGATTCTTTTTTTCTGATTCTTGTGTGTAAATAAGAGTCTGCAATTTTTCGCGATGAATTTTCTAGATGTAGCATTGAATCTTTAAAACTTTTCGTGCCATAATTGTTTGCTACTTCCGGAAAGGTATTCAAACCGAAAATGGGCGGTACATGATCAAGGATCGCACGAACCAGTAAAATAACAGAGATATAATTTTTGACAGAAGAAGCGTGGTCAAGCTCTTTAAGCATTTGTAAAAGTCTAGAAAAATCAAATTCTCCACTTTTCTTTTTAAGTGATTGAAAGCGCTTTTTATCTATATAGCCTCCACCCACTGCGACTAGTTTAGGCTGCCTTTCCTTAAAGCATTGATTAAGCTGGAATTTCTTCTCAACCTCTGCAATTTTATCGCTTTTTAAGCGCCACTTATCTGTCGAAACTTTAGCAGTACGCCGATCTTTTGCAATTGTGGTTCGCAGTTTCGTAATATTGGGACTCACAAGACCAGCATTACTAAAGTTAGAAATAATTTGTTTCAATGTTGCACCACTGTCTCTTTCTGCGGCATAAAAATACAAAAATGCAACAGCCCTATCCGCTATTTTTGTAACGCGTTGACTCATGCAACGTGCAAAAAATTTGATTGAGACGCTATTCTTTCTCATCTGGATTTAAAAGTGACTCGAAGCATTTAGCACCTTTCCGGTTAAGGCGATATGGAGTTGGTATGCCCTTTTTCCTTACCGAGCCACTCTCAAGATACTGCCTGAGATTTGATTTTATTTTATTCGAAACATTACCAACATCTATCTTGGTGCCCAAACCGGATGTAATTCTTTCTATGTCACCGGTAGTCAGCCACTCATTCTTAAAATACTTATATGAGATATAGAAACAAAGTAGAATTTTTGCCTCCATGTCCTTCTGATCAAGAATTTTACTCTGTATTTTTTCGCTTTCGCCGCAGTCGCCAACTTTATTGACTATAGACAAAATTAAATCATCTGAGTCCTTGACGCCAATCTGTTTATGTATCTCTTTTTTCTTCGCGGGATAAATATAAAGCTCGAGTGCATGAATTCTTTTTTCGTGATCTCTAATTTGTTCTAGAATTTTCTGAAATTTTTTATTAATCATATAAAATTAATTATTGGATTCATCTTCAATAAATCTTTCACCAGTGCCGGTCAGAGTCCATGCCTTTTTTGTGTTTTTCAGTTCTTTTACTGGCATCAAATATCCTTTTGCAATATTTTTATTTATCATATCATGCAAATTAGTTGGCGCTTTCTCTTTAGCAGTCTGAAAAACATCCGCAAGATCATTAATGTTGAACGGCTCTACTTGCTCAATGCTCTCTAAATAATATGCAAGCGCCAACGTTTTTTCAACTGCGTTTGATAAATTCTTGGAAAGTAAAAACTCCTTTGCGGAAACCTTTTTAATTGGCCGCTGTTTTGAGCCATTATTGGATCTGGTTACAATTAATGATTTTTCCAGGATCTCGATTCTTTTTTCCAACCCAGAAATTTTTTTTGACAGTGCATCAGTGTTCATATATGTATGTTTTAAATTAATTTTTATTGTTATGTTTATCGACCAATTCGCTTACTCTATACCTAGGCAAAAAATAGCGTCCCTCTTTATCTTTTTTAATTTTTTTCGAATCAAATAATCTTTTGAGGGTCGATTTTACGCTGCCCTCAGGCATAATATCCAGCACAATAATTTCACCCTGCGTTAAACCATCTGGCATTTTAAATAACAAAAAACGGGCCTTACACGCCAGGAGTATTACTTCTATCTTGTCAGAATTTGACTTTAGCTGATTAAATCCTGATTGAAAACTCAGCTGCTTCGACACATTATCAATAAGAACAAATGGGCGTAGAAAGTCGGCTACCTTTCTACGGTCAATAGTTCGTGCGTCGTTGGATACAAGGGTTTGAAGTGGATCATTGTTAGACATAGATTTACGATATATTACTATTTATCTGAACGCAACTTCAGTATAGCTCCTCCATAAAATCCTGTCAAGTGAGGATCTTAGAAAGTGGTGGGGATTCCAACTTTAGCTATATCTCCATTAAATTATTGGCTAATTTCTTGGCTATCACAAGAACCAGCAAAAAATTGTTAGATTCAACCAGTACTGCGTTCCAGTTCATGTATGATAAGATAATTGACTATCAAAAAAATGTAGGGGAAATAACGCAACTGATAGGTAGTTATTTATCTGAACGTAACTTCAGTATAGCTCCTCCATAAAATCCTGTCAAGTGAGGGACGGGACAGACATAACACAGTCCTTAAAATTCCCCCCAGCTTGCCTAAAAACAAAATACCCAGCTTATCGCTGGGCATCTCGGTCTATCGAACTATGCTCTAGCGTGCTGCCGGGCAGGGATTCGCCCCGCAAAACTGCGGGGTCTCCGCTTCGCTCCGAAACCCCTTTCTGAGCAAAACTGCGGGAGAAGGATTCTCCACCTCATCGGTGGACGCGCCGGGGAGGCGCAGAACCCCGATTTTTTGGTCCAAAACCTGGTGTCCCCGCCTTTTCGGTGGGTCGCCGAAGAGGCGACTACCATTAAGGGCAAACCTGCGGGAGAAGGATTCGAACCTTCATACCCAGCTCCAAAAGCTGGTGTCCTACCATTAGACGATCCCGCAGGTCTGCCCTCGAAAGCTATCCTTTAAAATAATTCTCTAATTTATCTTTCAGCACTTCTTTGCCATAACCACTTTTAAAAAACTTCTCGGCTTTATGAGCGTCTAATTTATTGATATAAGCCTCATAAAAAATTAATTTAAACGGTCTATTGTCTCTTGTATATTTACCGCCTTTTCCAGAATTATGTTCTTCAAATCTTCTTCTCAAATCATCAGTAATTCCAACATATAATCTTTTATTCTTTTCACTTTGTAAAACATAAACATACCACATATTAATATAAACCTGTGTGTCCCCACCTCGTCGGTGGGTCGCCGAAGAGGCGACTACCATTAGACGATCCCGCAGTTTTGCTCAGAATTTCTCATATACTAAATACTAACTACTCGTTATCTCTATCACTGCCAGTTCTACTATAATTTGCGGGAAAGAGGAACGTTTCATTTGATATAGAGCTGCGATGAAAATTTCTATTATTTTTGATAATTCCTCAACTGAAAATTTTTCTGCTTGTCTTTTAGCAGTATTCAGTTGTTCTGGACTTAGTTCTTGTTTGATTAATTTAGATAAATCCTTGCTTATTCTAATTAATAAAAGTTTTCGAGAATAATTTATTAAAGATTGGACAAACTGGACCAAATCATAACCCTGATTAACAAATTTATCTATAAAAACCAAGCTCTCTTTAGATTTTTTATTAACTAATAAATCAATAAATTTTATTGCCAAATTAATATCAACAACACCTAAAATTATTTCTACATCTTCTGCTGTAATCTGCTTATTGTTGCAAAAAGCAATTACCTGTCCCAGCATACTTTCAGCATCTCTTTGATAACCCTCGGCATTAAGGGCAATAATCCGCAATGCTTTTTTATCAACTTTAATGCCTTCTTTTTTCACTATCATTTCCAATCTTTTTAAAATGTCAGGCAAAGAAATCTTCTTAAAATCAAATCTTTGAACCCGGGAAAGAATAGTTGGCAACATTTTGTAAGGTTCAGTAGTGGCAAGAATGAATATGGCATGAGCCGGTGGTTCCTCTAGGGTCTTAAGCAAAGCATTAAAGGCCTCTTTAGTTAATTGATGGGCTTCATCAATAACAAAAACTTTGTATTTGTCCCGGGTAGGAGTAAACCTGATTCTATCCCGAAGCTCCCTTATCTCATCAATCCCCCGATTAGAAGCAGCATCTATTTCAATTAAATCTAAAGCTCTGCTTTCCATAATTTCCAAGCAAGAATCGCACTTGTTACAGGGCTCAATACTGCTATTATTAAGACAATTTACTGCCTTGGCTAATAATCTGGCCACGGTTGTTTTACCCGTGCCCCTGGGACCGGCAAATAAATAGGCGTGAGCAACCTTACCACTATTTAAAGCACTGGTTAAGGTTTTTACAATATGCTCTTGACCCACTACTTCGGAAAAGTTCTGGGGTCTATATTTTCTGTATATTACTAATTCGGCCATTTTTTTTCTTAAATACAATAAATTTATAACCAATGAAATTCCATATTAAGGAAATTACTGTTGCCACTATTTTAGCAGCATTAGCCCAAAGAGCAGCTGACAAGCCAAACATTGGAGAAACCAAGGTACTTATCATATAGACAATTCCACCATTAATCAAGACCCCGATTAAACTCACGGCTAAGAATTGAAGGAATTGGCCCGGAATATTTGCTTTTCCTCGGGCTTTAAACGTCCAAAACTTGTTCCAAATATAGCTGTGGGTTACAGCTATAAGAAAAGCAACACTGTTCAGTAAAAAAATTGTCTTTCCCAGATAAATCCCGGTTAGCCACATCAAGAGATTCAAAACCCCAAAATCAACAGCGGTATTGGCAAAACCTACTGTGGCATATTTAGCAAACTGAAAAATTACAGGAATCTTTTTGCCTATTAAATAAGCAATATAAACAGCGATTAAAGCCAAAATTGGCAAAGCTAAAAATAAAATCCAAGCTGGGAAAAAGATAAAGCCAATATTTTTTAAGATAAAATATAAAAATACAGCGACAATCTCGCCTAAAATTAAAACAAAAATAACATCATTACGCTTCATACCCTAAAGTGGTCTCTGTCCTTTTTTAATTGCTTCTACTTCGCCTAAAATCCCTAACCTTCTTCTAATCAAACGGAAAAATAAGCTGATGACAACATAAGCAATTATCAAGTCAAGAAAAACCCACTGGTTAATTGCTAAAATCCCCTGACCCCAGAAAATTGAAACCACAGAGAGAAAATAAATTGTGGTCGGACTGGCTATACCAGCTGCAGTTTTAGGAGATAATCTATGGAAAAAAGCAGTATAAATTATAAATATTCCATAAACCAAGAATAAAATCAAGATAAGGAATCTTATTCCCCAATCAACAGCCCCAGAATCCTCCATAAAAAGAACCTGGAAAGAAGCAATATTTATCCAAGAAAAAGAAATACCATTGGCCAAAATACTATTCCAACCTAATCTTTCTCTTTTATACTGGCCAAAATAAATTTCCATCCCAATCCATAACAAAAAGACCGGTGCTAAAAACCACCAAACACTCGGCTCCTTAACAAAAGCCGTACCAATCAATTTAAATGCTTCTATAATCTCAATCATATTTACTTAAAGCCTGGCTCTTCGGAAGGCACGGTTGCGCCAGTAGAAGGGGCTTTGATTTTAGAACGGTCTTTGATTTCTTTTTCTACTTCTGCTTTATCTTGGCCATATTTCATTCTTGAAAATTCTTTGGCTTTTGAAGCAATCTCAAGATTGCCTTCAACAGGCGGGGAGGTTTGAATATTAAACGGACTGCTGGTCTGATTATGGATTAAAAGCCTAAGATAGGCATTAAAATTATCAATATTTAATAAATCCTGTTCAGAAAAAGTTGGCTCAAATTGTTTTACTAAAAATTCAGCGTCCTCTGCCCCAACCCGGAAAGCTATCATACTGCCCACATTGCCAAAAATTGCATCTTTAATGTTTTCTTTAAGTTGACCAATAAACTGATGAGCAATAATCAAATCTAATCTATACTTCCGAGCTTCAGCCAAAATCGTAGCAATACTTTCAGTGGTAAAGTTTTGAAACTCATCAATATAAAGATAAAAATCACTACGCTTTTCCTCTGGCACGTCTACTCTGGAAAGAGCAGCCATTAAAAGCTTGCCCACTATAATCAATCCGAGTAAATTACTATTAACATCTCCTAATTTTCCTTTAGCTAAATTAACTAAAAGAATTTTCTTTTCATCCATTATTTTTCTAAAATCAAAAGCGCTTTTTTGCTGACAAATAATCGGCCGCATAATATCATTAGCTAAAAAGATATTGGTCTTACTGGTAATGTAAGGAACAATATTGGCTAAAGCTGCTTCACCGCCGGCTTTTTCCGCTTCTTTTTCCCAAAAATCTTTAACCACCTGATTACTGGTTTTAGAAAGCTTATGTTTCCTAAAATCAGCATCAGTTAAAACCTTTGGCACTTCTAATAAAGTTGAATTGGATTCCGGATCATCCATGATTAAAAGCAAAGCATTACGCATATATTGTTCAAACATTGGTCCAAATGCCTCAGGAATATCCTCCCAAAGTTTTTTGAAAATACTTATCATCTCATTGGCAATAAAAGTTTTCTGTTCAGGATGAGCTGGGTGAAACTCCAGCATATTTAATCCCATTGGTCGTTGAATGTCAGCAGGATTAAAATAAATCACATCTTCTACTCTGGTTTTAGGAATAAGTCCTAAAATTTTCTCTATTGCATCACCATGAGGATCAATAAAAGCCACTCCCCTGCCATTTTCAATATCCTGTTGAATCATATTATTAACCAAGGTCGACTTTCCAGTCCCGGTCTGGCCAATAATGTAAAGATGTCTTCTTCTGTCATCATCAGCCATTCTTACTGCTGTTTCTTCATTTCTGAAGACGTTTTTTCCTAAAATAATTCCTTCTTTGGAAAGATTGATTGGCGAAGCTGATTCTCTGGCTTTAAGCCATTTTACTTTGGGCGAACCAAGCTGGGTTAAAGGAAAATGAAAAATACTGGCTACTTCTTCACTATTTAAAACCATTTTGCCCTGATTAGCAAACAAACGAAAAGAAAAATTAAAACAAAGCTTTTTAAATCTTTGATTATTGAGTTTTTCTAATTTTAAAGAATTTACATTAGGAGCACCGAATTGCTGAAAAGCCCCCTCAACATGAGACAAAAGTTCTTGGGCTCGTTCTTCTTTTTCAGCTGAAAATAAAATTCGAATATTGGTCTCAAAGCCCGTTTTACCAGCTTTGGCTTGAAGAGCTTTTATTGTTTCTTCGGCCAAGGGAGAAACTCTTGGCTGGGGTTCTTCTGGTTTTACTGGCCTTTTTTCTTTACCCTTAATTGCCTCTTCAAAACTCGCTCCTTCATTTATTCGCTTAGCTACTGAAAGTGCCAATTTATTCCAATCTTTTTCAGCTGGCCTAAGAACAACCTGAATTGCCCCACCTTCTCCTTTTTCCTCTATTTTGGTTAAAGCATTGGAAATGCTCTCCAAAGGATCAATTTCCAAATCCTTATAGGTTTTTAAAGGTAAAACATTGCTCTTTTCTAAGGTTAAAAAGCCGCCAGCTGATTTGCCTTGGGGATGAAAAATATTATAATCTTTAATTTTTTCTACTGATGCTTTGGAATAAAAACCATGAATTTGCTTTTCTAAAAAGCCCTCGTGTTTTTTGGGCATAGCTAAATAAAAAGAGATTTCCGGCGTAGAAAAAGGAACTGCCATTTCCAAAACAACATGAGGCTGGCCATAGAAGAATCGTTTCCAGGCGCTTTTTTCTCTTAAACCGCTTAAACCAGTTAAAAACTGTTCCATTACAGCAATCCGGGCTTTTTTCTCATCAATGGAAATATCTTCTTTGGCTTCTCTGGGTAATTTTATTAAAAACAAGCTCATATTAAGAGCTCGAACAACTCTGCCCCTGCCTCGCAATCTTCCTATAGTTGAGGTCAAGAAAAAAATAATCAGAAGAGCAGCTATTAAAATGATAATATAAATAAGATAATTCTCTGTCATATTTGCTTAAGTTTTCCCTCTTCAATTAATTTGTTATAAAGTTCATTCACTAAAGCTTTGTGGAATTCATCAAGTAAAAAGGGGTTTTCCAGGCGCTTAGCAACCTCAACAGCGTGAGGAATGCCTTTTTCAAAAGCCAAGTCAGTTAAAAGTTGAATTTGTCTTTCCTTGGATTCAATTTTAATTTGTCGAGCCGAAGAAGCAACTGCTTGCTCCTGAACCGATGGAACCGGCTGAGCAGTTTTAATTCTTTCAGAAATACCCTCTTTCAAGATCTCTTTGTGCTGTTCAGGTGTTAATTCTTTTTCTTTAAATTCTGGCTGCTTTAACGTTTCAGCTCTTTTTTGTTCAAATTTTTTATATAATTCCTCTACCATACAGTTTCTATTATAACACAATACATGATACAATAAAAATATGACAAAATTACCTCCCATTCTTGCTACAATTCTCATAATCATAATGTTAATCCTGTCTGTGCTAAGCCTACGGCAGGAGTCTGCTATTATGGACGAGGTAGCTCATATCCCGGCTGGTTATTCTTATTTAACACAAAGAGATTACCGTTTAAATCCCGAGCACCCGCCTTTATTAAAAGATTTATCAGCTATTCCTTTGCTTTTTATAAAAAATATAAATTTTCCAGACCAACTTTATTCCTGGACAACTAAAGTAAATGGTCAATGGGATTTTGGGTTTAATTTTCTTTACAATTCTGGCAATGATGCTGATAAAATAATTTTCTGGTCTCGTTTGCCCATGCTTTTGCTTTTAATTGGTTTGGGCTTTTTTATTTATCGCTGGACTAAAAAGCTTTACGGAAAATGGACAGCTCTTTTGGCAACTTTTCTTTTTGCTTTCGCTCCAACTTTTATTGCCCACGGCCGTTATGTAACCACTGACGTGGGTGCTGCTTTTGGATTTTTCATTGCTATTTATTTTTTTATTAAATGGTTACAAGAATCAAATAAAAAAAATCTAATTCTGGCTGGTATCTTTTTTGGCATTGCCCAGTTAATTAAATTCTCTCTTTTTCTGCTCCTTCCTTATTTTGGTTTATTGCTTTTAATCTGGATAATTATAAACAAAAAACCTTTAATAAAATATATTTTAAAATTTTTACTTATTCTAATTATTGGTTACTTATTAATTTATCCTGTTTATCTTTTCCATACTTCTAATTATCCTTATGAAAGACAAGTATCTGATACTGAATTTCATTCCTCGCATTTCCCATTTAAGCCAATCCGCAAACCTTTGGTCTGGATGGCTGAACAACCAATTCTTAGGCCCTATGCTCAATATTTCTTAGGCCTGTTTATGGTTTTCCAGCGTGCCACTGGGGGTAATACTACATTCTTCTTAGGAGATGTTACAAATAAGGGTTGGCATCATTATTTTCCTATTGTTTATTTAATTAAAACTCCTTTTACTCTTCATATTTTAACTATCATTGCCCTACTGTTTTTAGCGTGGCAGATTAGATTTAAGAAAATTAAGCAATGGCTAAAAAAATATTTTGTAGAAATTTCTATGTTAATCTTTTTAGCTGTTTATTGGGGATTTAGTATAAAAAGTAATCTTAATATTGGGGTTCGCCATATTTTACCAACCTTTCCTTTTATATATATCCTTGTATCTGGCCAAATAAAAAGACTTCTTGACTATATTAAAAAATTAGAACCCCGTTCAGGAAAATATCTTGTTCTCATTGGCTGGAATGTCTTAATAATTACTTGTCTGGTTTTGTATGGTCTTTCTTCTCTTTTTGTTTTCCCTTATTACCTTACTCACTTTAATGAACTAGTTGGCGGAAATGAAAATGGATATAAATATGTTACTGATTCTAATCTTGATTGGGGACAAGATTTAAAAAGGCTCGCCAAGTGGGTTGACGAGCAAGAAATTGAAAAAATAAAAATAGATTATTTTGGCGGAGCTACGGTTGAATATTATTTAGGAGACAAATATCAAGAATGGCACGGTGATTGGAATCCAGCAGGACTTAAAGGGTGGCTGGCAATTTCAGCAACTTTTCTCCAACAAGGCCGGGCTGTCCCGACTAAGGGCTGGGAACAACCAACTGATTACTATATGTGGCTCAACCAGTACGAGCCAGTGACAGTAATCGGTAATTCGATTTTTGTTTATTATATAGATTAATTATTTGTAATATATCCTATTCTCAATCCTTAAATCCACGTATTCCAAACTTTCTCTGTCTTTGATTTTTTCTTCCAAAGCCGCTCCAATAGATCGGAGCTGGTTTTTTATATCTCCTTCCAAATCAAAAATAATATACCAGCCCTCATTAGTCATAACTTTTAAATCTTTTGGCGGAAAAGATAAAACATTAAAATCCAAAGCTATTAAACCAATTTCTGAAGAAAGACCTTGTCTGGCCTGAGAAATAAAATCCACTATTCTTTGTTCAAAGATTTTTTTACCAAGATAAAATTCTCTTTGGGAATAATCTTTTATTAAAAGAATTAATGAACCGCTGGTTTGAGGCGCATCTTCAAAAATAACTCCCTTTTTATCAACATAAAAACATTCTTCCTCCACAGCTTCGGCAGAAGAAGAATCCATGATACAGGCAATGCCTAATCTTTCTCTTTCTTCTATTGTTAATTTAACGCTTCGCTTTATTAAATTCTTGCTAATTTCCAAATCTGAAATCTTGGGAATTATTTTTATTAAATCATTTTTAACTTTGTTTTCAGTGGTTAAAAATATATTTCCATAACTAAAACTATTTTTTACTTCTTCTGAATTTACTTCCCTGTTTCCAAAAACCTCTACTGCCTTAATTTTAAATAACGAGGAAAAAAGAAAAATATAAACCAAAACTATTAAAAAAATAAGACATGTCAAGAACAACATGCTCCTACGTCTTTTCACCTTCTTCTTTCTATAATGTTTCATAATCAACAATTATTCTTGGAATCAATGGATTAATCTTTGTCACCACCTCGTAATTTATCGTTCCGATTTTCTGAGCAATTTCTTCAACAGTGATTTCTTCCTTACCTCGTTTTCCTAAAATAACAACCTCATCTTCTAATTTTGCGTCAACAACATCAGTAACATCAACCACAACCATATTCATACAAACTCTACCCAATAGCTTACACCTTTTCCCTTTTATTAGAACATTACCAATCCCAGAAAGTTTTCTATCATAGCCGTCCCAATAACCAACCGGTAAAACAGCAATTTTTGAATCCCGAGAAACTCGCTCAGTCAGTCCATAGCCTACTGGATCTCCGGCTTTAATATTCTTAATTTGAGCTATTCTTGTTTTCCAAGTCAACACCGGTTCTAAATTTATCTGCCGATTCTTTTCCTGAGCAGAAACAAATGTTTCTTTAGACGACCAAAGTCCATACATACTAATTCCTAAACGCACCATATTAAAATAAGTTTCTGGAAATAAAATTATTGCTGCACTACAAGCAGTGTGCTTTATCGGGACTTTAATGCCATTTTTCTCCAATAAATCAACGGCTTGTTTAAATTTCTTTAATTGTAATTGAGCATAACCATAATCGGTAGTATCTTCAATATTAGCATAATGAGTATAAATACCTTCAATCTGAATTTGAGAGTGCTTTTTTATAAATCTCGCTAATTCTAAAAGCTCTTCTTTCCTTAATCCTTGTCTTAATGTTCCGGTTTCGACTTTCAAGTGAATTTTAATTTTTTTCTTTTGTTTGGTCGCCTGTTTTGCAAGTTCTACAATTGTTTCCTTGTTGTAAACCACCTGTCTTAAATCGTATTTTATAACCTCTTTCAATTTTGAAAGCAATGTATAACCCAATATTAAAATCGGGGCATCTATCCCCGCTTTTCTCAATTTAAGCGCTTCATCAATTGAATCAACTCCCAACCAGTTTACCCCAGAACTTACAGCAATCTTCGCAACTTCTACTAATCCGTGCCCATAGGCATTTGCTTTAACTATTGCCACCAGTTTAATTTTGTCACCAATCAATTTTTGAAACTGCTCAATATTGTGCTGAAGAACTTTTTTATTAATCTCAACCCAGCTTCTATGCATATTAATCTATTCTCTTTATTTTAATGTATTTCTGCAAAACAGTTGGTATCTTAATACTGCCGTCTTTTTGCTGATAATTTTCAATAATGGCAATAATCATTCTGCCAATGGCAAAAGCCGTGCCATTTAAGGCGTGGGGAAAATCGGTTCTATCTTTAGAACGATAACGGATATTTAACCTTCTTGTTTGAAAATCAGTGTCATGAAAAGCGCTGTGAGTTTCTCTATAACGACCCTCACTCGGCATCCAGGCTTCTATGTCATAAGCAGCTGCCGCAGGAAAACCTAAATCATCAACACCAATTTGAACAACCTGATAAGGAATTTTTAATAATTTCATTAATTTTTCCTGCATTGATAATAAAAACTTATGTTCTTTTACTGAATTTTCTGGCTTGCAAAAACTAATCATTTCAACTTTGTCAAATTGATGAACTCTAAAAATTCCTTTGGTATCTTTGCCATAAGAACCCGCTTCCCGCCTAAAGCAACTTGAAAAACCAACATATCTTTTGGGCAGATCCTTTTCGTCTAAAATCTCATCTGCATACATAGCAATAATTGGTTGTTCAGCGCTGCCGGCTAAATATAATTTATCTTTTTCAATAAAATATTTTTCATTTTTATCTGCTCCAGTTAAGTGCCCTGTACCAGCCATCATTTCTGGTTTTATCATCACTGGCGGGACAATCGGGATGAATCCCTGTTTTATTAAAACATCAAAAGCTAATTGAATTAAACCAAGTTCTAAAAGAGCTCCTCCGCCCTTTAAATAACCAAAGCGCGTGCCAGATACTTTGGCAGCGCGCTTTACATCAACAATATCCAGCTTCTCGGCTATTTCTAAATAATCCTGACCTCCTTTTTTAGCTGTGCCTACTTTTTTAATTACTTTATTCTTTTTCAAATCATATAAAGGTAAGTTGGGAACTTGCAACATTAAGTCATTAAATTCTTTTTCTATTTCTATTAATCCTGGTTCTAGTTTTTTTATTTCATTCTTAATCTCCTTAGCTTTTGTTTTATCCTTGACTCCCAACTTATTTTTCTCTGCTTTTAATGCTTCAACTTCTTGAATTGTTTTCCTTCTTTTCTCATCCAATTTCAAAATTTTATCAACATCAACTTTGACTTGTTTATTTTTGATCCCTTTTTTAACTTTCTCTTTATTTTTTCTTATAAATTTAATATCAATCATAGACCTATTTCATTAGCAATGCTCTGCATAGCTTCCAACCCTATCTTAACAAACTCTTCAAGGGCAAGATTTATGTCTTCGCACTTTTTAATTATTTCTCTATTTGCTCCACGAGCAAAACCTTTTTCTTTAAAACGATTTAAAACATTTTCAGGAGTTACATTGGCTAATTTTCTGCTTGGTAAAACCAAGGTAGCAGCAACTATTAATCCAGTTAAAGGGTCAACTGAATATAGGGCTTTTGCCATTTTACTTTCTGGTTTAATGCCGTGCATTTCATTATGGGTTTTTACTGCTTCACACATTTCCTTATCCAATCCCAATTTTTCCAACATTTCTGCTCCAATTAAAGAATGTTTTTCTGGGTTATCTTTAGTTTCCTCATAATCAATATCATGAAGCAAGCCAGCTAACGCCCATTTTTCTTCATCTTCCCCACCAAGATGCTTAGCCAATGCTCGCATACAAATTTCTACAGCAAGACAGTGTTTAACTAAATTCTCATTCTTAATTTTCTCTTTAACTAATTGTAATGCCTCTTCTCTATTCATTTTTTCTTTGGTCGCATTGTGGGAAATAAAATTGCTTCTCGTAATGTTCTTGATTCTGTTAATAAAACCACCAATCTATCAATGCCAATACCAATACCAGCTGCTGGAGGCATGCCGTATTCCAATGCCTCAACAAAATCTTTATCATATTGATGGGCTTCTTTGTCCCCTTTCTTCCTCAATTTTTCCTGCGCCTCAAATCTTTCTTTCTGGTCAATTGGATCATTTATTTCTGAAAAACCATTGGCAATTTCTAAACCATTAACTATTAATTGAAATCTGGCAACCTTCTTTGGATTTTTATCCAGTTTCTTTGATAAGGGCGAAATCTCTACAGGATGATTAATAACAAATGTTGGACCCTTAATTTTAGCAAATGCTTGTTTTTCATCTCCCCTAATGATTTTATTATACTCTGCTTTCTTAAATCTGCCTTTAAATGTTTTATTATCCAATGATTTTAACAATTTCTCTGTAAAACCCATCATTTTATTATAATCCCAATAAGCAGCATAGAATTCTAACATTGTAAATTCTGGATTATGCTCCCTGTCCATTCCTTCGTTTCTAAAAGTCCGGCCTAATTCATAAACTTTTTCAAAACCACCAATTAAAAGACGCTTTAAATAAAGTTCAGGCGCAATTCTTAAATACAAATCCATATTTAAGGCATTTAATCGGGTTTTAAAAGGTCTGGCTTTAGCCCCACCAGCTAAGGTTTGTAATTCCGGTGTCTCTACTTCTAAAAATCCATTATTATCTAAAAATTGCCTGATTTTAGTAATTATTTCTGAACGTTTTTTAAACTTTTCTTTTATTTCTTTGTTTAGAATTAAATCCAAATATCTTTTCCTAAATCTCTCCTCAATATCTTTTAATCCGTGCCATTTTTCTGGCAAAGGCAATAAAGATTTTACTAAAATTCGCCATTTAGAGACCTCTAGCGTCTTCTCGCCTTTTTTTGTTTTAAATAAATTGCCATTGGCTTCAACAAAATCGCCAATATCAATATTGTTTAGAAATAACTGATAATTCTTTTTGCCAATTTTGTCTTGCTTTAAATAAATCTGAATCTGAGCTAAACCATCCTCAATATGACAAAAAGTAGACCCTCCGTGGCTTCTTATTGACCGAACCCTGCCAACTAAGGTTATCTTTCTTTTTTGAAGTTTAGAAAAATTATCAAGAGCTTCTTGATTAGTATGAGTACGTAAAACTTTAGCTGGAAAAGGATTAATCCCCGCTTTTTCTAAGTTCCTTAATTTCTTTAATCTAATCTTTTTAATTTTATCAATGTTTTTCATACTATTCTTTTTCTTCCATTGTTTCTTTAATAGTCTTGCGCAAATCCTCAACATCAACTTCTTTTCTTTTCTTTTTAAATGATTGAGGTTTTTCTCTGGCTACTTCTTCTAGGGAAACTCCTTTGGTTTCCTTCTCTCGGATCTCTTGAAGACAGGCTGGGCAATAAACCGGTCTTACACCATCGGGTTTAAAAGAAACACTGGTTTTTTTGCCACACTTAGAGCACGTTGCTTCATGTTTCTTTTTCTTTTCCTCTCTTTCTAATTGAACTGCTTCACTCCATTTAGCTAATTTCTCCTCAATTTCTTCTTTAGAACCAGTATATCTCTCTTGAGAGATTTTAATAATATTGTCTCTATGAGATTTTTCTGGTTTTGGAAATGGTGACAAGGTAATTGCACTAAATGCTCTAGAAGCAGCTCCATCAATCATTAATTTTAAATAAATATTATATTTATCTAAATTAACCAAATTATCAACATTAAATTCTGGTAAAAATTCCTTTTCCAAAAATTCACCATCTACTGCTCCAACCCGAAAAGTAATAATTGTTCCAATGTTGCCAAAAATTGCATCTCTTACTTTGGTGCTTTTGCCTTTCTCAGTCATTTCATCTAATTGAGCAATGTATTGATGAGCTAAAATCAAGCAAAGACGATATTTTCTTGCTTCAGATAAAATACTAGCAAAGGCATCGGTGGCAAAGTTTTGAAATTCATCAACATAAAGATAAAAATCTCTTCGTTCTGCCTCTGGAATATCTACCCGCTCCATGGCTGCTAATTGCAATTTGGTAATAACTAAAGCTCCTAAAAGATTACTTGCATCTTCACCAACTCTTCCCTTGGAAAGATTAACTATTAAAATCTTGCCTTTATCCATTATTTCTCTCATATCAACGGAAGATTTAACCTGGCCAATAATATTACGAATTAAAGGAGTAGAGATAAACTGACCAATCTTGTTTTGAATTGGGGCTACTGCTTCCTCTCTAAATCTATCAGGGTATTTGGCAAATTCATTTGTCCAAAAGGATTTTACTGATGGGTCGCTTATTTTCTCTATTATTTTATCTCGATAATCTTTATCAGCTAACATTCGGTTAACTCCTAAAAGAGTAGTGCCAGGATATTCTAAAAGAGCTAAAATAGTATTATGTAAAATATATTCCATTCTTGAACTCCATAATCCAGCCCAGATTTTCTTAAAAGCTCCCATTAAACCAGAGGCAACCAAATGACGATGGTCAGGATCAACCTTTTCCATTACGTTAAAAGCAATTGGATGTTTTGCATCAGCCGGATTAAAATAAACTACGTCGTTAACTCGATTAGGAGGAATAAAATCAAGCATTTTTTCTGCAAATTCGCCATGAGGATCAACTATAGCCACACCATAACCCCGTTGAATATCCTGAATAGCCATATTCTCTAAAAGAATGGTCTTACCCATTCCAGTTTTACCAACTACATAAATATGACGCCGACGGTCATCGGTTTTTATACCAAATTTAGTCCGCTTATTGCGGAAATTAGTTTCAGCAAAAATTGTTATGTCATTATTAGCCATACTTATTCAGTGGGTAGTTCACTGGGCGGACCACCCTTTTTAGCTTCAATTTTAGGCATCCTTTCCACTTTAACAATTTTTATGGGAATGTGAAAAATAGTAGCCAATTCTTCAGTGTTAAAAACAAATCCCCTCCACGAAAAAGAAGCAAAAGGAAAATATCTTTTTTTATAAATATCTACTAAATATCGCTTCTGACTCGGTTCCCGATGTTTTTTAAAAATCTTTGCCCAGCCAGGGGTAATTTTTCCATTAGGCTTAAAACCATTAAGATTCTGGGTATTAAATTGCTTAAAAAATCCCCCAACAGCTGCAGTTTTGTCTTTGGAAAATTCATCTTTCTTGGTCCAGTAAAGCTCTCTGATTATTGTTTTAAATCCTAATTTAGCAATATTTTTTTCTACTGCTAAAACCACTTCTCTTTGACCCGGACTCAAATGAGCCATTAAACTTTCTAATTGTGGCTTTTCCTCGAGCTTAGCTGCTGGTCCAAAGAAAAGCTCTCGAATACCTTCACCAAAACTAGCAACAAAACCCTTGGCTTCTTCTAAGATTAATCCCCTTTTTGTTCTTTTAAGCTTTTTGCCGGTAAGTCCTTCCACTAATCGTTCACCTTCGTCTTTCCATTTATCATCAGTGGGACTAATTAAAATCTGAATCCAGGCATGTTCTTGAGGATTTAAACTGCTTAAAAACTCAAAGAGACCAGCAATAGGGTCTGTTCTTTCCTCTATTTCTCTTTCTTCAAAAAATACTGGATAGGTTCTAATGGGATAGGCATCGGGTTTTTCTAAAATTATTTCTGTACCCCAAATATCATAATCTTTATTAGGAATATCTTTTGGTAAATCATTGACATAATCCTCAACTTCGGAAATTTCAGCATCAGGATATTGAGCATAAATCTGGGACTCTACTAAATTGCGAAATTTCTCCGGGGTTCTGACAAAAATATGGATTTTCCCCTCCCTGCCAACAATCTCTATACTGAACCAAGTTGGGATTTCTCCTTTTATATATTTGTTCTTAAATTTAAGTTTTTTTTGAACCGCATGTAAACCGCTAAAAAACTGCTCCATTGCCTTGGGACTTTTAACTGTTTCTTGGGGAAATCTTATTTCTAAAAGGCTCCATTTAATTTCTTTTACAAATTTATCAACAATATAATCTAGCCAAACCTTGCGTAAAATAAAAAAAAGAACCACCGGTATAATAATCCACCAATAGCTCAATACTATCTTATAAATGTTTAAGATTTCGTTCACAATATGATTAATTGTTAATTGTTAATTGTTAAACCAGTGTAAACCTCCCGTCTCCTAATCTTTGAGTTTTGGGAGAACGTTGAAGATTTAGAACAACCGTGGTTGGCTTAACCTGACGCTGGGCTAAAACTGCTTCTAAAATCTCCTTTTTAGTCATTGGTCTTTGGGCTTGAGTTAAAATCTTCTTTATTACTTCTTCAACTGTGCCTGGTTCATAGCCCCACTCAGCAAGAGCGTAAGTGCCTCGACCAGTCAATACAAATCTTGGGTCTTTTATTAACTCATTATGGACTGTCTGCATATAAGCTGGTCTGTCAGCAAAACTCTTATTTATCATTTCAGTTATATTAATAAAGTGAAGGGGCTCGCCTCTTTTCTTTAACACTAAATAAGCCCTGTCTTTGACTCCTTGAGGAGAAATCTCTGACCAATGAGTTAGACCTAATTCATTAAAAATATTTTTATTTATTTCTCGAGACATATCCAGAACCACATAAAGCATCTCGTTGGATAAATTAGAATGCTTTTTAGAAAGAACATTCAATACTTCTGGCTCTGGGAGAATCTGATTAGATTTATTGAAATGGGATATTAGAAAATCAACCACCTTAGCTGCGTTGTTTCTAGCGGAACTATCAGCTGTCCAATAAGGGTGAAATCGTTCATCATTAATTACCCTTTGATAAGGTTGGCCTAAGTTTAAAACCAAATAAAGCTTGCCCCTTAAAGGATGGAGTTGGTCAGTGCCAGTAATAGTGGAGTATAAATATTCTTCGCCCATTATATGACCGTGCCTGGCAAAAATCTTATCTAATTCTTTGAAAATAGAATCAAACAAAGAAATAACTTCATCAGATTTTAAAACCTTAAGACCGCTATCTTGAATCTGACGAACTCTTTCTCGGGTAATGCCGTATCCTTTCCCAATTGACTCCAATGTTTCGGGTTTACCATTTTTAACCCCAAATCGACGCTCAACAACATCTTTAACCCGAGCGTTGGTTAAGTATAACAAAGCCTTCTCTGTTGCTTTAGAGAGGGTTTGGGTAATAGTTGATTTTCTTTTTGCCATAAATTCTAATATATCATACTAAAATATAGGTGTCAACCCTATTAAATAAAAATCTTTCGGATTTTTAATTTGCAAAGCAAATTATTTAATGGGGTCAACCCCCCTTTCTTGTTTCCCAACTCACTAACAAAGGAGTAGCAATAAATAATGAGGAATAAGTTCCAGCAGCAATACCAATAATCAAGGCTAAGACAAAATATTGAATAGTGGCCCCGCCAAAGATTAAAACAGCTAATAAAACTAAAATGGTTGTTAAAGAAGTATTAACAGAACGAACAATTGTTTGCTTTAAACTTCGGCCAACTAAATTACCAAACTCTTCCCTGTGTTCAGTAACCAAAAGGTTTTCCCTTACTCTGTCAAAAACCACAATTGTATCATTAACCGAATAACCCAAAGTTGCTAGCAAAGCAGCAACAAAAGCAATCCCAATTTCCACACTGAAAAAATGACCCAGCACAACAAAAACACCTAAGACAATTATAATATCATGAAAAAGAGCTACAATTGCTAAAAGACCATATTTATATGATTTAACAATAAAAGAAACTTTGCGAAAAGCCGAAGCAATAAAAAGCAAAATCGCTATTAAAGCAATGATGATGCTATAAAGCGATTTCTTTTTTAGTTCTTGACCAATCACTGGCCCAACAGACTCAAAACGTAACTCCTCTGCTTCTCCTAATTGCTGAACAGTCAATAAAACTTTTTGATGTGTTTCTTCATCAATATCTCTCATTCTTAAAATTATATTTTTCTCTTTTGTTGGCTGGACATTAATTTCGCCTAATTTTAAAACTGATACAGTATCTTTTATTTCTTGATTAGAGGGTCTGTTTTGTTTAAATTCTAATTCCATTAAACTGCCACCAGTAAAATCAATCCCCCAATTCAAACCCCAAACAGCTAATACAACAATGCTCGCTGCTACTAGCAACGCTGATATTAGGAAAAATAGTTTTCGATGCTTAACGATGAACATGAATTAATTTTAATAAATGTCTTGTTAATACTATGGCAGTAAACATGCTAATCAAAATACCGACCAAAAGAGTTAGAGCAAATCCTTTAATAATGCTTGTGCCGAACCAATAAAGAATAACTGCTGTAATAAGAGTGGAAACATTGCCATCACGAATAGAGGGCCAGGCGCGTTTGAATCCTTTATTAATACTGGAAATTTTATCTCGACCAGCCTTTCTTTCTTCTTTTACTCTTTCAAAAATCAAAACATTGGCATCAACTGCCATTCCCACTGATAAAATAAAACCAGCTATTCCTGCTAAAGTCAGGGTAACTGGTATTAGTTTAAAAATTGCTAAAACTAAAATTGCATAAACAGCTAAAGCAATTACTGCTAAAATCCCTGGTATTCGGTAATAAATAATCATAAATAAAGCAACTGCTATCAATCCAATAATAGCTGCTTTCAAGCTTCTGGATAAAGAATCCTGGCCCAAAGAAGCACCAATGCTTTGCTGACCAATTAAAGTAATTGGCACTGGCAAAGCACCGGCATTTAAACGCTGGGCTAATTCTTTGGCCTCAGCTAAAGTAAATTCACCAGTAATTTGAGCTCTGCCACCAGAAATTTCTTCCTGAACCCGAGGAATGCTGATTGGCATACCGTCTAAATAAATAGCTAATAATTTATTAATATTTCTTTTGGTTAGTTCGGCAAAAATATCACCTCCCTCTTTATCAAATTCCAAAGCTACATAGGGCTCATTGGTAGTTTGCTCAAAAGTCAATTGAGACTTTTTAAGATAACGACCAGTCAAAGGAGTTGGTTTAAAATAAGGGTCCATTGCTAAAAATTCTTCATCTCCTTCTTCTTGTTTCTTCAAAATCTCTTCAGTTTCTTCTTCAGTTCTTTGTTCTTTGAATTCTAAATAAGGGGTCTCGCCTATCATTTCTATTGCCTGATGAATGTCCCTTACTCCTGGCAGTTCAACAATCAAACGATAGCTGTCTTTAACTTTATTAATCTGAACAATTGGTTCAGCTACTCCAAATAAATTAACCCTTCTTTCAATAACATCCCTGATGCCATCCATTGAGGTCTGGCGTTCTTTTGTTTCAATATCGGATAAATCTGCTTCGTAAACTAAATGAGTGCCTCCTTGTAAATCCAAGCCTAATCTAAAAGGAAGTTTATAAAAATGAGGTAACCCTAATCCAATATTATTATTTAAAAAATCCACTGCTTTATCCCAAAGCACTGGATAATCTAAACTCCCTGCCACAATTGCTAATATAAAAATGCCCACTACAATTAGTCGGATTTTACTTCTCTGTTGTGATATATAATCACTTTCTACTCTTTTCTTCCTAAATAATCCCATGGAATTTTATTATAAAATAAAAATAGTCGTATGACAAGTCGTATGACTATTTATTTATGCAGCATTTCTTGTATTTTTTACCTGACCCACAGGGACAGGGGTCGTTGCGTCCAACCTTCTTCTTAGGTGCTGCTTGTCCGCCTTGCAAGTCAGCTTGCTGACTTTGCGGGCGGGGTCCTTGTTTCAATTCTACTTTTAACAACATGTCAACAATTGTATTATCAATATTCTGCAAAAGAAGGTTAAATAAACGGTGGCCTTCTTTTTTATATTCTACTAATGGATCCTGCTGGCCATAAGCGCGCAGGCTAACGCTCTGTCGTAAACATTCTATTGTTTCTAAATGTTCCATCCATAACATATCAACTGTACGTAATATTATAAATCTTTCTAATTTACTCGCCTCATCTCCTATTTTTTCTCTCTTTTCTTTGTATTCTTTCATTTCATTATCATCTAACAGCTCATCTATTTTCTTCTTAATCTCTTCATCTTTATCAAACAATGCTTCTTTTCTCATTGTATAAATTGCTTGTCTTTGTTTATTCATTACATCATCATATTCCAAAACATGATTACGAACATCAAACATATAGCCCTCAATCCGCGCCTGTGCTTTTCCAATGGCATTGGAAATTAATTTATTCTGAATTGGCTGGTCTTCAGGAATTTTTAAAGTATCCATTAAATTCTTTATTTTTTCTGAGCCAAATCTTCGCATCAATTCATCTTCCAAAGAAACAAAAAACTGACTTATTCCAGCATCGCCTTGGCGACCAGAACGACCTCTTAATTGGTTATCAATTCTTCGGGCTTCATGTCTCTCAGTGCCAATAACAAACAAGCCGCCTATCTCCTTTACTTTTTTGGCATCTTCAGCAGTGGCTGGATTGCCGCCAAGCATTACATCCACTCCCCTGCCTGCCATATTGGTAGCTATTGTCACTGCTCCCAACTGGCCTGCCTGGGCAATAATCTCTCCTTCTTTCTCGTGATTTTTAGCATTTAAAATATTACAAGGAAGACCTTCTCTTTTTAATAAAGTTCCTAAAAGCTCGTTTTTTTCTATGGAGACTGTGCCAACTAAAACTGGCTGTTGTTTCTGATGGCATTCTTTTATTTTTTCAATTACTGCTTTAAATTTGCCTTGTTCGGTTTTATAAATTACATCAGCTAAATCTTTACGAATCATTAACTCATTAGTGGGAACAACAATTGTATCTAATTTGTAAACTTTATCGAATTCTTCAGCATTAGTTAAAGCTGTTCCAGTCATACCAGCTAATTTTTGATACATTCTAAAGAAGTTCTGAAAAGTAATACTGGCCAAGGTTCTTGATTCTCTTTGAACTTCTACTCCTTCTTTGGCTTCAATTGCCTGATGTAAACCGCCAGAATATCTCCGACCAGGCATTAAACGACCAGTAAAATCATCAACAATTATTACTTCATTATTTTTTATTACATAATCTTTATCTTTTTTAAATAAAACTTCTGCTCGCAAGGCCTGTTCTAAATGATGAATAATTTGAATTCCTTTTTCCTGATAAATATTTTTAATTCCTAAAATTTTCTCAATTTTATCAATACCAGTATTAGTTAAAGTGGCTGCTCGTGATTTTTCATCAATTTTATAATCCTCATCTTTTTTCAACTTAGGCACAATACGAGCAAACTGCTGATAAAGTTTAGCTGATTCAACATCTGGCGCAGATATAATTAAAGGAGTTCGGGCTTCATCAATTAAAATACTGTCAACTTCATCAATAATAGCGTAACTATGCTCTTTTTGAGCTAATTGATTCTTATCTTGAGCCATATTATCACGTAAATAATCAAAACCAAATTCATTATTCGTACCATAAAGAATATCTGCATCATATGTTTCTTTTCTCTCAACCGGTCTTAAATATTCTTCAAAAATTTTAAATCCACCAAGCTCATCTCTCTGTTCGTCTTGTTCTTTGTGCTCTGGATCATAAATAAAAGCATTATCATGAACAATACAACCAGTTGAAAGACCTAAAAGGTGGTATATTTGCCCCATCCATACAGTATCTCTTTTTGCTAAATAATCATTAACTGTTACTAAATGAACACCTTTACCGGTCAAGGCATTTAAATACAAAGACAAGGTTGCAGCCAGGGTTTTTCCTTCACCTGTTCTCATTTCAGCAATCCTCCCTTGGTGTAAAACAATGCCTCCAATTAGCTGAACATCAAAATGCCGCTGATTAAGGGTTCTTTTAGCTGCTTCTCGCACAACTGCAAATGCTTGAGGAAGAATATCATCAAGAGATTCTTTCTGCTTTAATCTTTCTTTAAACTCTGCTGTTTTATTTTTCAAGTCTTCATTAGAAAAAGACTCGAATTCTGATTCGAGCTTATTTATTCTATCAACAATCCCTTCAATCTTCTTTAAATATCTCTTATTCGGATCACCAAGTAATTTAGTAAGCATATTACAATGACGTCTTATCTGCTCCTTTAGGATACCAATCTAATTCACTCTTGTTAATAGTAAAGATAGCATTGGCTGTTCCGCCTTGAGCTGTAAAATCATTAGCAGTCATGTTTATCCATTGCAATGTTCCAGTGTCTTCACCACTAACTTCTAAATGATAAACTTTCGGTGAACCGCTATAACGATAATGAGTAGAAGTAATAAAAGCATCCCGAACGTCCGGACTCACTGTTTTAATATCATCCCAACCGCCTAAATGACCGTACATTTCAAAGATAGCTGGATTAAGGAACAATCGCTTAAAACCATATTGATTAATAATAAAAATGTCAAAATCACCTTCAGCTCTGATTAAATCACCCTCTTTAAGACCATAATCTTCAGGTTGGGCGTTCTCGCCTGGATTCTCGGGTTCGGGTGGACTAACTGGCCCACTAAATACAGTAGTGGCAACTGAAAGAACAAAAGGAGTTAAGGGTTCACTATTGTTAAAACCGCTCTTTTTATACTGATTAGAAACAATAATTATCACTGATTCAACATCGTCTTTGAAATCCGGAATCTTAAGAATTGCTTTTTGATTTATTAAATTCAAAAGACCAACAACGGCTGGTTTAGTTTTATATTCAACAATATAAATAACATTAAAATTAGCTCTGTCAATTGAACCCTCAAATTCTATTTCCAAATCCTTAGCTATGGTGCCAGCATCTTGTTTATTAACAAAAGCATACCAAAAAGGACTCCAATCTTTTACGTTCTGGGCAATATTAATAATACTGGTGGAAACAATACCATAAATCACAGGAGAAACTTTAACCTCTCCTTTAAGATAAGGATTTTTATAGCCGTATTGGCCATTACTTAAAGAAGTGTCATTTAAGTAACTAGCTACTGCCCAATTATTGAAAACCTGAGAAAAAGTAAAATTATAATCTTTGTCTTTTAGTGCCTGTTCTATGCTGGGAATTCCGACCTTACTATTCTCCATCATATAAGAAAAAATAAGCTCGTCAAACTGCTCAGCCAAATAATGACCAAGGAGATTAACCGAAGGATAATCATAACGATCTCCTGCCCATTCAGTCAAGGAATCAGAAGGGCGAGTCAAAAAATCTTCAACCCTTCTCTCTAAATTAGTACCAATATACTCACTATTATAACCAGCCACAGTAGGAGCATACTCACTTCGCAATTCATTTAACCAAATTTCTTCCACTACTCCGCGCATTCTCTCTTTTTGGTTCCAATTTATTAGGTGTTGAAATTCATGAGCCAAAAAACTATGTATTAAAGGATTACTAATTTGAGTTGCATTAACATAAAACATCTCTCGCTCATTAGAAGTAGATTTTTGAGATTGCGGCAACTCATCTTTTCCATTAAAATAACCACCAGCTATAGATTTAAGCCGGGTCAAAAGAATGGTTATCCTTTCATCGCTATCAATGCCTGCTTTCCACTCTGAACTAAAAAGATAACGAACTGATAAATAAGTAACTTCGTCAAATTCCTTAGCTGCTTTTTTAAGATAATCAAGATATAAATTTTGTTGACCAAGAGAAAGGGCTTGCCAATATCCGTCTTCAATATAAAAATAAGCTCTATCAGAAACCCTTCTCAGAGTAGCTGAAATTGTGGTTCGTTCTTGAAAATCATAAGACGGATCAACGAAAAAATAATTAGTTTCTCCTAATTCATCGGCTAAAACCGGAAAAGATAAAATAATAAAAAGCCCTCCTGAAATAAGCAGGGTTAAAAATAATTTTCTCTGTTTCGAGAATAAACTCATATTTAATTAAATTATATCACAAAAATAACAAAAGCAATACGAAAAGGGCCCGGAAAGTTAAACCCCAATACTATGTAATAACTGGGTACTAGTTCCGAGCCCATTTCGTATCACGACCCAAATGTCCTGATATGTTTCCAGTATATTCTTAAAAATATAAAAAGTAAACCCTTAATAAAAAAGAGACCTTCTAAACAAAGCCAGAAGGTCTCTCCCATAGTACAAGGCTTCTCTCGAAAGAGAATACCCAGTCAATATCCCCATCTTAGCAAATAGAAATTTATTTGTCAACCCTTCACCAAATTTAACGACCTAAAGATTTAATAAATGCCTCTGCTTCTTCTCTAAAGCTTTCATTTATCTCGGCTGATTTCAGAGCCAATTCAACGGCTTTATTATAATCCCCTACTTTCGCATAAGCAGCGGCTAAAGAAGCGTACCACTGAGCATTGTTCGGTTGTAATTCTATGCCTGCTTTATATAAATCTATAATTTTATAATAATCTCCAAGCTGGCTATAAATATCAATCAAGCGAATGATATTGGAAATACTTTTTTTATAATCATAGCCCTTTTCTACGGCTTGTTCAATATACTTTATCGCTTCTCTAAGCTCCCCAGCTTTAGCATAAGAGATTCCTAAAAACCAGTGAGATTGAGCTACTTCAGGATTAAGCTCAAGAGCATGTTTAAATATTTCTACTGCCTCATCATATTTCTTTTGAGATAAATGAGCTTGACCCAGTTCATACCAAACTCGTGGATTTTTATCATTAATTGATAATGCCTTATTTATTGCTTCCTCGGCTTTTTCTCCAGCTCCGGCTTCTTCAGGAATTAAATAAATATATAATCTACCAAGATAAAGATGAGGAACATAATCCAAAGGATGGCTTTCTATATTTTTCTTCACCTCTCTTATTGCGTAGTTCAATAATTCCTGTTTGGCTCGCCCCTCTATCTGATTTATTTCATTATATTGAATAACAAAAGTGGCTAGTTTATGCCTTGTCTCATATTTTCCTTGATAAGATTTGTAACTGAGGGCCTCTTGATATTTATTAAAGGCCTCCTGGCCACTGCCTGCTTTTCCAGCAATAATGGCTCGGGTACAAGTATAATTAGCCATCATTGGTTCGACATTGGCTTTATAAATAAGAATAATGGCTAAAATTGCTAAAACAATAATTAAAAAAGCATTTGACTTCTTCTCTTTGCTTGGGATAAGTTTTTTAAAAACAGAAATGGGACTGGTTGTAAAATTAATATAGCCCAAAATGAGAAAGAACATAAAATAATTGGCTGCCGTATCAAAGATAAAAAGATTATGGAAAAAATACACAAAAAGCATTACTCCAAAAACAGCAAAAGTTGTTAACTTAATTCTTTTCTTTCTGAAACTTTTAATAAGTAAATAATAAACAGCAGCAAAAATACTTAAATAACTTAAAAGCCCAACAATTCCCATGGTAGTAAGTATTTCTAAAACAATATTATGAGCTCTATCCCAAATTGTTTCTGAACCCATGCTGGTAAAATGACGAGCGTCAAAATGTTTAGCATGAGCTAATACAAAATTCTCTGGTCCCCAACCCAATATCGGTCTTTCTTTAAAGCCTTGCCAACCACTATGCCAAGACCATAAACGAGTTTGAAGAGTCTGGGTTTCCAAAGAAATACTGGTTATTCTTTCAAGCCAACCAATATCTTTTACCCATTCCTTGTTTTTATTTAACCAGATAAAGCCAACTAAAAGTAAAAAGATGATTAAAGCAATTGAAATATAAACTTTGACTTTCCGCTTTTTAAACAAAAATAGATATATCAGGCCTAAAAGAAACAAACCAAACCAAAAAGCAATAATAGACCCCCGAACAGCAGTTAAATGAAGAACTGGTATGCCTAAAATTAAAACTAAGCCATAAAGAAATTTTTCTCTAATATTGGTTTTCTTTTTAATTAAAAAATAAATACTTAGAAAAAGAATAAATAAAAGATAACCAGCAAATAAAGCAGCATTACCTATGGTGCCAATTAACCGACTTCCGTGCTGCCAACCAACAAAGAAATCTCCCATTTTAAAATACTGACCATAGGCAAATAAAATTGAGAGAAGACCAACAAAAATAGATATTTTCAAAATCTTTTCCCAACTTTTTCTGTCTCTAAAAACACTAACCAAAATTATAAAAAAGACCCAGAAATGTAAAAATGAAAAAAGGCCACCCATTCTTTCAAGAGTGCCCCAAAAACTATAATTAAAATCAACTCCAGTAAAACTTGTTAAAGCATAAATGCCAGTAAAAATTGTAAAAGCAATAGTTATCGGGGTCCATTGAGGCAGATATTTTTTATCTGAAATAACAAGCAAAATATAAATTACTGCCATTATTGCCACTAAACTTCGGAAGAGCACCATTTTACCAAAGTGAAAAGGTGAAATGTATTGAGAAAAAATAATCAAAGGTAAAAATAAAGAGGCAAAAATACCCCAACGAAGTAGTTTCAGATAAATTTCCGAAGCTTTCATAAGCTTTTTTTATTATATCTGTTAAACATTACTATTGTCAACGACCGAAAATTGAGATATGCTTAAAACAATGAGAATTAAAAAACTTATTCTCTTAATAGGCGATGTAATTATCTTATACGCTTCTTTGGTTATTACCCTGACCATTCGTTATCAGGGATTTGATTTCAGTATTTTTAAGGAACACCTTTTGCCTTTTTCTATAATCTATTTGCTCTGGTTAATCATCTTTTACATCCACAACCTCTATGATTTAGATATTGCTAAAAACAATGTTGAATTCTCTTCAGCTCTGATTAGAGCTTTAATTATCGGGGCATTCATTTCAATTGCCTTCTTTTACCTGGCCCCTAACATTACTTCCATTGCTATTACTCCTAAAACCAACCTTTTTATAAATATTTTAGTTTTTATGGTTTTACTATACGGCTGGCGTTATTTATTTAACTTTTTAGTCGGTTCTTTAAAACTCAAAATAAATACTGCTATTATTGGTTACAGCCCGCAGGTTACAGAATTAGCTAAAGATATAATAAAAAACCCTCAGCTGGGATATAAATTGAAATTAATCGTTAAAAATCACGAAAAAATAGATAAAACTGATTTACCAGAAATTAAAATAACTCAAGGATTAGAAAATCTAAAAGAAATATTAGAAGAAGAAAAAATTGCCACTGCTATTGTAGCTCCAGAAATTTATCAATCCCCGGACTTAATCCAAAATCTTTTTGAATGTATTCGCTATAAAATTGACTTTATAAATCTCTCTGAATTTTATGAAAACGTAACTCAAAAAGTGCCTCTTACAGCCATTAATCAGATCTGGTTTTTAGAAAATATTTCTCAAAGAGACAAAAATCTTTATGGATTTTTTAAAAGAATATTTGATTTTGTTTTTGCATCTATTTTACTAATTATTTCTCTACCTTTTTGGCTAATTATTGCTTTAATTATAAAAATTGATTCTCCGGGACCTGTCTTTTATAAACAAGCTAGAATTGGTCGCGAAGGAAAGTCATTTAAAATTATAAAATTCCGCTCAATGATTAAAGACGCTGAAAAAGACGGCGCTAAATGGGCTGAGGATGACGACAAAAGAATAACTAAATTTGGAAAGTTTATACGAAAAACCCGACTCGATGAACTGCCTCAACTTCTAAATATTGTTAAGGGAGAAATGACTTTTGTTGGTCCCAGAGCAGAAAGACCAGAGTTTCATAAACAACTTAAAAATAGTATTCCCTTTTTCCAAGAAAGATATCTTATTAAGCCTGGCTTATCTGGCTGGGCTCAAATTAAATACGGCTATGGCTCATCAATAAAAGATGCTTTTGAAAAAGTCCAATATGACTTATATTATGTAAAAAACCGCTCCTTTCCTTTTGACTTAGCAATTATTTTAAAAACAATTAACACTATCCTCCGCGGAAGAGGGAAATAATTATGAAAAAAGCATTAATAACTGGAATAACTGGTCAAGATGGCTCTTATTTAACAGAATTGCTTCTAGAAAAGGATTATGAAGTTCATGGCATTATTCGACGTGCCAGCACTTTTAATACACAACGTATTGACCACCTTTACCAGGACCCCCACGTCAATAACGTAAAGTTGTTTCTTCATTACGGCGACCTTTCAGATAGCAGTAATATAAATAGATTGCTCGAAAAAATTCAACCAGATGAAATCTATCATTTAGGGGCACAGAGTCATGTTAGGGTCAGCTTTGATATCCCCGAATACACCGGGGACGTAACAGGATTAGGTACACTTAGAATACTTGATGGTATAAAAAAGGCCAACCTCAAGACTAAATTCTATCAAGCATCATCTAGTGAAATGTTCGGAAAAGTAAAACCAAAAGATTTACCTGTAAAAGAGACTACGCTGTTTCATCCCCGCTCCCCTTATGCCTGTGCCAAGGTATACGCTTATTGGATAACCAGAAATTATAGGGAAGCTTATAATATTTTTGCCTGTAATGGCATACTTTTTAATCACGAATCACCACGCCGTGGAAAAACTTTCGTTACTAGAAAAATTACCCGCGGTTTAGCAAGAATTAAATTGGGTAAAGATAAAAAATTGTATTTAGGAAACTTGGATGCTAAAAGAGATTGGGGTTATGCCAAGGATTTTGTTAAAGGAATGTGGTTAATGTTGCAGCAAAAAAAGCCGGATGATTATATTTTAGCAACTAATGAAACTTACAGTGTCAGAGAATTTGTAGAAGAAACAGTAAAATATTTGAATATTGAGCTGGTTTGGAAAGATAAAGGAGTAAAAGAAAAAGGAATTGACAAAAAAACCAATAAAGTAATTATAGAAATTGACCCAAGATATTTTAGACCTGCTGAAGTTGATGTATTACAAGGTGATTACAGCAAAGCCCAAGAAAAATTGGGCTGGAAACCTAAAGTAAAATTTAACGAATTAGTAAAATTAATGGCTAAAGCAGATTATGATAATGAATCTAAAAAATAAAAAAATATTATTAACTGGTGGCAATGGGTTTCTAGGGACTTTTGTTAAAAAAGAGCTTCTAAAGAGAGGGGTTGAGGAGAAAAACATTTTTATTCCTGATTTGCCTGATTTTGATTTACGCGATAAAAAAAACTGTGAAAAAGCAGTAAAAAATCAAGATATTATTATACATTTAGCTGCTAAAGTTGGTGGAATTGGTTTAAACCAAGAAAAACCGGGCGAGCTATTTTATGATAATTTAATTATGGGTATCCAGTTAATGGAGGAGGCGCGAAGAGCAAGGGTAAAAAAATTTGTAGCCATAGGAACGATATGCTGTTATCCGAAATTTACTCCTGTTCCATTTAGAGAAAAAGATTTGTGGAATGGTTATCCTGAAGAAACTAATGCTCCTTATGGTTTAGCTAAAAAAATGCTTTTAGTTCAAGCCCAAGCATATAGAAAACAATACGGATTTAATGCTATTTTTCTTTTACCGGTCAATCTTTATGGACCCGGTGATGAATTTGACCCTAAAAAGAGTCATGTTATTCCAGCTTTGATTAAAAAAGTGGCCGATGCTCAAAAAACAAAACAGAATTATATAGAAGTTTGGGGAACAGGCAAAGCCACTCGAGAATTTCTTTATGTTGAAGATGCTGCTCAAGGCATTGTTTTAGCTACTAAAAAGTATAATAAACCAGAGCCAGTAAATCTTGGTTCAGGGATGGAAATTTCTATTAAAGATTTGGTTAAGACGATTTGCCGCTTAATGAATTTTAAGGGTGAGATACAATGGGATAAATCCAAGCCCGATGGTCAGCCCCGCCGAATGTTAAACACATCTCGAGCTAAAAAAGAATTTGGGTTCAAGGCAACAACTAATTTTGAAAAAGGATTAAAAAATACCATTAATTGGTATTTAAATCATTATAAATAAAAAATTAACTTGAGATTAGTTTTTTATTTTATTTTGTGTCTTGGTGATGGGTTCTCTTTTTCCAGAGAAATCTTTTTTTTATAAAACTTCTAAACCGAATGGGAAAAACGAATAAAAAAATGGTTCTTAAAAGAAATATCAAATAATACCAAGGGTATAAACCGTCTTTTATGGCTTTTATCTGAATACGTAAATTAGCTTTTATTTGAGAGATATTTTTTTGGAAAGTAATTGCTTTTTTCCTTAGTCGCCAAGCTCCTAACACTTCTGAAAGATTAGCTATTTGATAATGTTTTGAGATTCTCATCCAAAAATCGTAATCTTGAGCAGCGCCAAAATCCTCATTGTATACACCCACTTTTTTTGTTACTTCTTTTTTAAACATCACCGAAGGATGACAGAAGGGATTCTTTTTAATTAACTCTTTTTTTATTTTTTTATCACTGGTTGGATAAATAAGTCGACCTATGTTTTTCCCTCTTTCATCAATAACATCAACATAATTACCAACCAATCCAACTTTTGGATGTTTTTCCAAAAAATCTACTTGTTTTTTAAAACGAGATTTGTAAGCAATATCATCAGCATCAATTCTGGCAATATATTTCCCTTGAGCTAATTTTAGGGCTTTATTTAAAGATTTGGTTAAACCAATATTTTTCTGGTGAATTACCCTAGTCCTCCTGTCTCTCTTTGTATACTCATCTAAAATTTGAGGCGACTTATCAGTTGAGCCATCATTAATAATAATAAACTCAAAATCTTTAAAAGTTTGATTTAAAATACTCTCAACTGCCTCTTTGAGATATCTTTCCCCATTATAAACGCTCATTATCACGCTTAGTTTCATATTCTAATAACAAAAACGAATTTGTTTGTTATACTTAAAGTATAAACTTTTTATGAAAAAAACAGAAGCTAAAATATACCATTTTCTTCGCTGGTCTCAAAAATACACCAAAACTGATATGGTGTATTTAGCTAAAGGTGGATTTTGGTTCGTTTTAAACCAAATTGTTTCTGTGGTTGGTTCTCTTCTATTAGCCATATTCTTTGCTAATTTATTACCAAAAGAAACCTATGGTAGTTATCGTTATATTCTCTCCGTAGCCAGTATTTTGACAATTTCTTCCCTTTCAGGAATGCATTCAGCAATCATTCGAACTGTAGCCCGGGGATATGAAGGTTCTTTTATTCCTGCTATAAAAACTCGGCTCAAATGGAGTCTTTTAGGAAGCTTGGGAAGTTTTCTCTTGGCTGGTTATTATTTTATCAACCACAATACTACTCTAACCATTGCCTTCTTAATTGTCGCTGTATTTATGCCTTTTTTAAATTCCCTTAATCTTTATACGTCTCTTTTCAATGGCCGGAGACAGTTTAAAAAACAAAATGTATATTTAATTATCAATAATCTTTTCTCTGTAGCTGTACTGATTACCGCTTTATTTCTAACTAAGAATCTCTTTTTAATTATCCTGGCTTATTTCGGCTCCCATAGCTTTATTCGATTCGTTCTTTTGCAAATCGCCCTAAGAAAAACATCTTTAAATAAAAAGCAAGATCCAAATACTATTCCTTACGGCAAACATCTTAGTTTGATGGGAGTCATTGAAACCATCTCTAACCATTTAGACAAGATACTTGTTTGGCATTTTTTGGGAGCAGTACAAGTAGCTATCTATTCTTTTGCTTTAATCCTACCTCAAAAGATTAAAGGCTTGCTAGAAATTATAACCCCCTTAGCTCTGCCCAAATTGAGCCAGAAACCTAAGACAGAATTAAAACTTACTTTGCCTAAAAAGATTTTTAAATTCTTTCTGGTTATCATCCCTGTTGTTATTCTCTATATAATCATAGCCCCTTTTCTATATAAGATATTTTTTCCTGAATATTTAGATTCTATTCTATACTCGCAAGTACTCGTTTTAACTCTTCTCTATATTCCCATTACATTGTTTGGAACTTCTTTAGTAGCTAAAATGCAGACTAAAAAGCTTTATTTCCTTCGCACTTCTTTATCTTTAACTCGAATTATCTTATTACTAATTCTAACTCCTCTCTTTGGCTTATGGGGAGTAATCTCGGCTGTTTTGGTATTTCAGATTATTGCATTCTCTCTAAATTTATTTCTATTTAAAAAAATGTAACTATGTCAAAAATAAAACTTCTTTACATTTTTTCAAAATCACGAGATTTCAAGCATGCGAAAAAATACCCTCCCTCCATATTTTATGGTTATTACCAATTTAGCAGAAATTCTGATTTTAAAGTTACCCTTCTTGAACCCCAAAAGAAAAATCTACTCTGGTTGTTGTGGCGACCTTTTGAGTTATATTTTTATTCAAAGACTGGGATTGGTTTTAAATTATATCAAATCTTGGCTAGCTTAAAATTAATCAATTCCCAAGATATAGTTATAGCAGTTAATGATTCAATCGGCATACCATTGGCTATACTTAAAAAACTAAGATTAGTTAAGCCCAAAATTGTTTTTATTTCTGCCGGGTTGATAAACAATTTAGAAATTAACAAAAAACACTGGGTTTTTAAATTTTACCGATGGCTGTTAAAAGGTGTAGATTTAATTCTTTGCTGGTCTCCTTTTGAAGAAAAATTATATAAATCTTTGATTAAAGCCAAGGCTAAGTTTATTCCCTTAGAGCCGGATATAGATTTTTTCAAGCCGGATTATAAAATGCCTTTGGAAAATTTTATTCTCTCTATTGGTAAAGATATAGGCAGAGATTTTAAAACATTGTTTGAGGCAGTAGAGAAATTAAAAATACCAACCAAAGTTATTACTAATCGAATAAATATTAAAAATCTTGAAATACCAGATAATGTTGAGCTTCACCTTGAACATATTAACTACTCTACTTTAATTAAGTGGTATAAAAAAGCTCGAGTAGTTGTCATAAATATAAAAGAAATCCACCGGTTTTCTGGCCAACGAGCTCTTTTAGAGGCCCTAAGTATGGGCAAAACGATTATTGCTGCTAAAACAAAATCCCTTACCACAACTTACAACCCTAAAAATGGAAAGGAAATTGTTTTTTATCAGCCGAGCAATAGCCAGAATCTGAGAAATAAAATTAATTCAATTTATAATAACCCAGAAAAAATCAAAAAAATAGGCCTCCAAGCCAGAAAATTTGCCGAAAAAATGCCTAAAAATTTGTTTTATAAAAATCTTAAAAATTTTATCTTAAAACTATAAATTATCCTACTGTATTATTTGAGATAAGTTTTAAACTTATTTCGGTTCTTTTTAATAAATTCTTTATTCTGTTTTTTTCTTTGTTCAGGAGTACAATATCTGTGGTCTTTTCTAAATTGACCTTTTTCTTTAACAAAAACCATATCAACTTGGGATAATGCTTTATCTAAAGGACGATATAATGCGCTAACAATATCGTAAACAACAAACCCTCTTTCCTTCATAAAATTTACAACATCAAATAACTGAGGACTACCTTTCATAGATTCGAATAAAGAAACCTCTAAAATAATATATTCCGTAAGCTCCAGAATTTCTTTGGCTCCCAAAAGTACCTCCAATTCTGCCCCTTGAACATCTATTTTTATTAAATAGGGTCCTTTAAACCCTTTAACAGCTTTATCTAATGTTATCAAGGGAACTTTCCGTGATTGACCATCGGAAAAAGGACTATCAGTTTCTTTCAGAATTGAAGAACCTACCAAATCCTTATGGACATTAATATATACATAACCATTTTTTGATCCAACTGCTGATTGAAAATATTTAATATTTTTATGTGAATCAGTATATTTCTTTAATACTTTTTGATATTCTTTTAAGGGTTCGGAAAGGATATATTCTGCTTTTGGAAAAATTTGATAACACAATCTACTCCAGCCCCCAAATGCTGCTCCCACATCAATAACTGTTACTGGGTAAAAACCCAGTTTTTTAATATGAAATAATCCTCCCTGTATAGACATCCTGCTTCCTTCTTTATCTACTCTTTTAATTTCCAACCTAAAAATATTTAACACAGAGCTAAGTAATTTTTTGCAAATATTTTTCATAATCAATATAGTTAGAATTTTTTGTTTTTACTCTCCACAAATAGAGGGGTAATTTCAAACAAATACTGTTTTTGAACGTTTCAGCAACCTGAAAATTAAAATCGCGGTCTGCTCCCCGTCCTCTTCTTGAGGGCCAAACTCTTTTGGTAAGTGGTCTAAATCTAACCTTGTTAACTACTTCTTTTTTAATCAACGGGCTATTGCCAGCACAAGGATAAGATTCCCAAGATTTAAAAAATAGAGACTTCAATGGTCCTCTTTTTTTAAATAAAAATGGTATCCATTGGTAAAAGTTACCCGAAATTGAAAAAAGACAGCCCTTGGTTTTTTTAACCAATCCCAATATCTTTTTCGTGGAGACAAGAATATCCGGATTATTTTTAACAAACATTTCAACATTAAACGATTTCCTTAAATAACGCTCATCAAATTTCTGCCAATCTATACAGACATGGGAAGAATTATACTCTTTTGCCATTTGATATTGAACTTCAATCCGATTATTTAAAGAGGCATCGTCAGCATCCTGAAACGTAAGCCAATCCCCTTTTGCTTTTTCTATTCCGTAATTACGCGCCATCCACCCAGCATTAATATTTTTACCTCGCCTGTTAAATCTGTAGGGATCATCATAAGACAGAGCAAAATATTTAATCCTGCTGTCTTTTTTTTTAAATTGTTCAACTGTTTCTTCAGTATTATCTTTACTATTGTCATCTATAACAATAATCTCTAAATTAGAATAGGTTTGTTCTAAAATAGAGCTAATTGCTGTGCCAATTGTTTCAGCTGAATTATATGTTGGGATTATAACTGAAATTAGAGACTTCATGTTTACTAATCATGGTGAATAAAATTTTCATTACTCTTCAATTTTGCCACAACTAAAGTATGCCAACCAAAACGATGTTCAAGCCATCTAAAAATGAAGTTGGGAAGATAACGAAAATACCAAATTTTTTGATATTGGTAATTTTTATACTTTTCAATCATATAAGGGAAAATATGTTCTTTGCGGATTTTAATAATCTCATAATCTTTCATTAAGCGACGAATATCATTAAAAGAATAAAAATGAGTCACCGGACTACCAGTCTGGGCTTCCGAGTATTCTGGCACTAGTTCGCTGACTTTCCAAAATGCTCCTTTGCCATAGGTCATAATTATCCACAAAACCTTCCAGCTCCATTTTGAATAAAGCATTACTCTAATCTCAGTTTTGGGTCCAGAGTATTTTTTTATTTCCTCAAACACTCTCTCAGGATGTGGAGTGTGATGAATAACACCAAAAGAATAAATAAGATCGTACGTTCCAACCGGAACGAACGAACTTAACTTCTCGGCATTGCCCTTATAAAAATTAGCTCTTAAGCCATAGACTTCAAGTCTTTTTTTGCAAATTTCTAGACTTTTTTCAGAAAGTTCTACTGCTGTAAGATTGGCTCCTGCCTTAGCAAAGTTCACTGCATCTGTCCCAATTCCGCAGCCGATTTCAAGAACTTTTTTACCCTTCCACCTGTCGAATTGGGCGAAGCTTGGAATATAAGATTCAACAAAATACTTACGTTTTTCTACCTCATTAAAATATTCTTTAGTGCCTAGAGGTTGTGGAGAATGTCTAATATTACATGGACGATCATTCCAATATTTTTGTACTTTTTCTATGGTGTCCATAATTAAAACTTGGCTGAATTATATGTTAGGATTATTACCGAGATTAAAGATTTCATTTATAAAATAAACATTATGGATATCATTATAATCTTCTTTTAAAAAGGATGTGAGTTTGTCTTTTTCTAATTTATAAGGCAAATAATTATATTTTCTTAAAAATTTAACAATCGATTCCACGCTTTCGTTATAGACGTTTAAGTTTAAATCATATAGTTCAATAAGTAGAATCTTTGGTTTAATTTTTTCAAGAATATTCTTTGCTCCCTGAAGAACTAATCTTTCTGCACCCTCAACATCTATCTTAACAAAATCGATTCGCTTAATTTTTAAATGTTTAACGTAAGAATCCAGTGTCTGGACAGAAACAGTAATTTTTTCTTTTACTATTTTGCGTTTTGTATCTCTAAAAGAAGCAAAACCACTATCTTCCGGCAAAACAAAGGTTGCTTTCTCATTTTTGTCACCCAAAGCAATATTATTAGCAACAACATTGGTAAAATTATTCAATGTAAGATTTGCTTTCAATAAGTAATGGCTCAAAGGGATTGGCTCAAAAGCGTAAACTTTCCCCTTCGGAGCTAAATTGGCTAAAAGCAACGTATAATAACCAATATTTGCCCCGACATCAAAACAAGTCCAATTCTTTTTAATAACAGATTTTAAAAAGTCAGTATCAATTTTTTCAAAACAATGAAGTGTTAATAACTGCCTTCCCAAGCTTTCGTTAGCTAAAACAAAAAGCTGATAATTATTAACTAATACTGGCTTAACAAGCGGCCTATCCTGGGGATATCTTTTGGCAGCCAGGAATAAAAGTAAACGATTCTTGAAACCAATAGTTCTCCCGATTAAGCTTTTCCAAGCTCGTTTTAAAAAAATCAAGGGATGGTTTAAAATAAACTTTGATACTCCCTTAAATGACTTTTCTAAATGGATTTTGTTTCTTGATTTTCCACTTATTGTCATCAAATGAATAAGAAATTATTTTATAACTATACTCTGAGAGATAGGGCGATTTGCCATATATTTTATTTGGAACTATTGCCAAGATAGGCCAAAAATATTTCTTGCCTAAGCCATATAATTTTGCTTTTAGAAATTTCTTCTTGCTGACTTTATTGTGCATTTTTCTTAATGCTTTCTCTGTGATTTCGCGAAATTCATCTTTGTTTCTGATAGCTTGGGCCTGAGGAATCCTGCGATAGGTTCCTAAAACCGTATTGACATGATAATGTTCTGCTTCTAAAAAAAATCGTGTCCAGAGTTCAGAGTCAAAAGCCCATTGTTCTTTAAGATATCCTCCTGTTCTATCCCAAAGCGAACGACGCCAAAAAGTTGATTCCTGCTGAATCACTTGCCAGTTGCCAATTAAATAATCATAAATGCTTTTTCTGCGAAGACGCGCATTTATTATTTTCCCCTCATCATTAATAGTTGTTGCTATCCCAGTCAGCCATTCTACTTGTTTAAGTTGGCTAAAAATTTCGGCAATAGTAAAAAGACTTTTAGACAAAAGGGTGTTTTTGCTATTTAACCAACCCATTATTTTTCCATCAGTTTTAGAAAAAGCCTTATTTAAAGCTGGAACAACTGTTTTACGATAACCAGACCAATCTTCATAATAATGTAAATATTTTTTGTATTTTTTAATAATCTGACCACTTTTATCAGTACTGCCATCATTTATAACAACGTATTGTAAATTAGGATAATTCTGCGATAAAACAGAATTAATTGTTTCCTCAATATATCTTTCATGATTATGACAGGCTGTAACGAGACAAATGGAAGGATATTTCATATTTTACTTAACCTACTTACCTATCCCGAAAGGGACATATTTGAGACCCTTAATTTTTTCTAACTTAAATTTTCTAAATTGCCTCCAAGGATCAATTAATGTTTTGCCGGATTTGCCAGACAAAAATTTAGCTATAATTTCAAATTCTTTTTTGGGATAGCTAACAAAGTAGACACTGGCATTCTCTAAACACTCTTTTATTGTCCGACAATACCTCGCTTTATTATCTAAAATGGGTTTCACATTCTCATAAGTTAATGGGTCATAAATGCATATATTATAACCCTTCTTAATTAATTTTTGGGCTATTATCAAAGCAGCCGATTCCTCCACAACAGGTGTGTCTGGTTTATAAGCTAAGCCGAAAATAGCGATAGTTACGCCTTTCTTTGCATTGGACAAGATTAAATCGAGCACATAATCAATAAAAATAATATTACAGGTATGTGTTAAATCAGCTAACGGGGTTTCAACGCCAAGTTTATTTGCCATATAGGAAAAAGCTTGATTGTCTCTGGGAAAACATGGTCCTCCATAACTTAATCCGGCTTTTAAAAAATACTGCCCTATTCGTTTATCTCTTCCTAATGCCTGGGTAACTTTGTCTATATCCGCTCCCGGCATCTTATTGCAAATTTTACCGAGTATATTAGCAAAAGTAATTTTCATCGTCACATAGGAATTTAAACTGATTTTAGTCAACTCTGCACTCGAAATGCTCATTCTTTCTACGACCACATCTTTATTTTCCGAAATCTTACGATAAAAGCTTTCTAGTATTTCTCCTGATTTCTTATCATGCTCTCCAATTAGAAAAAAATTAGGATTTAATAAATCCTTAACAACGCTACCGAGCGCTATAAACTCCGGACTATAGCAATAACCAAAATCTTTTCCGCATTTCTTACCAGAAAATTTTTCTAAAACAGGGATTATTTTATCCAAAGAGGCTCCTGGTAATACTGTACTAACTAAAACAACTAAATGATAATCTGATTTTTGGGATAAAGCTTTGCCGATTTTTTGACAACTATCTAAAACATAATCTATTAAAAATCCGCCGGTTTCATCGCTGGGCGTTGGAACTATAATAAACGTGATATCAGAAGAAGATACAGCTTTCTCTATATTGTTCGTAACCTTGATTCTATTTCTATTCTGCTTAATTAAAAGTTCCACTCTTTCTTCTTTAATCGGAGATTTTCCTTTATTAATGCAATCAATGATTGTTCGGCTAACATCAACTCCAATAACATTAAAACCTTTGCTCGCATAAGTAGCAAGCATGGGAGAACCCAGTTTTCCCAAACCTATTATAGAAATATTTTTCATAGTTTTATTTAATATCTAATGAAGAACATATCTGTTTCCAGGTATACTCTTTATTAAACTTATTCGTTGCTTCGTAAGTTGCCTTTGAAATTTTTGTTAATTCTTTTTCACTGGTACTTAATGCTTTTTTTATATTAAATAAAAACGATTCAAGATCTCTATCTCTGGCTAAATAACAATTAGAGTCATCCATCCATTCTAAACCACCTCCCATAGCAAAGCCAATGACTATTGCTCCACAGCGGGCTGCTTCAGCTGGTGGCATGGGAAAACCAAGTAAATGACCCTTAGGAACTATCCAGGAATTAGCATCTCTCATTTCGGGCTTGATTATTGATAATATCTTTCTTTTTATTTTTTTAATTGGCCTGTTGCGAACCCCGTCATCTACAGAGATAAAAAACTTGTGCCTAATTAGTTCCTCAAAAAATTCTTCCTCTCTATAATAACCGTGAATAACTGTTATTTTAGTTTTAGAACCGAAAGCTCGAATAATTTTGGGAATATATTGACTCCCTCTTCTAGCCAAACAAAGTAGCCCATTTCTCCTATATTTAAATCTTTGAGTTGAATATTTCTTTAATGTCTCTGTATCAAAAAATGGATGAACAATATCAATCTTATCAACTGAATATTTCTCTTGAATATACTCTTTACATGCCTTACTAACATTCCATTGATGAGTGTATATAGTATTTTTATCAAACACCTTTGGACCAGTGTATTTTCTACCAATCGGTACAGAAGCACCATGTTGCCAAAATACTTTCTTTCGTGCTTTAGAATTTTTTGTCGCATTCCACGACTCAACTGACTGCCAACAATCAATAACAATATCTTCCTCTTTACATGTTTTCACCATATCGTTAAAACCTATGGTTTCTGCCGGATTATTAATAAAATCAGCTCTATAGGACTTGTCCGGAACTACTACATATGCTTTGTAGCCTTTTTCATTAAATAAATTCGCTATCTGATTAATAACTTTTGCTCCGCCGGATGGTTTATTGTGAGCCCCTGATAGAAAAAATTTCATTATAGTTCTTTTTATTTTTTTATTCGGCCAGCTTTTACTAACTGGTCATGAATCCACTTGTAATTTTTCTCAAATCCTTTCTCTAAGGAAATTCGGGACTCCCATTTAAGAACCTTTTTGCATAAAGTGTTATCGGAATTTCTTCCTCTTACTCCCTGAGGTTTATCTAATTGATGCTTTTTCTTTAATTTTTTTCCAGCGATATTACAAATTATATCCACTAACTGGTTAATAGTTACTAACCTGTCTGAGCCAATATTTAAAGGCTCTTTATAATTAGATTCCATTAATCTATAAGTTCCTTCCAAGCAATCATCAACATAACAGAAGGAACGGGTTTGCTCCCCATCTCCCCAGATTTCAATAATATCTCCATCTTTGGCTAAAGCCACTTTTCTACATAAAGCAGCTGGTGCTTTTTCTCTTCCTCCTTCATAAGTCCCTTCGGGACCAAAAATATTATGATAGCGAGTAATTCTAATTTCTAATCCATGATCCTTGCGATAACTTTGAAATAATCTCTCCGAAAATAATTTTTCCCAACCATATTCATTATCGGGGTCAGCTGGATAAGCATCACTTTCTTTCAAAGCCATAACCTCCGGATCTTCTTGTTTAAAAGTTGGATAAATACAGGCTGAAGATGAAAAGTGCAACCTTTTTACTTTATTTACTTTTGAAGCTTCTGCCATATTCGAGTTTATCAGAACATTATCTCGCATTACATCTGCATTCACGCTGGTGATAAATCCTATGCCCCCCATATTGGCAGCCAAGTTGTAAACCTTGTCTATTTCATTGGTAGTTTTTAAACAATTCTTTAAGTCTCTTAAATCTAATACCAAAAACTCATCTCCCTCCGGCTTGCTAAATTCCGGGTGTTTAATATCAACGCCCCTGACCCAGTATCCTTTTTTCTTTAAAAATCTAACCAAGTAATGGCCAATAAATCCTCCTGCGCCTGTAACTAAAATCTTTTCATTTTTCATAGTTGTGATTATTTTTAATTTATTATGCCCTTATTATACTTCCTGGCTTCAATCTGTTCAAGCCCTTCCATTTCAAAATCATTAATCTCATCTTATAGAAATTAACTTTAGTAGAAAAAGTAATTTTTTTTGAAGGGCAAATTTAAAACACTCCCTACATAATCAGGCTCTACGCTTTTATCGCTATCTATTGTCCGAATATTATAACCAATCTTTTTCAGATAGTTAGAAACTGTCTTACTGCTAATCCCTACCTCCAAAATATTTTTAGGTTTTTTTTCTATAACCTCATTTATTTGGTACCAATAACTCATCCATCTGTCTTTAGAATTATACTCTTTCGATAGATATGGGTTCATTTTATCAGTTTATTTTTTACAAAATAAAATTTAATTAGTAAAAATTCGTAAATTTCTTTAAGTTTAAGCAGAAAGGCTCTAACCTTTAAAAATGGGGGTTCTCTTCTTTTTATTTTCATTTCTTTTTTCTGAGAATATAATTTTTCAAACAAATTCAAATACTCCCCACATGTTCTTTCGGCAGTATATTTATAATCTCCTAACTTCTTTAAATATTTATCATAGTTGTTATAAATTTCCATCAATTTTTCTTCAAAATTATCCTTCTCAAACATTACGCCATAATCAGAACAATATTCTGGCAAGGCGCCGCTATTGATAAATAAAATAGGCAAACCACAACACCCGGCTTCAATGTGATGCATTCCGGCTGGCTCAAATCGGGAAGCTGTTAAATATAAATGGTTCTTCTTTAGCTCCTTGGCTAATTTTTGACCACTTCTTGCCGGGATAATTCTTGTATTCTTATAATTTAAATATTTTGGCACTCTTCCAATAAACGAGAACTCAAATCTATCTTTATATTTTTTCTTCTCAAGCAACTTATCTAATCTTTGATAAATATCGTGGCCTTTCATATAATTATCTGACCAATGATGGGTAACAATTTTCATTTTCATTCCGGGTTTCCATTTTGCTTTTCCCCTTGGATTAAAAATAGTTGTATCAGCGCCATTGCGAATAATTTCTGAAGAATTATTTTTATCCGGTTTTTCTTTCTCAAATAAAGATTTGAGCCATTCTGAAATATAAACAGTATAATCGGCTACTCTATTTGCCTTAATTAAATTCTTATTCATATAATTTGTTTTTTTTCTCTCATCGCATTCATTAACGCGATGAATTATAATCGTATTTGGATGCTTTAACTTATATATTTTGGCATCAATATATGAATAAGAAGAACTCGATTGCCACTTAAATGGGGAAATTAACAAAATTATATCAATATCATTATCGTTTAGATTGTTAACGACTTTATGTTCTTTTTTTATAAGAAAATTTTGGAGCGATTTTCTAAATTGATTTCCCCCGCCATAAGAATTTTTAAAAAATTTAAGATTGATGCTTATCTTCATTTTATTTTTTAATTAACTTAAAATATAATTCATCATAATATTTCCGTACGATTTTCTCCCACGAATAATCTTTTACTGCTGCAAGACCATTTTCAACCAACTTTTTAGCCAATTCTTTATTCTCAATAACCTGGCTCGCTCTCTGCGCCAATTCTTCAATGTCCTCAATTTCGGTTAGCAAAACATCTATATTATCTTTTGCTATATCCGGAACCATTCCCACTTTCGTACTTATAACTGGCACTCCTCTTACCCAAGATTCTAAAATTGCCTTAGGTCCACCCTCTACTCTGGAGGCAATTATGTACAAATCAAGCGCATTATACATCTTAGAAAGCTTTTTATAATCCTTTGGATAAAAGTGTTTATACGGAATGCCTTGTTTTTCTAATTCTTTTTTAACATAACCTCGGGCTGGTCCAGTAAGAAGGATAAAAGGATTATATTTTTTAAGCTTAGCAACTGTTTTTACAAAAATATCAGGACCCTTTATTAACTTTGGCTCCAATCCCTCGCCCCAACCAATCCCGTCTTTTTGAAACGAACCGATTACTATTTTGTCTAAAGGAATACTTAGTTGTTTTTTAATCTTTTGTTTTTCCTCAAAAGAAACGGCTTTAAATACAGAAAAATCTATGCCCAAAGGAATAACTACTATTTTTTTCTTATCTAGGCCATATTGAATTAGCTTACTTTTAGTTAAATTACAAGATGTATAAACAATATCAACTTTGTCATTCAATTTCGGAATAAATTTTATCCTCTTATCACCCGGTACAATATGATACCAAGTCAAAATAACTTTATTAGATTGGTGAATTTTTCTTATCCCGCTTTTCTTTATCAAAGTATGAACCGAACCAAAATGAATAATCTGATTCCTTATTCCAAAATGGATGGTAGTTGTCCTTGATTTAATTAGATTCAACTTATTAAGAATTTTCGTGATACATTTTCCGTCCCATCTAATCAACCAATCTACAGATTCTACAACATAAGACAAATCGTATTTCTTGCTTAATAGAAAATTAAAAACTAGGTCTTTTAAAATTTTTATTTTACCACTGACCATATTTCACCAAATTGAATAGAAAATTTATCTATTTTAAGATTTGCTTTTTGTAATTCTTCCTGAAAAGATTCTAAAGCATATTCAATATAATGGGTTTTATCAGCTCTCCATTCTAAGCCCATTTCTTTTTTATACAAAACAAGCCAATCACGGTTAATCATTGGGACTCTTATCAAAATTTTTGGCGCTAAATTTCTAATCTTTCGAAGAAATTCGGTTCTATTTTCAATATGTTCTAAAACATTGCTTAATATAATGACATCAAACTTTCTATCGAATTTATATTTTATACTATCCCCAATAATAAATTTTAAATTCTCCCTTTTATAATTTTTATTAGCAAATTTTATATTTTTTTCTTCTATATCAATGCCTACAACTTTTTTAGCTTTTTTGGCTAAATCGTAAGTCAAAGCTCCGTTGCCACATCCAATATCCAAAACCACATCATTTTTACTAATATTATCAACAAAAAATTGATGATAATTCATTATCCTATGCTTGGGGTGTATGCTTTGTTTTTCTATTTTTTTTCCTAACCAACCCACTAATCGGTAACAGAAAGAATGTAATTTCAGAGCAATTTTTATTATTAGAACTAAAATTTTATTTTTCATTTTTTTGTAAAGAATTATATATCTTTAATTCTTTTCTAACTACAGAATTCAAACTACAATTTTCTAAAATATATTTTCTAGCATTTTTGCCTATTTTTTCAGCAAGTTTTGAATTTTTTATTACCTCAATAATTGCTTTTTGGATAGATTCTGAATTAGTTTCACATAAATATCCATTTTCCTTATGAGTAATAATTTCTTTTATTCCTTTAACATTTGTACCTATCACGGTTAATCCACAAGCCATGGCTTCTAAAAGCACTTTGGGATTCCCTTCAAAAAAAGATGGGATAACAAATATCTGCGATTTATTTAACTCTAAAGGCATCCTATCATTGGGAATTATACCCAACAACTTTACATTTCTTATTTTCTCGTCTTTGATTTTCTGCTCAATCTTTTTTTTCAATATCCCTTTTCCTATTAAAACAAGCTTTACATCTAAATCTTTTGCTGCCTTTATAAGAGCTAAAATATTTTTCCGTTTTATAAACCGACCAATAAAAATCAATCTCCTTGAATCCTTCTTTACAAAAAGAGGTTTAAAAACATCCGTTTCAATAAAATTAGGAATAATTTTTATTTTCTGCTCTTTTAGACGATACTTAGCCAGAATAAATTCTTTATCCGTGGTACTAATAATTAAATCGGCATTTCTATAAGCAAACCCTTCTGCTATCCGAGCCAGAGATATTTTCAAAAAATTCTTTTTAACAAAAAGAGAGAGTTGATAGCCTTGCCTGATAACTAACTTTTTTTTAAAGATTTTTTTTGCTATCACTGCTGCCCAGGAACCTAATAATTGATTTGTTTTAAAAACCCAAACATTTTTCAAAATCTTTCTATGTAGAAATGGAATTAAAAAAGAATAAACTAAATTATTTATCTTCCATTTATTAAATAAGATTTCTATGTTATTTGCTAAAAAATGCTTATATTCTTGTTCTTTTTTGTCTCCGTAAGTAATGAAGTAGATTTTCTTAAAATGTTTGGCTAATTCGTTATACAACCTAATTTCTCTATCAATCAGCCCTGTCTTAGCCCACTTTTCCAAAGACATTCTATAAGTGAAAAATAAGGCTAGAGACTTTGTTTTCAATTTTTTTTCAGTCATAATATTTTTTCTATTTCTTTAATCATTTTTTCTAAAGTAAATTTTTTCTCTACAATTTCTCTGGCTTGCTGAATAAGTTTTTCTTTTAACTCAGGATTTTTTATTAAAGATTCGATTGCCTCTGTTAATTGTTTTGGATTCTTTGGCTTTACTAAAATTGCGCTTTGATTATTCTTTAATACCTCAGGAATAGCTGAAACTTCGGTAGCTACAATTGGAACTTCGGCGGCCATTGCTTCTAAAATTGTCCAAGGGAATCCCTCTTTAATTGAAGGTAAAACAAATACATCAAAAGCTCTAAGATATTTATAAGCATCAGGAACAAGACCAACTAAGAAAAATTTATTTTCTAAACGATATTTCTTTATTAAATTTTTTAATTTCCCTCTTTCTCGACCCTCGCCAATAACCATAAAAATTAATCTGGGATATTTTTTAATTAAAATATTAGCTACTTCTATTAAATACTTTAACCCTTTACTTGGATAAAGATTAGCTATTGTTCCTATTATCTGCCAATCAGAGACTGGTTTATTAAAATCAAAAAATTTAGAAAGCTTGTTTATTAGTCCTTCCTTTGCTTTTTCTTTGCTTAAAAACTTCAAATCCTTAATATCTATTCCATTATAAATGGTTAAATTTCTTTTCTTGGCTTTTATTCCCAATTCTATTCCTTGCTTTCTATCAGATTCAGCATTGTTAATAATTACATCTTTAAATTTGGCAGTTAATTTTTCAAGCTTAATATAAAGTTTCTTTTTCCAATCAGGCCAAGGGTCATTAAAGGTCCAACCGCCGATGCGGTAAATAATGTTTGGAACCTTAACCAAACGACCAGCTAAAGAACCTAAAAATCCTGCTTTGGTGCTGCCTAAAAAAAGTGTTTCTGGTTTTTCCTTTTTAATAAGTCTGCGAATTTCAAGCAAACCCCGTAAATCAAATAAGGGATTAATCTCTCGTCTAAGGTATTTTAGATGTTTGGTATTAATCCCCTTTTTTTCTAAAGCTGATAAAAGACCCTGTTCATCATCACCCTCTGGCCCAGCAGCTACTGTTATACTATATTTTTTTCTATCAAGATCAGTAGCAATATTAAAGAAAGCTCTTTGAGCTCCGCCGAATTCAGATTGAGTTATAATAAAAAGAATTTTCTTCATAAAAACTATTTATACGTTGTTTCCAGCATATGAATCCAGGCATCTGCTTCTGGTTTAAGTTTAGGGTCCAATTCCCCTACTTTACGGGCTGTTTCAATTGCCTTATCAATCTGGCCATTCTCTTTATAGGCAGTGGCTAAAGAAGCGTAAAATTGGGCATTTGCTGGTTCTAATTCAATGGCTTCCAAATAAAGCTTAATAATCGCAGGATAATCTTCAAGCGGAACATAAATTCTTAACAATCGATGGATGTCGCTTACGCTTTTCTTATATCCTCTTTTTTCTGCCTCTCTTATAAACTCCTCCCCTTTTTCAATCTCACCCATATCTAAATAGGTAACTCCTTTATACCAGTATCCAAGCTCAACTTCAGGTTTAATAGAAATTCCCTGGTCAAAAAATTCAACTGCTTTTCTAAGCTCGCCTCGGAAAATATAAACCTGTCCTAATTCAAAATAAATATAAGGATTTTTTTCATTTAGAGATGCGGCTTTTTTAAATAATTTTTCCGCTTCATTTAATCTTTGCTCGGCTTTTTCTTGGTTAATTCTGGATAGAAATTCATTAAGACGACCAGTATAAAGATAAGGAATTGGGTCTAAAGGATCTGTTTTTGTATTTTTATAAGCTTCATCTACAGCAAAAGCAATATCTTCTTCTTTTACTCCTAATTCTTGAGGATTATCAGTTCGGGAAAAAATTCTAAAAACCATTCTGGCTAAATGATGCCTTACTTCATATTCTGTTTGAATAGCATTATAAGAAAGTGATTTTCTAAAATAATCAAAGGCAATTGGTAAATGTTCATCTGAACGACCATAAACGATTCCCCGGGTTGCTGCATAGTTCGCCTTGGCTGGAATAATTGCTGTTTTATAAATCGTGAAAATCGTTATTAAAGCAAGAACAATCAAAAGAACAGTTCTTGGCTTGGTTGAACTAATCTCTTTCTCAACTTCTAATTGTTTTCTTGTAAGCCCGAATAAAAAACTAAGATAACCAAGAATAATGAAAAACATTAAATAAGAATTAAAAGTATCAAAAATAAACATATTATGGCCAACATAAGCTATCAGCATTGCTCCAAAAATCCCTAAACATAATTTCTTTACTAATTTTCTTCTAAAAGCCCTAATAAAATAATAAATAAGTACTACAAAAATACTTAAATAACTTAAAAGACCCATAATCCCCATTGTTACTCCAGTATTTAAAAAAGTATTATGCGCCCTATCCCAAACAACCTCTGAACCAAACCCCTCATAATGCATAGGGTCAAAATGTTTAGCAAAAAGAAGATTGAAGTTTTCTGGCCCCCAGCCTAAAACAAATCGCTCTTGCCAACCTTGCCAAGCTGATTTCCAAGCAGCAAGACGAGTTTGAACTGTTCTTGTTTCTAAAGAAATATCAGTGATTCGTTTAAGATAAGTATTCTCTTGAATCCAGGATTGATTTCTATTAAACCAAAATATAGTAATGATAATTATTAATAAACCAATAAAAATAATGGTGCCTTGTTTAATTTTAGGATTCTTAGAGTTAATTAAATTAAAAACTCCTAAAAGAAAAATGCCTATTAAAAAAGAAATAATACTTCCTCTGACTGCTGTTAAAAATAAAGCTGGAACTCCTAAAACAAGAACTAATCCATAAAAAAATCTTCCACTCCTAGAACTTTGTTTATGAAAAAGAAAATAAATTGCCAGAAAAAGAATAAAAATAAGATAACCAGCAAAAAGAGCAGCATTGCCTGCCGGGCCAATTACCCGGCCCCCATGCTGCCAGCCAACAAAAAAATCTCCTAATTTAAAATACTGACCATAAGCATAAAGAATTGATAAAAATCCAGCTACTACTGTCAATCGTAAAAGTTTTAACCAATCCTTTTTCTCCTTAAAAACACTAATTAAAATTACAAAGAAAATCCAATAATGAATAAAACTAAAAACGCCACCCATTCTTTCCAAGGTTCCCCAAAAACTGCGATAAAAGTTTACTCCGGTGATGCTGCTTCCAATATAAAGACCAGTAAATATAGTTATAGTTATCAGTAAAGCATTCCATTTAGGACGATATTTTTTATTAGCTAAAATGAGCAGAATATAAAAAATAAGCATAATCTCAACTATGCTTCTGAAAATAATTACCTTAGGAAAATGGAAAATTGATAAAAACTGGGGATATAAAATAAGGGGGGTAAAAATTGCCAAAAAAATCCCCCAGCGCAGGATTTTTAGATAAGTTTGTTCTGTTTTGTTCATACCTAAATTATACTAAATTAAGCTAAAAAAGCAAAGAAAAACGCCCTCCGAAGAGGGCGTTTTTCATATTCATCCCTCGCACCTTCTACAAGGAAAGGAAGTGAGGGTCAAAATCAATCTAAATTACCAAGTGATTATCCAGGCAGGGCCTGTTGCTGGAATACCAATGTTTTTGTAGTCTGCAACATAGCCTTCTAAGCTACCATCTGTCTCTCCGCCATCATCCCACTTAATTACATTGGCTTCATTCAACAGCTTAAGCTGGAACCAGTCTCCTTGTTCATCCCAAAGTGCCGCACCGCTGGTAATCTTAACGTAGAAGCTTTGGCTTAAACCTGCTTCAATAGTAACGCTGACATCCCAAGTATCAAACTGTGCTGAAGCCGTACCGTTGCCAGGAGTGGTTACAGTATCTTCGTATATCGTGGTTCCATCAGACTTGTAAAGGGTAAATTTGGCATCTCCCTCACTTGCTGCGCCACCAGAACCTAAGACATCAAACCTTAAGTCTCCAGAAGCAGTACTAAATACCAAGTCATCATCACCATGATTGGTAATTGTGAACTCAAGTATTTTATCTATAGCAGCTGCTGATGGATAGCTACCGCCAGTTGTTTTGTCCAAGGCGAATGATGGGAATACACGATAGAGAATCATAGCTTGACCACTACCATCATCAATACCAGTACTATTAGCTTGATAAACTGTACTTGAACCTACTCCTACTGCATGGAATGTAGTAGTTCCATCACCTTCAAAGTCAAGTGACCACGTGTCTGCGCTTTGGTCACCAAGCTCCTCATATGTACTCAAGTCAGCATAAACAGTAACATAAGCATAGCCATCCTTAGGCACATACATTTCTTTACCAGTCAAATCAAAGGCGACAGAAGCAGTGCCAGCAAAGTAACCAGATGGCCTTGAGCTAACTAAGGTTCCAGCAGCATCAATTGGATATGAAAGTTCTATCTTACTCATATTACCTTCGTCTCCAGTTGCATCAAGTTCAATAGTCATCTTATCAATCTTAAATGCTTCATCAACAGAAGTGAACTTAAATTTGCTGAACGGAACACTGGTCTGACCTTGGTAAACATAAGTTTTTTCTGGTCTAATACCAGATCCTGCAGCTGCTGCTGCTAAAGTTCCACCATCTGACTTCTTGACATAGACATCTGCATCATCATTAATGCCAGCAGTGCCATTACTGCTATTACCTTCATTATCTATGGCAGTCACATCATCAGTAGCGTCAATGTCAAAGTAGACATAATCATAGGTTCCACTAGTAGTAGTGGTAGTGACATCTACCTTAACAATCATTTTCTTGGTTGTTCCAGCAGGAACATTCCAAGACAAATCATCGTAAGTAACATCACTATCATAGTCAGCGGTTGCAGTACCAGAAAGGTTCTTTGGTCCACCATTGGTAATCTTAGTGGTTCCATCGCTCTCATAAAGAGTTACATTATTAACTACATTCTTAGCATAGAGACCATCAGTAGTCTTACCTTGTTCAGCAGAAGCAGAAGCAGCGCTTTCGTCATTAACCCAAGCAGTCAAGACCAAGTCGGTCACTTCCATATCAGAAGCATCGCCAGCTGTAAACAGAATTCCCATTGCAGTTACTCCGGTCTGGCTTCTTACTGCACCAACATCGCTAACCGGAACACTGGCAAGGGCTACTGTAATACTCGGAGCTTTAACAGTCATCGCGTTCCCAGTAATATCACTTGAAGGAACAATATCTCCGTCTGCTACATAATCATTGGTGCCTCGATACTTAACAGGATTACTCAAATTAGTTAATCCGTAAAGAAGACCAACAAACGCATCATCAGCATCGATGTAACCATCGGCAGTTGCTGATGTGTCTATGTCTATAGTTATCTGAATATTCTTGGTCTCTCCAGTATCAAGGTCCCAGGTGTCGGTCCAGTTTTTATACATTTCTCCTTCATAGGTGCCTTCCGTACAAACAGCAAGAGCAGTATCTTCAAGTGAAGTAAAGCTGGAGCCATCAGTTGGTCCCATTAAAACAACACCTGTATCTTTGTCTTTAATCTTAACATCATTAATCTCTGTCTTGGCAAGAGCCATTGTGTCACTCGCGCCACCTGTTTCATCGAAACAAACATAAGCTGTTAAGTTTCTAATCTCAAGATTAGAAGCAGCAGTGAAAGCTAAATCAAGTAATACAGTATCGTCAGTATCCTCGCCAACATCAGCCGCTATTGGCCCGTTAAAGGCAATAGTAAGTTCTCCTCCTTGAAGGGTTAAAGCATGATATTCAGCAGTGCTACTCGCATCAAAGAGGCTAATATCAGCCCGAACTCCATGACCATAGCTATCACCGATTCCTTTTATATCAGCAGAAACCTCAAAGTAAATCTGAATGGTGTCATCTTTGTCTCCAGCAATATCAGCATAAAGCTTGAAGATTTTAGTTGTTCCCTTTGATATGTTGTAAGAAGTATCAAAGAGAAAAGTAGCTAAATCATTGGAGCCAAAAGCGTCAAGGGTAGCTACAATAGTACCAGCTATGTCCTTCAATTTAAGATTAGTCATCTCAATACTGTTCATACTACCACCATTATAAAGAGTAATTCTCTCCATATTGACGGCCTCGTAAGAAGAAGTAAGTTTAAACTGACTAACTTGAGCTTGGCTCTGACCAACTGTTGGATTGGCTAAAGAACCACTTTTGTCGGCAGCCAATACACCTCCCTCGATACTAGTAATGCTTATTGAGTTTCCTGTAATTGGAAACGTTCCGCCAACCGTAGCACCAGAAGTAACATCAGAAGCTGATCCCAATTTGAAAGCACTAATGTGTCCGTTATCATCGGTGTCGGTTAAATCAGCTACCAAAGTAAGAGAAGTAGGAGCACTAACTGACAAACCAATAAAGGTTACTTTGTCAGTACTACTACTTACTGAACGGCCAGAAGTTAAACGTGTGTTTCCTTCATAAAGATAGACATTCTCAAAATCAGCAGCTTTACCAACCCCAACTCTCTCAAATACCATTTGGGAAATAGTTCCTGAACCAGCAACATTTACCTTAAGGTAAGGCTCGCTCTGGGCATTATAAGGAATTGAAGAAGCAACTGGAGTGTCAGAAGCTAAAGAAAAAGTAAGATCTCCTCCTCCGCCACCACACATTCCAGCACCAGTGGTGTAATTGTCTCGATCAGTAGTGTTAATTATATAGACAGAATCCCAGTCATAACTATTGGTTGTAAAACAATCAAGAGTTTCAACCCATTTCTTTGTACCAATGTCTCCGTCTGGAAAGAGCTTATAGACTTTGTCGTCGCCATCTGCTCTTGTTAATTCGGAGGTGGTAAAAGCTTGAAGTTCAGCAACTGTAGCTGTCTTGATGTTTGCCCACTCTAAGTGACCATAGCTATCAAAGACCTGTGGGTTCAAGACTAATCTCTTGAACTTTTTGTCGCCCATGTACTTAATGATGAAAACATCATATGGATAATATGCATTCCCATCAGCATCGGTATATTCAGCGTCAGGGCTAACAATGTCTCCTTCTACTATGGTTATTGCGCTTACTGGAGCAAGCATAGCTACTCCTGAAAGCCAAATAGTAGTGGTTACAGCCAAAGTAATAGATATAATTTTTTTCATTTTTTTCATTTTTAGTTTTTACTTAATTTTATTAGTTTTCGACCTTTACCCGTCAAAATGCGCGAAGCGCTTTTGTCGGGCTTATTTTTATTTTTCCTCTTCTTGAGGTTTTTCCTCAAGAGGAAGTTCTTGGTTTAATTTTTCAAATTCCATTGAAGGTGATTCAACTCCTTCTTCTTCTGCTGGAATTACAATATCTTCGTCAGAAGAAGGAAGTTCTTCAGAATCTAATTCTTTAATCACCTCTTTAGTTGCTTCTTCTGTCTTACTAACTTCGATTAATGCTTCATCAATGTTTTTTTCCAAATCCTCTTTATCTTCTGGGAAAATGTAAGCCAGTTTATCACTGCTTTCAATTAAGGCCTCCTCATAAAGAACGGTCTGGGCCTTAACTAATCTTAGTACTTCAGCTTTGCCTTCAGCTTTTAACTTATCCACATTTTCACGAACACTGACTATTTGAGCAGTAAAGCTTTTAATTGTCTTTTCCATATCTTGCTTCTTTTCTGGCTCATTAATCAGTTGAGTAAATTCATCCATTCTTTCAGTAGCCAGTTTGATTGAAAGTTTAGTTTTATTTTCCTGGCTAGGAGTAAAAGTTAATCGAGTTTGCTCAAGAGCGGTCTTTACTGGATAAAGAAAATCACCTGATAAACTATTTTGGGCAGTCCAGATTACCCCAACCGTAGCCAGAGAAGTTATTAAAATTATTGTTGCCAAAGCAATGGCAAAAGAAGGTTTAAAAATCTTTAAAACATTAAAATTAAAAAGAGGTAAAACCAAAGATGGTTTCCTCTCTTTTTTCTCGTCTCGAGAAATCTCAGATAACAAAAAACTCTTCTGGTTTAGTAACCATGAAGAGTCAGGCCTAATTCGCTTTAAACTCTTTATTTTTTTGACGACAAAGTCTTTCATGCTCTACTATATAAGACGAATAACTACCCTCATTTGTTACACTAATATTACACCCCTCGACAAGCTCGGGGCAAGCCCTATTCAGCTTCCTCCAACCGCGCTTTTAGGGCCTTTAAGGCTCTATGAATTAAAACCCGAATTGCGCCTTGTGATTTGTCCATTATTTTAGCTATTTCAGGCACAGAAAGCTCATCTATATAATACCAAATAATTACGTTCTGATACCCGTCTTTTATTTGAACTAAGGCCTTATGAATCTCTTCAGCAGATTCTTTTAAGACTATTTCGTCCTTAGCTGGCTGTTTTAGAAGAAAATCCCTAAAATCATCATCCAAAAGAATCTCCTGAGAACTCTTTCGTTTATAGTGGTCAGCAAGCAGATTACGGGCAATTTTATATAAAAGAGCCTGAAAACTTTCTTCTATTTCTTTTTCTTCTTTCTTTAAATATTCCCAAATCCTGAGAAATGATTCAGAAGTCAAATCTTCAGCCAGAACCTGAGAACCAACTTTTAAACGAACAAAACGAAAAATCTTAGGAGCATAAAAATCATAAAGCTGACCAAAGGCCTCTTTATCACCTGAAGCTACTTTTAAAAGTAATTCTTTTTCTCTGTCTATTGTATTTAATTTTGCCATACAGTTATGTTACACTTTTTATAATAGCAGATTTACCCCGCACCTTGCAAGATGCGGGGTAAAAAAGCAAGGGCAATGTTCTTTTAGCAGAACACTGCCCATTTTTTCTTTTTTCTCTTTTTTTAACCCTCCTCTTTAAAATTCAAATCTTTTACCAAAAGCAGACCTGGGAACTCGCAAATAGAAACGGCTTTTGTGCTCTCATTAAAACAGCTTTGAAGAGAAACAATGGTGGTCTTTAATTTGGCCTCTTCTTTAATAATCTTTCTTAAACTTGGTCCAAGAAGAACTTTCACCATATCTGGATCTCCAATATCTTTGTTTCTCGACAAGATTTTAAAACCCTCAACCTTGGTACGAATACCTTTTTGTATTTCTCCTTTTCCAGTTGCCTTTTCAAAGGGCAAAGTTATGGAAATACTCCCAGGCAAACAAATTTCGGTAAAATTATTCACTTCTTTCTCCTTTCTGATAAAATTTTCCCACTAATGTAGGATTGCTTCCATCTTAGCAGATAATAATTAATTTGTCAACCCCTAAAGCTTGCCTTTTTTCTTGGCAATAAAGATATTGGCTTCCAGCAAAGAATCAAAAGTCCCAGCATCTATCCACTCTCCCTTGGTCTTATAATATGTCAAAGTTCTCTCTTTTATATAACAATTGAGAAGATCAGTAATTTCATACTCCCCCCGGGCTGATGGTTTAAGTTTCCTGATAAAGTCAAAAACCCGAGCATCACACATATAAAATCCTGTTACAATCCAGTCGGTCTTTGGCTTTTTTGGTTTTTCTACAATTTTAACAATTTTATCTCTCTTAAACTCTGGCACGCCAAATCTTTCTGGGTCAGGCACCTGCTTTAAAATTATCTTTGCCCCTTTGCCTTGAGCTTTAAAATCATCTACTGCCTTTTTAAGATTTTCTTCATAAATATTATCAGCCAAAATCATGGTTATTGGTCCATTGTCAGCAAAGTCCTCAGCTATACTTAAACCATGGGCTAAACCCTTGGGTTCTTCTTGAATAACATAAGTCAATTTAACTCCTAAGTCCTTTCCATCGCTTAACAGATCTAAATACTGACCAGCATGACCCTGACCAGAAATTATTAAAATCTCTTTAATGCCTGCATCCCGCAAAGTAAAAATCGGGTAATAAATCAAAGGCTTGTCATAAATAGCCAAAATATTCTTATTAATAACTTTTGTCAAAGGCATCAGGCGAGAGCCAGTGCCACCAGCTAAAATTGCTCCTTTCATAGATTTATTTTGTTATTTTTTATATTGCTTTTTATAATATTCTAAAAACTCTCCTGATTTAATTTTTTTCCAATAATCCTGATTATTTTTGTACCACTCAATTGTCTCTTTAATCGCCTTTTCAAAACTATATTCTGGGTTCCAGCCAAGTTTTTTAATTTTTGTAGAATCAAGAGCATAGCGCCTGTCATGACCAGGTCGGTCCTTCACATATTCAATATGGCTTTCATCTTTATCCAATTCTCTTAAAATAATTTCAGCAATCTCTTTATTAGTTTTTTCATTATCACCTCCAATATTATAAATTTCTCCTATTTTCCCTTTATGTAAAACTACATCAATTCCAGAACAATTATCCAAAACATAAAGCCAATCACGGATATTCAACCCATCACCATAAAGAGGAATCTTTTTATCCTCTAATAAGTTAGTTACAAAAAGAGGAATCATTTTTTCTGGATAAGCATAAGACCCAAAATTATTGCTTGAACGGGTAATTAAAGCTGGTAAGCCATAAGTTTTAAAATAAGCTCGAACCAATAAGTCAGCTCCTGTTTTTGAAGCAGAATAGGGGCTATTTGGCCTTAAAGGACTCTGTTCAGTAAATAATCCTTTTTCTATTGAACCATAAACTTCATCAGTGCTAATCTGAACAAATCTCTTAATTCTATGCTCTCTGACTGCTTCTAATAAAGTGAATGTGCCAAAAACATCGGTTTTTATAAAAGCATCGGGTTCTAAAATGGAACGGTCAACATGAGTTTCAGCAGCAAAATTAATTATAGCATCAGGCTTTTCTTTAGAAATTAAATCATTTACAAGTTTTTTATCACAAATGTCACCTTTTATAAACTTATATCGCGAATCATTTTCAACATCTTTAAGATTCTCAGGGTTTCCAGCATAGGTCATTTTATCCAGATTAATAACTTTGTAATCCTTGTATTTGTTTAAAATATAGCGGATAAAGTTGCTCCCAATAAAACCCAATCCGCCAGTAACTAATAGCTTCATATATTTAATTTTAACACAGATAGGGCGATAAAATAAAGAGGTCAAGAAAAAAGTGCCTCCAGAATTTTTAATTCCAAAGGCACTCAAATAAGTCTTGCCTTAATTTTCGGTTTATTGTCCAAGACACTCCGAATGGTAGATTGAATACTGCCTGGCAGCCCTTCTACTTTGTTAAAAACTCCTATTTCCATCAGATATTCAAAAACCTTATAAGCATCAGGATTATTGGAACGGACCTGTTTCGAATCCGTAAAGTAACACCAGTAAAGTCGACTTGCTTCATTATTAGCAAAAATGAAAGTCAAAACCAATCTCTTTTTGTTGGTAAGGATTTTCCTGCGGTTTACTACAACTAAAACATCATTGCCTAAACTCAACTCGTATTCTCTAAAAGCATATAGGGAATTTATTTCAGTGAGGACCCAACGAGGACTCGGAGATTCAACTGAGCCCAAGATTACTAAAAGAACTATGACCGAAATTTTAAAGGCGCGTTGTTTAAGTATTTGTTTCAACATCTTACACCTCCATTTGTAATTATAGCATATTGACAGAATTTGTCAAATAAAAGAAGGGAGTTTCGAGAGAAACTCCCTCTTAAAACTCTCTTAGAGAACTACTAAAGAACTATTTCCAGTTTCATTGGAGAATTTTCTCCAGCTGGCGGAGTCATCTTCACGCTTACCTGAATCATTTGAGAAACGAGAAAACGAATCCCGTGTCTCCTGATAATATTGGTAAGCTTCAATTTTTCTTCTTTATCTTTCGTTTCCAGTTCGATTTTCACCTTGTCCATGGATTCTCTCAAAACAATCAGATTTACTTTCATTTTATTTCTCCTTTACTTCCATTATAACATATCAACACCTATTTTGTCAAGAGGTTTCCTCTTCTTGGACTTCTAAATCCTGTTCTCTGGCAATCTCTTTGATAGTTGACAAAGCATATTTCCTGTAAAGATAAGCAGCTTCTAAAATCAGTCTCTCATCAGGATTAAAAAAATGAATAGAAACTCCATATTCAGAATGTTCGCATAAAATATCATTCTCCAGTCCCTTTTTAAAATCCTCAAATTTTTCCTTTACTGACTGCTGACTTTCCCCTTCTTTTCCTATAATCTTTACACCATACTCAACGGGCTCATTTTCTGTGTCTTTAGATAGCTTTAATATTTCTATAATTGCCAATCCAATCCTCCCTTTTAAATAATTTAAAACATAATGAACTTATTTAAATATAGCAATTTATTTAAAGTTTATCAAATAAAAAAGGTGGCAACAGAGTTGCCACCTCACCAGGTCATCAAAACTTGTTAATTTTCTGGTTTTTCCACCTTAAAGCGGATGCCGATATCTTTTTCCAGTCCTTTTGTCAAATGCTTTCTTGCTTTTTTGAACTTCTTTAACAACTTTTTCTGGACTTTCTTGGGAAGATTGGCAAATTTGTATCCATCCACCTTGTCCGGCCTGCCGTCTATGTTGGGCCCATCTTCAAAGCACCACTCAGCTGAAGAATCATCAAATTTGACCACCAACATATTCCTGGCACATTCAAAGGGATTAACTGCTTTTTCTTTCTTAATTGCTTTAAACTTGGCAGGACTAAGCGGGTATTCTGCAGAAACCTTTTTGTATTTTCCAATATCATAATTTGCAAAAAGAGCACTGCGCTTTTCTACGAGAAACAAGGGATGACTGAATGCCTCTAGAAATCTCCTTGTTTTGCAGGAATCAGGCACACTGAGGACGAAAACGAAGACGAAAAACAATACCAAGGCCACAAATAAACCAAGTCCGATAAAACCAAAAGTTCTTTTATTCACTTGAAACCTCCTTTTTAAAAAGTCTGTCTGTTAAGACAGCCATTATAATATTATCATATATTTGTAAAACTGTCAAGAAGTTTTGGGAAATAAAAATGGGGAGTTCCTTCTGGGGAACCCCCCTAAGATGCTCTTATTCTTCTTTTGTCTCGCTTTTCGTTCCTGTTATCATCTCGAACCTCCTTTATTTTTTTCCTTTACCTGAATTATTCCCTGTCTTTTCTTGCCCTTAGTATCAACCCAGAGTATTTGAAATGTGCTGGGTTTCTCAACATCTGTGGTTAAAGCCTGGGGTATTTTACCCTTTGCTACTGGAAACTTTTTTAGGCTATCTCCTCTAATCGTATCTGCCCCCTTCATCTTATAATTTGACAAACCTCCGATGTTAGGCATTTTAAACCTCCCTAAATATTTATTTCTAAATTTCCTCTATTATATATCAATAAGCTTTTTTGTCAACCCTAAACCATGCTAACAATAAAGGGTAGGGCCGTTTGACCCTACCCCTCTTCAAGAAAGTACTATTTGAATTTACCAAAACCTGGACCAATCGGGCTAAGAAATTCGATGCCTTCGAGACCTTCGCAGAGATCATTGTAAACTTGCTGGATTGTTACGAATTGTCCCCAAATTACAGGACCTATCATTGTTCCATCTATAGCATACCAGTATCCATCAACTAATTGTGCATCTGCTGGAGCAGCTACAATCTTTACAAAATAATCCCAGTAACATTCATTTCCGTCCTCATCAATGTAGGTGCCTGACTGATGGTTTGTTAGCCATGCTCCTGAGCCGATGTAGGTATCATATCCAAAGTGCCTGTCCAGCAGATTATCGCTATCACAATCTTTGTTACTTAACCAAGCATCATTCCATTTCATCATCAATCTGACATCCCTCCAGTCATGACACCACGCTGCGTCTTGATAAGCATCGCAATAATAGCCATTGAATATGTGGGCCTGATAATTGTAGCCCCACTCATCGTAACCAGGAACAATTAGTCTTTCATCCAAAGTATATATAGCGCCATCCTGAATTGTGGTACAATTATCCTTCTTCGCCATGGCATTATGCGATGTAATTCCAAAAATCATCGCTACTGCCAATACTAAAAAAATCACCCAAAACTTTTTCATGTTAACCTCCGTATTTTTTTGCATAAACCCTCAGGTCAAAGGGTTTATTGCTAATTAGATTTAAAAGTACAATTTCACCTCCTTTTTTAGATTTTGACCTGATATCAAAATATATCTCATCTTAAAATATCTGTCAACCCCAGCAGTAGCAAGGCAGGCCCCTACGGCTCGTATTTAATATTTCCCATCTCCACACTCGCCCCTGGTGGTTTTTGGATAAAAAAGAAGGGGGTCTCAACCAATTTTTGGCGAGACCCTCAAAGAGTAGCTAATTAAATTGACTTAAGGTTTGGGGCGGAAGTCCAATACGTGAACTCTCGTACGGTGGGATATAGATGGCTTATAAGGAAGAACCTTAATTTGGTTATCCTTAATTACAATTTGTTCTGCTTCTGTATCGCTTTTTTTCCTATAGACCTTATAGTAGTTTCCAGAATACCTTTCAAAAGTGAAATATGCTCCCACAACAACATTGTCAAACTTAAAAAGTGGAGTGTAAGGCATAATAAACCTCCTTTATCTGATTATTGTTTGTCGATTTTAATATCAATACCAAGAGATTTGAAATCCTGCATATAGAAATGCAAAATCAATCTTCCAAGTGCCAGTTCGGGTTCGTTTCCAAAAGCCGTAACGCCTGACTTATCTGTTCCTTTTGCCGTCCAAATACCTTCTTTTTTAGTAATCTCGATAGTAATCTTTTTCATTCTAAATACCTCCTTTTTGTAGATTTTTAATCCTTGGATAATCAAATTATCCTTAATCTATATTATATATCATCATTTATTTTTTGTCAACCCTAAACCGCGTTGGGTTCAGAGTTAAAAGAAAAAGGAGAGTATTTTTATATATACACTCTCCCCTTTTCCAAAGAAGGTTAAAAATCAAACTCGTTTGCCTTGACGCCTTTTACGAACGCCCTCCACTCTTCTTTGGTAAATATCAAAGTTTTGACAGGATCAGAATCTTGCGAGTGTCTGACAGCAACACTGCCGTCCTGTGCCTGCCCAACCGCCACGCAGAATGGGTAGTAATTGCTAAATGAAGAAACTTTGAATTCGATGTTTTGGAGTTTAAACGTTTTCATAGCTATCTCCTTCTTTTTTGGATTTAAAGAACTTTACTTCTGTTTATATAATAACAGGTGCTAAATTTACTTGTCAACCCCCTACGGCTCATAATCAACACTCCCCATCTCCACACTCGCCCCTTGTTCAATCACCACCGGCGGCGCGCCTGTGCCGTAATAAAGAAATACATGCTCAAACACCCCTTTACTCCCCGAAACAAACTTTATATCTTTCCAGTCACCAATAGCGGGACTTGTTATGTCACCATCATTGTTGGTGTCTCCACTAAAGCTATCGTCTTTCAAAGAAGTAAATACAATCTCGCTATCTGAAGCTGCTTTAGCTATTAAAGTTCCTTCAACTAGTAAAGCGGTGCGATTTTTACTGTATGGTTTCAAAATAATCTCCGGCTCCAAAGTTAAAGTCGAACCACTAGCCACAGTTGGGTACTCGCCGGCATTAGAAACAAGAATATAAGGCAAATCTGCTTGCCAGGTCGCATCTTGCTCAAATCTGCTTTGCCAATGAACTAAAATTCCATTAATAACATTATTAGATGTTTGATTATTCTCAAACTCTGGATAAGCGCTATGAATCATTATTGCTCCTTGATCACTAGCTCCAGCTACTTCACCATTATCACTAAAGTGATTATTTTTTATAATTGGCAAAGCACCATATTTAATTCCTAATCCAAGCTCAGAGTTATTTTCAAAAGAACAATTATTAATAACAGACGCATCTAAAGAACCCTCGATTAACATTCCTACTTCAGAATCTTTAAAAGTTGAATTTTCAATTTTGGAATTTGAATCAATAAGATGAATTCCTCTACTTTCACTATATTCCATAACCACATTATCCATTTCTATAGAACCGCCGTCAACTTTTATCATTTCTGTATCAAGATTTTGCAAACCAGTTTTCTGACTTCCGTAGCGGAAAATAGCATTTTTAATAGAAGAATTTGTGCTAGTTGAAGTAAAAAGTAATCTCACCCAGTCACCAGCTGCTGCCCCACCTTCGCCTCCATAATCACTATCTTTTATTGAAGTAAAGACAATTTTCTCGTCTTCAGTTCCTTCAGCTATTAATTTTCCTCGAATTTCTAGAAAAGTATAATTGCCACCTCGAGGCATTACTACTACCCCTGGCTCAATAGTTAAGGTCGCACTCTCTTCTATGATTGGCCATTGATTAGCATTAAGTTCAATATAATAAGGACTTCCAGCTATTGTCCAAGTTGTATTTTCAGAAATTATCGTGTCATCAGGAATATAGGTGCCAGGTATTCGGGTCTCGCCCTTAGAATTTGTTGGACTGGGAATTTTTTGTAATTCAAAATCAATACTATTGTCATTTGTATCCTGACCATTGTCTTTGCGCTGAATACTTTTATCTATACCAATTGTCTCTTGAAAAGAAGTACCCTCTTTAACAATTTCCACCTCGCCCCAAGCAACAACATCAATTGCCCCAACATGTGCTTCAGAAGCAGTTTTCTCGGAGGGATCCCAAGGGAAAATAGCTATCGAACCACCTGTATTGCTTAATTGACCCGAAGAATAAGGATTTCCTTCATTGGTTTTAATCTGCCAATCCGCATCAGGATTACCACCCGATTCTGGAAAATTGAGAATACCGATTAAATAATATCCTCCAGCTGAAATTGAAGCGGTTGCAGGAAATTCTTTATTACGATAAGGGTCATTCCAGTCTCGAGCCGAGGAATAGTAGCAAAAAGAATAACTAGCTAAACTTAATGCTATGTCTATAGAATTATACAATTCAACAAATTCATTATCTCTTATTTGAATTTCATTAATTACTATATGAGGCTCTAATTCTTTCCCTTGTTCTTCTTCCTCTTCTTCTTGCTTTTCTTCCGGCTGTTGTTGTTCTTCTCTTGGAGTGCTTCCGGAAGGACTTCCGCTAACACTACCTCCATACTTAGTCTCTTCTTGCTTTTCTTCTGAACTCTCTATTTCCTGCTCCTCATCTGTTAAATTTTTATCTAATTCTTCATCCGAAGAAACTTTTTCTGGTTCAATAGGCTCAATACTCGAAGGGACAGATGGTTGAATTATTGTTTCAATTTTTGGAAGACCCCCGGGTTTGGGTAGAGGCCAAGGCTCTGATGGAGCTATAGGTTTTAGTTCCTCTTCCTTGTTTTCTTGCTTAATTCCTAAAATGTTTTTAATAAATGTCTGAGCTTTTTGGAAAAACGATGGCTCTGGTCTCTTATGGGCTAATTTTTCTTTTTCCCATTCAATATCCTTCATGAATAAACGAATTACCCCAGCTCCGTAAATTATTGCTTTGGGAGCGAGACGTTCCCAGTAGCCGTGGTTGAGTTTCTGGTCATCTCGATTAATAAAATAAACATCTTCTATCTTTTTTTTACTTGGAGAAATTTCACGCCAATTAGACCTGTAATAATCTTTATAAGCTAAACGAATATCATTTTCATTTTCATCTTTCCCTATAAGATAATCTCTTTGCATAAAGTGCCCAAGATCTTCTTTTCTCGTTTTCACAACCTTTGGCCATTCATAATCAGGATGAAGAATTGTGTCTTTACTAAAAAAGTATTTATTGCTGTATTTGGCTAATTCATCAAAGGCTTGTCCTAAAGAATATAGATATTTTGGATAATATCCTTGATTATAGAGTTTCTCTGCCCAATCATAATCATTAGGAGTAGTACTATTTCCTGCCCATTGCTCATAAGGGTCGCCCAAAACATGATGATCGTTCCGAGTATGAGCCGGCATATCCATATCTTCAATTAAATGTAAAATATGACCTAAGCCATAATAAGCTTTATCTAAGTCATCTTCAATAAAATATTTAACTGAAGCTGGCCAGGAATAATCGCCATGATATCTAAATTCACCTCTAAAAATGCTAAAAAGAATACTCGCAAATTTCTGAATAGCTGATTTCTGGATACTAGAATCTAAAGCCCATTGCTTGGCCGTATAAACTCCAAATGGAGCTCTGTTATAAATGGGGTCATAAAGATGAAAAGCTGGCCTGGGTAAAGTATCTTCATCAATACTACCTTTTAAAATTAATTCTGCTTGATGTATGGTTATATCTGGATCATAAGTTAAATTATAAAGTTTAACCATTTCTTGAGTTAAATTATAATGAGTGGGATATGGAGAATATAAAAAAGCTTTGTTCGTGCAAAAAACAAAACTTCCTAAAAATAAAAATAATAAAATTATTATAAAAAATACCCTCCTTAACATAATAAAAATATATATTTTTTTATAAATCTTCAATTAGCCAATCTCCATCCCAATTCTTGACAAAAGAAATAACGTGAGCCATTCTTTCTGGATCGTCTTTTAAAACATAATAATATGAAGACATCGCTGTATGATCTAAATCTCTATTTTTTGTATCCTTACCAGTGACGTCGTCGGTATAAAAGTAAGTATCTTCCAACTTTTCTGGTAAATCATCTAACATTTCTTTCAAATATCCTTTTTGTTTTATCTCTTTAAGAGATTCTAACCAACTATCTTGTTGTTCCTTGATAAAATACCCTGCTGCTTTTTTAAAATCTTCATTGATTAAAGCTTCTCTAAACTCGACATAAGTTTGCTCTGGTCTCCTTCTTGTTGGCATATTAATCAAAGTAGGAGATTCTACGGGCCATATACCTTTCCGTGCTAGTTCTTCTTCTGTATACATCTTAAAAGGAAATTTATCACTCGCAAAACCCATTTCTATATATTCTTTTCTTACTTGCCACCATTTATTATACTCAACCCCAATCAAATACCCCAACGCAATTAAGATAATTAAAAAAATAACAACTGTTATTAATTTTTTCCTTGTTCTTTCTTTCATCAACTTAATTATATAAAAATAAATAAAATTATCCAAACTCCACTTATCCACACTCCCACAAAGCTATTGACAAATTATTGGGATACTGATATGGTAAAGGAAATTAACAAATTAAATATAAGGAGGTTTGAGATGAAAGTAAAGCAAAGAACGCTATTGATTATGCTAATTACAAGTGCAATACTTGTAGGTATCGGTGCAGGAATACTTTATATTTACTTCTTTATGCCTAAACCGCCAGGAACACCAGAAGTCCTTGTTCTTGGAATAGTTATTTCTGCAATAGGAGTAGTTTTTGCAATAATCTCTTTCCGATCTGATACTTGGTAAAATCTTCTTGTCTCCGAATAAAAAGACCCGCTGGGAACAGCGGGTGCTTTTTTATTTTCAAAAAAACCTTATACTTTCACAACCTGCTTCTTTCTAACAACTGATGGTTGGATTATGATTTCTTTACCTTTAACATCTACTTTTACTTTACTGCCTTCAGTTACTTTGCCTTCAACAATCATTTTGGCTAATGGGTCTAAAACTAAATGCTGGATAGTTCGTTTCAAAGGACGAACTCCAAAATCAGGGTCAAAACCTTTTTCAGTTAACACTTTTTTGGCATTGTTGGAAACATTTATTTTAATCTTTTTATCTGCCAAACGTTCCTCAACCATTGCTATCTGCAAATCAACAATCTTTCTAACTTCTTCAGGCCCTAAACTATGGAAAACAACAATTTCATCCAGACGATTAAGAAATTCTGGTCTAAATTGCTCCTTTAAAGCATTTAAAATTCTTTCTTTGGTTTCTTCTTCTTTTTTCTTTTTAGCAGCTCCTTTATGAGTAAATCCAAATTCAGCCATTTTTTGAAGATGCTCGCTGCCAATATTGGAAGTCATTACAATAATGCTGTTTTTAAAATTAACCAAACGGCCCTTGGCATCAGTCAAACGACCCCTGTCTAAAACCTGAAGTAAAATATTGAAAACATCTTGATGGGCTTTTTCAATTTCATCAAAAAGAATCACGCTATAAGGCCGTCTTCGGACAATCTCTGTTAACTGACCGCCTTCTTCATAACCAACGTAGCCAGGCGGAGAACCAATTATCTTGGAAACCGTATGACGCTCCATATATTCTGACATATCCAAACGAATAATAGCGTCTTCATCATTAAACATAAATTCAGCCAAAGCCAAGCCTAACTCGGTTTTACCAACTCCGGTTGGACCCATAAACATAAAAGAGCCAATGGGCTTATTTTCTTCAGCAATGCCAGCCCGACTTCTGCGAATAGCATTAGCAACAATGGAAAGAGCTTCGTCCTGGCCAATAATTCGTTTTCTTAATTCATCCTCCATTCGCGACAATTTAGCGGTTTCCTCTTCCAGCATTTTGTAAACCGGAATACCGGTCCAACGAGAAACAACATTGGCCACGTCTTCAGGAGCTACCTCTTCTTTTAAAATTTGTCGCTTTTTTTGAACTTCGGTCAATTTCTTTTGTTGTTCTTTTATTTCTTTTTCCAATTTAGGAATACTGCCATAGCGAATCTCTGCTGCTTTTTGTAAATTACCTTTTCTTTCAGCAATATCAGCATCTCCTCTTTGAGAATCTATTTCTTTTTGAGATTTACGGATTTTGGAAATAATTTCTTTCTCAGTCTTCCATTGAATTTCCATTTCTCTGCTTTTTTCTTTTAATTCAGCAATTTCCTTTTTGATATCTCGCAATCGTTCTTTAGAATCAGGGTCTTTTTCTTTTTTCAGAGCTCGAACTTCAATTTCTAATTTCATTTGTTTTCTTTTCATCTGGTCAAGTTCAATAGGCATACTGTCAATCTCCATTCGTAAAGCTGAACCTGCCTCATCCATTAAATCAACAGCTTTATCAGGCAAAAATCGGTCAGAAATATAACGGGAAGATAAATTAACTGCTGAAACAATGGCTGGGTCAGTAATTCGAACTCCATGATGAACTTCGTATTTTTCTTTAATCCCCCGCAGCATGGCAATAGCATCATCAATACTTGGTTCACTGACAAATATTGGTTGGAATCGTCTTTCCAAAGCTGGATCTTTTTCAATATATTTTTGATATTCTTTAAGAGTAGTGGCACCAATAGCGTGCAACTCGCCCCGGGCCAGAGCTGGCTTTAACATATTAGAAGCATCAATTGCTCCTTCAGCTGCTCCTGCTCCCACCAAGGTATGAAGCTCATCAATAAAAAGAATAAGCTTGCCTTCGGCCCGGTTAATTTCCCTTAAAACTGCTTTTACTCGGTTTTCAAACTCGCCTCTAAATTTGGTGCCAGCCACTATTGCTCCTAAATCTAGGCCAATAATTTCTTTTTCTTTTAAAGTTTCTGGCACATCACCATCAACAATTCTCTGGGCCAAGCCCTCAACAATAGCAGTTTTTCCAGTTCCTGCTTCTCCAATTAAAACTGGGTTGTTTTTTGTCCGTCTGCTTAAAACTTGCATTACCCGGCGAATCTCATTGTCCCTGCTAATAACTGGGTCTAATTTCTTTTGCCGTGCCAGTTCAGTAAGATTACGGGCATATTTTTCTAAAACCTGATATTTGGCTTCTGGTTCCATATCAGTAACTTGTTCACCGCCTCGCAAATCAGCCAAAATCTTAAGAACCTCATCATATTTTAAACCATTATTTTCTAAAATTTCTTTGGCTTTGGTTGAGGGTACCAATATAGCTAAAAGAAAATGTTCAGTAGAAACAAATTCATCTTTTAATTTCTCTGCTTCTTTAAAGGCCTGTTCTAAAACCTTGCCCAAATCCTGAGTCAGATAGGCCTGCATAACATTGCCAGTGGCAATGGTTATTCGGGGAAGATTAATTAATGCTTCTTCAATTTCTTTTTCAAGTTTTCCTGTATTAACTCCTAATTTTTCCAGAATAGCCAAAACCAAGGACTCTTCTTGAATAATTAGAGCCTTTAATAAATGGAGGATATCAACCTGCTGCTGACCGCGGTCACCAGCCAGGCCGTGAGCATCCTGCAACGCCTCCTGGGCTTTGGTTGTAAACTTATCCAACCGCATATCTTTCCAGTTTACAAAATTAGCACTCTCTTGTCAAGAGTGCTAAATGTGGAAAAGAAAAACCAGGGGAACCTTCGCTCCCCTGGAATATAAAGAGGTCTTTATTTTTTTTCTATTTTTTTACGGTGGTTAGAAATCTGAAGCAATTTTTCCATAACAGAAATGATTTTTTCTTTAAGAATGTCCTCATTCTTCTTTAAGAGAACTATGGTTGCCTCTTGTTTGCGAAATTCAAAACTCGGGAATGATCTGTTTGTACTAGAACAACGTCTGATAGACCTTCCGTCTGAAGAAATAACTACATAGCTATAGCTATAGCTATTGTCTGCTAATTTTATCTCTTCCAACCCCAGCACTCTTAACTGGTGGTAATAATCACCCATATCAGGATATAAAAATTTTTCATTAGCAAACTTTGTCTTTGACATTCTTGTTCCCAGCTTTTTTAAATGATCTTTGATCTTTTGTTCTGCTTCGTTAAAAATCTTTATAATTTCTTTCTCTTTCATCTTTTCCTCCTTTTTTAGTTTTCTTCATCCTACACTCAAATCAAAACCCTGTCAACCTTTCCTCCCTCTTTAAGGAATTTATTTATACCTTCTGAAGACCATATCGCAGGCAAGCCTGCTTCTGGGTAAAATAAAACACCAAGCTGTGTTGGCTTGGCGAGATAGAGAAGCGCCTGGTAGATACATTAATTAATTGCTTTTCGGCGACTTCGTGGTCTGAAGAAAATATAATAAATTCCGCCCCCTACTTCATCTTTTTCCTTATAAATGCAGGGATGTCCCATTCGTCCTCGTCGTCTGAAACCGGGCTGTTATAATCAGTTGATTCTTCTTTCTTTTTCTTTTCCTTTCTGCCTTTTTTCTTTTCTATTTCAACAATTGGCGGAGCTTCTCTTTTTTCTTCTATGGATAATTGATTAGTACCCGTCTCAAGGGCCTCGCCAAAACCAGTAGCAATAACAGTAATTTTTATTTCTCCTTTCTTGGCTTTTTCATCCAAAACCGCACCAAAAATCACTTTAGCGTCAGGATCAGCTGATTCAGTAATTACCTTGGCTGCCTCACTAATCTCTACCATGCCCATATCCTGACCACCACTAACATTAAAAAGTATTCCCTTAGCTCCTTCAATGGAAAATTCTAAAAGCGGAGAACTGATAGCTGCCCGGGCTGCTTCTATTGCCCGATCTTCACCAGTAGCCCGACCAATCCCCATAATGGCTGGTCCGGCATTTTCCATAACAGCTTTAATATCAGCAAAATCAAGGTTAATAATACCAGGATAAACAATTAAATCAGAAATTCCCTTAACTGCCTGCCTTAAAACATCATCAACAATTTCAAAGGCATTAAGCAGAGATATTTTTTTATCAATAATATGTAAAAGCCGGTCATTGGGAACAACAATGAGAGTGTCTACTTTATCTCTTAATTCGGCCAAACCCTCTTCACCAATTCGGCCTCGTTGAGAACCTTCAAAGGAAAAAGGCTTGGTTACTACTGCCACGGTCAAAGCCCCGGCTTCCCGGGCTAATTCAGCAATACCTGGACCAGCTCCAGTTCCAGTACCACCGCCCAAACCATAAGTAAGGAAAACCATATCTGTGTTTTTTAAAGATTCCTGAACTTCTTCTTTGTTCTCCTCAAATGCCTGACGGCCTATTTCTGGATTCATTCCTGCTCCTAATCCTTTGGTTAAAACTTTACCAATGTGGATTTTTTCCGATGCTTTACTGTTATGAAGAGCCTGGACATCAGTATTAATAGCAGCAAATTTAACGCCTTTTATTCCAGAAGATATCATTTGACCAATGGCATTACCACCGCCACCGCCAATACCCAGGACTTTTATCCGGGCAAAAGTTTCAATGTCTGGTTTTATTTGAGGCATAGATGTCTATATTATCCTTGTTTTAAAAATTAGTCAATAATTTAAGGCAAAAAATTCCTAAACCATCTTTTTATTTTATCAATGGTATTAACAGTAGAAGGAACCTTGCTTTGGAAAAATAATCTTTCCCCTTCTCCTTCTTTGCTCATTTCCAATCCCCAAAATATCAATCCCACGGCCGTAGCAAAAACTGGGTCATCTACCTTTTCAATCAAACCATCAATGGCCTGAGGATAACCCAGCTGAGCTGGTAATTTTAATCTTTCTTTGGCTAAATCAATAATGCCCGGGATTTTTGAACCGCCGCCTACTAAAATAACGCCTGAGGGCAAAAGCCGTTCCCGGTCTATTTTCTTGAGCTCTTTATTAACTAAGTCAAAAATTTCTTCGGTTCGAGCTTCAATAATTTTAGCTATTTCTTTCCGATTAGCTACTCCTTCTTCTTTTTCATCAATTTTTGAAAGATCAATACTATCCTTCTTAGTAACTTCACTGGGCAAACAAGAACCATAGGTTAACTTTACTTTTTCTGCTGTTTCAATACTGGTTCGGAGACCAATGGCAATATCATTAGTAATATGAGCAGAACCAACAGGTAAAATATGAACATGAAGTAGTTTTCTTTCTTCATAAACTGCCATGCCTACTGTACCTCCGCCTAAATCTAAAACCAAAACCCCTAATTCTTTTTGCCTTCGGGAAAGCACAGCGTGACCAATGGCTAAAACATCTAAAACCAATTCTTTAATTTCCACTCCAGCCGTGCTAAGACATTTTCTTAAGTTTTTAATATAGGGAGTTAAACCTTCAACAATTAATGTATCTACTTCTAAACGAACGCCGGTCATACCCCGAGGGTCTTGAATTCCCCCCTGGCCATCAATGCTAAATTCTCGGGGAATAACATGAACAACTTCCCGGTTGGGGTCCAAAGAAACAGCTGAAGCATTGCCAATAGCCCTTAGAATATCATCTTCAGAAACTTCTTCATCAGCTCGAGAAACCGCTACTATTCCTTTGCTGATTTTAGCCCTAATATGACTGCCGCCAATACTAACATAGGCCTTTTCAATCTTTACTCCACTGCCTCTCTCTGCCTGGTCAATGGCTTTTTTAATGCTCTTGGTCATTTCTTCAATATCAACAACCACTCCTTTTCTCATTCCCAAGGAAGCGCTCTCACCAACGCCGATTATTCTGGGTTTGACGTCTTCTTTACCTTTAAGCGAAGCAATAACTGCCCTCACTTTACTGGTCCCAACGTCTAAGCCTGTTATTATATTATTTTTTGGCATATTTCTTCTTGTTTTTTTAGCATTTTATTTAAATCTTTCTTGGTTTTGTCTTTATAACCAACCAGATGTAAAATAGCGTGAATTAATAATATAGCTAATTCTTTTTTTAGAGAATGACCTAATTTTTTAGCTTGTTTTTTGGCTTGAGGCAGACAAATAAATATCTCTCCGTAATCAAAAACTAAAACATCAGTCACTTTATTGCTCTTTCGATATTTCTTATTTAATGCTTTTATTTTAGCATCTCCAACAAGAACTATACTAATTTCAGGTATCTTAACTTTTAAAATCTTTAAAGTCTTTTCTGCAATTTTTTCTAAGAATTTTTTATGAACGTAATAAATCATTTACCACTTTGTTTACTAATCCTCCCTCAGCTTTGCCTTTTAATTTAGGCATCAAAACAGACATAACTTTGCCAGTATCCTGTTGACCAGTTGCGCCGGTTTCTTCAATAGTTTTTTTGGCTTCTTCTCTTATTTGTTCCTCGCTCATTTGTTCTGGCAAGTATTCTTTCAAAATCTTTAATTCTTTCTGCTCTTTTTCAGCTAAATTATCCCTGCCACCTTTTTTAAATTCTTCAATTGATTCTTTTCTTTTCTTTGTTTCATTTGAAACAACTTCCATTATTTCCTCTTCAGTTAGTTCCCCGCCCAAATCCGCCTCCTGCGGAATTGTGGCGGGCCCGCCTAAATGCGCTTTGCGCTTTTGGCGGGTTTTTTCAATTTCTCTATTGTGAATTTCTGAATTTATCCCTCGCAAAACTAAAATTATTAGCTCATTTTTCTCCTGCTGGGCTTTTTTTAAGTCTTGATTTATTTTTTCTCTTAACATATTTATAATTTTCCTAATTTTTTAAGCCGAGTTCGTTCTTTTCTTCTTTTCTCTCTTTCCAAAGCCACTTTTCTCCTTTCTCCTCTGCTCTTTTTTGGCTGTTGAAACCTAGCTTTTTTAGCATCAACTAAAATCCCGCTTTGCCGAACTCTTTGGGTAAAGCGTCTCAACATCATAGAAACGTTTTCTCTTGGTTTTCTTTTTATGTCTACCATTTTATTTTTAACCCTCTCTCCAACCACCTATTAAATGAAAATGAAAGTGATCAATTATTTGTCCTCCTTTCCGACCCACATTAAAAATTAATCTATAACCATCACCTATTCCTTGTTCCTTGGCTACTTTTTTAGCTAACAAAATTAAATCGCCAATCAACTCTTTATGCCTTTCCTCTAAGTCGTTGATTGAAATAAGGTGTTCTTCGGGAGTTAATTTAGGAACTACTAAAAGGTCAATGGGAGCCTGAGGTTTAATATCTTTAAAAACTATGAACTTATCGTCCTCATAAACAATATCAGCTGGAGATTCTTTTTTAATAATTTTACAAAAAATACAATCCACTTATTTTTTTAATCTCTTTTTAATCTCCTGAAAAATTCTTTCCAAAGCCACTGTCTCCTGAGCGCCAGAAGTCATGTCTCTAATAATAATATTATCTTCTAAAACCTCTCTTTGCCCCAAAATCAAAGCCAATTGAGCTCCTTCTTTGTCAGCAATCTTTAGCTGAGATTTAATACTTGGCTTGCTAAAGGCCTCGCCAATTTTTATTCCTTTACTCTGAAATTCCTCAAATAATTTCAAGCCTTTTCTTTTGCCCAACTCGCCTAATTGAATCAAAAAAATCTTTGGCTTTTCTTTTTCAGAAATCTTGATATCTTGTTTTTTAAGAGAAGCAATTATTCTTTCTATGCCAGCTGCTGCGCCTACAGCTGGGGTGGGTTTGCCTTTAAATATTTCCACTAAATTATCGTAGCGTCCTCCGCCAACCAAAACGCCTTGAGCAATATCTCCTTTCTCTTCCCAAATTTCAAAAACTGTCCTGGTATAATAATCCAGTCCTCTAACCATCTGGGGATTTAAAATGTAAGGAATTTCTAATTCATCAAGAAGCTCCAAGACCTCCTTAAAATGGTCATGACATTCTCCACAAAGCAAATCCAATACTTGAGGACACTTGTTAGCTAAACGTCTGCACTTTTTCTTTTTACAATCAAGCAAACGGAGAGGATTTTCCTTAAATCGTCTTTCACAATTAGAGCAAAGTTTGCTTAAGTGCCGTCGATAATAACTGACTAAAATTTTCTTGTATGCAGGAACGCAGAGAGAACAACCAATACTATTGATATAAAGAGTGAATTTATTTAAGTTCAGTTTTTTCAAGATAGTAATAAAAACTTGGATAGTCTGAACATCACTAACTGGATTGGCATCGCCTATTATTTCAAAATTAAACTGATAAAACTGACGATAACGGCCAGCCTGAGGTCTATCATGACGAAAAACTGGCCCAAGAGTATAAAGTTTGACTGGCTGGGGCAAGTTTTTCATTCCATGTTCAATATAGGCTCTGACTATGCCTGGGGTAAATTCTGGCCGAAGAGCAAAACACTCACCACCTTTTGTTTTAAAAGTATACATTTCCTTTTGAACAATGTCTGTTGTTTGACCAGTGCCCTTAATGAAAAGATTGATGTCCTCAAAAACTGGCACATCTATTCGTTTAAACCCATAACTAACGGCTACCTGACCAACTATTGTTCTAATCTTGTCCCAGTATTTCTGCTCTTCGGGTAAAATATCATGGACTCCTCTTGGTGCTTGGACTCTAATCTTGGCAAACCTTGGTTTTCTTGGTTTGCTTGGCCTACCCCGCTTTGCTGGTTTCTTTCTGAATGCAACTTTTCTAGGTCTACCTCTTTTCTTTGTTTTTCCCGACCTCTGTCGGGATCCCGACCGCGGTCGGGACTTTTTTGTAATTTTTTGCATATTTTTATTCTAATACTCCAAGCCTATCAACTGGCCAGGCCCTTATCCAAGCCCGACCAATAATATATTTTTTATCAAGTTCTCCCCACTTACGGGAATCAGAACTGGCCATCCGGTTGTCGCCCAAAACAAAATATTCATCCTCTTCTAAAGTTATTTCTAAGTTACCAGGCGTATAACTATCTTCTAAATAAGCTGATTCGTCCAAAACAATTCTTTCGTCCGGGGTTTCTATACTATAAATAAAAACCTTTCCGTCTTCTATTTTTACTGTTTCATCCGGTAAGCCAACTACTCTTTTTATAAAAAACTGGGAAGGGTCTAAAGGATAACGGAAAATAATTACATCGCTTCTTTGGGGCTCATTAAACCGATAACTAATTTCGTCTATTATTAGATAATCGCCATCAAAAAAATTAGGGTCCATTGAAGCGCCATTAACAAAAAATGGCTGAATTAAAAAATAACGAATGGGAACAATAATTGCCAAAGCAATAATGACAATCTTTAAAATCTCCCACGTAAAATTCAGCGCATATTTAATTCCCGAGATTTTCATTTTCCTCTCTTCCATAAGATTATTATACATTTTCCCCGATGAAAAAACAAGCCCTTTTAACGGCTCATATATGTGAGCCGTTGGGAGGAATAAAAAAAACAGCCCATTTTTCTATATCTCTATAGAAAAACGGGCTTAACATTGGAACCACCTCCAGGCACGAAAAAGCATGATTACGAGCACAAGAAAGAACAGAAGTATATAAATCGCGTGCGACCAATTACTCCAGAATTTTTTCATCTCAACCTCCTTCAAGGTTTTTTTACTAAAAAGAACTTACCTTTTCTTTCTTGGATAAATCCTCGCATCTTCAAAGTCTCTAAGACTCTGCTTGCTCCTCTTTTGATTCTCAATTCCTGCTTAATCTCTGCCAATGTAAGACCTGCGCTCTCCTCTACTATGTCCAAAACCGACAATTCAATAAAGTTTAAACCATGACAAGACATTTAAACCTCCTATGACTAAAATTTTTTAACAAATTCTATATTATCATCTATCAAAAATCTTGTCAATATTCAACACCTCACTTATATGAGCCGTTGAAAAATGATATAATAATTATATGAAACTTATAGTTGGTTTAGGAAATCCTGGACGCAGATACAAAAAAACCCGACACAATGTTGGGTTCATAGTTATCGACGAATTAAAAAGGCATATCCCTAAAAAGGATGCTATTCTTTTAAAACCATTAACTTATATGAATAACTCTGGCAAAGAAGTTAAAGCTGTTATGGATAAAAATAAAATATCAGATTTAATTGTTATTCATGATGATGTAGATCTTCCTTTTAATGAAATCCGAATAAGTAAAAATGTCTCTTCTGCTGGTCATAAAGGAGTATTATCAATTATTAATGAATTAGGAACCCAGGATTTCACAAGAATACGGATAGGCATAAACCCCGGACGCAAAGTAGATACTGAAAAATATGTTTTAGAAAAATTTACTAAAGAGGAAAATAAACAACTGAACGAAATAATAAAACAAGCAATTGAAACAATAAAAAGAGAGCTATGCCAAAGCGTTTAATAGGCATAGCTCTAAACCGAATGTCTGCTTAAACATCTTGCCAATAAAATCACTAAACCAGCGCCTCCGATTGATATAAAAGCAGTAATTAGAAGTTGAAGAAAAGTTAAACCAAACATTTTAAACCTCCTGTTTTGTTTCTCATTCCTGGTCCTGTCTCCGAGCGTTAGATCCTTTCACAAAAGTGAAAATACCTAATACTTTTCGGCTACTAATCAGTCAAGGAGGGTAGATTGACTTTCGCCACTCATGAGACAGGACCAGAAACAAGAATCTTATTTCTAATTATATCTTATCATATTATACCAAAAATGTCAAGTCTTGAACTAAGAAAAATTAGATTGCAGGATAAAAACTATCCTGCTATTCTTAAAGAAATTCACAATCCACCCCAAGAACTCTATATTGAGGGTGAAATTATCCCCCAAGATAAAGTGGCAGTAGCAGTAGTTGGAACAAGAAAATACACCCAGTATGGCAAGCAGGTTGCTCTTGACATTGCTGGCAAATTAGCTAAATTAGGAATTACTATTGTTAGTGGCTTAGCCAAAGGCATTGATACTTTTGCTCATCAAGCAGCTTTGGAAAACAATGGCCGGACAATTGCGGTTTTGGGAACTGGTATGGACAGAGAAAGTTTTTATCCTGCTTCCAATTTTGAATTGTCAAAAAAAATAACTAAAAACGGAGTTGTCCTTTCTGAATATCCCATTGGCACGCGCGGTACCCAATTCACATTCCCTGAAAGAAATAGGATTGTTAGTGGTTTAAGTTTAGGAGTGGTTGTGGTTGAAGCACCAGAACAAAGCGGGGCCTTGATTACTGCTACTTTAGCTATTGAACAAAATCGGGAGGTCTTTGCAATTCCTGGTTCTATTTATGAAAAAAACTCTCAAGGCACTAATCAACTTATTAAAATAGGGGCAAAATTAGTCAGTGATGTAGATGATATTTTAGAAGAATTAAATCTGTCTCACTTAAGAAAAACTGCTTCAAAGAAAAAAATAAAACCAGAAAACAAAGAAGAAGAAATTATTATTTCTTTCCTCTCTGCCCAACCAACCCATATTGACGAAATAATTAAAAAGAGTAAACTTTCAACAGCGATTGTAAATTCTACTTTAATGATTTTAGAATTAAAAGGGGGGGTAAGAAACTTAGGCAAAGGAAATTATATATTATGCACTTAGTTATAGTTGAATCACCAACCAAAGCACGCACCTTAGAGGGCTTCTTGGGTTCGAAATATAAAGTTCGATCCTCTTTTGGTCATGTTCGAGATTTGCCAGCAAAAGAATTGGCAATTGATATTGAAAATGATTTCAAACCTAAATATGCGATTATTCCTCGTTCAAAAAAAATAATAACTGAATTAAAAAAAGAAATTGAAAATAAAAATGTGATTTTGGCTACTGATGAAGACCGGGAAGGAGAAGCAATTGCCTATCATTTAACTCAAGCTCTTAAATTAGAAAAACCTCAAAGAATTGTTTTTCATGAAATTACTAAATCAGCTATTGCAGAGGCATTAAAAAATCCAAGAAGTATTGATATGAATTTAGTAGACGCTCAGCAAGCTCGAAGAATTCTTGATAGATTAGTTGGTTATAAACTTTCTCCTTTTCTCTGGAAAAAAGTAGCAAGAGGGCTCTCGGCTGGCAGGGTTCAGTCAGTTACGGTTCGTTTAGTTGTTGAAAGACAAAAAGAGATTGATGATTTTAAGCATCAGGAATATTGGACAATTGAGGCAGAGTTTAGGGATTTTGTTGCTAAGCTTGCTAAAAAGAATGATAAAACAATTCCTAAATTGGGAATCAAAACCAAAAAGCAAGCTGAAGAAATTGTCAAAGATTTGAAAGGAACTGAATATAAAGTAATTGATATTGAAAAAAAAGAAGTTCAAAAACACCCCTTTCCCCCTTATGCAACCAGCACTTTGCAGCAAGATGCTGTCCGGCGACTGGGTTATTCAACTAAACAAACCATGATGTTTGCCCAAAAGCTTTATGAAAAAGGATTAATTACTTATCATCGAACTGACTCTTTAAATCTATCTAATTTATTTTTAGCTAAAGCAAAAAAATATATTAACAAAGAATTCGGAGCTAAATATCTAAAAACACGACAATTCAAAACAAAAAGCAAAGGCGCTCAAGAAGCTCATGAAGCAATTCGGCCAACTAATATCCAACACAAAGTTGATGACAAGCTTTACAATTTAATTTGGCAGCGAGCTTTGGCTTCGCAAATGACTTCAGCTGTTTTTGATGCTAAAAAAATTGATATTGAAGCCCTGCCTCGCCGGCAGACGGGTGATAAATATGAATTCCGTGCCACTGGTCAAACGCTTAAGTTTGATGGATTTCTCAGGGTTTATCCAATAAAAACAGAAGAAACAATCTTGCCAGAATTAAAAAAGAATGAAATCTTAAAATTAATAAAACTTATTCCATTGCGGCATTTTACCAAGCCACCATCTCCTTATACTGAAGCAACCTTGGTTAAAGCATTGGAAGAACATGGAATCGGCCGACCCTCAACTTATGCTCCAACCTTAGATACAATTCAAAAAAGAAATTATGTAATTAAAAAAATTAGATATTTACATCCAACTGATATTGGTATTTTGGTCAACAATCTTTTAGTAGAGCATTTTCCTAAAATTGTTGATATAAAATTCACAGCCCAAATGGAAGAAGATTTAGATAAAATTGCTCATGGAAAAACAAAGTGGGTGCCAGTTATTGAAAAATTTTATACTCCATTTGATAAAAATTTAAAACAAAAAGATATGGAAATAGACAAAAAACAAATTACTGAAGAAAAATCAGACGAAATTTGTGAAAAATGCAACAAGCCAATGATTATTAAAGTGGGACGCTATGGAAAATTTTTAGCTTGTTCTGGTTTTCCTGAATGTAAAAACACCAAACCAATTGAGAAATTGTTGGGTGTAAGGTGTCCTAAATGTATTGAGGGTGAAATGGTTGAAAGAATAACTAAGAAAGGAAAAATATTTTACGGCTGTAATCAATTTCCAAAATGTGATTTTGCTTTATGGAACGAACCTATTCTTGAAAAATGCCCTAAATGCGAGTCTCTCCTTGTCAAAACCCGCACAAATAAGGTAAGGTGTAGTAATAAAGTGTGTGATTTTGTTAAAAAATAAGGGCGTGTGGCGGAACTGGTATACGCGTACGATTCAAAATCGTATGGATTTTGTCCATGTGGGTTCGACTCCCACCACGCCCACCAATAAATTAAAGGAGGTATAAAATGAAAAATAGTTCTTTAAATGAAAAAAAGAAAGAAGTAAACAAATGGGCTCTAATTTGGGTGGGATCGATATCTGTATCGCTTACAGGAATTTTTCTGTTCACAATATTAACAGAAAAAAAACCTGACCCAGTATCCGGCCTCCCCTGGTGGATACTTGCCCCTGCTATCATCTGTATAATCCTAGCGATTCCTCTTCTAAAAAAAACATGGGGGTATGAAAGGTTAACTACTGCTCTTTTTGCTCAAAAAGGCGGGGACGCAACTGCGTTCCCGCCATTCTTTTTTATAAATTAATTACTGAATTAATTCAGTAATTAATTTTTTATCTTCACTTTTCTGCCAACTATTTTCAATTTTCCTTCAATAAATAGTTTAATTGCTTCTGGCAAGGCTTGGTGTTCGATTTTAAGCCCGCGTTTTTTAAAAGATTCTAAAGTATCGGTTTCTTTTATTGGATTTGTTTTTTGAATAATAATTGGACCAGTATCCACGCCCTCATCAACAAAATGAACAGTCAAACCACCAACTTTTGACCCATATTTCCAAGTATCACCATAACCATCAGTGCCAGCAAATGACGGCAACAAAGCAGGATGAATATTAATTAATTTTCCTTTGTATTTTTTAACAAAATATGAAGATAAAATCCTCATATAACCAGCTAAAACAACTAAATCAATTTTGTGTTTTTCTAAAATCTTTACAATTTTCTTTTCATGCTCTTTTCTTTCTAATCCTCTGTGGTCAATAAAATGAGCTGGGATACCAGCTTTTTTAGCTCGAACCAACCCATAAGCATCTTGTTTATTACTAATAACAACTGCTAAATTACATTTTAATTTATCAGCTCTAATCTGATTAATAATTGCCTGAAGATTAGTGCCTGAACCAGATATTAAAACCGCGATATTCTTTTTACTTTTTTTCATAGATTTCTTCTTTATCTTCTCCTTTAGCTAATAACATAAAGAGTAAAGCAAAAACAGCAGCTAAAGGAAAAACTAAATATATTTTAGTAATCGAAACAAAAAAGAAAATAATTGCCAAAGCAATAAACATAATAGCCCGGCCTAAATTATGAGCCATCTCTCGAAAAACAATATAGCGGTCTAAAATCTTGCCATCTTCTGATGCTTTATCATACATTATGGCTCGAAAAGGAATCCCAGATGAAGTAGCAGCAAAACGATAAGCAGTATGAGCCAAAAAAGCATCTAACGGTGTTCTGACAAAAGCTTTGAAAAACCAAGCAATTGCTGTTATTACTGAACCAATTCTTAATAGTTTTTTACGCTTAACATCAGCAAGCTCACCAATATAAAGAGCAAAAAGCAAGCTTAAAAACAATGCTCCAGAAGTAATTATGCCTATTAATTCATAATTAATAACTAAAACAAACATAAAAATTGGCCAGATAAACATACTTACTCCTGTATCAAAGCCAAAAGCACCAAAAGCAATTGAATCTCGACGAGCTTTTTTGCTTAAGATCTGTTTAAAAGCTCTTTCATAAGAGTCGGTATAAACTTCGCGTATTTCTTTGGAAAACAAAAGAGGCACAGCTGAAACAAAAAGTAAAATAAGAACAATAATAAATAAAACTGGGAATCCGAATTTAAAAATAATTAAACCCCCTAAAAAAGGAGCAATAACTGAAACTATGCTATAAACAACCGTTGCAACGCTCATTTGTTCGCCCCTGGTTTTTCTCTGCGAGAAACGGGCTACATCGGTATGGTAAGCTGGCCAATAAAATAGAGCATAGATAACTCTTAAAATTATTGCTAAAAAAAGAAGTAAGAAAAATACATTAATCTGCCAAAGAGTTAAATAATAAAGAAAAATAAAAGGCACGCTCCAGAGCATTGCCTTTTTTAGTCCTAATTTAGCCATAATTTTTGCTCCAAAAGGAACAAAAAGCCCGTAAATCAAAGAAATGGCAGCATAAAAAAGAAGGGTTTTACTAAAAGAATGATTAAAATAAATAAAAAGATAAATTGGTTCAAAAATACAAATTAAAGCCAGGGTAAAACGCCGGATAGTATGAGATGAATAGAGTTGAACTATTTCTCTATCAAAATGATGAAAAGTAAAAATCTGATGTATGTTTGGCATTTTAAATTACTATATTAATTAATCTTCCTTTAATAAATATAACTACTTTTGGCTTTTTATCACCAATCCATTTCTTTACTTTTTCTCTTTCCAGGGCTACTTTTTCTGCATCTTTTTGGGAAATATCGGTTTCAACCTCAACTTTATCACGAACTTTACCATTAATCTGAATCACTAATTCAAAAGTTCTTTTTCTTACTAATTTTTTATCATAATCTGGCCATTTTTCTTTGAAAATACTCCCTTTGCCTTTCCAAAGCTCTTCTGCTATATGGGGTGTGAATACGGACAAGATTTTGAGAAAATTTTCAGCGTCTTTTTTTGCTAAAACATTATCTCTTTCCATCCATAAATTAACAAATTCCATCATACTTGCTACAGCTGTATTAAATTTCATGTTTTCCAAGTCATCTCCAACTTTTTTAATTGTGTAGTGAAGTTTCTGAACTGCTTCTTTGGAAGATTTTGAACCAATTTTTTTAGAATCATGATAAAGAGCCCAAACTTTTTTCAAAAATCTATAACAACCTTCTAATCCTTCAGTGTTCCAATTTATTGCCTCTTCAAAAGGACCCATAAACATCTCGTATAATCGCAAACTGTCTGCACCGTAACCCTTTATTACTTCATCAGGATTAATAACATTATCAAAGGATTTACTCATTTTCCGGCCGTCTTTAGCTAAAACCATGCCGTGAGAACGACGCTTAGCATAGGGTTCGCTGTTTGGAACAACTTTTATATCGTATAAAAATTTATAAATAAAACGAGAATATAAAAGATGAAGAGTAGTATGCTCCATTCCACCATTATATAAATCAACTGGCATCCAGTATTTTAATTTCTTCATATCAGCTAATTTTTTGTCGTTTTTGGGGTCAATATACCGAAGGAAATACCAATTAGACCCAGCCCAATTAGGCATTGTATCGGTTTCTCTTTTTGCTGGACCAGAACACTTTGGACATTTAGTATTTAACCAATCTTTAATTCCTGCTAAAGGTGATTCACCAGTAGTGGTTGGTTTGTATCTTTTTACATAAGGCAATTCAACTGGTAAATCCTTTTCTGGGACTGGAATCCAACCACATTTCTGACAATGAATCATTGGAATTGGTTCGCCCCAATAATGCTGACGAGAAAATATCCAGTCGCGAAGATGATAATTAACTTTCCATTTTCCTTTAATCTTTTTAACAATTTCTTCAGAATCAACTAATTTTGTTTTTTTAATTTTTAGATTATATTTTTTAGCAAATTCTTTATCGCGCTCATCATAATCAGGCACAGCCATAATAGCACCAGTACCATATTCCATTAAAACATAATCAGCTATCCAAATAGGAATTTTTTCTTTAGTAGCTGGATTAATTACATATTCTCCTGTAAAAACACCGGTTTTTTCTTTACTGCGACCTATTCTTACTTTGCTAATATATTTTTTAACTTCAGGATTTTTGAAAGTTTTAACTTTAGGATGATTAAGTGATAAAACTAAAAAAGTAGCCCCTAAAATAGTATCTGCTCGAGTAGTAAAAACCTTTATGCCAGAAAAATCTATTTCCGCGCCTTTGCTTTTTCCTATCCAATTTATTTGCTGGGTCTTAATTCTTTCAGAATAATCAACTTTTCCTAAGTCTTTTAATAATCTATCAGCATACTTGGTAATTTTTAACATCCATTGTTCTTTCTCTTTTATTCCTACTTTTACCCCACAGCGTTCGCACTTATTATCAACTACTTCTTCATTAGCTAAGCCTGTTTTACAACTCGGACACCAGTTAATTGGCATTTTCTTTTTGTAAGCCAAGCCCTTCTTAAATAATTGCAAAAATATCCATTGGGTCCATTTATAATATTTTGGGTCAGTGGTATTAGTTTGCCGTGTCCAGTCAAAAGAAAGACCCATGCTTTTTAATTGTTTTGTAAAAACCTGAACATTCTTTTTAGTAATTTCTATTGGGTTAATTCCTGTCTTAATAGCATAATTTTCAGTTGGTAGGCCAAAAGCATCAAAGCCAATTGGATACAAAACATTATATCCTTGCATTCTTTTTTTACGGACTAAAGCATCTAGGGCAGAATAACTTCTAACGTGCCCAACATGCATACCTTCTCCTGAAAGATAAGGAAATTCAATCAGAATATACTGTTTCTTTTTCTTATCAAAATCCTTGGCCCGATATAAGCCAAGTTTTTCCCACTTTTTCTGCCATTTCTCCTCAATTTTCTTTGGATTATAATTCTCCATTACCTTTAATGCTATCAGATTTTGGTCTTTATTTCAATTTTATAAATAAAAAAGAGGGAGAACGCAGTGTTTCTCCCTCGGCTTTGAAATTGTTTCTGGATTGAAACTTTCTACTTTTTTCCTGTTAGTTCTGACCAATGAGTTTTGGGAAGACATCTGATTGAACCGGCTTTACATAAAGGACACTTCTCGGGTAGAACAGCCCAGACTTCTGTTTCAATTAGAGATATGACTTTTCTGTCACTATAGCTATCAACTGGTAATTTAGGTGGGCGATGGACGAAGATTCCAACATAAGGAAGCCAGTTAACAGGCTTTGGATTTCCGGAATCAACTGCCTCCTTAACTGCATTTAGGGTTTTGGAAGTAGTAGTCAGTTCTTCAATTTGCAGAACTGTATGGCCTTCTGGGATTGCGACTCTTTTCCAAAGCATTTTTCCTTTCTGCTTTGGGTCTTTTTCAGTAAACATAGAAATCGGAGCTCCAAGTGCTCTGGCAACGTCGTGACTGAATGTTATACCTGCCATAGGTGAACCAATCACGCAATCCACTTTCTGACGTCCAATAACAGCTCTGATTCTGCGTGCCATTTGGTTTGCCAGGATGTCAGATAAATTGACGTATTGCAGTACAAGTAGGCAGTTAAAGAATCCGTTACTGCACATTCCTGAATGGAGCTCTGCGTGCGGATCCTTTGAGTCACCGCTATGCTTCCAATATGCATCACACAAGGAAAACCAGTTTAAGATTTCTTTAACAGAAATAGGTCTGTATTTAAAATCTTCTGGTTTTAAATTAAGTAAATTATTCAAGTTCATCATTAGCCTCCTTTATGAACTCAGTCCTTGTCTGATTTCTTCCAGGGTCCGCTCGACTGCTTCTCTTGGGCTTTGAGGTAAACCTTTGTCATTTGGTCCTGCTTGCGTAATGGGTCTTCCCACAACAATTCTATCTGCACCGCTTTCAATAGCTTTTTTAGGAGTTGTTACTCTGGCTTGATCATCACCTTCAACAACTGACCACTCGGGTCTTATACCTGGAGTGTTCAGACCGAGTGACATTAGCTTGGGTTCGCTTTTAATAATTTCAACTTCTTTAGGTGAAAGAATGAGGCCATTGAGTCCAGCTGATTGCGCCATATGAGCAAATTTTAAAACTCCTGCTTCTGGTGAACAAACAAAAATTTCTTCACACTTACGTTCGTTGAGGCTAGTCAAAACCGTTACTCCAAGAACCTCTGTGATTCCTTCAAGGGCTCCTTGAACATCTCTCATCCCATCAATACCAGCACAGCACATCACAGTAAGAATTTCGGGTTTTACTTCGGCCAGCATTTCTCCGTCAATTTTCATTGTTTTTGGAATGTCAATAAGCTTGAGGTCAGCAAGGACTTTAAGTCCGAGATCGTGCAATTTTGTAATCAGATTATAACCAATGGCTCTCAGGATTGAGTTTACTTTGGTGTAAACCCCCAATCCTTTCAAATCATTTGCCAAGGATAAAACTTTTTCCTCGACACCCTGGATGCCTCCGAATTCCTCTGGGGAATAATCGGCAGCCACAATCAATCTTTCTTCTAGTATCATGTTTCTTTCCTCCTTTTATTTAGATTTAGAGAACAAAAGCCAAACCCTCCTTAGATTTGATTTGGCTATTATTATGTTAATTTATATTTAAATAAAGGTCAATAGAATCAAGCCAATTTAAACAATTCTTTCGCATTTTTTGTTGTTTGTTTGGCTACTTTTTCAAAACTAATTTGTTTTATTTGAGCGATTTTTTGGGCGACTTTTTCTATGTCTAAAGGCGTGCTTCTTTTTTCTCTGGTTGGTGATAAATATGGCGCGTCGGTTTCTAATAAAATCCTGTCTAAAGGCGCATTCCGAATAACTTTATCATAATCCCGAGCATAAGTAATCAAACCAGTAAAGCCAATGTAAAATCCTAATTTTAGATATTCTTCAGCATAAGACCAACGTCCCATATAACAATGAAGCACACCTTTGACTGGATGTTTCCTTACTATTTCCAAAATTTCTGGAAATAATCTTCGGGAATGGATGATAACTGGTTTATTTAATTCCTTTGCTAATTCTAAGTGTTGAATAAAAACTTTCTGTTGTAATTTTTGAGTTTTTTCATCATTCTCGCAAAAAGCATAATCCAAACCACACTCGCCTACGGCGACAACCTTCGGATGTTTCGCCAACCCGCCAAAAGTGCCGACTATGTCGGGACATTTAGGCGGGCCCGTCAAAATGCGCGAAGCGCTTTTGTCGGGTTGCCCTACATTATGCGGGTGCAACGCCACACTCGCATACACCCCTTTCTTATGTTTCTCTGCTAATTCTATTACCTCTTTAGAAGATTTATAATCAACCCCAACATTAATTATCCAAACATCATTATTTAAACATTGACCGATGATTTTATCTCGGTCAATATCAAAATCCTTAAAATTAAGATGGGCGTGGGTATCGATTAACATTAAATTCTTGGAAATAAAATCTCTGATTTTCCGGATTTTAATTGTTTTTTTATTTTCTCACTTGTATCTGGCAAGAATGGGGTGATTAATTCAGCAATTTCAAAAATGCAATAAAGTAGATTGGATAAAATTTGTTCCAATTTCTTTTTATCTTTTAATTGCCAAGGTTTTTCTTTATCAACATAAGAATCACAAAACCCAATCAATTTCCAAATCTCTTCTAATGCTTCAAATAATTTAAAATCTTCCATATATTCTGTGTAATTATCCCGCGCCTGCTTTGTCCTGTTTAAAATTTCTTTTTCAGGCCTTGCTTTTGAAGCTTTCAAATTAATTCTTGCTGCTAATGTTAGAACTCGAGCAACCAAATTTCCCAAACCATTAGCTAAATCGGCATTATATTTTTCCGCGAACCTACTTTGTTTAACATCTCCATCCTGACCAAATGGAAATTGAGAAAGCAAAAGATAACGAGTGGCATCAGTGCCAAATTTTTTAATTAAATCATTGGGATCAATTATATTTCCTAAGGTTTTGCTAATTTTCTGGCCATTAATAGTAAAAAATCCGTGAATAAATTCCTCATCAGGAACCTTGTGTCTCACTTCTTTTAACATTGCTGGCCAATAAATTGCGTGGAATTTAAGAATATCTTTTGCTAATAAATGAATTACGTATCCATCTTTCCAATATTTTTTAAAATTATCAGACCCATCACCAGTAATATAGTTTAAAAGAGCATCAATCCATACGTAAATTGTCTGATTTTTATCAAAAGGCAATTCAATGCCCCACTTTACTCTTTGTTTTTGCCGAGAAACAGAAAAATCCTCTAAACCTTGTTTTAATAATCCCAAAACTTCGCTTTTTGCTCTTTCGGGTCCAATTTTTAATTGTTTTTTTAGCAACTCTTCTACTGTTTTCAAATTCAATTTAAAAAACCAGTTTTTTTCTGAAACTTTTTTGGGTTTTGTTTTATGATCAGGGCATTTGTCATTTTTTAATTCTCTTTCAGTTAAAAATTTCTCGCATTCAGTACAATATAGACCTTGATATTCTTTTTCGTAAATTAAATTTTTCTCTTTAAGTTTGTTTAGAAATTTTTTGACGGTTTCTTCATGAATTTTATCAGTGGTTCTAATAAAATGGTCATATTTAATATTTAAATTTTTCCAGGCCTCTTTAAAAAATTTACTATTTTCATCGCAAAGTTTTTTAGGACTCTTGCCAGCTTTTTCAGCTGATTCAGCAACTTTAGCTCCATGTTCGTCAGTGCCAGTTAAAAAGAAAACATTATTATCTCGTTCCCTAAAAAACCGCGTTAAGACGTCCGCAGCTAAAGTAGTGTAAGCATGGCCAATGTGAGCACGATCATTGACGTAGTAAATTGGTGTAGTAATCAATATCTTCTTCATATTTTTCTAATCACAATTACAAATTCTCCTTTTGGTTTTTCTTTTTCTAACCGACTAATAATATCCTTAATCTTTCCTCGATAAATAGTCTCAAACTTTTTAGTCAATTCTCTACCAACAACAATATCAAAATCCTTTAATTCGTTTAAGGTTTTAATGATTCTATGAGGCGACTCATATATTATCACAGAATATTTATATTCTGCAACCTCTTTAAAGAATTTATTTCTTCCTTTTTTATGCGGCGGGAAACCAAGAAAAACAAACTTATCCATTGGAAGACCAGAAATACTGGCTATTGTTGCTACAGCATTAGGGCCTGGAACTGGAATAATTTCTGCTATATCTTTTATTTCCTCAATTAGTTTATTTCCTGGATCTGAAATTCCTGGCGTGCCAGAATCAGAAACTAAAGCTAAATTCTTACCCTGTTCCAATAGATTTATAATCTTATTTACTTTACTTATTTTTGAATGTTGATGATATGATTCTACTGGCGTATTGATATTATAATGATTGAGCAACTTTTTGGTTACTCGGGTATCTTCACATAATATTAAATCAACATTTTCTAAAACATGCAGAGCTCTAAGGGTGATATCTTTTAAATTCCCAATCGGAGTTGCCACAATGTATAGTTTTGACATATAATTTAGTATAAGATGTAATCTCTTAAATCGCAATGATTTTTACTCCTCACATTATAGTTGGTGCTGCTATCGGAGCCAAGACGCAAGATCTTGGCCTTATTGTAATCCTGGGATTTTTAAGTCATTTTATAATGGATAAATTACCACATTGGGATTATGATTTACCAGCAGTTTTTAGAGAATTTAGAAAAAATAAAAAAATTAAACCACTCCTATCTGACTTTGTAAAAATGGCAACAGATATTACAGTCGGTCTTTCGATTGTCTTTTTTATTATCTGGTATAAAAATTTCCTGAATTTTGATTATTTGCCTTTTATTTTATTTGGAATATTTATATCTCTCTTGCCTGATATAATTCTTGGTTTTGCTTTTCTCGTGCCAGGAAAAACAGCAAGAAGAATTAACAAAATAGGTGAATTTTTTCATTACAAACTTAAGGATAAACAAAAAGAAGGTAAAATTACCTTCCTTGGCTTGGCAACTGAAATTTTAGTAGTTATTATTTTTTCCGCTGTTTTATTAAATCTCTGAAAAACTCAGCTGCTACTGCTGCCAAAGGAACAGCTAAAATCATTCCTGGAATACCTCCTAATTTTCCACCAACTAACAAAGCCAAAATTACAGCTACTGGATTAAGCTTAACTATCTTTCCGATTACCAAGGGTACAAGAAGATGATTCTCCATTTGCTGAACAACAATATACAGAATTAATATCCATAAACCTAAAATCGGGGCTTGTAAAAATCCTAAAATTATTGCTGGAATGGCTGCTAAAACTGGTCCAATATAAGGGAAAATTTCTAAAATTCCAGCCAAAATCGCCAATAAAAGAGCAAACTTAACATTTAAAAGAGAAAGGCCAACATAAACTAAAACTCCAACAATTACTCCTAAAAATAATTGGCCTTGCAACCAACGACCCAATTTTCTCTGGGAGCGTTCCCATAAACTCAATAAATAATCCCTGTGTTCACGAGGAGCCAAAGAAGTTAAAGCCCGCTGAACTCCTTTTTTCTGAACTGAAAGATAAAAAGAAATAACCAAAACCAGGAAAAGTGAAAAAATTCCACCAAAAATATTAACAGCTACTGAGAACAAATCAGAGGCTGACTTCCGCAAAAGGTCTCCAATACCAGCTAAAAACTTCTGAAATTGGATTATAATATCTTGATACTTTGAAGAGGCCTTTTGGATGGATTCAAATTTATCTGACAAAAACTCAATATAATTAGGCAGATTTGAAGATAAATCTTTTATTTCTTTGGCAACCGAAGGAATGGCTAAAGAAATTAGAAAGCCCAAACCCCCTATTACTATAATATAGATAAGCAATGCTCCGATTACTCGGGGTATTTTTAGTTTCCCTAAAAGATTTACTAGCGGGGCAATTGCCGAAGCGATAATCAAAGCAAAGATAAAAATTACAATAACATCACGAATTAAATATAGGAATATTAAAAGAAGGATTATAAAAACAATCCTAAAAATAGTGCTAGGAGAAATAGTGATTATTTGCGGTTTTGCTTTAGGCATAATTATAGTTTTAATAATTTCTCAAATCTCTGCTTGTCTTTGAATGGTCCAATTAGAGCTAAGTTTAATTTTTCTGGACGAAATATGTCCTTAGCTACCCTTTGAATATCATTTGCTGTTACTGCTTCTATTTTAGCAAACTTTTGCTCAAGGGTCAAAATTTTATTTGTTAATAATTCTTGGAAGCCATAAAAAGACGCTTGTTCGTCTGATTCCTCCATAGATAAAATGGTCCTCCCTTTAATATAGTCCTTTGCTTTTCTCAATTCCTTTTGACTTACTTTTTTATTTTTAATTTTATCATACTGGTCTAATATTGTTTGAATTATCTTATCTAGTTTTTGACTATTGACTCCGGCGTGAGTTAATAAAAACCCGGAATCTAAATCATTATGATTATATACAAAAACATAATAAGTAAAACCTTGTTTTCCTCTGGTTGAAATCCACATGCGTGAACTCATCCCTCCTCCTAATATCGCGTTAATAACATTCAAAACATATTTATCTGGATGAAATATATTATATCCTCTTGCTCCCAAGCAAAGATGGCCTTGGTCGGTTTTTTTATATTTAACTAATACTTGTTGCTTTGTTTGTTTTTCAATAACTTTCTTCTTATCCTCTGGTTTAATATTATTTATACCTTTGAAATATTTACGAATTTTATTGGTTAACCCTTTAAGATTTACGCCTCCGGCAATAACTATAACTGTATTTTTAGAAGAATAATGTGTTTTTAAATATTTTAAAAATTGTTCTTTTCTTAATTTGCCTATTGTTTTTTTATCCCCAGAAATCAACCATCCCGCAGGTTGATTGCCATAAAGCAATTTATCCCATAAGTCTGTAATATATCTTCTAGGGTCGTCTAAATACATATTTATTTCTTCGATAATTACGCTTTTTTCTTTTTCAATTTCTTTTTGGTCAATTTTAGAATTCAGGTATATATCAGAAACCCAATCTAATGCCACATCTAAATGTTTGCTGTCTACTTTAGCCCAATAACCAGTATACTCTTGACCAGTAAAAGCATTGTATTCTCCCCCAATTCTATCAAGCATTTCGGCAATTGTTAAAGTATTTGGTCGTTTTTGGGTCCCGCTTAAAAACATATGTTCTAAAAAATGAGAAATGCCATTAATTTCCTTGGTTTCGTATTTAGAACCAGTGCCAACCAAAACTAAAACAGTCACTGCCTTAGTATTTTTCATTGGAACAGTGACCAGTCTTAATCCATTATTAAAAGTGTGTTTATAATAAGGCTTACTCATTTAATTTATCTCTCAAATAAGTTACTAGTTCCTTAATTTTAACCCTTTTTTGTCTCATTGTGTCTCTGTTGCGGACAGTAACATCGTTTCTTTTTAAAGTATCAAAATCCACTGTAACAGCAAGAGGTGTGCCAATTTCATCCTGCCTGCGATAGCGTCGGCCAATTGAACCAACCTGGTCATATCGAGCCATAAAATAGGGCTTAATCTCATCATGAATTTCTTTAGCTTTTTTAACTATTTTAGAATCATTTTTTACTAAAGGTAAAACCGCCACTTTAATCGGAGCTAACTCTTTATTAAGAGAAAGGACAATTTCTGTTTCTTTGGTTGATTTAGTGGTTTTGGTTCGGCCACCTTTTATTTCTTGAAAAGCATCAACTAAAAATACCAGTAAACTTCTGTCAGCACCGGCTGAGGTTTCAATAATATGAGGAATAAATGATTCGTTCTTTTCTTTATTGTAATATTTTAAATCTCTACCGCTGTGCTTACTATGATTAGATAAATCCCAATCTCCTCTATCATGAATCCCTTCTATTTCTGCCCAGCCCCAAGGAAATTTGTATTCTATATCAACTCCTTTTTTAGCATAATGGGGCAATTCATCCTCCTCGTGCTCTCTAAATCTTAAATTTTTCCTGTCCACTCCCAAATCCAAATACCACTGCATTCTCTGTTTTTTCCAATAATCAAACCGTTTCTTACTATCCTCGGGTTTGATAAGAAACTGCATTTCCATTTGTTCAAATTCTCGGGTTCGATAAATAAAATTGCCCGGAGTTATTTCGTTTCTAAAGGCTTTACCAATCTGAGCAATACCAAAAGGAATTTTTAAACGCATTGAATCTTTAACAAACTCATAATTCATATAAATACCCTGACAGGTCTCAGCTCTTAAATAAGTAGTAGCTGCTTTATCTTCTACTGGACCAACTATGGTCTTCATCATTAAATTAAATTTTTTCTCTTCGGTTAACTTGCCGCCACATTCTGGGCATTCGCCTTTGATTTCTTCTTTCCTAAATCGTTTATGGCATTTTTTACATTCAACCAATGGGTCGGTAAAACCAGCTCCTAAATGACCCGAAGCTTCCCAAACTTTAGGAGACATTAAAATAGCACTATCAACACCAACTATATCATTTCTTAATTGGACCATTTCGTGCCACCAGGCTTTTTTGATGTTATTCTTCAATTCAACGCCAAGAGGACCATAATCATAACAACTGGCAAAGCCGCCGTAAATCTCTGAAGATTGATTTATAAATCCTCGTCTTTTTGCTAAAGATACGATTTTTTCCATTAAATTTTTCATGATTTTATTCAACTACTTCTCCTTGACCAACACTTATTTTGGGATCGTGGGGTAAAGAAGTATCAACTATTGGACTAAAATCCTTTAAAATAACTTTGGTAAAACTATCCTTGCCTTCAATAGAAGACTCATTAATCAAGGTAGGGGTTTGACCAATTTGATTAACAGAGGGTCTAAGCCCTATTTGAAATACTAATTCATATGTAGGAAATATAATTCCTGTTCCTGCTGGCACTTTGTTAATCTGCCAAATTATTTCTTTTGTTCTCTCGTTGTAATAAAATTGGCTATCTGAAACTTTATTACTATAATTATCAGACCAATCTATGCCTTGAGGCAAAATTGACCAAATTCTTACATTTTCCACGTCACTGGAACTATTAAAAATTTGCCAATGTATTGTATAAGTAGTTAGTTGGTCAATTTTAGGAGGAATAGGCCCAGTATTTGCAAATTCTGATTCACCCTCATAATAATAAGCGCTGGTTCCTAAACTAAGCTGGCTATTAACTCTGCAAAGTGATTCTTTCTCAACTCTTAATTCTGAAACAGAAAACTTAGCTGGCACGGCCAAGGTTTCTATCTCAGCTAAAATCCTGGCTTGAAGATTCTTATCATTATAACTAAACATTAAAGGATCTCTGATTTTCACTGAAAAACCAACTTCATCGGACTGATTTGGTTCTAACAAACTTAAAGCTGAAACATCTGCTCCACTCCAGGTAATTATACCTTGCCGACTATCAAAAAAGCCTTCATCTAAATCAAGTGTCTGAAAGTCAAAAACTTTATTATTTAAATGAGCCTTTAAAACAAGCTCTACCAAAGCTATGTCTGTATTGTTCTTAAATTCAATTTTGTAATTTAATCTCTCGCCTGGATCAACATTACATTCATCTCCAATTCCTTGTAATTCTAAACGGAGCAGTAAAGGCGAGGGGGAAATCTGGGTAATAAATTCTTTTTGACTATACTGAAGAAAATTATTATTTTCTGTTCTGCCAATAGTGGCTTTTAAAATCTTATTTTCTCTTTCTTCGCCTCTTAAAATTCCCTTTAAATTAATTGTCTTTTTCTGACCAGATTTGAGCAAGCCAATTTGCCAAATATTATCTTCTTCAATAGGATTTGGCTCAGCTGTTTTAAATTCAAAATCATCAGAATAACTCAATTCCATTTTCAAATCAGAAATATCATCATCGGTTTTATTTTCATATTCAATCAAATAGCTGACTTCCTGACCACTTACTGTCTCCTCTGAACCTTCAATATCTATTCCTATTAAAACCGAGTTAATCTCTATTCTAAATAAAGCAGAATTTTCAAAACGAGAATTAATGTTCTGGGGCTGATAGTTTAATTTTGCAACCAGATTCTTGGCACTTCCTTCTTCTCCAATAAATCTTATTCTAAATTCCTTTTCTCCTTCGCTCTTACGTAAAATTGTCCCTAATTTTTCTTCTTCCTGAAAAATTTCTTTGCCCTCTAGAGAAAATGTTCCCATTGGATAATCAATAATTAAATAAACATCTTTTAAATCAACTCTATTATTATTTTCATATTTGATTATTAAGCTAATTTCTTCACCTGAAGCAATTTCTTCTGGCACTTCTATATCAATTTCAACCTTGGCTTTACTAAAAGAATGACGCCCCCAAAAAATTGCCCCAACAGCAATAAAAATAACGAGTATAAGTATTACTATCAAGGTTTTGGGTAGATTCTTTTTATTAAATAAAGAAATTAAACCCTTTCCCTTTTTCTCTAGAGGTGTTACAGAAACAGGAACTTGCTCCTGTTTTATTTCTCTAACTTGAAAATCTTGAGTTCCGTTCATAAGTATATTGTATCATTTTTAATATATATCTCTCAAATCTTTTATATGTTCTGGGTCATAGCCGAGAAGTTCAATAAGGTTTTTCTGAAATTTATCCACCGAAGCTTTAGCGTAGGTGGAATCAACATTATTTAAATCTTTAAAAATATTCAAAATTAATTTCCAAATGTTTTCATCTTTCTCTTCTCCAGCAATTGCCTCATCTATAAGGTCTGCTATTTCTTTAGCAATTTTTATCTTTTCTAAATCCTTTTTTATTTTCAAAAACTGATTTTTCAAAACCGTATCTTTTAAAATTAAAAAGTTCTTTCCTTCAACTAAAATTAGTTGGACACAAGAAATTGATTCAATACTATATCTTAATTTGCTTTCCAATTTTCTTACTCCCTTAGCGCTAACTAAAACTTTTCCCAATTCTTTTGTATAAACAGTTAAAAGCCGGTCTACCTCATTCAGACCAGCTTTTTTCAATATAATGCCTTCGGTTTTAATCATGTCTTTTCTATTTTGAATTCTTTACCAAATACAATATCTTCGGCAATTACTTGTTTCTTGATTTGGTCTCTGTTTTTTTCTATTATTTGCTTTAATTTTGCGTCGTTGAAATAAACTTTAATTTTATCTTTTGGTATTAATCCTTGTTTCTTTCTTTCCGCTTGGACTTGGCGAATGAATTCTCTAACCATTCCTTGTTCTTTTAATTCTGGTGTTATTTTTGTATCTAATTTAACTCCTTGTTTTAATTTGGAATCTAAAACAACTTTTTGAACATTTATTTCGTCCCTAATTAATTGCAGTAATTCATCTTCTAATTTATGCTTGGAAATACTTAATTTACCCAATGCTTGTCTAATTTTAATTCCTGCTTCTGCTCTCTTTTCCAAAGCCAAACTACAAATTTCTCTTACTTTTTCCATTTTTTCTTCCAAATCTTTATTAATCAGTTTCTGATTTGCTTTAGGCCAGTCTTCTAAATGCACTGATTCCTTGTCCTCCGAAGCTTTAACGTAGGAGGATAATTCCCTATAAATATAATCAGCTATAAATGGTATTGTTGGTGCAATTATTTTTGATAGTTCTAATAAGACATATTTTAGGGTCTCAGCTGCTTTCTTATCATTATTTTTAATCCTCTCTCTGGAACGCCTTAAATACCAGGTTGATAATTCATTAATAAATGACTCTATTGGCCGGCTAACTTTATTTAAATCATATTTATTATATCCATCAGTAACTTCTTTTTTTAATGACTCTATTCTTGAAACAATCCATTTATCAAGAATATTTTTACTATCTGTATTCTTTTTCAAATCTTTTATCTCGTATATCTTATAAAAAGAAAAAATATTTAATAAAATCAAAATAACTTTTTTTACTACCTCATCAACTCCTTTTTCTGAAAAATTCAAATCTTCAGCTTTCATTACTTGAGAAGTAGCCAAATAATAACGAACAGCATCAGCTCCGCATTTATCCATAATTTCTATAGGATCTGGATAATTTTTTAGATGCTTTGACATTTTTTTACCATCTTCTGCTAAAACCATTCCATTAACAACAACGTTTTCAAAACAATTAGTCTCAAAAAGTGCGGTTGATAAAACGTGTAAATAATAAAACCAACAACTGGTTTGATCAACTGCTTCAGCAATAAACTTGGCTGGAAAATTCTTTTCAAATTTTTCCTTATTTTCAAAAGGATAATGCATTTGAGCATAAGGCATGGAGCCGGATTCAAACCAACAATCTAAAACATCAGGAATTCGTTTCATTGTGCCACCACACTTACATTTAAATTCAATTTTATCAACAAAATGCTTGTGTAAATCAGTTATTTTCTTACCACTGGCTTTTTCTAATTCTTTAATTGAACCAAAAACTTTTTTCTCCTTACACTTATCACAAACCCAGATTGGTATAACCGAACCCCAAAATCTTTGCCTAGAAATCGACCAATCTTTGGCGCCTTCGAGCCATTTACCAAATCTTCCTTCTTTAAGATGACTAGGTACCCAATTTATTTTCTTAGCATGCTTTAACATTTCATCTTTTATTTTTGTAACCTTAACAAACCAAGAATGAGTTGCATAATTCAAAAGCGGTGATTCACAACGCCAGCAATGAGGATAACTATGCTCGTATTCTTCTTCAAAAAATAATAAATCTTTCTTTTTAAGATAATCAATAATTTTCTTGTCAGTAATTAAAGGATTATCTTTAGGTTTTACTTCTAAGCCAGCGAAGTCCTTTACTTCTTTTTTAAGCCGACCATCCATACCCACATGCTGAATAAAGGGCAAATTCTTTTCTTTGCCTAAATTCATATCATCCTCACCAAAAGCTGGAGCAATATGGACTATCCCTGTTCCTTCCTCAACATTTACAAAATCTGCTGATTGGATTGTATATAAATTGTCTTTATTTTCTAAGTCTTCATTTAAATAATAATTAAACAATGGCTTGTATTTTTTACCCACTAATTCTTTGCCTTTTATTTTTTCTAAAATTCTTGCTTGTTTGTTGCTATTATCATCAAAGTCCTTTTTAGAAACAATATATGTTCTGTCTGGTATTTCTAAATGATTTTTAATAGAAAATTTAACATAATCAATATCTTTTCCAACTGCTAAGGCTACGTTACCTATTAATGTCCAGGGGGTAGTTGTCCAAGCTAAAATAAAAGTTCCTGGCTCGTCTTCTAATTCAAATTTAACTGTAACTGCTATATCTTCAATATCCTTATAACCCTGAGTAACCTCTGATTGAGAAAGGGTTGTTTCGCATCTTGGACAAATATGCATTGATTTATAATCTTCATAAATTAAATCTTTATCCCATAGTTGTTTAAAAACCCACCAAATGCTTTCCATAAAATTTAAATCCATTGTTTTATAAGCATTATCCATGTCAACCCACCTACCTAAGCGCTCAATTATTTTTCGCCATTCTTCTGCAAACATTAAAACTTTTGAACGACAAATTTCATTAAATCTTTCAATTCCTATTTTCTCAATATCTTTTTTGCTTTTGGAACCCATTTCTTCTTCAACAATATTTTCAATTGGCAAGCCGTGACAATCCCATCCCCACTTTCTTTCTACGCGATAACCTTGCATGGTCCAATATCGAGGAACAATATCCTTCATTAAACTCGCTACCAGATGACCATAATGGGGCGTACCAGTGGCAAAAGGCGGACCATCATAAAATACAAAATCACCCTTAGGTGATTTCTTTTTAAGGGACTTCTCAAAAATCTTATTCTTCTTCCAAAATTCTAATATTTTCTTTTCTATTTTAGGAATATCCATATTACATCTTTTTTGGCTTAGAAATACCCATTAAATCTAAAATATTCTCTAAAACAATCTTAGTTGCTATAACTAAACTCAATCTTGCCTTTTCCATATCTTTATAATCTCCTAAAACTTTGCAATCCGTGTAAAATCTATGAAAAGCAGTAGCTACATCAATAGCATAATGAGGCAATCGCTGAACCTGGTAATCTTTGGCTGTATCTTCAACAATTTCTGGCAATTTAATTAATTCTTTAATTAATCCTAATTCACTTGGATGATTTAACAAATTCAGTTTGACTTTTGACTTTGGACTTTTGACTTTGGACTTAGCGAGAATACTATGTATTCTCGCATAAGCATATTGAACATAATAAACTGGATTTTTCTCTGATTTCTCTTTAGCTAATCCTAAATCAAAATCCATATGACGGTCAACTGAATGCATTAAAAAGAAAAATCTAACAACATCAGAACCAACCATATTAAGTAATTCATCTAAAGCCACAAAAACTCCTTTACGTTTTGACATTCTTACTTTCTTGCCTTTTTCCAAAATAGTGATAAATTGATGAAGAATTATATCTAATTTTCCTTTAAATCCCATTGCTGCAACTCCGGCTTGTAAACCTGGCACATCCCCATGATGGTCGGCGCCCCAAATATTAATCACTTTATCAAATTTTCTCTCTTTAAATTTATTATAATGATAAGCAATATCTCCTCCCAAATAGGTTTTTTCACCATCTTTTTTAACTACAACTCTATCTCTATTATTATTAAATTTCTTACTTCTAAACCAAATAGCACCATCTTTCTCATAAGTCAGTTTCTTATTTTTCAAAAACTTTAAAACCTTATCAACCTTACCAGATTTGCGAAGACTACTTTCAAAAAACCATTTATCATATTTAATACCAAGTTTATCAGTTGTTTTCTTAATCATTTCATTTGTAATAATTTTTGCTGCTCGCTCTCCGGCCTTAGCTGCATCTTTTTCCTTGATCTTCTTTCTCAATTCATCAATATATTTCCCTTTGTATTGTCCGCCTTTCTGACCTAAAATAGATTTACCAAGAATTAAAACTTGATTACCGGAATCATTAACATAAAATTCTTTTTCTGTTTTATGACCGGCTTTTTTAAAAACATTGGCTAAAACATCGCCCATTGGACCACCTCGGGCATTAGCCACTGTTAAAGGCCCAGTAGGATTTGCTGAAATAAATTCTATTTGAACTTTCTTGTTTTTACCAATATTAATCTGACCAAACTTTTCTTTTTTATTAAGAATTTCTTTAATTTGCTTCTGTAAAAAACTTGGCTTTAAAAAGAAATTTATAAATCCTGGCTTTATTACCTCAATTTTCTCAAATAAATTATTATCTTTTAATTTTAACCTAATCCCTTCGGCTAAAATTATTGGCTCTTTTTTTGTTTTCTTTGCTAAAATCATAGCTACATTAGTAGCATAGTCCCCGTATGTTTTCTCTTGAGGAATTTCAACAGTAAAATCTATTTTTTGGCCTATAATTTTATTGACCAAATTTTCTATTTGATCCTTTATTGTCATATTTCCATTCTAACTTTTTTAACTTATTTTTAAAAGACCCCGCAGCTGCGGGGCCCTATCTTTATTTCTCTTTAACTTCTTCCTTGTCCTCCGAAGTTTTAACGCAGGAGGATAATATCTTTTTAAATATCTCTGGATGGTTTTGGGCCAGGTCAGCTAAAATTTTTCTATCAATAATAATATTGCTTTTCTTTAAAGCATTAATAAATCGGCTGTAAGAAATACCATTCTCTCTACAAATAGCATTAATCTTAATTTGCCAAAGACGACGAAAATCCCGCTTTTTGGTTTTTCTGTCCCGATAAGCATAAGTCCAGGCATGCTGAAGAGCTTCTTTAGCTGCCCTATACTTAGATTTCCTACTCCATTTATAACCTTTGGCTTGTTTTATTACTTTCTTTTTTCTTTTGCGCTTTTGAACGCCTCTTTTTACTCGCGTCATAGAGATTTTATTATTTGTTTAGCAATTTTCCCTTCTAATCTTTTAAATCCTTTTTTCTTTCTTTTTTGTTCACCAGTTTCTTTTGCATTAAAATGATCCTGACGCTGCGGTCGCCGCATCAGGTATTTATTTTTAGTCAACTTGAATCTCTTAGTTATTGATTTTCTGGTTTTCCCTGACATAAGGTTATTGTCATTCCTCTTGGACTATTTTTTATTTCTTCTTCTATTTTAAATTCAAAAGGAATCATTTCCAAAAAGCTCTCGATTTTTTGTCTAGCCAGGTCCTTGTGAGTTCTCTCGCGTCCTCTTAATCTCATCTCAATTCTTACTTTGTGACCTGCTTTCCAAAATTTCTCTGCTTGCTTAATCTTTGTTTCTAAATCATGAACAGAAGTAGTAAAACCAATCCTTACTCCTTTTAATTCTGACTTTTTTTGCTTAGCTTTTTGCTTTCGTTCCTTCTTCTCTTGAGAATATTGATATTTCCCGTAATCAGTTATCTTACAAACTGGTGGCTTAGTATTGGCTGAAATCTCTACTAAATCTAATCCTTTATCTTTGGCCAATTCGAGCGCTTTCAAAGTATCTAAAATTCCCAGGTTTTTTCCATTCTCATCAATTACCCGAACCTTGGGAATTTTAATTTGTTCATTCGCCCTTATAAACTTCCTTTTATTCTGTTTTCTAAAAAATTGTCTTCTAATAAGCTTAATTAATGATTAACGAGTCGAATGGAGATGGCGAGAATTGAACCCGCGTCTAGAAAGCTCTTTAAAATAAATCTACAAGCTTATTCTGTTTATTTTTTTCGACTATTCGAATGAAAAAACAGACAAAAACTCGAATAGCTTAGCTCAATTTTACTCAGTATTTTAACTTGAGCAAGGCCAAAATACCTATCTCAAGAACCCATAAAGGGAACTATAACACCAATGTTACTTATTGAGAATCAGCAACCATGATGGCCATAGCTTAAATTAGGCTACAGCAAAGGCAAAATTTTTTGCACTTATTTTTTGTCAGGTTTTAACGAGCTAACTGACATCCTCGACTTGCTTATTTTAAAGGAGTTCTCTATCGAAACCTTTCATCCCCCTAGTTCTCTTTGAACCTCCCGTTCTGTTTCTCGTTTTTTAATAGCTTCTCTTTTGTCTATTTTTCTCTTTCCTTTAGCAACTGCGAGTCCTAATTTAATTTTACCTCGTTTAGTATATAGCTTTAAAGGCACCAATGTCAATCCCTTTTGCTTAGATTTGCCAATTAAAGATTTGATTTCTGATTTGTTTAATAATAATTTTCTACTTCTTTCGGGATTATAATCGTCTGGAGTATTAGCTGGTTGATAGGGAGGGATAAGGGTATTAATTAAGTAGGCCTCATTATTTTTTATTACTACATAAGCGCCCCTTAAACTAACGCGGCCGGTTTTTATAGATTTAACTTCATAACCATGAAGCACTAAACCGGCCTCGTAAGTATCTAATATCTCATAATCGTATCTAGCTCTTCTGTTTTCGGCGAGTGGTTTTTTCTTCTGTTGCTTCTTCATGCCATTCATCTAATTTTTTATCAACAATTTCATCAACAGTATCTATAATTTTCTTAAGTTTGTCATGAATTCTCGGATCACCAGTAATTTTGTTAAAAAGATGACCAGCAACAATTTTCTTCTTTTTCTTTTTTAAAACAAAAATATAGATACCAAAAATCACCAGCAAAATTGGCCACCAATTCCAAATAGAGGCAGTAAGAACACCAAAGTTGGTTAAAAGAGCCAGAACTCCAACAATAATAAAAATTACTGCCAAAAAACTAAATCCGTAGTAGGGGAAAAACATATCGTAGGTTAATTAGGTTAATTTTTAACGACCTTTACTTCTCTTAACTTTATAATACCACAAAATCGCCATCAGAAAAATCCCAATTCCATCAATCCCTATATCTTTAAAACTTCCTTGTCTGTTTTGAACAAAAGTTTGGTGATATTCATCAGAAACAGAATATAGGAAAGCAATAACAACCGCCAAAATCAATGTTTTAACAAAACTAATTTTTTCTTTGACCAATGCTCGAAACAATAAAAAAGTTAAAATAGCATATTCTAAGATATGAGCGATTTTCCGTAAAATAAAATCTTCCTCCATCCCTGACTTTAAATTAGGAATAGAGGAAAGCCAGAATATAAATCCAGCCCAAACCAGAACTGGAACCCAAAAAACTATAAATTTATTCATTTTAAAAATTTTAACATTTTCTCTACTGGCCAGGCATTAATCACATCTTTTTTCTCAACCCAGCCCCGCCTGGCCTGGGCAATGCCAAATTCTAAGTATTGAAAATGACTAATATTATGAGAATCGGAATTTATAGATAATTTAACACCTGCCTCCTTGGCCATTCTTGCATATTCGTCTTTTAAATCCAATCTCTCTGCACGAGCATTGATTTCTAAAACTGTCTTAGTCTCTTTAGCTACTCTGATTATCTTTTCCATATCTAATTGATAAGGAGGTCTTTGATTAATTAATCTTCCTGTTGGATGAAATAGAATATCTGCATTTGGATTTTTCATTGCTTTAATAATTCTTTCGGTCATCTGTTCTTTGGGCATTTTGAAATTTGAGTGAACAGCAATACCTACAACATCAAGTCCTTTCAATACTTCGTCTTTTATATCCAAGCGTCCATCTTTTAAAACTTCTACCTCTGCCCCTTTAAGAATTTTAAAACCTTTTAGTTTTTTATTAATCTTATCAATTTCTTTTCCATGTTTTAATAATTCCTTCTCGTTTAGTCCTCCTGCTACTGGCAAGCTCTTTGTATGATCAGTAATAGCAATATATTCTAATCCTAATTTCATTGCTTCTTGAGCAATACTTTCAATAGAATTCGCCCCATCAGACCAGGTTGTATGCATCTGTAAATCTCCTTTTAAATCATTATACCCAATTAGTTTTGGTAAACCACTGGGTTTACCCTGAGCTTGTCGAAGGGCTGCTTTTATTTCTCCAGTATCAGTTCTCAATTCTGGTTCTATATATTCTAAACCTAATTTTTTATAAATTTCTTCTTCAGTTCTACCAGCTATTTGATTTTTGCCCCTGAATAACCCGTACTCATTTAATTTCAATCCCTTTTTCATGGCAATTTTCCGCAAAGCAATATTATGAGATTTACTGCCAGTAAAATATTGAAGAGCAGCGCCAAAACTTTCTTCTGGCACAACCCGTAAATCAAGTTCCATATTATTTCTTAATCTTATTGATGATTTGGTTGGGCCGTGTGTATAAACATGAGCTACTTCAGGCATATTGATAAAAAAATCACTCACTTTTTTAGCAGCCTTAGGGCTTGAAACAGTTACCAATAAATCACCATCACCAATTGTTTCCTTCATCCTTCTGATAGAACCAGCTGCTACTACTTTTCTCACTCCTGGAAATCCTCTAATCCGTTGTTTAATTTTCCTAATATCGGGCATAATAAATCCCAGAATAAATCTGCCCCCGCTTTTTCTTAAAAATTCAATTCCTTGTAGGATGTTTTGCTCGGATTTTATACCAAAATCTTCTAAATTACGGATTTTACCAGCTTTAGCTGCCTTTTCTAAATCTTTTAAGTTTTTAATGCCCAGATTCTTATAAAGCTTCTTTATCATTTTTGGCCCTACTTCTTCAACAGCAATCAGCTCTCCAAGTTTAACTGGTGTTTTCTTTTTCAAATTTTCATAATATTTTGATTTATTGGTTTTTATTAAGTCCTCAATTATCTCACCAATGCCTTTGCCTATTGAAGGAATTTTCTCAAGTCCTTTTAATCCCTCTTTTTTATAAATCTCGGAAATATCTTCTTCTAAGTTCTCAATAACAATGCCTGCTTTTTCAAAAGCTCTGGGCTTAAAAGCTATATCTTCCATTTCAAGATATTCAGAAATCTCATATAAAATTCTGGCTATTTCACTATTTGTCATGGACTACTTTATTTAATTCTTCAACTATTTCTTCTGGGGTAATGCCGTGGGTTTTGGCTCCTTGTTCAATACTCTCAAAACTGGCTGCTGCACAACCAACACAATGAAACCCATATTTAGAGAATACCTCTGCTGTTTCTGGGTGTTTCTTAATTACTTCCTCAATTTTCATTTGTTTTGTTATTTTTTTCATTTTTTATTAGTAAAATTAGTAATCATTTTCCCAACCCCTCTTAAGAACATGAATCGATGATTTTCTAATCTTTTTATAAATTTCATCTTAGCAAATTTTCGCAACCAATAGATAATCAAAATAGAAAGCAAAACTATAATTACAAAAAGAGCTATAACCAAACCAATGCTAACAGTCTTAGTAATAACTCCTAATGCCTTATAACTCACTCCAAAAACATAGCCCAATCCTAACATTGTAAATACCCAAATAAGACCTCCTATCAAATTAACAAGGAAAAATTTTCTCAATCTCATCTTAAAACTACCAGCAATTATGAAGGTGGGAATGCTTAAACCATAAGTAATTCTGGCAATAAAAAGGGTTTTGATGCTATGTTTTTTAAAATATTCTTCAAGTTTTTCCAATAATTTCCTGGTTATATGTAAGCGCTTTCCCCATTTTTCTAAAACCCGATGTCCACCTATCCTGCCAATTAAATAAAATCCAACTCCATTTAAAAAATAACCGGCTGTTAAAGCTGTTATCAATCCCCAAAATTTAAAATAGCCGAATTTAAAAAGAACACCAGTCAAAATCATAATATAAGTGCCTTCAAAAAGCGCACCCAAGAAAGAAAAAATATAACGATGTTCAGATAAAAGATTTAAAACTGAATTAGCAATAATTTCCATACTATTTAAATAAAACTTCCTGTCCTCCTATGGTCTTTAATCTCTTTTCTTTTCCAAAAATACTAATCTTACCAAATTCTCCATCATAACCCGGCTTGATTATTACTTTTCCCTGTCTTACCCGTTCCACTCCTTCGGCAATCTCTGGCAAACTAACACTAGCTATTTCTTCCTTTTTAACATTAAGGAGAACTTTGAATTCACTGCCAAAAGCCCTTATTAAATTCCTGTAATGTTCTTCCACGCCTTTGGTGCCAACTCCCAATCCTAAAACATCAGCAATTATCTCGTTTAAAGGTATAAGACGTTGAAAAGGAATAACTTTTTTTGGTTTCTCTCCGGGCTTCCTGTCAGCTAACTTGCGTACTCTGTTCATTACGCCAATAGTTAAAGGTCTGTTGCAGCGAGGACAAATATTATTATACTTAGCTGACTCTTCTGGACTAAGACAAATCTCACAATTGCGATGACCATCCCAATGATATTTTCCTTCTTCTGGAAAGAATTCGATAGTCTTAACTAACTTAAGATCATCGCTCTTTTTTTTAATCGCTTCTTTTATTAAATTATAATCTATTTTCTTTCCTTCAAAAATATTTGCTTCTCTGCCAATCTTGGCTGGACTATGAGCATCACTGTTCGAAATTAAACATATATTATCCAAAGCAGTTAACTGCCAATTCATCTCTGGGTCAGAACTCAAACCAGTCTCAATAGAATAAATATATTTTGTATATTCTTCAAAACACTCTTCAATGGAATCAAAACCAGATTTAGAGCCAAATATAGAAAACCATGGAGTCCAGGCATGGGCTGGCACAATCAAACAATCTTCAGAAGCATCTAAAACAATCTTTGCTAATTCTTTAGAATCAAGTCCTAAAATTGGTCTGCCATCCGATTTTAAATTACCAATCCAGCCCAGATGAGTATTAATCTTCTCTACTGCTTCAAATGACGGGGCAAAAATAATATTATGAATTTTTCTAACCTTGCCTCCTTTAGAATAAATACTAGAAATCTCCACCGTCAAAATAAATCTTATATCAATATGATTATGATTATTCGAATTCTTTTCTTTGTATTTATATAATCCTGTTTCCGCTGGTTCTAATTTTTCTTTTAATTCTTTTAGCCAGAGGGGGTGAGTAAAATCTCCTGTTCCTAAAATATCAATTCCCTTAATCTTTGCCCATTTATTCAAATTATCAACATCCATATTTTGGGATGTTGCTCGGGAGTATTTGGAATGAATATGAAAATCAGCAATAAACTGCATAATATTTCATCATACAATATTAAAAAACAAACAACAAAGTTGTTTGTTTTTATTAGTTACCAAAAATCCCGCAGCTGCGGGACCTTTGGTGGACTTTTGGGGAATTTTGTCCAAATTCTTATTAAATATTTAAATATTTTCTTCTTCTGTTAAGGTTAATGAATTATTTTTTGAAGTATAGGTTAACTTATTTATAATTTAAGCTTGTCAACTTATTAAGAAACTTTTTATCAAAAAGCTCGTCTCGGACTTTATATTTACTTAAACCAGCAAGGCCTTGAACTAAAGCAGGCAACTGTTTAACAGCTTCGGGATTTGGCTCTTGTTTTTGAGGAGGATTTGATTCAAAATATTCCCAACGTTGTTGTCTTTCTTTTTCATTTTCAGCAAAAAAGGTAGCAACTGTTTTTGCTCTTTTAAGATCATTTTCAGGAAAAACAGTGTAGTAGCCGCCTAAGTTAAACCAAGTAAAATCAGTCGCTAATTCAGGCGGTATATTTGAAGAAGTAAATCCCTTAGCCGGCTTTCCATGACCACCTATGTGAAAATCATCTCCGCAATCATAGCTCGTTAAGCCATCTAATTTCCTTACTATCCTTACGTTTCTGTATTGATACGAATTTATCTCTTGAAAATTACACCAATGAGCAATTGTTCTAATGGAGTTATAACCTTGTTTAGATGCCTTTTCAATTGTTTTCTTTATATCAAGGATGGTTTTTTCATGCCAAACTTCATCACCTAAAGCTTCTAATATCCAATCGCCCTTTGCTTGGTTAATAAGATAATTAATGCATTCGTCTATTGTCTGCCAAAAGTCACAGCGATAATAAGGTTTGTTAAAAAGCCTAATTTTATCAGGAAATGTTTTTTGAAGTTTTTTTAGATAAAATGGGGTTTCATCTGAAGAACCGCCGTCATTAATCAACATCTCATCAACTATGGGCAGAATAGAAAGAGCCACTTCAATAAATGGATATCCCAAAGAAACAGCGTTAGAAATAGTTTGAATTCCTGAGATTTGCATTTTAGTAATTTAATCCGGTTAATTTCTTAAGAAATTTCTTATCAAAAAGTTCGTCTCGTACTTTATATTCGCTAAGACCAGCAAGACCTTGAACTAAAGCTGGCAGTTGTTTAACGGCTTCGGGATTCGGTTCTTGTTTCTGAGGAGGATTTGATTCAAGGTGTTTCCAACGTTGTTGTCTTCCTTTTTCTGTCTTGGCAAAAAAAGTAGCAATCATTTCTGCTTTTTTCAAATCATTCTTAGGAAAGATCTCGCCTGATAAGTTAAACCAGACAATGTTAGTTACTAATTCAGGAGAAACGTTGGAGTTGATAAATCCTTGAGCCGGGCCCTCTTTTTCGGTTTCTGCTGTTCGAAAGTCATCCCCACACCAATAACTTTTTAAGTCATCTAATTTTCTTATAATTCTTACATTCCTGTATTCAAAGGAGCTTATATGATGAAAATTGACCCAATGGGCAATCATCCTGATAGAGTTATAGCCTTTCTTAGATGCCTTTTCGATTATTTGTTTGACCTCTAATAAGTTCTTTTCGTGCCAAATTTCATCACCAAAAACTTCAAATATCCAGTCGCCCTTGGCTTGGCTAATAAGATAATTAACGCATTCGTCTATTGTTTCCCATGCCTCACAACGATAAAAAGGCTTATTAAAAAGCTTGATTTTATCAGGAAATGTTTTTTGGAGTTTTTTAAGATAAAGTGGGGTATCGTCTGAAGACCCGCCGTCATTAATTAAAAACTCATCAACTATAGGCAGAACAGAAAGAACTGCCTCAATAAATGAGTATCCTAAAGAAACAGCGTTAGAGATAGTTTGAATTCCTGAGATTTTTATCATAGGTTTTGATTTCTTTTGTACCAGGCAATAACTTTTTTTAATCCTTCTTCTAAAGAAATTCCGGGTTCAAAGCCGAGCATTTTTTTGGCTTTCTCGGAACAACCAAAACTTCTAATAGCCAATTTTGAGCCTCTCGGTTGATAAACCGGCTTGAGATTACTTTTAGTAATTTTTAAAATTATATCTAACAATTCTTTTAAACTTGTTTCTCTCTCGCTAGAAACATTAAAAACTTCGTTGGTTACGTTGCTTTTTAGGGCTAAAATATTAGCCTTAACAACATCAGTTATATAAACTAAATCTATAGTAGATGAACCATCGCCAAAAATTACTGGCGGCTCCCCCTTTTTAATCTTGTTAAGAAAATTCATAATAACCGTAATATAAGCTGAGCGAAAATCCATTCTCGGACCATAAACATTAAAATAACGAAAGGCAACATAGTCTAATCCGTATTTTTTCCAGAAAGCTCGAAATAATTGCTCGTCAGCCACTTTAGTAGCTCCGTAAAAGAGGTGATTGTTAAAGGAATGATTTTCATCAGTAGGAAAATAAAGGCCGTCACCATAGACAGAAGACGAAGAAGCGGCAATAATTTTTTTAACACCAGCATTCACGCAAGCTTCGCAAATATTAAAGGTACCTACAATATTGGTTTCTATTGCTTCTCTCGGTTTTTCTTCGCATTCCAATAACTGTAAGGCAGCTTCATGGAAAACATAATCAACTCCTTTAATAGCTTTTTTAAGTTGAGAAGGATTTCTAATATCTCCCTCAAAAATTTTTACCTTGCCAGAAGTTAAAGCTTTTTTAAGATTTTTTTTTCTTCTCCGAAGAAAATTATCAAAAACTATTATTTCTTTAACACCCTCTTCTACCAAGGCATCCACAATATATGAACCAATAAACCCTGCTCCGCCAGTAACTAAAATCTTTGAATTTTTAATATCATTTTTCATTTTATAAAATTATTATTTTGGGTAAGGGAATAATAATTTTTCCTCCCTTTTTTAAAAACCATTTTTCTTTCTTAAGTATTTCATCTTTATAAGTCCAGGCAGTAATCAAAACAACATCTGTTGGATTCCTTTTTAAATAAGACGGCGGCATAATTTTTACATGCGTTCCCGGCATCAATCTACCATACCTTTCTGGAGACGCATCAACCATATATTCTAGATAGTCTTTATCAATTCCGCAGTAGTTTGTTAAGATTGCACTTCTTCCCGATGCACCATATCCACTAATGGTCTTGTCTTCTGCTTTGAATTTTTTTAATATCTTCATTAAAGCTTCTTTGTGTTGGGCAATTTTTTTAGTAAAAGTTCTTAAGCCTTTATGAGTATATAAATCCATTTTTTTTTCGGATTTCAGCATTTTTAAAATTTTTTTTGAAGTCCGGTATTTTTGACCTGCCCCGTTTAACGGGGCTGCATAAACCCTGATTGAGCCCCCTTGAGTTGATATTCTTTTTATATCAAATATTTTCATCCCATATCTATCTAAAAATTTAATAAGGGGTTTCAGAGAATAGTAACATAAATGTTCATGATATATAAGATCGTATTGAACATATTTCACTAAATCCGCTAAATATTGAACCTCAAATACCAGAATCCCCTTTTTATCCAACAACAATTTAATACCTTTCATTGTTTCGTCCATGTCATTAATGTGAGCCAGGACATTATTGGCAAAAATAGCATCTGCCTTTCCATGCTTATTTAAGATTAGTTTAGCGGTTTTTAGGTTAAAAAAATCATTAATTACATTAAGTCCCCTTTTTTTAGCTATTTTTACAATATTTATTGCAGGATCAACCCCAAGAACGTTGATTCCAAATTCTTTTAAAGGAGCTAAGAATACGCCGTCATTTGAACCAATTTCTACTATAAAGCTATTTTGCTTCAAAAAGCGAGTAGTCATTTCCTCAGCATATTTCTTAAAATGCTCTCTTAAAGTTTTTGTGGTGGAGGAGGCATATCTATAATCTTTAAATAATAGTTCGGCTGAAACCACATCAATCAATTGGACTAGCCCGCAACCCTCACAAATAAACACTCTTAGAGGATATTTTTTCTCTTTTTTTATCTCTTCTTTTTTTAAAAAACCACCAGCTAAGGGCATTAACCTAAAATCTATAACTTTCTTCAAATTTTTACTTTCACAAAATCTGCAATTTTTTTTGGTCTTAAATTCCATGCGTTTTTATAAAGTTCCCAGCTCATCTACATGAGTTCCGGTGCATTTTTGTGGGGTACGTTGCTGTGAACAGTATTGCTGTGAGGAGTGTTAACATGGGGTACGTTGCTGTGAACAGTATTGCTGTGAGGAGTGTTAACATGGGGTACGTTGCTGTGAACAGTATTGCTGTGA